>Ga0207872_100003_pt1 | contig 365563 bp, 304 predicted proteins | sample Passage260B_FD_187372 | JGI IMG/M metagenome (GOLD analysis project Ga0207872, IMG submission 187372) | Cellulose adapted compost microbial communities from Newby Island Compost Facility, Milpitas, CA, USA - Passage2 60B (SPAdes) (version 2) ...
CCCCTACACGTTCTGCGAGGAGTGCTACCGGGTGGTGGTCGAGCCACGGTCCTACGTGCTCTGGCTCGTCTGGGATTCGTTGCGCAGCCGCGCCACGCCACCATCCTCCACGCCGCTCTGGATCGGCGAGCCGCGAAGCCGCTACGGGAACGTGTTTCCTCTCGAGCCCCAGTTCGTTCATGAGGAACTCGCCGCCTACGGCGATGTCATTCCCCTCCGGTCGGCTGCATGGATGGCTCACGCGACGATCGGTCCCGGCCTTGGAGGCTCGGCGGACCGCGGGAAGGGTGTGAGCGGCAGACTTCCGAGGGACTGGATCAGCAGACGAGGCGGGCGGCGAGCAAGACAAGGGCGACAGCCATGGTGGCGGCCAGGACGGCACGGCGAGGGCCCGAGGATACCTCCGGCGGGTCCTGCAGGCAGGCTTCGATCTCGGTGACGAGTTCCTCCATGGACGCGAAGCGCGCCCGCGGATCCTTGTTGAGGGCGCGAAGAACCAGGGCCTCCACGCGCGGGGAAATGGCGGGATTGCGCTCGCGCAGGGGCGGGGGCCGGTCGTGAAGATGGCCGAGCGCAGCGGCGACGGGTGCGTCACCGAAGGGGAGCCGCCCTAGAAGCATGCGGTAGAGGACCACGCCGAGCGCGTACACGTCAGTGCGCGGGTCGGCGGCGCGTCCCTGCACCTGCTCGGGCGCCGCGTAGCCCCACGAGCCCTCGAAGCTCCCCTCCCCTGGCTCTCGCCCCACGGGCTGTGCCAGTCCAAAGTCGACGATCTTGGGCCGGTCTCCGCCGAGAACGACGATGTTGGAAGGCTTGAGATCGCGGTGGACCAGGCCGGCGTGGTGAATGGCGGCCAGGCCCTCCGCGATCCGCGCGGCGAGAAGGAGGGCGCGCGCCACCGGCAGGGGTCCCGTCGCGAGGATCCCCTCGAGGCTCGGCCCCTCCAGGAGCTCCATCGCCACCCACCCTGCGTCTTGCCCCAGATGCCCGGCGCCCACGACGCGAACGACGGCGGGGTGGTCGAGGGCCGCCAGCCGCCGCGCGACCTCCAGGCAAGACGCGTCAAATCCCGAAAAGAAGACCTTCAGCGCGACGGGACCGTCGGGTCCCTGGCCACGATAGATGCGCGCCGGGCCGCTCTGCGCGAGCAGAGCCTCCGCCCGGAAACCCTCGGCCGCGAGCACCTCGATCCAGTCGGTTGGCGGGCGGGCCAGCTCGTCGCGCATGTGTCGATCATCGCACGGGTACGACGCGCTGCGCCAGCCGGACGCCGCGCAGGGACGTGGGGAATTTCAGAGAACCACGAGCCGGGGTTTGAATCGGCGGACATCGGGGACCAGGGGGAACGGGGGACAGGCGCGCGCGACCCGGTTTGAATCGGCGGACATCCGGCTCGGTCGGGGCCGGCTCGGTCGTGTCGAGGGATCAGGTGTCGCGGGGGGCGGTACGGCGGCGGTTGGCGAGGCGCTGGGCCCGACGGGCCTCGGCCGCCGCCTGGAGGTCGCGCTCCTCCTGCGTCTCCAGGAGCAAGGGCGGCACGGTGGTGGGTCGGCCCTCGGCGTCGAGGGCGACGAAGGTGAGCAAGGCGGAGCAGGTGTGGTGGCGGCGGCCGGTGAGCTGGTCCTCGGAGAAGACCTCGACGCCCACCTCCAGAGAGCGATGGAAGACGGCGTTCACGCGCGCGTGGATCTGCACGATCTCGCCGACCCGGATCGGCTTGTGAAAGTGCAGCTCGTCCATGGAGGCGGTGACCACCACCTTGCGCGTGTGGCGGATGGCCGCGATGGCCGCCGCGGTATCGATCCACTGCATGACCTTGCCGCCGAAGGCGGTGCCGAGGGCGTTGGCGTCGCCGGGAAGGACGATCTCGGTCATCACAACCTCGGACTCCTTCGGCGAGCGCGGCGACTCCTGGATCTCCATGCTCATCTCCCCTGGAAGGATGGGTTGCGCTTCTGAAGGAAGGCGGCGAAGCCCTCGCGGGCGTCGGCGCTCTCGAAGAGCTGCTGCTGCAGCTCGCGCTCCAGCGCCAGGCCGCCCTCCAGGCTCGCCTCGAGGCCGGAGTGGACGGCGCGCTTGATGGCGCCGACTGCCTTGGCGGCGCGGGCCGGGGGTACGAAGCGGCGCGCGTAGGCGAGCACCTCCCCCAGGAAGGCGGCCGAATCCGCGGCCTCGATCACGCGGTTGACCAGGCCGATCCGCTCGGCCTCCTCGAAGTCCATCACCGTCCCCTCCACCATCAGCTCCAGCGCCTTCGCCTTGCCGAGCAGGCGCGCCAGGCGTTGGGTGCCGCCGGTACCGGGGAGGACGCCGAGCGCCACCTCGGGCAGGCCGATTTTGCCGGCTCCCTTGCGCGCGACGCGGATGTCCGCCGCGAGCGCGATCTCCAGCCCGCCACCCACGCAGTGGCCGTTGAGCGCGGCGATGACGAGCTTGGGCGTGTTCTCCAGCCGAAGCAGGGTTTCGTTGGCGTGGAGGCAGAAGTAGTACTTGAAGTAGGGGTCCACCTCCCGGAGCATCTCGATGTTCGCGCCGGCGCAGAACATCTTCTCCCCCGCGCCGGTGATCACGATGACGTGCACCTCGCGATCGAAGCGCGCGCGGAGGATGGCGTCGTCGATCTGGCGGAACATCGGATACGAGTAGGCGTTGGCCGGCGGGTCCTGCAGGCGGATCACCGCCACTCCGCCGCGAACCTCGTAGTCGACCAACTTCGTCTCGGAAGGACGGGTCCAGTCGCGCGCCATCGGCTCACCCCAGGGAGACCATGACGGTCTTGGTCTCCGTGTAGCTCTCGATCGCCGCGGCGCCGAGCTCGCGGCCGAAGCCGGAGGCCTTGAAACCGCCGAAGGGGAGCGCGGCGTCGTAGATGTTGTAGCAATTCACCCACACCGTCCCCGCGCGCAGCGCCTTCGCGGCGGACATCGCCTTGGCGACGTCGCGGGTCCAAACGCCGGCCGCGAGGCCGTAGTCGGTGTCGTTGGCCAGCGCGGCGGCGTCGTCCACGGAGTCGAAGGGGATCACCGCCACCACCGGCCCGAAGATCTCCTCGCGGGCGATGGTCATGGCGGGGGTGACGCCGTCGAAAACGGTGGGCTGCAAAAAGAAGCCGGGACCGGCGGCCTCGTTGCGCCCGCCGCCGGTGACGAGGCGCGCGCCCTCGGCCTTGCCCCTCTCGATGTAGCCGAGAACCTTCTCCATATGGGCGCGCGAGATCTGGGGGCCGAGCCGCGTGTCGGGCGAGAGCGGATCGCCCTGCCCCGACGCGAACTTGGCGGCGCGCTCGGCGAGGCGGGCCACCACCTCCTCGTGCACGCTTCGCTCCACCAGCAGCCGGGAGCCGGCGGCGCAGACCTCGCCCTTGTTGTAGAAGGCGGCGTTGAGCGCGCCCTTCACCGCCGCGTCGAGATCGGCGTCGGCGAAGACGACGTTGGGATTCTTGCCGCCGAGTTCCAGGGTCAACCGTTTGAGGGTGGCGGCGCCAAGTTCCATGATGCGCCGCCCGACGCGCGTGGAGCCCGTGAAGGAGATCTTGGCCACGCCCGGGTGGCGGACCAGCGCCTCGCCCGCCTCCGGACCGCGCCCCGGCAGGACCTGATACACGCCCTCGGGCAGCCCCGCCTCCAGCGCCAGCTCGGCGAGGCGCAGCGCGGAGAGCGGCGTGAGTTCCGAGGGCTTGTGCACGACGACGTTGCCGCAGGCCAGGGCCGCCGCGATCTTCCAGGCGGACATCAGAAGGGGAAAGTTCCAGGGGGTGATGATCCCCACCACGCCCATGGGCTCGCGCAGGGTCAAGGTGAGCAGGCCGGGGCTGGAGGGGACGGTCTCGCCGTGGATCTTCGTGGCCCAGCCGGCGAAGTACTGGAAGATCTCCGCCGACAGCGGGACCTCCACGCCGCGCGTCTCGCGGATGGGCTTGCCGGTGCAGATGGTCTCCAGCTCGGCGAGCTCGTCGGCGTGCGCAAGCATCAGCTCGGAGAGCTTCCAGAGGATCCGGCTGCGATCGGCGGGGCGGATCTTCGTCGACCAGGGTCCACGCAGCGCCGCCTCGGCGTTGCGGACGGCCTCGTCCACGTCCTCCGCCGACGCACCGGCATAGCGCAAAAAGGTCTCGCCCGTCGCCGGATAGACGAGTTCCAGCAGCTCCTCGGATCGCCCCTCCCTCCACGCGCCGCCGACGAGGATCTTGGCCTCGGGGATCTTCGCCTTCTGCAGCTGCATCGTCGCCTCCAACCTTCCGAACGCGTTATCTCGCCCTCTCGCCGCGCATCAGACGCGCTCGACGAGGGCGGCCACGCCCTGTCCCACGCCCACGCACATGGTGGCCAGGCCGTAGCGCCCGCCGGAGCGGCGAAGCTCGTGCACCAGGGTGGTGAGGATGCGCGCGCCCGAGCAGCCCAGCGGATGGCCGATCGCGATGGCCCCGCCGTTCGGATTGACCCTTTCCGGATCCAGCCCGAGTTCGCGGATGCAGGCCAGCGCCTGGGCGGCGAAGGCCTCGTTGAGTTCCACGCGGTCCACATCGGCGAGGGCGATCCCGAGCCGACTGAGGAGCTTGCGCACAGCGGGGACGGGGCCGATACCCATGAAGCGCGGATCCACTCCGGCCGCGGCGCCGCCGAGGAATCGCGCCATGGGCGAAAGGCCGAGCTTCCTCACGCCCTCCTCCGAGGCGAGGAGGACCGCCGCGGCGCCGTCGTTAAGCGAGGAGCTGTTGCCGGCGGTCACCGTGCCGCCCTTGCGGAAAACGGGCGGCAACGCCGCCAGCTTCTCCACCGAGGTGTCGGGGCGCGGCCCCTCGTCGCGCGCGGCCACCAGGGGCTCGCCCCTGCGCTGCGGCACGCGGACCGGAACCACCTCGTCGTCGAAGCGCCCCTCTTCCCAGGCCGCCACCGCGCGACGATGCGACTCGTAGGCGAACCGGTCCTGATCCTCGCGCGAGATGCGATAGCGCTCGGCCACGTTCTCCGCGGTCTCGCCCATCTGCTCCAGTGGGAAGAGCGCCTCCATGCGCGGGTTGGGGAAGCGCCAGCCCAGCGAGGTATCGTAGACCTGCACGCCGCCGCTGGGGAAGGCCACTTCTGGCTTGGGCATCACCCACGGCGCGCGCGACATGGACTCGACGCCGCCCGCCACCACCACGTCGGCCTCGCCGAGGGCGATGGCGCGCGCCCCCTGGATCGCCGCCTCGAGTCCCGACGCGCAGAGCCGATTGACGGTGTAGCCCGGAACCGACTGCGGCAGCCCCGCCAAGAGCAGCGCCATGCGCGCCACGTTGCGGTTGTCCTCGCCGGCCTGGTTGGCGCAGCCGAAGACCACCTCGTCCACCGCCTCGCCGGGGACGCGGGCGCGCTCCAAGAGCTTCGCGATCACGTGAGCGGCCAGGTCGTCGGGACGCACGGAGGACAGCGCACCCCGGAGCCTGCCGATCGGCGTGCGCACGGCGGCGCAGACGAAAACGTCTTTCATGGTCGTCCGGTTGTACCGGATCTCGCGCCCTCCCGAAAGCGCCGAAAGTGATATGTAGGCGACGCATGCGCCCGAGGACCCTGGCCGAGCTGAGGCGGCTTTACCTGGAGGAGGGCCGGCCCCTTCCCCGCGACGAGGAGGAGCGCCTCCGCAACGACCCGCGCGCCGGTGCGCGCGCCCTCCTCGCCGCCATCGAGAAGCGACGCCGTCAGAACCGCGCCGAGGGTCAGCGCCTGCGCAAGATGCTCGCCTTCGAGTCGGCCTACTGGGAGCGCGGGGTCCTCGAGGTGGCCGGGGTGGACGAGGCGGGGATGAGCCCGCTGGCGGGGCCGGTCTTCGCCGCCGCGGTGATCCTGCCGAGGGGCTGGAAGCTCGCCGGGGTGGACGACTCCAAGAAGCTCGATTCCGAGACGCGAGAACGGCTCGCCGTCCGCATCCGCGAAACGGCCCTCGCCTGGGCGATCGGCCGCGCGGAGGTGGAGGAGATCGACGAGCTCAACATCTACCGCGCGGGCCTTCTGGCCATGCGACGCGCGGTCGAGGGCCTGGCGCGCACGCCGCAGGCGCTGCTCATCGACGCGAGGCGGATCCCGGAGCTCCGGATCGAGCAGGTGCCGATCATCAAGGGTGACGCGCGCAGCCTCTCCATCGCCGCCGCCTCGATCCTCGCCAAGACAGCGCGCGACGCCTTCATGGTCGAGCTCGACGCGCGCTATCCCGGCTACGGCTTCGCCCGGCACAAGGGCTACCCCGTCCCCGAGCACCTGCGCGCGCTGGAAGCGCTCGGGCCCTGCCCCGCCCACCGCCGCTCCTTCGCGCCGGTGCGCAAGGTCCTCGGCCTCGACCCCGTGCAGGTGGAGTTGCCCCTCGGCGAGGGCTCTCCCGTCGATCAGTCCTCCTCGGGATAGAGCGCGGCGAGCGCGGCGAGGTCCTCGAGCGTGCTCATGTCGCCGCTTCCGCGTCGGCCGGCGACCGCGTCGCGCAAGAGCCGCCGCATGATCTTGCCGGAGCGGGTCTTGGGAAGCGCGTCGGTGAAGCGGATGCAGTCGGGGCGGGCGATGGCGCCGATGCGGCGGACGACGTGCTCCCCGAGTTCCTCGGCGAGCTCCTCCGTGGGAGGCTCGCCGGCGCGCAGGGTGACGAAGGCGGCGATCCCCTGCCCCTTCACCTCGTCGGGCATGCCGACCACCGCGGCCTCCGCCACCTTGGGATGCGAGACGAGGGCGCTCTCGATCTCCGCCGTGCCGAGGCGGTGGCCGGAGACGTTCAGCACGTCGTCGACGCGGCCCACGATCCAGAAGTAGCCGTCGGCGTCGCGCCGCGCGCCGTCGCCGGCGAAGTAGCAGCCGGGAACCTGCGAGAAGTAGGTGGAGACGAAGCGCTCGTGGTCACCGTGGATCGTCATCGCCATGGAAGGCCACGGTCGATCGATGACGAGGTTGCCACCCTTTCCCGGCGGCACCTCCCGTCCCTGCCCGTCGACGATCCGCGCGCGGATGCCGGGGAGCGGCAGGGTGGCGGATCCGGGCTTGGTGGGCGTGGCGCCGGGAAGCGGCGCGATCATCACCGCGCCCGTCTCCGTCTGCCACCAGGTATCGACGACGGGCAGCTCGTCGCGCCCGATGACGCGGCGATACCACATCCACGCCTCGGGATTGATCGGCTCGCCGACGGTCCCCAGCAGCCGAAGCGAGCGCAGATCCCGGCGGCGCGGCCACTCCTCGCCGAGCCGCATGAAGGTGCGGATGGCGGTGGGCGCGGTGTAGAGGATGGTCACCCGGTGGTCCTCCACCATCTCCCAGAAGCGATCGGGACGGGGATGGAGCGGCGCGCCCTCGTACATGAAGACGGTCGCGCCGCGGGCGAGCGGGCCGTAGACGACGTAGGAGTGGCCCGTGATCCAGCCGACGTCCGCCGTGCACCAGAAAGTGTCGTCGTCGCGCAGGTCGAAGACCCAGTCGACGGTGGCGCTGACGCCGGTGAGGTAGCCGGCGGTGCCGTGCACCATCCCCTTCGGCTTTCCCGTGGAACCCGACGTGTAGAGGAGGAAGAGCGGATGCGCGCCGGGGACTGGAACCGCCGCGGCGCGCTCGTCGTCAAGGACCTCGTGCCACCAGTGGTCGCGGCCGCTCTGCCATGGGATCCGGCTGCCGGTGCGGCGGAAGACGATCACCTTCTTCACCGGCGTCTCGCCCTCGAGGGCCCTGTCCACCTCGGCCTTGAGCGGAAGCTCGGCTCCCTTGCGGTAAGCGCCGTCGGCGGTGATTACCAGCACCGCGCCCGCGTCGAGGATGCGCTCGCGCAAGGCCTCGGCCGAAAATCCCGCGAAGACGACGGAGTGCACCGCGCCGATGCGAGCGCAGGCGAGCATGGCGATCACGGCCTCGGGGATCATCGGCAGATACAGGCAGACGCGGTCGCCCGTTCTCACGCCGAGGCGAAGCAACGCAGCCGCCAGCCGTGAGACCTGCCGGGCGAGATCGTTGTAGGTGAGGACGCGGCGGTCGCCCGGCTCGCCCTCCCAGACGATGGCGGCCTTGTTCCTCCTCCAGGTGGTCAGGTGCCGATCGACGCAGCTTTCCGTGGCGTTGAGCTCCCCGTCCGCGAACCACCGCGCGTCGGGGAAGCCTCCCTCCAGCGCGCGCGTGAAGGGCCTGCGCCAGGCGAGGAGCGTCCTCGCCTGCTCGGCCCAGAAGCCCTCCGGATCTCGATCGGCGCGTTCGCAGAGGGCGCGGTAATCGTCCAGGTTGCGGATGCGCGCGCGTCTCGAAAACGAAGGATGCGGAGGAAAGACTCGATTTTCTTCGAGGAGCGAGTCGATGGCCGCCCCTGTCTCTCTCGGTGGAATCATCGCCGACTCCCATTTCGCGACTCGTCGACATCTCCCGTGCGCTCCGCGCGGAATGCGACCTCCCAGGCGCAGGAGACGGGACAGGCCAGCGGCTGCCCCCGGTCAATGGTGTGGGTCGCCCGCAAGACGCCGAGGAACGCGGTGGATTCGAAGGCGGTGGCCCGCAGGGCCAGGTGGGTGAAGAAGCGGCAAGTCGCGCCGTCGATGGCGAGGGGAGTGTGAAAGGTCGAGTCGGCGATGAAGTCGCGATCCCGCCCCTCGGTCTCGATGAAGAAGCGTCCCACGAGGGAGCGCTCGCCGGCGGCGACATAAAGGCGCAGGTCGAAGAAGGAGACCTCCACCTCGTTGCTGAAGATCTCGACCCTCCCGTCCCAGCTCCCCTGCGGCGGGGGAACTTCGGGGCAGGTCAGCAACTGGACCTCGCCGGCGACGAACTCGTATTCACCGGACTCGAGCGCGGGACCGCAGGCGCAGAGCCCCGCGAAGAGGAGCCCCGTGATGGACCGACGAAATCCCGTCCCCACCGTCGACTGCGTCATCCTCCTACCCGACCAAAGGATCGTCCTCGTGGAGCGCGAGAACCCACCCCTTGGATGGGCGTTGCCCGGCGGCTTCGTGGACGAGGGGGAATCCCTCGCCGCCGCGGCGGTCCGAGAGGCGAAGGAGGAGACGGGCCTGGACGTCCAACTGGTGGAACAATTTTTCACATATGGCGATCCCGATCGGGACCCTCGCCGGCACACGATCTCGACCGTCTACCTCGCGCGCGCCGAGGGCGAGCCCGTGGGCGGCGACGACGCGCGGCAGGCCCAGGCCTTCGGCTGGGACGAGTTGCCTCCCCTGGTCTTCGACCACGGCCGGATCCTCGCCGACGTGAGGCGCTACCTGGAGACCGGCAAGCGTCCGGCTCCCTGAGGGGAGCCCTGCGAGGGACGCAGGGGCAGCCAGAGCGTGAAGGTGGAGCCCGCCCCGACCTCGCTCTCCAGCTCGATGCTCCCCCCGAGCGCGCCGGCCAGAAGGGAGCTGAACGCCAGGCCGATCCCGGCCCCCTCGCCTTCTCGGCCCAGGCGGTGGAACTCCTCGAAGACGCGTTCCCGGTCCTCGGGGGCGATCCCCGGCCCGGTATCCGAGACGAAGAGTCCCACGCGGGCGTCGGCCCCCTCCTGGCAGCGCGCCCCGACCGCGATCCGGCCGCGCACGGTGTACTTGACCGCGTTGGAAAGAAAGTTTCCGAGGATCTGGCCGATGCGGCGCCGGTCGGAGATCAGGGTGGGGAGCCCCTCCGGCACCTCGGTCTCGAGGGTGAGCCCCTTCTCCTCGGCCCTGGCGCGGTACTCCTCGGCGACCTCGACCACGAGCTCGCCCGGGTCCAGGGGCGCCAGCTCGAGCAGCACCTCGCCCGCCTCGGCGCGGCCGAATTCGAGGAGGCTGTCGAGGAGGTCGAGAGCGCGGTGCAGGGAGCGGCGGGCCCGGTCGAGGTGCTCCCTCTCCTCCTCCGGAAGGGGTCTCGCCCGGGAGCGCGCGAGCAGCTGGAGATGCCCGTCCGCGGCGACGAGCGGGTTCTTCAGGTCGTGGCCGAAACCGCGGATCAGGCGCGCCCGGCTCTCCGTCACCCGCCGCAGCTCCTCGCGCTGACGCTCCGCCTCCGCCCTCGCCGCCCGCTCCCGGCGGAGGACCTCGTCCCTCTCCTCCACCGCCCGCTTGAGGTCCATGGCCACGAGCCGGTATCGGCGCGCCAGGCCGACCGCCTGGACGGCGGCCACCAGCGCCACGAGCACCAGGCCGCACTCGACCGCGAACCCCAAGAGGATGGTCCTGCGGAAGCGGTCGACCAGGTCCACCTCGATCTCCAACAGGGCCTCGTCGATGGCCTGGGTGGCCTCGAGGGCGGTGAGGAAGCGGGCGTTCTGGTCGTCGAGGAGGCTCTCGCTGTAGCCCTCCCGGGTGATGGCGCCGCCGAAGACCGCGTCGGCGATCGCGTCGAAGCCGTCGAGGGCGCGTTGGAGGACCTCGAACGCCGCCTGGATCTCCGGATCGAGGCGCTCCATGAGGTCCACCGCCGCGGCCAGGGCGTTGGTCCGACGCTCGTGCGCCTCGCCGTACTGACGCCGGTACTCCGGATCGTCGATGAGGAGGAAGGCGCGCAAGGCGGTGACCTCGATGGCCAGCTCGGTCTGCAGAGCGGCGATCGTCTCGCGCGCCGGGACGACGGTGCCCTGCAGCTGTTGGGAGAGCCGGTTGATCTGGAAGATGGTCGCGAGGGGAAGCCCGACGAGGAGGCCGAGGGCGAGCAGGACCACCGCGAGGGGGACGCGGCCCCTGCGCCCCCAGTCGACCTCATCACCCGCTCGCCCCGCCGGGGCCGTCCGCGTCGCCATGCCCGAGAACCGCCGCCTCCCCCGTCGCCCCCAAGGTAGGCGCAGCCGCCCTGGATTTCAGTTGGTCCTTGGGGAGCCGGCCCTCGGCCTCGGCGGCGAAAACGGGTGCTCAGGCCAGGAGCTCGAGCAGATCCTCCCGCGTGAGAGAGGCGGCCGCGGCAGCGTCGCCGATCGCCGCCTCGGCGATGGCCCGCTTGCGCTCCTGCAGCTCGAGGATGCGCTCCTCCACCGTCCCCTCCGCCACCAGGCGGTGGACGAAGACGGGGCGCTCCTGGCCGATGCGGTGGGCGCGGTCGGCGGCCTGATCCTCGGCGGCGGGATTCCACCACGGATCGAGGAGGAAGACGTGGTCGGCAGCGGTGAGGTTGAGCCCCGTCCCGCCCGCCTTGAGGGTGGTGAGCAGGACCGGAGGGCCGTCCTCGGCCTGGAACGCGGAGACCACGCCGCCGCGATCCATGGTGGAGCCGTCGAGGCGGAGGAAGGAGATTCCCGCCTGGCGCAGGCGCGACTCGACGAGGTCGAGCAGCGAGGTCCACTGGGAGAAGACCAGCGCCTTGTGGCCGTCGCCCACCGCCTGCTCGAGCCGGTCGACGAGGAGCTCGACCTTGGTCGAGGTGGCGGCCTCCTTCCCCGGCAACAGCGCCGGGTGGCAGCAGGCCTGGCGCAGCCGGAGCAGCGCCTCCAGCGCCGCGAGCACGGAACCGCCCTCGCCGAGCCGCGCCACCACCGTTTCGCGGGTGGCGGCCAGGATGGCCTCGTAGAGCTCCCGCTCCTCCGACGAGAGCGCGAAGCGGATGACGAGGTCGGTGCGCGGCGGGAGCTCGCGGGCGACGTCCTCCTTGCGCCGGCGGAGGACGAAGGGCCGGATGCGCCGCCGCAGATGCGCCGCGACCGTCGGCGAGCCCTCGGCGATCGGCTGGGCGTAGCGCTCCTGGAAGTCGCGCCGCCCGCCGAGCAGGCCCCGGTTGAGGAAGTGGAAGAGGCTCCAGAGCTCGTCCAGGCGGTTCTCTACCGGCGTGCCGCTCAGGCAGAGGCGGAAGTCGGCGTCGAGGCGGAAGGCCGCCTGGCTCACCTGGCTCTCGGGGTTCTTGATCGCCTGCGCCTCGTCCAGCACGACCACGCTCCAGCGCCGCGCGGCGAGGGCGTCCACGTCCAGGCGCAGGATGGCGTAGCTGGTGAGGGTGACGTCCGCCTCCGGGTCGAGCTTCCGCGAGGGCCCGTGGTAGACGCAGACCCTCAGCCCCGGGCGGAAGCGGGCGAGCTCGCGCACCCAGTTGGGCAGCACGCTCGTCGGCGCCACCACCAGGGAATTCCGCCCCAGGATGCAGGCGGCCTGCAGGGTCTTGCCCAGCCCCATGTCGTCCGCCAGGAGCGCCCCCAGCCCGGCCGACCGCAGGAACGAGAGCCAGGCCACGCCCTCGCGCTGGTAGGGCCGGAGCTCGGCGCGCAGGTCGGCGGGAAGCTCGGCGGGCGGGAGCCGCTCGAATTCCTCCACCAGGGGCCGCAGCCGCTCCAGACCGGGCGGCGTGGGCAGGTCGAGCGCCTCGCAGAGGCGGCCGAGGTCGGGGAGCGCGGAGGCCGGGACGCGGCCGTTCTCGTCGCGCGCGGCCAGCAGGTCGGCCAGGAGCGCCCCATGCCGGGCGAGCCAGTCGGAGGGGAGCGGAGCGAAGCCCCCGCCCAATAGGGGCACCAGAGACGCGCCGCTGCGGTAGGCGCGCAGCACCGCGGCCGGATCGGCCTCCCGCCGCTCCCCGGGCACGGAGAAGCGGACGAAGAGCCGGTCGCCGTCCACCGCCACCGAAGGCTCGAGGGGCGGCGCGAGGGTGTAGGCCTCGTGCGCCTCGCCGCGCAGGGCGATCCCCGACTCCCGGAGACGGCGGACCACGGCGATCGCCTCGCCGGGCGGGTAGCGGAGCCGCACGCCGTGCCGGACGCCGAAGGTCTCCTGCAGCCGGCGCTCCAGGCGTCGCTCGGCCTCGAGATCGCGGATGGGGACCGGGCCGCCCAGGTGGACGAGGTCCCGGCCCACCAGCCGCGCGCAAGGCGGGTCGCCGTAGACGATGGTGGGCAGCAGCGACAGATCGTCCCCCTCCCGCTCGGAGTGGAATTCCAGCCGGGGCGCCATGCGCTCGGTGCGGGGAAGGTTGCGGGTGCGATCCTCGATGCGGAGGCGGCGCGAGAGATAGGGCAGGACCTCGGTGACCAGTTCGAGGACCCGCTCCGGGCCGAAGACGAGGCCCTTGCGCAGGTCCTCCATCTCGCGGGCGCTCAGGTCCGGCGTCCCCAGGAGCTTGAGGACGCGGCCGCAGCGCACCACCCCGTTGGGAAAGACCTCGTCGATGGCGGGATCCTGGATGACCGAGAGCCGGAAGACGCCCGCCTGCTCCTCGAGGACGCCGATCACGCCCGCCCGGTCGGCGGAGACCTCGACCGGCTCGCCGTCGAGCCTCACGTCCTGCTTTCCGGCGAGGCGGCGGAAGATGGGCTCGAGGACCTCGCGCGGGAACCAGCCCTCGAGCTTGCCCCCGATGAGCGCGTCGATGGCGAGGTCGTCCTCGCCCAGAGAGAGCCGCGGCCCCTCCACTCGTCCGGCCGCCATGGCGCCGAGCGTGCGGGTCAGCGGCGTCTCCGCGCCCTGCCGCACCAGGACGCGGTACAGCAGCAGGCCGACGGGCGAGCGCTGGAAGCGGTAGCCGACGGTGGCGGCCGTCTCGGCCACGGCGGGAAGCTCCCGCCCCTCCTCCAGGGCGCGCCGGGCCGCGATCACCGCCGCGGCGACGTGCATGCAGGCGCCGTCGCTCGCCGGGCAGTCGCAGGTCCAGTCGGCGCTGCGAAGGTCGAGAGCCACGGTCCGCCCGACCCGCTCCCCGGGGCCACTGACGCGCAGCAGGAGGGTGTCGCCATCGGACGACTCCAGCGCGACCGCCTTGCCGCGCGCGAGCTCCACCCCGCGCGACCAGGCGTGCCGCGAGGCCTCCTCTCGCACCGTCTCGAAGAGCTCCTCCAGCCTCCCTCTCATCGCCATCTCTCGACGTCTCCGACCCGTGCCCAACGTGGAAGGGGAGGACGAATCATCCCCTGCGCCTCGTTTTCGCGGTTAGATTGGTGCCGAGTCTCATGGAGCCGATCCGCATCGTCAGCTACAACGTCCGCTACTTCGGGCACGTCACCCGGGGGCTGGCGAGCACCCGGGCGGGGAAGCGAAGCATCGCCCGCACCCTCGCCTCGCTCCGCCCCCTGCCCGACGTGGTCTGCCTCCAGGAGGTGGAGACCAGCTCCATCCGCTCGAATATCGGGCGGCCCCGCGCGGGACAAGACGAAACCCAGCTCGAGTCGTTCATGGGCTTCCTCGCCCAGAACTTCCACGAGGCGGGGCAGGAGATGCCCTACGATGCCCTCTACTTCCGCGCGCACAACTACAAGCTGGGGGAGATCTCGCTGTACACGACCGGGCTGGCCATCCTCGTCAACCGCTTCACCCTGCGGATCGAGGAGCACAACGCCGACCAGCCCTACGGGATCACCTACTACCGCGTGGCCCGGTGGAAGGACCGCAAGCAGAGCCGGATCTGCGCGCACATCAAGGTGCGGGACCTGCAAGGCCGCGGCCTGCACGTCTTCAACACCCACCTCAGCCTGCCGACGCCCTTCGCCCGCGAGTACTGGGCGATCAAGGACAAGATGGGCTGGGGCTTCAACCAGATCCAGGAGGCCAGGCGGCTGGCCGCCTTCATCCGCGAGCGCGCGGGCGACGAGCCCTTCGTCGTCTGCGGCGACTTCAACTCCCAACCTGCATCGCCAGTCTTCCAGTTCCTCCACCGGGACGTGGGCCTGGTCGCCCCGCAGGTGGAGTTCGGACAGGTCGACCTCTCCCGGCCCCGCGCCTTCCCCACCGCTGGCTTTTTGCGCCTGCGGATGCACCTCGACCACCTCTTCTCCAACGACAAGATCCGCTGGACGGATCTGGCGGGGACCGTTCCCTACGGCGCCGACGGGCCCTTCGACGGCCTCTCCGACCACGTTCCGCTGATCGGCCGCTTCGAGATCGCCGCGCCGAGGGTCTACGGGATCGGCTTCGACGGCTCGCGCAAGGCGGGATGATCGCGTAGGCTGCGCCCCGCCATGTTCGGACCGATCCTCGACGACCTGGTGAGGGAGCTGCGTCCCCTCCGCTTCGGCCCGCCGGTCGCCCACGTCTACAACCCGCTGGAGTACGCGCGGGAGCCGCACGAGCGCTATCTCGAGCGCTACGGCCGGGGGCGGAAGGAGGCGGTCTTCCTCGGCATGAACCCCGGCCCCTTCGGCATGGCCCAGACGGGCGTTCCCTTCGGCGAGGTCGGCGTCGTCCGCGACTGGCTGAAGATCGAGGGCAAGGTGGGCAAGCCGGCGGTCGAGCATCCGAAGCGCCCAGTCCTCGGCTTCGACTGCCCGCGCTCCGAGGTGAGCGGCAGCCGCATCTGGGGATGGATCCGCGAAACCTTCGGGACGCCCGAGCGCTTCTTCGAGCGATTTTTCGTGGCGAACTACTGCCCGCTGGTCTTCATGGAGGCCTCGGGCCGCAATCTCACCCCCGACAAGCTGCCGCGTGCGGAGCGCGAGCCGCTCTTCGCCGCCTGCGACCGGGCGCTCCGCCGCATGATGGAGATCTGGCGGCCCGACTGGGTGATCGGGGTGGGCGCCTTCGCCGAGGCGCGCGCCCGGGAGGCACTGGCCGGGACGGGCATCTCCGTGGGTCGCATCCTCCATCCCAGCCCGGCCAGCCCCCTGGCCAACAGCGGCTGGGCCGAGTCGGTCGAGGCGGCGCTTCGAGAGATGGGGATCCGGATCCCATGAGCGACAGGAACCTCGCCATGCTCGCCCGCCGCATGCTCGCCGAGATCCTGGCGGGCCAAGAGCCCGGTCCGGTCGGCTGGGACGACGCACCCGCCGGGCTCTTCCTCACCCTCCGCAACGCCTCCGGACGGGTCCGCGCCTCCATCGGAACGAGCCGGGCCGAGGCGACGGGCGCCGAGCTGCTCAGGCGGATCGCACGGGCCGCGGTCGGGGACGATCCGCGGTTTCCGCCGCTGCAGGCGGGCGAACTCGAGTCGCTGTCGGTGACGCTCTGGGAACTCGTCGACCCGCGTTCCGTCCGGGGCCCGGAGGAGCTGCGGCCGGATGACGCGGTGCGCGTGGAACGCGGCCGCCTCAGCGGCGTCTTCCTCCCGGAGAACTACGTGGGCGAGACCTGGGATGCCGCCGTCTTCCTCCGCCAGGCCTGCCGAAGAGCCGGACTGGAGGCCGAGGCCTGGGGAGATCCCGAGACGCGGCTCACCGCCTTCCGCGCTCGTCGCCACGACGCCTGAGTCGATTCGGTCACGGCTCAACGAGGCGCCGCGGCAGCACCGCGTGGCCCACGACGCGCGCGGCGCGCCGCCCCGTGACGCCTGCGGCCTCGCGGCCGCGCGACGCACGAAGCGGCAGCCGGAACGGAAACGGGGGCCGCCGGGCCCCCGCTTTCCCTCCGCGCGCCGGGCTGGTCCGTCAGCCGCGCGGGAACTCGCCAGGTGCCGGGCGCTCGCTCTCTTGCGCGCGGCTGCGGGCCTCGTCCCACTTCTCGTAGGCCGACGCCACCTTCTGCTCCTTTTCCTGCAGCTCGCGCCGCGCCTGCGCGGCCTCGGCCTGGCGCGCCGAGACCTCGGCCTCGAAGGACTGGGGATTCATGTCGCGAACGCGCGTGTCGTTGGCGTCGGCGAGGACCTGGTACTCCGCCTGGCGGAGCAGCGCCTCGTGCGTGCGGACCTGCGCCTCGGCGTACTTCAGCCGCGCCTCGGCGGCCTCCCGATTGGCCTCGGCCCATTCGACCTGGGCCTCGGCCGCCGCCAGGCCGGTCTCGGCCTTTTTCAGCTGGCTCTGGGCCTTCTCGACCTGGCTGGCGTCACCCGTGTTGCGGGCGAGCTCGACCTGGTTCTCCGCCGCCTTCACGCGGCTTTTGGCCGAGTCGCGCTCGGACTTCGCCACGTCGAGGCGATTCTTCGCATCCTGCAGGCCGACCTCGGCCCGGTTCTTCTCGTTCTGCGCCTGCTGAAGCTCGGAGCGGGCCTGCTCCACCGGCCCCATCTGGTTGGGGGGAACCCGCGCCAGCCAGCTCTCGTCGATCTTCGGCGCATGGCCCCTGGCGCAGCCGGTCAGGAGAGCCGCCGCCGCCAGAAGCGACAGGCTCCATCCGGTTCTCCCAGTCATGAAACACCTCCCTCTGGCGCAAAGCGTGTGCATTGCGACAAAGAGAGGGGAGCCCCTGGTGGATCAGGGGCTCCCCCGGGGAGATCCGGCCAGCCTACGCCGACCTCAGTTCGCCGGCTCGACCGGGCCGCAGACCCCGTCGACCAGGGCCGGAATGCAGGCCTGGGTCTGGTAGCAGCGGAGCACCTGCGTCGGATTGCCGCCCGGCTGGTAGCCCTCCGGGCAGCTCACGCTGACTCCCTCGAAGCGGCCGCCGTCGTTGGCGCAGTAGAACACCGGCGCCTTCCGCCCCGCGTCATCGACGGTCGCCATGTCGCCGAAGAACTCGCACGAGCCACCGGGGCCGCAGAGGCCGGCCGCGACGCAGTAGTGCTCCTTGATCTCGCCCCTCGGGGGGGCCGTGCCGATCCCGGCGTTGCACTCGTAGCTGGGGTCTCCGCACGCGTTGGCCTTGGTCGGGTCGCAGGTGCAGACCTTCAGCTTGTAGAGGTGGTCCTCCCGGTACTGGAACTGGATGCCGCTGTAGGTCGGGTAGACGCAGCGGCCGCCGCCGCCGCAATCCGCGTCGTCCGCGCAGATCTTGAAGACCACGGCGACGGGGTCGTTCTCCACGCAGAACCGAGGACCGACAGCCTCGCACCGCCAGTCCGCGGGGCAGTCTTGCTGGTAGGTGCAACCCGGCGCGCACCAGGTCCCGGCCATCCCGAGGTTGACGCACGCGGGCGGGTTCTCCGAATCGGTGACGCCCTTCGGGCAGTCGGCGGCGCTGCCGCACTGGACGCACCACTGCGACGCGTTCATCGGGAAGCACTCGCCGTAGGGGGTTCCCTGCGGAGCCTGGACCTGGCGGTCGAGGTGCTCGCCGGTGAAGGGGTCGCGGTAGCGCTCACCGTTGCAGAACCAGCCGGTGAGGCAGGCGCCGAACTCCGCGCCGCCCTTGTCCACGCAGTCCTTCCTCACGCACTGGCCCTTCTCCGGATCGCCGGTATCCGGATCCACGACGCACTTGAAGTTGTCGGTGCAGTCCTCGAAGGGCTTCTCGCAACCCAAGCGCCAGTCGAGTCCGAGGCGGCACCTGTTCTGCACGCAGGTGAAGGTGCTCAGGTCGCAGTACCCGATGTACTCGCTCGTCTGACCACCGACCTCGCACTGCTCGTCGCTCAGGCAGCCCCCCTCGCGCGTGGCCGCCTCGGGAACACAGCGCCGCTCCGTTCCGTAGGTCCCGCAGACGAAGCCCGGTCCGTACATCTGGCAGTCGTCATCGGCCTCGCAGGGGCTGCCGCACTTGCCGAAGCCCCAGGCCCGGCCGAGCTCGCAGCTGCCGATGAGCTGCGGGTTCACGCTCGACGTCGTCAGGTGGCAGACCTGCTGCGGCGGGCATCCGAAGGAGCGGTTGGTCTGGAAGTTGAAGCCGCAGCCCGGGACGCAGACGCCGCGAGACTTGTCGCAGACCGGGTTGAGCCGGTCGCAGTCGTCGTCCGTCTTGCACGGCTTGTAGTGGGCGCAGTCCCCGTACTGAGGCACGCAGAAGCCGATCAGGTCGGGATCCTCACCCACGTACGGAAGCATGCCCTCCGGGCAGCTACCCTTGGGGAGGCAGACCTTCATCGTCTCGCCGCCGTAGTTGTACGGGACGCAACGGGCTCCCTCGCCGCACTCCTCGTCGCGCTCGCAGAGGTCGCAGGGCTTGAGCTTGCGCCAGCAGACGCCCTTGCGCGGCGGATCGCCCTGCTGCATCGACTGGTCCTCCTGGCAGTAGCAGTTGCGGAGGCGCCAGCTGCAGTAGTCGTCGCAGTTGCCGTCCTGGTCGCAGGGCTCACCGGGCACGCAGCGGCCGGTATCCTGGTCGCAGCGCAGGCCCTTGTTCAGGCCGCAGTCCCGGTCCCGCTTGCACTTCGGGACGCATTTCCCGGTCTCCTCGTCGCAACGAAGGCCGGTCGAGGGGCAGTCTTCGTCCTTCTCACAGGACTCCTCTCCGCCCCCGGTGCCTCCGACGCCACCGGTGCCCCCCGCGCCACCGGTTCCGCCGGTGCCGCCCCCGTCTCCTCCAGTGCCGCCGGTGGGCGGATTGGGGTTTGGGTTGTCGGGGTCGCCGCCACAGCCGCCGCCCGCGGAGGCCGCCAGGGCCGCGACGAGGATGGCGACCATGGGCATGGTACGGAGCCAACGAGTCGACGTCATATCCGCTCTCCCACGCGCCCGAGGCGCATCACCGGGGGACCGTTCCGGAAATCCGCGCCAGCATGCCACGGCAACCACACGCGAACAACTCCCCGCGCGTGCTCGCGGGCTTGCGCAACAGGACTCGCCATGCCCAGGCTACCGGAGTGGGTCGACACTTTCCAGACCTGCACGGTGATCCGGTGCCGACGCGCGGCTACTACTTCGCGCCGCGTCATCACAAACTGGCGCGCCTGCGGCCCGGCGACCGGCTCCCCCGCCACATGGGGCCGTGGGAGTTCGTGGCGCGCGACGACGAGGGGACGACGAGCGAGATCCTCCAGCGGCTCAAGGATCGCTACCCGAGTCTCGACCCCTATCGGCTGACGTACGCAACGTCCACGCCCGTGGATCCGCTCCACCTGGCGAGGACTCGTCAGGCCCGAAAGCTCGGCTACGGGCTGGTCTTCCTCGCCACTCTCGCGCTCTCCCTCCTCGCCCTCGGAGCGTTCCGCGGCGGCCCGGGGCGCAGCCGCCGACGCGGGGGCGTGACGGGATTTTCCCGGACGGGGCAGTAGGAGTAGAGTCCGACCTCGTGAGGTTTTTGGTTGCCGACGACGACGACGCGATCCGCCGCCTTCTCGTGCTCGAGCTGCGGTCGAGGGGGGCCGAGGTCCTGGAGGCGTCGGATGGCGAGGAGGCGGTGCAGCGGGCCCTCGAGCACCGTCCCGACGGCGTCTTCCTCGACGTCCTCATGCCTCGCCTGAACGGCTACGACGCCCTGGCGCGTCTGCGGGCCGCCGGCTACACCGGCCGCGTGGTCATGGTGACGGCCCTCCACGAGGGATCGCGTGAACTCGCCTCCGGCGTGACCCCGGACGACGTCCTCCCGAAGCCCTTTCGCCGCCGCGACGTCCAGGCGTGCTGGGAGCGCTTCCTCGCCGCCCTCGGCTCGGCGGCGCCTGATTCCGACGAGGGCGGAGTGCAGTCAGCGTAGGTCCAGCGCGGCCGCGAGAAAGGATCGGAGCTCGGGCTCCTCCATCGCGCCCACCTCTGCCGCCCGCACCCTCCCCTCCCGGTCGAGGACGATCAGCGTGGGCAGGGCCCGCACCTTCAGGGCGCCCGCCGCCCGACCGTCGTCGAGGGCCACTCGCAGCGCGGAAATCCCGTGGGCCTGCAGAAAGGCGCGCACCCTCGCCTCCCGGTTCGGCCCCTCGTCCCGGTTGACCGCCAGCGCGACGACGTCGCGGTCCGCGAAGTCGCGCGCTACCCGGTCGAGGGTCGGGATCGACTCGACGCAGGGCGGACACCATGTCGCCCAAAAATCGAGGATCACCGCCTTGCCTCGAAGATCGGCGAGCCGCAGCTCCCCGCCCTCGAGCAGCGGGAGGGAGAGGCCCGCCGGCGGAACGAGGCCCACCACGGGGCCGGAGGGAACGAAGAGGCGGCCGAAGAGGATCGCCAGGCCGGCGAGGAGCAGGAGCCAGCGCAGAGGGCGAATGCCGGGTGGTCCTTTCACGCCCTCATGGAACCACGGGAGGGCGAGAAGGTTCCACGTCCGCGAAAGTTCCCACAGGTCGTCGACTTGCGCGCCCGCGCGGCGGGGGCACGATCGCCGCATGTTCGCCTTGATTCGCTGGGCCTTCCTCTGCTTCCTCGCCGTCGTCGCCGGCATCGCCGCCGTCAGCATCCCGCTGGGGGGAAAGACGCTGGCCGAGCGGCTGCGCGACCTCGCCGAGGGCGCCGAGGTCGAGCGCGTGGCGGCGGAGGCGGCGAAGAAGGCGCTTGCGCGGATCGCCGAAAACGAGCCGTCGCCCGCCGACGAGATCACCGAAGAGGATCGCAAGGCCCTGGAACGGTTGCTCGGCGAGCGTACGGGGGCCCGATGACTGGCAGGCGTGTCGCCCGTGCACATCCTCGACCGGTAGGAGGGGGTGGTGCATGGCGGCACATGTGGCGGCTGTCCTGCTGGTGTTGGCACGGATCGCCGCACCCACGATCGAGTCATATGACGGCCCGCTCTGGGCGGAGCGTTCTCCGTCAGAGCCGGCCGAGGCCCGCGCCTCCACGGCCGCGGAAAACCTGCCCGCCCTCACCGAGCTGGTGAAGAACGCCCGCCCTGCGGTGGTCTCCATCGCCGTCGAGGAGGTCGGCCGCCAGCCCATGCTGCACGGGGATCCCTTTCCGGACTTCTTCGACGGCTTCTCGGGACCCTCGGAAGGGCTGGGCGCCGGCTTCGTCATCCACCCCTCGGGGCTGATCGTCACCAACGCCCACGTGGTCGAGCGTGCGCAGCGGATCAAGGTGACGCTGGAGGACCAGGGCTTTCCCAACACGCTCGAGGCGCGCATCCTCGGCACGGATTCCGAGACGGACCTGGCCCTGCTCAAGGTGGACGCCGACCACCCGCTGCCGGTCCTCCCCCTGGGCGATTCGGACGCGGTCGAGATCGCCGACTGGGTGGTGGCCATCGGCAACCCCTTCGGTCTGAGCCAGACGGTGACCGTCGGCATCGTCAGCCACAAGGGCAGGACCGACGTCACGCCGCAGGGGCGCCACGGCTACTTCGACTTCATCCAGACCGATGCGTCCATCAACCCGGGCAACAGCGGCGGACCGCTGCTCAACCTGCGCGGCGAGGTGGTGGGCATCAACAACGCGGTCAACGCCTCCGGGCAGGGAATCGGATTCGCCGTGCCCATCAACATGGCCAAGAAGGTGCTCCCCCAGCTCGCACGGAATGGACGGGTGGTGCGCTCCTGGTTGGGGATCGCCATCGAGGACCCGAACCTGGAGCTCGCCAACTCGCTGGGTCTGCGCGAGCGGGGCGTGCTGGTGACGGCGGTCACCCCCGACAGTCCGGCGGACCAGGCCGGCCTGCGCGCCGGGGACGTGATCGTCCGTTTCGAGGGCCGGCCGGTGCGCGGGGCGGGCGCGCTGCGCTGGGAGGTGGCCTGCACCGAGGCCGGCACCCGCATCAGCCTGCACGTGCTGCGCAACGGCAAGCTGATCCGCCTGGAGGCGACCCTGCGCCCCGCGCCCGGCGACCAGACGGCGCCTCCGAAGAAGCGGCCGGGCGTGCCCACGTAGGCTTTCCTTCTCCTTCGACAACACGACGCTCCGTGGTAGGCATGCGGCCATGGAGCGTCATTCCGGCGCCCGCGTGCGCCTCACCCTCGCCGCCGCGATCCTCCTGGTCGCGGCTGTCCTCGCGCCCCGCCTGTCCGGGCCGGCGCGAACCGCCTCCGTCCAGCGCGCCGTCGACGCCGTCTTCGACGAGCTCGAGCGGCGCCTCCCGGAGGAGCGCCCCGACCTCGAGCTGCCCGTGCCCGTCCGCCTCTTCCCGGAGGACGACGCGGCGGTCGCGCTCCTGGAGCCGGCCCGCGATCGCGTCCTCGCCTCGCCGCACCTGACGCTGTCGGCGCGGGGCTTCCGGATCCGGCTGCTCTACGCGGACGTACCGGAGGGCATGCGGATCGGACTCGCCTTCGACGAGACCTCCATCCAGCCGATCGAGATCGATCGCACGCTTCCGCCGGTTCGCGTCTGGGCGATCTTCCCGCCCCTGCTGGCCATCGTCCTCGCCTTCGCTACCCGCCGCGTCGTGCTTTCGCTCGGCCTCGCCATCGGCCTGGGCGCCTTGCTTTCGGCCGCCTTCGATCCGCTCGAGGCGATCGTCCGCGCGGTGCGCGACTACGCCTGGAAGTCGATCCTCTCGCAGCCCTCGAAGCTGTGGATCGTCGTCTTCACCGCGGCGCTCGGCAGCATGGTCGGGGTGATGGCGCGCGCGGGCGGCATCCAGGCGATCGTCGATCGCCTGGCCCGTCGCGTGCGCGGGCCGAGGTCGGCTCAGCTCGCGGCCTTCGTCGCCGGCCTCGTCGCCTTCTTCGACGACTACACGAACGCGGTCCTGATCGGGAACGCGATGCGGCCGCTCTTCGACCGGCTGCGCATCTCGCGGGAAAAGCTCGCCTACCTGGTGGACTCCACCTCGGCGCCCGTCGCGGGCCTGGCCTTGATCTCCACCTGGATCGGCTACGAAGTGGGCCTCGTCGGCGACGCGGCGCGGGCCCTCGGGCTCTCCGCGAGCGGCTACGAGATCTTCCTCCGCGCGCTCCCCTTCCGCTTCTACTGCCTCTTCGCCCTCGTTTTCGTGGCGATCAACGTGCTGAGCGGGCGCGACTACGGGCCGATGCTCCGCGCCGAGCGGCGCGCCGCCGAGACGGGACACGTGCTCAGGCCCGGCGCCGTGCCGCTCTCCGGCACCGCCATCACCAGCATGCGCGCCCGCCAGGGCGTGCGGGGGAGCGCGCTGCAGGCGATCGTCCCGGTGGTCGTGGTCCTCGCCGGCACCCTGCTCGGTCTCGTCTGGGACGGCGGCCGCTTCTCGAACGCTCACGGCTCGCTGCTGACGATCGCCGCCTGGCGCGAGATCCTCGGCGCCGCCGACTCGATCCGCATCCTCGGGATCGCCTCGCTCCTGGGCGCCGCCACCGCCGTAGCCCTGGCCGTCGGCCCCGACAAGCTCCGCCTGCGCGAGGCAATGAGCGCCCTCGTCCTCGGCGCGCGCTCCATGGGCCTGGCCATCCTCGTGCTCCTGCTCGCGTGGGGCATCGAGGCGGTGACCCGCGATCTCGGCACCACCGACCTCGTCGTCGCTACCCTCTCGAACGCCATCCCCGCCCCCATCCTGCCGGTCGCGGTCTTCGCCACCGCCAGCGTCGTCGCCTTCTCCACCGGGACGAGCTGGGGCACGATGGCGATCCTCATCCCCACCGTGCTCCCGCTCGCCTTCCAAGCCGGCGGCATGGCGCTGCTCGTCGTCTGCGCCGCCGCGGTTCTCGACGGCGCGATCTTCGGCGACCACGTCTCGCCGGTCAGCGACACGACGGTGCTCTCGGCGATCTCCTCGGGCTCGGACCTGATGGACCACGTCCGCACGCAGCTGCCCTACGCGCTGACGGCGATGCTCGCGGCGCTCGTCCTCGGCTACGGCCTGGCGGGAGTCGGCCTGCCCTACCTGCTCTCCTGGGTGCTGGGTCCGGCCGCGCTCGCTGCGGTCTTCTTCGGCCTGGGCAAGACGGCGCACCCCACCGGGGAGCCCGCCGCGCCTGCGGCTGAGGCGGCCTCCGGCAGCTGACCCACGCGGAAGGCCGACGGTCGGCGCAGGATCCGGCGCCCGACTCGAGCAGGGACGAGCCGGGCTCGCGGATTCACATGCGCAGGCTGCGGCGGATCTGCTGCGCCGCGGCGGTCAGCAGCCCCGCCTCCCGCTCCGTCGGCTCCGCCCGCACGAGCAGGCGCCGCAACTCGGCCAGGATCTTGTCGGGCTGCTGCGGGTTGAGGAAACCCGCCAGCATCAGCACCTCGCGCAGGACCTCGAAGAGCCGGTCGACGTCCTCGCGGGTGGCCCTCCGCGCCTGCTCCCGCGGCGGGCGCGGCGCGGCCAGGGCCAGGCTCAGCTCGTAGGCGACGATGGCCACCGCCTGGGCGAGGTTGATCGAGGGCTGCTCGGCCGAGGTGTCGATGCGGCAGATGGCGTCGCAGCGCTCCAGGTCCTCGTTGGTCAGGCCGTGATTCTCGGAGCCGAAGACGATCGCCACGGTCCCGCCGCCGGCGATTCGCCGGGCCACCTCGGCGCCGAGTTCCCGCGGGGAGAGCGCCGGCAGCCGGCGGATGCTCCGGCGGGTGGTGCCGCAGACCCACGAGAACGGCGCGACCGCCTCGTCGAGGGTGAGCGCCATGTAGGCGTTTTCGAGGACGTGCTCGGCGCGCACGGCCGCGCGCGGGTCGAAATGCCACGTGGCCGGCGAGGCGAGGATCAGGCGGGAAAACCCGAAATTCGCCATGGCCCGCGCCACCCCGCCGACGTTGTCGGCGATCCGCGGCATGTGCAGCACGAAACCGACCTCGCGCATACCATCCTCTCCGGGATGCGCGTCGCCACCTACAACATCCGTCACGCCAGCCTCAAGGGACTGGACGCCATCCGGTCCGCCGTCGAGGCGCTCGACGCGGACCTCGTCGCCCTCCAGGAGGTGGACCGCCACGTCCCGCGCTCGGGCGATACGGACCAGGCCGCCTGGCTCGGCCGCGCCCTCGGCATGGAGGCGCGCTTCGGACCGGCGATGCGCCTCGACCGGGGCGAGTACGGACTGGCGCTCCTCTCCCGCTTCCCCGTCGCCGACGCGCACGTGCACCCACTGCCGTCGCGGCTCGAGCCGCGGATCGTCCTGCACGCTTCCGTCGACCTCCCCGACGGGGCGCGATGGGAGGTGGCCGTCACGCATCTGGGGCTGGATCCCACCGAGCGCTGGGAGCAGATGCGGGAGCTCGTCCGCCTCCTCGGCCAGCGGCCCAGCACCCTTCTCGTCGGCGACCTCAACGAGACGCGCACCGAGCACGGATTTTCCCTGCTCCGGGCGCACTGGGTAGATTGCCTGGAGGAGGCCGGCTCGACGCCGCTCACCTACCCCGCCGAACACCCGGTGATCGCCATCGACCACGTGCTACGCAGCCGCGACCTGCCTTCGGCCCGGTCCGCGGCCGCCCTGCCCTCGCTTGCGTCGGACCACCTACCCATCGTCGTCGAGCTGGGGTAGAAGGTGCCCTTTCTCCCATGGGGTTTCGCATGCTCGACGACATCCTGAAGGCGCAGCTCTCCCGCACCCTGCCCCGCACCGACCTGCCCCTTCCCGGCCGGCGCGAGGGCAAGGTCCGCGACGTCTACGACCTTGGCGACCACCTCCTCATCGTGGCCACCGACCGGCTCTCGGCCTTCGACGTGGTCCTGACCACGATCCCCTTCAAGGGCCAGGTGCTCAACCAGATCTCCGCCTACTGGTTCGAGGCCACGGCCGACGTGGCGAAGAACCACGTCGTCTCCCAGCCGGACCCCTGCGCCCTGCTCGCCCGCAAATGCCGCGCCCTGCCGGTGGAAGTGGTGGTCCGGGGCTACATCACGGGTTCGCTGTGGCGCGACTACCAGGCCGGCCGCGCAGGCGTCTACGGCATCGAGCTTCCGGCCGGGCTGCGCCGCGATCAGGCCTTCGAGAAGCCGATCATCACCCCCTCGACCAAGGCCGAGGTCGGTCAGCACGACGAGCCGATCTCCTCGGAGGAGGTCGTGCGCCGCGGCCTGGTCGATCCCGAGATCTGGGAGGAGTGCCAGCGCATCGCCCTGGCCCTCTTCGAGCGCGGCCAGAAGCTCGCCGCCGAGCGCGGCCTGATCCTCGTCGACACCAAGTACGAGTTCGGCCTGGCCGCCGACGAGCTCCTCGTCATCGACGAGATCCACACGCCCGACTCCTCGCGCTACTGGGAGGCCGCCGAATACGAGGAGCGCTTCGCCCGCGGCGAGGACCAGCGGATGCTCGACAAGGAGAACATCCGCAAGTGGCTGATGGAGGAGCGCGGCTACATGGGCCAGGGCCCCGCCCCGACCGTCCCCGACGAGGTCCGGATCGACCTGGCGAAGAAGTACGTCGCCAACTACGAGCGCCTCACCGGCAAGCCCTTCGAGCCCGCCGACGGCGACCCCCACGAGCGCCTCGTCGAGAACCTGAGGAAGGCCGGCATTCTCTAGGCACCGAAAACGCCGGAAGGCATACGGCGGCTCCCTACCTTGCCCGCTGCTTCAGACCAGGCTTCTCCTTCCGGCCGCCGGCGTGCAGGGGGGGGCAGACCGCGCTCTGCGCCCCGGCGTCCCTCGAGCGCTCCGGGCGTCTGATGGAGTGGCCTGACGGCAGCCGGTCGACCTCACCTCCGCCGCGGAGCCAAACCGAAGCGCGCCTCGTCGGCTCTTCGGTATGGGGAAAGGCGCGCTCCCATACCCGTGGGACGTGACGGCAATATCTCCCTCCACCGATTCTCCGCCCGTCCGTTCTGTCCGGTTACTTGCAGTGTTGGCCGCCTTGTCCCTGGCGGCCTGTGGTGGAAACGACGAGAGAGGGCCTGGCACGAATCCTTCCGATCTTTGTGCGCAGGTCGCGTGTCTCCACGGTGCCTGCCAGATCATCGAGGGCGTCGCGTAGTGCGTCTGCGAAGAGGGCTTCGCGGGAGAGCGGTGCGACGCCTGCGCGGCGGGTTCCCTAGACCACGGTGGCGACGGCATCTGCGCCCCCGGCTGCGACCTCGCCAACCTGAACTGTGTCCCCATCCCGCCCGGCTCCATCACCCGATTCACCTGGAACGACGTGGGCGCGATCTCCCTCGACTGGAATCCGCCGGCGCACCTTCGTCACGCCGGCCGTAGCCCCGGATCCGTCGCCGGAGCAGGCTGGTTACCGCAACAGGTTCCTAGACGCTCGTCATGCGCAGGCCGACGAGGGAGGCGACGAGCAGGGCGAGGAAGAAAAAGCGCAGGGGGGTGGCGGGCTCGTCGAAGAGGAGGATGCCGGCCAGGGTGGAGCCGACGGCGCCCATGCCCACGAAGATGGCGTAGGAGAGGCCGATCGGCAGCTCGCGCATGGCGGCGCTGAGCAGGTACATGGACGCGGCGATCGAGCCGATGGCGATGGCGCTGGGCCAGAAGCGCGTGAAGCCCTGGGCGTACTTGAGGCTCAGCGCCCAGACCACCTCGATCAGCCCGGAAAGTATCAGGAAGACCCAGCTCATCGAATGCGTCCCCATGCAACCCGGGGCGACGTGAACGCGCCGGGCCGCCGCTCCCGACCCCTGCAAGCGATCTGGCCTGCCGCCGATGTCCGCCGAGCCGACGCCGTCCAGAGTCGAAGCGGTCATGCGGACATCGGTCAACGGCGGGCGACGCCGCGATCGCCCCGACGACCTGCGGCGGACATCCGGAGCGGGCCCCGCCGGCGCCGTCGAGCTCCGGCGGAAATCCGGGGCGGCGGCCGGATGGCTCTCGGCGACATCCGGAGCAGGCCTCGTCGAACCCGTCAACCTCCAGCGGACATCGGGGTCGGCGGACGCGGCAGAGATTCGGGCCCGGGGGCAAAGCTCGCGCCGCGCGCGAACCTCCGCAGGGCGCGGGGAAACGCCGACGGGCCCCGAGGCCTCGGCTCACGCCTCGCCGAAGACGCGGCGGAAGATCGTGTCCACGTGCTTGGTGTGGTAGCCGAGGTCGAAGACGGACCGGATCTCCTCCTCGGTGAGGTGCTTGCGCAGCTCCTCGTCGGCCAGCAGCGCGTCGAGGAAGTTCACGCCTTCCTCGTAGAAGCGCATGGCGTTGCGCTGGACGATGACGTAGGCGGTCTGCCGGGCGATGCCGCGCCGCGCGAGCTCGAGGAGGAGTCGCTGCGAGTAGACGAGACCTCCGGTGAGCTCGAGGTTCTCCTTCATGCGCTCCGGGTAGACGCGCATGTCGCGAACCATGTTCGCGAAGCGGTGGAGCATGAAGTGCGCGAGGATGGTGGCGTCGGGGCCGATCACGCGCTCCACGCTGGAGTGGGAGATGTCGCGCTCGTGCCAGAGCGCCACGTTCTCCATGGCGGCGGAGGCGTAGCCGCGCAGCAGGCGCGCCAGGCCGGTCATGTTCTCGCTGAGGATGGGGTTTCGCTTGTGGGGCATGGCGGAGGAGCCCTTCTGCCCCGGGGTGAAGGGCTCCTCGGCCTCGCGAACCTCGGTGCGCTGCAGGTGACGCACCTCCACCGCGAAGCGCTCGATGGAGGCGCCGAGCATCGCCAGCGCGTTGAAGAACTCGGCGTGACGATCGCGGCTGACGACCTGGGTGGAGCATGGGTCGGGCTTGAGCCCCAGCGCCTGGCAGACGTGGGCCTCGACCTCGGGAGCGACGTTGGCGAAGGTGCCGACCGCGCCGGAGATCTTGCCGTAGGCCACGTTCTCCACCGCGCGCGCCAGCCGCTCGCGGGCGCGGGCGAGCTCCGCGTACCAGCTCGCCATCTTCAGGCCAAAGGTGATCGGCTCGGCGTGGATGCCGTGGCTCCGGCCGATCATCGGCGTGTACTTGTGCTCGAAGGCGCGGTCGCGAACGGCAGCCATGGCCTCGTCGAGCTTTTCGAGGATCATCTCGCCTGCCTGCTTGAGCAGCAGGGCGAAGCTGGTGTCGAGCACGTCGCTGGAGGTCAGTCCAAGGTGCAGCCAGCGCGCCGGCGGGCCCACCTTCTCCTCCACGAAGGTGAGGAAGGCGATGACGTCGTGCTTGACGGTCTTCTCGATGTCCTCGATGCGCGCCGCATCCTCGGCGGTGAATTTCCGCGGCGCGCGGGCCTTGACGGCCTCGTAGTCCTCCATGGGGACCTCGCCGCGCAGGGCCATAGCCTCGCAGGCGAGGAGTTCCACCTGCATCCAGCGCTCGTAGCGGGCCTCGCTCGTCCACAGGGCCGCCATCTCGGGCCGCGAATAGCGGGCGATCACGTCCTGCTCCTCGTCGTTCAGGTTCCGGTATGGCCGAAGCCGCCCTCACCGCGCGCGGTGGGGCCGAGCTCCTCGGCTTCCTCGAGCACGGCGCGCTCGCAGCGCGCCAGCACGAGCTGTGCGATCCGCTCGCCTCGCCGAAGCTCGACCGGCTCGTTTCCGAGGTTGATGAGGATCACGCCGATCTCGCCCCGGTAGTCCGAGTCGATGGTGCCGGGCGCGTTGACCATGCCGAGGCCGTGGCGCAGCGCCAGGCCGGACCGGGGCCGAACCTGCCCCTCGTAGCCGGGCGGGATCTCGAGGGCGATCCCGGTGGGCACGAGAGCGCGCTGGCCCGGCTCGAGGCGGACGTCCACGTCAGCTCGCAGGTCGAGACCTGCGCTCCCCTCGGTGGCGTAGGTGGGAAGCGGGAGGGGATCTCCCCTCCCGCCCACGCGCCTGACCCGGACGCGGATCATCGGCTCAGTCCGACTTGGCGCCGACCGTGGTCGGCGCGTTCGCGCCGTTCCCGGCGTCGCGCAGCGCCTCCTTGCGCGAGAGCCGGATCTTGCCCTGGCGGTCGATGGAGACGACCTTGACCAGCACCTCGTCCCCCTCGGAGAGCACGTCGGAGACGTTCTTGACCTTCTGGTCGGAGAGCTCTGAGATGTGGATCAGGCCGTCGGTGCCCGGGAAGAGTTCGACGAAGGCGCCGAACTCGACGATCCGCCGCACCGTGCCGAGGTAGGTCTTTCCGATCTCCGCCTCCTGGGTGAGGCTGCGGATCATCTGGATGGCTTCCTCGACCTTGGCCTGGTTGGGCGAGGCGATGTTGATGGTGCCGTCGTCCTGGATGTCGATGGAGCAGCCGGTGCGGTTGATGATGTCGCGCACCGTCTTGCCGCCGGGGCCGATCACGTCCTTGATGCGCTCGGGCCGGATCTTGATGGTGGTGATGCGCGGCGCCCAGCGCGAGATCTCCTTGCGCGGCTCAGCGATGACCTCGGCCATGCGGTCGAGGATGTAGAGGCGCCCCTGCCGGGCCTGCTCCAGCGCGGCCTGCAAGATCTCCTTGGTCACGCCGGTGATCTTGATGTCCATTTGGATGGACGTGATCCCCTTGCGCGTGCCGCAGACCTTGAAGTCCATGTCGCCCAGGTGGTCCTCGTCGCCGAGGATGTCGGAGAGGATGACCACCTTCTCGCCCTCCTTGATCAGGCCCATGGCGATGCCGGCCACCGGCGCCTTGATCGGGACGCCGGCGTCCATGAGCGCCAGCGTGCCGCCGCAGACGGTGGCCATGGAGGACGAGCCGTTCGACTCGGAGATGTCGGAGGTGACGCGGATGACGTAGGGGAACTCCGCCTCCGAGGGCATCACGTAGCGGAGGGCGCGCTCCGCGAGGGCGCCGTGGCCGATTTCCCGCCGGCCAGGCGCGCGCAGGAAGCGCACCTCGCCCACCGAGTACGGCGGGAAGTTGTAGTGGAGCATGAAGCGCTTGAAGCGCATGCCCATCAGCGACTCGATGCGCTGCTCGTCCTCGCCGGTACCCAGGGTGGCGGTGCAGATCGCCTGCGTCTCGCCGCGGGTGAAGATGGAGGAGCCATGGGCGCGCGGCAGGCAGCCCACCTCGCACCAGATCGGGCGGATCTCGTCGGGCTTGCGTCCGGCGATGCGGACGCCCTGCTCGACGATCATCTTCCGCATGTACTCGTACTTGAAGTCCTCGAAGTAGCCCTTGAGCTCGCGTTCGCGGAGGGCGTACTCCTCTCCGAGCTGCTCCCGGATCGCCTCGAGCGCGGCCTTCTTGGCGGCCGAGAGCGCGGCATAGCGCTGCGCCTTCTCGGCGTTGGCGTAGGCCTCGGCGATGAGGCCCCACGCGAGCTCGCGGAAGCGCGCCCGGAGCTCCTCGTCGTGCGGAGGCGGCTCGAAGGAGCGCTTTTCGGTCTTGCCGAGCTCGCGCGCCAGCTCCAGCTGCGCCTCGATGAGGGGCTGGACCGCCTGCTGCGCGAAGAGGAGCGCCTCGACCATCACGTCCTCGGGAACCTCGGCGGCCCCGCCCTCGACCATGACGATGGCGTCGCGCGACGCCGCCACCACGATCTCGAGATCGGCCTTCTCCCGCTCCTCGTTGGAGGGGTTGGCCACGAAGCGACCGTCGACGCGGACCACACGCACTCCGCCGATGGGCCCGTTGAACGGGATGTCGGAGGCGGTGAGGGCCGCGGACGCGCCGGTCAGCGCCAGGACGTCGGTGTCGGCGTCCGGGTCGAAGGAGAGGACGGTGGCGATGATCTGGGTCTCGTTCTGATAGCCCTCGGGAAAGAGCGGGCGGCAGGAGCGGTCGATGATGCGGGAGCTCAGCGTCTCCTTCTCGGTGGGACGCCCCTCCCGGCGGAAGAAGGAGCCGGGGATCCGGCCCGAGGCGGAGAGCTTCTCCTGGTAGTCCACCGTCAGCGGAAAGAAGTCGAGGCCATCCTTCTTCTCCCTGGCGCTGACGGCGGTGACCAGGACCACCGAATCTCCCTGCCGGATCCAGACGGCCCCGTCGGCCTGCTTCGCGATCTTGCCCGATTCGAGAACGATCTCCTTGTCACCGAGCCTTGCGGTCTTGACGACGTGCTTCATGTTTCTCCCGTACCGCTCGCGATGCCGACGGGGTTTTGATCTCTGATCCCAGGAGCCGAATGGCTTCGGCTCCTCGGAACGGAAACCAAAAGCCCCGCCGCGGTCCTCGCGAGCGCTTAGCAAAAAGGGGCGCCTCCCAGCGCCCCTGGCGATTTACTTGCGCAGCCCGAGATCCTCGATGATCGCCCGGTACCGCTCGGGGTCCTTCCGCTGCAGATAGTCGAGCAGCCGACGACGCTGGCCGACGATCTTCAGCAGACCGCGCCGCGAATGATGGTCCTTCTTGTGAACCTGGAAATGCTCCGTCAGGTAGCGGATCCGCTCCGTGAGGAGCGCGATCTGCACCTCGGGCGAGCCCGTGTCGCCTTCCGCGCGGGCGTACTTGGCGATGATCTCCTGCTTGCGATCCTTCAGAAGTGCCATCGTTTACCCTTCCACCTCAAAACGTTGGTCGGGCGCATCCGCGAGGTGGCGCAGACGGCCCCGAAGCCCCCGAGGGGCTCGCTCCGGGGGGCACGCTACCGGGAGAACAACCGCGGGTCAACGCTTCATTCTCCCTCGCGGGGAAGAACTCGCCGGTAGCGAAGCGCCCCGCCCTTCTGCTCGGCGACCGCGAGGAGCTGCCCCTGCGGCCCCGTGACGCGAACCAGCTCGCCCTCCGCCAGCTTCGGCGCCCCGCACTGCAGAAGATCGCGGAAGCCGAGCGCCATGCCGCGGCTCACCTTCCGCGCCCGCATCTCGTCCACGCGAACCTCTCGCAGGTCGGCCAGCGCGTCCCGCAGCGGGACGAGGTGCTGCTCGATCCGGTCGAGCTGCCCCTCCTTCATCCAGCGCTCGAGGACTTCGAGGGGCACCGCGGACTCGAGGCGAAACGGCCCGTTGCGCAGCCGCTTGAGCGAGGCGAGGTGAGCGCCCACGCCGAGCGCCTGGCCGACCTCGTGCGCCACGGAGCGCACGTAGGTTCCCTTGGTGCAGGAGAGCCGGAAGGAGACCCGGGCCGTGGCCGGGTCGTAGGAGATCATCTCGATGGAGTGGATGGTGACCTTCCGGGGGCGGCGCTCGATCTCCAGGCCCTGGCGCGCCAGTTCGTAGAGGCGCTTTCCGCCGACGCGAACGGCCGAGTACATGGGCGGGGTCTGCCAGTAGGTCCCGGCCATCCCCTCGACCGCCCGCCGCACCTCCTCCGCGTCGAGGTGGTCGGTGGCATGGGTGGCGAGCACGCGCCCGGCGGCGTCGTAGGTGTCGGTCTCCACGCCGAGCTGGAGCGTGCCCTCGTACTCCTTGTCGCCCTCGAGGAGGAAGGTGCTCAGCTTGGTCGCCTGCCCCAGGCAGATCGGGAGCACGCCGGTCGCGGTGGGGTCGAGCGTGCCGGTATGGCCGGCCTTCCGGCCGCTCCCCAGCGGGCGAAGCCGCCGCACGACCTCGAAGGAGGTCAGGCCCTCCGGCTTGTCGACGATCAGGACGCCATCCACGGCCGACTCAGCCCTCGCTCTCGTCCTCGCTCGAGCTCTCGTCCCCGTCGGCTTCCTGCTCGCGCAGCTCGCGCAAGAGCGCCTCGATGCGGGCGCCCCGCTCGGCCGAGTCGTCGTAGACGAAGCGCAGCTCGGGGACGTAGCGGAGCTTGAGCGCCTTGGCGACCTCGCGCTTGAGAAAGCCGGCCGCCGATTGCAATCCCTCGGCGGTCTGCTGCTTCTCCTCGTCCGTGCCCATCACCGAGTAGTAGACCCGGCCGTGGCGGAGGTCGGGGCTGAGCTCGACCCCGGTGATGGTGACGAAGCCGACCCGGGGATCCTTGAGGCCGCGCGAGAGGATGCGGCCCAGCTCCTCCTGGATGTGGTGGGCCACCCGGGTCGCGCGGTCACGAGTCATCGGTATCCTCCCCCAGCATCTGCTCGTACTCGGCCAGGTTGCGCGGTCCGTTGTCCTCCGCGTACTCGGCCACCGGGGCGATGATGCGGTCGTGGTAGGTGATCGACAGCTCCCCCACCGAATCGACCGCCCGGAAGATCTTGTCCAGCACCTCGCCGACGAAGGAAGGCGAGTTGGCCACCACCGCCACTCCGATGGTGGCCACTTTCCAGCGCTCGTTGTTGGCCACCTCGGCCACCGACGCGTTGAAGCGGGCACGCAGACGATCGATGACCTTGCGCAGGATCTGGCGCTTGGACTTGAGCGAGTCCGCCCCTGGAATCTCGATTTCCAGGAGTAGCGTCCCGACGATCATCTGCGCCTCCCCGCTCAGAGCGTCTGCCGAATCTGCTCGAGCTCGTAGACCTCGAGGGTGTCACCCACCTCGAAGGCGTCGAAGCCCTCCAGCGCGATGCCGCACTCGAAGCCCTGCGCCACCTCGCGGACGTCGTCCTTGAAGCGCCGCAGCGAGGCGATCTTGCCCTCGAAGACGACCTTCCGACCGCGGCGGACGCGGGTGTGGGCCGTGCGCGTGACCTTTCCGTCGGTGACGTAGCAGCCGGCCACCTGCCCGAAGCGCGGCACCGAGAAGATGGCCCGGACCTCGACCTGGCCGATGACCTTCTCGCGGGTGATGACGTCGAGCATGCCCTCCATGGCCGCCCGCACGTCCTCCACCGCGTCGTAAATGACGTTGTAGGTGCGGATGTCGATGCCGTAGGAGCGGGCGAGCTCGCTGGCCTTGCCCTCGGGCCGGATGTTGAAGCCGACCACCATGGCCTCGGAGGCCTTGGCCAGGTTGACGTCCGACTCGGTAATGGCGCCCACGCCCTTGTGGATAATCTTCACCCGCACCTTCTGCGTGCTGAGCTGCTCGAGGGCATGGGCCAGCGCCTCGCTGGAGCCGTGGACGTCGGCCTTGAGCACGACGCGAAGCTCCTTGCTGCCGTCCTCGCGGACCTTGGCGAAGAGTTCCTCCACCGAAACCCGGCCCGGGCCAGCCTGCGCGGCGGCCTTCTTGCGCTCCTGCGCCTCGCGGTTCTTGGCGATCTCCTCGGCGACCTTGATGTCCTTGACGACGTGGAACTCGTCGCCCGGCATCGGCACGCCCGAGAGGCCGACGATCTCCACCGCGTAGCCGGGACCGACCTCGTTGACGGTCTTGCCGGTGTGATCGTGCAGGGCGCGCAGCCGCCCGAAGAAGGTGCCCGTCACCACGGCGTCGCCGCGCCGCAGGGTGCCCTCCTGGACCAGGACGGTGGCCACCGGGCCGCGGCCCTTCTCCAGCTTCGACTCGATGACGACGCCCCGCGCCGGCTTGTCCGGGTTGGCCTTGAGCTCGAGGATCTCGCTCTGCAGCGCGATGCTCTCCAGCAGGGTCTCCAGGTTCTCGCCGGTCTTGGCGGAGACCGGGACCACGAGCGTGTCGCCGCCCCACTCCTCCGGCACCAGCTCGTATTCGGTGAGCTGCTGCTTGACGCGCTCGACGTTCCCCTCGGGTTTGTCGCACTTGGTGATCGCCACGATGATGGGCACGTCGGCCGCCTTGGCGTGGTTGATCGACTCCACCGTCTGCGGCATCACGCCGTCGTCCGCGGCCACCACCAGCACGACCACGTCGGTGACCTGGGCGCCGCGCGCGCGCATGGCCGTGAAGGCCTCGTGGCCCGGCGTGTCGAGGAAGGTGACCGGACCCTTGCTGGTCTGCACCGAGTAGGCGCCGATGTGCTGCGTGATGCCGCCGGCCTCGCCGGCCGCCACGCGCGACTTGCGGATGGCATCGAGCAGCGTCGTCTTGCCGTGGTCGACGTGGCCCATGATCGTGACCACGGGGGGACGCGGCACGAGGTCCTCGGGCCGGTCCTCGACGACGCCCAGAAGCTCGGACTCGTCGAAGCCCGCCCTCTCGACCGTGTAGTCGTAATCGGCGGCGAGGATCTGCGCCGTGTCGAGGTCGAGCGCCTGGTTGATGTGCGCCATCACGCCCATCCGCATCAGCTTGCGGATGAGCTCGGTGGCCTTCACGCCGAGGCGCTGCGACAGGTCGGCGACGGTGATGCTCTCCTCGATCTTGATGACGCGCTTGCTCTCCTTGGGCGTGGTGATCTGGGTCTTGGCGCCCTTCTTCGTGGGCTTCTTCTTGCGCGGGCGCACCGGGAACGCGGCCATCCGCCCCGTCGCCATCGCCATCAGCTCGTGCTTGCTCGCCGGAACGGCGGGCTCGGCGGCACGGACGCTTCCCTTCTTGGGCTTGGCGCGCTCGCGCGAGACCTCCACGAAGTCGCGTCCGCGCCCCATCTGATCCGGCACCACGCGGACCTCACGCAGCTCGCCGATCTTCTTGCCGGCCGGCGGCGCCGCCGGGGGCCGGCGAGCCGGCGTGCTCGGGGGTGGCGTCACGCGCCGGATCGGGATTAGAGGCCGGGAGATGACCACGGCCTGGGTCGGCGTGGGCTGCAAGGTGCGCGGATCCACTCCCTCCTGCGCGGGCACGTTCGGCCCCATCAGGCCGGGGAGCTTGGGGGTCGGCACCTCGGGCCTCGCGGGGGGCGGTGGCGGCTGCGCGGGAGCCTCGGCCACCTTCTTCTCGGGCTCTTCGGTCGGTGCGGGAGCGAGGGGCGGTGCGGCGGGAGCCTCCTCGGCCGGCTTCGGCTCCGGTCCCACGGCGGGGGCGGGAGCGGGAGCCGCTTCGGCGGCCTCGGCCGCGACCTGGGCGGGCGCCTCGGGCTCGGCGGGGGGCTGCGCAGCGGGAGCCTCCTCGTGGGCGGTCTCCGGCTGCGCGGGCTGCGCAGACTCGGCGGGAGCGGTCGGCGTCATCGCGGCGCGGCGACGGCGCACGACGAATCCCTGCGGCGGGATCGCCGCCGGCTGCGGATTCCGCTCCGCCATGATCTTTTCGATGACCGCCTGCGCCTGGTCCGCGTCCAGGGAGCTGGAATGCGACTTGATCTCCTCGAACCCGTGGGCCTGGAGCCAGTCGACCAGCTCCTTGTTCTGCATATCGAGCTCCTTCGCGAGCTCGTAGACGCGCATCTTCGACTTCGTCATGACCTTCGTTCTTCCCCCGCGTGCTTCGGTTTCTCGCTTTCGCACCGACCCAGAGCAACAACGGGAGCGCCGTTAGTAGTCCGACGGGACAACGAGGTCAACCGACCTCTCCGCCTACTCCTCTTCCAGCTTTCCGAGGAGTCGAAGCGCCTCGGAAAGCAACGCTCCCGGCGGGGGAGGGCGCGCCTTCCCGCGAAACGCCCTCCCCACCGCCCGCGCCGCCTCGGCCCGCCGCAGGCAACTTTCCCGGGGGTGGACCCAGGCGCCCCGGCCCGGAGCGGTCTTGCCGGGGTCGAGGGTAACCACTCCCGACGGATCGCGGACGAGACGCAGGAGCTCGTCCCGGGATGCGGCCTGCCCGCATCCGATGCAGGTCCGGATCGGGGTCACTCCGCCTCGGCGTCGGTCGGCGCGGCGGATTCGAGGATCCGCGCCGCCTTCTCCTTCTCACGCTCCGCGTCCAGCTCCGCCCGCAGTCGGGCCTCCTCCTCCAGGTACTGCTCGGCGGCCTGCTTGAGCTGGCGCGCCTTCTTGGCGCCGAGTCCCGTCTTCTCGCCGAGCTTGTCGGTGTCCGCCTCCTGGACGAGGTCCTCCACCTTCGCGTAGCCGGCGGCCTGGAGCTGCTCGAGAACCCGGGAGGTCACGCCCCGGACGCGCAGCAGCCGCTCTTCCTGGGTGAGCTCGTCGGGATGGCGGCGCGCCTCGGCCAGGCGGGCGGCCTCCCGCTCCTGCTCCATGCGGGCGAGTTCCTCGGCGTCCTCCTGCGCCTGCTCCCGCGCCTTCTCCTGCATCGCCGGGATGAGGTCCTTATCGATGCCCGGGATCTGCGCCAGCACCTCGGGCGAGGCATCGGCGATGTCCTTGGCCTTGCGGAATCCGTGGGCGTAGAGCACGTCCACCAGCGTGTCCGTCATGCCGGGGAGCTGCGACAGCGACCGCCGCGCGAACTCGCGCATCTCCCGAACGCGGCTCTCGGAGTTGATGTCGAGCTTCCAGCCCGTCAGTTGCGCGGCGAGCCGGACGTTCTGGCCGCGGCGGCCGATGGCGAGCGAGAGCTGGTCGTCGGGGACGATGATCTCCATCGCCTTGTTCGCCTCGTCGATGATGACGCGCGACACCTCCGCGGGCTGCAGCGCCGAGCAGACGAAGCGGGCCGGATCGGGATCCCACGGGACGATGTCGATCTTCTCGCCGCGGAGTTCCTGTACCACGGCCTGCACGCGAGACCCCTTCATGCCCACGCAGGCGCCGACCGGATCCACGTCGGGATCGCGCGACGAGACGGCGATCTTGGCGCGGGCGCCGGGCTCGCGCGCCGCCGCCTCGATGACCACCACGCCCTCCGCGATCTCGGGAACCTCCATCTCGAAGAGCTTGGTGAGGAAGTGCACCGAGGCGCGCGACAGCACGATCTGCGGCCCCTTGGACTCGCGCAGCACGTCCAGGACGTAGGCCTGGATGCGGTCGCCGGGTCGGTACGTCTCGCGCGGCACCTGCTCGCGCAGGGGCAACACCGCCTCGGCGCGCACCAGGTCCACGATGATGTTGCCGCGCTCGAAGCGACGGACCGTGCCGGTGACGATGTCTCCTTTTCGATCCTTGAACTCGTTGTAGATGATTTCCCGTTCGGCATCGCGCGTCCGCTGCAGGATCACTTGCTTGGCGGTCTGCGCCGCGATGCGGCCGAATCCGCGCCGGTAGGTCTTGAGCTTGAGGATGTCCCCGTAGCGCTCGTCCTGCGCGCGGGCCTCGGCGGCGTCCTCGTCGCGGTAAAAGATCTGGAAGACCAGCTCGTCGCCCGGCTCGGCATCGATGCCCCTGGCGCGCGCCTCCTCGACGGTGAGCTGGTTGAGCGCCGCCTGGGGATCGGTGATCTCGTCGACGACGGTCAGGACCTGAAAGACCTCGACGACGCCCTTCTCCTCGTTGTAGTGGGCCTCGAGCTGTCGCTCCTGGCCGAAGGTCTTCTTGGCCGCGGTGAGGATCGCCTGCTCCAGCAGGTCGATGATGACCTTCCGGTCGATGCCCTTGTCCTTGGCCACCTGGTCGATGACCAGGTTCAGATTGAGGCTCTCCGATCCGGAATACATGATTCACTCCCCTTCCGGCTCGCGGGCCGGCGATGCGTCCGGGTTGCGGTCCCCGCGAAGCGCGTCGGGATCCCAGGCGAGATTCGCCTTGGCGATCTCGTCGAACGGCACCTCGTGGACCCTCCCGTCGACGTCGATGCGGATGGTCCCGGACTCCCCGAGTCCCAGCAAACGACCCTTGAAGTTCTTGCGAGGTGGCTGGCCGAGGCCGCGCCGCGTCCGAATGCTCGCCAGGCGGCCCGCGAAGCGCTGGAAATCCGAGAGCTTCTTGAGGGGCCGCTCGATGCCGGGGCTGCTCACCTCCAGCGAGTAGGCGGTGGCGATGGGGTCCTCGACGTCGAGCGCGCGCTCGACCTGGCGCGAGACCAACTCGCAGTCGTCGAGGGTGATGCCGCCCGGCTTGTCGATGGTGAGGCGCAAGAGCCACCGCCCCCCCTGCCGGAGGTACTCCACGTCCACGAGCTCCATCCCCTCCGCCTGCACGAGCGGCTCGGCGAGCTCCCGCACGCGAGCTTCGATGTCCGTGTTTCCGCTGGCCATGGTGCCACAAAAAAAGTGGGCTCCGCGGGCCCACTTTCCGAAGGCGACCTCGAAAAATGCCGCCTCAACCTATCGGAGCCCGGCCCCGAGGTCAAGGTTCGGCGACGACGAAGTTTCCGTGAACCTCCTGGACGTCGTCGCAGTCCTCCAGAAGCTCGACGAGACGCAGGACCTGACCCGCCTGCTCGCCCTCGACCACGACCTCGGTCTTGGGGGCGTAGACGAGCTTTCGGGCGCGAACCTCGAGGCCCCGGGCGATCAGCGCCTCGGCCACCTCGTGCAGATCTCCCATCGCGGTGCGGATCTCGAAGCCGTCCTCGTCGAGGTGGATGACGTCCGAGGCTCCGGCCTCGATGGCGATCTCCATGACCTCGTCCTCGGAACGCCCGGGGGCGACGTGAATCATCCCCACCCGATCGAACATCCAGGCCACCGAGCCCGTCTCGCCCAGGCTGCCCCCACCCTTGGTGAAGAGGTGGCGCACCTCTCCGGCGGTCCGGTTCCGGTTGTCGGTCATGCACTCGACGATGAGCGCCACGCCGCCGGGCCCATAGCCCTCGTAGACGACCTCCTCATAGTTGACGCCCTCCATCTCGCCGGTGCCGCGCTTGATGGCGGCCTGGATCTTGTCCGAGGGCATGTTGGCGTCCCGGGCGGCCTCGATGGCCGCGCGCAGCCGGTAGTTGGCGGCGGGATCCCCGCCGCCGTTGCGCGCCGCCACGGTGATCTCCCGGATGAGCTTGGTGAAAAGCTTGCCCTTGGTGGCGCCCATCGCCTCCTTCTGGCGCTTGATCTTGGTCCATCGATTGTGACCGGCCATGCTGAACGCGTCCTCCTCGAACTCCGGGCGGGCCGGCTTCGGGGCGCCGCCCGACGGCGCGCCTTCTAGCACCCGGCCCCGCCGTTACGAAACAAAATCGGATGACAGAACAGGTCGCCGTCGCATCTCCTTCCACGTTGGGCGACCAAGGTGTCTATGGTACCGTGCCGCCGAGGTACCACGATGAGTCACGACGTGTCGAAGCCCGACTGGAAGCGGCGGCTCGTTTCGACGTGGTTCGAGTTCGATCCGCGCGCGCTGGCGACGTTCCGCATCGGTTTCTCCATCCTGCTTCTGTGGGACCTCCTCCGGCGCGTGCCGGACCTCGACGTCTGGTACACCAACGAGGGCCTGCTGCCGAACCACACGCAGCTCTGGAGGCCGGCGGCGGAATACATCTTCTCGCTCTTCTTCCTGGCCTCGCACCGGTGGGAAGCGGCCCTCGGCTTCGTGCTGTGCGGGATCGTCTACCTCTGCCTGCTGGTCGGCTGGAAGACGCGCCTCTTTCAGGTCCTCGCCCTGGTCGCGGTGGTCAGCCTCCACAGCCGCTCCGTGATCCTCGAGAACGGTGGCGACGTGGTGATGAACCTGCTCGCCCTGTGGAGCGCCTTCCTCCCCCTGGGCCAGCGCTGGTCGATCGACGCCCTGCTCGCCTCGTTGCGGCAGACGCGCGAGGTGCGCGCCGAGGATCTCGGGGGCCACCGGGTACGCGACCTCGAGCGAAACCGACCGGCGCGATCGCTGGCGGTGCTGGCGATCCTGCTCCAGCTCGCCGTCATCTACTTCTTCAACACCGTCCACAAGAACGGCCCCGCGTGGAAGGACGGCTCGGTGGTGCACTGGGTGCTGCACCAGGACCGGATCGTCACCTGGCTGGGCGCGGCGGTGCGCGACCACTTTCCGCTCTGGCTCTCCAGGGTGCTGAGCTGGGCGACGCTTCTCGTAGAGGGAGCCGCCGCGATCCTGATCCTCAGCCCCTTCGCGCGGCTGCACCTGCGGCGGATCGCGATCGTCGCGCTGCCGCTCATGCACCTCGGCTTCGCCGCCTTCCTCAACGTCGGCCTCTTCACGCCGACGATGTGCAGCTTCTTCCTCCTCCTCCTCTCGGCGGAGGACTTCGAGGCGATGGGCGCCTGGTGGCGCCGGCGGCTGCGCGAGCGCACGGTCTATTTCGACGCGAGCTGCGGGATCTGCTTCCAGACCGCCCGGGTCCTCGCGCGCCTCGACCCCTTTGGCAAGCTGCGCTTCGTGCCCAACACCGACGTCGAGCGCCTGCCCGAGGGCGTGACGCCGGAGGTGGTGGAGAAGACCATCGTGGTCGCCGATCCCGACGGACGTCTGCGTTTCCGCTCGGACGCCTTCGCCGCGATCTTCCGCTCGATCCCGATGGGCTTTTTCGTCTCCCTGCCGCTTCGGCTGCTGCGGCCCCTCGCGGATCGCGTCTACGACGCGGTGGCCCGCAATCGGCAGAGGATCTCGGTGGCGCTGGGATTGGCCGCGTGCGGCCTGCCGACAGAGCCGCGGCCCGCGCCCGCGCCGGAGCCGAAACCGCCGATCCTGAAGTCGCTGCGCCAGCTCCGCATCGGCCTGCGCGAGGGCCAGGTGCTCCTGTTCATGCTGGCCACGACGAGCCAGGTCCTCGTCGAGAACCGCGCCGTCCCGCGCTTCCTGAAGTTCCCGCAGCCCGAGGTCTTCCAGGCCCTCGTGCAATACGGGCGCTTCTTCCAGGGCTGGTCGATGTTCGCGCCCAATCCCCCCACGACCAACGGCCTGGTGGTGGTGGACGCCCGCACCGTGGACGGGCGCCGGATCGACCCGCTCAACTACGCGGCGACGGGATGGACCGGCGAGCCCTGGGAGGCATCGCCCGGCCGCCTCGACCAGGACCAGTTCTGGTGCGACTACCTGGCGCGCATCGAGCGCAACCGGCACCTGCACCACATCCTGGAGGCGTGGATCCGCCGGCACCACGCGCGCACCGGCCACCCGGAGGACCGGATCGTGGCCTTCGACGCCTACTGGCTCGAACACGCTACGCCTCCTCCGGGCCAGGGCCCCGGCCCCGGGCCGCTGACCCGCCGGAAATTCCTCTCCTGGCAGGAGAAGCCGGAGCCGGGGGTCGTGACGCGGTGACGTCGCCATGAGCGCCTACCCCTCCTCGCCCGAGCAAGCCGTGGAGACGCTCCAGCGCCTGGCCGCGATGCTGGAGCATCCCGCGTCCCGGGCGGAGGCGCTCGGCGAGCTCGAAACCCTCGTGGTGCTGGCCGACGGGAGGGGCGAGGAGGCGCCGCTGAGGCTGGGCGAATTCGAGCTGTGGGCGGGCAAGACCCGGCTCGGACTTCGCCTGCTGCTCCTCCCCTCGCTGCACGCCCCGGGACCGGAGGCGATCGCCCTCCTCTCGGCGCTCCTCCGCCTTCCTGCCGAGGAGCTGGTGGGCAAGCGCCTCCTCCACCGGGGCGCGGCCGCAGGCTGGCTCTGCATCGCGCTGGCGCGGCTGACCGGCCTCACCGCCATCGAGGGCGCGGACCGGGGTGACCATGCCGCGGCGGTGGCGACCTGCAACCTCTGGCTCAACTGCGACGAGGCGGCCGCCGCGCGCGTGACCTTTTCCCGGTGCGATCCCCTGCGCGAGCGTCCGCCGGAAGACCGCTGGGACCTCGTCGTCGCCTCCCTCGCGACCGAGCCCGAGCTCGACGAGCTTCTGAAGGGATCGCCGGAGCGTCTCCTGCCCGGCGGCCGGCTCGTGCTGGAGATCCCCGGGTGGCCGGGACGGTCGGCGATCGAGCGCGCCTTCGCGCGGCGCGGCTTTCGCGCCGCGCGAGTGGCGGCCGGGCCGAGGCGAACGACGGCAGCGGAGCTCGACGCGCTGGCCGCGCGCGAGGAGGCCGGAGCCGGCCCCTTCGAGTTCTTGTTGCGGGAGGAGAGCGCCGAGCCCGTCGGCGCGCGCACTGCGATCCGCTGGGCGGCGGCGGGCAACGCCGTCTGGCACGAGGTCTCCATCTGGGATGCGCGGCTCGCCCATCCGCGCCCCTGGCTCGCGTTGCGCCGCAGCCTGCGCGAGCCGGGGCTGGAACGCCTGCTCGGAACGCTCGACCTCGCCGGCGCGTCGGAGGAGCGCCTCGAATTCGCCGCCGGGCTCGCCGGTCGCCTGGCGCGCGATCCCGTCCTTCCCTGCCCGGCGCCGGGCGGCGACGGAAGCCTCCGCGAGGACCTCTGCCGTCACCTCGCACAAGGCTTCGACCTCTGGCTGGCGGCGCAGGAGGTCTTCTGCGCTCCCGGCCCGGAGCATGCGCTCTACTCCCTGTTGCTGGCCATCTGCGATCCGGGCGACGAGGTCCTCGCCGCGCGGTCGGTCCTCGGCCCGCTCGGCCGCGCCTTCGAGAAGGCGCAGGTCCGGGCCATCGAGGCGCCCGATGTGCCGGAGGACGCCCGCGCCCTGCTGCGCGTGGTCGCGCCCCGCGCGGTCCTGCTCGCCGCTCCCGAGGGCGACGCCGGCCTCTCCGCTGTGCTCGGGCTCGCCGACGACGCCGCGGCGCGGGGGATCTGGACGATCCTCGTGTCGCGGTTGCCGCTCACGCCCGCGGGCGATTCCGCCCTGCTCCGCTGCCTCGGACGCGAGCCGCACCGCCCCAACCTCGTCGTCCTCCTGGAGATCCGCGCCGGCGCCGCCCACCCGGACTGCGAGACGGCGCTCCTCCTCCCCGTGCCCGAGCGGCTCCTCTCCGACCTGGAGATCGCCGCCGAGGCGACGGGCGCGCGCCTCTCCGCGCCGGTCCAGTGGTTCGTCGAGTCGGTCCTCGCCGACCTGCTTTCCGCGCGGGTCGCGCCGGTGGAAGCCCAGGGGCCGACGAAGAGGAACCTTCCGCGGACCCCGCTCCCCCGCTCGCAACGGATCGAGGAACTCGCCGCCGCAGCTCCCTTCGCGCCGCGATTCTTTCGGGCGGACGATCCCCGGCTGCTCCGCCTCGATCGCGGGGAGAACCAGGAGCGGTTCCCCCTCGTCCTCCTGGAGGGTCTACTGGACGGCGCCCTCCGCCCCGCCGCAGGGGATGCGGCGCTTCGGGAGGCGATCGCCGCCTTCGTGACGGAGACGAGAGGCGTGGAGGTGGACGCCGCCGAGGTGGTGGTCGGGACCGGGATTCGGTGCCTGCTCCACGACGCCGCGATCGCGCTCGGCCGCCTCCTGGGAAAGCCACCGGAGGTCTTCGTCGTCACGCCTTGCCACGGTCTGATTCCGCCCGCGTTGCGGGCCGCCGGCTGCGCCGTGCGGACCGGGCCCCTCTCTTCGCTCCTCGAGGGGAAGACGCCGCCCGACGCCATCGTCCTCTCCCAGCCCGGCGATCCCGACGGTTGCTTTCTGGAGGAGCCGGCGCTGCGGAGCCTCGCCGAATTCGCGCACCGGCACGGCTGCTGGATCCTGTCGAACGAGGTCGCGGGCCTGCTCTGCCTCCACCGCCCCAAGGCCTCGAAGGTCCCGAGCCTCCTCGGCGTCGAGCCCCGCCTGGACGGTCGAGCCGTCGTCGTCGGCGCACCGGCGAAGGAATTCGCCGCGGGAGGGCTGCGGGTGGGCTGGGCCGTGGTCCGCTCCCCCGGACTCCGCCAGGCCCTCGCCGCCGTCCGCCTCGGGCGCGCGCCCGGGATCGCCATGGCCACCGCTGCCCACCTCTACGGCGCCTGGCTGCGGGCGCCGGGAGCTGGGCTCGCCCATCCCCGGCGGCGCGCCGCGCTCGACGCGTACCTGGAGAGCCTTCGGCGCGAGCTATCGGCCCGACGCGAACGACTCGCCGCGCTCTTCCTGCGCGAGCGGCGCGCCTGCGACGCGGGCGGCCTCTTCTTCGCGCCGGAGGTGACCGGACTGCTCGGCCGACACATCGACGGCGAGGAGCTGACCGCGGAGAACCTGCCGCGCGTCCTCTACCGGCACACGGGCGTGGTGGTGAACGGCGGCCCCTGGTGCTCGGACCGGGACCGCATCCTCGTGGCCTTCGGCGCGCCGCGCGAGCAGGTCGAGGAGGCAGTACGGAGGCTGGAGGCGTTTCTGGCCCGGCTGACGGGCTGAGCCGGCCGGGCAGCGATGCCGGCCGGGAAGCCGCGCCGACCTGGAAGCCGACTCGTTCGCGAGCCGCACTCCCCGGCCCGCCGAGCACCTTCGCGGCGCCGATCCCCCTCGAAGGCCCCGCGGCCGGCCGCATCCTCGCCGCCTCAGGAGGCGCGCGAGACCCCGACCGGACTGGCCTTGAGCGCTGCCTTGCCGTCCTTGACGTAGACGGTGAAGCGGACGGTCGCCGACCGGTGCCGCTCCATGAGCTGGGCGCGGGTGGCGCGCAGCTTGGCGGCGAAGCGCTCGTAGCTGATCCCGGACGACGACTCCCCGCACTGCTGGCGGACCTGGAGGAACTGCTCGTAGACCTCGCGGAGATGGGCCTCCTCCGGATCCTCCGCCTCGGCCGGTGCCTCGGACTCGGGCGTCAGGAACGCGGTGAGGGGCTCGGGCTCCGCCGTCTCGGTCGGCTCGGGGCCGGTGGTGGCCTCCGCCTCCTGCGGCTGGAGGAAAGGCAAGGGCCTCGTCGGCATGTCCCAGGGGGCCGATGCGTCGTCCGCGCCGGGCCCTCCTTCGGGAGGCTCCAGGGCGAAGCCGCCCGGCGCAGGCGGAGCGGGCTCGGAGACCGGCTCGAACGCAGGTCCGGGGAACGGGGGCGGCGCGGCGGGCGCCGACGTCTCGAAGGCCTCGGCCGAGGGTGCGACGGCGCCGAACTCGACGGGCCCGCTCGGCTCGATCTCGCCGGGCTGGGGGCCGCCGAATGCCCCGGCGCCGGCCGCCGTGAATTCATCCGGCAGCGCCGGCTCGGCAGCCGTCTCCGCGGCGGCCGGCGCGCCGGTGGCGAGCCCGGCGGTCGGCCCGGCCGGGAAAGGGAAGGCGGCGGCCAAGTCGGCCACCGACTGCTCCTCCTCGTCGTCGAGGCTGCTTTGCGCCAGCGCGGCCTCCACCGCGCTCGGACGACGCCCCCGCACCAGCCGCTGGACGGCGCGAGCCATCCGGCCCACGTCGCCGGCGAGGTGCTCGGGGAGGACCACCTTTGCGTCGCCCTCCGCCAGGCGCTCGGTCATGTCGGCGAGCTGCGCCAGCTCGCGGAGCTGCCGCTTCCCCGACCGGGCCACGGCCGCAAAGAAAAGGGCGACCACCGCCACCAGGGCGGAGAGGAGAAGCGAGCGCTTCTGCAGCTCGACGAGCGGATCGAGGACGGGTCGGACGGAGGTGGAATGGAGGATGGTGGCTTCGCCCAGGTCCTGCGCCAGGGCGCGGGTGGTCCCGGCCCACTTCGCGAAGAGCGGGAGCTCCAGGACCTCGAAGACGCGGTACTCCGCCGGCCGGCTGCCGGTGCCGAAGATGCCGCCCGCCCCCGAACAAGCCAGCGCGACCTCGGCGCGCTCCATGGTTCCCAGCGTGGAGGCGACGGCCTTGCCGCGATGCAGGAAGGTGAGATCGACGCCGAGACGCTCGCTCAGGCGGCGCGCGTAGGCGTCGTCCACGGGAAAGGCCGCCGCCAGGGCGCCCATCCCCACCGGGACGGCCCGCAGCCGGTAGAGCCGGCCCTCGATGGCGGCCAGGCCGGAGCGCTCCTCGCCCTCCAGCGCGCCGCGGACGATCGCCGCTGCCTCGCCCTCGAGCTCGACCACCACATCGCCGACGAGAGCGCGGACCCCGCCCCGCGTGGCGACGATCGCGACCGGCTCGGCCTCACCGGCGAGCGATCGCAACGAACGCGCGGCCTGTTCGAGGATGGAGCGGTTGGGGACGCCGCCCTGCACCGCGAGGTCGGCCAGAGCGAACTGGAAGGGCGTGCGCTGCGCCACCGCGCGGGCCACCTCGAGGTCCGGGTCCGCGGCGAGAGCGAGCGGCAGGCTGCGGGTGGAGGCCGAGAGCCGCTCGGCGACGTGCCGTCCCACGATCTTCTCGTGCTCGGCTCCGGCGAAATACGCGTCCACCGTACCGACCGCGAGCGCGGCGACGCCGAGGAGAAAGAGCAGAAATCGCGCCATTCCACCACCCTTCCGCGATCCGGATCGGCGCGGTTTATAGCGTCGCGGCCGTTGGAGGGTCAACTTTGCACGCGGCGTACGGGGCCCGTTTACCGCGTTTTCGACTGGCCACTTGCGGTAACCCGCCGCGGCGATCGGCGCGGTGCGGGGAGCGGATCGCGCGACGGACCGTCGCGCGACGAGCAGCCTGTCGCGGCACCGCAACGAGCGCCTAGGGAAGCAGGCGGCTCACCTCGTCGGCGAGCCGGTCGAGCTCGCCGAGGCCGACGCGCCTCGCCACGCGCCCGCGCACGTCGAGCACGAGGACCTGCGAGTCGGCACCTCCACCGAAGGATCGCCGCAGGGCCTCGCCGCCGAGGTCCACGTAGGCGCGGAAGGGGAGGCCGGAGAGATCGCCGGGCTCCGAGCCCACCCAGATGCCCACCATCTCCACGCGATCGCCCCAGCGCTCCCGCACGCGGGCGCAGGCCTCCGCCACCCGCTCGTAGGAGTCGCCGAAGATGCAGACCAGCGTCACCCGCCCGCGCACGCCCTCGAGGCGGACCGAGCGCTCGCCGCGCGGCAGATCCACGGAGAAGGGCTGGCCGATGGTCGGGTCCTCGGACTCGACCCGGGGCGCATCGAGTCGGGCCGGCTCCGGCCCGACGGCGCAGGCCCCCGCGGAGAGGAGGAGAATGAGAAGCCGCCCGACACTCCGAGTTCGCATCGGCGCCCCCGATCGATAGACTCGCTTCCATGCGGAGGCTCCTCCCCCTGCTCGCCCTGCTCTGCGCCGGCGCCGCCTGCGGCGACGCCGGGTCGGACTCGGCCGCCAGCGCAGTCGACGCCCCGGGACCCGACGAGCCTCCCGCCCACAAGATACGTATGGGGCCGCTCGCCAACGCTGGCCCCGACCAGTTCGCCCTTCCGGGCATGCGGGTCCGCCTCGACGGCCAGGGAACTGTGCCCTCCGAGGACGGCCGCCCCGTGCGGTACCGCTGGCTCCAGGAGGCGGGGCCGCGGGTCCTCCTCACCGATCCGACCTCGCCCGTCACGGATTTCGTCGCGCCGTCGATCCGCCCCGGCTCGGGCGACCGCCTCGTCTTCCGGCTGGTGGTGGAGGACGGGGCGTCGCGGAGCGTCGACCGCACCGTCGTGCGGCTGGTGGAGAGTAACGACCGCCTCGAATTCGCGCCCGCCGCCATCGCCGGGGGTGATATCGAGGTCAGACCCGGCGAGGAGGTGGAGATTCCCCGCCCCGCCTTCCTGGCCACCGCCTGCCTCGAACGGCCGGACCGGGAGGCCTGCCTGGCCACGCCTCTTCCCTACTGCTGGACACAGGTGGCAGGCCCCCCGGTCGCGCTGACCGGCGCTTGCGGGGAGGGGCGCACCCACTTCCGGGCCCCCCTGGTGGAAAGCCTCCTCATCTTCCGCCTCGACGCCCATGCCCACGCCGAACCACCCGCGCCCGCCGCCTGTGGCCCGGAGGCGGAGATCGTCGAGACGCCGCCCTGCGCCGCCCCCGACTACCTCCGCGTGGTGGTGCGGACGAAACCCCGCCGCGGCAATGCGCCTCCGACGACTTCGCTGAGCGTGCTGAGCCAGATCATCGGCCCTTCGGCCGCGGAGGCGATCGACCTCGTCGGTCCGCTCGAGGAGATTCCGACGGAGCTGAGCGCCGCGGGCAGCGGCGACGACCGCGCGGAGCGCTGGCGCTTCCTCCCGCGCTATCGCCTCGTTGTCGGCCAGAGCCGCGCCGCGGTCGGCCTGGACGAGCCCTTGCTCGGCACGGATCTCAACCGCGCCCGCGTCCGCCACCCTCCGTGGCCGGGCCCGGTCGGGGTGGTCTTCGAGCCGTGGTTCTACCACCAGCCCAATCAGGGGGGCCAGGCGAGGATGGAGTGGATGCGGGCCGCACCTTCGCTCGTACTCCTCCGTTGGACCCAACCCAGCGACCTCCCCCGGATCCGGACCGACGCGGGGCCGCGCCCGTGCGGCATTTCCTCGACCCCGCCCGATTGCGAGCCGCTCGAGGTGGGGCAGGAAGTCGTCCTCGCGGGCGTCTTCGAGAGCGGAGCGCCGGGAAGCTCGCACGTCACCTGCTGGGAGCAGACCTGGGGGCCGACGGTGGAGCTTTCGCCGCCCGGGTGCCTGGACAACCAGCCGGTGCGGACCTTCGTCGCCCCGCAGACGCCACCCGGCCGGCCGGTCGAGCTCGCCTTCCGCTTCTACGTGAAGGATGCCAGCCCCTTCCTGAGCCCGCCTGCCACCCTCACGCTGCAGGTCCGGCCGCCGAATCTGTTGCCGCCGCACATCGAGCTCGCCGTACCCGACGCGATCGGGCCCGGGGCGAGCGTGACGCTGGACGCCACCGCCTCCACCGATCCGCACGGCGGAGTCTTGCGGTACCGGTGGAAGCAGATCGCCGGTCCCACCGCCTTTCTCGGACCCTGCGGGAACGAGGACCCTTCGGAGGGCTGTCGGGTCCTGACCGTGCCCGAGGATGGCGCGGGCGTGCTCCTCCTCGAACTCGAGGTCCTCTCCGAGGCCTCGGGCCTCGCCACGCGGCGGCGACTGGAGATCCCCGTCGTCGAGGAGGTGCCGTGAGCCCGAGGCGACTCGCCCTGGTCTTCGCCGCCCCGGTCCTCCTGCTCGCCTGCGCCCACCGGGCGGAACTCGGCGTCCTCGACCATCGCGAACTGGTCGGCATCCTGCCTCCGATCCCCGGCGAGCGGACGCACTTCGTCTACGCGGAGGTGCGCGAGGAGGAAGGCGAAGCGCCGGGCCTCCACGTCAGCCTCCTCGCCCCCGACGGAAGCCGGCAGACGATCGTCCTCGCCATGGCCGAGGAGGCGGCCGAGTCCGCCGCGCGCGTGCGCGAGGGCGCACCGCTCGCCGAGGTCCTCCCGTCCTACATGGAAGTCGGCATCCCTCCGGCCCCTCCGCCCCCGCTGCCCGCCGTCCTCGGCCCGCCGCTGGAGGGCATGGTCCTCCGCCTCGAGCCCCTGCGTTCCCGGCAATTCGCCGGCACGCAGGTCCTCGTGCTCGAATCGGAGGGCGCGCGAATCGAGCTCCTGCGCTTCTTCGTCCCGGAGGGCGGGAGCCTGCGGCTGGTGGCGCTGACCCCCGATGCCGCCGCCTTCGAGCTGCGCTCCCGCACGCCCGCCGGCATCGTGCAGGACGTGCGGGCGGTGGACCTGCTCGCCGGCGCCCGGCGCCTCTTCGTCGAGCAGGCCCGCCGCGCGCTCGACGGGCGCCGTCTCGACGAGGCCGCCGCCTATCTGGCCCGTGCAGAGGTCCTCGGCGCGCCCGACGAGGGCGAGTTCTGGTTCGAAACGGCCCGGCTGCACGCGCTCTCCGGCGCCGGCTCCGCGCGCGTGCTCGAGGCCCTCGGGCGCGCCATCCCCTTCGAGCCCGCGCTCTACCGAATGCGGGCGCGCACCGACCCCGCCTTCGCCGGCTTGAAGGAGGACAGCGACTTCGTCGAGGTGGTCGCGCCCCGCCCCCTCCCCGGCCGCGAGCCCGCCGTCCGCGTCGTCAGGGAATAGCTCTGCGCACCGCTCGGACCGCCGGAGGGTCGGTACGCCGACGGGAAACGGGGGCCTCGATCGGCCCGGTCATCCCAGCGGTGACCCTGCTCCGCTGCGCTCGCTGGGGAAGAAATACGATGTCAAACTTGCAACACGGCCGTGGGCACGGGGCTCAGTCGCTGCGCTCGCCGGCGAGGTTGGCGCGCAGGAGGGCGCGGACCTCGTCGTACGTCTCGCCGTAGGCGAGGGCGTGCATGAGCTTGACGATGGAGGCCTCGGGGGTCATGTCGCCGGCGCCGACGGCGCCGAGGGCCTCGGCCTGGGCGCCGCCCTCGTAGAGCGGCAGCACGACGGAGTTCTTGATGGCCTGGGAGCCGATGAGGACGGGGATCTCCCGCTCCCGGGCTGCCTCGAGGATGGGGAGGAAGGAGCGCTCGCCGCGGATGGGCAGGTTGCCGGTGCCGTAGGCGAGGATCAGCAGGCCCCTCACCTGGCCGCTCCGCACGATCTCCAGGTGCGGTCGCGGGTCGGCGCCCGGAAAGGCGAGCACCGCGTGCACGCGCGTGTCGAGGCGGTCGAGGAGGCGGAAATCGCCTCCCTTCCGCTCGATGGGCGGGATGACCACCTCCACGCCGAGTCCGCCCAGGGGCGGGACGTTGGGCGAATCGAAGGCGTCGTACTCGGCGATCTTCAGCTTGCGGGCGCGGTTGCCGCGAAAGAGCCTGGAGTCGAAGCAGATGACGACCTCGGGGAGCGTCTCGCCCCGGGTGGCGGCGGTGACGGCGTCGATGAGGTTGAGGCGCGCGTCGGTGCGGATCTCGCCGAGCGGTCGCTGGGAACCGGTGAGGACGACGGGCCGCGGCAGGTTGCGCAGCATGAAGGAGAGCGCCGAGGCCGTGTAGGCCATGGTGTCGGTGCCGTGGGTGACGACCACGCCGTCGTAGTCGAGGATCCGCTCGTGGATCCGCCGCGCCAGGCCCTGCCAGAGCGACGGCTCCATGTCGGAGGAGTCGACGTTGGCGAAGATCTCCACGTCGATCTCGGCGATCTCCCAGAGCTCGGGGACGCGGCGGCGCAGGGCATCCTCGAAGGGCCCGGGCCGAAGGGGTCCGGGACGCCCCGCCTCCATCCCCAGCGTCCCCCCGGTGTGCAGGAGGAGGACCTTGGGCATCTCAGGGCTTCTCCGCGAGAACGACCATGCGCGGCGAGCGCGGGTTGAAGGGAGTGCGGTCGAGCGAGCCGTGCACGGCGAGGACCCGCAGGCCCACCTTGCGCAGGAGCGCGCGGATCTCCGGCTCGGAGTAGGCGCGGTGGTCGAAGGGGTAGCGCCGCTCCACGCCGTCGGTGATCAGGATGCGGTTGCCGTGGAAGCGATGGAAGTCCGCATCGTAGACGAACTCGTCGAGGAGGTAGCCGCCGGGCCGCCGGCTCCAGACGCGCTGGCCGCTCACCGCCTCGAGGAGCGCGCGGTTGCCAAGGTCCAGTAGCAGCCTCCCGCCGGGCTTCAGGCAGGCGGCCATGTTGCGGGCGACCGCCTCGTTCTCCACGTCGGAGAAGAGGCCGAAGGACGTGAAGATAGAGACGACCGCGTCGAAGGGCGGAAGCGTCTCGAGGGGCAGGTTGCGCGCGTCGGCGAGGAGGAACTGGCAGGAAAGGCCCTCGGCCTCTCGGGCCGCGCGCGCCTGCTCGAGGAGGAAGGGGGAGAAGTCCACGCCGGTGACGTCGAAGCCGCGGCGCGCCAGCGCCAGGACGTGTCGGCCGTTGCCGCAGCCGAGATCGAGGACGCGCGCTCCCGGGGCGAGCGCCAGCGCGGCGGCGATGCGAGGGGCCTCCTTCTCGCCGGAGGCGTGGTCCTTCTCCGGGTAGAGCAAGGAATAATCGGGGCCGAAATAGCTTTCCCACCACGGCCTGCCGCGCCCATCCCGCAGGGGGAAGCGCGCGGTCGTCTCCTGCTCCGCGGTGAGCGTCGCCGTTCGCACGGACGGATCGAACCCGGCCATGAAATCGCCCCTTAGCAGCCCGCCCTTGCCTTTACAACCGCGACGGCGCTTGGCTACGATGCCCGTCGCTTCCCCCTCGTGATCCATGCGCAAGCGAACGTACATCGCCCTGCTCGTCCTTCCGCTCCTGGGCCTGGCCTGCGACCGGGACAGCAACACGGCCCGGGCGGCCCCGCCCCCGACGCCGACGCCCGCCGCCGAGCGCACGCTTTCCGAGGAGGAGACCGCCCGCCTGTTGCCGGGCTTTCCGGTGCATCAGGTCCCGGCCCGGCTCCGGCAGACGCTGGTCTCCATGGCGGAGGACGAGCTCGTCCACGACGGCAGCCCCTTCACCCTCGCCGGATGCCTGCGGGACAACCGGCCCTGCAAGGAGGAGGCGCTGCGCGGCCTGAGCCTGCTGCTTCGGCTGCTGCAGGCCGGTGCGCGGGAGAGCGAGGCGCTCGCGACGTACAACCGCTATTACAACTCGTTCGGGAACCGCAGCGAGATCGATCTCTCCGGCGCCGCCTGCACCGGGCCGGAGAACGCGGCGGTGACCCTGGTCGAGTTCTCGGATTTCGAGTGCCCCTACTGCGAGGCGGCGCGGCCCGTCCTCAAGGCGGCGATGGCTGGGCGCGACGACATCCGGCTCTGCTTCATGCACTTCCCGCTGCCGGGCCACCCCCACGCGATGAGCGCGGCTCAGGCGGCCGTCTTCGCCCACCGCCACGGCAAGTTCTGGGAGCTTCACGACCTGCTCTTCGACAACCAGCGCCGGCTCTCCGACGCGGCCATTCGCTCGATGGTGGAGCAGGTCGGGCTGGACACGAAGGCCCTGATCGAGGGCGTCAAGACGGGCGAACTGGCCCAGATCGTGGACCGGCACCGGAACGAAGGCCTGCGGCTGGGCGTGCAGGGCACTCCCGCGATCTTCATCAACGGCCGGAGGCTGGAGCTCCCGCTGACCGCGGAATTCCTCCAGCTCACCCTGGACGACGAGATCCGGTGGCGGGCGAACGGCTCGAGCTTCCGCCGCGCCGAGCGCTGAGCCGCCCGGAAGGAGGACGGACGTGTCCCTCGATTCGCACAGGAAGCCCCTCGTCCTCGGCGCCACTCTCCTCCTCGGCGCCCTCCTCGCGGGCGCGGCGTCGGAGGAGCCGCCCGCACAGGACCCAACCACGGAAGGCGCTTCGGCCGCCGAGGGAGGCGCGAAGGCGCGTTCCCGCCGTCCGGTGATGGTGCCCGGCCGGTCGGCGCCCGCCGCTCCGCCGCCGGGCGTCGCCCTTCCCGTCAGGACCGAGCAGAAGGAGGAGCCGGCCGAACCGCCCCCGCCCCTGGAGTTCGCCGACGAGCCCGTCGTCGTGCCCGCGGCGGCCAAGGCGGAGGAAGAGTCCGTTGCTGGCGGCGAGGAGATCACCGATCCCGGCGAGGTCCGCTACTTCACGCGCAAGGGCAACCTCCACGTGGAGATGCGGGTCCGCCCGGGCATCCCGGTTCCGGGCGAGCCGGTGGAGATCGGCTGGAAGCTGGAGGAGCAGCTCCTCATCCCCGACCCCTACCTCGGCGATCGCCGGCCGCTGACGGGCGTGGAGATCGTGGCCACGGTGAGCGGACCGGAGCCGAACCGGCTCTACGAGCTGCACGCGGAGCAGAAGCCGGGCAACTTCGGCTTCACCTTCACGCCCCACGTCGCCGGCGTCTACCGCATCGCGCTCGCGCGCCGCGACGGCCGCCAGGGCATCGAGGTGGAGATGCAGCTTCCGGTGGGGCAGCCTCCGCTTTCGCCGAGCCGCACGCTGGAGGTAAAGCGCTATCCGCGCACGCCGGTCGACCCCTCTGACACCAAGTCGCTGATGCGCGAGCTCGCCCGCCGCTGGATGGCGCTCGAGCGCGCGGCGGGCACCCCGCAGGCGGCCGCGGCGCACGCCCGCCTGGTCGAGTTCGCCCGCGAGCTCGAGGCCACGGCGCCGCCGCCGGCCCGGCGCGGCTACGCCGCCCTGGTCGAGAAGCTGGGGACGATCCCCACGGGCGGGCCGAGGGAGCAGACCCTGGGCCAGATGGACGAAGTGAACTTCCAGACCTGCCTGCGCTGCCACGCGGTGGCGCGCCTGGAGTTCGCCGAGGACGTCTCGAACTGGCCCCACTACACGCCCAACCCCGACCTGAAGCCGCCGGCGTCGACCACGCCCGGAGCCGCGCCGCGCCGCGGTCCCGTCCGGCCGGTCAGCAAGTGAGAGAGGTGATCGACATGCGCCAGGCTCTCGCCATCCTCGTCGTGGCTCTCTCCATCGGCTCCGTCGCGCGCGCCGACTCCCCCCTGCGCGGCGATCCGGAGGCGGGCCGCAGCCTCTTCCGCACCGAGTGCTCGGCCTGCCACTCCTTCGACGGCAAGGGCTTCCCCGGCTGGAAGGCCGCGCATCCCGACCGCCCCCTGCCCGACCTCTCCCACACCGCCTTTCTCGTCACCCGCACCGACGACGAGCTGCACGCGGCGATGACCACCGGCATGGCGCAGGGCGAGCGGTGGATCCCCGGCCACGCCTTCCCCAACCTGAGCGCCCTCGACCGCTGGAACATCGTCCAGTGGCTGCGGTCGCGCAGCCTCCGGGTGGAGGACTTCTTCCCCGGCGCGGCGAAGTTCACCGCCAAGGAGTTCCGCATCGACTCGCCCGGCTCGGACCGTCTGAAGACCATGGGCATCGGCGCGGACGAGATGCGCGTGGTGGTCCTCACCGCCTATCGCGGCTCGCGCAAGACGAACGAGCCCGTCCGCCTCGTGCCCTGGACGCCGGTCGAGCTCGACCTGCTGAAGGCGAGCGATCGCCTCGGCCACCTCACCTTCATGGACCTGCAGGCGCCCCGCACCGGCGAGGTGATCCACGTGGGCTTCGCCTTCGACCTGGAGGGCAAGCTCGTCGTGGTGCGCGTGCGCCGCGACAATCCGGCGCGCAGCAAGCAGTACGAGGCCTACGAGAAGGCGCTCTCCGCCTTCGTGGGCCAGACGGCGAGGACCGCCACCCAGCTTTCCGCGCCGCGCTCCCTGGCCGACGGCGCGGAGTGGGCGAAGATCGTGAGCCGGGCGGTCAGCCTCTCGGCCGAGGGCATCCTCATGTTCGAGAAGGCCGAGAGGGCGCGGACGGCCTTCGACCTCTGAGCCGGAGACGCGCGTGGAGCTGCCCTACGTCACCCCCGAGCTGCCGGGGGTGTCTGCGCGGATCAAGGCGCTCCCCGAGGACTTCGTGGTCGACGAGATTCCCCTCTATCCCGCCGCGGGCGAGGGGGATCACCTCTTCGTGCGCGTGGAGAAGCGCGGCCTGGACACTCTCCAGGTGGCGCGCAGCCTGGCGCGCGCCTTCGGCGTCTCTGCGCGCGACGTCGGGATCGCCGGCCAGAAGGACCGGCACGCCGTCACCACCCAGTGGATGAGCTTTCCGGGCCTGGCGCCCGAGAAGGCGCTGGGCATTTCCGGCGAGGGGTTTCGCGTCCTCGAGGCGATCCGCCACCCCCACAAGCTCCGCATGGGCCACCTGCGGGGAAACCGCTTCCGCATCCGCCTGCGCGGCGCGACGGACGTGGAAGCGGTGGAACGGATCGCGCGCGCCCTGGAGGCGCGGGGCCTGCCCAACTACTTTGGCGAGCAGCGCTTCGGACGGGCGGGGGAGAACGCCGCGATGGGCCGGAGGATCCTCCGCGGCGAGGAGAAGGTCCGCGATCGGCGGCTGCGCAGCCTCCTGATCAGCGCGGTGCAGAGCGAGATCTTCAACCGCGTCCTCGCCCGCCGCATCCGCGAGGGCACCTGGGACCGGCCCCTTCCCGGCGACGTCCTGCAGAAGCTCGAGACCGGCGGCCTCTTCGTCTGCGAGGCGCCGGAGGTCGACCTGCCGCGGGTGCGCTCCTTCGAGTGCTCGGTCACCGGCCCCCTCCCCGGCCCCCGCATGCGGCCCTCGCCGCGCGGCGAGCCGGCTCGGCTCGAAGAGGAGGCGATGCGCGAGGCCGGCCTTTCCCCCGAGGACTTCGCCTCGCGGCGCGACGCGCCGGGCGCGCGGCGGCCGCTGCGCCTGCCGGTGCGCATCGCCGTCCTGCCCGTTCCGGACGGGATCGTCCTCGACTTCGAGCTGCCCGCGGGCGCCTACGCCACCTCGCTCCTGCGCGAGATCACCAAGGACGCGCCGGCTCCGAGCGGCGACTAGCGCGGCTGATTCTTTTCCGCCTCGGCCTTCTTCCCCGCCTCGGCGGCGGTCGCCTCGGCCTCGGCCTTCAGCCGGGCGATCTCCTGGTCGACCTCGTCGATCTCCTCCTGCTTCTGCTGCGCCATGAGCTTGTCCTGAGGGAGGACGTAGATGTTGGCGCGCATGCGGGCGGCGTCGCGCTCCTCGACGAGCCTGGCCCGCTTCTCCTCGAGCGCGCGGATCCGCTCCTCGAGAGATTGCCTTGCCCCCGCGGCCTCCCCGCCCTCCTCCTCGGCGAGGACCGGAGTGGCCGCGAGCGCGATGGCGAGAGAAAGGACGAGAAGGAAGGATTTGCCCATGCCCGACCTCCTCGAGCCAACGCTACCACCCCGGAAAGAGGAAGCCCAGGCGCAAGCGGAGCAAGATCCGGCTCCTCGGCCGCACCACCGCGCCGGAGGGGAGAGCCCAGGCGCGAGTGGAGCAAGAAACGGCCGGCCGGCTCGAGGCTCCCTCGGCGCGCGGCGGGTCATCCCCCAGACTTCGGGTGAGCCTCGTCGCGACTTATGGTGAGTCATCGGCGTGAGCCGCGTCAAAACTCATGGTGAGACTCGCCGCAAGTCGCGACGAGCGAGGTGCACCTGGACACGATTCATGGTGGGTCGGCAGGCGGCTCAGCCGGCCCGGCGGCGCGGGTAGACGCGCTCCTCCAGGAAGGTCGCGAGGCGCAGGGCGATGAGGTCGGGCTGCTCGATCATCGCCGCGTGCGAGCCCTCGGGGATGAGGAGCAGCTCGGCGCCGGGGATGCGCTCCGCCATCTCCCGTGCCACTCGCGGCGGGCAGAAGAAATCCCGTTCCCCCGCCACCACCAGGACGGGCACCTCGATCCCGGGCAGGAGTTCCGTGGCGTCGTGCTCCTGGATGGCCCGGGCCAGCGCGAAGAAGACGCGGAGGTCGAGCCGCGCCACGTGCTCCAGGTAGGAGGGCACCCAGTCGGTGGGAGAGAGGGTGGGATGGACGATGGCGAGGCGCCGGATCAGCCGCTCGGCCAGGCGGGGATGCATCGAGGGAACCGCCGCCAGCCGCCGCGCCAGCACGGGGAAGCTGGCCGCGAGGAAGCGCGCTACGGCGAAGACGCGGGGCGCCAGCCAGGGCAGGTCGCAGAAGGTGGAGACAGCGTCGCGGTAGGTGCCCAGCGTGGGGACGAGGCCGGCCACCCGCTCGGGGTGGAGCCGGTAGAACTCCCAGCCGACCTGCGCCCCCATCGAATGGCCGAGCAGGCAGGCGCGGTCGATCCCGAGGGCGTCCATCAGGACGCGGAGGTCGTCGGCGACCGTGGAGAGATCCAGCGAATCGACGTCGCGGGGGTCATCGGACCGCCCGTGGCCGCGATAATCCCAGACCAGGGTCCGGAAGCCCGCGCCGGCGAAGCGCTCGGCCATCCCCTCCCAGAAGGTGGTGGTCACCCCCACCCCGTTCTGGAAGATCAGGGCGGGCCCCTCCCCCCTCGACCGGTACCAGAGGCGCGTGCCGTCCGATGCGGTGACGTAGCCCTCGCGGCTGGATGGACTGGCCCGCTCCTGCATGCAACCATTCAACAGTATTCGCTTCCGAACGGTTCCGCCGACGGCGCCCGCGCCCCATGCTCGTCCTCGCTCCTCCCGAACCGCCTCCCCTGCCGGATGCGCCCCGGGCCGTCGCCGGCGCCCTCGGCCGGCCTCTCGGCCATCCCGCCCTGGATCGCTTTCTCGAGCCGGGAGACCGCGTGGTCGTGGCCGCCCTGCCCGGGGCGGAAGACCTGACCCCCGCGGTGGAGGCGGTCCTCGAGGCGGCGCGCCGGGCGGGGGTCGCCTCGATCGCGGTCCTCTCCCGGCCCGACGAGGGGGCGCCACATGCCGAGCTCGAGCCGGCCTCCTTCGGCGCGGTCCGCGTCCACCGTGCCTTCGCGGAAGCGGACCGGATCGTCGCGGTGTCGGCGATCGGCTTCGACCCGCTCTTCGGCCTCCGGGGCGGGCCCGCGGCCCTCCTCCGCATCGCCGCCGACCGCCCGACCCGCGACCGGGTGGGCGCGCCCGCGGAGCTCCAGGAGCTGGCGGGGCGACTCGGGCCCGTCTTCGCCGTGGAGGTGGCCTTCCAGCGCGGAGGCCGGCCCAGCGCGGTCTTCGCCGGAGAACCGGGCCCCGCCCACCGCGCCGCCCGCGACTACTGGATGCGCTGGCGGAGCGTCGACGTCGGGGAGGGCTTCGAGGGGGTGGTGGCCGAGGTTCCCGGCACGGGCGCCTTGGAGGCGGCGACGAGCCTCCTTCTCGCGGCGCAGGCGCTGCGGCCCGGGGGCATCCTGGCGGTGGTCGGGGCCCGACCCGACCTGGCCGCGCTCGAGTTCCCCTTGGCCCGGGCCGTGGCGAGGCTCTTTGCCGCCCACCCGGTGATCTTCGCAGCGGACGTGGAGGAGGCCTTCGCGGCGCTGCGAGGCCGCCTGCCTGGCCGCCGCCTCGCGCACCTTCCCGACCCCCTCCGGACCCTTCCCCTGCGCGGCGGCATCCGGGTACCATCGGCGCCGTGATCGCTGCGGTCGCCGTCCTCGCGCTCTTTGCCCCGGACATCCCCTCCCCCGCGCCCGCCGACGTGGCCCGCCGCATCGAGAAGGCCTCCGCCGGCTTCGTCGGCGCGCCGTACCGCCGCTCGCCCCTGGGCGAAGGGGAGGGGATCGACCCCGACCCCCGCTACCGCGAGGACGTCTTCGACTGCCTCACCCTGGTGGAGACGGCCATCGCCCGCCTCCACCGTTCGCGGGCGGAGGAGGCGCGGCGCGTCCTCGACGACATCCGCTACGCCAGCGGCCGGGAGATCCGCTTCGAGAACCGCCTGCACCTGATGGAGGCGCAGTGGATCCCCGAGATGATCCGCAAGGGGTATGTTGAGGAGGTCACGCCCCAGGTCGGCGGCGACGCGGTCGTCTGGATCGAGATCCCCCTCGACGCCGGGAGATGGAGGCGGCGCAACGTCCTTCCCCGGCTGCCCTGGAACCCCGCCTGGGAAGGCGTGCATCGCCTCCCGGTGATCCCCATCGAGGCAGCGCTCCGGCTGGCCGATTCCATCCCCGCCGGCCTCGTCGTCGACGTGGTCCGCGAAGGCCGCGAGGGGGACGTCACCCGCATCAGCCACACCGGCCTCGTCGTCGAGCGCGAGGGCCGGCGCTTCGTCCGCCACGCCGCGCTGGGGGAGCGCCGCGTCGTCGACGAGCCGCTCGAGGCCTTCCTCGTCCGTCACGCGCGGATGCGCAGGCGCCCCGTCACCGGGATCCACCTTCTTGCCATCCGCGACAACGAGGCGCGCGTGGCGGCGCTCTTCGAGCGGGGCGAGGGCGCTCTCGCTGGGCGTTGATTCCCACCCGGGGGGCGCTGCGGTAGGCTCGGGCCATGCTCGTCCTCTGGAAGCTTCTGCACACCTTCGGCTTCGTCGCCTGGTTCGTCGGCCTGCTGGGGACGTTCGGCCTTCTCGGCCTTGCAAGCAGGGCCGGCGATCCCGTCGCGCGCCAGACCGCCTGGGCCGGCGTGCGTCGCTTCGTCCCCTACGAGGTCGCGGGGATGATCCTGACCCCGATCTCGGGGCTCTTCCTGGCGAGGACCATCTACGGCGCGTTCCTCCCCCCGAAGGTGGTCTTCGTGCACATCAAGCTCACCCTCGTGCTCCTCGCCCTCGTCGGGAACCTGGCCCTCCTCGGGATGCGCAAGAAGGCCGCCCTGCTCGCCCCGGACGGGGGCCCCGCCTATGGCCGCACCGTCCGCGCCGTGACCGTGGTCCAGGCGCTGACCACGCTCATGCTCCCCCTCGCGGTGTTCGTCGTGATCATCTTCCGCTATCGGGGAGGCTGAGCTCCGGCGAGGCGCCGCGGCTGAGGTTCGGCCGTCTCCCCCTCGTATCGAGGAGGTCCCCTTGCCCTCGAGGTGGGCACGCACGGTCGGCTGGCTCCGGGTCAACGCCATCACGGCGCTCACCTGCACCGGCGGCGCCGCGCTCGGCCGACTCTTCGAGACGGGGGCGGCCACCGTCCACCAGGACTGGCCCCAGGAGGGGATCGGGCTGGTCGCGGCGCACCTCACCCGATACCGGGGCCTTTTCGGGCTCTGGCTGGTCTACTTCCTCACGGTGGACGTCGGAACGGCCGCGGCCGACCAGAGACCGGTTTTCCGCCTCGCCTTCCGCCTCCTCGCCTCGCTGATCCTCCTCGGGCAAGTCGTCCTCGGCGCCCAGCTCCTGCGCGTGCCACCCGACGTCAACCCGCTGGGCACACGCCGCGGCGTGTTTCGCCTCGTCGTCGGCAGCGGCATCGTCGCCGGCATCGCGGGCGGGCTGCTCCGTTCCCTCCTCGCCCTGTCCTTCGGCCTCTCCACCCAGGAGGTAATCCCGCTCTTCTTCTATCGGCTGAGCAAGTTCATGTCCGGCGTGATGCTGGTCTCGCCGCTGGCGTTCATGGCGGTCCTGAGCCGGCCGCCGCGCCTCTCCGCCGGACGAGCCGCCGAGCTCGTCGTCCTGCTCCTGGCGCTGCTCGGGACGACGGCCGCCTCCTCGACACCGGTGCTGTCCCTGGTCAGTCCCTTCAAGGAGATGCTCCTCTTTCTCGCCCTCCCGCTCACACTGTGGATCACGCTGCGCGGCGGAACCTGGGGCGCCTCCCTGGCCGTCTTCGTCGCCTCGCTCTTTCCCATCTGGGGAACCCTGCACGGCTGGAGCGCCTTCGGCATCCCCGCCGTGAGGACTTCGGAGATCCTCATCCACCTCTACCTCGTCACCGTCTCGATCACGACGCTGACGGTGGGCGCGGCGCACCAGGAGATCGTGGCGACCACCGAGGAGCTTCGGGAGGCCAAGTCGGATCTGGAGGAGAAGGTCCGCCGCCGCACCGCCGACCTGAAGCGGGAGCGGGATTTCGGCACGGCGATCTTCGACACCATCGGCGCGCTGGTGATGGTGATCGAGCGGGATGGCCGCATCGTCCGCATCAACAAGACCTGCCAGGACTTCGTGGGCAAGACTTTCGACGAGGTGAAGGGCGAGACCCTCTGGGAGCTGGGCATCATCCCGCCGGACGAGCTGGAGCTGGTGCGCCGGCGCTTCGAGAGCGAGAGCGCCGTCGGCGAAAACCACGTCATCGCCCACGACGGCACCCGCCGCCTCTTCCAGTGGACCAACACGCGCCTGGGCTCGGGCGAGGATGCGCTCATCATCTCCATCGGCATCGACGTCACCGACCGCAAGCTCGCGCAGGAGGAGGCGCTGGAGGCGATCCAGGCCCGCGACCTCTTCCTCTCGGTCGCCTCCCACGAGCTGCGCACGCCCCTCACCACGCTGCAGCTGCAGCTCCAATCTCTGCAGCGCTTCGTGGACCGGCACGTCGACCTCCCCGACGAGATCGCGGTCCGGCTGCGATCCGCGCTGCGGCAGACGCGGCGGCTCGGCGATCTGATCAACGAGCTCCTCGACGTCTCGCGGATCATGCACGGAAAGCTGCGGCCGGAGCGCAGCCGCGTCGACCTCGCCTCGGTCGTCCTGGACGTGGTCGACCGCTATCAGACCGCGCTGGAGAAATCGGGAAGCGAGCTCGAGTTGCGCGGCGTCGACCGCCCCATCGTCGGCTACTGGGACGCGCTCCGCATCGACCAGATCGTCGACAACCTCCTCTCCAACGCGATCAAATACGGCGAGGGCAAGCCGATCGCGGTGGAGATCTTCGAGGAGGGCGGGAACGCCCACATCGTGGTCCGCGACCACGGCATCGGCATCTCGCCCGCGGACCAGGAGCGCGTCTTCGGCCGCTTTGAGCGCGCCGTCTCCACGCGCTATTACGGCGGCTTCGGCCTCGGTCTCTGGATCACGCGGCAGGTGGTGGAGGCCCACGGCGGCACCATCCGCGTCGAGAGCGAGCTGGGCAAGGGATCCACCTTCGAGGTCGTGCTCCCCCTCGAACCGCCGCCCGGAACGGAGCTCGAGCTCCCGCGCGACGAGGACCTGCCCTTCATTCCCGGCGTCTGAAGGCCTCCGCGAGCGCCCGGGTGTTTTCATTCGCGCGCGTTTCTGCGAAATAGGGGGCGCATGAAAAATCCCGACGCATCGCCGATTGCGGCGGCGGAGGCGTCCGCCCGCCCGGTCGCTCCGGTTCCGCTTCCCGAGGATCCCGAACTGCGCTGGCTCCACACCACCTACCGGTGGGGCGAGCGGCAGCTCACCGTGCGCGCCGCCATCACCGGCATGCTCCTGGGCGGCATCATGTGCCTGTCCAACCTCTCGGTGGTGTTGAAGACGGGCTGGAGCCTCGGCGTCACCCTGACCTCCTGCATCCTGGCCTTCGCCATCTTCCGGGGCCTGAAGGCGATGCGTCGGGTGAAGACCGAGTTCACGATCCTCGAGAACAACGCCATGGGCTCGGTGGCCTCCGCCGCCGGCTTCATGACCGGCGGCGGGAACATGGCGGCGCTTCCGGCCCTGCTCATCCTCACGCCCGTCCGCCCCGACGGCATCTCGCTCTTCGTCTGGTTCAGCGCCATCGCGCTGCTCGGCGTCTTCGCCGCGATCCCGGTCAAGCGCCAGCTCATCAACCGCGAGCAGCTCCCCTTCCCCACGGGCACGGCCACCGCGGAGACGCTGCGATCGCTGCACGAGGCCTCGCACGCCGGGGAGGGCGGCGGAACCGAGAAGGCCCGCCTCCTCGGGATCGCCGCGCTGGTCGGCGCAGTGCTCGCGTGGTTCCGGGACGCAAGAGCCGCCTGGATGCCCTTCAACCTTCCCGCCTCCATCCCGCTCCCCTTCCAGATCGCGGGGCGGGCCGCGCGCGACTGGACCATCACCCTCAAGACCGAGCTCGTCCTGCTCGGCGCCGGCGCGCTGATGAGCTTCCGCACCGGCTGGTCCATGCTCCTCGGCGGCATCCTCACCTACGTCTTTCTCGCGCCGCGCCTGTACGAGCAGGGCCTGATCCCCGACGTCTCCTACAAGGAGATCGTCAACTGGACGCTGTGGCCCGGCGCGGCCATCCTCATCGCCTCCGGCCTGACGAGCTTCGTGCTCGACTGGAAGCGCATCTCGCGCTCGTTCCGGGGACTCGCCGGCTTCTTCCGCAAGAAGGAGGCGGACGACGATCCGCTGGCGAAGGTCGAGTGCCCCGACTGGTGGTTCCCCGCGGGATTCCTCGTCCTTTCGCCGGTGGTCGTCTTCCTCATGTGGAAGCTCTTCGCCGTTCCGATCGCGGCGGCGATCCTGGCGCTCCCGCTGGGAGTGGTGATGGCCTTCGTGGCGGCGCGGGTGACGGGCGAGACCGACATCACGCCCACCAAGGCGCTCGGGCCGGTCACGCAGCTCGTCTACGGCGTGGCCAACCCGGGCAATCTGGCCGGCAACCTGATGAGCGCCAACGTCACCGGCGGAATCGGCCTGCACGCCGCCGACCTGCTCACCGACCTCAAGAGCGGCTATCTGCTCGGCGCCAACCCGCGGCAGCAGTTCTTCGGCCAGCTCCTCGGCGTGATCGCCGGCGCGGCGGTGGTGGTCCCCGCCTTCTACCTCCTCTTCCCCGATCCCTCCGTCCTCGGCGGCGAGGAGTGGCCGGCTCCGTCGGCGCTGGTCTGGGCCGGCGTCTCCCAGGCCTTCACCGACGGCCTCGGCGCCCTCTCGCCCTCCGCCCGCTCGGCCATCCTCTACGGGCTCCTGCTCGGCGTGGCGCTGGGGCTCTGCGAGAAGCTCGCGCCGCCGCGGATCCGCGCCTTCATCCCCTCCGCGTCGGGCCTGGGCATCGCCCTGGTCGTCCCGGCGAGCAACGCCATCTCCATGTTCGTCGGCGCGGCCATCGCAGAGTTTCTGCGGCGCAAAAGGCCCCAGCTCGCCGAGCGAACCGTGGTCCCCATCGCCTCCGGGGTCATCGCCGGCGAGAGCCTGATGAGCATCCTCGTGGCGGTCCTCGTCGTGGCGGGGCTCCTCTCCGCCTGAGCGCCCTCGCGGGCATGCGCGTGCCGTGAGAGGGGACGTTTCGGCCCGCTGAAACGCTGAAACGTCGCGTTTCAAACGGGTGGGGCCCGGGCGGCGCCGCGCGCGGCCCCGGAGCGCGGCTTCGGCGGCTGGCCCGGATTCTGCTAGAGGGGCGGGCGAGATGGTGCTCCTGGCCTCCCTCCTCGCCCTCCTCGTCGGCGTCACCCTCGGCCTGCTCGGCGGGGGCGGCTCGATCCTGACGCTTCCCCTCCTCGTCTACCTGCTGGGCATGGAGGAAAAGCAGGGGATCGCGGGCTCGCTCTTCGTGGTGGCGGTGACGAGCCTGGTGGCGTTGATCTCGCACGCGCGCGCGGGGCGGGTGCACTGGAGCACCGGCCTCCTCTTCGGGCTGGCGGGGATGGCGGGCGCCTTCGCCGGCGGCCGGATGGCCGCGTGGATCCCCGGCCGGTACCTCATCCTCGGTTTCGCTGCGGTTGCCCTGGCCGCAGCGCTGGCGATGCTCCGCGGCCGGAGGGAAGCGACGCCGCGCGAAGGCCCGCTCCCGGTGGCCCGGGTGGTGGCGCTCGCCCTCGGCGTGGGCGCCATCTCGGGCCTGGTGGGTGCGGGAGGCGGCTTCCTCATCGTACCAGCGCTGACGCTCCTCGGCGGGCTGCCCATGGCCGACGCCATCGGCACCTCGCTCCTGGTGATCGCGCTCCAGGCGCTGGCGGGACTGGCCGGGCACGCCACCCACGCGCGGCTGGACTGGCCGCTTCTCGGGACGATCGCCGCCTTCGCGGTGGCGGGCTCGCTCTTCGGCAGCCGACTCGGCCGAAGACTCTCCGCCGTCGCGCTCCGCCAGAGTTTCGGCTGGTTCATCCTCGCCATGTCGGCGTTCATCCTGATTCGCGAAGTCCCCGAGGAGGTGACGAGGCTGCCGGCGTTGCGCGCAGGCGGCGCGGTCGCCCTCGTGCTCGTGGTCGGAGCCACAATTCGAAACATCCGCCTCGGCCGGTCGTCGAGAAAAATCGAAACCGGATCCACCTCTCGCGCATCCGAAACAGGGACGAACGACGAATCTCCCGACAGGAGAGAGCCGCGATGAAAATCGAAACCTTCTACGACGCAAACACGCACACCCTCACCTACGTGGTCTACGACGAAGACACGAAAGACGCGGTGGCGATCGACCCGGTTCTCGATTTCGATCCGATCGCCTTCCGCGTCTCGCACGACTCGGTCGATCGCGTCGCCAGGTTCATCGACCGGGAGGGCCTGCAGCTCCACTACGTGCTCGAAACGCACGCCCACGCCGACCATCTGAGCGGCGCGCAGGCGCTCAAGCAGCGCTACGGAGCCAGGGTCGCGATCGGCGAACACATCCAGGAGGTGCAAAAGACCTTCAAGGAAATCCTCGAGCTCGGCGACGACTTTCCCACCGACGGGAGCCAGTTCGACCGCTTGCTCGCGGACGGCGAGAAGTTCGAGGCGGGCAGCCTGAAGATCGAGGTGATCCACACGCCCGGTCACACGCCCGCATGCGTGAGCTATCGCATCGCCGACGCGGTCTTCACCGGTGACGCGCTCTTCGTCGAGGATCAGGGCACGGGGCGCACCGATTTTCCGAAGGGCAGCGCGGAGGCGCTCTACGCCTCCATCCACGACAAGCTCTACTCGCTGCCCGACGAAACGCGAGTCTTCGCCGGCCACGACTACCAGCCGAACGGCCGGCCGCTCCGCTGGCAGACGACGATCGGCGCGTCGAAGGCGCGCAACGTGCAGCTCCCCGCCGGCATCTCCCGCGAGGAATTCGTCGAGCGGCGCAGGCGCCGGGACGCCGAGCTGGACGCGCCGCGGCTCCTCTACCCGAGCATCCAGGTCAACATCCAGGCCGGACGGCTGCCGGGCGGCGAGACGGGCAGGCGCTTCCTCAAGATGCCGCTCAACGGCGGCGCGCCCACGGATGTGGCTGGATTCCCTCGGCTTTGAGGGCCGGAGCGATTTTTCGATCCAACCGAGGTCGTAATTGGGGTATAGTGCGTCCGGTTTTATGGCCCACCCTCCCTCGAGCGATTGGGTCAAGCTTCCCCCCCCGAGCGATTCCCTGGCTCGGGAGGGTGGGCCGCCTTTTCCATGCCGCACGAATCCCCACGCGCCGGCGCCCGAAAGCTGATCGAGGACGCCTCGCTGCCCTGCAAGCCCGTCGAGTTTCAGGGGATGCTGACCTGCAGCCCGGCGATGCTGCAGGTCTTCCGCCTCGTCGAGCGGGTGGCGCAGGGAGACGAGACGGTGCTGGTGCGGGGCGAGACCGGGGCCGGCAAGGAGCTCGTGGCCCGCGCGATCCACGACCTCTCGCCCCGCCGCAACGGCCCCTTCCACGCCATCAACTGCGCGGCGCTCCCCGCCAACTTGCTGGAGAGCGAGCTCTTCGGCCACGCCCGCGGGGCCTTCACCGGCGCCGTCCGCGACCGGCCCGGCCACATCCAGCTCGCGCACGGAGGCACGCTCTTCCTCGACGAGGTGGCCGAACTGCCGCTGGAGCTGCAGGCCAAGCTCCTGCGCGTGCTGGAAACCCGCACGGTGATGCCGGTGGGGGCCCGCGACGCCATCCCAGTGGACGTCCGCTTCGTCTCGGCCACGCACCGGTCCCTCCGGCGCGAGGTGGAGGCGGGCCGGTTCCGCGCGGACCTGATGTACCGGCTGCGCGTGGTCCCGATCTTCTTGCCGCCGCTCCGCGACCGCCCCGAGGACATCCTCCTCCTCGCCCGGCGCTTCATCGAAGAGGGCAACCGCCGCGGCCCGAGGCGGATCGAGGAGATCAGCCCGGAGGCGCTGGCGCTGCTCCTGGCGCACGACTGGCCGGGCAACGTCCGCGAGCTGCAGAACGTGATCCGCTACGCCTTCGTCGTGGGCGACGGGCCCATCCTTCTGCCCACCGACCTGCCGCCGGAATTCCTCGAGCCGAACGAGGTGCGCGAGGGCGCGCCGGGACGCTCCTCGGCGGAGGCGCGGCGGATCCTGCAGGTCCTCGCCGAGGTCGGCGGAAGCCGCGAGGAGGCGGCCCGGCGCCTCGGCATCAGCCGGGCGACGTTGTGGCGGCGCATGCGCAGCCTGGGCCTCCTCCCCCCGCGGGAGGCCTGAAGGGACGCGGACGCAAGGCGAGCCCTTCTCCGCGCGACGGCCGCCGCGGGTCCTCGATCCCGGGTTCGGCGGCCCTTTTCCGCGTGCCTCAGAATCCCACGCGCCCCAGCGCCTCGGCGGGGACCCAGCCGCCAGGGCCCGCTTCCTCGCGCAGCAGCGCCCAGCCGCCCTCCTGGCGCTCGACGCGCACGCGCGCCCCCTCGGGAAGGGCGCGAACCGCCTCCGCCCCGTCGTGAGGCGCTGCGCGCAGGTCCACGGGCTCGAGGACCACGGCCCATCCCGCCCGCAGGTTGCGCTCGACCAGGTACAGTCCCGCTGCGCCGACGGCGGCCACGAGGAGCGCGAGCACGGCGAGCGCGGTCGCGAGGCCCCGCCGCGCGGAGAGAAGGCGGCGGAGCGCGAGGAAGGCGCAGCCGAGGCTCCAGCCAGCCAGCAGGAGGATCGCGGCCGCGTCGCCGTCGAGGCGTGCGCCGAGCTCGTCGAGGAGGGGCGCCTGCACCCGGACCTCGGCGCGGGGAAGCTCCTCGCGCAGCCGCTCCAGGCTCGCCCGCGCCTCCTCGTCGGTCGGATCGACGCGCAGGGCGTTCTCCCAGGCCCAGGCCGCACGTCCCTTGCGCCCGGCGCGGTAGTGCGCCGCGCCCAGGTTGAACCAGACGTCCGCGCTGCCGGCCCCCATCTCCACGAGCTTCTCGAAGTGCCGGGCGGCAACGTCGTAGTCACCCTCGCGGAAGGCGCGATGCGCCTTCGCGGCGGTGCTCCAGACCTCGCTCACCGGGCACCTCCGATGTCCAAGGCCTCGATGCAGGCGCGGGCGCGCTCCCAAACTCCCCGTTCCGCACTCCGCAGCGGGGCCGGCGCGAAGCGCTCGCGTTCGCAGGCTTCGAGCAGCCCGACCAGCTCGGCGATCGCCTGGCGGGTCACGCCCGCCTCCGCCAGGAGCGTCTCGAGCGCGCGCCGCGGCAGACCCGAGGTCTCCCGCCCGAGGCAGGCGGAGAGGTGGCGGTGCAAAAGCCTCGGGACGACCTCCGGCCAGCGCGCCTCGTCCTCCGCGCGGGCGCGCTCGAGCTCGCGCAGGATCGCCTTCTTCTCCGCCGACGGCGCCTCGCCCCTCCGGCGGAGCCGGGGCAGGACGAGCGCGGCCAGCAGGAGGAGAGGCGGAGCCGCCAGCGCCCCGGCGAACCAGGGCCGCCTCCACAGCGGCGTCGGCGCGTCCAGGCGCATCGGCTCGCGCAGCGCGGCGAAGCCCTCGTGGCTCGCCGCCGGCGCGGGAGCCGCCACCCCCTCTCCGCCCTCCACCACCAGGCGGTGCGGCTCGGTGCGCAGGCGGCGGTACGAGGCGGTGGCCGGGTCGAAGACGAGCCACGAGAGCGAGGGGATCTCGAAGACGCCCTCCCGCCGCGGCACGAGAACCACCTCCTGGGTCTTGGAGCCGCCGTAGTGGCCGTCGGAGACGTCCACCTTCTCGGTGACGGTGGGTTCGAAGGCCCGCAGCCCGTCGATCTCCGGAAGGCCCGGGAAGGCGATCGAGCCCAGGTTCCCCTTGCCCTGCACGCGCAGGCGGAAGGTGACCGGGTCACCCACCTTCGCGCGCGCCGGCTCGAGGCTGCTCTCCAGGCGGAAGGAGCCGACGCCGCCGAGAGGCAGGTTCTCCTCGATGGGTGGCAGCGGGACCACCTCCACGGCGAGGGGGCTGGAGGTCCGGCGCACGGTGCGGGTCCGGAAGGGGTGAGTGGCCATGGCGACCTCCACCGCCGCCGGCCCGATCTCCAGCTCGCCCGCCCGCAGGGGGAAGAGCGCCTTCCGGCTGAGCAGGTAGACGCGGTAGGGGACGCCGTCCAGCACCTGCATCCGCGCCGAGAGCTGGGTGGGATTGGCGATCTCCCCGACCCAGAAGCCGTCCAGATCGGGGAGCTCGACGCTGGTGACCTGGGCGATGTCCACCCGCGCGTACAGCCAAACTGTGGCCACGATCTCCTCGCCGACGTGGGCGCGCTCCTTGTCGAGCTGCACGTCCACGAAGACGTCCTCGCGCCTCCGGCCAGCGGTCGGCTGCGGAGCGGACGGGGCTGGCGCGTGGGCCGTCCCGCCCTGCACCCGCACCTCGATGGCCTCGGTCCGGTAGGTCCTGCCGTCGACGACCACCGATCCTGGTTCGATGCGCAGCACGCCCTCGCGCAGCGGCTCGAGGATCAGCGTGTAGATCTGCGTGTGCCGGCGCTGCGCACCGCCGGGACCGAACTGGAAGGAGCTCTGCTCCGACTGGCTCTGCGAGCGGACGGCGAAGTCGGGCGCCGAGGGGAGGCGGAAGTCGCGGACCGACCCGCCGGCGACCTCGAGCTCGACGGTGAGGGTGACCCAGTCGTCGAGGCTGACCTCGTTGCGGTCGACCTGGGCGGTGAAGCGAACGTCGGCGTCGGCCCGCGCGCCCCAGGGGACCAGACCGACCAGGAGCGCGAGGACGGCTGCGCGAGCGGCGGTTCTACCAGTCCTTGTCGACATCCCTTCGACTCCTCGTGCGGTCCTGCGGCCGCAGAAGCTGCAGGCTTCTCTCCCGGGCGCGGAGCGCGTCCAGGATCCGCTCGGTGCGGGAGAGCGAGTCCGGATCGCGGGGACCCATCACCGCGCCCTCGCCCTCGGGCTCGCCGCGGCCCTCCTCGCCCGAGACCACGCCCTGGCCCTTCTCGGAGCCCTCGCGCTCCGAACCCGGGTCCCGGCCCGGAGCGGTGCCCTCGGCCTGCGCGTCGCCCGGCTGCTCTTGGGCCCGTCTGGCCTCCGGCTCGCCTCCTCCCTCGCCGGCCCTCGCCTGCTCGCGCTCGGTCTCCTCGCCGGAGGACCCGCCTCCCTCCTCCCCAGCCTCGGACCGCGACTCCTCCCTTGAATTCTCCTGCGATCCCTGGTCGCCCTCCTCCCCGTCCTCCCGCTCCTGGGGCGCGGACTCGCTCGTCTGCGGCTCCGCCGAGGCGGACGCCTCCGGCTGCGATTGCCCGTTCTGTTGGGCGCGCCGCCGCAAGAGCGCCTCCAGGTTCCGGCGGGCCACCGCGTCCTCGGGGTCGCGCTCGAGCGCGGCGCGGAAGGTGGCGATGGCGCGCTCCAGGTCCCCCTCCTCGGCGTAGAGATGCCCCAGACCGTGAAGGGCCTCCCGCGCGGCGCCGGCGGCGAGCGCGCGGGAGAAGGCCTCCTTCGTCTCGTCGAGCCTCCCCAGAGCGCGGAGCGCCAGGCCCCGGTTCCAGTGGATCTCGCCGCGGTCGGGCCGGGCCTGAGCGGCGCGATCGAAGCGCGAGAGCGCCGCCTCGGCGTCGCCGGCGCGCAGCGCCTCGATCCCCGCCTGCACGTCGGCGTCCGGCCGCTCGAGGATCGGCGCGGGCCCGGCTCCGGCGACGGCGGCCCAGAGGCCGAGGACGACCCACCTCATCGCGCCCTCCTTTCCGGCCAGAGCGCCGAGGCGAGCAGGAGCAAGAACGCCGGGGCAAGGAGGACGTGGTAGGCCTCGTCCCAGCGCATGGCGAGATGGCCCTCGCGCTCCGTCTTTTCCAGCCGCTCGAGTTCCGCGTGGATCTCGGCCATGCCGAGGTCGCTGCCCCGGGCGGCCACGTAGCGACCGCCGGTCTCCTCGGCGATGCGGCGGAGCTGATCCTCCTCCAGGCGGGAGATCACCGTCCTCCCCGCGCGGTCCTTGCGATAGGCCACCACGTTGCCGTCGGCGTCGAGGATGGGAATGGGAGCCCCGGCCCCGGTGCCCAGCCCGAGGGCATAGACGCGGATTCCCCTGTCGACGAGGAGGCGAACGGCGGCGTCGATCCGGCCGGAGTGGTCCTCGCCATCGGTGAGCAGGAGGATGGCGCGGCTGCGCGCCCCGTCCTCCGTGGCCTCGAACATGGCGGCGGCGGTCTCCAGGGCGCGCGCGATGGCGGTGCCCTGGCTGGGCATGGCTTCCGGGTCGATGGCTCGCAGAAAGAGCTTGGCCGCCGCGTAGTCGTGGGTGAGCGGGCACTGCACGAAGGCCTCGCCGGCGAAGGCCACCAGGCCGATGCGGTCCCCCGCCAGGCGGTCGACGAGCGCGGCGAGCTCCAGCTTGGCCCGCGCCAGGCGCGAGGGCAGCACGTCGCGGGCCTGCATGGAGTGCGAGGCGTCCACCGCCACCACCAGGTCGATGCCCCGGCGCTTGACCGCCACCTCGCGCTGGCCGAGCTGCGGCCGAAGCAGCGCGGCGCAGGCGAGCAGAAGGCCGACCGCGAAGAGCGAGGCCCGCAGGGCCTTCCGTCCCGTCGAGAACCGCTCGACGACCCGGCGCCGCAGCTCCTCGGTGCCGGCGAGGTTCCTCCGCGCCCGACGCTGCCGGGCGACCTCCCACGCCGCCAGCGCCGCGGCGGCGAGCGCCGCCACGAGGTACGGCCAGCGCTCCGGATGGGCGAGGCGAAGGTCGAAGCCCCACACGGAAAGGTCGAGCGCCGCGAAGCTCACGGGAACCTCCACAGCCAGGTGGCCGAGAGCAGCGCCTCCGCGAGAAGCGCGAGGATGCCGGGGAGAAGGAACCACTCGAAGCGGTCCTCGAATCCCGAGAGCTGCCGCTCCTCGACCAGCACCGTCTTCTCCAGGGTCTCCAGCACGTCCTGTAGGTGCCCTTCCAGCGAGGCCCGGTCGGTGGCGCGGTAGAAGGTGCCTCCCGTCTGCCGGGCGATGGCCTCGAGCAGCCTGGGATCGGTGGGGATGTGCACCTCGCGGTAGCGCGGCCGACCGAAGAGGTCCGTTCCCGCCGGGAAGGGAACGGGACAGCCGCGCGGATCGTCGCATTCGCGGCCGACGAGGATGGGGAAGACGCGGATCCCGAGTTCGCCGGCCATGCGCGCCGCCTCCATGGGGGAGATCGCGCCCGCGTTGGAGTCGCCGTCGGTGATGAGGATGACGATGCGGCTCTTCGCGTCGCTTTCGCGCAGGCGGTTGAGCGCGGTGGCGATGGCGTCGCCGATGGCGGTGCCGTCGGGAATCCCGCCGACCTCGAGCTGACGGAGGATCGAGCGCAACACTCGGTGATCGAGAGTGAGCGGACACTGGGTGTAGGCCTCCCCCGCGAAGACCACCAGCCCGATCCGGTCGCGCGGCCTGCGCCGCACGAAGTCGTCGAGGACCTCCTTGGCCACGTACAGCCGGTCCTTCGGCTGGAAGTCCACCGCCTGCATCGAGCCGGAGAGGTCGAGGGCGACGACGATGTCGATGCCCTCCACGGTGAGGTCGAGCCCGCCCTCCGCCGGGGAGACGGGCCGGGCCAGCGCGAAGACCAGCAGGCCGCAGCCGGCCGCGCGCAGCGCCCGGGGCAGCCAGCCGAGCCGGCCGCGCAGACCGGGGCCGAGGGCGCCCAGGGCGGAGAAGGTCGGCAGAAGCAGCGCGGGCCGCCTCCGCCGCAAAAAGAGGAGCGGAACGAGCAAGAGGAGGACGAACGCCCAGGGGCGCTGCCACTCGAGGCCGCTCACGCTCCCTGCACCTCCCGGGCGCGGGCGCCCTCCATCGCCTCGATCATCGCCCGCGCCTCGTCGCAGTCGCGAACCGCCTCCTCCGCTAGCACCTCGACCCGGGCGAAGCGAACGAGGTCGCCGCGTCTCAGCCACGCCTCCAACCGCTCCGCCTCGAGCCCCGGAATCGGCCAGCGGCGGATCGCAGCGCAAAGCTCGTCGGAGGTCATCTCCGGCGCCGCCAGCCCGTGCGCGTCGCGCAGGTAGACGCGGACGATCTCCGAGAGACGGAAGTAGTAGAGCCGGCCCGCGTCGCGGCCGCTGGGCGGCGCCGCCCGCAGCCGGACGAGCTCCTCCAGCGCCACCTCCACCGCAGGACGCGGGGGCTCGACCGCCTGCCGCCTGCCCTTTCGCCGACACAGCGCCCAGGCCGCGACGAGAAGCGCGAGCACCGCCGCGCCGAGGACGAGCCGCTCCCAGGCGAGGACGTGGACCGGCAGCGGATCTGGAAGCGGCTCGAGCTCGGTGCCCTGGCCGATCTCGACGATGCGCAGGCTGGTGCCGGGGACGAGGAGCGGCTCGAGCGGACCCGCATCGTCCTCCGCCTCCACGCGGATCTCGGGAAAGGCGATCTCGCCAAGGCGATCGTAGACCACGCCCTCCACGCGGAAGGTTGTGCGGACGATCCCCTCGGCTCCCTCCGCGACGCTCTCCTCCGAGCGGCCGCGCACGACCACCCCCGGCAGCTCGAGGTCCGCGGGGAGCCGGTAGCGCTCCCGCACCGCGTGCCGGATCTCGACGCGCAGGACGAAGGGCCGGCCGAGCTCGACCGCGGAGGGCTCCACCGCGGAGAGAAAGCTCAGCGGCTGCGGCTTTCGGCCCTCCTGGGCGAGGGCGGAGACCGCTGCGGCCAGCGCCACGAGCCCGGCGAGGATCGCCTGGCCCCGCCTCATCTCGCCTTCCTCCGCCTCACCGCGGCGAAGTACGCGGCCAGGGGCCGAACCGGATCCTCGCCGCAGCGGACCTCGACCGGCTCGATGTCTAGCCGGCGAAACAGCCTTCGCCGCGCCTCGACCTGGGCGGCGACGAGCGCCTGGTAGCGGCGCCGCATCCGCTCGGAGGCGAGGTCGATCTCCAGGCGCGCGCCGGTCTCGGGATCCTCCACGGTGACGAGGCCGAGCGGCGGCAGCGCCTCCTCGAGCGGATCGCGCAGGACGACGGGGACGAGCTCGTGCCTGCGCGCGGCCACCCGCAGCGCCGGCTCGCAGTCGGGCGCGAGGAAATCGCTGAGCAGAAAGACGATGGCGCGCCGCTGGACCACGCGGCCGAGGTGGTGGAGCGCACCCGCGATGTCGGTGCCCCGCCCTTCCGGGCGCGCGGTGAGGATGTGGGCGACGAGCGCCATCCCGTGCTTCTTGCCCTTCCGCGGGGGAACGAAGGCCTCGATGCGATCGGTGAAGAGGATGGCGCCCACGCGGTCGCCGCTGCGGATCGCGGAGAAGACGAGCAGCGCCGCCAGCTCCGCAGCGACGCGGCCCTTCGTCTTCTCCACCGTCCCGAAATCCTGCGAGCGGGAAAGGTCGAGCAGGAGCATGGCGGTTCGCTCCCGCTCCTCGGTGAAGACCTTCACGTAGGGCTGCTGCATGCGCGCCGAGACGTTCCAGTCGATGGCGCGCACGTCGTCGCCGGGCTGATAGGGCCGCACCTCCTGGAAGACCATGCCAGTCCCCTTGAAGACCGACTGGTAGGAGCCGGCGAAGGTCTCCGCCACCGCCTTCCGCGTCTGGATCTCGAGCCGACGGACCTGCGCGACGAGTTCCCGGGTCAGCATGGGCTCAGGGCACCTCGACGCGATCGAAGACCCTCTGCACCACGTGCTCCGAGGTGATCTGCTCGGCCTCCGCCTCGTAGGTGAGCAGGACGCGGTGGCGGAGCACGTCCATGCCCACCGCCTTGACGTCCTCCGGCGTCACGTAGCCGCGGTGTCGGAGGAAGGCGTGGGCCTTGGCAGCGCGAAGCAGGGCGAGGCTGGCGCGCGGGCTGGCGCCGTAGGCGACGACGCCCTCCAGGTCGGAAAGGCCCGCCCGCGCCGGCTCGCGCGTAGCGAAGACGAGCGAGACCACGTAGTCCTTCACCCGCGGGTCGACGTAGATGCCGTCCACGATCGCGCGCGCCCGGACGATCTGGGCCGGGTCGACCACCTTGCGCGCCTGCGGTGCCGGTCCCTCTCCCATCCGATCCAGAATCGCCCGCTCCTCGTCGCGGCTCGGATAGCCGACCTTCACGTGGAACATGAAGCGGTCCATCTGCGCCTCGGGGAGCGGGTAGGTGCCCTCCTGCTCCACGGGGTTCTGCGTGGCCATCACGATGAAGGGATCGGGCAGCGGGAAGGTCTGCTCCGCGATGGTGACCTGGCGCTCCTCCATCGCCTCCAGCAGCGCGCTCTGCACCTTGGCCGGCGCGCGGTTGATCTCATCGGCCAGGATCAGGTGGGCGAAGATCGGCCCTTTCCGCACGGTGAAGGACGCGGTCGCCTGGTTGTAGACGGTGGTTCCGATCAGGTCGGCGGGGAGGAGATCGGGCGTGAACTGGATCCGCCGAAACGAGGCGTCGATCGCCGCGGCCAGCGTCTTGACCGTCAGCGTCTTGGCCAGCCCCGGCACGCCCTCGAGCAGGACGTGGCCGCCGGTCAGCAGGCCCATCAGGAGCCGCTCGACCATCCGCTCCTGCCCGACGACGACTCGGGACGTCTCGGCGAGCAGCGCGTCGACGAAGACGCTCTCTTCCCGGACCCGCTCGTGAATCGCCTGGATCTCGCTTTCCGCTCGCATGGCACCGGGAAGATACAACACCCGGCGCGTGCCGGTCGGCGATTCCTGCGACGGCCGGGCAGGCGCCTCGGCCGCCGCCCGGACCGGCGGCGGTGGGAAAGCCGGCCCCTCCTCTTCGAATGGGCGGGGCCAGACGGTGCGCCGCGCCGATCGTGCACAGCGTCTCGATCGGAGGCGGCACCATGAGACGCATCGTCACCGGGCTGGCCCTCGCGCTGCTCGTCCCGGCGACCTCCTTCGCCGAGGAGGAGGAGCGCGTGGTGAAGGAGGCGGATCGGGAGATCGTCCGCAAGCGGACCCACATGGACTTTTCCGACTCGCGGATCGACGGGCAGCTGATCGGCCCCGAGGAGGACTACATCCCCGGCTCCGGTCGGATCCGGTTCCGCAACCTCATCGAGCTCCGGGAGGACTTCCACCAGGAGCTGCAGTCCAGCCTGGACAGCGACGTCTGAGCGCGAAGACCGCCATGCGCCCGTCGTGACCGCCCCCTGCGGGCGGCCGGTCACCGCCGGGGGCTTGTGCGCGTCAGTGTGCGAGGCGGCCGACCGCCCACATCAAGGCGATCCCCGCCACCAGCGTGAGGGAGAGCCCGAGCCGGTGGTCGCGGTGCCGGTGCAGGTCCGGGATGAGATCCGAGACCGCCAGGTGGAGGAAGGTCCCCGCCGAGAAGGCGAGCGCCCGCGCGCCGAACGCGCCGTGGTCCAGCGCGCCGGAGAGGAGGAAGTAGAGCAGAGCGCCGAGCGGAAGCATGAGGACGAAGAGGCCCACGTAGGCGGCCACCGTGCGGCGGGCGTAGCGCTCGTAGACCAGGATGGACGCGAGCGAGAAGGAGTTGGGGACCTTGTGGAAGAGGATGGCGAGGAAGACCGAGGTCCCCACGCCGCCGGCCACCGACGCGCCCAGGGCGAAGCCGTCGACGAGCGTGTGGATGGAGAGGCCCACGAGCGCGGCCAGCCCCATCGCGCGCGGAGGATGGTGGTGGCGCCCGCCGTGCACCTCGCAGGCCTCGTCTTCCTTGCACCAGTGGATGAGCACGTAGCGCTCCATCGAGAAGAGGAAGACGAAGCCGATGAGTACCCAGGGCAGCGCCTCGATCCCGCCCTCGTCGACCGCCTCCGGCAGCATGTGGAAGAAGGCCGCGCCCAGCATGACGCCGGCGGCGAAGGAGAGCAGGAAATGCGCTCGCGCTTGCAGGCGCGGGAGGAGGACGGGGAAGGCGGCGCTCGCCAGGGCCGCGGCCGCGATGAGCACCGTGTAAAGCAGCAGAGCCGCCGCGGGGTTCAAGCGCGTCTCCTCGCCGGGGCCGACCGAAGCCCCAGCCTGGCGAGCTTGCGGGCGAGCGTGTTGCGGTGGATCCCGAGCAGCTCGGCCGCCGCGCCCACGTTGCCCGCGCGCCCGAGCGCCACCCGAAAGAGCGCCCGCTCCACCTGCGCGATCACGGTGTCGTAGAGGTCGGGGAAGGTCTCGCCCCCGAGGCGGTCGAGCAGCGAGGAGAACTTCTCCGCGCAGATCTCCTCGAGCGAGCGCTCGCCGGCGGCCTCGCCGCGCTCCGACCGCGTCGACCGCGGACGCTCGCCGCACACGAGTCGAGGATCCACCACCGCCAGGTCGGGATCGGCCAGCCTTTCCTCCAGGCCGGCCTCCCCGGGCGCGACTCGCTCCACGTACAGGCCCGCGCGCGCGAGGGCCCGGGCCAGCTCGTCGTCGGCGCGATCGGTTCTGAGCAGGGCACGCACGGCGCGCATCCTGCCGTCCCGCGTTGGCGCGCGCAAGCCGCCTTCGGCTTGCGTCGGGACGCCGCCTGCCGGTAGAGGGTTGGGCGCGGGAATCCCCTCCCCCAGCCGGCGGTTGGCCGGAGGCCGGCCGCGAGCCGCCCGGAAAGGAAGATGCTGCGCATCCTCGCCTGTCTGGCCCTCGTCCTCTTCGCCGCCTGCACCCCGGGCGCCCGGTCGCCCGGGGAAAAAAGGGCGACGCTCGTCTTCGTCTCCGATCTGTGGGGGCAACTCGAGCCCTGCGGCTGCTCGGAGGACATGAAGGGCGGGCTCGATCGGCTGGCCGCCTACCTCGCCGGCCTGCGCGGCGACGCGCCCGTCCTCCTGGTCGACGCGGGCGACGCCCTCTTCGACCAGGAGGCCTACCGGCCGGAGGAGGAGGTGCAGGCGCGCATCCGCGCCCGGGCCGTCTCCCGCGCCCTGCAGCGGATGGGGCTTTCCGCCAAGGTCGTGGGCGAGCGCGACCGCGTCCTCGACGCGTCGGCCTGGCTGCCGAAGGAGGTCCTCGTCGAGGGCCCGGCCATCCGCCGCGTCGGCGGGATCGCGGTAGGCCTTTTGCCGATCGGCGCGGCGCCCGATCCGACCGCCGTGCAGCAGCAGGCGGAGGGGCTCCGCGCCCGCGGCGCCGACGTGGTGGTGGCCCTCGCCCACGTCCGCCGGAGCGAGGCCGGCCGGCTCCGCCTCTCGGGCGTCGACCTCGTCGTCGGCAGTCACATGGAATCGATCCCCGAGGGCGACCGGACGGTGGCCTTCGAGGGCCCGCCTCCCGTCCTCTATCCGCTCGGCCGGGGCCAGGGCGTGCTGCAGGTCGAGCTGCGCCTGCGCGAGCGAGGTCAGCCCTTCTTCGCCGTCGACGCCGACGCGCCGCGCGAGGAGGTCCGGGCGATCGACGAGCGGATCCGGGCCTACGAGGAGCGGCTCGCCGCCTCCCCCGAGGCGGCCGCGACCCTGCGCGAGAAGATCGCGGAGCTCCGGAAGCGGCGCGAGGAGCTCTCCCGGGCCCCCGCCGAGGTCGGGGGCGCGGGCAACGCCCTCGTCTACCGCCTCGTCACCATCGAGGCCTCCCTTCCGCGCGACGCCGAGGTCCAGGCCATCCTCCGCGACTACGACCGCGAGGTGGCCGAGGCCAACCTGGCGTACGCGCGGAAAAATCCCCGGCCCTGCCCCGAGCCCGCCGAGGGCGAGGCGGTCTTCGTGGGGCAGGCGGCCTGCGCCGCCTGCCATCCGGCCGCCCAGGCCTTCTGGGAGAAGACCGGACACGCGCGGGCCTACGCCACGCTGCAGCAGGCCAGCAAGCAGTACGACCTGAGCTGCATCTCCTGCCACGTCACCGGCTGGGACCGGCCCGGCGGCGCCTGCCGCATCGACCGGATCGAGGAGCGCAAGGACGTGGGCTGCGAGTCCTGCCACGGTCCAGGCTCGCGGCACGCACAGGCGCCCACGCGCGACAACATCGACCTGCGCGTCCCCGAGGCGACCTGTCGCGGCTGCCACAGGCCCGACCACTCCCTGCGATTCGACTACGCCACCTATCTCGCGCGCATCCTGGGCCCCGGGCACGGAGAGAAACTGGAGACACCGTGATGCGGTCTGCGGCGCCAGCTTCCGCACTGTATTCGTTTATTCTTTTCGCTGCCTCGTGTCTGTTGTTTGCTCCGGCCGCCCTCGCCGAGGATCCGGCAAACGAGATGGAGGAGCTGCACGAGGTGGAACGACGCGTCCTCCACGGGGTGGAGGAGGCCTTCCTCTGGGGCGAGCACCGGCTGGGCCTCACCCATCCCTTCCGCGGCCGCCTCGACCGCTCGGAGGACTTCTGGTCCATCCTGGGCGAGCCCGAGGTGCTCGGCCCCCTCGACGGCGTCCTCCCCTTTTCCATCGAGTCGGTCGCCGGAAAGTACGACATCCCCATCGTCTACAACGAGGAGGTCGCCGAGTACCTCGCCTTCTTCCAAGGGCCGGGGCGCCGCTTCTTCACGAAGTGGCTGGAGCGCGAGCGCCGATACGGGCCGCTCTTCCGCGAGATCCTCCGCGCGTACGAACTGCCCGAGGACCTCGTCTACCTGGCGATGATCGAGAGCGGCTTTTCCACGCAGGCGACCTCCCGCGCGCAAGCGGTGGGCCCGTGGCAGTTCATCGAGACCACGGGCAGGCGCTACGGTCTGCGCGTGGATTTCTGGGTGGACGAGCGCCGCGATCCAATCAAGTCCACCCACGCCGCCGCGCGCTTTCTGCGCGATCTTCACCAGCAGTACGGCGACTGGTACCTGGCGTGGGCGAGCTACAACGCCGGGCCGGCGCGGGTGGCACGCGCCATCCGCGATCACGAGACGACCGACTTCTGGGAGCTGGCGCGCACTCCGGGCGCGCTTCGCGAGGAGACGCGCAACTACGTGCCGAAGCTGATCGCCGCGGCGCTCATCGCCAAGCACCCCGAGCGCTTCGGCTTTCACGAAATCGCCTCGCTCGAGCGGCTCGACTGGGAGGAGGTGGAGGTCCCCGACGCCACCGACCTCGATCTGATCGCGCGGCTGACCCGCGTGGACGTCTCCCGGATCCGCGAGCTCAACCCCGAGCTTTGCCAGTGGGCCACGCCCCCCGTTCTCGGCAAGGACCCGCCCTACCGCCTCCGCCTCCCCCGCGGAACGCGCGAGGTCTTCCTCGCCGAGTACGCCAAGATCCCCCCGTCCAAGCGCTTCACCTTCCGCAGCTACCAGGTCCAGAAGGGCGACACGCTCAGCCACATCGCGCGCATGTTCCGCACCACCGCCGCCGAGCTGATCCGCGCCAACCGCATCCAGGACCCGCGGCGCCTGCGCATCGGCCAGATGCTGATGATCCCGATCCCGCCCGGCACGCCGCTGCCTGCGGGCGCGCGCCCGCCCTCCGGCACGGCCGTCGCCAGCCGCGACACCCGGCCCTCCGCCACTCACCACGTCCTCGCCGAGGGCGAGACCCTGAGCGACGTGGCGGTGCGGCACGGAATCTCCGTGGACGAGCTGATGCGCCTCAACCGCATCGAGGATCCGCGCCGCGTGCGCGCCGGCACCCGCCTGCGCCTGCGCTGAGCCGACCGGCGGCCCGTGGATCCCGGCGCCGCGAGCACGAGCGGGTTCGCGGCGCAACGCGTACCGCGTTCGGTGCCGAAGCTCGCACCACCGACCGCAGCGTGGGACCAAGGTCGACTGCGCTTACGGACTCGAGGGCGGCCGCGGCGTGCGGCTTCTTCGCCTGCGCCTGCGAGAACGCCGCCGCCTCTTTCCGTTCCGCGCTCGGGTGGATCTCGAATTCGTCGCCGAAGCGGCCGTCGCGGCCCCGACCGCGAGACTGGCCGCCGCGCTCGCCCCCGCCTGGGCCTGGTGGCCGCCGCGCGCCCGCCGACGCCGGCGGCGCTTCTTGGGTCGGGGCGGAAGGGGCTGGCCGGTGATGAAGGCGTGGCAGCGGTAGAGGAGCTCGCGCGCGTTGCCGTGGCGAAGTAGGCGCCTCGCCTCCTCGTAGGTGGCCCAGCGGTAGTCCTTGACCTCCTCCCGCCGCGGCACGATGGTCGGGTCCTTGACCCGGCCGATGAAGTAGACCACCTGCTTGAAGACGAGCCCCTCCGCGCGCCGGTAGATGTAGCGGATCGGCTCGCGATAGCCGGGCAAGAGCTCGACGTCCGTTACACCCGTCTCCTCCCGCAGTTCACGAAGCGCTGTCTCGACTTCCCGCTCGCCCTCCTCCACGCCGCCCTTCGGAAACTCCCAGTGTTCACGCTTGGTCACCGCCGAGGAGATGACCAGGTAAAGGATCTGGCCGTCCACCTCCCGAAAGGGGACGACGCCACAAGACTTTTCTCGAAGCACGTAGAACCGCCGCTTCCATGAAAGTTCGGTCGTCCGACCCACGCCGGGTGGGCCGCCACATGCCTTCATCGTAGCCGCTCGGCCGCCGGCGGTCAGCTCGACTTCACGAACCGACGTTCGAAAGCCGTCTCACCGCGGGCATGCGCGTGGCGAGCGCCACGGAACGCGGCTCCGCGCGCGGGGTGAGGCCGCAAGGGATCGGCGAGCACGCCGCGCGCAGCCCCGCTGCGGCGGCCGTCACGTGAGAACGCGCGCAGGGTCCTGGCGCACCACCTGCCGGATCGGTGCCACCGCTCCGAGCACGGCCGCACCGAGGCCCAGCCCCAGCCCGACGAGGTGGAGCCAGAGCGGGAAGCGGAAGAAGGTTTCCGGCTGGAAGGGGAAGGGCGGCAGCCACGCGCCGACCGCGGCGTCCGCTCCGAGCGCGGCGAGCCGGGCGAGCACCACACCCGCCAGACCGCCGGCGAGGCCGACGACGAGCGCCTCGCCGAGGACGAGGGCGCGCAGGTCGCGGTCGCACGCGCCCACCGCGCGAAAGATGCCGAACTCCACCGCACGGCTGCGTACCGAGGCCCCGAGCGACAGCGCGATGTTCACCGAGGCCAGCGCGCAGACGAGAAGCCCCAAGAGCGAGAGCATGGAGGTGGCCAGCGCGATGGCGGCGCCCACGCGCCGCACCAGCTTGCGCTCCGACTCGTCCACCTCCAGGCCGAGCTGGCGCACCCGCTCCACGATCGCCGGCACCCGCGAAGGATCCTCCGCGCGCAGCACCACCGCCGAGTAGGTCTGCGCGTCCTGGCCGAAACGCGCGTTGAGGCGGCGCGCGGTCTCCAGCGGCACGGTGATCCCCTCCAGCATGGCCTGCGGCGAAAACCCGACGATCCGCCCGCTCGTCGGAACGCGCTCGGCGCCTCCTCCCCCGACGAAGGAGCGCCCGAACTCCACGGGGAACTCGAATCCGTGCAGGAGCTTCTCCGAGAGCCGCGGCAGGCCGCGGGAGCGCGCGAAGCTGCCGTTGTAGATCTCGAGGAGCCGCGGCGAGAGCACCACCGGCAGGGCGCCCTCGCCGTCGACGAAGCCCTCGATCCCCTCTCCCAGCAGGCCCGCGTCCACGCCCTCGGCCACGATCTCCACGCCCAGGCGCAGACGGTGGCCGAAGAAGGCGCCGTCGTAGCGGCTGACGGCGGGCACGCGGACCCGCATCTTGCGGTAGGCGGCCCGCACCCCTTCCAGCGCCGCGAGCTCCGCCACCTTGCGATCGTCGAGCTCCACGCGTCCGAAGAGGCCGAGGGTGACGGAGGGCGGGACCACCTCCACCAGCGTCGCGTCCACGGGAAGGATGCGGGTGCGCAGTAGCTCGCCCGTTCCCAGCCCGGCGGCGACGAAGAAGAGGAGCGCCCAGACCCCGGCGGCCACGCCGGCGAGAGAGAGGACGAGGCCCCGGAGATCCCGCCTCAACCCCAGGGCGACCAGCCGCAGCAGCGATCCCGCCCTCATGCCACCTCCCCCACCGAAAGCTCGCGCACGCGCCCCTCCTCGAGCCGGAGGTGGCGGTCGGCCGCGACCCAGATCTCCGGCTCGTGGCTCGCCACCACGGCCGTCGTCCTCGTCTCGCGGCAGAGGTCGCGCAAAAGCCCGATGATCCGGCGGGCGTTGTCCGGGTCGAGCGCTCCCGTGGGCTCGTCCGCAAGGAGCAATCGCGGCGCGAGATAGAGCGCGCGCGCCAGGGCGACGCGCTGCTTCTCGCCCCCCGAGAGGCGCGAGGGAGGATGCGCGGCGCGGTCAGCGAGGCCGACCCGTTCGAGCAGCTCGAGCGCCCGCTTTCGCGCGGGAGGCGCCCCGCCGAAATACGCCGGCAGAAGCACGTTCTCCAGCGCGCTCAGCCCGGGCACCAGATGCGAGGCCTGAAAGACGAAGCCCACCTCGCGGTTGCGGTAGGCGGCCAGTTCGGCCTCGCTCATGCGCCGAAGGTCCCGGCCGAAGACCTCCACCGTGCCGCCGTAGCCGCGGTCGAGGCCGCCGAGCACGTAAAGCAGCGTCGACTTGCCGGCGCCGGAGGGGCCGGAGAGCGCGACCAGCTCCCCCTCGGCCACGGAGAAGGAGACGCCGCGCAGCACGCGCAGAACGCCGTCCTCGGTGCGGTGGCTGCGCTCCAGCCCCTCGACGCGGATCACTCGCGGCTCCACCTCGCGTCGATGAGAACGCCGTCGTTGTCCACGCCGTAGGCCACGGCCACGCCGCGCAGAGGCGCCAGCAGATCGACCCAGGAGTCGAGGACCGCCTTGAGCCGGAAGCCGCCGACGCCGAAGGCGGACTCGGGGATCCCCCGCAGCTGAGCGACCAGGCGAGGCACGTCCACGTAGAGGCCGAGCGGGCGCGAGGAGAAGAGCTTCCACGCCTCGGGATCGGCAGGCGCGTATGGCCGGCCATCCCCCTTGACCCGCTCGAGGAGCGCCTCGAAGGCGCCCTCCCCGCCCGAGGCCACGAGGCGGTCGCCCACGAGCGCCCAGGTCAGCCCCTCGCCCGCGGCGTAGGTGGCCGAGTAGATCTTCAGGCCGTCCACCTCGCGCACGCTCACCTGCATGCGCAGCCGCTCGTCGGCGTTGGCGAGCCGTTCGAGCATGGATGCCACCGCGGCGGGATCCTTGACCGTGGCCAGGATGCTCGTGTGCACGAAGTGGAAGGGATTGGTGTCCGCGAGCGTGGGCTCGACCGGCAATCCCCCGGAGAGGTCCGGCTCGGGCGCCAGGGAGATGCCCACCAGGATCCCCGGCTCGAAGAGCGGGAGGATCTCTTGGGCCGGGTCGAGCCCGGCGCGCCGCAGCTGCCGGAAAGTCGAGGGGAAGAGCGCGCGCAGGACGGGCTCCAGCGCGGCGGGGTCGCCGCCGATGCGGGCGACGACGAAATCGCGGTCCGACAGGTAGCGAAGAAGGTCCGCCTTCTCCGGTACCGAGGCCGCGCTCTGCAGGACCGACAGGGCGAGCGTGCCCTGCGGAACGTGCAGGCGCACGTCGAGGTCCTTCTCGGTCACCGTGGCGCCGAAGGAAAAGCCGCGGGCGAGCCAGTCGGATCCCCGCGCGCGGCCGCGCGTGCGAGGCGGGGGCATCCAGCCCCAGATCGACCGGCCCTCGCCGACCTTGCCGCGGGTGTAGGCGTAGGCCTGGGTGGAGACGAGGCTGCCCTCCTCCGGGCGGAAGAAGGCCTGGCCCACCACGTCCACCGCGTCCGCGCCCTCGGAGGCGACCAGCCACTTGCCGGCCACGGCGTAGGCGATGCGGATGGTCCCGCTGGAGTCGAGGAAGGCCGGGATCGAGGCCCTCTTGCCATCCTCGGTCTCGAAGATCCGCTCGGTTCGCGTCGGGGCGCCGCGGCGCCGGGCCAGGTCGGCGATCCAGCGCTGGGCCTGGTCCGCATCGGCGACGCCGACCACAGCAAGGCGCCGGCCGCGCTCGTCGGTGCCGAAGGCCATGGCGCGCGCGGGGTCCAGTCCGACGGAGGCGAAACCCTCCGGCGTGCGGGGATCGAAGCCCAGCTCGCGGATCAGCGGATCGAGAGGCTCCTCCCCGGGGTGGAGCGCCAGGAAGGTGCCGGCGATCGTGCCGAGGTGCGCGCCCGCCTGCGCCGACAGCGCCCGCACGAAGCCGGGATCCTCCACCGCCACGAAGGCGCGCGCGCCCGGCGGGAAAAAGGCGGCGGCGGTGGACCGCGCCGGCGCCTTGCCCCGGCACCCCCCGCACCCTCCGAGCGCGAACAGACCGACGAGGAACAGGACGAAGATGGCGAACCTTCGGCTCTTCACGTGACCTCCCACGCGACCTTCCGCGGGAGCATCCCACCAAAGCTGGAAAATCTCGTCAAATCAGGACCACCTTCGTGATCTCGGCGGGCGCGCCCAGGCGCATGGGCGGTCCCCAGAAGCCGGTGCCCTGGCTCACGTAGATCTGCGTGAAGTCGCCGTGGCGGTGCAGGCCCGCCACGTAGGGCTGCGCCAGCGGCACCAGCATGCCGAAGGGCCAGATCTGCCCGCCGTGCGTGTGCCCCGACAGCTGCAGGCCGACGCCCAGCCGTGCCGCGTCGTGGATGGCGCTGGGCTGGTGCGCGAGGAGCACCAGCTCCCGCTCCGGATCCCGTCCCGCCACGGCGCGGTCGAGGTCGGGGCCGTGGCCGTGCCCGTAGCGGTGCGAGAAGGCGTCGTCGATCCCGGCGAGGTCGATCGAGGCCGCGTCGCCGATGCGCACGCGCTCGTTTCGCAGCACGCGGATTCCCATCCGGCGCAGATGCTCCAGCCACGCCTCCACGCCCGAGTAATACTCGTGGTTGCCGGTCACGAAGTAGACGCCGTAGCGCGCGCGGAGCTCCGCCAGCGGAGCGACGTGGTCGGCGAGCTCCCGAACCGAGCCATCGACCAGGTCCCCGGTGATGGCGATCACGTCGGGCCGAAGCGCGTTGGTCTTCTCCACCACTTGCGCGACGAAGCGCCTGCCGATGAGCGGCCCGACGTGGATGTCGGTGAGCTGGACGATGGTCAGCCCCGAGAGCTCCTTCGGCAGGCGCCCGAGGCGGACGGGAACCTCCTTGACCCCCACCTCGCCCAGCCCGCCGCGCAGGCCGATGCCGCCGGCGCTGGCCGCCAGGAGCGCCGCAGCGCTGGTCACGCCCTGGGCGAGAAAGAGCCGACGTCCGGGATCCGGTTCGGCGGAGGGCCTGGAGCCGAGGAAGGCCCACAGCGAGGTGGCGGCGGCGGAGACGAGTCGGACCAGGTCGACCAAGAGGAACGCCACCGTCAGCAGAAAGCCCATTCCCATCCAGGTGAAGGCCAGCGCCGCCAGGGGCGTGGCCCACGCCCGCGGGAGCGCGCGCGCGAGCGGCAGGGCCACCACCATGAGCAGGCCCAGGCCCACCACGAGGACGGTCCCCACCGTCTGCCAGGGCGCCGGCCAGGCCGGCTGCCGGACGAGCCGCAACCAGATGTAGGCGTGGCCGAGCGCGACCACGGCGAGCGCGACGACGAAGAACATGACCATCGAGGCCTTCGACATGGCCAACGTCCGAGCCCCGCGAGGCTTCCCTGGCGCGCGCTCCGATGCGCTGGCGTCGGCGCGCTCGGGCTTCACTCGGGGTGTTCCACCACGTCCTGGAACTCGTCCCGCTCCGGGGCAGCCGCGTTCGGGATCCCGATGTGAAACGCAGCGTAGCCGGGGATCATCACCGGCGCCACCGCCATGCCCAGAACCTGCCCGCGGTGCGGCGAGAGGATGACGTGGGTCTCCTTGCGGATCGGATCGGTGATCGTCCCGAGGATGTCGCCCTCGCGCACCATGTCGCCCAGCCGGACCTCGCTGACGAGGATCCCGCCCCGGTCGGCGCGCACCCACTCGGTGCGGAAGAAGACGCGCTGCTCCCCCATGGAGATCGGCGTGCCCCGGATCATCTTCAGGTCGATCATCACGTTGCGGACGCCGATCACGCCGCGCTTGATCTCCTGCGCCTGGAAGCGCATGGGCTCGCCCGCCTCGTAGACGATGGCGGGGATGCCGTTTTCGACGGCGGCGCGGCGCAGCGTCCCCATCGGTCCGGGGTTGTGGACGATGGCCGCGGCGCGGAAGGAGCGCGCCAGCGCCAGGACCTTCTCGTTGCGCAGATCGCCCCGCACCTGCGGCAGGTTCGTGCGGTGCATGCCGCCGGTGTGCAGGTCGATGAGCGCGTCGCACTTCTGAATGATCTCGCGGAAGATCCGCCGCGCGATGCGGGCAGCGGAGCTGCCCGTGGCCTTGCCGGGGAAGAAGCGATTGAGGTCGCGGCGGTCGGGCAGGTAGCGCGAGCTCGTCTGAAAGCCGTGGATGTTGACGATCGGCACGCCGATCACCGTCCCGTTCAGGTCGGTGGGCCGGAGGCGGTCCATCGACTCGCGCACCACCTCGATGCCGTTGAGCTCGTCGCCGTGGATCCCCGCCGTCAGGCAGAGCGTGGGCCCCTCCGCCACACCCCGCGCCACGACCACGGGCACGTTCACCGTCAGGCCGATGTAGGTCTCGCTGACGGGGAGCGTGAGTTCGCGCACCGATCCGGGCGGCACCTCGTCGCCGAGGATCTGCAGCGAGCCCCAGACCGGCGGTTCCGGCTCGGGCGGGGGCGCGGGCACCGACGGGTCGGGCGAAGGCGCCGCTGGCTCGGCGGATGCCTCGCCGCCCTTTTGCGCCTCCCCGGGCGAGGGCGGATTCTCCACCCGGTCGACGCGCGGGCCTTCCTGCGCGGGAAGGTCCGGACCGGGCGCCGCGAACCACGTCGTCGCGATCAGGAGGGGAAGGAGGGGGCGGGAGAAGGAGAGGATCGGGGGCATCGTCGGTCCTCAATCTAACAGGTTCGGCCGCGAGGCACCTGCGCTAAGCTGCGGCGCCATGGAAACACCTCGCACGCCCAGGGGACCCATCGACCTTTCCGCGTACGTCGACTGGCGACGGGTCTTCGCCGAGCGCGGCGTCCCCGGTGCCGACGCGGCGCCCCTCGAGGTGGAGATCGGCGCGGGCGCCGGCGGCTTCGCCCTCGAGTACGCGCGAACCCGGCCGGGGATCCTCCTCGTCGCCCTGGAGATCCGCAAGAAGCTGGCGAGCGGGATCGAGGCGCGGGCCGAAACCATGGGTCTGAAGAACCTCGTCGTCCTCTGCGCCGACGCCAAGACGGTCCTGCCCCGCCTCTTCGCCCCGCGCAGCGTCGCCCGCTTCCACATCCAGTTCCCCGATCCGTGGTGGAAGAGGCGGCACCACGAGCGGCGCCTCGTCGACGAGGACACCTCGATCCTGCTCTACAATCTCCTCGAGCCCGGCGGGGAGCTGCGCCTGCGGACGGACGTGGAGATGCGGGGAAGGGAGATGGCGCAGGTCCTCGAGGCGGTGGGTTTTCGCAACCCCCACGGCCCGGGAAATCTCGCCCCCTTCGATCCCGAAGACGTCCCCTCCACCCGCGAGCGGGGCTACCTGGCGCGGGGCCAGCCCGTCTACCGCTATATCTTCACCCGGGGTGAGCAGCCACCTCACTATCCCCTCGCTCCCTTCCCCGCGTCGGTGGTCGGCACCAAGGACCGGCGCCGTTGAAACGCTCGCTCGCCCCGCGGCGCGCCCGGCCCTCGCGCGCCGCGGTCCGGGCCCTCGCCGCGGTCACGGTGAGGCGCGCAAGATGCCCACGATCTCCCGGGCGATGGCCCGAGCCCGCTCCGTCTCCCCCGCGTCCAGCGAGATGGCCGCCACCACGGCGTGCCCACCCCCGCCGTAGCGCGCGGCGATGGCCGCCAGGTCGTGGGTCCGGGGCACCTTCGACCAGGGGTTGGAGCCGAGCGAGATCTTGGTGCGGGTGCCGGAGGCGGAGACGTTGATGCTGTAGCGGCAGTCGGGGAAGAGGTGGTACGGGATGAACTTGTTGGCGTTGTCGCGCAGCTGGTCGGAGATATCGAAGTAGACCACGCCGTTCTCGCACTCCGCGCGCTGGCGGATCAGCTCCACGTTCTCCCGGTGCGCCTCCAGGAGCGGCTCGATGCGCGTCGCCACCTCCGGCCGCGCGACGATCTGCGCCAGGGGCTCCTCCTGCATCCAGCGGATGATCTGGTGGAGGAAGGCCGTCTCCCGCTCCGCCTCGATCAGCGTCATCAGCCGCAGCGCCGGCTCCTCCAGCTCGACCGCCGTCTTCGCGTCGGGAAACTGCGCGCCGTCGATGATGTCCGCCCAGTGGATCAGCTCCTCCATCGGGCCCGGCTCGAAACCGAAGCGGCTGCGCAGGACGTCGGCCATGAACTTGGTGCAGCTCTTGGCCTCCGGGTCCCAGAACTTCTGGCCGCTCCGGTCGGCGCGGAAATGCTCCTCGTCCCCCGGCTCCTGGAAGGCAGAGACGTGGTGGTCGAAGTACCAGTCGAGATGCGGGTCGCGCGTGTAGCGGAAGTCGAGGATGGCGTTCGCGTCGCCGGAGAGCATCCCTTGGCGGAAGGGGTTCTGTCCGCGGTAGGCGAGCCCCTCGTACTCGATCTCCGCGTTCGGATCGACCTTTTGGAGGAAGAAGCGAGTGAAGGTGGCGGCCGAGGCGAGACCGTCGAAGCAGTTGTCGTGGTAGCAGACCTTCAGGCGCATTCGCATCCCATCCCGGTCGTTGGAGCCCTTGGAAAGCCGCACAGTCTAGCGGCCGGCCGTGGTGGCTTCAACGGGGTCGCGCCAACGCCGCGCGCCGGCGCAGACACACCGGCATCCTCGCGACCGGGAGCCATCGCGGGGGCGGCGGCGAAAAGTCCGCCTCGGACTCCTGCAACCAGCCCTCGCGCGGTGGGACGCGGAACCGGCGAAGCGAGGAGACCTCGCTTCGCCCGCCCTCGCCGCCCCGGGTGCAAGCCGTTCAGTGCAGGGGCGTGGGAGGCTCGGTGTCGCGCGGCGGCTGCTCGCGCGGCTCCTGGAACCGCGGCGGCCGGCGCGTCGGCGGCCTTTCCTCCTCACCCAGCGACTGCAGCGCCTCCGATTGCCCGGCCAGGCCGCCCATCACCGCCCCGACCGCCGAGGCGAGCAGCGACAGGATGCCGACGCCCAGGGAGAGTCGGGCCGCGCCGGCGGTGCCGCCGGCGAGCAGGCCCACCGTGCCGCCGAGCAACGCGAAGAGCAGCGCCCCAAAGGCGCCCATCAGCCCCCACACCACGGCGCCATAAACCATCCCGCCCACGCGCGTGTGCCGGTCCGCGCCGCGCGCGGCGACGAAGCCGCCCACGAAGGCCGCGCACGCCCAAAAGATCACGGTGAGAAGTCCCCCCACCCAACCCCACGCCGAGCTCTCGCCCGGCCGGAACAACATGAAGAGCCCGCCGATCAGCTCTCCCAGCCAGCCGATGGAGACGGCGATGACCGCGCCCCCGAGCAGAGCCCCCCAGTGGAGCCGCCAGGATTCCGTCCTCGAATAATTCACCATGCCCCAAACATTTGGGTGGTCGGGCCACCCGACAAGGGTGCGCGGTCGGCGCGGTCGCCTTCCCCTCGCCCGCGCCGGGACCCCACATTCTTCCCGTGTTCGAGCGAATCCTGGTGGCGATCGACGGCTCGCCCTCGTCGTTCGCGGCGGCCCTCTTCGCGGCCAGCGTGGCGAGCCGCCGGGCCACCCTCCACCTCCTCTGCGTGACCGACCGGCGCAGCCCGCCCCTGGCCAGCCCCCTGGCCCACGAGCCCAGCCTCGAGCTCCGCTGCGAAACCGCCCTCGCCTCCGCCCAGGCCGCCGTGGGCAAGCGCGCCGCGGTGGCCGAGCTGCGGGTCGGCGAAGGGCGCGCGCTCCCCGCCATCCTGCAGATGGAGGAGGAGATCCGCGCCGACCTCGTCTGCCTGGGCTCGGGCCGGACCCGGCTCGGCATCGGCAGCATCTCCGCCGCGGTGGCGCGGGAATCGCGCGCCGCGGTCGCCATCCTGCGCGAGGGGATCGTCTCGGTCCCCCGCATCGAACGCATCGCCGTGGGAGTCCGTCGCGGCCCCACCGCCCTCGCCGCGGCCCAGCGCGCCTTCCGCCTCGCCGAGGGCACGTTCGCTCGCGTGCACCTGTGTTCCGTCGTCTCCGACCGGCTCCCCGCCGCCGAGCTCGAGGCCGCGCGGGCCGACGCGAAGGCGCTGCTCGCCGAACTCCAGGCGGAGGCCGAGGATCGGGGCCTTCCCCCGCCGCACGCCGAGATCCGCGTCGGCGACGCCGCGCAGGAGCTCCTGCTCGCCGTGGACGACTGGCGCGCCGACGTGCTCCTCGTCGGAGCGGGGGTGGGGCGGTCGCTTCGGCCCATGGGCCGGGTCGCCGGACGGCTCGCCTCCGCCTGCCCCTGCCCCCTGGTCATCTGCCGCGCGTAGCGCCGGGGCGGGAGGCCGACGCCGGGCGGCCTCGGGGCAGACGGTCATCTGCCGCGCGCAGGGCTGCGCTCCCACGCCGAGGCCTCAGAGGGGCGCCCCGGCCAGCGCCGGCCGCGGACCTTCTCTTCCGCGGTACCTCCCTTCCCCGCCCGGGCATCGCCTTTCCCGCCGGCCGCCGCGCGGAGCCCGGCCGGCCGCGTTTCGTGTGGCAGGCCTCTTGCTCCTTCCACCGGCGGGGGCCCGGAGCGGGTGGCGCCGCGCGGGCCCGGGAGGACTGGCGATGAAGTGGCCCGCTCGTGGGCTGTGGTTGGCGATCTTGGCCCTGGTCGCCTGCAGCGAAAATCCCGTGAATAACCGCGATCTCGTCGTCCCGGGCGGTTCCGGAGGCGGGGCGGGCGACGCCGGCTCCGGAGGGTCGGGCGGCGAGGCCGGCGAGGGAGGAATGGGTGGCGACGGCGGCACGGGCGGCGAGGCCGGAGAAGGCGGCACGGGCGAGGTCCGCCCGCCCATCGAGATCGGAGATCACCTGCGCCGCTGGGGCCCCGACCAGGGCATCCGCCGGAGGATCTGGAGCGTGAGCGCCGACCGCGGTGGGAACGTCTGGGCCTCGGACCACGAGTCGCTCTTGCTTCTGCGCCGCGGCTCCGAGACCTGGGAGTTCTTCACCGCGAAGAACAACTTCCTCCCCTATCCCATCCTCTCGGTCGCCGGCGGGGAGGACCTGGAGGTCTGGGTGGGCTACGAGGGCCTCTTCCCCGACGACAACCCCTTCGACGATGCGCCGGTGATCGCCAAGAGCGGAGACGTCGACCGCCTTCGCCTGCAAGACGGCGGGTTCGAGCGCTTCCACTACGACATCTCCTCGCCGCCCAGCGACCTCTACCCGGAGGGCCGGGACGTCTTGCGGAGCTGCTTCCGCATCGTCCCCGTGCTGGACGGGCCCTTCCGCGGCGACGTCTGGTTCGGCTGCAACCACGGGGTGGCGATGTGGTCGGCGCGCTTCGGCCAGGTCATCGAGCACTTGCACCCCGCCATCAACGTGGGCGACTCGCTCTTCACCGGCGATTTCCGCGGGATCGCCATCGCGCCCGACGGCAACGTCTGGGTGGGCGGCGCCGCCCGGACCGGCCTCGTCCGCTACGCCAGCGAGGGCGGCAACTTCTGGGCGCGGATCGCTCCCCAGCTGGACGTCTGGCCCGAGGGGATCGCCCTCGATCCCGCGGGGCACGACTGGGTGATGGCGCTGGCGGCGGACGAGGCCGGAGGCCTGTGGGTGGCGAGCTTCGGAAACGGCCTCGCCTACCGGGCCCCGGACGGCTCCTTCCTCCACCTCACCACGGCGGACGGCCTGCCCGACAACCGGATCCGCGACCTCGGCCTCGATCCGGACGGCAGCCTCTGGGTGGCGGCCGAGGCCGGCCTGGCCCGGGTCGTCGGCGGCCGGGTGGTGCAGGTCTGGGGATCGGCGGACGGCCTCCCCGGCGCGATCACGAGCGTCTTCGTGGATCGCTCCCAAAGACCTCGGCGGCTGATCATCGGCACCACCCAGGGCATCGCCATCTACGACGGGCCCTGAAAAAAGCCCCGCGCCGGGAAGGGCGCGGGGCGTCGAGACCCAGGCGGGGCCCGTGCTCGAGTCGCGGAGCCAGGTGCCCGTCAGGGCTCGCAGACGCCCTGGAAGCAGATCAGGCCCTCCGCGCACTTGGAGGTCTTCTCGTCGCGGCAGTCACCGCCCTCGCCCACCACCGGGATGGGCTCCACGTCGGCCCGGAGGAGCTGGCTCTCGTTCCCCTGGTCGTCGATGAGGAGGACCTCCACCCTCGTCGTTCCCGCGACCGCCGGCTTGGAGAAGAACTTGTTGTCCACCCAGTCGGCGCGGAACGAGCGCTGGCCGCGAACGCTCGGGTTGGGGAGGACGGCCGCCTCCTCCGGGATGTCGTAGCCGTCGTAGGGCAGCCGGTTGCCGAACTGGTCCTGAAAGTCGATGAACATGGCCACGACGTTCCCCGGCACGTCCTCACCGTCGGCGACGACGATGAGCTTGTCGCCGTCGCGATAGGCGCGAACGCGAGTCAGCGTCGGCGGCGCGTCCTCCTGGCAGACGAGATCGCCGTCCTCGTTCGGCGCACAGGCCAGGCCCTCGTCACAGGTCGGATCGTCGGGCAGCGGATTGTACTTGCACGGATCGCCCGGGCCGCGCTTGGCGACGAACCACGCGCCGACGGCGTACGGCGTGTCCTCCGGAAGGCTCTCGTGCGCGTCCACGAGGATGTAGACCTCCGCTTGCGGAGGGAGGAGCACCCACGGGCTGCCGTTGGCGTCCGCGATCTGGCAGACCGCCTCCGAGGTCGGATTGCCGCAGGAGGCGCGGACGGCGACGGTGAAGGCGCTCTCGAGTCCCGCGGGAGTCGCCGCCGCCACGGCGAGATAACCCCGCTCGGGGCCGTTCCGGTAGAGGTAGACCGCCGAGCGGCTTCCGCTCCCGCACGAGTTCACCTGATCGGAAACCATCTTCCCGACGACGATGTTCTCGCCCTGGATGACCCGCAGCTTCCGAACGCTGTCGTAGACCGCCATCGTCCGGAAGTTGAACGGCGTCTCGCAGGTGCCCTCGATGCGGCACGACGTCGAGCATCCGTCGTTGTCGAAGATGTTGCCGTCGTCGCACTCCTCGCCGGGATCGACCTCGCCGTTGCCGCAGAGATCCTCGACGCCGCCGGTCCCGCCGGCACCACCCGTTCCACCGGTTCCGCCGCTTCCGCCGGATCCTCCGGGGCCCGGGTCGCCGCCCGTCCCGCCGCTGCCCCCGTCCCCACCGGAGCCTCCGGGACCGACGACGCCGCCGCTTCCGCCGGCGCCCACGTTTCCATCGTCGCCACTGCACGCGAACGCGAAGAGGGCGGCGAGCAGAACCATCCAACGCAAAACTCTCGCTTTCATGACGACCTCGCGACGCAGTTCCGTCGGGCGTGGATCGGTGGGCGTCGACTGTAGAATCCCGGCGCGCTTCCGGTCAATAGGACGAGCGGTCGACCGGCGACGCGGCGGCCGGGCCTTTCGTCCTTGCCCGCGCGCCCCGACTCGGGCAGATTCCTCTTCAATCGACGGCCGCTGTGGCCGTAGTTTCGGGGAGTCGTTCGACATGGGACGGGGCGCCCGTGTCCTGTGATCGCGGCTTTCGGCCGCAAAACCTCCGGCGGCCGCCGGAGGACACGGCAGTTGGGTCGGCGGCCATCTCGCCCGTCAGGGCCCCGCCGCTGCGCCGCCAGGAGGGTCGATACGCCCCCGCCGATGCTGCGGACCCGACAGGCTTCCCAACTCCGTGGCGCCTTCGGCGGCGCCGTGGCGCGGCCCGGCCGCGCAGGATTCCTCCATGTCTTCCATCCTCGTGATCAACGCGTCCGATCCGGAAACGCGCGTCGCCCTGGTGGAGAACGGGCACATCACCGAGTTTTACCTGGAGCGGAACCGTGAAAGGGGGATCGTCGGCAACATCTACAAGGGCAAGGTGGTCCGGGTCCTCCCCGGCATGCAGGCCGCCTTCGTGGACATCGGGCTGGACAAGGCGGCGTTCCTCTACGTCTCCGACGTCACCTACGACCCCTCCTTCTCCGAGAAGCAGTACGACCTGACCGAGGGCGAGCACCCGGAATCGGAGAGCCCGCCCGACGTGGACGCCGCCGAGGCCGAGGCGGCGGCCCGGGAATCGCGGCCCCAGAAGAGCCCCAACGGCGCCGAGGGCGAGGTCAACATCCAGGACCTCCTCAAGGAAGGCCAGGAAATCCTGGTGCAGGCGGTCAAGGATCCGATCGGCACCAAGGGCGCGCGCCTCTCCTGCCACATCTCGATCCCCGGCCGGCACCTGGTCTTCATGCCGACGGTGGATCACATCGGCATCTCGCGGCGCATCGAGAACGACAAGGAGAGGCGCCGCCTGCGCGAGATCGTCGAGGCGATCCGCCCCCCGGGCACGGGCTTCATCGTCCGCACCGTGGCCGAGGGGGTCCCGGCCGAGAAGCTGCAGGCCGACGCGAAGTTCCTGATGCACATCTGGGAGGACATCCGGCGCAAGAAGGATCGGACCCCTGCCCCGGCCCTCCTCCACCCCGACCTCGACATCGTGCTGCGCGCGACCCGCGACCTCTTCTCTGCCGACGTGGAGAAGCTGGTCATCGACGACCGCGAGCAGTACGAGCGGATCATGCGGTTCGTGAAGGCCACCGACCCGGCCCTCGCGGACCACGTGGAGTACTACACCGGCGAGGAGCCGATCTTCGACGCCTACGGCATCGAGCACGAGCTGCAGCGCGCGCAGCAGCGCAAGGTCTGGCTCAAGAGCGGCGGCTACATCGTCATCGACCAGGCCGAGGCGCTCACCGCCATCGACGTCAACTCCGGGCGCTACGTCGGCAAGAAGTCGCTCGAGGAGACGATCACCAAGATCAACATCGAGGCGGCCAAGGAGATCGTCTACCAGCTCCGCCTGCGAAACATCGGTGGAATCATCATCATCGACTTCATCGACATGGACAAGGGCCAGAACCGCGAGAAGGTTTTCAAGGCCCTGCAGGAGGCGCTGGGCAAGGACCGAGCCAAGACCAACGTCCTCAAGATCTCCGAGCTCGGGCTGGTCGAGATGACGCGCAAGCGGGTGCGCGAGTCGATCACCCGCATGCTCAACGAGCCCTGCCCCTACTGCGACGGCCGCGGCACGGTGAAGAGCCGCGTGACCGTGGCGTACGAGATCTTCCGCGAGATCCGCCGCGAGGCGCCCGCGTTCCGCGAACCCATCCTCGTGGTCAACTGCCACCCCGAGGTGGCCAAGGTCCTGCAGAACGAGGAGCGCGAGAACCTGCGGCACCTGATGGACAAGTACAACAAGACCATCCAGGTGCGCGCGCAACAGCACTACCACATCGAGCAGTTCGACTTCGTCGGTCGGCAGGACCGGCCGCGGCCCCAGCGCCCGCTGCGGGCGCCTGCGGAAGCCCGGCCCGCCGACGCGGAGTCGGCGAAGCCCGCGGCGAACCACTCCGAGGTCGCCGTCCATTCCGAGGCGCCGTCCTCCCCCGTCTCCGGCGGGACGGCGACCGATCCGGGCGGAACTTGAGATCGGGTCCGCCCCTCTGATACGAAACGCGGTGCCATGCTCAAATCGGACCTGGTCGCCACGCTCGTGCGCAAGAACGGCCTGACACAGAAGCAGGCCGAGCTCGCCATCGACAGCATCTTCGAGTCGATGACGAGCGCCCTGTGCCGGGGCGAGAACATCGAGATCCGGGGATTCGGCGCGTTCCACGTCAAGCACTACGACGGCTACCAGGGCCGAAACCCCAAGACCGGCGAGCGCATCGATGTGAAGCCGAAGCGGGGCATCCTCTTCAGGACCGGCAAGGAGCTTCGCGATCGGGTGAACCGCGGGGTCGACCGCAAGGCATGAGGGCGGCCCGGCGCCTCGCGCTCGCCCTCGTCGCCGCCGCGGGGTGGACATCCCCTGCGGCGGCGAGCGACGCCGACGAGGTGCCGGCCTTCCTCCGCCGCCCCCTTCGCCCCGTCCCCGGGGAATCCGGGCTCGATGCGCGCGACGAGGACGACCCGCTTCCCGAGCTGATGAAGCAGGTCCAGGTGGGCGGCAGCGACGAGGAGGGCTCCTTCGTTTCCATCGAGGTCCCGGATCACCAGGCGCCTCCCGCGGACGCTCCGTCCCCCCCGCCCGCCCGCGGGGGGGCCGCCGCGCCCGATTCTCCAGCACCGGAAGCCGCCGCTCCCGCGCAGCCCGCGCGGTCCGAAGCGGATCCCTGCGAGGACCTGCGCGCGGCGCTTCGCGAGCGCGAGGCGTACCTGCGCCGGGTGGCGGCCGAGCGCGAGGCCTTCGCCTGGGTCGAGGATCCGAAGGACGCGCAGGCACTGCGGCTGCTGCAATCCATGCGGCGCTGCGCCGAGCACCCGACGGACGAGGACTGCCAGCCCCCTCCCATCGAGCGGCGCCTCGAGGAGCTGGAGCCCCCTCGCCACACCTTCGAGCGCTGGCCGACCGAGCTGAACGCCGACGGCAAGGCGCCGGACGAGATCCCCCACGACCCGGTCACCCTCGACCTCCTCCACCGCCTGCGCCGCTGCGAGGAGCGGCGCGATCCCCAGCCGCTCCTCCGTTCGAGGCCGCTTGACCGCGGCCCGCACGGAAGGTAGAGGCTTGCGCGCCTTCCGAGCCCGCGGCCGGAGGTCGGCTTGACAGCACGGCCGGACCGCCTATAGTCGTCCGGTTTCGGTCGGCGCGCAGCCGACCGCGTCCATCCGCCGCGGGGCGGAAATCTTGGCGAGAGGGGAGGTGAGGTAGCGAATGCCGGGCGTACGCGTCCGAGAGGGTGAAAGCTTCGAGAACGCCCTGAAGCGCTTCAAGAAGCAGTGCGAGAAGGCCGGGATCCTCTCCGAGATCCGGAAGCGCGAGTACTACGAGAAGCCCTCCGTCAAGAGGAAGAAGAAGGCCCTCGCCGCCAAGAAGAGGGCGCTCAAGAAGCTCCGCAAGGCGGGGTTGTGAATCGACCGGGGCGTCGATTCGATCGCAGGCGCCCGTTGGATCCGCTCCATCGGGCGCCTCGGCTTTCCACGGCGAAGGCTTCCACAGGGGCGGCAGCAAGGCGTTGCTGAGCGGTAGGGAAAAGATCGAGGAGGTTCTCCTCCGCACCGATCTGGTGGAGCTCGTTCGGAGGCACGTCGAGCTGCGCCGGGTGGGCCGCAGTTGGGTCGGCCTCTGTCCCTTCCACGCCGAGCGTACCCCCTCCTTCCACGTCTTTCCCGAGAGCCGTCGCTTCCGCTGCTTCGGCTGCGACCGAGGCGGCGACGCCATCGCCTTCGTCATGGAGATGGAGGGCAAGGACTTCCCCACCGCCCTCCGCCAGCTCGCCGATCAGGCCGGGGTCGTCCTCGAATACGACGAGGAAGCGCGCCGTCGCATCGCCCGCCGGCGCGCGCTGCTGCGCGCCTGCGAGGTGGCGGCCGCGCACTTCGCGCAAAACCTCTGGGGGCCAGCCGGCAAGGCGGCGCGCGATTACCTTTCGGGCCGCGGAGTCTCCGAGGAGATGGCACGGCGCGCGGGCCTCGGTTATGCCCTTCCTGCCTGGCAGGATCTGACCGACCGCCTGGCCCGGGAGGGGATCGATCCGAGGGACGCGGTGGAAGCGGGATTGATCGTCTCCCGGGAAGGGGGAAGGCCTGGGCACTACGACGTGTTTCGCGGCCGCCTGATGGTTCCCATCCGCGACGCAGACGGGAGGGTGATCGCCTTCGGCGGCCGGATCGTCGAGGGCGACGATCCGCGCAAGTACATCAACTCGCGCGAGACGCCCCTCTACCGCAAGAGCGAGACCCTCTACGGACTGGACGTGGCGCGGCCCGCCCTGCGGGCCCGCGGCGAGGCGGTCCTGGTCGAGGGCTACTTCGACGCGATCGCGCTGTGGCAGGCGGGCGTCGACAACGCGGTGGCGCTCTGCTCCACCGCGCTCACTCCGGCGCACCTCTCCCGCCTGCAGCGCCTCGGGGTCGAATCCCTCGTCCTCCTCCTCGACGGCGACGCCGCCGGCCAGAGGGCCGCCCTCCGCCTCGCGGGCCCCATCCTCGCCGCGGGCCTGGCGGCGCGCGTGGTCACCTTGCCCGACGGCCACGATCCGGACACCTTCGTGCGAGAGCACGGCGTCTCGGCCTATCGGGAGCTCGAGGCCGCGGCGCCGAGCCTTTCCGACCACGTGCTCTCCCGCCTCCTCCCCGCGGAAGGGGGCTACGAGGCGCGGATGCGCGCCCTGGCGGAGCTTCGGCCCATCGTCGCCGCCCTGCCGGAGGGCGTGCAGCGGCGCCTCTTCCTCGCCGAGGTGGCGCGCACCTTCGGGCTATCCGCGGGCGACGTGGAGGCCTACTTCGGTCCGGGACGGACGCCGACGCGCGCCGCGGCGCCCCGGCGCGCCGCGCGCCCGACCGAGTCGCGGCGTTCCCCCCCACCCCGCCGCGAGCTGGAACTCGTGGCCTACCTCTTCGCCTTCCCCCCGCTCCGTCCGATCCTGGGCGAGAAGATCGCCTCCCTCCTCGGCGACGTGGAACTCAAGGAAGCCGTGGTGCACCTCCTCTCCGAGGGGGCGGATGCGGAGGAAATTTTTTCGAGCCTTCCCGAGGTTGCGAGACGTGCGCTCGGGGAGCGGATCCGACGACTCGGCCAGAGAGGCGACGTCGACTGGGAGAAGGAGGCCCGGGACGGCCTCCTCCACCTCGAGATCGAAAAGTTGCGCGAGGATCTCCGATCGGCCATCGGAGCGAGACAGGAGCTGGAACGCGACCTCTTCGCTCCCGGCGATCCGACGGAGAAGGAAGCGATCCTGCAGGCGATCCGGACCTTCGGCGAACACGTCGAGCGGCTCCGGGAGAGGATGGGTTTGCTCATGCAGCAGCTTCGAGGCGAAGCTGCCTGAGCTTTGGTGAGAGCTTTCCCAAGCGGCCCCGCTCGGGAAGCGAGGAGACGTTCATGGCGCAGCGCGCGCAGAACAGGACGCAGCAGGCCGAGGCCGATACCGACGCGTCGATGAAGAAGGCACAGACCGGTTCGGCCCGGAAAGGCCAGGCCAGGGCGGAGGCGAAGGAGACGGCCCGCAAGACCCGGTCCGCCTCCGTCGGCGACTCGGCGTCGGCGACGAAGACCGCCGGGAAGGCCGCCAACAAGAAGACGGCCGAGACCGAGAAGGAGGTGGCCTCGAAGACCCCGACGAAGAAGGCGGCCGCGGCCGAGGAGAAGAAGACCGCTTCCAAGGCCGCCGCGAAGAAGGCGACCGACGCGGAGGAGAAGAAGGCCGCTTCCAAGGCCGCCGCGAAGAAGACGGCCGCGACGGAGGAGAAGGAGACCGCCTCCAAGGCCGCGAAGAAGGCGGAGGAGACGAAGGCGAAGACCGCTTCCCGCTCCAGGGAGAAGAAGGCCGAGGAGGCGGAGAAGAAGACCGCCGCGAAGAAGGCCGGCCGGGCAAGGGCGAAGGAGGACGAGGAGGTCGCCGAGCGGGAGGGCGCGGCGACCGCCGCGGAAGCGGACGCCGGGCTCGCCGCGGAGGATGCCGCCGAGACTTCGCGCCCGCGCAAGCGGCCCCTGACTCCGGCCGAGCGCGCCAAGCTGCCCTTCCCCAACCTTCCGGACGAGGACGAGATCGAGGAGCTCACCCTCACCGATGAGGAAGAGGAGGAAGTCCCCCCGGAGGACCGGAAGGAGTTCAAGGCCCTGCTCGAGCTCGGACGCGAGAAGGGCTTTCTGACCTACGACGACATCAACGACGGCCTGCCGGCCGACATGGTCTCTCCCGACCAGCTCGACGACGTCATGGCGATGTTCGGCGACCACGACATCCCCGTCGTCGACGCTTCCCAGGTGACCAGCGAGGGCTTCCTCCGCGACGCCAAGCCCACCCTCGTCGACATGGACCCGGACAAGGAGCGCCGGGAGGACGAGGAGGAGGAGGAGGACGAGGACGCCTCCTACGTCCGGGGCGGTGATCCGGTCCGCATGTACCTGCGGAAGATGGGCTCGGTCGCCCTCCTGACCCGCGAGGGCGAGGTGGAGATCGCCAAACGCATCGAGGAGGCCGAGCGCGAGGTGCTGCGCGCCGTCCTCGGCGCTCCCATGGCGATCGCCGCCATCGTCGAGCTCGGCGAAAAGCTCAAGAAGGGCAAGATCCGCATCCGCGACGTCGTCAAGGACGCGCCGGAGGGCGCCGACGGCGACTCGGACGACTACGAGGACGAGGAGATGCCCGCCCGGCGCAGCGGCGCCGAGACCTCCAGGACCGAGCAGGTCATCCGCACGATCGAGAAGCTCAAGAAGCTCGACAAGGACTTCCGCAAGCTCGACGAGCAGCTCGAGAAGGAGAACCTGTCGGAGGCCCGGATCCAGGCGATCCGCAACGAGCAGATGGCGCTGCAAGCCGAGATGGCCGAGCTCCTCGAGGAGATCAAGCTCAGCAAGAAGCAGATCGACCTCATCGTCGAGGGGCTCAAGCGCATCATCCGCACCATCGACGAGGCGGAGGCCGAGATCCGCGAGGCCGAGGCGAAAGCGAAGCGGTCGGCCGACGAGATCCTCGAACTCGCCCGTGAGATGCGCGAGACGCGCGAGGTGCCGGCGGCCCTCGCGGAGATCGGCATCGGCGCGGACGAGCTCGAGGACCTCGAGCGCCAGGTCAAGAGCGCGCGGCGCCGCATCCGCAACGCCCTCGTCGACGCCAAGCTCGGCGACAAGCTCGAGCGGAAGACGGGCGGCGTGGAGAAGTGCGTCGAGGAGCTCCGCCGCACCTACCAGCAGATGGTCGACGGGGAGAAGCGTGCGGAGCGCGCCAAGCAGGAGCTCATCGAGGCCAATTTGCGGCTGGTGGTCTCCATCGCGAAGAAGTACACCAACCGCGGCCTGCAGTTCCTCGACCTCATCCAGGAAGGGAACATCGGCCTGATGAAGGCGGTCGACAAGTTCGAGTACCGCCGCGGCTTCAAGTTCTCCACCTACGCCACGTGGTGGATCCGGCAGGCGATCACGCGGGCGATCGCCGACCAGGCGCGGACGATCCGCATCCCGGTCCACATGATCGAGACGATCAACAAGCTGATCCGCACCAGCCGCTACCTGGTGCAGGAGATCGGCCGGGAGCCCACGCCGGAGGAGATCGCCGAGAAGATGGAGATGCCCCTCGAGCGGGTGCGCAAGGTCCTCAAGATCGCCAAGGAGCCCATCTCCCTCGAGACTCCGATCGGCGAGGAGGAGGACAGCCACCTCGGCGACTTCATCGAGGACAAGAACGTCGTCAGCCCTTCCGAGGCCGTCATCAACATGAACCTCTCGGAGCAGACGCGCAAAGTGCTGGCCACGCTCACGCCCCGGGAGGAGAAGGTGCTTCGGATGCGCTTCGGCATCGGCGAAAAGAGCGACCACACGCTCGAGGAGGTGGGCCAGGACTTCGAGGTGACGAGGGAGCGCATCCGCCAGATCGAGGCGAAGGCGCTGCGGAAGCTGCGTCATCCGAGCCGGGCCAAGCGCCTCAAGAGCTTCATCGACACCTGATGGAAGGAATGCGCCACCTCGTTTACGGCGGGGTGGCGCGGTTGTATTAAGGCGCCCTCGAAGGGCCCATAGCTTAGCGGTAGAGCCGTCGACTCATAATCGAACAGGCGCAGGTTCGAATCCTGCTGGGCCCACCAGAGGTCGTGGTCGGTCCGGCGGTTCGCCGCTGGACCGACGCTACGGAAGGAGCAGTACCTTGCATGACTTGTTGAAGGCCCTGACGGCGCTGCAGCGAGTGGACTCGGAACTCGACGAGCTGCTTCGCGGCGGCCGGGAGTATCCCGACATGCTGGCCGAGCTGGAGGCCAGGCTGGGGGCCGCGAGACAGTCGACCGAGGCGATTCGCCAGCGACTCGCGGAGCTGGAGAACCAGAAGCGGGCCTTGGAGGAGCAGCTCGCCGCCGACCGGGAGAAGGTCAAGAAGTGGGAGGCTCGCCTCGCCGAGCAGCGCTCGGCGCGCGAGTACTCGGCCCTGGCGCGCGAGATCGACATCGCCAAGAAGCAGAACGAGACCACCGCCGAGGAGATCGCCGAGCTGGCGAAGCAGATCCGGCAGGCCCGCGAGGAGCTGGAAGCGGCGGAGGCGGCCTTCGCCCAGGTCGAGAACGAGGTGCGGGCGGACCGAACGCGCATCGAGGCCGCCCTGGCGGAGATCTCGAAGCGGCAGGCCGAGCTCGCCGAGCAGCGCGCGCAGGCGGCGGCCGCGGTGCCTCCCCAGATGCTGCGCCGCTACGACCTCATCCACGAGCGGCGCGGCAACGCGCTCGTCCCGGTGCTCAACGGCGCCTGCACCGGCTGCCACATGAACCTCCCTCCGCAGCTCCACAACCTGCTTCGGTCCCGGCCCAGGATCGATGGCTGCCCCTCCTGCGGCCGGCTGATCTACGTTCCCTCGGCCTTCGAGGAGCAGGCCGAGGGGCAGGCCTGAGCGGCGCCTTCCGCCGCGCCGGGAGGTCGAATGGCCAGGCCGTCGCCCGCCGAAGTCCTGCGCTTCATCGCCGAGAACGAGAGCTTCGAGCGGACGCTGGCGGCCTTCCCCGACCTGAGCCTCGAGGATCTCCGCGAACTCTTGCGCGCCGTGGCCCGGGCGGCGAGCCGGCGCGAGCGCCAGGCCCTCGGCATCGATACCACGCGCCTTCGGGTCTTCTGCGACGGCGCGGCCCGCGGCAACCCCGGCCCCGCGGGCGCCGGCGCCGTCCTCTACACGCCCGACGGTCGGCTGGTCGAAAGAATCGGCCGCTACCTTGGCCACCGGACCAACAACTACGCCGAGTACCAGGGGCTGCTCCTGGGCCTCGGGCGCGCCCTAGAGCTGGGCGCGCGGGAGGTCGAGGTCTACGCCGACAGCGAACTCCTCGTCCGGCAGCTGCGGGGCGAGTACCGCGTGCGGTCCGAGGGCCTCTTACCCCTGTGGCAACAGGCGCGCGAGCTCCTCGCCCGCTTCGACCGGGTGCGACTTGCGCACATCCCGCGGGAGAAGAACCGCGAGGCCGACGAGATGTCCAACCGCGCCATCGACGAGCGGATGTAGGAAGAGCGCCGAAGTCGCCCTGTAAGCCGGGTTCTGGACCTGCGTTGCACCGCAGGTGGTAGACATTCATCTAGGCCCACCGTTACCGATGGGCTCGAGCGGGCCTACCCGGAGGACTCGGAGCGGGCCACCCCTGCCTTCGCGAGGAAGGCGCCTCCCTATTCGCCCTTGCTTCGGGTGGGGTTTGGCCTGCCACCCCTGTCACCAGGGGCGCGGTGCGCTCTTACCGCACCCTTTCACCCTTACCGAGGCCCGAAGCCTGCCTTCCGGCCGGCACCCGGAGCCCCGGCGGTTTGCTTTCTGTGCCACTTTCCGTCGGGTCACCCCGCCTGGCCGTTAGCCAGCACCCTGCCCTGCGAAGCCCGGACTTTCCTCTCGTGGCCGTGGCCACCAGCGTCTACCCGGACGACTTCGGCGCACCGAGAAGGTAACACAATTCGCGCCGCGGGCGATTCCGTTGGCGATCCCCGAGCCCGGCACGGAGCCTGTCGCGCCAACCGGCCGTCGCGAGAGATCGCGGGCCCCCGTTGCGGTGGCGTCCGTCGCCAGGCGGCGGGGCCGGCCGCGCGGCTCTCAGCCTCCCACCCCTTCCCGGTCCACGGCGGGCGCCTCCGAGGGCTTCTTGCCGCCCCGCGAGACGAGCAGCAGCAGCCCCACCCCCACCGTGATGGCGATGTCCGCCACGTTGAAGACCGGCCAGAGCCAGACGGAGATCATGTCGGTGACCTTGCCGTCGGCGAGCCGGTCCACCGCGTTGGAAATCCCCCCGGCGGCCACCAGGGCGAGCGCGGTCGCGCCCGACGCGGACTGCATCAGCGGCCGGAGATTCCACAGGACCACGCCGAGCAGCACGATCGCTCCGGCGCCGAGCGCCCAGTACGGAATCCGCTCGAGGAAGGAGAAGGCCACGCCGTAGTTGTAGGCCAGGCGCAGGGCCAGCCAGTCGGTTCCCAGGAAGATCGGACCGTCCCGCAGGTAGGCCTCGGCCAGTGCCTTGGTCACCGCATCGAGGACGACCGTGCCGACGAAGAGGATCGAGGCGTAGATCAGGCGTCGCTTCACCTGGCCCATCTCCCGCAGTCGCGGCCTCGCCGCGCCTTCGCCCGAACGCGGACGGCGCCGCCGCCATTTCCCCCAGATGCCCTCCCCGGCCGCGGCCTCGCAAGGAAATTCGAGCCGGCGCGCGCCCGGTTTGACAGGTCCGCACCGTACCAGTAAGAGCCGCGGCAACACGAGGATTTGCCCATGCCGACGCTTCTGCTCGCCCTGCTTTCGGCCGGACCGATCGCGCAGGCGCCCGCCGAGCCACCGACCTGGTGGATCTGGGCCGGGCTCGCCGTGCTCCTGGCGGTGGTGATCGCCCTCGTCTTCCTCCTCAAGGGCAAGGCGCCGCGAGAGCCGAGGGTCGAGGCGCACGAGAAACCCGCGATCCCCGAGGCCCCCCGGGCTCCCGAACGGGCCGCGCCGACCGAGGTCCCGCCCGCGGCTCCGTCCGTCCCCGAGGAGGAGCTTTCGCCCGAGGAGCGCGAGGCTCGCCGGAAGGCGGAGTACCACGCCCGCAAGGAGGCCCGCCGCCTGGAGCGCGAGCAGCGCCGGCGCGAGCGGGAGGAAGCCGAGCGCGCCCGCCTGGCCGAGCTCGAGGAGCAGCGGAGGCGCGAGGAGGAGGAGCGCCGGCGCCAGGAGGAGGAGCGGCGGCGTCGCATCGAGGCCGAGGCCGGCAAGACGCTCATGGAGGGCCTGGGCAAGACCCGCGAGGGCGGGTTCATGGCCCGCCTCGCCGGCCTCTTCGGCCGCGGCCGCGCCGAGATCGGCCCGGAGGTCGTCGCCGAGCTGGAGGAGGTCCTCTTCTCGGCGGACATCGGCGTGCGCACGGCGATGCGCCTGGTCGAGCGCGCCCAGGAGCGGCTCCGCGAGGCGCGCATCGCCGACGGCGCCGCCCTGCGCGACGCCATCCGGGCGGACATCGAGGAGATCCTCGAGAAGGCCCAGGCGAAGGATCCCCGCCCGCCGCTTCCGGGCATCGGCCTGCCCTTCGAGGAGAAGCGACCGTGGGTGATCATGGTCGTCGGCGTCAACGGCGCGGGGAAGACCACCACCATCGGCAAGCTCGCCGCCAAGTTCCGCCTCGACGGCAAGCGCGTCCTTCTCGGCGCGGCGGATACCTTCCGCGCCGCGGCCACCGAGCAGCTCGAGGTCTGGGCCGAGCGGGCCGAGGTCCCGGTGGTCACCGGCCCCGAGGGGAGCGACCCCGGCGCGGTGGCCTTCGATGCGGTCTCGCGCGGGGTCCGCGAGGAATTCGACGTCGTGATCGTGGACACCGCGGGTCGCCTCCACACCAAGACGCCGCTGATGGAGGAGCTCAAGAAGGTCCGCCGCGTCATGAGCAAGGCCCGCGAGGGAGCCCCCGACGAGATCCTCCTCGTCCTGGACGCCACCATGGGCCAGAATGCGATCCAGCAGGCCCGCCAATTCCACGAGGCGCTCGGCGTCACCGGCATCGCCCTGACCAAGCTCGACGGCACGGCCAAGGGCGGGGTGGTCATCGGCATCGCCGACGAGTTCCAGATCCCCGTCCGCCTCGTCGGCATCGGGGAATCGTTGGCCGATCTGCGACCGTTCGACCCCCGCGAATACGTGACCGCCCTCTTCGGCCGGGAGGCGAATTGAGACCAACCATCCTCCTCTTCGACGTCGACGGCACGCTGATCACCACCGCGGGCGCGGCCCGGCGGGCGATCGAGCGAGCCTTTGCCGCTCGCTACGGCCGCCGCGACGCCCTCGCCTTCCCCTTCGACGGGATGACCGACCGGGCCATCGTCCGCGCCGCGCTCGCGCGGATCGGCGCGCACCCCACCGAGGAGGAGATCGACGGATTCCTCGCCGTCTATCTCGAGCACCTGGCGGACGAGCTCGAGCGCTCCACCGGATGCCGGCTCCACCCCGGCATGGAGCGGGCCGTGGAGGAGGCCTCCGCACGGCCCGGCTGCGCGGTCGGCCTCGGCACCGGCAACATCCGGGAGGGCGCGCGCCTCAAGCTCGAGCGCGTGAGCTTCTACGCGCCCTTCCGCTTCGGCGGCTTCGGTTGCGACCACGAGGACCGGGCGGAGCTGATCCGCATCGGCGCCGAGCGCGGCGCCGCCTGCCTCGGCGTGCCGCTCGCGGAGTGCCGGGTGGTGGTGATCGGGGATACCCCGAAGGACGTGGCCGCAGCGCGGGCCATCGGGGCCGAGTCCATCGGCGTGGCGACCGGTTCGTTTTCCGTGCAGCAGCTCCTCGCCTGCGGCGCCACCTTCGCCTTCGAGGACTTCGCCCGAACGGAGGCCATCGCCGCCCTCCTCGGGAGGTGATCCGTCCGGTGGGCAGGCGCGGCCGATGCGGTTAGGATAGGCGGATGAGAGTCCCGGCGGAGGCCCGACACGAGGAGCTGGCGCAAGGCCAGCGGACGGCCGCAGCCAGCGCACTCGCCCTCGTGGAGGCGGCACGCCCACACCAGTGGGCGAAGAACGCGTTCGTCCTCGCGCCCCTGATCTTCTCCCGCCACCTCTTCGACCTCTCCCTGCTCGCGCTGGCCGTCCACGCCTTCTTCCTCTTCTCCTTCACCGCTTCCGCGGTCTACCTCGCCAACGACGTCCTCGACCGCGAGGCGGACCGCCTCCACCCGGTCAAGCGGAACCGCCCCATCGCCAGCGGCCGGCTCTCCCCTCGCGTCGCCGTGGCGGCGGCCGCCGTCCTCTGCCTGGGCTCGCTCGCGGGGGGCCTCTGGCTGGGACCGCCCTTCGCGGGCGTCCTCCTCGCCTACCTAGTGCTCAACTCGCTCTACTCGCTCTGGTTGAAGCGGATCGCCTGGGTGGACGTGACGGCCATCGCCCTGGGCTTCGTGCTGCGCGTGGTCGCCGGGGCGCTGGCCATCGGCGTGGCCATCAGCCACTGGATCTTCGTCTGCACCTTCGCCGTGGCGCTCTACCTCGCCCTCGGCAAGCGCAAGCACGAGATCCTCGCGGCGCGGTTCGCGGGCAAGGACCAGACCGAGGCGCGCCGGGCCCTGGGCGGCTACGCCATGCGCCACCTCGACCTGGGCCTGCGCGCCGCCGGCGCCTTCGCCGTCCTCTCCTACTTCCTCTACACGGTCTCCCCCGACACGGTGGAGAAGTTCGGCACCTGGCTTCTGGCCCTCACCGTGCCCTTCCCCGCGCTGGGCATCTGGCGCTTCGGCCAGCTCCTCTCGCGGGGGAGCCGCGCCTCCAGCCCGACGGAGGCCATCCTCACGGATGCGCCCTTTTTGGGCACCGTCGGGGTCTGGCTGCTGTCGGTCATCGTGATCCTCTACGTCGCGGGGAGCTAGTCCGAGGCCCGTGAAGATGGCGTCCATCGAGTCCTGGGGCAGATTTCCCCGAGCGGAGCACCGCACCGTCTCCCTCGCCTGGAGGGACCAGATCGGACTGGCCGACCTGGAAGGCCCCGTGCTCGCCCACGGCATGGGCCGAAGCTACGGCGACAGCTGCCTCAACGACGGCGGCACCCTCCTTCTGACCCGCGGCCTCGACCGCTTCCTGGAATTCGACGACTCCACCGGCATCCTCCGCTGCGAGGCCGGCGTCACCCTGGCGGAGATCCTCGAGATCGTGGTGCCGAAGGGCTTCTTCCTGCCGGTCACGCCGGGCACGAAATTCGTCACCGTCGGCGGCGCCATCGCCAACGACGTGCACGGCAAAAACCACCACGCCGACGGCACCTTCGGTCGCTTCGTTCGACGCTTCGAGCTGCTGACCTCCGACGGGAAGCGGCGCATCTGCAGCCCCGAGGAAAACGAGGGCCATTTCCGCGCCACCATCGGCGGGCTGGGGCTGACCGGCCTGATCACCTGGGCGGAGATCCAGCTGCGGCGCGTGCCGAGCCCCTTCATCGTCCAGGAGAGCCTCAAGATGCGGAGCCTGGACGACTTCTTCCGCATCAACGAGGCGTCGGAGAAGGACTGGCAGTACACCGTGGCGTGGATCGACGTCCTCGCCCGGGGGCGCAGGCTCGGGCGGGGCATCTACTTCCGCGGCAACCACGCGGAGAAGTCCCCTCCCGGCCGGCGCATCTCCTTCGGCGAGCCGCGCCTGCGCGTCCCCGTCGACGCGCCGAACTTCGTCCTCTCCGAGTTGAGCGTGCGGCTCTTCAACTTCGCCGTTTACCACCGCCAGCTTCGCCCCGTCCGCCGCGCGACCATCCCCTACGAGCCCTTCTTCTACCCCCTCGACGCGGTGGCCAACTGGAACCGCATCTACGGCCGCCGGGGCTTGCTGCAGTGGCAGTGCGTCGTCCCCGACCCCGAGACCGTGGTCCGCATCCTCGAGGTCGTCTCCCGCGCCCGCCAGGGCTCGTTCCTCGTGGTCCTCAAGACCTTCGGGAAGCTGCGCTCCCCCGGCATGCTCTCCTTCCCGCGCCCGGGGCTCACCCTGGCGCTGGACTTCCCGCACCTGGGCGAGGCCACCCTTTCCCTCCTCGATCGTCTCGACGCCCTGGTCGCCGACGGCGGCGGCGCCCTCTACCCCGCCAAGGACGCGCGCATGTCCCCCGAGATGTTCGCGCTCTCCTTCCCCGAACTCCCCTCCTTCCTCCCCTACGTCGACCCCCGCTTCTCCTCCAGCTTCTGGCGCCGCGTCCGCCCCGCCGCCGACGAGCGCCACGCCCGCACCGCCTGATCCGCATCCGCCGAGGACGCCCGGCGTCGGCCGACGCACCGGATGTCCTCGACGGCCGAATGTCCGCCGACGCCGAATGTCCGCCGCACCCCCGTCCGGAATTCCGCCGGAATCGAAACGTCCGCCGCGGGCCCTTCGCACTGGCCTTTCCGGCCGCTCTGCGGGTATGGAATCGGGCGTACTGCGGGAGGCTTCCGTGAAGCGGATCGTCGTCTTCGGAGCGACCTCGGCCATCGCCCAGGCGTGCGCGCGGATCTGGGCCGGCCGTGGGGATGCCCTCTTTCTGGTGGGGCGCAACGCGGAGCGCCTCGAGGCCGTGGCCGGCGACCTGAAGGTCCGGGGCGCCTCGCAGGTGGAGTGGCTGGCGCACGACCTGGCCGACCTGGAAGCGCACGAGAGCCTCGTCGCCCGCGCGGACGCCACGCTGGGCGGGATCGACGTGGCGCTGGTGGCCCACGGCGTCCTCGGCGACCAGATGCTCCTGCGCGAGGACGTCCCGCTCGCCGTCGAGTCGATCCACGTGAACTTCGTCAGCGCCGCCTCCCTCCTCGCCCACCTGGCCAACCTCCTGGAGCGGCGGAAGGCGGGGACGATCGCCGTCATCTCCTCGGTGGCGGGCGACCGCGGCCGCCAGTCCAACTACGTCTACGGCGCCGCCAAGGCAGGGCTGACCGCTTTCGCCAGCGGACTGCGCAACCGCCTTCAGAAGAGCGGCGTCTCGGTCGTGACCATCAAGCCGGGTTTCGTGGACACGCCGATGACGGCCCACGTGAAGAAGGGGCCGCTCTTCGCCCGCCCGGACACCGTGGCCCGCGCCATCGTCCGCGCGATCGATCGCCGCAAGGATGTGGTCTACGTGCCGGGCTTCTGGCGGCTGATCATGTGGGTCGTCCGCTCCATTCCGGAGCGCATTTTCAAGCGCTTGTCGCTTTGAACGGAGGGCCTCGCCGCACGAAGAAGGCCGTTGCGGACGACCGCAACGACCTTCCTCGTTGTCGCCTTGTGCCGGATCACGGTGCGACCGGATCGATCCGCAACCAGTAGGGATCGACCACCGGGTTTTGCAGGTTGGGGTCGTGCTCGAAGACGATGGTGAATTTGTCGTCGACCTGTCCCGACGGAGGCGTCCAGTACAAGTTCCACGAGCAACCCGTGACGTTCCCGGTCAGGACATTGATCCACTGGGTCCAGCCGCCCGTCGGATCCTCTGCGTAGACGCGGAAGTAAAGGCGAACGGTATTTCCATTTCCACTTCCCAAGGGACCACCCGGAACGCACGCGCCGATCGCCCCCGAGTAGAGCTGCATGTGATAGACCTTCGCGGGATCGAAGACGGTCTCGAAGATGTCCACGTCTCCCGCTTCGAGACGGCCTCGAAGCAGGATGCCGCTATCCGGGATCGCTCGAGCCCCCGCCACCGTGTCGTTGGGCTCGATCTCGTCGATCACCAGGAGTTGCTGGCGGGCGATGCGGACCGAAAAGTCGTTCGTGCGCACCACGCTCGAGTCGGCTCCCGAAACCACCAGCCACACCGATTCCCCGGGGTCCATCTGGATCAGCGTCCGCACCGGTCTCGTGGTGTGGGTGAATGCCATCACGCCGAACCGACACGAGGCGAGCGGACTCGCGGGATCGAAGGGATGGGCCAGGACGAAGAGGAAGCCGTCGACGTGCAGATCCGCGGCGACGTCGACATAGGCGATGCTGGCGGTGTCGTTCTCCAGGAGATAGGCCTGCATCCCGGCCCCCGTTGCCTCGAGAACGTCACAGGTGGTCGAGGGGCGGTGCCAGCTCCTCACTGCGGGATCGATCACCCCCGTGAGCAGTTCTCCGAAGGGAGTTCTGCCCGGTGTGTTGTCCGCCAACCCTTGGGGGAGGATCGACACCGCGATCGCCTCCGACATGCAGGCGGACGAACAGCCGTCGCCGTCGTCCTCGTTGCCGTCGTCGCATTCCTCGCCGGGCTCGGGCACATTGTTGCCGCACTGTGTCGTCTCCGTACCACCCTCGCCCCCGGCGCCGCCTGCGCCACCGGTGCCGCCATCGCCTCCCCTGCCGCCGGCACCGACCATGCCGCCGCTACCGCCCGCACCGCCATCGGAATCGTCGCCGCAAGCCGCGGCCAGACCGAGGAGCCCCACGAGAAGCAAGAATCAAATGAAACGTGCTTCCATATCCCCTACTCCGCACCTGCAGCAAGAGATGTCGAAACGATACCAAGATCCATCGAATAGAAGTCAAGACGGGTAGGAAGCGTTTCGTCCGCCGCGATTGCACAGGAGGGCTGCTGGCAACGGTTCAAGGCGCGATCCCGAGCCGACAGGAGGTGCCCCCGAGACGAAAACTCGACGGATTCGCACGGGTTCGTGATTTCATCGACTCGATGCGTCGCGCGCCGATGCAACTCGTGCATCCGTGGACGCCAGGCGGGTTGTCGAGCGAGTTTTCCGCGCGTTCGCTTCAGGACGGCGACCGCCGGGAATGCCGCGCCTCGGCGAGCCTTCCTTCCGCGCCTCAGGGCTCCAGTCCGACCTGGCGGAGGACGGCGAGGGAGCGAAGCTCCTTGCCGAGGACGTGGCGCAGGTACCGCCGCACCGCCTGACGGGCCTCGCGACGCGCCTCGACACGTGGCTCGCCCGGCGCCCCCTCCCGCACGGCGAGGGCCGCGAGCTGCGCCTGCCGCAGGAGCTCCAGGGCCTCCGTCCCGAGCCGCACGCTCTGGCCCGAGGCGGCGAACTCGCAGCGCGCGCACAGAAGCCCGCCGGCCTCGGGGTCGAAGCAGGCGCGCGCGCCTTCCACCCCTCCACCACAGCGGACGCAGGCGTCCAGGCGCGGCGAAAGCCCGGCGTCGGCCACCGCGCCGAGCTCGAAGGCGAGGCGCTCGGCCTCCCCCGCCTCGCCGGAAGCCAGCGCGGCGAGGTGGGCGCGCAGCCGCTCGAAGAGCTCCGGATGCGGCTCTCGCTCCTTGCACAGCTCCCGGCAGAGCTCGGCCGCGTGCCCTGCCAGCGAGATCGCCTCCAGCGAATCGCGCAGGCCGGCGAAGGACTCCTCGATGGCGCAGGAGGAAAGGCCGAAGAGATCGCTCCGCCGCGGCACGAGGCGAACCTCGAGGAGCGTGAAGGGGAGGAGCGCGCCGGCGAAGCGGCGCCGCGAGGCTCGCGCGCCGCGGGCGAAGGCGCCCACCTTGCCGTGGTCGCGGGTGAGCAAGGTGACGATGCGATCGCTTTCGCCGTAGTCCACCGTGCCGAGGACGATGGCGCGGTCGCGGAGCTCCTGCGTCATGTGCCGACCGTCAGCGCCCCACCAGCGTGGCGGCCTCGCGGGCGCACTGCTCGGAGAGCGCCGGCGCGTTCTTCTCCGCGCAGCGCAGGAAAGCCTTCCTCGCCTCGGCCTCGTCGCCGAGGGCGAGGTGCACCAGCGCCACCCGATGGTGCGCCTCGGCCACGTCGGGGCACTTCTCGGCGTACTTGCCGTAGTAGTGCAGCGCCTCGTGCAGCTTCCCCTCCTCCTCCATCACCATGCCGAGGTTGCGGTAGCCGAGGCAGAAGCGGTCGTTCTGCGCGATGGCGTTCTGCAGGTGACGAATTCCCGCCTCGCGATCGCCGAGCTGGATCTTGCACCAGCCGAGGTTGTTCTCCACCAGGTAGGGCTCGCGGTAGAGCAGGTCCTCGCGCGCGCTTTCGAGCAGGGGGATCGCCTCCGCGCAGCGCCCCTCGTCGATGAGGACCGCGCTGAGGTTCACCTTGGCCTCGGTGTAGTCGCGCGAAAGCTCCAGGGCCTTGCGATACTGCTCGATGGCCCTCGCGTTCTGCCGGAAGGCCACGTGCAGCAGCAGGCCGTAGAGGTTGCGCACCTCGGGGTTTTCGGGGTCGTGCCGCACCGCGGTCTCGATCTCCGCCAGCGCGCCGCGCGGATCTCCGGCGCCGAAGCTCTGCTGCGCGAGCCCGAGGTGGACCTGCGCCAGCTCGCGATCCTTCGGCGAGACGGTGGCGCACCCGACGGCGACGAGCGCGACGAGTCCCACGGCGACGATGCGCATCTCAGAACCTCGCCAGAAACCGGCCGAGCCGCCGCAGATCGCGCGTCGGGCGCGCCGGCTCCGCCCCGGCCGCGGAGTTCTCGACCTCCTCCGCGGCGCCCACCAGCGAGGTGGAAAGGGGCGCCCGCTCCGCCGAGAAGGGCGGGAGCCGCACCAGCAGCTCCTCCTGCGACGCGCGGTCGAGCTCGGCGAAGGAGGTGTCCTCCATGATGAAGCCCATCGACTCGCAGAAGGCCATCGCCTCCTCCCGCACCTCGTCCAGCTCCTCCATCTCAATGGGCGCGGAGGCGTAGATCACCAGATCCCGATCGAGATCGAGCCAGAGGCAGACGAAGACCACCGCCAGGTCGCCGACCTCGCGCAGCGCCACCACGAAGGCCTCCGCCATCTGACTGGTGCGGCCCGGAACGGCGACGAGCGGGTGGTTGACCGAGTTGGCGATGGAGATCACCTGCTCCGGGATCGCGGCCAGGTGACGAATCGAGGGCTGGATCTCGAACATTCCTTCCTCTCCGTGGCGCTCGAGCGGAAGCCGCCCGGATCCTACCATGCCGGCGATTAAACGCCCCGCGCCTCGGGCCCCCAGATCAGCTTGTGCAGCTGGATCTGCATCCGGGCCTGCACGCCCGAGTCGAGAAGCCAGCGGGCGAGGTCCTCGTACCGAACCCGGGAGAAGACCGGGGAGAAGAGAAGCGCCGCGCCCAGCTCTTCGAGCCGGTACTCGCGGATGACTCCCACGGACCAGCGGAAATCCGCCTCGGAAGCGACGACGAACTTGATCTCGTCTTGCGGCCCGAGGGTGCGCAGGCGCTCGAGGTGCTCCTTCTTCGCCACCTCCCCCGAGTCCGGCGGCTTGACGTCCACGATCTTGATCACCTCGGGCGGAAGCTGGTCCCAGGGCCGCTGGCCGTGGGTCTCCACCGCGACCACGTAGCCGCGGTCGAGGAGGTCGCGCGCGAGCTGGGGCAGCTCCTTCTGCAAGAGCGGCTCGCCACCCGTGAGCGTCACGTAGCGCGGGGGATGGGCCGCGATGGCCTCGAGGATCTCCTCGCGGGTCATCCGCCTGCCGCCGGAGAAGGCGTACTCGGTGTCGCACCAGGCGCAGCGGAGATCACAGCCGGTGAAGCGGACGAAGACGCAGGGCAGGCCGGCGCGCGTGGTCTCCCCCTGCAGCGAGTGGAAGATCTCGGTGACGTACATCGCCATGGCGCCAGGCTTAACCGCGGTGCGCCTGCGCGTCCATCGCTCCGAGCTCCTCCGCCCCGAAGATCTGCTGCAGGTTGCGGTGCTCGCGCTGGACCCTCCGCGCGAAGTTCAGCCACTGCCGCGGCACCTCCCCGGAGGCGGCCAGCGCGCGGTCCACGGCCACCGGCCCCGCGTTCCAGGCGGCCAGGGCCCGGCTCGGATCGCCGTACTTGCGGTGCATCATCGCCAGGTAGCGGATCCCCAGGCGCAGGTGGACGATCGCCTCGGGCTCCTGCGCCGCCTTGGCGGGAAGCTCCTCGTACTTGGAGATCTCCCGGATGGTGATGTCGCGGAGCTGCAGCAGCCCGCGCGCCTCGGCCCCGGAGACGGCCTCGGGGACGAAGCTGCTCTCCACCTCCATCACCGCCAGCACGTAGAGAGGATCGAGACCGGCGAGGCGGGCCTCCTCGACCACCGCCGAGGCCACCTGCCGCCGGAGCTGCGGGTCGATCGTCCCCTCGGCCCGCCGCTCGAGGAACCGGGCGATCCGCTCCACCTCGGGATCGAGGGGCAAGATGCCCACCAAAGGTTCGAGGTTGGATCGCACCACCGAGGGGAGGAGCGCCAGCCCCAGAAAGACCGCGACTCCAGCGAGTCGGCGCGGCCATCTCGAGCGTACGTTCAAGGGTCATCTCCACCCGTAGGAGCGCTCCCCCTGGCCGGAGGAGCGCCCGTGCGCCGCCCCGGTACAACAGGCAGCCAGGAACTTGCAATCCCATCCCGACGCTTTGAGATTTTTTGGATCTTCGTGCGGGAGCCCGCGCACGCCGGTCTCCAGGCCGGGAAGCGCGCCTCTGCGGCGGCTCAGGCCAGCGAGCGGAGGTCGTCATCGCGGGCGTCGCCGTCCACCGGCGGGTGGTCGCCCTGCACCTGCTGGGAGACTCGCTCCAGCCTCCAGCCCAGCCGTCGGATCTCCTCGGTGAGCTCCTCGACCTGGCGATCGGAGGCGACGCCGACGCGCCGCAGCAGCGCTTCGTTGACCCGCACCCACTGGTCGCGCAGAGCCGCCCGACGCCGCTGCGCCCTTTCGATCGTCGCGTGGATCCGCAGCCAGGCCTCCGTCTGCCGAAGCTTGCGGGAGATCTCCTCGAGTCGGGTCTCGCCCCGCTCGTTGAGTTCGGAGAGAAAACGCTCGACACGGCCGAGGAGCGTGGAGGAATTCTCGGGCGCCTGCGATCGATCCTGCTTCATGGCTTCTTCCCGAACTGGGGAGTGGTAGATAGCGGCGACATGTACCGACTCGTCAGAGGCATGCTCTTCCGCCTGGAACCAGAACGGGCCCACGCCCTCGCCTCCTCCGTGCTTCGATGGCTCGGACGAAACCCGCGGCTCGCGGCTCGCTTGCGCCGGCGCTATCACCGGGACGATCCGCGTCTGGAGGTTCGGTTCGCCGGGCTGGTTTTTCCATCCCCTGTCGGGGTCGCCGCCGGATTCGACAAGGGAGAGGGCCTGGCGGAAGGGCTCTTTGCCCTCGGCTTCGGTTTCGTCGAGGTCGGCACGATCACGCCGAGGCCACAGCCGGGCAACCCCCGACCGCGCCTTTTCCGCTTGCCGACGAAGCGGGCCCTCATCAACCGGATGGGATTCAACAACGCGGGCGCGGAGGCGGCGGCGCGTCGCTACGCGCGGATGCGCTTCCGGCCCGGCCCGCTCGGTTTCAACCTGGGCAAGAACAAGGACACGCCGCAGGAGGAGGCGCCCCGGGACTACCTGCAAGCCCTCGAGGCGCTCGCCGACCTGGGCGACTATTTCGTCGTCAACGTCTCCTCGCCCAACACGCCCGGGCTGCGGGCGCTGCAGGAGCCCGAGGCGCTGCGCCGCATCCTCGTCCCCCTGCGCGAAAAGGCTGGCAAGAAGCCGCTTCTGCTCAAGCTCGCGCCCGACCTGGCGGACGAGTCGATCGACGAGCTGGCCGACCTCGCCCTCGAACTCCGCCTCGACGGCCTCGTCCTCGCCAACACGACGATCGCCCGGAAGGGCGCCGAGGACGAGCCGCTGTCGAAGGAGGCCGGCGGGATGAGCGGCGCGCCCCTCCTCGACCGCGCCGTGGAGCTGGTGGAGCGAGTCTACCGGCGGACGCAGGGCCGCCTCCCCATCGTGGGCGTGGGCGGCATCTTCACCGCCGACGACGCGTACCGGATGATCCGCGCCGGCGCCACGCTGGTGCAGGCCTACACGGGTTTCGTCTACCAGGGGCCGGGCTTCGCCCGCGCGCTGGAGCGCGGCCTTCTCGAGCGGCTGGAGCGGGACGGCCTCGCGAGCGTGACTGAGGCGATCGGCGCCGCGGTCAGAACGTCCGCTGCATGATCAGCGCGTCCTCGCCATCGGCGTAGTAGCGGCGCCGAAGCCCCACCGTGCGAAAACCGAGGCACTCGTAGAGGCGGATGGCGGCCTCGTTGCTAACGCGCACCTCCAGGGTGGCCAGCGAAAACCCGCAGCGCTCCGCGCGGTCGAGCAGCTCGCCGAGGATGAGCCGCGCCAGCCCCCGCCGGCGGAAGGCCGGGTCCACCGCTACGTTGAGGATGTGCAGCTCGTCCACGACCAGCCAGGCGATGACGAAGCCGGCCACCCGCTCCTCGGTGGAGACGACGACGATGAGCGAGTGGTCCTGCTCCAGCTCCCGGGCCACCAGCTCCGGCGACCAGGGATGCTCGAAGGCCCGCGCCTCCAGGTCGAGGACCTGGTCGAGCTGGTCCCGCCGCATGACGTGGATCCAGTAGCCGTCGCGCGGGACCCGTTCCTCAGGATGAAACAGCCGGGGACGATTCAACCGCCAAACCTGTGCAAGATGCGGACGCCGGCGCGGCTGCGCAGCCCCTGGACCAGGCCCGCCACCACCTCTTCCCGGCGCTCCTTCTCCAGCTGGGCGCGCAGAAGATGCCGCGCCTCCTCCCACTCCATGTCGCCGAGCTCCCCGCGGCGCTGTTCGTAGGCGGCCCGCACCTCCCCGTCGGTAACGGATCCCGCCAGGCGGATGCGCGAGTCGAGATAGCGCCCCACCACCAGCCGGCGCCGGACGGCGCGGAAGACGTCCGGCGGGGCGATCTCGTGCCGCCGCAGAAAGGCAAGGTACGCCTCCTCCGAGCCGAAGCGCGCCGAAAGCAGCTCCACCTCCCGGTTCACCTCGGCCACGTCCACCTGCGCCAGGTCGAGGAGCTCCGCCTCCTGCTGCACGAGGAGCTCCGCGACGAGCCAGTCGAGCGCCGCGGCCAGGACCTCGGGCGAGAGCTCCCCGTCCGCCGCCTCCACCGCGCCCCGCGCCACCAGGGCGATGCGCGTCTCGCGCTCCAAGTCCGAGAGCGTGATCACCTCCCGCGTGCCGTCCGACGCCAGCGAGTAGACCGCCACCACCCGGTCGAGGAGGACCGGTTCGGCCGCGGCCGGGAGCGCGACGAGGAGGGAGAGAAAGCGGACGATGCGCATCTCGACAGCCATGGTAGGCCGAGGCCCCCCGGGCCGCAATTGACGGTGCGGAGGGGCTGGTTACGTTCGAGCGGACATGGCCGAGGGAAAGGATCTGTACGCGCTGCTGGGAGTACCGCGCACCGCCACGGCCGAGGAGATCAAGAAGGCCTACCGCAGGCTGGCGCGCAAGTACCACCCGGACGTCAATCCCGGCGACAAGGAGGCGGAGGAGAAGTTCAAGGAGATCAGCCTCGCGTTCGAGATCCTCTCCGACCCGAAGAAGCGCGCCCTCTACGACGAGATGGGCTGGGACGCCGCCAGGATCGGCTGGGACCCGGAGAAGGCCGCGGCGTGGCGGCGGTGGAAGGCGGGGAGGGCGGCCTCCCCGGGCGGCTTCGACTTCGAGGGATTTTCCGTCGATCTCGGCGACATCTTCGGCGACATCTTCGGCGACTTCTTCCGCGCTGCGCGAGCCCGCACCGAGACCGGCCCCGTCCCGGGCCAGGACCTGCGCGCCGCGATCACCATCGATCTGGCCGAGGCGGTGCGCGGAACCACCCGCACCATCGAGGTCGAACGCAACGCGACCTGCGACCGCTGCGGCGGCACCGGCCGCGCGGAGGGGCGGGCCCCGGTCTGCCCCACCTGCGGCGGCTCCGGGCGCGTCCACACCTCGCGCGGCAACGTCGTCTTCGGCGGCGTCTGCCCCGCATGCCGGGGCACCGGCGAGGCGCCCGGGCCCGCCTGCCCGCGCTGCCAGGGCGCGGGCACCGTGCCCACCACCGCGCGGCTGGAGGTAAAGATCCCGGCGGGGATCGCCGACGGCGGCGTCGTGCGGCTCCCGGGCCAGGGCGGCGCCGGCCTTCGTGGAGGACCCGCCGGCGACCTCTACCTGGAGGTGAAGGTACGGCCCCATCCGGTGTACCGACGCGTGGGCGACGACCTGCACGTGGTGCTTCCGATCACGGTGCACGAGGCGATCGCCGGCGCCACCGTTCGCCTGCCGACCTTCGACGGGACTGTGGAGGTGAAGGTGCCTCCGGGCAGCCCGAGCGGCCGCAAGCTTCGCCTGCGCGGCAAGGGCGTGCCCCACCTGAAGGGCGAGGGGCGCGGCGATCTCTACGCCGAGCTGCGCGTGGAGGTGCCCACGGGACCGGAAGCGGAGCGCCTCGCCCGCCAGATGGAGCCGCTCTACGATAGGGACGTCCGCGCGGCGCTCGTCGCCTGAGCCGCCGCCGTTGCAGGAGCGAGCGTGGAACGGTATTACCGCCGGGCGGAAGTCATCGAGATGCTCTCGCTGGACGAGGACTTCCTCGATCGCCTCCTCGCGGAGACGTCGATCTGCGAGGAGGTCGGCGGAGCCTTCTCCGCGCGGGACGTCGAGCGGATCCGCGTCGCCCGACACCTCGCGGAAGATCTCGGAGTCAACCCGGCCGGGATCGAGGTGGCGATCCGCCTGCTGGAGAGGATGATGGCCGAGCGGCGCGAGCTGGTCTCGGTCATCGAGGCGTTCTGCCGCAAGCTCGCCGAACGAGGAGCGTGAATGGGCATCCTGGACCTCTTCGTCTCCCGCGAAAAGCGCGAGGCCAAGCGCATCAAGGAACTGACCCGACGGTCGCAGGAGAAGTACGGCGACCCCGCCCTGAGGCAGCGCGCCCTCGAGGGCCTGCGCGACATCGGAACGCCGGAGGCGCTCGCTGCCCTCCTGCAACGCTTCACCGTGCGGACCGAGCCGGGCATCACCGACGAGGAGGAGAAGGAGTACACACTCGAGATGCTGCAGTCCTTCGGCGAGCGGGCCGTCCAGCCGGTGATCGACTTCCTCGAGCAGTCCGAATCCGGCATCTCCTGGGGCGTCCGCTGTCTGAAGGCCCTCGTCGACGAGCCGACGCTCGTCGCCTCCATCTGCGGCATCCTCGACAAGCTCGGCGCGCAGTACACCCGGGACCCCGAAAAAAAGGTCACGCTCCTCAAGCTGCTCGCCGACTACGAGGATCCGCGGATCGCCAGCACCGCCGCCCAGTTCCTCGAAGACCCCTCCGACGACGTGCGCATGGCGGCGCTCTCCACGCTCGTCTCCCAGCGCGCGGTCGACCGGGCGGAGGCCATCGTCGAGTGCCTGCTCTCCGCCGAGGCCCCCCGGGTGCGCGCCGCCTGCGCCGAGGCGCTCGCCGATCTGGGTGCCCCGATCGGGGGGCGCGCCGACCAGGTCAAGGCGGCATTGCCCGCCGGCTACCGCCTGGATGGGGGTCGCGTCGTCCGCCCCACTTGAGGCCCCACCCTCGTGACGCTTGCTTTTCGACCTGCCGGGCGACGAAACTCGGCGCGCTCGACGCGAGGGGGTTTCGAGGAGTGCGCATGATGCCCGAATTGCCCGTGGCGAACGCGGTTCGCGCCATCGCCGGGGAGACCAGGGTCCCCGAAGCGCTGAAGAAGACCCTCTCCGTCGTCGAAGGTCTCCTTCGCCCGCGCACCACCTTCGTCTCCCTCTGCGACGAACGCGACGGTCGCCTCGCCGTGGCCGTGACCCGGGGGCGTTCCGACGAGCGCGTCGCCGCGGTCTCGCCGGGCGAGGGGCCCACGGGCCGCGCCTTTTTGGAGCGGCGCATCGTCCGCGACGGCACCGCCCTGGCCATCCCGATGCTCGCCGGCGACGAGCCGGTCGGGACGATCACCTGCCTGGGCGGAGCGCGGCTGCGCGAGCCTCTGCCGGAGGAGTTCGAGGAGGCGCTCCTTGCCCTCGCCGGCTCCGCGGCGCTGGTGGTGGCCCTGGCCCGGGCCCGCGAGGAGGTGGAGCGGCGCGGCCACGAGCTGCGCATCGCCGTGGAGAGCCTGCGCGAGCGCGACCGCGTCCGCGACTCGGTCCTCTCCCACCTCTCGCACGAGCTGCGGACCCCCTTGACCACCATCAAGCTCTACCTGGACATGGCGGAGGGCGGTAGGCTCGGCGCGCTCGGCGAGCGCCAGAAAAGCGCGGTCCAGATCTGCCGGCGCAACGCCGACCGCCTGCTGCGCTTCATCAACGACCTTCTGCTCACCGCGCGGCTGGAAGCAGGCCAGATGGCGCTCGACCCCAGGCCCCTCGGCCTGCGTTCGGTGGCGAACGAGGCGCTCTCGCTGCTCGGCGACGAGCTCGACACCGCCCACGTCCAGGCGGTCGTCTCCGCTCCGCTGGGGGAGGCCTACGTCCGCGGCAACCGCGATCGGCTCGTGGAGGCGCTGATGCACCTCGTCGAGCGCGGCCTGGAGGGAAGGCGCGAGGGCCGCCGTCTGCTGGTCGACGTCGTCCCCGAGGACCGGCGCGGCGTGCTGCGGATCCTCCACGAGGGACTGCTGCTGCCGCCCGAGGAGGTCGAGCAGCTCTTTTCCGCCTTCCGCACCGACGGCGGCCGATCCAACCTGGGGCTGGCGATCGCCCGGCGCATCGTTTCGCTGCACGGAGGCACTGTGCTGGCGCGAGCCACCCCCGACGGGCTGTGGTTCGAGGTGTCGTTCCCGCTCTACGCCGGAGCGGTCGCCACCGGCGCGCGGGCGCCCTCCCCGCGCGCGGGCGAGATCCTCGTGGTGGAGGACGACGACGACTGCCGCAACGGGATCGTGGAGGCCCTCACCGCCGAGCGGTTCTGCGTCCGGGCATGTTCGGACGGGCGAGAGGCGTTGGAACGGATCCGGCAATCCCCGCCCGCGCTCCTCCTCGTGGACCTTCGCATCCCGGGGGTCGACGGCGCGCGGCTCATCCGCGAGGTCCGGGAAGGTGCCGGACCGAGCACACCGATCTACGTGATCTCCGGGGCGATCGACGGATCGGTCGGACAGGAGGAAGCATGGGGAGCGCAGGTCGACGGCGTCTTCGAGAAGCCGATCAACTTCCCCTTCCTGCTGGAGAGGGTGAGGGAGTACGTGTCCCCGGCATGAGCGCCGTCCCCGACGGGAGAGGCGCCCCGGCCCTTTCGCCGCGATTCGGCCCACTCACGCGCCGCCTCTTCCGCCACTTCTTCGACCCCGTCTCCTTCGCGGAGGACGCCGTCGAGCAGCTGGCGGACCACGCCCGCTGCGGCAGCCTCGTCTACGTGATGCGCTCGGCGGGGATCCTGAACTACCTCTTCTTCGTCTGGGCCTTCGCGCGGCGGAAGCTCCCCGTCCCCGCCGCGGTCTGCGGCTTTCCCCGCTGGCTGCTTCGCCTCCTCGCCTTCCTCGTGGGCCTGCCGGCGCGCACCGGAAAGGAGGGCGTGATCCGCGCGCTGGAGGCGGGCGACGCGGCCATGGTCTTTCTGCGCCGCCCCGCGCTCTTCCGTTCCCAGGGCTCGCCCCTCGAGGATCCCTTCCCCGACATCGTCGCCCTGCAGCGGCGGCTCGACCGGCCGATCTTCGTCGTCCCGCAGATCCTGATCTTCAAGCGCGCGCCCGTCCGCCTGCGCCCCGGCATCCGCGACGTCATCCTCGGCTCGGCGGAGGTGCCGGGCATCTTCCACACGATGGTCTCCTTCCTCGCCAACTACCGCCGGTCGTGGGTGAAGGTCGGAATCCCCATCGACGTGCGGAAGATGATCGAGCGCGAGCCCGACGCGCCGGACGCGATCGTGGCGCGCAAGGTGCGCGGCAGCCTGGCGGTGGGCATCGCCCGCGAGCTGCGGGCGGTGGTCGGGCCACCGCTCAAGCCGGCCGAGCGGATCATCGAGGAGACGCTGCGCGACCGCGCGCTACGCGCCGAGCTCGCCCGCGAGGCGCGGCGCAGCCAGAAGCCCCTCGAGGAGCTCGAGCGGCAGGCGCGCAGAGACCTCAGGGAGATCGCCGCGCGCTACTCGCCCGCCGTCCTCGACGGCGCCAACACGGTGGGCCGCTGGGTCTTCCACCGCATTTACGACGGATTCCACGTGGACGAGGAGGGCCTGCGCGTCGCCGCGGAGAAGAGCAAGCACGCGCCGCTGGTGCTCTGCCCCACCCACCGCAGCCACATGGACTACATCGCCATCACCCACATGATGCTGGAGCGGGGCATGACCCCGCCCCTGGTGGCGGCGGGCGCCAATCTCGCCTTCTGGCCCCTCGGTCCCTTCCTCCGTCGCTCGGGGGCCTACTTCATCCGCCGGTCCTTCCGCGGCGACAAGATCTACACCGCGGTCCTCTCGGCCTACGTCCGCAAGCTCATCCGCGACGGCTACACGCAGGAGTTCTACCCGGAGGGCGGGCGCACCCGGACGGGACGCATCCTCGAGCCCAAGCTCGGACTGCTCGCCATGCAGGTCGACGCCTGGCTCGCCGGCACGCGCGAGGACCTCTACTTCGTGCCCATCGCCATCGACTACGAGCGCCTCATGGAGGCCGAGGCCTTCGCCCGCGAGCTCGCTGGCGGCGAGAAGGTCCGCGAGAGCCTGCGGGGGCTGGTCAGGACCGCGAAGGTGCTGACCCGGCGCTGGGGCGAGATCTACCTGCAGGTCGACGAGCCCATCTCGCTGCGCGCGTTCTGCGAGAAGCTGGGCATCGATCCGCACCACATGACTCCCCCCCAGAAGAAGGCCCTGATCCGCGCCCTCGGTCATCGCATCGCCTGGGGCATGGGAAGGGTGCAGACGCTGACCGCGCCCGCGCTGGTGGCCTCGGCGCTCCTGGCCGGTCGACGCGAGGCCGAGCCCATCGCGGCGCTGCGCGAGCGGGTGCGCTTCCTCTTGCGACTCGCGGAGGCCAAGGGACGGCGCCTGGCCCCGGCCGCGCGCAAGGCCCTGGAGGGCGACCTCGACCCGATGATCGAGAGCACCCTGCGCAACTTCGCCCGCGACCGGCTGCTGGAGATGGAAACGCTGGGTGGCGAGACCTACTACCACCAGCGAACCACCGCCGCCTTCGCCCTCGCCTTCTACCGCAACAACATCTCGCAGCACTTCGCCTTCGAGAGCCTGCTGTCCACGGCGCTGCTTTCCTCGCCCTCGCTCTTCCTCTCGCGCGAGGCGATCGTCGAGCGCGCGCAGGCCCTCGTCCACCGGCTGGAGGGCAACGTCATCCTTCCTCCCGACGTCGGCCTCGCCGAAGGACTGGAGGCGGCGGCGCGTCGCCTCGAGGCCGAAGGGACCCTTGTGTGCGAGGGTGACGGCTGGAGGGCGCTCCCCGAGGGCGTGTGGGCGCTTTCGCTTCTGCGCTCCTACGTGCGTGACATCGTCGAGGCCCACCTCATCGTCGTCGCGGCGGTGGAGCGGCTGGCCACCGAGCCCATGGAGCGCAAGGACGTCCTGCGCCTCTGCTTCGACACGGGCCGGAGGCTACTGGCCGCCGGCCGCGTGCACTGCCACGAGAGCCTGAGCAAGGTGGCCTTCGAGCAGGCGCTCACCTGGCTGACCAAGAACGATCTTCTGGGCACGAAGGACGACAAGCTCGTCCTCCGGGGTCGTTTCGAGCAGAAGGAGGCGCGGGACGCGGAGGCGAGGGCGCTCCTGGAGCTTCTCCGCCAACCCTGATCAGGGCCGCAGCGAATCCCGCTCCGCCAGCAGCCTGCGGAAGGAGGCCGCCACCTGGGTCCGGGAAACGCGCACGCCCTCCGGGAGGCGGCGCGCCAGCGCGGCGGCCAGGGCCAGCGAGGTGGCGCTCAGCGGCACGGCGGCCAGAAGGTCGATGCCGTAGTGGAAGCGGCCCGCCAGCGTGCCCAGGATCAGACATACGAGGACGGGGAGCGCCACCCAGAAGAAGCGCCGCGCATGGCGCCAGGAGAATCCCAGCACCAGCAGGGAAATCCCCGTGTGACCGGAGGGGAAGCAATCGCGGGCCAAAGGCGAGGTGCGGAAGAGCAAGTCGAGTTCGGTCGCCCAGAGCCAGCCCTGGACGGGGCCGTCGAAGTAGGCCGCCTGGTAGTAGCGCGGCCCCATGGCCGGCACGTAGGCGTAAAAGACGTAGTTGACCGCGTAGAAGATGACGAGCGCCGTCACCCACTCGTCGAAGCGGCCCTCCGGCCCGCGGACGTAGAGCAAAAGCCCGAGCGCCACCGGCCAGAAGAAGTAGGTGGTGTACGCGCCCAGCAGCACGTCCATCGCCAGCGGATGGAGGTTTCGGTCCATCCAGATGGAGAGTTGCGTCCCGAAGATCCGCTGGTCGATCGCCGCCAGCCGCGCATCGGCGAGCGGCAGCCCCACCGCGTCGAGGAGCGGATTGAGCTGCAGGTAGACGATCACCACGTAGGCGATCGGGCTGAAGTCCGCCAAGAAGCGCAGCAGGAGGTTGCGCGGGAAGCGAGCCTGCAGCGGCCGGAGGACGAGGGGCCCGATGGCCACCATCGCGTAGACGAGGGCCGCGCCTTCCCAGTTCGCCACCCGGTCGCGGCTCCAGAGCAGGACGGTGAGAGCCAGAGCGCCGGCCGCCGTGACGATCAATTCCCACGGGCGGAAGGCGAACCCGTCCTCCACCGTCCGGGGCACGGCGGCGCCCGGATCGGGCACGACGGGAGGAGTCATGGCGTCCCGCTTCACTGCCTCCACACCTTTCCCGCGAGATTTCCGCCGCATGCCGCGCAGCGTCGGGCGGGCAAGGTGCGCTTTACGCCACCCCTGAAAGACCGTCAAGATCCCGACGCAGAACAAAGATGCTGCAGGCCCGAACGGGGATCCAGTGCAGGGCGGACAAGTGTGCGCATGCCTGGTAGTCGAGTTGACATTTGACCAGCCGGTCGGTATTCGGGCGCTTCCCTGTGCCGGGCGAGCGCCCGGCAGACCCCAGTCCGGTTGGTGCCGTCCTTTCGGCGCCAGAGGCGGAGGGCACGTCGATGGCCGACGTATTCAAGAAGGCGTACGAGTGGCGCGAGCTGAAGGTCTCTCGCGCGACCGGCCTGTACCCCTACTTCAAGCCGATCGAGTCGACCAACGGCACCGAGGTCGTCGTCGGGGGCCGCCACGTGATCATGATCGGCTCCAACAACTACCTCGGGCTCAGCCTCGACCCTCGCGTCAAGGAAGCCGCCATCCGCGCCACCGAGAAGTACGGCACGAGCTGCTCCGGCTCCCGTCTTCTCAACGGCACCCTCGACCTGCACCTCGAGCTCGAGGAGCGGCTGGCGCGCTTCCTGAACCGGGAGAAGGCGATCTGCTTCTCCACCGGCTTTACCACCAACCTCGGCACGCTGTCGGCGATCCTGGACCGCAAGGACTGGGTCTTTTCCGACCGCCTCAACCACGCCTCCATCGTCGAAGGCATCCGCTCCTCCTACTGTGAGCACAAGCGCTACCGCCACAACGACATGGCGGACCTCGAGCGCCTGCTCAAGTCTGCCCCCGAGGAGGCGGGCAAGCTGATCGTCACCGACTCCGTCTTCTCCATGGAGGGCGACTTCGCCGACCTGCGCGGCATCGTTGAACTCAAGGAAAAGTACGGCGCGCGCGTGATGGTCGACGAGGCGCACGGCATCGGCGTGCTCGGCGCTCACGGACGCGGCCTCTGCGAGCACCTGGGCGTGGAGGACAAGATCGACCTCGTGATGGGGACCTTCTCCAAGTCCTTCGGCTCGCTCGGCGGCGTCGTCGCCGGCCCCAAGGAAGTGATTGAGTGGATCCAGCACCGCGCCCGCTCGATGATCTTCCAGGCGTCGATGACGCCGGCCGCTGTGGCCGCCGCCCTCACCTCGCTGGAGATCATCGAGAAGGAGCCCGAGCGCCGCGAGCGGCTGTGGCGCATCTCCAACAAGATGCGCAACGCCTTCCGCCTGCTGGGCTACGACACCGGCGTCTCCGACGGCCCGGTGGTGCCGGTCCTCATCGGCGACCAGGTCAAGTGCTTCCGCTTCTGGAAGGCGCTCTACGAGAACGGCGTCTTCGCCAACCCGGTGATCCCGCCCGCGGTCGAGCCGGGCAACGCGCTGATGCGGACCTCCTACATGTCGATCCACACCGACGAGCAGCTGAACCGGGTGATCGAGCAGTTCGAGATCCTCGGCAAGAAGTTCGGGATCATCCCGCAGGACGCGCCGACGGCGGCGGACGTGATCGACAAGGTGGGGTCCATCGACGATCCGAACGCGGAGGCGCCGCGCTTCGTCGCCACCACCTACCGCCCGGCCGCCTCGCGCAACGGCTCCTTCCGCCGGACGGGTGGCCTCGCGCAGCGCGTCTTCGACATGGTCGAGTCCGCCACCTGGCGCGCGGCCAACTTCCAGATCCCGTCGCGCGAGCAGCTCGAGCGCATGGTGCAGGAGTCGATCAGCGACATGACCGGCGCGGTCATCGAGCGCACCTACAAGCTCTGGGAGCTGGCCAACCGCGCCCGCAACGCCCGGCGGATGTCGTACGACGACGAATGAGCCCCGGCCCGGGGACTCGCGGAGGACGCCGATGTCCGAACTCGCCCAGGAGCCCATGTCCGCGAAGGCCGCCCCTTTTCCCGAGGAGAGCCGCCCGCAGCCGTCGCGCCGCGATCCTTCGGTGAAGGTGGATCTCGTCGAGACCCCCGCGGACCTCGAGGCCTTCATCCGCCTGCCCTACCGCCTCTACTCCGGCGATCCCTGCTTCGTCCCCCCGCTCTACATGGAGCGGCGCGACTTCCTCGATCCGAAGAAGAACCCCTTTTTCGACCACGCGGACGTCGCGCTCTTCCTCGCCCGCCAGGGAGGAAAGGTCGTCGGTCGCATCGCCGCCGTCATCGACCGCAACTACAACGCCTTCCACGACACCAAGGTCGGCTGGTTCGGCATGTACGAGGCGGAGGACGACGACGAGATCGCCGAGGCGCTCTTCGCGGAAGCGCGCGCCTGGGTTCGAGCGCGGGGCATGCTCCGCATCCTCGGGCCCGCCAACTTCACCTCGAACCACGAGTGGGGCCTGCTGGTCGAAGGCTTCGACTCGCCCCCCGTGGTGATGATGCCCTACAACCCGCGCTACTACGTCCGCCACTTCGAGGAGGTCCTCGGTCTGAAGAAGGCCAAGGACCTGTGGGCCTTCTGGATGCCCGCCAACGTCGATCCCCCAGAGAAGGTGGTCAAGATCGCGGAGCGCGTGCGTGCCAAGGAGGGCATCGTCGTCCGCCCCATCGACATGGGTGACTTCCCCAACGAGGTGGCGCGCATCAAGGAGATCTACAACTCCGCCTGGGAGAAGAACTGGGGCTTCGTTCCGGTCACCGACAAGGAGTTCAACCACATCGCCAAGAACATGAAGCCCCTGGCGGTGCCGGACCTCCTCCTCATCGCCGAGGTCAAGGGCGAGCCGGTCGCCTTCTCCATGACCATCCCCGACCTCAACCAGGCGCTGGCCAAGGTCGGCGGCAGGCTCACCACCTTCGGCCTGCCCATCGGCCTGCTCAAGCTCCTCTGGTACTCGCGCAAGATCAACCGCGGCCGCCTCATCACCCTCGGTGTCAAGGAGCCCTACCGGAAGCGCGGCATCGACGCGATCCTCTACCTCGACACCCTGCGCGCCGCCCGCAAGCTCGGCTACGTGGGCGGCGAGATCTCGTGGACGCTCGAGGACAACCTCCTCGTGAACCGCTCGATCGAGATGATGGGCGGCAAGCGGTACAAGACCTACCGCATCTACGAGACGGAGGTCTGAGCGCGTGAAGGTCCTGCTGACCGGGGCCACCGGCTTCGTCGGTCCCCAGACGGCCAAGGCCCTCGCCGACGCGGGTTACCAGATCCGCTGCCTGGTCCGCGAGACCTCCGACCGCAGCGCCCTCGAGGCCCTCGGCATCGAGCTCGAGTACGCCATCGGCGACGTCTGCGATCCGGCCGCGCTCCACGAGGCCATGGCGGGCGTCGACGCGGTCGTGCACCTCGCCGGCGCCACCAAGTGCCTGCGGCGCGAGGACTACTACCGCGTCAATGCCTACGGCGCGCGCCTCGTTGCCGAGGCGGCCGTCGCCTGCGGCGTGCCGCGATTCGTCCACTGCTCCACCCTGGCGGTGGCGGGCCCCATGCCGGAGGGCCGCCCCGTCACCGAGGACGACCCGCCCCGCCCCGTCTCGGAGTACGGCAAGTCCAAGCTCGCCGGCGAGGAGGCGGTACGGCGCCACGGCAACCGCGTCGACGTCACCATCGTCCGGCCTCCGATCGTCTACGGCCCGCGCGACCGCGATTTCTTCGAGGTCTTCAAGATGGCGGCGCGGGGCCTGGGAATCCGCCCCGGCCTCCTCGCACCCAAGCGCTACTCCATCATCCACGTCGAGGACCTCGGGAAGGCCATCGCCCTCGCGCTCGACCGGGGAAAGCCGGTGCAGGGCATGGAGGGCGGCGAGGGCGTCTACTACGTCTCCGACGGCGAGGTGCACCTCTGGGACGAGCTGATCCGCCGCGCAGCCATCGCCCTCGGCCGCGGCGGCGCCATCGTCTTCCCCGTGCCGGAGGCCCTGGCCTGGCCCGTCGGCCTCTGGTCGGAGTTCGCCGCCTGGCTCACCGGCAAGCCGCAGATCGTCTCCGTCGACAAGGTGCGCGAGTCCATGGGGCCGGGCTTTGCCTGCGCCATCGACCGCGCCCGAAGCGAACTCGGCTACGCGCCGGAGTGGCCCGTCGATCGGGGCCTCGAGCACACCGCCCGCTGGTACCTCGAGAACAAGTGGCTGTAGACGAGCCCCCGCGGCCCACGCACTTGGGCTGCGGTGCTCTCCTCCGCTGGCGGTGACACGCATCCTGCCGCCCTCCCTCCCGTAGCCCATCGGCAGCGCCCTCGCGCCTGCGTTCCGGTTGGTGAGGTGCCGATGGCGGCGGCGGACGACGACGACCGGCTTCGACTACCGCCGCGCGGCAACGTATCCGCGGCTCGATCACGGTGGGGATCTCGGCGACCACCACCTTCACCCTCCGGGTGTTCAACGGCGGCGGCATGGCCGAGCAGACGGCGACCGTCACCGCCGTGCCTCCGCCCATCATCGCCAGCTTCACCTCCAACTTCTCGGTCGTGGATCCGCCCGAGCCCATCGTGCTCCGCTGGTCGGTCGTCGATGCGACGCAGGTGGAGCTCATCTCAAACCTCTTCCCGAACGGCTCCATGACCGTGCCCGCGCAGGGCGAAACGCAGGTGACCGTCACGGAGACCACCACCTTCACCCTTCGGGCGACCAACGCCGCGGGCTATCAGGCCTCGCGGAACGTCGAGGTGGTCGCGGCCCCTGCCCAGATCCTCTCGTTCGAGGCCAGCCGCACCTACGTGGGGCACGGGCAGACCGTCCTCATCTCCTGGCAAACCGTCGCGGGGCGCTACCTCCGCCTCGAAAGCGACGGCTCCACCCTCATGGAGACGGGTAACCCCGCCACCATCGCCTCCCACGCCATCGCGGCCTCCTACTGGCAGGATGGGGTCCGCACGTTCCGCCTGGTCATGACCAACCACCGGGGAGAGGTGTTCGAGAAGACCCTCACGGTCGTGGTCAACAACGGCCCGCTCATCGAGGAGTTTTCCGCGCAGCCCCTCGTGGTCGAGGTCGGCCAGCCGGTGACCTTCTCCTGGAAGGTCCGCAACGATCCGAATGGCAACGTCCCCGTGCTCGCGCTCAGCGACGGGGAGGACGTTTTCGACCTCACGGGCGCCGATCCCCACGAGGACTTTCGCACCTTCGTCCTCACGAATCCGGGTCAGCGGCAGTTCGTGCTCTCGGCCACCACGAGCATGGGGACCAAGACGAAGACCTACACCGTCTACGTCAACCCGACGGTCTCGGTGAGCTTGAGCGCCTCCCCGCAGGCCGCGGACCTCGAAAACCCCGTCACGCTCTCCTGGACCAGCGAGAACGCCGACGCGGGCCTCCTCCTCCTGGAGATGAACGACGATGGCACCCTCCAGGACGTGCTCTGGGAGCTTCCCGAGGAGGACCGCGCTTCGGGCAGCTTCCAGGTCTACCGCGCGAAGCCGACCACCTACCGGCTCCGAGTTCCCGGAGGACTTCCGCTTCCCCTTTGGCGGCATCCTCCGCGACCGCATCCGCGTGACGGAGGCGGGCCACGCCGGCTTCTCCTTCGAGACGATCGTCAACCCCGCCCAGACCTGCAGCTTGCCCTGCTGGTCGCCGGTCGGGCGCCCCAACAACGCCCACCTGGCGCCGTTCTGGACCACCGTCTCCACGGATTACGGTCCGGGCGGCCAGATCCTCTACGAGTTCGAGGAGGATGATCGCGGCAAGCGCCTGATCATCCAGTGGAGCCGCGTCGGCTTCTATCGCAACGGCGAGATGGGCGACCTGAACTTCGAGATCATCCTCTGGGAGGACGGCGCCTTCGACTTCCGCTACGGCCTGGCTTCCACGATGGCTCGGAGGCAACCATCGGGTACCAGTGCCCCGAGAGCGGCCACTTCCTGCAGCTCTCGCGAAACACGGCCGTCCCCGGCGGCCTGTCGTGGCGAAGCTTCGCCTTCCGCCCCGCTGCGCTGGGCGCCAGCGGCTCTGTGCTGCTCGGAGGCAGCGTCGACGTCGACGAGATCGTCCTGACCGCGAAGGGCCCCGGCGGGGAGGCGGTGGAGGTGGTTCCGGTGACCGTCCACCCCATCGCGCACGTCTCGGTCTCGGCCCCCTCGACCGTGGCGGCGAATCAGACCTTCGAGATTCCATTCTGGACGCGCGGCGTCACGAAGCTGCAGGTCATCTCGCCCCTGACCCTGCCGCCTGTCTGCAACTACCCCTCCGATCCTCCCGCCGAGGGCACCTGCCAGATCACCGCGCCCTCCTTCCCCGGCTACTACCAGTTCACGATCGGGTACGAAGGACCGGGCGGGCAGCGCAACGCCACGGGATTCGCCATCTACGTCGAGTGAGCCCGTGAGTTCATCGGGCCCCGGAGCCTCCCCGGGGCCCTTCCTTTTTCCCCTCCGGGTCGTCCGCCGAATCCATCCGGTAGCCCGGCCTTCCGGATGTCTGCCGAATCCGTCCCGGAGCCGGGCCTCCCGGACGTCGGCCGAATCCAACGCCCTCTGAAGCTGACCTCCTGGACGTCCGCCGGATCCAACGCCCTCACGGGACCGGACCCCTCCGGGATTCCCGGCGATTCCAACCAGCCTGGTCAGCCGGGAACGGGGGGGCACGGCCAGCTCGCGGCCTCCGAGATCTCCCGGCCACCCGAAGCGCGAAAAAGCGCCCCCGAGGAACGAGCTCGGGGGCGCGCATGAGAAAGCCCGCCGCAAGGGCGGGCTTCTCGTCTACCTTCCGAGCGAGGTGTGCCGCTTCACTTCGCGGCCGTCTCCTCCTTCGCCGCCTGCTGGATCAGCTCGACGTCGATCTGGATGTCGACGTCGTCACCGACCATCACCCCGCCGGTCTCCAGCACCTGGTTCCAGGTCAGGCCGAAGTCCTTCCGGTTGATCTTGGTGGTCGCGGTCGCGCCGCGGCGGACATTGCCCCAGGGGTCCTTGATCTCCTGATCGAGGCCCTCGACCAGCAGAGTGACCTCCTTGGTCACGCCGCGGATCGTCAGGTCACCGACCACCTCCAGCTTGCCCTTGCCCTTGGCCTTGGCCTTCTTCGACTTGAAGGTCAGGGTCGGGTACTTTTCCACGTCGAAGAAGTCCGGGCCGCGCAAATGATCATCCCGCTTGGGCTCGCGGGTGTCGATGGAGGCCGCATCGATCGTCGCCTCGATGGCGATCTTCTCCGGCGCCTTGGGGTCGTACTTCACCGTGCCCGAGACCTTCTCGAAAGTCCCCCGCACCTTGGTGACCATCAGGTGACGGACCGTGAAGCCGACCGTGGAGTGCGAGGGGTCGATGACATAGTCGGCCGCGAAGGCCGAGCCGGGAAGAACGACCGCGATGGCAGCAAGCAGCGTCTTGGCGAACTTCGTCATATGCTTCTCCTGGAATCGGCGCCTCCGGCTGCCGATGGCGAACGTCCGGGCCGGGCGCCCAGCCCGACCCGACCGGTTTGGTCTTGGGATGCGCGAGGCGGCGAGAAGTTTCGCCGACCCCGGAGCCCTCCCGCCGCTCCCGCGGCCGGGCACCCCGGCTCGTCCCTCCACCGGTCCTCCATGTAACGAGCCGCCGCTCGAATTGTTCCCCCCCGTTCCGCGCCTGCCCGAAGACGAGACGAGCCGGCGGGCAAGACGCCCGACCGGCTCGACGTGAAGGTGCTGTCCGCAAGAGACCTGTCGCCACGCCCGGCGGCAGGTCCCGCTCTCAGGCCTTGCCCGCGTAGATGTCCATGATGGTGTGGAGGAGCTGGATCGCCTCCTCCTTCGGCCGCTGGAAGGCGTTGCGGCCCATGATCGAGCCCATGCCGCCGCCGTCGCGGATCTGGCGGATCTCCTCGAGGACCGCCTCGGTCCCCTTCGCCTCGCCACCGGAGAAGATGACGATCCGCTTCCCGCCGAACGCGGACTTCATCACGTAGCGAACGCGGTCGGCCAGCGTGTCGATCTTGATCCCGTGCGACTCGATCACCTTCCGGTTGGCATCCATCTCCACGTGCGCCGTCGGCGGCTTGACCTTGACGATGTGCGCGCCGAGCTGGCAGGCCACGTGCGCCGCGTAGGCGACGATGTCGACGGCGGTCTCGCCCTCCTTGGAGAGGCCGGAGCCGCGCGGATAGGCCCAGATCACGGTGGGCAGGCCCACGCTCTTGGCCTCGAGGATGAGCTCGCGGATCTCCTCGTACATCTCCTTGCGCGCGGCCGAGCCCGGGTAGATGGTGAAGCCGATGGCGCTGCAGCCCAGCCGGAGCGCGTCCTCGACCGAGCCGGTGACGGCGGGGATGGGGTCGTCGCCCTTGTACATCAGGTCGGAGTTGTTCAGCTTGAGGATGAGCGGCACCTCCCCGCAGAACTTGCCCGCCACCGCCTCCAGCTGGCCGAGCGGCGCCGCGTAGGCGTTGCAGCCCGCCTCCACCGCCAGCTGGTAGTGGTACTCGGGGTCATAGCCCGGAGGATTCGGCGCGAACGAGCGGATCGGGCCGTGCTCGAAGCCCTGGTCGACCGGCAGGATGACGAACTTGCCGGTCCCGGCGAGACGGCCGGTCATCATGATGCGGGCGAGATTCGAGAGCGTTCCCGGGTTGTCGGAGGGATACCAGGACAGGATTTCACGAACTCGTTCGGTGTATCGCATTTCGTCTCCCAGACGCGCGGCCGCAAGCGCCGACCCCTGCCGGTTGCGAACTCGGTCGTACGGCCGGTAAGAAACCGCGGGTTCTGATAGCCCCTCCGAGGAAACGAGGCAAGCCGGAGCGCCTCCCATTCCCCTGCGTCGACGGGCGAATCAGATCTCTTCAAGGAGCGAACGCATGAGCGAGAGCCGGCCGCCCCGAACCGAGTGGGACGAGCGCTACGACCGAGACGACTACGTCTACGGCACCGAGCCCAATGAATTCCTCCGCGCCTTCGCCGACCGGCTTCCGCCGCCCCCGGCGCGCGTGCTGAGCCTCGCCGAGGGCGAGGGCCGAAACGGCGTCTTTCTCGCCGGCCTGGGCTACCGGGTCACCGGCGTCGACGCCTCCTCGGTGGGCCTGGCCAAGGCGCGCCGCCTCGCCCAGGCGCGCGGCGTCGAGATCGAGACGATCCACGCCCACCTGGAAGCCTACGAATTCGAACGCGGCGCCTGGGACGCGGTGATCTCCATCTTCTGTCACCTTCCGCCGGATCTCCGCCGGAAGGTCCACCGCGCAGTGGTCGAAGCGCTCCGGCCCGGCGGCGTGGTCCTCCTCGAGGCCTACACTCCCGACCAGCTTCGCCACGGCACCGGCGGCCCGAAAGCCCCGGAGCTGCTCTACACGGCGGACATGCTCCGGGAGGACTTCGAAGGCCTGGAATTCCTCCACCTGCGGGAACTCGAGCGCGACGTCACCGAGGGCCTGCTGCACCGCGGCCGCGCCGCGGTGGTCCAGATGGTGGCCCGCAAGCCGCAGTAGCCCTCGAGCCGATCTCCGCCGGGGCCAGAAGCCTGCGACGCGCGGCGCGTTGCGGGACGCGGCAAAGGTTGCTAATGCGGGGGCGGGGCCGCGGCGGTGCGGCCACCGACGGAGTCGAAGGTGAAGATCTGGCTCAACGGTGAGGAGCGCGAAATCCCGGACGGGATCACCGTCGGCGAGCTCCTGGACACCCTCGGAGTGGTTCGCGCCCGCGTCGCCGTCGAGGTGAACCTCCGCGTGGTGCGGCGTGCGGACCACGATTCGCATCGCCTGCAGGAGGGGGACCGCGTCGAGGTGGTCCATTTCGTGGGCGGCGGCGCCCCGGGCCCCGGAAAGGAATGGTCATGACCGACGATCTCCTTCGCATCGGCCGTTACACCTTCCGCTCGCGCCTCTTCACCGGCACGGGGCGATTCCGCGACTTCCCCACGATGAAGGCGGCCCTCGAGGCCTCCGGCAGCGAGGTCGTCACCGTGGCCGTGCGCCGCCTCGACCTGAACGCCAAGGGCGAGGAGAGCCTGCTCTCCTGGATCCCGGAGCACATGACGCTCCTGCCCAACACGGCAGCCTGCTTCACCGTGGAGGACGCGGTCCGCACCGCCCGGCTGGCGCGCGAGCTGTGGGACACCGACCTCGTCAAGCTCGAGGTCATCTCGGATCCGAAGACGCTGCTTCCCGATGTGGAGCAGACCATCGAGGCGGCGAAGATCCTGGTGAAGGAGGGCTTCACCGTACTGCCCTACACGAACGACGACCCCGTCGCCTCCAAGAAGCTCGAGGACGTCGGCTGCGCCGCGGTGATGCCGCTGGCCGCACCGATCGGCTCGGGCCTCGGCATCCGCAACCCCTACAACATCCTGATGATCCGGGAGATGGTGAAGGTGCCCGTCCTCGTCGACGCGGGCGTGGGCACGGCCAGCGACGTGGCCATCGCCATGGAGCTCGGCTGCGACGCCGTCCTGCTCAACACCGCCATCGCCCAGGCGCGCGACCCGGTGCGGATGGCCCGGGCGATGAAGGCCGCCTGCGAGGCGGGCCGCGACGCCTTCCTCGCGGGCCGCATCCCCAAGAAGCTCTACGGCACCGCATCCTCGCCGATCGAAGGCACCATCTCCGGCTCCTGAGATGACCGGCGTGTCCCGGGTCCCGACCTTTCGCCTCTACCTCGTCACCGACCGGCGGATCCGCCCCGACCTGCCCACGGCGGTCGACCGGGCGCTCTGCGCGATCCCGCGCGGCGCGGCGGCGGTGCAGCTGCGCGAAAAGGACCTTTCTGCGCGTGAGCTCTTCGAGCTCGCGCGGGCCTTGCGCGAGGTGACGGCACGCCATGGGGCGCCGCTCCTCGTCAACGAGCGGCTGGACGTGGCCCGGGCCGCCGGCGCGGACGGCGTGCACTTGCGCCGGGCTTCGCTCGACTGCGCCGACGCGCGGACCTTCCTCGGCGAGGTCGCCTGGATCGGCGCGAGCTGCCACTCCCTCGCCGAACTCGACGAGCGCGCCGGAGCGGACTTCGCCACCTTCAGCCCGATCTTCGCGAGCCCCGGCAAGGGCGAGCCCCTCGGCCTCGACGCCCTGGCCGAGGCAGCCCGAATTTCCCGCCTGCCGCTCTTCGCGCTGGGTGGCGTAAGCGCCGAGCGCATCCCGGAAGTGCTCGCCGCGGGCGCGTTCGGCGTGGCCGCTATCCGCGCGTGGCTCGACGGCGACCCCGCCGAGTCCACGCGCCGCCTGTGGAAACCCTTCGAAAAGGCGTCTTGACCGCCTGCCCGGCCCGGCGAAAAGGAAGAGGCGATGACCGGATCTCCCAGCGCCGCCGCTTCGAGGCGCGATCTTTTTTCGGACGCCCCCCGCACGCACAGCCGCTTCCACCAGCGGATCCTCGCGGAGGAGATCCTCCTTTCGCGGGGGGGCGCCGATCTCGGGCGCGTCACGCCCACGCTCTCGGCGGCGAGCATCGACCTCAACCCGCACCAGCTCGAGGCGGCGATCTTCGCCCTGGAGAGCCTTCCCTTCGGCGGCTGCATCCTCGGCGACGAGGTCGGACTCGGAAAGACGGTGGAGGCGGGGCTGGTCATCGCCCAGCTCGTCTCCGAAGGGCGCGGCCGCATCCTGATCCTCGTCCCCGCCCCGCTGCGCGCGCAGTGGCGCGACGAGCTGTGGGACAAGTTCGGGCTGGTGGCCGAGTGCGTCGACGGCCCCGCCGCCCGCGCCTCCGGCCGGCTCAACCCCTTCGACCTACCCGTGCCGGTGATCTGCTCCGTCCCCTTCGCTGCCAACCGTGCGGACGCCCTGCGGCAGGTGCCGTGGGACCTGGTGGTCATCGACGAGGCGCACCGGCTCCGCAACGCCTACCGCCCCACCCACAAGACCGGGCGCGCGCTGCGCCAGGCTTTGGCCGGCGTTCCCAAGCTCCTCCTCACCGCCACCCCGCTCCAGAACAGCCTGATGGAGCTCTACGGGCTGGTGAGCCTCATCGACGAGACCATCCTCGGCACGGAGGAATCCTTCCGCGCGCTCTACGGCCCGCTGCTGCAGCCGCCCCCGCCGGAGGATCACCCGGAGGCGGCCCAGCGCCTCGCCGAGCGGGCGCAGCTGATGGAGGACCTCAAGGAGCGCCTCTCGCCCGTCATCCACCGCACGCTGCGGCGGCAAGTGCGCGAGTACGTCAAGTACACCAACCGCCGCTCCATCGTGGAGGACTTCCGCCCCTCCCCGGAGGAGCAGGAGCTCTACGACCGCGTCAGCGAATATCTCTGCCGCGAGCGCGTCGCCGCCATCCCGCCCGAGCGGCGCACGCTGCTCACGCTCTGCTACCGGAAGATCCTCGGCAGCTCGACCTTTGCCATCGCTGCCACGCTGGAGAAGCTCGCCGACGGCCTGGAGGCGCGCATCCGCCGCGCCAAGGAGGTGGCGCGCGCCCAGGCCGAACACCTCGCGATGCTCCTCGAGATGGACGACGACCAGGACGGCATCGAGGAGGAGGTCCGCCGCATCTACGAGGAGGAGGCCGAGGAACTCCTCGACGACCGGCAGATCGGCGACCGCAAGCCGATGTCGATGGAGGAGTGCGAGGCCGAGCTCGCCGAGCTGCGCGAGATGGCCGCCCTCGCCCGCTCGATCCGCCGCAACGCCAAGGGCGACGCGCTGGTGCGAGCGCTTCGGCGCGCGTTCGACGTGGCCGCGCAACAGGGCTGGCCGCAGAAGGCGGTGATCTTCACCGAGAGCCGCCGCACCCAGGCCTACCTCAAGGAGCTTCTCGAAGAGGCCGGTTATACCGGAAAGATTTCGATCCTCTGCGGCGACGGCGCCGGTCCCGAGGAGCGCAAGCGCCTGGTGGAGGAGTTCCGCAACGAGACGCAGATCCTCGTCTCCACCGAGGCCGGCGCCGAGGGCCTGAACCTCCAGTTCTGCAACCTGCTCATCAACTACGACCTGCCCTGGAATCCGCAGCGCATCGAGCAGCGCATCGGGCGGTGCCACCGCTACGGCCAAACGCGCGACGTGCTGGTCATCAACATGGTCAACCGCTCCAACGCCGCCGAGGCGCGCCTCTACGAGCTTCTCGAGCAGAAGCTCTCGCTCTTCGACGGCGTCTTCGGCGCCTCCGACGAGGTGCTCGGCGCGCTCGACAGCGGCGTGGATTTCGAGAGGCGGGTCCTCGAGATCTACCAGAGCTGCCGCTCCGAGAAGGAAGTCGACGAGGCCTTCGCCCGCCTCCGCGCGGAGATGGAGGCCAAGATCCACAGCCGCATGGAGGAGGCGCGATCCGCGCTCCTCGACCGCTTCGACGAGCAGGTGCGCGCGCGACTGCGCATGCGCATCGACGAGGCGCGCGAGGCGCTGCGCAAGGGGGACGAGAAGGCCTCCGCCCTCGCCCTTTCCGTGCTCGGCGAGGACGCCGACCGCCGCGGCGACGTCATCGACGTCCGCCGCATTCCGCCCGCCCTGCTCGAAGCCGCCGGCGGCGAGCTCGCCACCGGACTGTACTCGCTGCGCAGCGCGCGCGAGGCCCGCGAGGCCGGCCTGGCAAAGCTCGGTCCCGGCTCGCCACTCGTCAAGGCGGCCGCGCGCGTGGTGCGCAACACCTTCGTCGAGGGCCCCGTCTTCCTCGCGCTCGACGCCAGCCGCGCCCCCGCGGACCTCGCCCCCCTCTTCGGCAAGGAGGGGTGGTGGTTCGCCTACAAGCTGGTCGCCGGCGACGTCGAACCCGAGGAGCGCATCGCGCACATCGTGCTCGTTCGCGAGGGAAGCACCTACCGCTCCCTCGATCCCGACACCGCCGCGCTCTTCGTCGAAGTCCCCGCGGAGGAGACCGACCTTCGCCCCGCGGGCGGCACGAGCGTCAGCGTGAGCACCGCCCAGGAGAACGCGCTCGCGCGCGTGATGGCGCGGATGAAGGAGGAGGTCGAGGCACGGCGCCAGGCCGCCGCCGACCGGGCCCGCGATCGCTGGGACCGCTTCACCGAGGAGGTCCTGCAGCGCTCCCGCAGCCGCGTCGAGGAGGCACGCCTCGCCTGGGAGGCCGCGCGCAAGGCGCTGATCGCCTGCCCCGACCCCGCCGAGGCCCAGCGTCTGCGACGCGAGCGCGATTCCCGCGAGCGCGAGTACCGCCGTCGCCTCGACCAGCTCCGCCTGGAGGAGCAACGGCGCTACGCCGACAAGGATCGGGCCTTGCTGGAGATCCAGAAGAAGGCCACTGTGAGCCAGATTCAAAAGACCCTGCTCGCCACGAGCTACTGGTTCTTGCGGTGAGACGACTGAGACTTCGAACCGCGATGGTGATGAGCGGCGGCGCCGCTCGGGGCGCCTACGAGGCCGGCGTCATCTCCTATCTTCGCGACGAGCTCGAGCCGGAGCTCGGGCGGCCGATCGCGGTCGACATCCTCGCGGGCACCTCGGTCGGCGCCATCAACGCCTGCTTCCTCGCCGCGAGCGCACACGAACCCGCTACCCAGGGCCAGGCCATCTGCGAGCGCTGGAAGGAGCTCGAGGTCCGCCACATCCTCCGCTTCGGCGTCAACGACGTCATGCGCATCGTGCGGGAGCTGACCCGGCGCACCCCCGCCCTCGTCAATCCCGACGCCTCCGTCGGCGGCCTGGTCGATCCGCGCGGCCTGCGCGAGATGGTCTGCAGGGTCGTCCGGTGGCCCTGCATCGGTCGCAACATCCGCGCCGGCCTCATCCACGCCGTCTCCGTTTCCGCCACCCGCGTCTCCACCGGCCAGGCCACCGTCTTCATTCAGAAGCGCGACGACACCCCCGTCCGCGTCCAGGACCTGCACTACCGCGCGGTGCCGACGCGCCTGCGCCCCTCCCACGCCCTCGCCTCTGCCGCCATCCCCCTGCTCTTCCCCGCGGTGCGCATCGGCGGCGAGCTCTACGTCGACGGTGGCCTGCGCCAGAACGTGCCCCTCAGCCCCGCCCTGCGGCTCGGCGCCCACCGCGTCATCGTCGTCTCCCTGCGCAAGCGCCCCGTCTCCGACCCGATCGGCCCGGGCGGAACGGGAACGGGCGTCGCGGCGCGCGAGCCGCGCCCCGCCACCCCCTCCGAGCGCGCCTATCCGTCCGCCGCCTTCCTCCTCGGCAAGACGCTCAATGCCCTGCTGCAGGACACGCTCGACGAGGACCTGCACCGCCTGCGCAAGTTCAACGCCCTCCTCGAGGCCGGCACCATCGCCTATGGCCCGAGCTTCGAGGAGGTCATCGCCAGGGGAATGCGGCGCACCCAGCCCATGCGGTGGATCCGCAACATCCTCGTGCATCCTTCCGAGGACATCGGCGCCCTCGCCGCCGAGTACGCCCGCTCCCCCGAGTTCCGCAAGCGCGCCGGCGACTTCGTCGCCCGCATCCTCCGCCGCATGGCCGAGTCCGAGGCCCCGGACCGCGCCGACCTCGTCTCCTACCTCCTCTTCGACGGCGGCTTCGCCGAGATCCTCATCGACCTCGGCCGCAAGGACGCCCGCGCCCGCCGCGACGAGTGGCTCCGCTTCTTCTCCGACGAGCCCGAATCCGAGGCCGAAGCCGTCCAGTTCGAACGCTACGGGTGGGGACGGGAGGACTAGCCGGAAGCCGTGCGGTTGCGGCCCTAGGACAGATTCAGCTGCGGTGGCCAGCCCCCGAGGCGCGTGCATGTCGGTCCTGCGAGCGCCCAGCTCCGCCCCGCTCTGGATGCGCCGCGGTCCCCCTGCTGCCCCGCCCCCGCAGAAACCCGCCCCAGGTGCACCTGCTCAAAACCTGTAAGGAATGGCGCGCCCACAGCGTCTTGACGAGCAGCAAGGCCCCATCGCCAAGTCCGACAGGGGAAGCAATGAGCGCCTCGAAAAAAAGCCGCAGGCGAATGTCCCTTCGCCTGCCTGCCCCGCACGCCCTCACCCCCCGCTCGCGCTCGTTCGGCGCGGTGACCGAAGGCGTACCCCCTACCAGGTACCTCTCCTCGCCACCACCCCGCCCAGACCATTTAGCGCGAGCAGGAGTGGATTTCCTGAAAGGCACGTGCCAGAACAGCGCTCCCCAGTAGGATAGCCATCCCTCGACTCCACTGCCGAGCCCGAAGAAGGTTGGACGATGATCTCGAACCATCTGTCCCCTGTTGACGAAGCCTCCAAGCGAATCGATCAGCTACTTGGGTACCTCGAGGTGTACCACACGACGATTCGCGCAAAGCCGGTCTTCCACCTGATAGACTACCCCTTCCGCCTTCTCCTCGCAGAGCTGCCCGACCACCCCAACATTCGGCATCCGCTGGAGCCGAACTTCACGCTTCCAGCAGACACCCGGTTCACCCTTTCCATCAGACGGCCAGAGAGCAGCTCTCCTCCGGACGTCCCCGACGATTTGCGTCCCTATGTCACTCCCTCTGCCGATCCGGCAAGGGAACCCGAGTTCAACAGCGAAATTCTGCAAGAAGACCAAGAACTCGAACAGCGCTTGACGACCCACTGGTTGTCCTATCTCGAAAAGTGGCAGGCATGGGCTCTCGACGAACAACGCAACCGGGAAGCCTCACGAATTTACAACCGACTCTATGATCTCTACCGTGATTTTCAGCGAGAAGGCGAAAGCCTCCGCCTCGTCGTCTGTTCGGGCGTGATCTCTGCCCAAATTGAAGGCAGGCATGTATGCCATCCTCTCCTGATGAGGGATGTCGAGCTCGTCTTCGATCCCGACAACGAGACGATACGTCTCGAGGAAACGGATGGGGCCACGACTGGCCTTTACGACGCCATCCTCTCCAACGCCCTCGGCGATCAGGGCTGGCTCGACTCCCTGAAAAAGCAGCTCGCCGACGAGTCGATTCACCCTCTCGGAGGCGAGAAAACCTTCGACCTTCTTCGCAGCCTCGCCATTCGCCTCGACCCGGATACCGAGTTCTCCCCCAGCCTTGAAATCCCCGGGACTGCGTCGGCACCACTCATTCACTACGCACCGGTCATTCTGCTACGGGACAAAGGCGCAGGTTACCGGGCATTCGTAGAAGCAGCCAGGCGCCGAGTGCGCGAGGGCAAGGCTTCGAACCAGGTTCTCTTGGACCTCGTCGGCTTGGGAAGTTCCGGCCCGAGAGAGGTGCTAGACGCGGACGCGTCCCTCCCCATCGACATCCTCTTTGCCCGACCCGCGAATTCCGAGCAAGAGAAGGCTGTAAAATACCTCGAGCGCCAGCCCGCCGTCTTGATTCAAGGCCCTCCCGGAACGGGCAAGACACACACCATCGCCAACATCATTGGGCATTACCTCGCTCACGGTCGATCGATTCTGGTAACGGCTCACACCGCGAAGGCCCTCCGAGTGCTTCGCCATCATCTCCCCGAGCGCCTGCAGAGCCTTTGCGTGGCCGTCCTGGATAGCGATGCTCGAAGCAAAAACGAACTCAAGTCGTCCGTGAACGAGATCGCCCGACGGTTGGCCGACGATCCGATGAGGCTGTGTCAGATAGCCAAGAGGGCCGAAGCCCAGAGGCAAGACCTCCGTCGTGCTCTCGAGCAGAAGCGCCGCGACCTGATCGACGCTCTCGGGGCAGAGTATCGAAGCCTCGTCATCGCCGGCGAGCCGATCGATCCGATTTCGGCAGCGCGCGAGGTAGCCGAAGGCATCGGAAAGCACGACTGGATTCCTGATCAGGTCCCACTCGACACTCCTTGTCCTCTCTCCCGGGCGGAAATCGAGGAGCTCTATCGTCTCAACGCGGAAATTCCGACGGAAATCGACCGAGCGTTCCGGTCCGGCCTTCCGGACCCGAAGCAGCTTCCAGCCCCGGATGACTTCTCTTCCCTGGTCAAAGAGCTTGCCCATCACGCCCGGAATGCGGATCTCCACCGACCCGAGGACTGGGAGCGCTCCATCGAAGAGCTCCCTCCGAAAGAGCTCCAATCCCTCAGAAACGATACCGAGGACCTTTCGAAGCTCCTCCTCTCTCTGGAGCCCTGGCTTCGGTACATCGCCGGACTCGAGGCCCTTCAAAGCAGGAAGGTCGAGGCCTGGAAGGAGCTCGTTGGAGATCTCAAACGCCTCCACGAGCAGGACGACCAGGTATACGCAACTCTCCTGCGCCATGATCCTCACCTGCCCGAATCCAGCGACCCGACTCAGCTCGCGAGCACGCTAGACGCGATTACCGCATACCTGAAGACCCATGGAAAGATCGGCTTTCTCAAGCGCCTCGTCTCGCCAGGCTGGAGACAAGTGATCGAGGCCTGTCGGGTGGCTGGCCGGCCCCCTGCGAGTGTCGAGGAATTCGAAGCCCTCGCGATGAAAGCCAGACTGGAGCTCGAAACCCGACGCCTCTCCGAACGATGGGATCGCCAGGTCACGCCCGTGGGCGGTCCCTCGTCCGAAGCGCTCGGCGGGCTGCTTTCGACCCGAGCGCGGGAGCTCCTTGGGACAATCGAGAGAGCGCTCTCGATCTGGGACTCGAAGTGGGTGCCCCTCCAGAAGCGCCTTCGCGAGCTCGGTTTCCGCGACTTCCGCGAGGAGCCGCCTACTCTCGTTCCGTCCGCCCTCGTCGAGCACCGCGCACGTTTTCTGAACGACGTGGTCGCGCCGAAGCTCGCCGCTGCAGTCGATCATCTGAAGCACACCGCTCTTCGCGCCCGACTTCGCGAAGCGACCAGCCGGATAGCCGCAACGGAAGCCCCGCATCGGGCTCTTCATCCGCTCGTTCACGCGATTCGCGAGGCGCTTCGCCAGCAGGATGTGGAGAGCTACCGAAAGGCTTACGACCAGCTACTCCACGTCTACTCCTTCGTCACCGATCGGCTTCGGCGCGACGAGCTGCTCGCCAAGCTGAGGACCGTCGCACCAGGCTGGGCCAACGGCATCGAGCAACGGAAGCCGCCTCACGACAAGAGCCTGCCTCCGGGAGACCCGCTTCTAGCCTGGAGATGGCGCCAGATTCACGATGAACTGGAACGACGCGCTCAGGTCGACATCAGCCAGTTGAATCAGGAGATTCGAGAGCTCGAGAAGCGCCTAGAGGCGACAACGCTCGAGCTGATCGAGAGTCGGGCGTGGCATGCGCAGATCGAGCGAACGGGCCACGACCAACGTCGCGCGCTTCACGAGTATGTCGACGCGATGAAGCGATACGGAAAGGGCACGGGAAAGAATGCGTTGCACAACCTGAGAATTGCCCAGAACGCACTGCAGCGCGCTCTTCGGGCTGTCCCGGTATGGATCATGCCCCTCGAGCGAGTATATGAAACCTTCGTGGGCCAGGACGTTCAGTTCGACCTGCTCATCATCGACGAGGCATCCCAGTGTGATCCTCGAGCTCTCGCCGCCTTCACCCTCGCCAAGAAAGTTCTCGTGGTGGGAGACGACGAGCAGGTGAGCCCCGAGGCCATCGGGGAAAATCTCAACGCAGTCATCAACCTCATCAATGCGCATCTCGGGCCCGAGATTCCAGGTCGTCTGCTTCTCGACGGAAAAAGCTCGGTCTACGATATCGCCAAGCAATCGTTTCCACGGCAACTACGCTTAATCGAGCACTTCCGCTGCGTCCCCGAGATCATCGAGTTCAGCAACAACCTCTCGTACAACGGAGAAATCAAGCCGCTGCGCGATTCCACCGATCTCACCATTCGGCCATTCACCGTCGAGCACGTGGTCGCCAATGGCTACATGGACGACCACATCAACCACGCCGAGGCAATGGAAATTGTCGCTCTCATCGCGGCGGCAATCGACCAGCCGGAATACAAGGGAAAGACATTCGGAGTTGTCACTCTTCTCGGAAACAAGCAAGCTCCGTACATCGACAAACTTCTCAGGGAGCACCTCCAACCTTCCGTAATCGAGTCCCGAAGGATTCTTTGCGGCACCCCAGCTCACTTTCAGGGAGATGAACGGGACGTGGTCTTTCTGAGCCTGGTTGAATCTCCACGGGAGGATCGCGGCCCCTTGCGGCTCTTCTCCGAAGGGGCTTCGGACGCGAACAAGAAGAGACTCAACGTGGCAGCAAGCCGCGCACGCGATCAGCTCTGGGTGGTCCACTCCCTCAAGGCCGATGAGGACCTCAAGCCGGATGACCTGCGCTGGCAGCTCATCATGCACGTGCGCAATCCACGAGCGGCGATGCAGCAGAAGCTAGCGGCCACGCGCCTCGCCGAGTCGGAGTTCGAGAGGCGGGTCATCTCGGATTTGACGAGCCGAGGATTCAAGCTGCGTCCCCAGTACGAAGTCGGGTACTACCGCATCGACATCGTAGTTTACGGGCGAAACGGCCGAAAGGTCGCGGTCGAGTGCGACGGCGATCGCTTCCATTCGAGCGAGGAGGCCATTCGCAACGACTACGAGCGCCAAATGCTGCTCGAGCGCCTTGGATGGCAGTTCATTCGAATCCGGGGTAGCCAGTATTTCCGCGATCCCAAGACCACCATCGATCGCGTCGAACAGGAACTCCGAACGATGGGTGTTGAGCCCATCCTGTCTTCCACCGCCGACCAGGCGGAAGAACCAGACCGAGTGGGAACGGAGCTGCTCGACCGGGTTCGACGCAGAGCGCGAGAACTGCTCGACTACTGGAACGCCAAGGGTAGGCGAGCCAGGGTTGCGTAAAGGTCGACGCGGCGAGGCGTTGGCAGACCGGCTCCCCGTCTTCACCAGCCCAGTGCGCCGCGACGCGACGTGGCCCCTGTCCATCCGCAGGTTCGAGCCTCTTCGCCGGGCAGGGGCCAAGGAGCCCGCTCAGGGATACAGCATCCGTACGGACCAGGTGTCGCCGAGGCGCTCGTAGAGGAGGCGCTCGTGGAGGCGGTCGGGGCGGCCCTGCCAGAACTCGATGCGGTCGGGGATGAGGCGGAAGCCGGACCAGTGGGGCGGGCGCGGGACGGGCTGGCCCTCGAACTTCTGCTCGAACTCGCGCAGGCGCTGCATCAGCTCCTCGCGTCCGGAGAGGGTCTCGCTCTGGCGCGAGGCCCAGGCGCCGAGCTGGCTGCCGCGCGGGCGGGTGGCGAAGTAGGCGTCGGCCTCCTCGTCGGAGACGAGCTCGACCGCGCCCTCCACGCGCACCTGCTGCTCGAGCCGGCCCCAGTGAAAGCAAAGGGCGGCCCGCGGCCGAACGAAGAGGTGGCGCGCCTTGCGGCTCTCCAGGTTGGTGTAGAAGACGAAGCCCCGCTGGTCGACGTGCTTGAGCAGGACCATGCGCACGGAGGGGTTGCCGTCCTCGTCGGCAGTGGCCAGGGCCATCGCCTCCGGCTCCCAGATCTCGGACTCGCGCGCGCGCTTGTACATCTCGATGAAGCGGTCGATGGGGTCCTGGAATTCCATGGCTGCCTTCACACGATGAGGTTGATGGCGGCGGGCAGGATCTCGAAGGTCGCCGGCAACCGGCCGGGAACCTCGCCGTCCACGTCGAGCAACACCTCGTCGCCCTCGCAGACGGCCTCCACTCGCCTCGCCTTGTACGTGCGCGTGCCGGAAAGCGCAACGTGCGTTCCGTCGTAGAGCTTTCGCCCCTTGAGCAGAAAATCAGCGAGCCCGTAGCCCTGCCAGAGCGTCACGTCGAAGAGGCCGTCGTCGGTGCGCGCCTCCGGCGCCACCATCATGCCGCCGCCGAAGTAGCGGCCGTTGGCGATGGCCAGGCAGGTGATCGGGCCCTCCTGCCAGGGCCCGTCGTCGATGCGGAAGCGACAGACCCGGTCGCGGTAGCGGCAAAGTCCCTTGAGCGAGCCCAGCATGAAGGCGAGGCGCCCGCCGATGCTCTTGCGCATCTGGTTGACGTAGCCGTCGATCACGCCCGAGATGCCGAACGACGCCACGTTGGCGAAGTGCCGGGTCTGCCGGTTGCCCTTCAGGTCGACGTATTGCACCCGCCCCACGTCGAAGGGGCGTGGCCGGCCCCGGGAAAGGCGCGCGGCGGTTGCCTCGACGCTGAGGTCGATGGAAAAGCTCTTCAGGAAGTCGGAGCCCGTGCCGCGGGGCAGGACGGCCAGCGCCGCGCCGGGCCGCACGAGCTCGCCCTTCTCGTCGAAGAAGCCGTTGACGACCTCGTTGGTGGTCCCGTCGCCCCCCACCGCCACCACCACGTCCGCCCCGCGCTCCAGCGCGTGGCGCGTCAGGTCCGTCGCCTCGTTGGGCCGCCTGGTGAAGTAGGTGCCGAAGTCGCCCACCTCCTCCCGGAGCGCAGCCGTCAGCGCCGGCCAGGCGCGCCCCGTGGCCCCGCCCCGCGACTGGGGGTTGACGATGAAGACCAGCTTCCGCGGCATGCCGGCATGATCGCCGCCCACCCCCCGGGCGGCAAGCCCCGTCTATGCCAGGCGTGGAAAGGACCGCATACCGGACGCAGCACACTCCCGGCGCACATGGTGTCGTCTCACATCCGCGTTGACACGAGCCGCGGCCGCCCGTTCAATTCTTGCGGCATCGATCGACGCGCGGTGGAGGCAGCCTGGAGCAGCGCTCGGCCTGGACGGGTAGGCGGGTCGCAGGGCTGGTGTCCGTACGGGTGGCGACGACGGACCGCTTCGGGCGGCCCGTGGGGGAGAAGGAGTTCTGGGTGGAGCCGCGGCACGAGGCAGAGCTGCGGCGCTGGCTGGAGTACGTCCGCCACAACGCCCGCCGCTTCCTGGCGCTCGTCCTCGGCGAGTCGGTGCTCGCTCTCGCCGGGGCCTCCCTCCTCGCCTTCTGGCCGAGCGCCTACTGGCTGGTGGTCGCCGCGCTGGTCGCCCTCGGCGTGACCACCATCGTCTACCCCTTCGCCACGCCCGAGACAAACGCGCTGCTCGGCATGCGAAGGGCGCGCTCGCTGGCACGCGCCGGCGGCGTGCTCCTCCTCGCCATGGTGGTCTTCCTCGCCATCCGGATGCCCGCCTGAAGCGAAATCCGAAGGCGGGCCGTGGAGAGCGCAGCGCCTTCGCAGGGAGCCTCGCGTCGGGGCTCGCACCGCGACGCAAATTTTTTCACGCCTCAAATTCGTCAGGCTTGCGGTGGCTCGCCTCGTCGGCGGGCCGCGCGGAGGGGTGGAGATGCGAGGCGTGAGATGCGGACAGGGATACCCCCTCCTCGTCCTCCTGCTGGGGATCCTTTTCCCGAGCGTCGGCCCGGCGGCACCGGCCGCCCAGCGTTATCCGACGGTCTCGCTGACCTTCGACGACACCTACGCGAGCCATCGCTGGGTGGCCGAGATCCTCCACGAGTCGGGGATGGTCGCCACCTTCTACGTGAACAGCCCGCGCGTGGGGAAGTCGAATTACCTCGACCTCGAGGATCTCCACGCCATCGAGGCGCTCGGCCACGAGGTCGGCGGGCACAGCCTAAGCCACATCGAACTCCTGGGACTGGACGAAAAGAAGGTGGTCCGCGAGGTCTGCGACGACCGCCAGGCGCTGCTCTCGATGGGGCTGAACGTCCGCGCCTTCGCCTACCCCCGCAACAGCTTCGGGCCCGCCACGCTCCGCGTGGTGGAGAAGTGCGGCTACCTCTCGGCACGCGCGGCGGCGGGCATCGCCATTCCGGGAGACTGCAAGACCTGCCCGCGCACCGAGAGCCTCCCGCCTCCGAATCTCTTTCAGATCCGCACCATCCCCTCCTACCAGAAGAAATGGGGCTTTGAGGTCCTCCGCGCCGCCATCGAGGCCGGCGACCCCGATGGCTGGCTCGTCCTTGTCTTGCACGACGTTTGCGACGCGTCCTGTTCGGACACCTACGCCATCCTCCGGGACGACTTTCTGAACCTGATCGACTGGATGCGGAGAAACGGGGTGCGCACGCGAACCGTCACCCAGATGGTCCTCGGCCTGGAGCCGGGCGAGCAGCCGGAAGACGCGGACGAAGACGGAGTCGCTGACGACTTCGACAACTGCCCGGACACGGCGAATCCAGATCAGGCGGACTTCGACGGCGACGGCGCCGGTGACGTTCGCGATGCCTGCCCCTTCGCGGCGACCGACGACGCGGACGGCGACGGGGTCTGCGACGACGTCGACAACTGCCTGGACACCGAGAACCCGGATCAGGCGGACGCCGATGGCGACGGCGTCGGCGACGCTTGCGACCTCTGCCCGCTCTCGCCGACCGACGATGCCGACGGCGACGAGGTCTGCGACGACGTCGACAACTGCCTGGGCGCCGCCAACCCGAACCAGGCGGATGCCGACGGCGACGGGATCGGCGACGCCTGCGACTCTCCTCTGCTGCCCGACCCGCCCGCCCCGCTCTCGCCAAAGGGGCCCGCGGCCCGCCGCGCGCTCGCCGACTCCGGCTGCAGCTCCGCCAGCGCGGACCTCTCCCTCCTCGGCCTGCTCGCCGTTCTGCACGCGATCCGGCGCCGCGCACGCGTGAGCGACGCGTGATCCCGCGGCGAAGGGCCTAGTGAGGTCGCAGCAGCGCGGCGAGGCGCTCACCGAGGGCGTCGAGCTCCGGCGCGGCGGAGACGAGGACGGGAAGGTAGCGGCCGGTGAGCTCGGAGCAGACGGCGACCGCGCTTTCGCGGGCGATGCGCGCCAGCCACACGCGGTGCCCCTCGGGGATGGTGGCGAAGAGGTTCTCCCACGCGTCCGAGGGCACTTCGCTCTCCCAGTAGCGCTCGGTGCCGAGCTGGCCGGGGGTCTCGGTGAACGAGAGCCCGAGTTCGCGCGCGCTCGCGCGCGCCGCCTCCACCCGCGCCCGCTCCCACGCGGTGTCCGTGGGGAAGAGCAGCGACAGAACCGCGCGCTCGCCGCCGGAGATCTCGGCGCCGATCGGCGGCTGGATGCGCCGGCTCTCGATCTTCAGCCACCGCGCGAGCTCGACGGGGCTCCCCTCGCAGGCGATCTCCGCCGTGCGCCGACACATGCGCCGCGCGCGAAGCACGGCCCACGTGATCTCGCCCAGCGCGCCCTGGTTGCCGACGAAGACCTGCGTGATCGAGGGCCCGGCCGCGGAGCGCGGCACCGGGAAGGTTCGCACCACCGAGCCGTCGTCGAGGATCACCTTGAGCGCGGCCACGCAAGGGGCGAGGCGCCCCGCCTCCACCCAGCGGCCCGCGTAGGGTCCCTCCAGCCACTCCCGCACCGTCCCGCGCAGCACCGAGGGCGGCTGCGAGCCCAGGGTCAGGCCGCGGCTGCGCAGCCGCTCCTCGGCCTGCCACACGGAAACCGTGGCGGGGACCTCGAGCCACATGTTGGTCTCGTCGAGGTTTCCAAATGCGCTTCTCATGTCTTCCATTTTCCCGGACTCAAGATCCCCACCGGGTCGCAGGCGCGCTGCAGGGCGCGCAGCACCTCGACTCCCTTTTCACCGAGCTCCTCCGCCAGCGCCTCGGCCTTCTGCAGCCCCACGCCGTGGTGGTGGCTGATCGTCGCGCCCTCCTTGCGCGCCGCCGCGAGCGCCGCGGCCCAGGCGGCGTCGTACTGCTCGATGCCGCGGTCGACGTCCTCGGCCGCGCCCAGGAGGGTGAAGTAGATCGAGCAGCCGTCGGGATAGGCGTGGCTGAGATGGGCCATACAGAAGGCGTGCGGCGACACCGCCGCGCGAACTGCCTCGTGGAGGCGCACCACACCGCTCCAGCCGATGGCCACCTCGAGTGTGTCCACCCAGCCGCCCAGCTCGAAGACGAGGGGGAAGTTGCGGGAGACGTCCCAGCGGTGCCGCAGCCACCGATCCGCCGGGCCCTCTCCCAGATCGCGCCCCTCGTTGCGCCTGCAGATCTCGGCGATGGCGCGGGCTTCGGCCTTTGCCTCCCACCGCTCGCCCTCGTGCAGCAGCACGAGGAGCACGGAGCGACGGAGCCGAGCCAGGCGGTTGAGGGCCTGTGGCTGGCGCATGGCGAGGTTCCAGAGCATGCGCAGCGGCGCGGGCCGCGCCTCGCGCGGCTCGAGTTCGCGCATGCCCGGCGGCGGCGCGGGCGCGCCGGACTCCCGCGAGGGCCGAAGCGCCAGCATCGAGTCGAGCGGGTCGTAGAGCCGCGCCACCGAGGGCCGGTAGCCCGCCTGGAAGATCTCGCGCAGCGCTTGCACTCCGTGCTCGAGATCGGGGAAGCGCCGCGCCGCGCCGATCGAGGCCTCGGGAAGGGGCCAGATCCGAAAGGTGGCCTCGGTGATCACGGCGAGGCTCCCTTCGCTGCCGGCGAAGACCTCCAGCCAGTCGGTGCCGGGCACGGGGCGGGAGGGACGCACGACCTCGCCGGTGCCGAGGACGCACTCCGCCTCCACCACCATGTCCTCGATCTTTCCGTAGCGCGACGAGTTCTGACCGGCGGAGCGCGTGGCGATCCACCCGCCCACGGTGGAGCCGCCGATCGAGGCCGGCGCGTGTCCGAGCGTGAATCCCTCCGCGCGCAGCATGCGCTCGAAGTCGAGCCCGACGACGCCCGCCCCCGCGGCCGCCTCCATCCGCTCGCGATCCGGCGCATGGATCTGCGAGAGCCGCCGCGTGTCGAGGGCGAGGGTATTCGGTCGCATGGGGACGAGTGCGCCGAGCACGCCGCTGCGTCCGCCCACCGGCACCACGGGGATCGCGCGCTCGGAAGCGAAGCGCAGGATGCGCGAGACCTCCTCGGTGTCCTTCGGATAGACCACCGCCTCGGGCGGCCTCGGCATCAGCCCCTTGCGCCGCCACAGGATGCCCTTCGGCCACATGTCGCGCGCGGCTTCCACGCGGTCCCGCGGCGAGATGGAGATCGCTTCTACCCCGGTCGTGCGTCGCAGGTCCGAGAGCAGCGCCCCCGAGGGTTGCGGGATCTCGGCGAAGGGATGGAGCGGCGGCAGTCGACTCATGGTGCGGGGATGCGACGCGCACGGCCGCGGAGCCAGTGCGCGAGTTCGACCAGCGGGACTCCGGTGGGACAGACCGCCTGGGCCTCCTCGAGTTCGGCGGGGCGGAGCCGCAAGAGCGCCCGCCGGGCGAAGGGAAGCTCCGCCGAGGAGCGCGCCCACTGACGCGGCAGAAGCGAGGCCCCGTCGTAGAGAACGCGGTCCATGCGGGCGAGGTTTCCGTCGAAGGCGTCGCAGAGCCCGCACGCGATGCATCGCCCCGCCGCGGTGAGCATCGCCCGGTCTTCGAGCGTGGTCGGGATCAACCCCTCCGGGCCATAGTTCTCGTGGAAGCGCTCGACGCCTCCCTCTCCTCGCAAAAGTCTCTTGAGCGGCCGCACCGCGAGCGCGCGGTAGGTGAGATAGAGGTTCCCCCAGAACCGGCTCATCCGCCCTCCCTCGCAAACGATGTCCGCTGCGCGGCGGCGAGGGCAGCCCGGCGACCGGCGAGGTAGCCGGTGAAGACCGCCACACCCATCGCGGTGCTGTCGCGCGCCGGGTCGTGACCCGCGAGCACGTCGCCGCAGGCGAAGAGCCGCTCGTCGACGACGCGGTCGCCCTCGTCGAGCGGACGTAGCCCCCCGTCCACGCGCACGCCGGCGCGGTAGAAGGTCTGCTCGTCGGAAATCTCGTTCGAGGTGAGTCGAAACGACGAGGCGCAGCTCGGTCCCGCGACCGAAACGGGGAGCCGCAAGGTCGGCTCGTACAAGCAGCCGTTTTTCGCCACGCCGCCAGCGATGAATTTCCCGGTGGCGAGGACCACCGCCTCCGCCCGCACGGGCGTGCCCGGGTCCTCCGCCTCGCGCTCCACCCCGTCGGGGAAGAATCGCCTCGTCGAGGGCGGACGCGGCCGCGCCGAGCGGAACTCGAGCGAGTCGAGGTCGAGATCCGTCGCCGCCCGGATCTCCCCCTGCACGACCGCCACGCCCTCCCGCTCCAGCGCCTCGTCGAGGTAGCGCTGCAGGCGCGGCCCCAGCACCGACTGGCGCGTGGCCACGCTCTCCGACGCCGGAAGGTAGAGCGCCTCCTCGAGCTGCCCCAGCACGAAGCCCGGATCGCCACGGGAGAGGACGGGTGGCAGAAGGAGCCTCTGCACTCCATGTGAAAGCGCCCGTTTCACGCTCCCGACGAAGGTCGCCGGGTCCTCGTCGATCCGCGCGGCGATCTCGAAGGGCTGAAGGAGCACGTCGTTCCGGCGCGCGAGGAAGTCGCAGGGGACGGGGACGAAGGTCCGGACCAGACCGGCGGTGGCGCAGGCGTCGGTGAGCAGGCGCGCCCACAGTTCCGCGTCGTACTCCAGGTGGTTTTCGAAGCCGACGACCCCGATGCGCGGCTCCACCCGCGACAGGTCGCCGTCGATCACCGAGTGCAGCGCGCCCGCGGAGAACTTCAGCGTGCCGAGCGGCGTGGCGAGGCAACGGTTCGGTTCGATCGGGGAGACGAAGCGCAGGCCTTCGATCGTCTCCTCGGCGAAGGCGAGCGCCTCCGGGAAGCGCCCCAGCTCGTCGTAGAGGACGGCGTAGGGGTGGTCCGGGCGGGCCGCGGCCAGGTGGTGGACGCAGGCCTCGACGGAGAGCTCCTGCCCGCGCGGCCGGCGCGGCGTGGCGAGCGGATCGGGAGCCACGTCGAGCGCGCCCGAGGTGAGGGCCGTCGCGCCGAAGGAGCGCCGCACGAGCGTCACCTCCACGCCGCGTCGGCGCGCGGCGAGTGCCGCCACCGCGCCGGCGATGCCGCCCCCGACGACGAGCACCTCGGTGCGAAGCTCCCCGTCGACCGCCACGTCAGTGCACCTCCATCGGCAGCCCCTCCCCCGCCTCGGGCGAGGACGTGCGCGATGCCGGCGGACGGTCCTCCACCTCGCCCGGGAGGTCCGCCAGCGCCGCTGCACCGAGGTGCTGGCAACGGGAGAGTTCCTGCTGCGCCGCCGTGGGCCCCACGAGCACGCCGCGCTGTCCCTTCCACCGCAGCTGCAAGAGCGAGAGCAGCTCGTTGCGGTGCGCCCGCCCATCGAGATCGAGTTCGCGCGCGAGGACTACCGCCGCGAGCTGCGCGCAGTCACTGCCCTGGCAGGGCCCCATGCCCAGCCGGTTGCGGCGCCGCAGGTCGAGGAGCCGCCGCGCCTCCTCGTGGCGGATCGAATATGCGAGCTCGGCGGCGGTGACCTGCTCACAGCGACAGACCATGGCGCGCAGGCGCGGCTCGCGCCTGGCGAGTTCGCAGATCGCCACCGCGTTGGCGCCGTGCCGGTAGGCCATCCGCTCCACCGCCGTCTCCGAAAAGCCGTACTCCCGCGCCAGCGCGGCCACGTCTGGATGGGACTCCCCGCCGGGCAGCGGCTCCAGGTGCGTGTGGCACGGGCGACGGGGCACGCCCAGGCGGTCCTCGATCACGTCCACCGCCTCCTGCGCCATGATGCGATAGGAGGCGAGCTTTCCCCCCACCATGCTGAGCAGGCCGTCCGCGCCCTGCAGCCGGTGGTCGTAGATCGCGTGCTCGCGGCTGAGGTCGTCCTCCGGCTTGCCCCAGTCCCAGACCGTGGGGCGAATCCCCGCCCAGGCCCGGAGGATGCGCGCCTGCCCGAGCGAGGGGATGGTCCGCTCCACCGCCTCCCAGAGGTAGCGCACCTCGTCCTCGTGGATGCGGATGTCGTCGGGGTCGCCGTAGAAGTCGTCGTCGGTTGTCCCCACGATCGAGGTCTGGCCGTGCGGCATGACGAAGACCTCGCGTCCGTCAGCCGCCTGGCAGAGGACCCCGTAATTGGAGACACGACGGTCGAGGGTCAGGTGCACGCCCTTGCCGCCGCGAATGCGCAGTCGCGCTCCCGCGAGCCGCGCCACCTTCGGGGCCCAGGGCCCGGCTGCGTTGAACACGATGCGAGACTTCGCCGCCTCCTGTCGGCCGGTCTGCCGGTCGCGGAGCACCACGCCCTCGATGCGGCCCCCCTCCCCCCGCAGAAATTCGATCACCTCCGTGTAGGTGCGGATCTCGGCGCCGTGCTTGCGAGCGGAGATCGCGTTGGCCACACAGAGGCGGAACGGGTCGATCCCCCACTCGTCGAAGCTGATCGCGCCGACGAGATCGCGGCGGAGCGAGGGCTCGATCGCATAGGCCTCCCTCGCGGACAGCCGCGTGCTCGGCTTGCCCCGCTTGTAGGGCTGGTAGACGTCGTAGAGGTCCAGCACCACCCGGACCGCGTACGCCCACATGCGCTCGCGCAACGCGGGCCTTTCCGGGTCCTCCGCGTGGACGGGAAAAAGGAAGGGAATCCGAAACAGAAGGTGGGGCGCGATCCGCTGGATGTATCCCGAATCGATGCAGGAGAGCTCGGTGACCTTCCGGTCGTACTGCAGATAGCGCAGCCCGCCGTGGATCATCCCCGAGTTGGCCCCGGAGGAGCCCGCCGCGAAGTCCCGTTTTTCGACCAGCAGGGTGCGATGCCCCCGCATGGCCGCATCGCGGGCGATCCCCGTCCCGTTCACGCCACCCCCGACGACGATCAGGTCGTACATGGGGGCAAGTTAGAAACGGAACGCTCGGACGGCAGGCCGAGGGGCGACCGTCCCGGGCGGCGCGGAAGCCCGTTGCGCAAGATGACCGTCCCGAGCGGCGGGGAATCCCGCTGCGCCAGGTGGCCCCACGGCCAGCGTGGAAGCCGGTCGTGGTCGCCGGACGTCGCGAGGCAGCGGGCCCCGCGGGACGCAACAGGATCCTAGCCCTCCGGGAGCACCACCCGGATGTGCAGCTCCTCGAGCTGCGCGGGGCTCACGTCGCCCGGTGCGCCGGTCATCAGATCCGTGCCCCGCTGCGTCTTGGGGAAGGGAATCACGTCGCGGATGGAGTCGGCCCCCACAAGGACCATGACCAGGCGATCCAGCCCAACCGCGATTCCGCCATGGGGAGGCGCCCCGTAGGAGAGCGCGTCGAGGAGGAAGCCGAACTTGTCGTGTCGCTCCTTCTCCCCGATCCCGAGGACCTGGAAGACCTTCTCCTGGATCTCGGAGTCGTGGATGCGGATGGAGCCGCCCGCCACCTCGAAGCCGTCGAGGACGAGGTCGTAGGCGTTGGACCGCACCTTTCCCGGATCGGTCGAGAGCAGCGGAACGTCCTCCGGCCGCGGCGACGTGAAGGGGTGGTGCGCGGCGACGTAGGCCTGATGCTCCTCGGAGTACTCGAAGAGCGGAAAGTCGTGCACCCAGAGCGCGGCGTGCGAGCCTTCGGGGATGAGGTTCAGCTTGCGGCCGAGCTGCACCCGGAGCTGGCCGAGCACGCCGTTGACCAGCTTGGCCGGGCCGACCTGGAAGAGCAGGACGTCGCCCTCTTGCGCGCCCGCGAGCTCGTTGATCCGCGCGCGCAGGCCCGTCTCCACGTTCTTGGCAAGCGGGCTTTGCACCCAGCTCCCGTCGGGGCCGACCTTCGCGCGCGCGAGGCCGCGAGCGCCGAAGCTTCTGGCCACCTCCTCGAGCTTGTCGAGCTCGCTGCGGCTCATGCCTCCACCGCCCGGCAGGCGCAGAAGCTTGACGATCCCGCCCGCCGCCACCGCCTCCGCGAAGACCGGCACGCCGCCGCCGCCCGCCTCCTTCACCGCGGACGTCACGTCGCACAGCTCCAGCCCGAAGCGGATGTCCGGCTTGTCTGATCCGTAGCGGTCCATCGCCTCGTCGTAAGTGAGGCGCGGCAGCGGCAGCGAAAGCTTCTGGCCGAGGACCTCCTCGAAAATTCGAGCCAGCAGCCCCTCCATGACCTCCATGACCTGTTCCTTGGTCACGAAGGACATCTCCAGATCGATCTGCGTGAACTCCGGTTGCCGGTCGAGGCGGAAGTCCTCGTCGCGGAAGCACTTGACGATCTGGAAATAGCGCTCGAAGCCGCTGACCATGTACAGCTGCTTGAAAAGCTGCGGGCTTTCGGCCAGGCCGTAGAACGAACCCGGATGCAACCGCGAGGGGACGAGAAAGTTGCGCGCGCCGCCCGGCGTGAAGCGCACGAGAAAGGGCGTCTCCAGCTCCCAGAACCCCCGCGAGGAGAGATAGTTGCGCGTGACCTGGTTGATGCGATGACGCGTGTGGAAGATGCGCTGCATCACCGGCCGGCGCAGGTCGAGGTAGCGGTAGCGCAGCCTCAGCTCCTCGCTCGCCTCCACCTCGTCGCGGATGACGAAGGGCGTGGTTCGCGCCGGGTTGAAGACGTGCAGCTCCTCGGCGTGGACCTCGATGGCGCCGGTCGGTAGCTTGGGGTTCACGTTGGCGCCGCGCGAGGCGACCTTGCCGCGCACCCCGATCACGTACTCCAGCCGGAGATCCTGCGCCGCGGCGTGCGCGTCGGCCCCGTGCGCCTTGTCGAAGACGATCTGGGTGATGCCCTCCCGGTCTCGCAGGTCCACGAAGATGGCGCCGCCGTGGTCGCGCCGCTGGTGGACCCAGCCGAAGAGCACCACTTCCTGACCCACGTGGGAAAGATTCAACTCGCCGCAGCTATGCGTGCGGCGCATCTCGACGAAGGGGGAGGTCACGGGAAGACTCCGATCGGCTCGAACGAGCCGGCGTTCGCGGCGCCGGCGAGCCGCCGATTCTCCCGACCGCGAAAGCACCCGTCAAGGGCGCCAGTGGCCGGATAAGGGGGCCGCCCGGTAGCCAGCCTCGAAAGCAGGTGGTTAGGTTCTGCACAGGTGACGGCGGGATTTCCGCAGTGGAGGAGGGACCAACGTGATCCACATCGACATCCACCAGGAGAAGGGCGAGCGAAGAAAGATCCTTCACACGACCGAGCGAACCCAGCTCGTCACCTATACCCTGCCCCCCGGCGGGATGTACTACGAGGAGGAGGGCTTCGTCTCCAGCGACCAGGTCCTTTACGTCGTGGAAGGGCGGATCGAGCTGGAGGTCCAGGGAGAGAAGCGGGAGATGCGCGCCGGCGAGGTGGCCATCATCCCCGCGGCCACCAGCTATCGCTACCGCGTGGTCGGCAGGAGACCCGCGACCTTCTTCAGCGTCTTCGGGCCGCCGGCCTATCCTGCGGAGGAGCGGCCGAGCTTGCACGAATCAGCCTCGTACGGCCTCGGCCGCGAATACGACTGACGCCTTCGGAGATCGACATGAAGACCCGGTTTCCGCTCCCCTTCCTCCTCGGGCTACTCGTCCTGGGAGGCTGCGATTGCGCCGCAGTGGGCACGTCCTCGGAGCGTCTGAGCGTCCTCTCCTTCGAGATCGTCGACACCGACCCGCCGGCGGACGCGCGCGGCGAAAGCCTCGTGGTGGTGCCCGGCACCCATGTCACCCTCGCGTGGACGCTGCAGGACGAGGCGGAGCGCGTGGTCCTCGCGGCGAACGACGAGGTGCTCGGCGAATGGGGACCGGGCGAGGATCCCGGCACCTTCGTCGACGAATGCGGTCCCGCGCGCTGCACCACCGCTGAGCCCGGCCAGGTCCTCTACACGCTGAGCGCCTTCTTCGGCTTCGGCGGCCGCATCGCCGACAGCCGCTCCCTGCTCGTTTCGGTCGCCCCCTCCGCGCTGCAGGTGCACGAGTTTCGCGTCAGCCCGAGCCGTCTGGCGACGGGAGGATCGGTGGAGCTGCGCTGGGCGACTTCCGGCGCGCACCTCGTCGAGATCGAGGCCGCGCCCCACGCGGGCGGCGAGCGAAAGACGCTGGCCGTCGTCGAGCTACCCGAGGCACAGGCCGGTACGCTGCGCCACGTGGTGACCGAGCCCACCCGCTTCGATCTCGCCGCCGTGGCTCCCGACGGCTCCCGCGTGGAAGCCTCCACCATCGTCGCCTTCGAGGACGACGCCTACTTCGCCGAGATCTCCGCCGACCCGGCCGAGGTCCGCCCCGGCGAGACGACCACGCTGCGCTGGAAGGGCGTGGGCATCCAGCGGCTGGCGATCCTGCGCGACGACGGCGAGGCGCCCATCCTGGGCATCTTTGGCGACGAGGCCTCCGAGGGCTCTCGCGTGGTGACGGTGCACGGGCCCGTTCGCTTCCGCTTCGTCGGCACCGCCGCCGACGGCGAGCCGGTCGAGATCCTCTGCGACGGGTCGGGTTGCCGACCCGCCGAGCTCGAGGTTCGGCCGCCGCCGCGGACACGCGTCCTCTCCTTCCGCGCCGAGCCGACTTCGATCGTCCTCGGCGAACAGAGCATCCTCCGCATCGAGACCGTTTCCGCCGACGCGCTGCGCCTCCTCTGGGAGGAGGACGGCGTGGCCCGCGAGCAGGAGCTCGACCCGACCGTCGACAGCTATCCCGTCTCGCCCACCCAAAACACCTTCTACACCTTGCACGCCATCAGCCAGGGCCGCGTCGCCTCCACCGCCTACGCCTTCGTGGAGGTTCGCCCCCGCGCGGTGCTCCACGCGCCGGAAAAGGTGCGCGCGGGCGAGACGGTGTGGGTCGGGTGGCAGACCGCTGGCGCCCTCGCCATCCAGCTCGACCTGGACGGCGTCCCCCAGAGCGTGGAGGGCCTCGATCCGGCCGAAGACGGCCTGAAGCTCGAGATCCCCGCAGGGCTTCCCCAAGGGACTCGCCTGAACCTCGTCCTCACCGCCCTCGGTCCGCACTCGCTGGAGACTGTCTCGCGGGCGATGACCGTCGTCGGTGGAGGCGACTGATGTTCGGGACTGTAGTTTCTCGCGACCCCGGCTGGTCGTGTCCTGTAAGGACCGCCGTCCCGCCGCGCGAGATCGCGGCCGATGCGTGCGCGAGACGATGGCAAGCCGGTTGCAACGATCGTCCGCGGGTGTCGGAAGCGCCCGGAACTGGCCCGGGCCACAGCGCCCGGGCCCCCTGGCCCCGGAGCGGGCTGGCGGCGGCGCAGGGGGGCGGCGCCGCTCCGGGGCCCAGGGTTTATTTCGGAGGTGGGGGAATGCACGTCGATCCGATCTGCGGCCAGCGAGTTCCCGAATCCGAGACGGTTCCGAGCGTCGAGTACCGGCGACGACGTTTCTATTTTTGCTCCCCCACTTGCCGCGCCGCTTTCCTCGAGAAGACCGAGCGAGCCCGCATCCGCGAACTCGCCCGCGTCGGCGCCCTCCTCAGCGACGGCAAGGTCCGCTGGGGCCTGGCCTGATCGCGCCATCGAGGCGACTCGCCCTGACATCGCTCCCCCCAGCGCTCCATCCTGGAGGAGCTTGCCCGGCTCTAATGGTCCCGTCGGACCTGTGAAAGCACGGCTCGGCGCGGCGGTTCTCTTCGATGTCGAGACGCTTGGAAAGCGTCCTTTTGGACACCGGATGGCCGGCGGCGCTCGGGGTGCCCGTCACGCCCGAATGGCGCGGAGGCGGAGCTGGGGTCGGCGGAGGCCGCCGTAGGTGTCGATGGAGAGGGTGAAGGCGAGGTCGACGCGGCGGGGGAGGTCGGCCAGGCGATGGCCCATGCCGAAGCCGATGGCGTCGACGAGGGGAGCGTCGTCGATCTGCAGCTTCAGGTGGCCGCCGCCGTCGACGCCGCCGGCGCCGACGACGCGGCCGCGGACGGCGGCGCCGAGGAGGGCGAGGACGGGCTCGGGATTGCCGGCGCCGAAGGGACCGAGGGCGGCGATGGCCTCGCAGAGGGCCTCGTCGATGTCGGTGGGCCGCAGGACGCTCTCGACGACGCAGACGGGCTCGGCGGCGGCGGGGTCGAAGCTCTCCTCGGCCACGCGGGAAAAGGCCTCGGCGAAGGCCGGGACGGCCTCGCGGGCGATGGTCAGGCCGGCAGCCTGCCTGTGGCCGCCGTAGCCCTCGAGAAAACTCGCGCAGCGCCTCAGGGCGGCGTACAGGTCGAAGTCGCCGATGGAGCGGCCGCTTCCGCGGCCCACGCCGGTCTCGGGGTCGAGGCCGATGACCACCGCCGGGCGGCGGTAGCGCTCCACCAGGCGCGCGGCGACGATGCCGACCACGCCCGGATGCCAGCCCTCGCCCGCGACGACCACCGCCCTTCCCGTCTGCTGCTCGGCCTGGACGACGGCCTGCTCCAGGAGCTCGCGCTCGATGGACTGGCGTTCGGCGTTGGCGGCGTCGAGGCGGCGGGCGAGGCTCTCGGCGTGTCCGGCGTCGTCGGCGAGGAGGAGTTCCACCGCGACGCGGGCGTCGTCGAGGCGACCGACGGCGTTGATGCGCGGGGCGAGGCGGAAGGCCACCTGAGCGGCGCTGACCTCGGCGTCGGGTTCCATGCCCGCGGCGCGCTTGAGGGCGCGGATCCCGGGCCGCGTCGCCTCCGTCAGGCGCCGCAGGCCCGCGCGCACGAGGAGGCGGTTGGCACCGACGAGGGGCACGACGTCGGCGATGGTGCCGAGCGCCACGAAGTCCAGCCACTCGCGCAGGTCGGGCTCGCGGCGCTGCTCGAACCACCCCCGCTCGCGCAGAAACCGCCGCAATGCCGCGCAGAGCAGGAAGGTCAGGCCCACGGCGGCGAGCTCGCGGGTCGGATAGCGGCAGCCGGGTTGCCAGGGGTTGAGGATGGCGACGGCGCGCGGGAGGTCGGCGGAGGTCTGATGATGGTCGACGACGATCACGTCAACGCCGTGCGCGGCCGCCTCGTCGATCTCGGCGACGGCGGTGACACCGCAGTCGAGGGTGACCAGCAGCCGCGTCCCCCGCGCGGCCAGCGCGCGCACGGTCTCGACGGCGAGGCCGTAGCCGTCGCGGAGTCGGTGCGGCACCACGTAGTCGACGCGGCGCGCACCACAGGCGCGCAAAAAGGAGACCAGGAGCGCCGTCGCGCTCACGCCGTCGACGTCGTAGTCGCCGTGGACGGTGATGGGCTCGTCCTCGACCAGGGCGCGGGCGAGGCGGCGGACGGCCGCGTCGACGCCGGCGAGGCTGGAGGGATCGGGGAGGTCGCGAAGCCTCGCGGCGAGAAAGGACTCGGCCGCGGCGGGGTCCTGGAGGCCGCGGTTCCAGAGGATTCGCGCGACGACGGGATGGCAGCCCAGCTCGCCAACGAGCTTCTCGGCGGCCGGCTCGGGCGGGACGATCTTCCAGCGCACGGAGGCATCTTAGCGGCCGTGCGCTCGGGGGGAAGGCCGCCGTCGGGCCCGCTGCACCGGTTCGCCGCCCCCGACGCAGCGAGCTCGAGGCCGGACGAGGCGGAAAGCCGAAGGCCGGGCAAGGCAAGGCGGCCGGAGATCCGCTACGCGAGTCGTCCCGCCCGCCTCGCGCCGCTGACCGCGGTCACGGCGACGAGCGAGACGAAGGTGTTGCACGCGGATCCGGCCGCCTTGGCGCAGGCTCGGAATGGACTCAGGCCTGGGCTCTCCTGCCCGCCTCCGGCTTGCGCTCGGTCTCGCGCTTCTGCATGCGCGCGTCGATCCAGAGCGCCACCGGGCCGGTGATGTAGATCGACGAGTAGGTGCCGGCCAGGATGCCGAGGATCATCGCCGCGGAGAAGTCGAAGAGCGAGCCGCGCACGAAGAGCAGGATGCCGATGAGGGCCAGGATGGACGTCATGCCCGTGATGATGGTGCGGCTCAGCGTCTCGTTGATGGCGGCGTTGATGGTGTCGTAGAGGCTCATGCCCTTGCGGTGCGCCATGACCTCGCGGACGCGGTCGAAGATGACCACCGTGTCGTTGACCGAATAGCCGACCACGGTGAGGAGCACGGCGACCGAGGTGAGGTTGAACTCCCGGCCGGTAACGACCCAGTAGCCGAGCGTGACCGCCACGTCGTGGAGGAGGCCGAGGAGCGCGCCCGGGGCGAAGCGCACGTCGAACCGGAAGAGCACGTACACGACGATGCCCACCATGGCGAGGAGGACCGCCATGATGCCCCGGTTGCGCAGCTGCTTGCCGACCTGGGGACCGACGAACTCCACGCGCCGGACCTCCACGTTCTCCTGGCCGAACTCCGCCTCGAGGGCCTGCGAGACGCGGTCCGAGAGGCCCTGAAGCACGAACTGGTAGGCCGGCTGTCCCGCGCGGGAGAGGTTGCGCACGGGTTCGTCGCGCTCGGTGAGCGGCAGGCCGGCCGCCTTCGCCGCGCGCAACAGCTCGGCCTCGGGAACCTCGCGCTCGGTGCGCAGGTCGAGCAGGTCGCCGGTGCTCCGGTTGAAGCTTAGGCCGACAAAGCCGTACGACTGCAGCTCGCGGGCGAAGACCTCCCGATAGCGCTCGAGGTCCGCCTCGCCGAGGATCGTGACCTGGCCGGTGCGGATGAGGAAGCTGTTCTCCTCGGGGGCGCCGATCTGCTGGACCGAGGCGTCCTCGAATCCGGCAGCCTCCACCTTGCCCCGCAGGTCGTCGACGTCCACTGACCGGGCGAACTTCACCTCGATCTCGGTGCCGCCGGCGAAGTCCACGCCGAGGTTGATGCGCAGCGGCAGCAGGGCGAGGACGAGGGCGATCGTCGCGATGGACAGGGTGGCGAAGGTGCGCCGCTTCGCCAGAAAGTCGATGTTCGTGCCCGGCTTGATGATCTCCATGCAGTACTCCCCTTGCCGGCCGTCAGACGGACACCACCTGCTGCGGCGAGCGTGCGAGCAGGAACTCGTTGATGACCCGCGTCACGTAGATCGCCGTGAAGAACGAGGCGATGATGCCGATGCTCAGCGTCACGGCGAAGCCGCGAACCGGGCCGGTGCCGTAGTGCAACAGCACGAAGCCCGCCACCAGCGTGGTCACGTTCGAGTCGAAGATGGCGGAGAAGGCCTTCGAGTAGCCCTCGCGAATCGCCGCCCTGGCCGTGCGTCCGGCCCGGAGCTCCTCGCGGATGCGCTCGCTGATGAGCACGTTGGCGTCCACGGCCATGGCCAGCGTCAGCACGAAGCCGGCGATGCCCGGCAGCGTCAGGGTCGCTCCGACCATGGAGAGCGCCGCGAGGATGAGCAGGCCATTCAGGACGAGGGCGATGTTCGCGATGATGCCCTGCCGGCGGTAATAGATGCCGATGAAGAGCATCACGAGGATCAGGCCGACGATCGCCGCGCTGGTGCCGCTGCGGACGAGCTCGGGCCCGAGGGAGGCGCCGACGGTCCGCTCCTCGAAGATCGAGACCGGCGCGGGTAGCGCGCCGGAGCGCAGAACGAGAACCAGGTCGTTCGCCTCCTCCAGCGCCTGGTTGTAGTTGGCCGTCCCGAGCGTGATCTGCGCGTTCCCGTCGGGGATCTTCGAATTGATGACGGGCGCGGAATTCACCGTATCGTCGAGGACGATGGCCAGCCGCTTGCCCACGTTGGCGCCGGTCAGCTCGGCGAAGATCCGCGCTCCCTCCTTGTCGAAGGAGATCGCCACGTAGGGCTTGCCGGCTCCGAGCCCGGTCTGCTCAACGGCCACGCGCGCGTCGGTGAGCTTGTCGCCGGTGAGTTCGACCTTCGACCGCAGCAGATAGCTTCGGTACATCGCCGGCCCGGCGACGCCTGTCGAGTCGCGCTGCTCGATGCGACCGATGAAGAAGCGCGTGCCCTGCGGAGCCTTCCCCTCGAGGACCTTCTCGAGCAGCTTGCGGTCGCTGGACTGCAGGAAGGCCTGGTAGCCGTCGTGGCCACGCGTCACGCCCGCCGGCAGGTCCGCGATCTTGCTGATCGCCTCGTTCGCCTCCTCCTCGGCGGTCAGGCGGAACTCAAGCTGGGCGGTCTTGCCGAGGAGCTCCTTGGCGCGCTCCGGATCGGTGAAGCCCGGCAGCTGCACGAGGATGCCGTCGGAACCGCGCTTGGCGATGGTCGGTTCGGTGACGCCCCACTTGTCGATGCGATCGCGGATGATGCGAAGCGCCTGGTCGACCGCCGACTCGCGGAACCGCTCGAGGAAGGCGGGGTCGAAGGCCCAGCGGTCGCCCGAGAGCCTCCGCATGTCACCCCAGTAGGACTCGGCGGCGGTGCGAAACGCGGCCGCGTCCTGCTCGCTGGCAAACGACGTGCGAATCGAATCGCCCGAGGGATCCAGCTCGATCGACGCGTAGGCGAGCTTCTGCTCGTCGGCCCAGGCGCGCATCTCGTCCACGCGACGCTCGATCCGGTCGCGCACCGCCTTGTCCACGTCGACGCCCATGACGAGGTGGACGCCGCCCTGCAGGTCCAGGCCGAGCGTCATCCTCTTCTTGGGAGCCCAGGAAGGCAGCGCCGCCTCGAAGGTTTCCTTGTCGTTGCGCTGATCCGGGGGCAGGGAGAAGTAGACGAACGTGGGGATCAGGAAGTAGATCGCCGCCAGCGCGACGACGACCACGATCCCGATCCGTCCGTACAAGCGACCTTCCATGCGTACCTCGCCTTGGCCGGGTCGAAGGGTGACTTACTTCTTGCCCTTCGGTTCCGAGCCGGGTTGAGGCCCGGCGATCTGCGACTTGAGCACCCGGATGCGAACGTCCCGAGCGATCTCCAGCCGCACCGTCTTGTCGTCGATTTCCTCGATCTTGCCGAAGATGCCCGAGTTCGTGACCACCTCGTCGCCCACCTTCAGCGAGTTCAGATACTCCTGGTGCTTCTTCATCTGCTTCTGCTGGGGGCGGATGACGAGGAAATAGAAGATCACGAAGACCAGGATCATCGGCAGCAGCATGGCCAGGCCGGATCCCGGCTGACCCTGCGGCGCCTGCGCGAGCACTCCTGCGAGAATCTGCGAGGGCACGGTCCTATCCCCTTCTCTGCGAACTGGCCGCGTCTGAAAAATGCATGGCGTTATACGACAGGTGACGGGGTGCGGCAAGGAAGCATTGCCACCCCGAAACCCCGCCGCCGCGCCGGGAATTCCGGGCGCCACAGACCGCCGCCTCAGGCGAAGGGATTCTGCCGGAGGATGGTTTGGTTCCGGTCCGGGCCGACGCTGATGGCCACCACCGGCACCCCCGTCAGCTCCTCCACCCGCTCCACGAAGCGACGGGCGTGCGGCGGCAGATCCTCCCACCGCCGGCAGCCACCGAGCGGCTGCTGCCAGCCCGGCAACGACTCGTAGATCGGCCGGGCGCGCGCCAGCGTCTCCGCGTCCGCCGGGAGCGTCTCCCGCCGTTCGCCGTCGATCTCGTAGGCCACGGCGACGCGGATCTCCGGGAAACCCGAGAGCACGTCCATCTTGGTGAGGGCGATGCCCCAGAATCCGTTGACGCGGGCCGCGTAGCGCAGGACCACGGCATCGAGCCAGCCGCAGCGGCGCGGGCGGCCCGTCACCGTGCCGAACTCGACGCCCGCCTCCCGCAGCCGCGCCCCGATCTCGTCCGAAAGCTCGGTCGGGAAGGGCCCCTCGCCCACGCGCGTGGTGTAGGCCTTGGCGATGCCCACCACGCGCCCCAGCGCCCCCGGCCCGATGCCGCTCCCCACGGCGGCGTTTCCCGCCACGGTGTTGGAGCTGGTGACGAAGGGGTAAGTGCCGTGGTCGACGTCCAGCAGCGTGCCCTGCGCGCCCTCGAAGAGGACGCGCGCGCCGGCGCGGATCTGCTGGTCGAGCCAGAGCGAAGCGTCGCGAACGTGGCAGCGGATCCTCTCCCCGAGCTCGACGTAGGTGCGATAGACCTCGTCGCCGTCGACGGGCTTGCCGCCCAGCCGCTCGAGCTCGGCGTTCGCCCACGGAAGCGCGCGGGCGATGGCGGCCCGGAGCCGCTCGGGCCGGACGAGGTCGTAGAGGCGCACGCCGCGGCGCGCCACCTTGTCCTCGTAGGTGGGGCCGATACCCCGGCCCGTGGTCCCGATTCGCGCCTCCCCGAGCGCCCCTTCCCGGAGCACGTCGATCTGCTTGTGCCAGGGCATGATGACGTGGGCGCCCTCGGAGATGACGAGCCTTTCCTTCCGCTCGAGCAGGCCGCGGGCGCGGATCCCCTCGATCTCCTCGCAGAGAACGGCGGGGTCCACGACGACGCCGTTTCCGATCACGCAGGCCTTGTCGGGGTGGAGGATGCCGCTCGGGATGAGGCGAAGGATCGTCTTCTCGCCGTTCACCACGAGCGTGTGCCCCGCGTTGTTGCCGCCCTGGTACCGGACGACCACGTCCGCGTGCTCGGTGAAGAGGTCGACGATCTTTCCCTTGCCCTCGTCGCCCCACTGGGCGCCGACTACCACCACGTTGGACATGGGGCTCGCTCCATGCACAAAGAGCGCCTTCTAACACGGGAGGAAAAAAAAGGCAGTCCAGAGGTGGTGGGAGCGGCTCGAGAATGCCCGAGGCCGGCCACTCAAGGGGAGAACCGGTCCATCACCGCGGCCAGCGTCTCCACCGCCTCCATGGGCAGGGCATTGTAGATGGAGGCGCGGATGCCACCCACGGAGCGGTGCCCCTTGAGCCCGATGCAGCCGGCCGTCTGGGCCTCGGCGAGGAAGCGCTTCTCCGCCTCCTCGGTAGGCAGGCGGAAGGTGACGTTCATCCGGGAGCGGCTGTCCTTCTCGGCGTGCCCGAGGAAGACGTCCTGCCGGCGGTCGATCACCTCGTAGAGCATGGCCGCGCGCTTTTCCGCCCGGCGAGCCATCTCCTCCAGGCCCCCCTGCTCCTCGATCCAGCGGAAGACCAGGCTGCAGATCCAGATCCCGAACGTGGAAGGCGTGTTGTACAGCGAGTCGGCCTTGGCGTGGGTCTGGTAGCGGAGGATCTTCGGCACCGTGGGGGAGCCCGAGAAGTTCTCGAGGATCGAACGCCGACCGACCACGATGGTCACGCCCGAGGGCCCGGCGTTCTTCTGCGCGCCCGCGTAGATCAACCCGAATTTGGAGACATCCAGCGGCCGCGACAGAAAATCCGAGCTCATGTCCGCCACGAGGGGGACCGGCGAGTCGGGGACGTGGTGCCACTGCGTGCCGTAGATGGTGTTGTTGGTGGTGATGTGCAGGTAGGGCGCGCCCGCGGGCACGTCGATCGATTCGTCGGGCCGCGGCACGCGGCGGTAGCCGCCCTCCTTCGAGCTCCAGACCTCGACCGCCTCGCCCACCGTCTTCGCCTCGGAGAAGGCCTTCTCCGACCAGGAGCCCGTCAACACGTAGGCGCCGCGGGGACCGAGATTCAGCGGCACCATGGCGAACTGCAGGGACGCTCCGCCCTGCAGAAACAACACGTCGTAGTCGTCCGGCAGAGACAGAAGCCGCCGCAGCGTCGCCTTGGCGTCGTCGAGGATCGCCTGGAAGGACGAGCTGCGGTGGCTCATCTCCAGCACGGAGAGGCCCTCGCCATGATCGACGAGGCGCCGCTGCGCCTCCTCGAGGACGGGAAGGGGAAGGACTGCGGGACCGGCGTTGAAATTGAATTTCCGAGCCATCGGCCTTGCCTACAGCTTGATGGGAGTGACGCGAAGCACGTGGGGAATGGAGCGCAGCTTCTGCAGCACCTCGGGCGGGACCTCCGAGTCCACGTTGATGATGGAGAAGGCCTGGCCCCGCGGCGCCACGCGGGAGAGGTGGATGCGCGCGATGTTGATGCCCGCGTCGCCGAGCACCATGCCCACCATGCCCACGATCCGGGGCACGTCCTCGTTGCGCAGGACGAGCAGGTTTCCGCTGGGAACCGCGTCGAGCACGAAGTCGTCCACGCGCACGATGCGGGGGTCGTGCTTTCCGAGGAGGCTGCCGACCACGAGCAGCGACGAATCCTTTCCCTCCAGCCGCACGCCGATGGAGGAGGCATAGTCGGGGCTCTCCGCCTTTTTGACCTCGGAGATCTGCAGGCCGCGCTCTTTCGCCAGCTCCGGAGCGTTGATCTCGTTGATCGGGTCCTGGGTGAAGAAGCGGAGCATGCCCTTGAGGACCTGCGCGGTGAGCGGACGCGCCGGCTGCTCGGAGAGCTCGCCGGCGATCTCGACGGTCACCTTCGAGGCGCGCCCCTCGCAGAGCTGGCCGGCCAGGGCGCCCACCTTCTCCGCCAGGTCCAGCCAGGGCCCCAGCACCTCGAGGACCTCGGCGGAGACCGAGGGGACGTTGACCGCGTTGCGCACTTCACCACGGGTGAAGTAATCGACCACCTGCTCCGCGAGGATCTCGCCCACCACCTGCTGCGCTTCCTGCGTGGATGCGCCGAGGTGCGGGGCGGCGACGAAGTTCTCCAGGGCGAAGAGCGGGTGGTCGGGTGGCGGCGGCTCCTGTTCGAAGACGTCGAGCGCGGCGCCGGCGAGATGCCCGGACTTCAGCGCCTCGGCGAGAGCCGTCTCGTCGACCACCCCGCCCCGCGCGGCGTTCACCAGGTAGGAGCCGGGCTTCATCTTGGCCAACGTCTGCGCGTTGACCAGGTGGCGGGTCTGCTCGGTGAGCGGCACGTGCAGCGAGATCACGTCCGACCGCGACCAGAGCTCCTCCAGCGGCACGAGCTCCACGCCCAGCTTGAGCGCGGCCTCGTGGGAGATGAAGGGGTCGTGGCCGATCACCTTCATGCCGAAGGCCTGCGCCCGCTGGGCGACGATGGCGCCGATGTTGCCGATGCCGATGATGCCGAGGGTCTTGCCGCGCGCCTCGCGACCCTGAAAGCGCTTCTTCTCCCACTTACCGGCCTTGACCGAGGCGGTGGCGGCGGGGATGTGGCGTAGCATGGCGAGGATCATGGCGAAGGTCTGCTCGGCGACGGTCACCGCCGACGCGCCCGGCGTGTTCATCACCACGATGCCGCGGCGCGTGGCCTCGTGGACGTCCACGTTGTCCACGCCCACCCCGGCGCGCCCGACGAGGCGAAGCCGCGTGCCCGCCTCGAGCACCTCGCGATCGACCTTCGTGGCGGAGCGGACCAGCAGGGCGTCGTAATCGGGGATGATGCGAAGCAACTCCTCCCGGGGGATGCCCGCGCGGACGTCCACCTCGAGGCCGCCCTTACGGAGGATCTCTATGCCGGTGGGTGAGAGCTCGTCGCTGACCAGGACCTTCGTCGCCATTCAGACCTCTCGATCAAAACGAGGCGAGTTCCAGTGAAACCCACGCGGAGAGCGCCTCGTTCCGTCGTTTGGCAAAATGTAGCGCCCCCCGCCAGCACCTGCATGCGGACTCGTAGCCGATGGACGCGCGCTGCTCCAGGAGCCGCGCGCGCGTGAGCGTGGGAAGAAACAGGAGGTCGTAGGACAACGTCAAGCCCCGGAGGGGAACCACCGTCGCTCCCGCCCCGATCGCCTCCAGCGAGTCCAGGAGTGCCGCCGGAACCTCGAGGAAAAACTCCGGGTCCGAAAAGAGAGCGTCGGGAGGGGCGAGGATGCGAGCGGAGCCCTCCCGCGCCATCCGGCGGTAGCTGGCGCGAAGCTGGTGGCCGGCGTCGGCGGTCAGCGAGGCCCGCGTCACCGCCTCCGTGAGGCGCCACGTCACCGGGTTCACGCGGACGATCCCCGAGCCGTCGAAGGGTCCGAGCCGGATCGCGGCGTCAAGGAAGCTCTCCGAGAGCTCGGGGTCGGGCCAGGCCCGGACGTCCTGCCCGATGCGCGCCTCGAGGCCCACCACCGACTCGGCCGCCACGTCCAGCCGCGTGCCGAGCGCCACGCGCGCCTGCGTCACCGAGCGCAGCGGCCGAGTGTCGAGCTCGTCGTAGACGCGCTCGGGCGCGCGCGTATCGTGCCCGGCAAGGAGGTGCCGGACCTCGGCGGCGGGGATCCAGGCGTGTCGGATTCCCCCGAAATGCCGCGAAAGCTCCGTGCGCGCCGCCGCGCCGAACAGCCCCCAGCCGGCGACGCCGCCGGAGGTCTGCTCGTACTCGTAGAACTGCTCCCGCCAGCCGGCGTAGGGCGTGAGGGAAAAAAAGCGGCCAAAGACCAAGGATCGCGACAGCGTCGGGCGGATGGAGAAGCGCACGACCGCGGGCAGCTCGCCTTCCTCAAGCACGCCGTCGCCTTCGCTGCCGTCGGGGTCGGGGCCGGGATAGCCGATGTCGCCGGGCCCCAGCCCGTCGCGGCCCCAGTCGCCGAAGCTCCGGGCGGTGAGCGGCGCGAAGCGCGCCGCGCCCAGGTGCACGTCCAGCCCGAATCCACCGGGAAGCGTCAGGCGCGCGAGGTCCATGACCGCGCCCGGGATGCGCGCGAAGGTGTCGCGCTGGCCGTGCCCGAAGAGCCGCACCGACTCCACGAAGCCGGGCGGGACATCGGCGCCATCGCCGAAGGCCGGGCGCAGGTCCTGGAAATACTCCGCCTCGCCGAGCAGGAGGAGTGCCCCCGCTCGCCAGCTCGCCCAGGCGGTGGAGCGCAGCGCCTCCTCGCCGCGCAGCACGATGTCGTCGGTGAAGTCGCGGATGTAGTTGCGATCCGAGACCAGGTTGATCGCCAGGCGGTCGGAGAGGCCCCCGCCCCAGTCGTCGGCTTGATCGAGCTGGACGCCGATTCGGTGCGGGACGTAGTCGCCGACGCCCGGCGCGGTGATCCGCTTGGCGCGCAGGTTTTCCGGCGAGACCAGGCTCTGGTCGTAGCCGTATGCGACGAAGCCGCGGCCCGAGGTGCCCAGCCGCGGCGCCCAGCGGAGTTCGAGCGTGCTCCGCGGTCCGCGGAAGGCGGTCTCCTCGCGCAGCCGCTCGCCGTTCGGCCCGAGGACCGGATTGCCCTGCGGATCGGTGGCATCGCGCGAGTTGCCGAAAAAGTAGCCCAGGCTGAACGTGAGGTCCCACGAGTGGCCGAGCACCAGGTAGAAGGGTTGCTCGTAGCCGGGGCCGCGCCGGCCGAGGAGGCTGACGTTGGGCGCGAGCAGGCCCGAGCGGCGCTCGTCCGTGAGCGGGATGGAGAAGAAAGGCGCGGCGAAGACCGGGACGCCCTTCGCGTAGAAGACCGGCCAGCTCAGGTTGAGGCGCCCGCTCTCGGTGAGCGTCACCGTCTTCGCCCCCACCTCCCAGTCGGGCTTGCCCGGGCAGTCGCAGATGGCGGCGCTGGGCCCGACCGCCACGTAGTTGCCGTCCGAGAGCCGCACCACCTGCTCCGCGTAGAGCACCGCCTCGTTGCGGCCGAGTGCACGCAGCTCCGCCGCGTCCGCGGCGCGAAGCAGCTGCTCCGGATCCTGCGGCTCCTTCTTCTGGAAGACGGCCACCCCCTCCAGCACGCCGCTCTCCAGGACCAGGTCGATGCGAAGGGAACGGGCGCGGGCGACGGTGCGGCCTTCCACGAAGGTGACCCGCCCCTCGGCGGTGAGGATGCGTTTCTCCGGATCGTAGACGGCGCGGTCCGCACCCAGCTGCAGCCGCCCCACCACCACCCGCACGTCGCCTTCGGCGAGGAAGAGACCGGTCTCGTCCCGAGTCAATCGGTCAGCGCGCAAATTGACCCAGCGTTCGGGCGCGACAGGCCCCTCCGCCTCCACCGCGGCTGCCGGGCGGAAGGCGAGGAGGAGGGCCAGCAGGACGCCGATGCGGGCTGCGGGATGCACCGGGGCAGAAAAGCAGACCGAAAGGGCCGACGCCAGAGCGAAGGGGCGCGGCGAGGAGCTCTCAGCGCGCTCCCGCGGAAAGTTCCGCCAGCGCCACCGTGATCTCGTTGCCCGAGCGCTGCACGGAGACGTCCGCCGGCTTCTGCAGCTTGATCTCGATCCGGGTGGTCCGCGCTGCGCGGTCCTCGACGGGGCGGATCAGCCCCACCGGCGTCTGGAACCAGGAGGCGTCCAGGACGCGGCGATCGTTGGCGCGGCGGATCCGCGTCCCGGGGAGCTCCAGGATCACCACGTTGTCCCGCTGCTCCCAGCGGTGCTCGCCCTCGCCCTCGAGGGCCACGACGACGAGGGCGCCACCGGGCGTGGGGCGGAAGCCCAGCCGGACCAGCTCGGCGGTGATGCCGCTGGCCGCGCGGGCGACCGCCGCGACGGGCGCCGGCTTCGGCTTCGATGCCTCCGGTTTCGGCTCCGGCTCCGCCGCCGCCACCGCCTCCCCTGCCGGCGCGGGCGCCGCCGACTCCTCCGGGCTACCCGTCAGGCCGCGGAGCTCCTGCCCGAGCCGTGCCACCTGGTCGGCCAGCCCCTGCATGGCCGTGGCCATCATCTCGGCCGGATCGGCGGAGGCCGGCGCATCCGGCCGGCGGAAGACGCGGATGACGAGGGCACCCTCCTCGAGCCGAGGCTCGGCCTGCGCCCACTGCTCCAGCTCGATCCGCAGCCGCAGGCCGTCTGGACGCGGCAGCGCCTCCACTCGGCGGACGCCGGGCGCCTGCGTCTCGCCGCGAACCTGCGGCGACCCCTCCACGCGGGAGAAGTCCACGAGAAAGAGCCCCGGTTCCTCCGAGGTGGTGAAGCTCGGCGCGCCGCGGATCCCGACGCGGATCAGCGCGCCCTCCTCGGCGGGCGCGACGGTGAGATCCTCGAACACCGTCGGTGTGGTGGCCGAGGCGAGCAGGAAAACCAGAGCGAACAAGGCGGGCATGGAGGCCTCCCGTTGCCTGCGGACCCGGGCGCCGCGCGTGACTCCGCCGCGAGGGGGCGGAGCGCACGGGTGCGGCCCGTGAGCTGACGTCAGAAGCCTCCTAGCGCAACCCGCTTTCCTCCTCCAGTTTTCCGGCGAGGCGCCGGCGGACACCCCGAGCGCGCGTCCCGGTCCTGTGCCGATGGCGCCCATCCGACCCGCGCGCATCACGGCGCACATCCGGCTGGCGCACATCCGGCCCCTGCACGGCACGGCGCACATCCGGCCCTCTCACGGCTCGGCGCACATCGGGCCCGCACGCGCGCCGCGGCTCAGGCGCGCGCCTCGTCTTGCTCCACGCGCGGCAACGAGGGCCGGCGCCCGCGGTGCTTCACCGCGAAGTCGATGAGGTTCTTCACGTCGTAGCAGACCTGGCGAATGTCGTGCCCCATGGTCAGCTCGACGTGGCTGTTCCCCTTCACCGGCCGCCAGAGCAGGTACTCCGACTTCGCGGCGCGGTAGACGGCGGCAGTGCTCTGCACCGAGGCGAGCCGGTCCAGGTCGCCGAAGATGATCGCCATGGGGACGTCGATCTTGGAGAAGTTGCGCTTGAAGTCGTAGCCGGTGCGGTAGCAGGCGAGCTGCCCGCGGCGGATCCACCTGGCGAACTGGGTGACCACGCCGCGCGGCTCGCGCTCGCCTCCGTGCTCGAGCAGCCAGCGGATGTCCTCGGCGGTCATGCGCGAGGGGTTGGTGAGGAAGGAGAGCCACGACGCTGCCTCCTGGTAGCGCTCGAAGACCTCCGGGGTAAGGATGGAGGCGAGCCAGCGCAGCGCGTCGTCGATGGGCAGGTAATTGAAGCGGAGCGGATCGGGGCGCGGGCCGCGCGGCTCGAGGCGGTCGGCGACCTGCGATAACCCCAGCGCGCGCAGGCGCCGCGACACCAGCTTCCCGGCCTCCCAGCTCCCGGTACGCAAAAGGCTCGTCAGTCCGAAGACGACGTCGAGCGAGAGCGTCAGCGACGGGGCGGCGGCGGCGAGCAGGCGCAGCAGCGGGAATCCCTTCCCCAGCTCGCAGGGCGCCCCGATGGTGATCAGCCCCTCCAGGTCCTCGCGGATGCCGGCGTAGCCGTAGCCGAGCATGCCGCCCATCGAGTGCCCGCAAAGGAAGATCTTCGAGCGGCCGGTCGCCCGCTTGACCCCCTCCACGGCGGCGGGCAGGTCGTAGAGGAAGTAGCTGTCGATGTCCCAGCCGTAGTCGAGGTCGGCGGGCAGCTTTCCCGTCAGGCGCGCGCGCTCGCGCTGCAGCGCGATAGAGCTGCGGCCGTGGCCGCGCAACTCGAGGATGTGCAGGTCGGCCCCGAAGAAGAGGAGGTTCTTGGCGAACTGCCCGCTCGTCCAGGCGTGGCGGTTCTGGGCGAAGCCGTGCACGAGCAGGACCGGCTCGCCGAAGATGGGCTGAAAGAAGGGCTGGGGCGTCGGCTCGAAGCGGGTGATCACCAGCGTCCAGCCGTCGAGGGTCTGCACCTCGTAGGTCTGCTCCCGGTACAGGGAGCGCGCGTCCACCTCGTCGACGGTGGGGCCGCTGGGACCGGCCTCGAGCACCTGGCGCACATGGGAAACCTAGGGACAGACGTCCCCGCGCTTCATGCCCCGAACATGCGGAGCGCCTCCCCGACCAGGTAGAGCGAACCGCAGACCAGCACGGCCCCATCGCGGCCGGCAAGCCGGAGGGCCGCCTGGATCGCCGCCTCGACGCTCTCGTGGGCCGTGCCGCCGACGAGCGCCGCGAGCTGCTGCGCGGGCACGGCGCGGCTCGAGGCGGGCGTGCAGAGGTGCACCGTCTCGGCCAGCGGGAAGAGCGCCTTTGTCATCTCCCGGACGTCCTTGTCGGCGAGCACGCCGAAGACGAGGTGCGGCCTCCGATCGGGCCAGAGCTCCCACCATGCCCTGGCCAGGGCATGCGCGCCGTCGGGGTTGTGGGCGCCGTCGAGGACCACCAGCGGCCGATCGGAGACCACCTGGAGGCGCCCGGGCCAGCGCGCCCGCGCCAGTCCCTCCCGCGCCGCCTCGGGCGGGACGTCGAGGAGCTCCAGCACCGCCAGGGCCAGGCGGGCGTTGTCCACCTGGTGGGGACCGAGCAGGCCGAGCGAGATCCCCGAAAGCTCCCAGCGGGGACCGCGGTAGACCAGGCCCTCGGTCGACCGCTCGATCCTCGTCTCCGCCTCCACGTCGACCAGGCGCGCCCCGATCTCGGCAGCCTGGCGGGCGATCGCCTCTCGCGCGCGCGGCTCCTGCACGCCGAGAACCAGCGGCCGCCCCGGCCGGGCGATGGCCCCCTTTTCCCGGGCGATGTCCGCCAGGTCCTCCCCGAGGTAGGCGGTGTGGTCGCGCGCGATGCGGGAGACCGCCGCGGCCGCGAGGTTCTTGCCCTCGACGTTGGTGGCGTCGAGCCGCCCCCCCAGCCCCACCTCCACCACGGCGATCTCCACGCCGGCGTGGGCGAAGGCGTCGAAGGCCAGGGCGGTGGCCGCCTCGAAGTAGGTCAGCGCGGAGGGGTGCGAGGGATCGCGGACGAAGGGCCCCGCGTCCCAGAGCCTCCGCATGGAGGCGTCGAGGGCCTCGTCGGAGATCGGCGCGCCGTCGATGCGGATGCGCTCGTGGAAGGAGACGAGGTGCGGGCTCGAGTAGAACCCCACCTTCTTCCCCGCGCATCGCAGGGCCGCGTCGAGCATGGCGCAGGTCGAGCCCTTCCCGTTGGTCCCCGCCACGTGGACCCAGCGGAAGGCCGACTGCGGGCGCCCGAGGGCGTCGCACGCCGCCTGGATGCGCTCGAGCCCGAAGCGCAGGGAGGATTCGGGGAGGCGGGCGAGGATTCCCGCCGCGGAGAGATCCATCGGATCAGCCGAGCAGGCCGAGGAGTCGCGAGATGCGGGCCTTCATCTGTTCGCGCGTGACGATGCCGTCGATCATCCCCTTCTCCAGCAGGAACTCGGAGCGCTGGAAGCCCTCGGGGAGCTTCTGGCGGATCGTCTGCTCGATCACGCGCGGACCGGCGAAACCGATGAGCGCCTTCGGCTCGGCCAGGATGACGTCGCCCAGCGAGGCGAAGGACGCGGCCACGCCGCCCGTGGTGGGATGGAGCAACACGCTGATGTAGGGCTGGCGGATCTCGCGGAAGCGTGCCACCGCCGCCGAGGTCTTGGCCATCTGCATCAGCGAGAAGATGCCCTCCTGCATGCGCGCGCCGCCCGAGGAGGAGAGGACGATGACGGGGCAGCGGTGCTCGATCGCCCGCTCGAAGACCCGCGTCACCTTCTCGCCCACCACCGAGCCCATCGAGCCGCCCATGAAGGCGAAGTTGAAGGTGCCGATGGAGACGAGGCGGCCGTCGATCCGGCCCATGCCGGCGATGAAGGCGTCCTTCTCGCCGAGCTTCTTGGCGCTGTCGCGGGCGCGGTCCCGGTACTTCTTGGCGTCGGTGAAGTTCAGCGGGTCCAGCGGCGCCAGGTTCTGGTCGTGCTCCTCGAAGCTCCCCTCGTCGAGGAGGAGTTCCAGGTAGCGGCGCGCGGGCAGCGTGCCGTGATGGCCGCAGTGGCAGACGTTCCAGGCCTTCTCGTAATCGGGCTTGTAGAGGATGTCCCCGCAGCCCTCGCACTTGCACCAAAGGCCGTCCACGCGGAGCGCGCGGTTGCGCGTCTCGCCATTGTCGGGGAGGACCTTCGGCTTTTCCTTTCGAAACCAGGCCATGGGGCGCGTCATTACAACGCATCGGCGCGGGCTTTCAATCATGCAGCGCGTCAAGCCGTTCGGGGTGCATCCCGGCGCCTGCCCTGACCCGCCAACGGCGACGACGACCGCGCGTCGACAGCGGGTCCCCGCCGTCTTGTCAGCCACCCCGACCTCTGCTACCACCGCCGCCGGACGGAGGGCCCATGTCCATTACTTATCGTGATAGCGGCGTCGACATCGAAGAGGGCGATCGGCTGGTCGAAAAGATCGCGCCCCTCGCCCGCGCCACCCGCCGGGAAGAGGTCATCGCCGGGGTGGGAGGCTTCGCCAGCCTGGTCACCCTTCCCCGGGGTTACCGCGACCCGGTCCTCGTCTCCGGCACCGACGGGGTGGGGACCAAGCTGAAGATCGCCTTCCTCACCGGGCGGCACGGCACGGTCGGACAGGACCTCGTGGCCATGTGCGCCAACGACGTGGCCTGCACCGGCGCCGAGCCCCTCTTCTTCCTCGACTATTACGCGACCTCGAAGCTGAACGCCGACGAGGCGGCCCAGGTGGTGGCGGGCATCGCCGAGGGCTGCCGGCTCGCGGGCTGCGCCCTCGTCGGCGGCGAGACCGCGGAGCTCCCCGGCTTCTACGCCGCGGGCGAGTACGACCTGGCCGGCTTCTGCGTGGGCGTGGTCGAGCGCGACGAGATCGTCGACGGGAGCAAGGTCCGGCCCGGCGACGTCGTCGTCGGCCTGGCCTCCTCGGGGCTGCACTCCAACGGCTACTCGCTGGCGCGCAAGGTCCTGCTCGAGCACCTCGCCCTCCCCCTCGACGTTCCCGACGAGGAATTCGGCGGACGCACGCTCGCCGACGTCCTCCTCGAGCCCACGCGCATCTACGCCCGCCACGTCTTCGAGCTGCGCAAGGGCGGGATCGAAATCCGCGCGATGGCGCACATCACGGGTGGCGGGCTTCCGGGCAACGTCCCCCGCACCCTTCCCGACGGCGTGCGCGCGGTGATCGACCGCTCGGCGTGGGAGGTCCCCGCCATCTTCCGCCGCATCCAGAAGGGCGGGAACGTCGACGAAGACGAGATGTTCCGCACCTTCAACATGGGCGTGGGCTTCACCCTCGTCCTACCGGAAGGGCAGGTCGACGAGGCCATCCGCCGGCTGGGCGAGCGAGGGATCGAGGCCTTCCGCATCGGCGCGATCGAGAAGGGCGAGGGTGAGGCGATCTGCGCTTTTCGATGATGGGCCCGGCGGGCCGTGGTAGATGACGGCCATGCTTCGCGTGGGAGTCCTGGCCTCCGGTAGCGGCACGAATCTGGCGGCGCTCATCGCGGCGCAGCGCAACGGTTGGCTCGGCGCCGAGATCGCCGCAGTGATCTGCAACGTCCCCGGCGCGCGGGCGCTCGATCGAGCGCGCGAGGCCGGCATCCCCGCCATCCTGATCGACCACAAGGCCCATCCCTCCCGGGAGACCTTCGAGGCGGAGATCGACCGGAGCCTCCGGGCGCACGGCGTGGAGCTCGTCGTCCTCGCCGGCTTCATGCGCATCCTCAGCCCCGAGTTCGTCTCCCGCTGGCGCGGCCGCATCGTCAACGTCCACCCCGCCCTGCTCCCTTCCTTCCCCGGCATGCACGCCATCCGCCAGGCATTGCAGGCGGGCGTGCGCATCACCGGCTGCAGCGTCCACCTCGTCGACGAGGGCACGGATACCGGGCCCATCTTGGCGCAGGCCGCGGTTCCGGTCCTGCCCGGCGACGACGAGGCGACGCTGCACGCGCGCGTGCAGAAGGAGGAGCACCGGCTCCTTCCCTGGGTAGTGCGGCTCTTCGCCGAGGGCCGGATCCGGATGGAAGAGGGGAAGCCCGTCGTCAACCTCCCGGAAACGGCCTGGTCCTCGACGGCGATGCGCAATCCGGAGCCCGGAGAGCCGTGAGCGTCCCGAAGCGACCGACCCAGCTCTACGACGTCGCCATCGTCGGCGGTGAGCTCGCCGGAGTGGTCGCCGGCGCGGTTCTCGCGCGGCGGGGATTTCGCGTCCTGCACGTGGACGACGGCGGCGACCGGCCCGACCGCGAGGAGGAGGGCTTCCTCCTCCCGAACACGCCGGACCTTTTCCCGTCGCCGCGCTCGCTGCCGGCGCTGCACGCGATCCTCGACGAGCTGGGGATGATGCCTCAGGTCGGCCGCACCATCGTCCCCCACGCGCGCGGCCTGCAGCTCGTCCTCCCCGATGCCCGGCTCGACCTTTCCCCGCAGGACGAGGAGAGGGCCCGAGAGCTGGAGCGCGCCTTCGGTCCGGGCGGCGCGCGGCTGTGGTCGGAGCTGCAGTCGATCGAGCTTCCCATCCGGCCGTGGCTGGAAGCGGCGGCGCTCCTGCCGCCGAGCTCCTTTTTCGAGTCGTGGAAGCTGCGCGGCCCGGCGCGCCGCCTGCACGCCGCCGTCGACAGCAGGACGCCGACCGGTCCGCTGCTGGACGCCGCGCGCGACCTCCACGACCTGCTCGCGTCGGCGCCGCAGGGGTCGATCGGCCTGGCGCGGACGATCGGGCCGCTTCTGCCCTCGCCCTGCCATCGCCCCTCGCCGCGGCTCTGGCGCGTGCTTCGCTCCTTCATCGCCTCGCACCGGGGCGACCTCATCGAGCCGCCGGCGGCGATCGAGCGCGTCGAGGTCGAGAGGGGCGCCTTCGCGGGCGTGCGCTTTTCCGGGCTGACCGTCCCCCACCGGGCGCGGGTGGGCATCCTCGCCATGGCGCCGGGGCGCGCGGCGGAGGTTCTGGCGGGCGCGGCGCGGCGCCGGGCCGAACTCTGGGCGCAGCGCCTCGTCCCCGCCGCCCGCTCTCTCACCTGGAACCTCGTCCTCCCGCCCCGGGGGCTTCCGCCCGGGCTGGGCACGCTGGCCCTCCTGCGGCTAGGACGCGAGCCCGTGCTGCTCTCGGTGGAGCGGACGCGCGACGCGACGGGCAAGGAGGTGGAGGACCTCTTCACCGTGACGGCGACCGCCAACTTCCCGCTCGACACGAGCCGCGACGCGGCCCTCGCCGAGATGCGCGCGACCGTGCGCCAGGTCCTTCCCTTCTTCGAGCGCCACGCGCGCCTCGAGAGCGTCCACGAAGGGTTGCCGATGCGCCACGAGGTGGCGGACAAGCGCCTCCTCGGCATCGAGGGCCTGCCCCTCGGAGGGCCGCTCCGCCGCTCGCTGTGGGCGTCGCGACTCTCCCTCCCGGGTCTGGGCCTGGAGGGGAGCCTCCTCGCCGGACTGCGCGCCGCCGCCGTCGCGCAGTCCTGGCTGGCGAAGAAGTGAGCGGGGCCGGTCCCTGGCAAGACGAGGGCGTCGTGGCCATCCCCTTGATCGGCGCGGATTTTCTGTTAGGTTGCGCGCTCCCCTGGGCGGATCTCCCTCCGCCCTGCGGCCGCCGAGAGGCGTCCACCGAGGAGTTTGGAAATGGCGCGTCGTTGCGAGATCTGTAACAAGGGTCCCCAGGTCGGGAACAACGTCTCCCACTCCAACGTCAAGACCAAGCGTCGGTCCCTCCCGAACCTGCAGCGGGTCCGGGCCATCGTCGACGGGGCCGTGCGTCGGATCCGCGTCTGCACGCGCTGCCTGAAGGCCAACAAGGTCGTCAAGGCGGCGTGAGACGAGCAGCGTGAAGCCAAAGCGCTTCGTCGAGGAGCGAAAGGCTCTCGCCCGACTCGAGGGCAAGAAGCGGCTCGACCTCATCCTCGATCATCCCGACCCGAAGGCGCTCATCCGCAGCCTCCCGGCCGAGGAACTCTACTTCACCATCCACGAGATCGGCCTCGAGGACGCGGGCGCGCTTGTCGCCTACTCCACGCCCTCGCAGTTCCGCACCTTCATCGACCTCGATGCCTGGGAGGGCTACGAGCTCGCCCCCGAGCGCATCCTCGACTGGCTGCGGGTAGCGCGCGAGGAGGGCGACGAGTTTCTGCAGCAGAAGCTGCGCGCCCTGGACATCGAGGTCCAGGAGCTGCTCTTCCGGCGCATCGTCCGGGTCATCGACCTCGAGGAGGAGGGCGAGCCCGAGGAGGATTTCATCGGCCCGGTGGAGCGGACGCCCGAGGGCCGCTTCCTCCTCGTCTACCCGCCGCAGGGGCCCGACTACGCCCTGGCGAAGGCGCTGATCGACACGCTCTACGCCGAAGACCCCTTCATGGCGGGGCGCTTCCTCTATGCCATCCGCTGGGAGCTCGACAGCGAGCTCCAGGAAACGGCCCTGCGGTGGCGGAACGCGCGCCTCGCCGACCTGGGCTTCCCCTCCCCCGAGGAGGCGGCGAGCCTCTACGCGCGAGTCGACCTCTCCGCCGCGCTCCCGCCGCCGGCGGGCCTGCCGGCCAGCCCGCCGGGCTACTACCTGGCGCCGCGCGAGCCCTCCGGTCTCTTCGCGCGCGCCATGGCGCTCGTCGGCCCGGAGCGGCAGGACACGGCGCAGCTCGAGCTGCTCACCGTGCTCAACTCGGCGCTGGTCGCCGACGGCGTCAAGCCGGCCGACATCCCCGAGGTGCGGCGGACGCTGGAGTCGGTGCACCGGACGCTGTCGCTGGGCCTCGAGCACCTCGCCGGCGACGACGAAGTCCGCGCCGCCCACGTCATCGCCACAACCGCGGTCAAGCGCATCTTCCAGGTCGGCTTCACGCGGGTGCTGCAGCTCCGCTGGCGCGCCGACCGCATGCGCAAGGAGCTGCCGCTGGAGATCGAGCGCGGAAGCTTCCTCCCGGATGGCCTGCTCGGCGAGCGCCTCGCCGCCCTCTTTCTGCGCCGGCCGCGTTGCGTCGTTCCCGCCGAGGGCGATAGGCCCTCGGAGATCCGCGCCTTCTCCAGCCTGAACGAACTCCAGGTCACCTCCGAAGCGCTCGACCGGATCGAGGCGGTGGCCCGCGCGTTCCAGGAGACCGGCTTCGATCCGGCCGCAGCGCGCGAGGTGGTGGTGAAGGCCTGGGGCGATGCCGGCCTGGCCCGCGTGCGCTACAGCGACCTCTTCCTGACGCGGCTGGCCCGCGCCCTCGTCGGCCTGCCGGCCGCGTGGGATTCGCTCCCGCCCGACCGCCTCGCCGACGCCGCCCGCGCGGCCTTCGAGGCGACCGGCGAGCTTCGACCCGGCGTGCGCGAGACCGCGCTCGGCCTGCTCCCCTCCAGCGATCTCGTCACCTCCTTCGTGGACAGCGCCCTCGCCCGCCTGCGCGACGACCTCGGCCCCGCCATCGCCGCCCAGGGCCACGACGGCCTCGACCCGCGCTTCGCCGCGCCCTGGATCGTGCCCGAGCACGGCTGAAACTCCGCGCGCGGGGCGAATCCCCAGATGGGCGGAGCCGCACCTGCGCGGTCGACCCGTGCCTTCCAGCCCGAGCAGTTGTCGGCGGGCGACCGAGCGCGCACCCTCGAAGCGGAATGCGCCGAAGGCTCGAGGGCAAGAACGCGGTCGTCACCGGCGCGTCGAGCGGAGTGGGACGGGCGATCGCGCGCGCCTTCGGGGCAGAGGGCGCCAGCGTCGCGCTGATCGCCCGCGGCAGAGACGGACTGGAGGCGACCGCAGCGGAGCTCCACCGCCTGGGGACGAGAGCGCTCGTCCTCCCGCTCGACGTGTCGGATTTCGATGCCGTTCAATCCGCTGCCGACGAGGTGGTCGCCAACTGGGGCGGGATCGACATCTGGGTGAATGACGCGATGGTCTCCGTCTTCTCCCCCATCTCCCAGATGCGCCCCGGCGAGTTCCGCAGGGTGATGGAAGTCAACTATCTCGGCTACGTACACGGAACCCTCGCGGCCCTCCACGCCATGCGGCGCAAAAACCGGGGCACCATCCTGCAGATCGGATCGGCGCTCGCATACCGATCGATTCCTCTTCAGAGCGCCTATTGCGCATCGAAGGCCGCGATCCGGGCGTTCACCGACTCCTTGCGCAGCGAGCTTCTCCACGAGGGCAGCGGCATCCGGGTCTCGATGCTCCAGCTGCCCGCCGTCAACACGCCCCAGTTCGAGGTGGTGCGAAACCGCCTCTCGGGGCATCCGCAGCCCGTTCCGCCGATCTACCAGCCGGAGTTGATCGCCGAGGTCGCGGTGCGGACCGCGCTTCGCCCCCGCCGCGAGGTCTGGATCGGCTGGAGCACGACCCTGGCCATCGTGGGCCAGCGCATGGCACCGGGCCTGCTCGACCGCTACCTCGCGCGACACGCGTGGAATTCGCAGCAGACCGAGGATCTCCCTCCGGACCACCCCAGTCGTCACGATCGGGACAATGTGGACACCCCCATCCCGGGAGACCGTGGAGCGCACGGACCATTCGACTTCCGGTCGCGCTAGACCAGCACCCAGGTCTGGCTCCGACGCCACCTGGGCCAGCTGCTTTTCGCCACGGCAGGGGCCAGCCTCGTCGCCGCGGCGCAGAGACGGAAGCGGACGTGAACGGCGAGCCCATCCGCCAAGTGCTGGCTGCCGCCTATCGCATCCCCACTGACCGGCCCGAAGCCGATGGAACCCTCGCCTGGGATGCGACCACCCTCGTCGCGGTGCACGTGAGCGCTGGTCGCCAACGAGGCTTCGGCTACACCTACACCAGCGCAGCGGCGGTTCCCCTCGTTTGGGAGTTCGCCACCCACGTCGTCGGCACGGACGCCCTCGCGGTCGAGGCGAATTGGAATCGCCTGGTCCGAAACGCCCGCAATCTCGGTGTTTCCGGCGTCGTGGCCTCCGCGATCTCCGCGATCGACGCCGCGCTATGGGATCTCAAAGCCAAGCTCTTCGATCTCCCCCTCGTGCACCTTCTGGGCGCGGTGCGCGAGGAGGTGCCGCTCTACGCGAGCGGGGGATTCACGAGCTACCCCATGGAGGTGCTGTGCGAGCAGCTCGCGCGCTGGGCAGACTCCGGCTTCCACCGGATGAAGATGAAAGTCGGCCAAGATCCCGACGAGGATCCCTCCCGGGTAGCAGCCGCACGGCACGTGGTGGGGCCAAACGTAGCCCTCATGGTGGATGCGAACGGCGCATACACACCCGCGCAGGCCATCGAGTTCGCCGAGGCCTTCGCCGAGGAAGGCGTGGTCTGGTTCGAGGAGCCGGTCTCCTCGGACGACCTCATGGGCTTGCGGCGGGTTCGAGATCGCGCCCCGCCCGGCATGGCGATCGCGGCGGGAGAATACAACTACCGCAGTCACGATTTCCGCCGAATGCTCGAGGCGGGCGCAGTGGACGTGATCCAGGCCGACGCGAGCCGCTGTCTGGGGATCACGGGATTTCTCGGCGCTGCCCGACTTTGCCAGGCATTCGGTGTCCCCCTTTCGGCACATACCGCGCCCAGCCTCCACCTCCATCCCGCGTGCGCCGTCACGCCCCTGATTCACGTCGAGTACTTCCACGACCACGCGAGGATCGAAGGTCTGCTCTTCGATGGCTTCGTTTCCCCCCGAGGTGGCCGCATGCGTCCGGACGGGTCTCGGCCCGGAATCGGAGTCGAGCTGAAGGAAAAGGACGCGGACAGGTACCGGATCGCCTGATGCACGAGGTCCATCCCACAGAGCAGTCGATCGTTCGCCACCACCGCCTCCCCATCGTCGACGACGCGGGCCAAAGCCGGCTCGGCGCAGCGCTTTCGAGGTACGTCAGGGGCGAGGTGCGCTTCGATCGCGGTTCGCGCGCCCTCTATGCAACCGATGCATCGAATTACCGCCAGGTTCCGCTGGGCGTGGTCCTGCCCCGCGACGCAGAAGACGTGCTGGCAGCGCTCGCGATCTGCAGGAGGTACGAGGCGCCGGTGGTCAGTCGAGGCGGCGGGACCAGCCTCGCTGGCCAGGGTTGCAACGCCGCGGTGGTCCTCGACTTTTCCAAATACATGAATCGGATCCTCGAGCTCGACCCGGAGCGCCGGATCGCCCGAGTGGAGCCGGGGGTCGTCCTCGGCGACCTGCGCGAGCGCGCGGAGGAGTTCCACCTCACCTTCGGTCCCGATCCCTCCACCCACACCCACTGCACGCTCGGCGGGATGATCGGCAACAACTCCTGCGGCGTTCATTCCATGCTGGCCGGGTGCACCGCCGACAACGTCGAGGATCTGGAGGTCGCCACCTACGACGGGGCGCGCTTCACCGTCGGATCGACCACGTGGTCCGAGATGGAGGCGCTGCAACGGCTCGAGGGCCGGCAGGGCGAGATCTTCCGCGCGATCGCCGCCTTCGTTCGGGGCTGGGCACCAGCCGGACCGTGGCGGAGAGGATGGTGACGAGCGTCCCTGAAGATTTTCATGGTGGGAGGAGAGCCCGCTCGCGCCCTGCTCGTGCTCGGTGCGCCGAACTCGTCGAGCAACCAGCCGCGCTCAGGGCCAGGAGCGCGCGGGTGCGCTTGCGCCGGCGGGGGAGGGGAAGTTTCCCGGCCCTGCTCGATCCCCGAGGACCGCACATCGCACGCGCCCTCCGGGCGCTCTGAAAGTGATCCACTTCGGCGCCCTGAAACGGATCCGCCCAGGTTTCTCCATCGTAGCCGGTGACCGCCTTGGAACGGCTCGGCTTCGTGTCGGTTCCCTCCTCTGTGGACTGCGTTCCCTTGGCCACGCGGGAGCGCTGATGGTACGACCGGCCCTTTGTCGAGATCACCGTCGCATGGTGGGCGAGCCGGTCGAGCAGGGCCATGGTGAGCTTTTCGTCGCTGCCAAAGACTTTGGGCCACTCTCCGAACGCCAGGTTGGTGGTCACCCGCACGCTGGCCCTCTCGTAGCGATCGGCGATCAGGTTGAACAGCAGCTCACCGCCCTGGCGGTCGAAGGAAACGAAGCCGAGCTCGTCGAGGATCAGCAGGTCGGCCCGCGCGATTCGGCGTGTGGTGCGGCCCAGTTCCCGAGCATCGCGGGCCTCAACCAGCGTGCGGACCAGGTCGGCGGCCCGCCAGAACGACACTCGCTTTCGCTGCTTTGCCGCCTCGACTCCCAGTGCGATGGCGAGATGCGTCTTGCCCGTGCCGATCGGGCCGACCAGCAGCAAGTTTTCTGCTCGGTTCAGCCAGTCTCCGCGCACCAGGTTGAGCACCATCGAGCGGTCGATCCCTTCCGCAGCGTCGAAGTCGAAGGAATCGAGCGTCTTCAGCTCGGCGAATCGTGCCTCCCGCAGGCGCTGCCGCACGACGGACTCGGCGCGAGAATCGAGCTCGGCGGCCAGCACCTCGTCCAGGTACTCCTCATAGCTCCACCCTTCGTCCCGTGCCTGCCGGGCGATTCGCTCGAACGCTTTGGCCAGGCCGGGCATCTTGAGCGTCCGAGCACGGCTGCGCACCAGGTCCGCTGCCATCTCGCTCGGCGCTGCCGCTTCCACTCGCGGACGTACTCCTTGACCAGCGTCTCCCCGACCGACCAGCCCTCCTCTCGCAGCATCGCGTGCAGCCGCAGCATCCTCCTGCCAAAGCCCTGCCCCTGAACGGATGGCAAGTGCTCCGGCGAATGCGGGGTGGATCAGTTTCAGAGCGCCGAATGGATCAGTTTCAGAGCGCCGCGATCACCTGATCACATCTCCACGCGGACGTCGAGTTCGCCTTCCTGATTTTCGACGTTCACCCGGAGTTTGCCGTCGGACTGCCGCGAGAAGACGAGGTCGAGTCTGGCGTCGGCCACGCGAAGCCCGCGAAATTCGAGCCAGTCCACGAATCGGGGAAGGACCGGCCGTACGCTGAGCCGACGACTGCAGCCGTCGGGGACGAAACCGAGGAGGGATTGCAGCATGTAGGGGATGGCACCTGCCGCCCACGCCTGAGGATGGCAGGCCACCGGATAGTGGACCGGGACCCCGAAAGCCTCTCGAGAGAAGCCCGCGAACGCCTCTGGGAATCGGCTGTTCGGAAAGTAGGTCGAGGCATCGAGGAGCGACGAAAAAAGCTTGCAAGCCTCCTCCACGTAGCCGTGTTTGACGAAGCCCGCCGCGATGATCGAGTTGTCGTGGGGCCAGACCGTGCCGAGATGATACCCGATGGGGTTGTATGCCTTTTCTCGGCTACCGAGGGTGCGGATCCCCCAACCGCTGAAGAGGTCGTCTTGCATCAGGCGCCGCACCACCGCCTTCACTCGATCCTCGGCGACGACGCCCGACCAGAGCGCCTGGCCAGGATTGGACGAGATGGCATCGACGGGTCGGCCTCCCCTCTCCAGGGCCATCGCAAAGAAGCCCTTCTCTTCGAGCCAATAGTCGTCGTTGAAGCGACGCTTGAGCTCCTCCGCGTCGCTTCGCAGGGCAAAAGCCCGCTCCGCCTCGCCCAGGCGTTCCAAGAGTTTCGCCATCTCCATTCGAGCCATGTAGGCGAAGCCCTGCACCTCGCAGAGGGCCACCGGTGGAACGGCCCGCCGACCGTTACCGTCGACGATGGCCCCTCCGGAGTCCTTCCATCCCTGGTTGATGAGGCGATGGCCTTCCTCCGCCTGGTAGTCGATGTATCCGTCGCCGTCGTGGTCCCCCAGCTTTTCGACCCACTGCAGAGCCGCCTCGATCGACTGCCGAAGCTCCGCGACGATCGACAGGTCTCCGGTCCAGTCGACGTATTCCCCCACGAGGACCAGGAAGAGCGGCGTCGCATCGACCGTCCCGTAGTATGGGTTGTAGGGGATGACCCCCGTTCGAGCCAGCTCGCCGACGCGTAGCTCGTGCAGGATCTTGCCGGGCTCCTCGTCCTTCCACGGGTCGTCCCGGGTACCCTGGTACCGCGCGAGAAGCCGCAGCGTCTGCGCCGCGATCTCCGGCCGGTAGGCGAGCGTCTGTAGCGAGCAGACGAGGCTGTCGCGGCCGAAGAGGATCGCGAACCAGGGCACCCCTGCAGCGAAAAAGCGATCCTGATCGAGGGACGTGCGGAGCGTGCGCAGATCGCGCAATCCACGATCGACCGCGCGCTCGAGCCAGAGACTGGTCGATCGCACGCGCGAAAAGCCCGCCATCCACTCCTCGACGGAGCGCTCGAGCGACGACTCCGAATCCGATCCACGCGGAACGCGCTTCCTCTCCTTCGCCGGGCGGTACTCCCGCACGACGTAGTCGAGGGAAATGCGGCAGGACTCGTGCGCTTCGAGAGCGATGTCGAAGGTGATGCTTGCCCCTTCCCTTCGCGTCGGAGCTCTCGAGATCCGGATCCGGAGTTCGCGGCGAACGCCGTCGCCCCCGTCGTAGGCGAAGACGAGCTCGTCGCCTTCCCATCGGAGATCGGGCCTTTCCGAGCGGAGGCTGGTGATTCCTCGGATGGCGAAGACGTCCTGAAAATCCGCGTCCAGGGAAAGACGAGCCGGGAAGGAATGCGCCCTCGTGTCGTAGTTTTCGAGGTCGATCTCCTCCCGCATCTCCCGGCGTTTCGCCTCCCCGACGCGGCGCACGCGGATCCCGATGCGCTGGCGGCTGATCCCCTGGCCTACCGGTTCGATGTTGGGATTGGTGAGCTGATAGACCGCGCGAAATCCGTCGCCGTCGTCCGCGGCGAGCGGTTCGGGCGATTCGTCGGCGATCCGGAACTCGTATCCGCAGAGGAAGCGGGAATCGTGAAAGTAGAGCCCCAGGCCGTGACCTCCCTCGAGGGGAACGGTTCCGTCCCTTTGGGACACGAAGAAGAGGTCCTCGTCCTTGATGACGCTGGCATCGGCGATGCCAGCGGCGTGCGAGGGCTCCTCCTGGGTGAGCAACCTCGCCTTCGACGCGCGAACTGCTCGATCGTCCGCCATCCTTCCCCCCGGCCGGCTGGGTGCGACGACAGGCCACCCCGGACGACGTGCCCTTCCCCCAAAATAGGTCCGGGGGACGAATTCCGTTCGCGGCGAGAGGACGCCTCGCCCTGCTTCCTCAGTTCATGAGAGGCGGCGGTGGAAGTAGGGCGCCACGGTGTGGAGGAAGGTCTGGCGGAGGAAGGCGCCGCTCTCGGGATCGCCCTTGAGCACGGCCGAAAGGAAGGCCTTGGCCTGCTCGAAGGTGATGTGAGGGGGAAGGGGCGGCACCTCGGGGTCGACCTTCGCCTGGATCACGCAGGGGCGATCCGCCGCCAAGGCCCGCTCCCAGGCCGAGGGAATGTCCTCGGGCCTCTCGATCGTCAGCCCGAGAAGGCCCAGCGAGTTGGCGTACTGAGCGTAGGGGAACGGACCGACGCGCTGGGAGGGCTCGAACCTCGGTTGGCCCGACATGGCGCGCATCTTCCAGGTGACCATGTTGAGATCGCCGTTGTCGAGGACGCAGACGACGAGGCGAGGGTCCGTCCACTCCTTCCAGTAATCGGCGATGCTGATGAGCTGGTTGATGCCGTTCATCTGCATGGCGCCATCCCCCACGAAGGCGACGGCGAGCCGATCGGGGTAGGCGAACTTCGCGGCGGCGGCGTAGGGAACTCCCGGCCCCATGGTCGCCAGGTTGCCGGAGAGGCTCGCCATCATGCCCTCCCGGATCGACAGGTTCAGGGCGAACCAGCACGCCGCCGTGCCGGAGTCTGCGGTGACGATGCAGTTGGACGGAAGCCTGGCCGATGCCTCGGCAAAGACCCGCTGAGGGTTGACTGGGTTGGCGGGTACGCGCGCGCGCCTCCACGGTCCGCCTCCAGTCCTGGATGCTCTTCTCCAGATCCTGCCGAAACGAGCGATCCGTCTTGTACCGGAGGCGCGGCAAAAGCTCCTGCAAGGTCGTTCGCGCATCGCCGATGAGGTTCACCTCGCAGGGATATCACCCCCGGCGCGTCGTCCGGGCATACCGCCTTGCCGAGGAGAGCCTTCGCGATCCCCGCGCCGAGCCTGTCGGCTGTCTGCAGGACCCGATCGCCGGCACCGAGGCAGCCCGCACCGACGAGGATGGCGACGCGCTTGCCCTCGTTGAGGATCTCTGCGGCGCGATCGAGGTCTTCTGCAACGGGAACGACTTTCGGAGCCACGTATCCGCTTCCGGTGAACACGGCCCCGTGCTTGTGGGGGGGCGCCTCCGCATCCATCTCCTGGACGTCTTTCGGGATGATCACGCAGGTGGGGGAACGCGTTGCAATCGCGATGCGCATCCCCCGGTCGATCGCCTGGCGCACGCCCGCGGGGGTCGAAACCTGTACCGTGTAGGCGCTGGCGACATCCGAGAAGAGGCTGACCAGGTTCACCTCCTGCTGGAAGTCCGTGCCCAACGAGATCCGTGCGACCTGTCCGACGATGGCCAGGACGGGGACGTGATCCATCTTGGCGTCGTACAGGCCATTGAGCAGATGGATGGCGCCCGGACCGCTGGTGGCCATGCACACGCCCACCTCGCCCGTGAACTTGGCATGCGCGGTCGCCCTCCGACACCGCCGCGCGGGAGAACGGCGACGACGACCTGCGCGTCCTGTCGCAGGGGAGCTTTGCGCGTTAGTCGTGCCGATTGCCGAGGAGACGACCGTCCTCGGCCACCTTCAGCTCGAACTCTTTGCCCGAGGCGTCGCGGTACTCGACCTCGTAGACGGTCTGACCACCCTCCACGTCCCTGTCGATCTCCTCGATCGTGCCGCTTGCCACCTGCTCCTGAATCGTCTTCCGCGCCGCATCGGGAACCTGCTCGAGCGAAAGCTCGTCGTCCGCCCACGCCGGCGTCGACACCAGGGCCGCGGCCAAAACCATCCACGCGCGCCTCATCGGCTACCTCCCTCCCCCAGAGAATAGGTCCGGGACTCCGGTCGGGTCGGCAAGGTGCCGTCGCGCCGGCGGTCCGACCTCCTTCCAGGCGAGCGATGCCTCGGTTCGCCCTCAGAACAGGCCCACGCTGAAGTGGGCGCCGACGGGCGACTCGCCGATGGTGCGGTCGGGGGCGAGGTTGAAGCCCAGGTCGAGGGCGATGGGGCCGACGGGGGTGGCGTAGCGCAGGCCGAAGCCGGCGGCGCTGCGCAGCTCGCCGAGGTCGATCGACTCGGGGGTTTCGAGCCAGAGGTTGCCGGCGTCGAGGAAGATGCCGCCCATCAGGTTGCCATAGAGCGGAAAGCGCAGCTCGGCGCGCCCCAGCACGTAGAAGTCGCCGCCCTCGGAGGGCACGGCGCGGCCGGCGTCGAGGAAGCGCGCCTGCTGGGTGCATCCGCTGCGGAAGAGGAGTGCACGGCAGTCGGCGAGCTCCTGGCGGAGCGCGGCGCGCCGATCCTGCGGCACCAGCGCGTCCTCGGCCCAGCCGCGCATGGTGCCGGCGCCGCCCAGATAGAAGCGCTTGGGGGGAATGGTGACGGAGTCCTCTTGCAGGTGAAAGACCTTGCCACCGCTCGCCGAGAGAACCACGACCGTGCGCTCCCCGAGGGGAAGGTAGCCAGTGAGCGTGGTGGAGAGCTTGACGAAGTCCACCACGGTGCTGCCGCCGAGGTTCTGCGAGAAGTCCGCGTCCAGCCGCGCCGAGATGCCCTTGCGCGGATTGGCCACGTCGTCGCGCAGATCGAGGAAAAGGCCCGGCCGGATGGAGCCGAGCAGGACCTCCCCCTCGGGGAAGCGCAGGGCCTGCAGGTCGCGCGTGGAGATGGTGCCGTAGAGCGCGTCGAAACGGCTCGATTTTTCGATGTCGTTCGATTCGATCTCGAAGCGCAGCGTGGCCGAGAGCTGCGGCAAAAAAGGAAACTCGAAACCCGCGAGCGCGGAATTTCGAAACAGGTTGTAGGCGAGGCGGATGTCTCTCTGATGGGTGAGGTCGAAATGCCAGCCGATGGGCAGGCTAACCCCCCAGATGCGAGGAAAGCGCAGGCCCGCCTGGATCTCGCGCTCGATACCGTCCTCCAGGGGCATTTCCCGCACGTCCTCGCGGAAGATCTGGTGGTTGACGCGACCGCGCAGCACGAGCTGCAGGTTGCGACCGAGGATGTTTCGGTCGCGGTACTCGGCGAAGGCGCGGGGCCCGTCCGCCACGGAGATGCCGCCGCCGACCTCCAGCGATCGCGAGCTGCGCTCGCTGACCTCCACCACGAGGTCCTTGACCGGCTCGGGGAGATCGGGATCCAGCGGGCGCACCGAGACCGCGCGAAAGAGCCCCAGCCGCATCAGCTCCTGCTGGCCGCGGGAGATCCGGTCGCTGGTGAGCACGTCGCCCTCGGAGATGCCCAGCGTCTGCCGGATCACCCAGCGCTGCGTACGGCTCGTCCCCTGGACGAGGATCTCGCCCACGCGCACCTGCGGGCCCTCGTGGATGTGGTAGCGCACGGTGGCGTCGTTGCGGCTCTCGGGCGGGCGGACGATCTCCGCCTGCACCACCGCGTAGAGGTAGCCGTGGCGCGCGTAACGCGCCTGGATCTCCAGGCGGTGGTCGGCCACCGCGCGCTCGGACAGTGGCCTTCCCTCGCGCACGCGCGCCGAGCCGAGCTCCACGGGTCCCAGCGCCTCGGCGCCGACGAATTCCACGCCGCGGATCCGGGTCCGCCTGCCCTCCTCGATGCGCAGCTCGACGGTGGCCAGGCGGCTCGTCTCGTCCACGCGGACGAAGGGCCCCTCGACGCGGGCCTCGAGGAAGCCCTCGTCGCGGTAGCGCGCGACGAGTCCCGAGATCACGCTGGCGTAGGCCTCCTCGTCGAAGATCTCCCGCGGTGCGAGCCGGCGGGATACGAGGCCGGGCGCCTTGCCGTAGGCGGCGTCCACCTCCCCGCGGCCCGGCGAGTCGATGGGCGGGCCGGAGGGGCGCAGCGCCAAAAACTCCTCCTCCACCCACCGGCGCAGCGTCCCCTCCCCGATGGCGCGGTTGCCGACGAAGACGATCCGGTTCACCCGCAGCGGCAGGCCCTCGTCCACGTGGAAGGTGAGGCGGGCGCGACGGCCGTCCGGCGAGAGCGTCTCCACCGGAACCACCCGCGCGTCGAAGTAGCCCGCGCGGCGGTAGACCTGCTCCAGCCGGCCCGCCAGGTCCGCGGCCATGGCGGCATCGAGCCGCTCCTCGCCAGCGTAGGCCAGCGCCTCGCGCAGCCGCTGGTGGCCGAAGGCGCGGTTGCCCGCGAAGGCCAGCGTGAAACGCGGCCCCGCCGAGACGGGGACCTCGACCGCGACCGCGCCGGAGGGTAGCCGCCGCACTTCGGGGCGGCCCACCTCGGCGCGGTAGTAGCCCTCCCGGACGTAGCGCGCGCGCAGCGCGTCGAGCTCCCGTTCGAGCCGGCCGCGGTCAAAGACGTCGCCCTCCCGCAGCGAGACGGCCTCCGCCACGATCCGCCGATCCCCCGGCTCGCCCGAGAAGCGCAGCTCGGCCACCCGGGTCGGCTCGTTGGGGACCACGTGGAAGAGCAGCACCACGCCGCCGTCGACGGTCGTGGCCGCGGTCTCCACCTCGGCGCGTTCGTAGCCGGCCCGGGCGAGGACCTCGCGCAGCTGGAGCATGCCGCGCTCGAGCAGGTCGTCGGCGTACTCCATGCCGGTGGAGAGGCCGGTCAGCGCCTGGGCGTCCTGCACCTGCAGGAAGGGCGCGCCGTCCACCCGCACCTCGCGCAGCTGCCGGCGCGGAACGAGCAGGAAGCGCAGGTGGACGCCACCCACGCGCTCCTCCACCCAGGCTTCCACGTTGGCGAAGCGCCCGGTTCCGTAGAGGCGCTGGACCGAGCGGCGCACGCGCCGCCGCGAAAGCGGCTGCCCCTCGTCGATCACCACCAGGTGACGGAGGTCGTCGTGGCTGCGGCCGTCCAGGCCCACGAGCTCCACGCGCAGCACGCGCGGCGCGTCCGGTCCCGCCTCCGGGGCGGAAGGCGGCTCCAGTTCGAGCGCCGGCTGCGCGCGCGCCTTGCGCGACTCGTCCGCGGAGGTACCGCCGGACTCCCGCGCCAGGCCGACCGCGGGCACAAGCAAGGCGAGAAGGAGCAGGAGTTTCCGCGCGATCCCCTTCACTCCCACTCCCAACGCAGCTTCAGGTCGAAGCCGAGATCGCCCGCGCTGTAGCCCACCGCCTCGTTCTGCCAGGAGAGCTGGGTGGAGAGGCGATCGCTGATCCGTATCTCGGCGCTGGCCCGTCTCCCCTTGGTGGTGGCGAAGGGGGTGGCAGCCTGGAGGCGGAGCCGGTCGGTGAGAACCTTGGCCTCGAAGACAGCCATCGGCTCCATCTGGCCCGTCAGCTCCGAGTACTGGCTGGTGACGGAGATGTCAGGGTCCATCAGGAGCGGAGTCTGGGGGAGCCAGCGCTTGACGTGCTCGTCGAAGCCCGTGACCGTCAGCAGCGCGTCCGCCGCCAGGCTCGCGCCGGAGAACGCCGTCCCGCCGCCGGAGTCGAGGTCCTGCGAGGTGATCCCGAAGGTCAGCAGGGTGAGAATGTCCGCCTGCGCCAGCATCGGCTCGGAGCGCAAGTCCACCTGGAAATCTTCGAGTCGACCGTAGGCGTGCGCGGTGATCTGGACCGAGCGAACCTCCGTTTCCGCGGTCACGTCGAAGACCGGGTCGATGCGGTCGCGGTCGCGGAAATCCACCATGCCGTTGGTCACGCGGTACTCGTTGCCGCGAAAGAGGGCCGTGCCCTCCAGGATCTCCACCGAGCCCAGCAGCGCCGGGCTGACGTTGGTGCCGACGAGGCGCAGGCGGCCTCCTTCCCGGCCCGTGCCGCCGACGAAGCGCAGGCGCGCTCGGAGGTGCTCCGTGTCCACGCGCATGTCGTCGCCGCCGACGAGATCGATGTCGAAGCGGACCCACTCGCGCACGTCCGGTGGCGGCGCCGCCTCCACCTTGCGGCGGAAGTCGAGCATCATCTTCTCGATGTCCAGGTCCTGAAGCCAGCGCAGACGCTCGATCGTCGCCTCGCCGGAGAGCACGATGCGCTCGTCCCACCGCCCCGTGATCCCCAGGCGGCCGCTGGCGACCACCGGCCACTCGGCCGGCATCCGCCACGACATGCCCTTCGCGGAAAAGACGAGGTCGAGCACGTCGGGCGAAAGGCCCTTGAGCGACGTCGTGCCGTGCAGCCGCGCCCGACCGCCGTTGGCGATCATGCTGGCCTCCTGCACCACCAGCTGGTTCTGCGAGAAGGCCAGGCGCGCCTCCAGCGACTGGATGGAGAGCGGCAGATTTCGGACGCGGAAGGAAGCGCGGGAGATCTCCGCCGAGCCGACCACCATGGGGCGGTCGGAGCGCCCGACGATGCTCGCCTTCATCGAGACCACGCCGGCGGGATGCTCGAGGTCGGGGAGAAAAGTGCCGAGCAGCCGGGCGTCGAAGGTCCCCTGCGCATCGAAGTCGAGCTCGCCATCGATGGAGCGGTGGCCGTTGAGCGAAAACGACGTGTTCTCTCCCTCCAGGTCGAGGCCGTGGAGGACGAAGGCGGGGCCGGAGAAGTTCAGACCGACCTCGCCGCGGCTGGCCACGCGGTAGCTGCCCACGGTGAGGGCGAGCTCGTCGAGGACCACGCTCCCCGACGACGCGGCCACGTTCGCCAGAAAGCCGCTGGCGATCGCCTGGCCGCGCAGCTCGCCGCCGAGGCGCGTCGACGGAGGCAGGAAGGCGGAGAGGTCGGGGACCTCCAGCAAGAGCGACGCGTCGTAGGGAAGGTCCTCGGCCAGGCGAACCGCGGCCGAGAGCATTCCCGCGCCGACAAAGCCGCCGCGGACGATGACCTGCTCGCCCTGGGTCTCGAGCGAGAGATGCGTGTCGGCCAGCGCCACGCCCCACGCCGAAAGCCCCGTGCCGCGCAGCTCGCCCCGCAGGTCGAGGCTGTCGATCGGTCCCTGGAGCGTCGCCCGCGCGGCCACCGCGCCCTGGAGATCGGCCCACTCGCCGAACTCGCCGAGCAGGTCGCGGATGGGCAGGCCGGAGGCCTCGAGCGAGGCGACGACGGAGGGCGTCTCGCCCCCCGGAAAGCGCACCTCTCCCCTCGCCCGCGCCTCGCCGTCGCCACGGGTCATGAGGAGGTCCTCCACCTCAAGGCGGGTGATGTCCGGCAGGACGAGCTGCGCCTCCAGCCGGTCGAAGGGCCGGTCGAGAAAGCGGACCTCGCGCGCCGCCACCACGCCCTCGGCGGAGATGCGGGGCAGCTCGCCGCGGAAGCTGGCGCGGATCGACTCGGTGCGTCCGTCGAGGTGGCGGTGCAGCCAGGCCAGGGGCGCGAGGAGCTCGCGCGTGGCGCCGAAGATCTCGGCGAGCCGGCCGCCCGCATCCACCTGCGCCTCGCCCTCGATGCGACCGTCGTCGAGATAGAGGCCGACGCGGCCGCGGTAGCGGGTCGAGGCCAGCTCTCCCTCGATGTCGGTGAACTTCACGGTCTCCTCGGAGGGGCGTCCCACTGCCCGGGATCGGACCCGGCCGAGCGAGGCGGAAAAGAGGCGAGCCTCCTGCAGGTCGAAGGTCCCCTCGATCACCGGATCGGGGTAGGGACCGCGGACGGTCGCCTCGATCGTGCCCGCCCCGGCGATGGGGATCTTCGCCACGTGGCCGGCCACGTCGTCGAGGTCGAAGACCGGGGCGCGCACGGCGATGTTCAGGCCCTTGGCGTCCTCGAAGGCGAGGCGAGCGTCGATTTCCAGGCGGCTGCGCCGGCCGAAGGAAGCCGTGGCCGGGCCGAAATGGACGCCCTCCTCGGTGATGCGCACCCGGCCCTCGAGCGCCGCGGTCCCCGGGACCTCCACGATCACCGTGCCGTTCTCCGAATGCCAGGGCCGGTTGCGCACCGCGAAGCCGTGCAGGCGCAGGCTGCTGCGGCCCGACAGGGAGAGGCCGCCGAGCAGATTCCCCTCCAGCTCGTGGCGAGAGTCGATGGTCATGAGCACGGGCGTGTTCTTGACCGGAAGCCGCGCCAGCATGCGGTGGAAGGGAAGCGCCTCCGTCCGCACCAGCAGGCGCGCGGGAAGCCCCTGCGCCAGCTCGATCTCGCCGTCGATCACCGCCTGGCCCTCCCCCACGGGCCAGGTCAGCTCGTGGATCTCCAGCCGGCCGCCGCCGAGTTCCAGCCGGGCGGAGAGGTCGCCCGGCTCCATGTCCTGGATGGTCACCGACGAGAGGCGGAGCACGGCGCTGGCGCGGAGGTCGCCGACGGGGCCGAGCACGGCCGCGTTCAGCGCGGCGCGTCCGCCGACGTTCCTGGCATCGGGAAGGAAGCGGGCGGCGAGCTCCTTCAGATCCGCCTGGACCTCGCCGCGCAGCGCCAGGCGCGGTGCGCAGAGGGTTTGGATGCTGCCGCGCACAAAGACGCGTCCGCCGAGCGCGCGCAGCTCGAACGACTCGATCTCCACGCTGTCTTCGGCCGGCGAGACGGCCAGGTTCGCGGAGATCCCCTCCAGCGCGTAGGGCTCTTGGCCCGCCGGTTCGATGATCCCCTCGCCCACGGAAAGGCGCGCCCTGCGCAGATCCCCCTCGCTCTTCGCCTCCAAGTCGACCGCGCCGAGGCGGAGGACATGGCCCTGCGGGAGGTGGACCGAGACGCTGGCGTTTTGCAGCACGGCCTCGCCGACGGGCAGTCTCTCCAGCACATCGAGACAGCCGGCGGCGCGCGGCGCGGCGCTCGACCCGCCGTCCTCGTCCTCTGGTCCGTCCAGGCGCACGACCAGGCTGGGCGAATCGAGGACGACCCGCGAGACGGCGCGACCGCCGAGCACGGAGAGGAGCGAGAAGCGAACCTCGAGGCCGCGAGCCGAGAACACGCCGCCGTCGTCCCCGAGCCGGATCCCCCGGATGGCGATCTGCGTCCGCCAGGGATCGAAGTGGCACTCCGAGAGGACGAGCGTCTGGCCCAGAAGACGCGACGCCACGGAAGCTCCCTGGGCGCAGATGCGGCGGGCGGCCCACTCCGTGCGCAGTACCAACCCCACGGCCAGGTAGGAGCCGACGAGGAAGAAGAGGAAGCGGAGCGCCCAGCGAGTCTTCACGTGTCCATCCGATGGCCGACGCGGCCAGCCGCGTCCCCGAGCGGCGCCCCCGCCCGCGCTACTTGGTGATCAGCGCCTCGAGGATGCGATCCACCTCCGCGAGGTCGAAGGAGCGGGCGGTCTCGGCCGGCGAGAGCCCGAGGCTGCGCGCCACCTCCCGCACGCGCGAGGCGCTCACCGTCCACTCGCCGTCCAGGTACGCCTCCAGCAAGCAATTGTCGCACAGCGTGTTGATCACGCGAGGCGTGCCGCCGCTGAACTCGTGGACCACCTCGAGCGCCTCGGCCTCGAAGGGATTGTGCATGGCCCCGGCGAGCTGCAGCCGGTGCAGGACGTAGGCGCGGGTGGACTCGCGATCGAGCCGGTCGAGGCGAACCTTGAGCGCCACCCGCTGCGCCAGCGGCGGGTCGAGCTGGATGCAGGTCTCCACCTCGGGGAGGCCGAAGAAGACGAAGTTGATGAGCTTCTGGCCGGGCACCTCGATGTTGAGCAGCCCGCGGAACTCCTCCATGAGCTCGCGCGATTGCAGCATCTGCGCCTCGTCCACCAGCACCACCGCCTTGCGCCCCTCGCGGTGGATCTCCAGCAGGCGGCTGTGGACCTGGCCGAGCAGCTCCAGCTTGTCCTCCGCCGGGTCGCGGACCCCGACCGAGGAGGCGATGCGGCGCAGGAGCCACGCGGCGGTGATCCCCGAGTGGATCACCACCAGCATCGAGGCCTCGAAGCGATCTTCGGGCAGCCGATCGAGGAGCCGCCGCGCCAGGGTGGTCTTGCCCTGGCCGATCTCCCCCACCAGCACCGCCAGGCCGCGCATCCCCTCGATCACGTGCATCAGGCGGAGCATCGCCCGCTCGTGCTGCGGCGACCGGAAGTAGAAGCGGTCGGTGGGGGTATTCGAGAACGGCTCGATCTGGAGGCCGAAGTGCTCGAGGTAGCTCACATGTACCTCAGACGTAGCCGACCTTTCCCTTGTTCACCGGGGAAGGTCGGGTGGCGTTGTCCTCTCCCTTCCGGAGCCTCCCGATGGCGGCGGCGACCTCCCGGTAGTTCGGGTTGGTCCTGTACACCTTCGTGTAGTGCTCGAGCGCCTTGTCGCGCTCGCCCAGCGCCTCGTACGACACCCCGATCTCGTAGTGGAGGGCGAGCGCCGACTCCGGCGTGACCCCGGCAGCGCCGAGCCCCGCCAGGTACCATTCGATCGCGCCCCGATGATCGCCGAGGTCCGCCTTGCACAGGCCGGCGGTGATCATGCAGTCGACCTCGCGCCGGGTCCCCTTGCAGCCGAGCATGGCCTGCTGGAAGGCCTCGATCGCCTCCTGGAAGAGGCCCATCTCCTTGTAGGCGATGCCGAGGTTGTAGTGGGTCTCCGAGTCCTCCGGGCGCACGGTCTGGGAGACGCCCTTCTTGAACTCCGCCAGGACCTCCTCGACCGAGTACTGAAAGTCGAGCGGCTCCTCCGCGGGGGACTCCTCCAGGTCGAGATCGGCCAGAAGCTCCCCCGCGAGGTCGAACGAGGCCTCCTCGTCGGGAACGACGGTGAGGCTTTTGGCGAAGGCGGGGGGCGGAGGCCGCTTCTTCGCCTCTTCCGCCGCGGCGGGCGCCGGCGGAGCAGCCGCGGGCGGGGTCGACGCCGGTGCGGCCGCGGACCGGCGCCGCGCCTCGAGCTCCGCCAGCCGCGCGGTGGCCACCGGGTGGCCCGGCGCCCGCGCCAGGATCGAGCGGAGGAGTTCCTCCGCCTCGTCGAACATCTCCTGCTGCCAGTAGAAGTCCAGCTCGTCCAGGTCCGACTGGAGAGCTGGATCGGACGAGGGCGCGGCCATCGACGCGGGCTTTGCCGTCTTCGCCGGGCTTGCCGGCGCCGCCCTCGACGCGGGCCTTGCCGCCTTCGCCGAGCTCGCCGGCGCCGACTCGCGCGCGGACACCGCCGCCTTCGCCATGGCGGCTGGCGATGCAGGCTCCGCCGCCCTCGACGCCGCCGGCGGCGCGATCTCCGGCTCGGGCGGCTCGTCGAGGAGCGGCTCGTCGAAGGTCTCCTCGGCGCCTTCGAGGATGGAGATCTCCAGGGCGGCGCGGAGCGCCGAGTCCTCGTCCTCCGCTCCCGCGCCGCTGGCGGCCAGGTCGGCCGAGCCGAGGTCGAGGGGTTCGTCGTCGAGGCTGACCGCCATGACGACTTCCTCGTCGGCGGCCGCCGTGCCATCGTCGACGACGATCATCTCCGAGACGGAGACCGGCTCCGCGCTGCCGAGCGCTGCCACCTCCGGGTCGCCGGGGAATTCGGTCGCCAGGCGGGAGAGGGCCTTCTGCGCTCGCTCCTCCTCCTTCGCCTGGCGCGCCAGCTTCACCACCTGGATAAGCGCGGCGCGCAGACCCTCGCGGTCGCCCGTGCCCTCCGCGAGCTGGGCGGCGCGCTCCTGCACCTCGAGCCGCTGCGGGTCGAGGGCGAGCAGCGCGGCGAGGTGGTCCTTCGCCTTCGGGTAGAGCCGGTACTTGAGGTAGACGTCGAGCTCGGCCAAGAGCCGCGGCACGTCCTCGAGCCGCGCTGCCGCGGGCGACCCCTCCGCCGGCCGGGCCTGGGCCGGCGTTTGCTGCGAGGGCGGTCTCGCGGGCGTCGGCTCGCGGGGCGGCGGGGCGCCGCGCGAATCGGGGACGGGGATGGCGTCGTCCGCCACCTGCGGCGGCTCGGTTCGACGGAGCGGTGGCGGCTGCGCCGGGCCGCCCGCCCCCCGGCCGAGCGCGTCGCGGGCCTGGGCGTCGTCGGGAGCGAGGCGGAGGACCTGCTTCCAGGCCTCGCGCTCCTCGCGCGCCCGCCCCGCTTCGCGGTGAAGCCGCGCCAGCTCCTTGTAGACCGAGACGGTCTTCTTCACGTCGCCGACGTCCTGGAAGGCGCGCGCCAGAAGCGAAAGCGTCTCGACCGAGGTCGGGTCGGCCTTGAACGCGGGCTGCAGACGCGCGAGCGCGCGGCGCGCCTCGCCCCGGTCCAGGTAGATGCGGGCCGCCTTCCGCGCGATCTCCGGGTCGGGCTCCTCGCCGGAGAGCAGCCGCTCCGCGACGCGCACGTAGTCGTCGCTACGGCCTTCCTTTTCCAGCTGCTCCAGGGCGCGCCGAAGCTCCTCCTTGCCTTCGTCCGCCTGCCCCGCACCGAGAAGGAGCTCGCCGAGCCGCGCCCTCGCCAGGGCGTTCTCCGGCTCGAGGTCGAGCATCCGGCGCAGGACGGCGATGGTGTCCTGGGTCCGGCCCTCCCGCTCGTAGGTGGCGATGACGATCTGCAGCTGCGACATCGCCTCCCGCAGCAGGCCGAGCTGCTGGTAGAGCTCCGCCAGCCGCTGGTGCGCCTCCACGCGGGGGTCGAGCTTGAGGATCTGCTTGTAGACGGCGACGGCCTTCAGGAAAAAGCCCTGGTTCGAGTACAGCTCCGCCGCGCGCTCGAGCGCCCGCGCCGCCTGCTCGTTCTCCCCCTTGCGCTGCCGGAGCTCACCGATCTTGAGCAGCGCCCGGACCTCGTTGGGGTCGTGCTCGAGCAGGCGCTCGTACTCCGCGATCGCCCGGTCGAGCTGGCCTTTCTGCGCCAATCGGGTCGCCGTCTGGAAGATCTTGTTCTTGTCCATGAGGGCGCTCGCGGTCGCCGTCGCGTCCCCGAAGGCAAGGCGTGGAACGGTATGGGGGGACCCCCGGGCCCTGGAGCGGGAGCCCGCGCCGAACACTAGGAGATGGCACCCGGGCAGTCAAGGAACTGGCCCTAGGGCGTCTCCTCGATGCCGCGGCGGAAACCGCCTCCCTGCAGGATGCGCTCGACGATGCGCGTGTCGTAGCGGCCCTCGATGAACTCCGGCCAGGCGAGCACCTTGAGGTGGAAGCTGGTGTTGGTGCGGATGCCCTCGACCACCAGCTCCTCGAGCGCGCGCCGGCCGCGCACGATCGCCTCCTCGCGCGTGGCGCCGTGGACGATGAGCTTGGCGATCAGCGAGTCGTAGTGCGGCTGCACCCGGTATTGCTCGTAGGCCGCCGAGTCGAAGCGCACTCCGAATCCGCCCGGGACGTGGAAGCCCGTGATCTGGCCCGGGGAGGGAGCGAAGGTGACCGGGTCCTCCGCGTTGATGCGGAACTCGATCGCGTGGCCCCGAATCGCGATGTCCTTCTGCTCCAGCGCGAGCCGCTCCCCCATGGCGACGCGGATCTGCTCCTTGACCAGGTCGATGCCGGTGACCATCTCGGTAACCGGGTGTTCCACCTGGATCCGCGTGTTCATCTCCATGAAGTAGAAGTCGCCGTTCTCGTCCAGGAGGAACTCCAGCGTCCCGACGCTGTCGTAGCCGATCTTCTTCATCGCCTGGACGGCGGCCTTTCCCATCCGCTCGCGCAGCTTGGCATCGACCGCCGGCGACGGCGCCTCCTCCACTAGCTTCTGGTGCCGACGCTGGACGGAGCACTCGCGCTCACCCAGGTGCACGATGTTGCCGTACCGATCGCCCAGCACCTGGATCTCCACGTGGCGCGGCTTCTCCACGTACCGCTCGATGTACATGGAGCCGTCGCCGAAGGCCGCGACCGCCTCGGCGCTGGCCGTCGTGTAGGCCTGGGCGATCATCGAGGGGTCGCGGACGATCTTCATGCCGCGCCCGCCGCCGCCCGCGGCCGCCTTGAGGATGACGGGATAGCCGATCTTCTTGGCCACCTCCGCCGCTTCCTTGGCGTCCGCGAGGGCCTTCTTGCTGCCGGGGAGAAGCGGCAGCCCCGCCGAGGCGGCGAACTCGCGCGCCTGGACCTTGTTGCCCATGAGCCGGATCAGCTCCGGCCGGGGCCCGATCCAGTGCAGGCCGCACTGGATCACCACCTCGGCGAACTCGGCGTTCTCCGAGAGAAAGCCGTAGCCGGGGTGGATGGCGTCGGCACCCGAGATCTCGGCCGCCGAGAGGATCGCCGGGATGTTCAGGTAGCTGTCCTTGGAAGGCGGCGGCCCCACGCAGATCGCCTGGTCGGCGAAGCGCACGTGCAGCGCCTCGGCGTCGGCGGTCGAGTGGATGGCCACCGTCTGCAGGCCCAGTTCCCGGCAAGCCCGAATGATCCGGAGGGCGATCTCTCCGCGATTCGCGATGAGGACCTTCTTGAACACGGGCCCTTCCTACTCGATGCGGAAGAGAGGCTGGCCGAACTCCACCGGCTCGCCGTTTTCCACGTAGATCTCGGCGATCCGGCCCGAGACCTCCGCCTCGATCTCGTTCATGAGCTTCATCGCCTCGACGATGCAGAGGACCTGGCCCTTCTGCACCATCTGGCCGAGTTCCACGAAGGGCGGCGACTCCGGCGACGGCGCCCGGTAGAAGGTGCCGACGAAGGGCGACCGGACGATGTGGCCCGGTTTCTCCTCCGGCCTGGCCGCGGGCGCAGGCGAGGGCGCCGGCGCGGCGGCGGGCGCCGGAAGGGAAGCCACCGGGGCGACCGTCGCGGCGAGGCCGGCACGGCCGCGGCGGATCACCAGCCGAACGTCGTCGCCCTCGTACTCGAAGCGGGTGATCTCGGTGCGCTCGAGGGCCTCGATGATGGCCTTGATCTTCTCGACGTCCAAAGGGGACCTCCTAGACGCGGGTCAGATACTCGCCGGTGCGCGTATCGACCTTGATGACGTCCCCCTCGTTGACGAAGAGAGGAACCTGAACCACGTAACCCGTCTCGAGTTCCGCAGGCTTCATCGCACCGGTGACCGTGTCGCCGCGAACTCCGGGGTCGCACTTGACGATCTTCAGCTCCATGGTGTTCGGGAGCGTCACGCCGATCGCCTTGCCCCGGTAGAAGAGGATGTGGACCTCGGTGTTTTCCTTGAGGAAGTTCTTGGCGTTGCCGAGCGCCGACTCCGGAAGGAAGGTCTGGTCGTAGGTCTTCTGGTCCATGAAGTGGTAGTCCGTCCCCTCCTTGTAGAGGAACTGCATCGGCCGCTCCTCCAGATCGGGACGGTTGAACTTCTCGCCGGACCGGAAGTTCTTCTCGAAGACGTGCCCCGTGATCAGGGACTTGTACTTGGTGCGAACGAAGGCGCTGCCCTTCCCCGGCTTGACGTGCTGGAACTCGACGATCTCGTAGGGATGGTCGTCGATCTCGATCTTCAGACCGTTGCGAAACTCGCTGGTATCGATGACGTCGGCCATATCTCGGTATACCTGCCGGAGGCGCCGCCTCCGTCAAAGCTCCTCCAACAACTTCGGGGCCGTCACCCTGAGGAGGAACCGGCCCTTGCCCGTGTTTCCGTTCGGCTCCAGGGCCAGGAAGAGAAAATAGTTCTCGTCGATCGGCCGCAGGATCGCCGTCAGCTTCTCCGTGCGAACCACCACCTCCTCGAGCTTGCCGTTCCCGAGCGAGGCGGCCGCCCTGCGCACCTGATCGAGGAGCGCCGAGTACTCGACGAGGAGCGTGTCGGTGTCCAGCCCTTCAGCCTTCGGCGCATGGGTTTCCACGGCGATCCCGTCGAATCCCATGACGCACGCCAGGACGGCCCCCTCCACCTGGCAGACGTTTTCGAGGTGCTCACGAAAGGCCACGACGAACCTCTCCTCCAGCGCTCGCGCAGGGCGGGCGCAACCTAGCGGAGCCCCCGGGGATCCGTCAACCCGGTCGGGAAAAGGCCCGCCCCGATCGGGGCGCGGACCGGCTCAGAGCTCGTCGTCCAGACAGCTCACCCCGTCGCCCTGCGCGCCCGCCATGGCGCAAACCTGGACGACCCCCAGTCCGCCGCAGAGCTGCGCGAAGCAGCCATTGCAGACGAAGACCTTGAAGGCGAGCGCGTTCGATTCCACCGTGGTCCCGTCCAGGGTCCGGCCCACGAAGGAGATGCGGACGCGGAGCTCTTTCGACAGCGGGCCGACCCTCTCGAAATTCGACTCCAGGAGCCCGGCGACCTCGGCGGGGATCGCCTCCACGAGCTTCCAGTGCTCGTCGGCCGGCTCGATGAGCGTGCCAGTGACCGGGATCTCCATCGGAGCCGGCAGGGTCGGCCATCCCTCCCCCTCGAAGACCAGGCGCATTCGCGTCACTTCGACGGGGTTCGAGTCCACCCGGCCGTTGGATTCGTCGCCGGTCGGAGCGAGGTCGTTTCGGAGGTGGGCATAGACCAGGTAGGGGAATCCGAACTCCTCGGCGACGGCCACGTCGTAGTGCCCGAAGCTGGTCATGTCGTCGGTCCGGGTGCAGCCGTCGTCCTCCGCCTTGAGCCCGTAGTAACCGAGAAGCCGCAGCCCGGAGACCTCCTCGTCCAGCGTGCAGCCGAACGAGCCGAGGAGCAGGAGGGGGATCAGCGCGCGGATACGCATCGTTCGATTCCTCGGGCGATCAGCCGCCGGCGATCAGGGCGGCCTCGCGGTTGACGATGGTGGGGCTGATGAAGATGAGCAGCTCGGTCCGCTCGTCGCTCACCGAGCGGCTCTTGAAGAACCAGCCGAGGACCGGAATGTCGCCGAGGAAGGGGATCTGCCCCACCGACTCCGAGGTGCGGCGCGTGTAAATGCCGCCGATCACGGTGGTGTCCCCGTCCTTGACGAGGACCTCGGTCTCCGCCTCACGCTTGGTGATGGCGGGCTGGCCGTTCGCGCCGCGGACGTTTTCCGAGGGCTGGTTGTTGGACGCCCGGATCTTCATGAGGATGGAGCCGTCCGAGGTCACGTGCGGCGTCACCCGCAGCTCGAGCTTCGCCTCCACGAAGACCGTGTTCACGCCCGCCGCGGAAACCTGCGAGAAGGGGATCGAGACGCCCTGCCCGATCACCGCCTCGCGGTTGTCCAGCGTGGTGACCTTCGGCGCGGAGACGGTCTTGAGCAGGCCCTTGGACTCCAGCGCCGACAGGCGCAGGTTGAGCTGGGCCGCCCCACCCGCCGAGCCGAAGGTGAAGCCGATGGCGCCGCCGGAGCTCTCGCCCCCGCCCGCCGGGAAGCTCACCGCCCAGTTCGGCTGCTGCGGGACGGCGCCGCCCGCACCGACGTTGCCGGGCACCGAACCCGAGCCGCCGATGTTGTGCGGGAAGGCGAGGCCGGTGGCGTTGCCCGTGGCCTGGCTGGCGGAGAAGCTGCCGCCCCACTGGATGCCGAGCTCGCGGCTGAAGTTGGTCGAGGTCTCCACGATGCGCGAGGAGATCAGCACCTGGGGCGTCTGCGTGTCGAGCGTGCGCACCAGCGCCTGGGCCCGCGAGATCGCGTCCGCCACGTCCTTGACGATGATGGTGTTCGTCCGCTGGTCGACTGTCAGCGACCCACGCTTGGTGAGAAGGTCCTGCACCTTGGGCGCGATCTCGCTGGCGAGCGCGTAGTTGACCGGGATGATGCGGACGAGGAGCGGCTGGGCGATCTCCTTGGCCTCCTGCGCCTTGGCCGCGGCCTCGCGCTCCGCCTGCAGCCGCTCGAGCGGCGCGATGCGGATGATGTTGCCCTCCTCCTCCTTTCCAAGGCCCTTGGAGCGGAGGATGAGATCGAGCGCTTGGTCCCAGGGCACGTTGCGCAGGCGGATGGTGACCGTGCCCTTCACGTCGTCGGCGACGACCAGGTTCTTCTTCGACACCTCTGCCAGGATCCGCAGGAGGTTGTGGATGTCGATGTCCTTGAACTCGAAGCTGACGCGCGTGCCGGTGTAGCGCGCGCGGGCGCCGGTATCCGCGGCGGCGCGGGTCACCCGGCCCGCCTCGTCCACGATGGTCGCCTCGACCTGCTCGCCCCGGAAGCGCCAGGAGATGCGGTTGCCCCGGACCTCGAGGTCGTCCTTCGCGTCTTCACCCAGGGTGACCACCACGCGCACGGCGCCGTGCTCCCGATCCAAGAAGGAGGCGACGGTGCGCACCGGCCCGGCGAAGGCGGTGGTGTCCAGCGACCGCACGAGCTTGGGCGGCAGCTCGGCGCCCCGCAGGGTGAGCACGCGCGTGCGCGGATCGGGTCGCTCCACCTCGTGGCGCACGCTGCCGGAGAGCACCACGTCCACCCGCTGCTCGGCGCCCTCCCCCTGGAAAGCCACGTCCAGCACCCGCGGCCGGGCGTCGGCCTTCGGGGCCGGCCTTTCCGTGGAGGGCGCGGGCGCCGGGGCCGGGGCCGCTTGCCGGGCCGAGGCATCGGCGAGCTTCGTGTCCGTCGCCGCGAAGACGATCTCCAGACCGCCCGCGACCGGTGCGATCCGGTAGCGAGGCAGCTCGGCGCCCTCCAGGTCGAAGACGACGCGCACGCGGTCGGCGTGAACGCCGAAGCGAACCGACGAGACCCCCGGGGCGGAGATGGCCTGCGCCTTCGGCGCGCGCGAGACGCCGAGCAGGTCGACGGCGAGGCGCGTCGGATCCTTTAGCTCGATGCGCTCGTAGGCGCCGAGTTCGCCGTCCAGGGTGAGAACGATCCGGGTTCCCTCCTCGCCCCGGAGGACCTTGACGCCACGAACCTCGCTGGCCGACCCGGTGGCGTTCAGGTTGACGACCTCCCGGGAGACGAGGTGGGGGTCCGCAGCGCTGCTCTGCGCGCCGGCGCCGGCGAGCGGCGCCAGGGTGAGAGTCGCGGCCGTGCAGAGGGCGATCCACTTGCTCGCATTCATCCGGTTGCTCCGTACCGCGGGCTGCGCCGGGAAAAACGTTTCATTCCGAGGCAACGATCGGTTCGCCATCTTCGGTCACCAGGAGGTTCTGCGGCTCTTCCTCGGGCGCGCTCTTGCCCGCGCCGCGGAGGGGGAGCTCCGTTTCCACCGGGACGACCTCGCCGGTACCCAGGCGGCGATACTCGGTTACGATGATCCGATCGCGCAAGATTTCGGTCACTTTGCCGTTGCCCTTGCCGATCGAAGTGCCACGCCGAACGGTGTGTCCATTTCCCTTGGGGTCCTCGACCATGGCCACGGGGCTGGCGAGTCCCGAGACGATGCCGACCAGGCGGAGCTGGTCGAGATCCCACTGGCAGAGCGGCCCGCAGAGCGGATCCGGAGCCACGGGCACGGCCTGCGCGAAGCGATCGAGGTAGGGGCGGAAGGGATCGCGCTTGCCCACGGGCGAGTACACGTACTCCTCTTCCGGCTTCGCCTCGGCCTCGGACGCCTCTTGCTCTACCGCGCGCGCGGGTTTTTGCGGAATCGGGGGTGGCTCCGGGGGAGGCTTGGGGCTGCTGCACGCCGCGACGAGCGCGAGCGAGACCAGGAGGATCCGGCGATTCATGGGCGACCCCGCTTCGCCGACTGGGCGGACTGGCTCTTGTTCGGAGCCATCTCCTCCGGCGTAAGGAAACGGAAGGTCGTGGCCAGGAAATCGGCCTCGAGCACGACCTTTTCGTTTTGGATGGTGGGCTTGCCGAGCTGGATGTCGTTGACGTTGACGATCCGCTTCATCCGGCCCACCTCGTCCAGAAAGCTGAGAATCTCGTGGTAGCTACCCTTCACCCGCATCCGCACCGGGATACGGGCGAAGAACTCCTCCTTCGCCTCCGCCTGCGGCTCGATGGACGCGATCTGCAGCGCGGCGTTGGTGCCGAGCTCGTGGAGCTGACGGAGCAGCTCGTCGATGGCAGCCTCCTGCGGCAGCTCCTGCAGCGCGGCGGCGAGCTTCTCTTCCAGCTCGGCCTTCTCGCGGCGGTACTCGTTGAGGTTGTCGGCGATCTGCTGCTTGTCGATGTACTCGCCCTCGAGCTTGCGGCGCTCCTTTTCCAGCCGCTCGACCTGGGCCTGGGCCGGTCGCACGAAGAAGTACCAGGTGCCCACGGTCATCAGGGCAGATAGGCCGGCGATCACCCCGATCTTGAGGGACCACGAGGCCTTCAGAATCTGGTGGATGAGCTTCTCCATCTCTCCTCGCCGGGACGGCGCGCCGGCCCTCCAGGTTCGCCGCCGAAGGTCACGCCGTGTAATCCACGCCGCAGTTCAGCTCGAACTCGATGTAGCTGCCTTCCTTCCCGTCCTTCTGCACGGAGCGCTTGAGCGCGGGATCCCTGAAAAACGAACTCCCCTTGAGCGCTCGCATGAAATCCGCCAGGTCCTCGTTGGTGACCGCGCCCCCGCGGATCACGAGCTGTCCGCCCTTTTCCTGGAAGGAATCGAGCCAGACTCGTTCCGGGATGATCTGCGCAAGATCGTCGAGGGCTCGCACCGGCCCCGTCCTCCCGCGGCGCAGATCCGCGAGGACGCGGAGCTTGAGCTCGATCGCCTCCTTTTCCTTAGCGATGTTTTTGACCTCGGCGATCACCTTGTCGAGCTGGGCGATGTCGGCGCGCAGGCGCTCCACCTGCCGCCTCTTCACCGCCAGCTCCTCCGCCACGCTCGAGGACCAGGACCAGTTTCCCAGGCCGACGCCCACGAGAACGAGAGCGAAGAGCACGATCTGCTTCTGCCCGAGTTCCCACCTCTTGGTCTGCTCGACCGGGAGAAGGTTGATGCGGATCATGCTCTCCTCCTAGACGTTCTCGCGGCGCAGGGCGAGGCCGACCGCCACTGTGGCCAGCGGGGCCACCTCCTCAAGGTAGTCGACGTCGAAGCGCTTGGGATCGACCTCCACGCCGGCGAAGGGATTGACCACCTCCACCGGCGCGCCCGAGCGGTCGGCGATCATTCGCTGCAGCGAGGGAATCTTCGCCGTCCCCCCGGCGAGGTAGATCTTGTCGTACTGCGTGCTGGTCGGGTTGGCGAAGAAGTCGAGCGACCGCTGGATCTCGCCGGCGATCTGGCCGGAGACCTGGGCGATGATCCGCTCCACCTCCTGCGGGACGATCGCGTCCATGTCCTGTCCGAGCCGACCGCCGATCTTCAGCGCCTCCGCCTCCTCGTAGGAGATGCCCAGGCTCTTCTGGATCTCCTCCGTGATGAGGTTGCCGCCGATGGTGAGATCGCGGACGAAGGCGGTGACGCCGCGCGAGACGATGGTCAGGTTGGTGACCGACGCCCCGATGTTGAGGATCGCCACCGTGGAAGAGTCGTCGAAGCCCACCGCCATCTCCACCGCGTTCTGCGCGGCGAGCGCGTCCACGTCGACGACCACGGTCTTGAGGCCCGCCTCGTTGAGCACCATCACGTAGTCGCTGACGAGGTCGCGCTTGGCGGCCACGAGGAGAACGTCCATCTGCCCGTCCTCGCCCTCGTAGAGGATCTCGGCGTCGGCGTAGACCTCGTCGGCGTGGTGGCTGATGTACTGCTCGAGGTCCCAGCGGATGTTCTCGGCCAGCTCCTGCCGGGTCATCTTCGGCACGGTGAGCTTCTTGACGTTCACCGAGCGGCCGCTGACGCTGGTGGCGACTTCCTTGCGGCGAATCTTTTGGGAGCGAACCAGATCCGAGATCGCCTGGACCACCACCGACGAGTCCATCAGGCTGCCGTCGACGATGGCCTCGGGCGGAAGGGGCGCCATGCCGAAGGCCTCGAGGCGATAGCCGCGCCTCGATTCCTTGAGCATGACCATCTTGATCGAGCTCGACCCGATGTCGATGCCGAGGGCCAGCTTTCCCCTACTCATGCGCGCCCCGTGATGGCTGAGTCGATACCGAGGCGCATCCTAGCACCGCACCCGAAGCCCGCAAATTTTCGGACAGATTCGCGTCGTGCCGCTGCCCGTCAGGTCAACGGAAGAGCCCGAGGTACCAGTCGAGGAGCGCGTCGCCGAAGAAGAGGAATTCGGCGGCCCCGAGCGAGAGGAAGGGACCGAAGGGAAGCGCGCCCGGCGGTGGCTCCCACGCGTCGAGCTCCTCGTCGCCGGTGGGCTTGGGCGGAGGCGCCGCCGTCCTCCTCCCCTCCCCTCGCGCTGCGGCGACGAGCACGATCCCTGCGATCGCCCCCTGCAGGGAGGCGAGGAGTGCAACCGGCAGGAGAGCCCGCAGCCCGAGCCAGGCGCCGATCATGGCAAAGAGCCAGACGTCGCCGCCGCCGATGGCCTCCTTCTTCAGGATCCGCTCCGCCACCGCGCCGATGAGCACGAAGCTGGCAAAGCCCGCCGCCGCGCCGAGCACCGATCCGACCAGACCGGGACCGCCGGGGATCCACGAAACGGCGACCCCCAGCACGATAAAGGGGATGGTGATCACCCGCGGAAGCAGCCAGTGGTCGAGATCGATGTAGGTGAGTGCGAGGAGCGCCGCGAGGAAGGCGAAGGCGCAAAGCGCCCAGGGCGCGAGCCCGAACTGCCGCAAACAGGCGAGCGCGAGCAAACCTCCCGCGAGTTCGACCAGCGGGTAGCGCAAGGAGATCCGCGCCTTGCAGCCCCGGCAGCGCCCCCGCAGGACGATCCACGAGAGGATGGGCACGTTCTCGTACCACCGGATCGGCCTCCGGCAGCCGGGGCAGCGAGAGCGCGGGCGCACCACCGACTCGCCGCGGGGCAGGCGATGGATCACCACGTTGAGAAAGGAGCCCACCAGCGAGCCGAAGACGAAGGCGAAAACGGCCGCGAGCCAGTCGGGAAGCATCCCTCGCCTTCCACCACGCGCCTGCGCGCCGATCAATCGAAATCCGCCAGGCGCGTCATCGTACGGCGCTGCGAGCCCAGGTAGATGCTCTCCAGGTCCGCCTGGATCCGCCGCAGCCGCGCCTCCGCCGCGCGCAGCACCGCGCGCGGGTAGAACGAAGCCAGGTTCTCCCGCTCCTCCGGATCGGCGGCGAGGTCGTAGACCTCCATCTTTTCCAGGTCGTAGTAGTCGATGAATTTGAGGTCGCCGATCCGTAGGGCGATGCAGCGGCGCCGGAGCCAGCAGGAGCTGACCACGTACTGGTGCCCTTTGGGCTCGACAAGGCTGATGCCTGGCAGCCTCCCCTCCCACTCCGCGCCAATGATGTCCAGCACGGTCGGCACCAGATCCACCTGGTGCCGTAGCCCGCCGATCGTACCCCGCGGCAAGACATCCTCTGCCCCGTACAGGATGAGGGGAACCCGGATTCCCTCCTCGTAGGCGATCAGGTTATGCCCCCAGATCCCGTGCTCGCCGAAGCCCTCGCCATGGTCTCCGACGATGATGAAGAGCGCGTCGGGAAGCTCTTCCTTCAGCGCGGTCACGATCTCCCCCACGGCGGCGTCCACGTGCCGCACCGCCTTCCGATAATCCTCCCAGGTGGCCTGTCCCTCCACCGGCGGCTCGCCGGGGACCTGATAGGGGTGGTGGGTGACGCTCGTCAGAAGGGTCAGAAACAGCGGCCTCTCGTCATCCTCGGAGGCCCATTCCAGCGCAGGGGCGAGCAGGGCACGCTCGTCCATGCCGAGGTATCCCGCCACCTCGCCTTCGAGGTCCTCGCGCATCCTCCACTCCTCGAATCCCATGTTTCGCACGAGGCCGACTCGGTTCTCGAAAGCCCCATCGGCGGTCTGGGCATACCGGGTGCGGTAGCCGAGCTCGCCCAGTAGCCGAGGCAGGCACGCGAGCGGAAGGCCGCCTTCCTCCGCCTCGTCGATCTCGAGGTTCAGGCGGGGAAAACCGCCGCAGAGGATGCCAACCAGCGCCTTGGAGGTGTGGACGACCGTGCTGTAGGCGTTCTCGACGAGGACGCCCTCGCGTGCCAGCCGGTCCATCGCGGGCGTATCGCTTTGCTCCGGGTTGCCGCGGTAGGCCCCCATCGCGTCGGCACGGAAGCTCTCGAGGATGATGAGGACGATGTCCCTCGGCCGCCGCGCCTCCGAGGAGAAAACTGGCCGCTCGTAGGGACCGAAGGCCTGGATGTCCGAAGCAGCCCCCTCCCCGCCCGCGAGCATGTGATCCAGCAGCGACTCGGGCACCTCGACGCGCGCCGGGCGATCGAGGAGGATCAGCGCCGCTAGCGCCAGCAGGAGCACCTCCGCAGAGGCCATCGAACCCGGCCGCCGCCGCGGTTCCCGCCGGCTGAGCGCCCACCCCCCCAGCACCGACACCAGCACGAGGGCGATCGCCCCGAGGAACTGGAGGTCGAAGCCCTCCTCGAGGATCCCCCCCATCGAGCTGGCGTAGCGCAGGGTGTAGATCACCAGCTCGGCGTTGAGCCGGCTACCCGTGGCGAGGAAGTAGCGGTGATCCATCACCGCAAAGACGAGGAAGACCAGGTGGGCAAAGGCGGTGAGTGCCGTCCACCCCTCGGAACGCCGGCGAAATACGGGCGTGGAGGCGACCAGGAGCAGCCCGGCCTCCAGGGCGAGGAGCATCCCCACGGCCGGAAGAAGGCCGGCAACGACGGCGATGAGCCCCTTGTCGAAGTTGGCTGAGCTTGGCGGGGCCTCCCGGATGCGAAACACCAGCAGGACCGCGACCGCAAGCAGACCGAAGATCGCCGCGGTCCGGCGGCGCGAGACCTGCTCTGCCATCCCCTGGAGATCCAAGGCTCCTCCTTCGCCCGTTTACGCGACGGCTCGCTCCGCTCCGCGGGGACGGGCCAACCCCGTTTCCTGCGCGCGTCGGACGAAGAGATCCTCCAGGGATTCCCGATGACGGGCCACGGAGACGATCCGCGCCCCCGCCGCGGCCAGCGCCGCCACCGCCCGGTCTGCCTCCGCCTCCTCCGCGAAGGTCAGCGCCAGCCCCGATCCCTTGGGCAGGACGCGGTCGGCGCGCTGCGAGAGCTCGGCGGCGAGCCGCTCGGGAATCCCCTCCGCCACCACGTCCACCGCGCGGGCACCCGCGGAGAGCAGATCCTCCAACCTCCCTTCCTCGCGAAGCCTTCCCCCAAGAAGAAGGCCGACACGGTCGCAGATCGCCTCCACGTCCGGAAGGATGTGAGAGGAGAAGAAGATGGTCTTTCCCTCCTCCTTGAGGCGGAAGATCACGTCCCGGACGTCCTTGCGGCCGATGGGATCGAGGCCGCTCATCGGCTCGTCGAGGATGACGAGGTCGGGGTCCGCGATCAGCGCCTGGGCGATCCCCGCCCGCTGCACCATCCCCTTGGAGTAGCGGCGGAGCGGCAGGTCGGCTGCCTTCGTCAGCCCCACCAGGTCGAGGAGCCGCGGCACGCGGTCGGCCAGATCTCCGGCGGAGAGGCCGCAGAGCCGGCCGTGGAAGTGCAAGAGCTGCCGTGCGGTGAGGAAGTCGTGGAAGTAGGGATTTTCCGGCAGGTAGCCCAGGCGCCGGCGGGCTCGGCGGGAGGTGATCGGCTCGCCGAAGAGCCGAGCGGTTCCCGAGGTGGGCCTGACCAGCCCGACCAGCATCTTGATCGTGGTGCTCTTGCCCGCGCCATTGGGACCGAGAAATCCGTAGATCTCCCCTCTACGCACGCAGAGGTCGAGGTCCTCGACCGCCCGCACCTCGCGGCGGCGCAGGCCGAGACGGAAGCGCTTGGTCAGCTTCTCCGTGGTGAGGATGGCCTCGCTCATCGGCGTGCAGCCTAGCCGAGCGGCCCCCACCCCACAAGGCAAGTCTCCGACCCACCGTATAGGGTGACCATTTTGGTACACCTGCCGACGAACTGACCAAAATCGTCACCTCCGCGCCGCAGCGAAGGCGGAGATTCGCCGCATCCGCTCGCCTTCCCGCCCGGCGGGAGCCCTCTCCTGACCTGGCATCACTCCTGCATGGCGGCCGGACGTGACCCGAGAGGCCCGCCCGTGCGGGCCGAAGGGAAGGAGACGACCATGCAGAGACTGCTTGCGAAGAAGAAGGCGGCTCGGGGCTTCACGCTCATCGAGCTCATGATCGTGGTGGCGATCATCGGCATCCTGGCCGCGATCGCGATTCCCAACTTCCTCCGCTACCAGCTCCGCGCGCGGCGCTCCGAGGGCTCGGTGAACGTCGCCGCCATCCGCACGGCGCAGCTGTCGTACTTCGGCACCCACGATGAGTTCGTCAAAGGAGAGGCCAATCCGCCGGACGACAAGATTGCCTCGAAATGGGGAACGAGGGTCGACTGGGATCGGGCCGTCGGCGGCTGGTCCGACCTCGGCTTCGAGCCCGAGGGCAGCGTGTACTATCAGTATCAGACCCAAGGCGGCGAGGGCGAACTGCGGACGGCCTTCTTCGCCAGCGCCCGGTCTGACCTCGACAACGACGACGAGTTCTCGTGCTGGCTCTTCGTCAAGCCGGTCCACTCGGGCAGCACTGCCCCTACGCCCCCCAACTTCACCTACCCTGATGGCTGCAAGGCCCCAGACGTGAAAGACCTGAACAAGGTTCACCTGGTGACGGGCGAGGCGAGCTTCTGAGGGAGCAGCCTTCCCGCTGCGCCCGGGCCCCGATGTTCGCATCGGGGCCTTTTTCTTGCCGTAATCGAGCTCGCGCTGAAATGAAAAAGATACAAACACCCCGCAATTCCCGGCACCGTGCAGGGCTATTCGATATCTGGAGTTGATCCTGGCATTTTTCGTGCTTCCCTGTAGCTGCAATTCGCCCGGGAATATGCCGAGGAGGCGCGGAACATGCTTCCGACCAGTTATGGTTCCAATTCGCGTGGATTTACGTTGATCGAACTCATGGTGGTCGTGACCATCGTGGGGCTCCTCGCCGCCATCGCCGTCCCCAACTATCTCCGCTTTCAGATCCGGTCGCGCCGCGCCGAGGGAGCAGCAAACGTGGCCGCGATCCGAACAGGACAGCTCTCGTACTACGGCCTGTGGGGAACTTTTGCCTCGCCCGAAAAGCCGAACCCCAGCGACCATCCGATGGACGGCCGCCGCTGGCGCTGGGACTACAGCGACCCCGACTGGCGGGAGATCGCCTTCGATCCAGACGGCGACGTCTATTTTCAGTACTGGACGCAAGGGGGCGAAGGAGCGGAACGAAGCACCTTCTTCGTGACCGGCATCGCCAACCTGGACCAGGACGAGACGTTCGCGTGCTGGGCTTTCCTCAAGCCGCGCAACGACCCCTCGGGCAATCTCGTATTCAACCTTTCCCTTCCCGAGGAGTGCAACGATAGCTCCGGAGGCGCGCTTATACGCCTGGGCGAGGTCTACCTCGCCAGTGGCGACAACACCTACTGAGAACTTCGCGGTCGTTCGCCGCCTTGCCTCCCTGACCTCTGGCACACCTAAAGACGCTATCGTGCGCGGCAATGGGAACTCGCTGGCTCTACCCGCTGTTGCTGGTCGCGCTGGCGATGGGGACGCACTTTCTCCATCGCCAGGCGGTGGTGGGCGTCGCCGAGCGGGAGACCGCCGGGCCGCTGCCAAACGCGCGGGTCCTGCGCTTCCTATCGAGCAGCCACCACACCTCCGCGGCGGACCTCTACTGGCTCAAGCTGGTCCAGTACGTGGGCACGGAGGTGGCGCTGCGCGCAGGATGGCCCGACCTGGAGGCGCTGGCCGACCTGGTGGTCACCCTCGACCCCAAGTACGGCTACGCCTACCAGGCTTCCGGGATCCTGCTCTCCACGGCGGGACGGATCGATGCGTCCAACGAGATCCTCGAGCGCGGGATGGCCAACGTCCCCAGCCGCTGGCAGCTTCCCTTTTACGCCGGTTTCAATCGCTGGTACCACCAGCGCCAGTTCCGCGAGGCCGGCGAGCTCCTCCTTCGCGCCTCGCGCCTGCCGGGCCGGCCCGATTGGCTCGCCGCACTCGCCAGCCGTCTTTTCGCGAGCAGCGGCTCGATCGACGACGGAATCGCCCTGCTGGACCTGATGATCGCCAACACGGAGGATCCCCTGCTCCGCGACGACTTCATCCGGCGACGCGAGGACCTGGTGCTCGAGAAGATGCTGCGGCGAATCGAGGATCGCGCTGCGGCATTTCGGGCGGCGCACGGCCGCTGGCCACAGAGGCTCGAGGAGCTGGGGGATCGCGAGATCCGCGCCTTCCTCCCCACCCCGCTCGGCCAGACCCTGCGGTGGGATCCCGAGATCGGGGAGGTGCGATCGCTATTCCTACGTGACCGACTGGTGGTACACGAGGCGCCAACCGAACCAGAGATCCGCGAGATTCCGCCGGACGCGGCTACCAAGGAATCGCCATGAACACGACCTCCGCTCTCTTCGCCCTCGCCCGCGTGGCGCTGGTCGAGGCGCTGCGCGAGCGGATTCTCTACGGGCTACTCGCCTTCGCGATCGGTCTGATCCTGCTCTCCGCGGTGCTCTCCAACGTCACGCTGGGGTGGCCGGTGCGGATCGTCACCGACCTCTCGCTCTCGGCGATCTCGCTGGGCGGGGCGGCGATGGCCATCCTCCTCGGGGTGCGCTCGGTGGCCTCCGAGATCGAGCGCCGCATCGCCTACCCGGTGCTGGCGCGCCCGATCGCCCGCTGGACCTACGTGGTGGGGCGCTACCTCGGCGTGGTGGGCACGGTCTTCTTCAACGTGCTCCTCATGGCGGTGGCGGCGACGATCATGATCGCCGCCTACAGCCACGAGGGTCCCTTCCAGTACGCCTTCTTCGACTACCTGGCCACGCTGGGGCTGATGTCGGTGCGGCTGGCGATCCTGGCGGGGCTGGCGGTTCTCTTTTCCACCTTCACTTCGTCGACGGTGGCGTTCATCGCCTCGACGGGCCTGGGCATTGCCGGCCACTTCACCGCCGACCTGCGCCACTTTCTGGGAAAGAGCGAGCTGGAGCTCACCCGCGCGGTGGGGGAGCTCCTCTACTGGGCCCTGCCCGACCTCTCCACCCTGGAAGCCCTCCCCCGCCTCATCCACGGCGAGCCCATCCTCAGCACCCAGGCACTCGTGGCCGCCACATACGGCCTCTTCTACCTCGGCGTGGTTCTCGTCCTCGCCTGCTGGCGCTTCGAGGGCCGCGACCTCCCCTGAGCAGCCCGTCCGACCTCCGGCATTCGGCGGCCGGGGCGATCGGCGGCTCCTCGTATCGCGGTTTGCCGGACTCGAAACCCGCCGCTGGTTGAGACTCTCAGGCGATCAGCTTCCGGTGGCGCGCTCGTCCTTGTCCTCCGCCTCCTTCTCCTCCCCCATGCGGTACTTGGCCAGGCGATAGCGGAAGCTGCGGAAGCTGATGCCGAGCAGGCGGGCGGCCTCGACCTTGACGCCGCCGGCCTGCTCCAGGGCGCGCTCGAGCATGCGGCGCTCGAAGGCGTCGAGCCAGGCCTGCAGGTCGAAGCCAGGCGGGATCGGGGCGTCCTCGAGGAGGCTCTCGTCGAAGCTCGGGCGAACGCGGCGAACCTCGGGGGGAAAAACGTCGGGGCCGATCTCGTCCCCATCGGCCAGGGTGATGGCGCGCTCGACGAGGTTCTCCAGCTCGCGCACGTTTCCGGGGAACTCGTATTCGAGCAGGAGCTTCTGCGCCTCACGGGAAAGGCGCATTCCGGGGCGCGCGCCGTGCCGCTCCATGAAGTGCTCGACGAGCGGCAGGATGTCCTCCTTGCGCTCCCGCAGCGGCGGCACGCGCAGGCCGATCACGTTGAGGCGGTAGTAGAGATCCTCGCGGAAGCGGCCCTCGCGCACCTCCTGCTCGAGGTCGCGGTTGGTGGCGGCGACGATGCGCACGTCCACCTCGCGGTCCTGGACGCCGCCGACGGAGCGGATGGCGCGCTGCTGCAGGGCACGCAGGAGCTTGACCTGCACGTGCAGGGGGAGTTCGCCCACCTCGTCGAGGAAGAGGGTGCCGCCGTGGGCGGCGTCGAAGAGGCCGCGCTTGGAGTGGGAGGCGCCGGTGAAGGCGCCCTTCTCGTGGCCGAAGAGTTCGCTCTCGATCAGGCCCTCGGGAATGGCGCCGCAGTTGACCACCACGAAGGGTCCGTCGGCGCGCAGGCTCTTCTGGTGGATGGCGCGCGCCACCAGCTCCTTTCCCACGCCGGATTCGCCGAGAATGAGCACGGTCGCGCGGGTGGGCGCGATCTTCTCGATCAGGGCGAAAAGCTCTTGCATGGCGCGGCTCTTGCCGACCATGTCGGCGTACTCGTGCCGCTCCCGCAGGCGGCGCCGCAGCGACTGGTTTTCTTGGACGAGGGCGCGTTTCTCCAGGGCGCGGTCGAGCACCACGAGGAGCTCGTCGGTCTTGAAGGGCTTGAAGAGGTAGTCGAAGGCGCCGAGCTTCATCGCCTCCACGGCGGTCTCCGCGGTGGCGAAGGCGGTGATCATCACCACCTCGCACGTGGGCTGGCGCTCCTTGACGAGGCGCAGGACGTCGAGCCCCGATCTCTGGCCGAGGCGAAGGTCGGTGAGGGCGACGTCGAACTGCTGCTCGGCGAGGGCGGCCTCCACCTCCTCGAGACCGGCGGCGCAGCGGACGGCATGCCCCTTCCTCCCGAGGAGGATGCGGAGCATCTCCCGCATCGACATCTCGTCGTCGACGATGAGGACGTTGGCCATTTCAAGCCCTCCCGGCGGCTCGGCGGGCCGCCTCCGCGCTCGCGCGAGGCAGCGAGATGGTGAAGCACGTTCCTTCGCCCACCTCACTGCGAAGCTCGATGCTCCCCCCGAGGGACTCGACGACGCGATGAACCATCGGTAGCCCTAGACCGGAACCGGCCTCCTTGGTCGTGAAGAAGGGGTCGAAGATCCGGTCCCGGAGATTCCCAGGGATACCACAGCCCTCGTCTTCCACCGAAAGAACGACCCGGTCGCCCTCCTCGCGGCAGCGCACGATCACGCGCCCGCCGGGACGCGAGGCCTGGGCGGCGTTGAGAAGCAGGTTCCAGAGGACCTGGCTCATCTGGTCCTCGTCGGCGAGCGCCGTGCCCGCGGAGAGCTCGGCCTCGAGGCGCAACTCCCGCGCGTGCGGGTCGAGGGCGAAGGCCTCGAGGGTGTCCCTCACCAGCTGGCAGAGGTCGACTGGAACCGGCCGAGGCGGCTGGGGGTTGGCGAAGGCGAGGAACTCCGTGAGCAGGCGATTGAGCCGCTCCGCCTCGCGCAGGACGATGGCGTGGAGGGCATCGTGCTCGCCGCTCCCCTCTTGTCGGAGGAGCTCGATGGCGCCGTAGATCGATGCCAGCGGGTTGCGAAGCTCGTGGGCCAGGTTGGCTGCGAGCTCTCCGACGAGGGCGAGGCGCTCGGACCGGTTGGCGCGCTCCTGCAACTCCTTGAGCTCGGTGAGGTCCTGGAAGACGGCGAGCGTCCCTAGCCTCCTGCCGGACGGGTCGCGCAGAGGCGTGAGATGGAAGCCGAGGACGCGCCGGCGGCCGTCGGGCGTCTTCCATTCGGTCTCCTCGCGCAACGGACGCGCGGCATCCTCCTCGACCGGAACGGTGGGGAAGATCTCGTGCAAGGGCCGCCCGCGCAGGCGCTCGAGCCGCAGCCCCAGGATCTGCTCGGCCGCCGGGTTGACGTAGTTGATCTCGCCCCGGCGATTGGTGGTGAGGACGCCCGAGCCCGTGGAGCGAAGGATGGCGTCGTGCAGGACGTGCAGGTGGAGGAGGACGCTCTCGGCCTCCTCCGCCCGCTCGCCCGCCGTGCGCGCCTGCGAGCCCACATAGGCCACCAGGCCCGCGGTGAGGAAGATGGCGCTCCCCTGGATGAAGAGTTCGCGCAGGACGGTGGCCGTGCGAATGGCGGACTCGACGCCGGGCGGGATCGCCACGCCCTGGTGCGCGAGGAGAAGGAGGATGGCGTAGCCGCCGAAGGCGGCCAGCGCCGAGCCCCAGGCGGCGCGCTCGCCCAGGAGCGCGCCCCCGCTCACCACCGCGAGCGGTAGGACGAACGCGAAGAGCGAGTCGACCAGGCCAGTGAGGTACAGGAGCGCGAGCGCGAAGATCCAGTCGCCCGCCACCTGGACAGCAGCCAGGCGAACCAGACGATGCCCCGCGCGCAGAAGGAGCGCGATGACGAGCTGGAGCAGGTTGACGCCGAGGACCAGCGCGCCGAGCGCAGCGGCCCGCGGCGAGTTGGTCCCCTCCTTCTGCAGCAGAAAGTAGGAGCCACCCGCGAGGACGAGCGTGAGCACCACGATCCGGCAGGCGGTGAGCCAGACGAGTTTCCTCCGTAACTCGTCCTCGGTGCGCCGGGCCGGATCGTGCAAGGGCGGGCGACCCTCCGCCACCGGGCCTGTGGGAGCGCCGCTCATGGCGGTGCGATCACTTGATGGTTTCGGCCATGGTGAAGATGGGCAGGTACATGGCGGCGACGAAGAAGCCGACGATGCCGCCCATGAACACGATGAGGATCGGCTCGATCATCGAGGTGAGGGCGCTGACCGCCGCGTCCACCTCCTCCTCGTAGAAGTCGGCGATCTTGCCGAGCATCGCATCCATGGCGCCGGTTGCCTCGCCCACGCCGATCATCTCCACTACCATCTGCGGGAAGACGCCGACCTCGGCCAGGGGCTGCACGATGGTGCGGCCCTCGGAGACCTTGCTGCGCACCTGGAAGATCGCCTCCTCGAGGACGACGTTGCCCGCGGTCTTGGCGGTGACGTTCATCGCGTCGAGGATGGGCACGCCCGAGGAGAGCATCGTGCCCAGCGTCCGCGAGAATCGAGCCACCGCCACCTTGCGCAGCAGGTCGCCGAAGATCGGCGCCTTGAGCAACCCGGCGTGGATGAGGCGACGGCCGGTGTCGGTCCGGGCGAAGAGGCGAAAGGCCACGACGAGGGCGGCGACGGCGGCGAAGACGTAGAGGATGTTGGCCCGCAGCCAGTCGGAGAGATCGACCAGGAACTGGGTCGGCCCCGGCAGATCGCCGCCCGCGGCCTCGAACATGTCCTTGAAGACGGGCGTCACGAAGAGCAAGAGCACGGTGACCACGCCCACCGCCACCACGAGGACGATGGTCGGGTACACCATGGCGCCCTTGACCTTGCGTTTGAGCGCCTCCGCCTTCTCGATGTAGACGGAGAGCCGCTGCAGGATGGTGTCGAGGATACCGCCGACCTCGCCGGCCTGGACCAGCTGCACGTAGAGTTCGTCGAAGACCTTGGGGTGGTCGCGGAGGGCGTCGGCGAAGGTGGAGCCGGACTCCACCTTTTCCTTCACCTCCCGCAGCACCTGCTTGAAGTGCGGGTTTTCGTTCTGTGCCGCCAGGATCTCCAGCCCCTGCACCAGGGGCAGACCGGCGTCGATCATGGTGGAGAACTGGCGGGTGAAGATGACCAGCTCCTTGCGGGTGACCCCGGAGGAGCCGGGCAGCTTCAGGTTGATCTCCGCCGGCTTCTTCCTGACCTTGACCGGGACGAGTCCGCTCTGACGCAGCCGGGCCTCGACCTCCTCCCGGCTGGCGGCCTCCATCTCGCCGCTGCGCTCCTCGCCCGACGGCGCCTTCGCCTTCCAGAGGAAAACGGGCTGCTTCTTTTTCTTCTTCGGCCGCTCCGGCTCGGGCTTCTTTCCCGCGGTTCGCGGCTCAGCGGAGGGCATCGCCATGGCGTACTCCTCGTGGTCCCTCGGCTACACCCGAATCCCCGACGAGACGAGGAGGTTTCGCAACTCCTCCACGTCGGACGAACGCGCGAACGCGTCCTCGACCCGGATCATCCGTCGCTGGACGAGCATCGCGAGGTGCTGGTTGAGCGTCTGCATCCCGAACTTCGACTGGCCCATCTGCATCTGCGAGTAGATCTGGTGCAGCTTGTCCTCGCGGATGAGGTTGCGGATGGCGGGATTCGGGATCATCACCTCGCAGGCGAGGACGCGACCACGTCCGCCGGCTCGCGGGATGAGCGTCTGCGTGATCACGCCCTCCAGCACGAAGGAGAGCTGCACCCGCACCTGGGACTGCTGGTTCGGCGGGAAGATGTCGATGATGCGGTTGATGGTCTGCACCGCCGAGTTGGTGTGTAGCGTGGCCAGGGCGAGGTGACCGGTCTCGGAGATCTTGAGCGCCGCCTCCACCGTCTCCCGGTCGCGCATCTCTCCGAGGAGAACCACGTCGGGGTCCTGGCGGAGGATGTACTTGAGGGCCTTGGAGAAGGACTCCGTGTCCGCACCGACCTCGCGCTGGTTGACCAGCGACTTCTTGTGGCGGTGGACGAACTCGATCGGGTCCTCGATGGTGACGATGTGGGCGTGGCGCTCGCTGTTGATCTTGTCGATCATCGCGGCGAGCGTGGTGGACTTGCCCGAGCCGGTGGGGCCGGTGACGAGGATGAGGCCGCGGGGCTTTTCCACCAGCTTGGCCACCACCGGAGGCAGACCGAGCTCCTCGATCTGCGGGATGCGCGCCGGAACCAAACGGAAGGCGCCGGCCACCGATCCGCGCTGGCGGTAGATGTTGCCACGGAAGCGCGCCAGCCCCCGGATGGTGAACGCGAAGTCCAGCTCGTTCTCCTCCTCGAAGCGGTGCTTTTGCGCCTCCGTGAGCACGGAGTAGCAGAGCTGCTGCGTCTGCTGCGGTTCCAGCGGAGGCGCGTCGAGGGGCACGAGTTCGCCGTCGATGCGCAGCTGCGGGGGCGAACCGACGGTGATGTGCAGGTCGGACGCCCCCTTGTCCACCACTGCCTTGAGCAATGCCTGCAAGCTCAGCAAGGCCAAACCCCTAGAAGCGATCCGGAGCGGTGTTGGCCACCACTTCCTCGATCGACGTGATGCCCTCCTTGAGCTTGGAGATGCCGGACTGGCGCAGGGTCTTCATGCCCAGTCGCATGGCCTCGGCCTTGAGCTCCGCGGTGGACGCGCCCTGGATCACGAGCTCCTTGAGCGCATCCCAGAACGGCATCACCTCGTAGACGGCCACGCGACCCTTGTACCCGCGCCCCTGGCAGACGTTGCAGCCGACCGGTTCGTACACGGTGAACGTGCCGATCTCCTCGGGCGGGACGCCGATGTCGAGCAGCGTCTCCTCGCTGACCTCCGCCGGCCTCTTGCACTCGGGGCAGAGCCGCCGCGCCAGGCGCTGGGCGAGGATGAGGTTGACCGAGGCGGTCACGAGGAAGGGCTCGATGCCCATGTTGAGCAGACGGGAGATGGTGCTCGGCGCGTCGTTGGTGTGCAGGGTCGAGAGCACCATGTGACCGGTGAGCGCCGCCTTGACCGCGATCTCCGCCGTCTCGAAGTCGCGGATCTCGCCGACCATGATGATGTCGGGGTCCTGGCGGAGGAAGGTGCGCAGCGCGGAAGCGAAGGTCAGGCCGATGTCCTCCTGGATCTGCACCTGGTTGATGCCGGGGAAGTTGAACTCCACCGGGTCCTCGGCGGTGGAGATGTTGTCCGTGGTCTGATTGAGCCGGGCGAGCGCCGAGTACAGCGTGGTGGTCTTGCCCGAGCCCGTGGGCCCCGTGACCAGGCACATCCCGTAGGGCCGCTCGATCGCCTCGAGGAACCACTCGAGCTGCTGCGGCTCGAAGCCCAGCTTGGTCATGTCGAGCTGGAGGTTCGACTTGTCGAGGAGGCGAAGCACGACCTTCTCGCCGAAGAGCGTGGGGCAGACGGAGACACGGAAGTCCATCTCCTTGTTCTTGCCCAGCTTGAGCTTGATGCGGCCGTCCTGGGGCAGCCGCCGCACGGCGATGTCGAGGTTCGCCATGATCTTGATGCGCGAGATGATGGCGTTCTTGAGCTTGAGCGGCGGGTGCATCACCTCGTAGAGGACGCCGTCAATGCGGTAGCGCACCCGGAAGCTCTTCTCGTAGGGCTCGATGTGGATGTCGGAGGCGCCCTTCTTGATGGCGTCGACGAGGATGAGGTTGACGAGCCGCACCACCGGGGCCTCGTCGGCGGCCTTCTCGAGGTCGACGACGTTGGAGTCGTCCTCGATGACCTCGAAGTCGATCTCCGCCTCGTCGAGGCCCTCCATCACCTCCTCGTAGGAGGGGCCGGTGTTGTAGTAGCGGTCGATCGCGTCGCGGATTGCGGACTCGGTGGCGAGGACCGCGTCGACGTTGTAGCCCGTGAGGAACTTGATGTCGTCGATGGCGGAGATGTTGGAGGGGTCCGCCATCGCCACGATCAGCGAGGAGCCGGCGCGGCTCACCGGGATGAGGAGGTGCCGCTCGCAGGTCTCGCGCGGGACCAGCTTGAGCACCTCCTGGTCGATCTCGAAGTCCGCGAGGTTGATCGACGGGATCGAGTACTGCTTGCTGAGGAACTCGGTGAGCTTGGTCTCGTCGATGGCGCCGGTCTTGACCAGCGTCGCGCCGATCCGCTGACCGGTTCGCCTCGCTTCCTCCTGCGCCCGCTGCAGCTGGGCGAGGGAGATGAGGTTCTCGCGAACGAGCAGTTCCCCCAGTCGTCCGGACATGCGTGATCCCTCTGGGAAAGCCCCGCCGGAGCTTACGGTCCGGGGGGACCTGGGTCAAAAATTCGAAGCCGGGACGAGCACGGGAGCGGGACCGCTCCACCCGGCCACCTGCGCCCGGGCGATGCGGACGTCTTCGCCGATCCGTTCCACCAGCTCCTGCACGGTGGCGAAGCGCCGCTCGTCCCGGATGCGGTGGAGGAACGCGACCGCGATCCTCCGTCCGTAGAGCTTCCCGAATTCTCCGAAAAGATGCACCTCGATCGTGCGCTCGCCTTCACCGAAAGTGGGATTCGTTCCCACACTCGCTGCACCGCCCAGCGGCCCCTCGAGCCCCTCAACCGCGCAAAGGACGGTGTAGATGCCGTCGGCGGGGACGATCTCGGTCTCCGGCGCGACGTTGGCGGTGGGAAAGCCCATCCCCGTGCCGCGCCCCTTCCCCTGCACGATCGAGCCGTCGAGGACGAAGGGCTCGCCGAGCAGCTCGGCGGCCTCCTCCACCCGACCCTGTCGGAGAAGCTCCCGAACGCGCGTGCTGGAGACGACCTCGTTGCCGACGCGAACCGGCTGCACGGAGTGGACCTGGAAGGCGCCGCGCGCGAGCTGCGCGAGCACGTCGGGGTTGCCGGCTCGCCCCCGCCCGAAGGTGAAGTCCCAGCCGACCACCACGTCCCCCGCGCCGAGGCCGGCCACGAGGAAGCGCTCGACGAATTCCTCGGGCGTGTTCCGCGCGAAGTCCCGGTCGAAGCGCTGCACCACCACCGCGTCGAGGCCGGCGGCGGCGAGGCGCTCCAGCTTGCGCGCCGGAGTGCTCAAGAGCCGGGGCGCGGAATCGGGGGAGAGGACCTTGGCCGGATGCGGCTCGAAGGTGAGCGCGACGGCCGGCGCCCCGCGCGAGGAGGCTTGCTTCCGCGCCAGCTCGAGGAGGGCCTGGTGGCCGCGATGGACGCCGTCAAAGTTGCCGATGGCCACCGCGCAGCCCCGCAGGGCGGCGCCGACCGACTCGATCTGTCGGAAGATCCGCATCGGCGATCCCGTACGCTGCCCGGCGCGGCAATTCAACCGCGCCGAAGCCGGAACCCCTGCGGCAACAGATCGCGGAGCCGCAGACGGCGCTCCTGGCCCCCGGGCGTGGCGAGGAGCAGGGGCGCGTCGGGGTCGGCGAACTCGGAGAGCGCCTGCAGGCACATACCGCAGGGGACGGGCTCGCCCTCGCAGACGAGGGCACCGGCGAGGATGCGCCGCGCGCCCCGCGCCACCGCCTGGCCGAGCGCGTTGCGCTCGGCACAGAGGCCGACCGGGTAGGAGGCATTCTCCACGTTACAGCCCGCGTAGATCTTGCCGTCGTCGGCCAGAAGCGCCGCCCCGACCGGAAAGCCGGAGTACGGCGCGTGGGCGCGATGGCGAACCGCCAGCGCCGCCGCGAGGAGCTGGCGCAGGAGCGGCTCGCTCACCGACGTCGGAGACTCCGGTCGCATGCGGGGAGGATAAGCGCTCAGAGGCGTTCGATGAAGGCGCGAAGGAGCCGGGCCAGCCTCTCGCCGGAGGCGCGGGCGGTCCGCTCCACCTCCTCGTGCGAGAGCCGATGCGGCGAAAGCCCCGCGGCGGCGTTGGCCACCAGCGAGATGCCCAGCACGGAAAGCCCCATGTGGACGGCGACGATGGTCTCGGGGACCGTGCTCATGCCGACGAGGTCGGCGCCGAGCGTCCGCAGCATCCGGATCTCGGCGGGGGTCTCGTAGCTCGGGCCGCGGAGGAAGGCGTAGACGCCGCGGTGCACGCGCTCCCCGAGCTCCGCGGCCACCCGGTCGAAGAGCGCCCCCAGCGCGGGGTCGTAGGCGGCGCTCATGTCGGGGAAGCGCGGGCCGAGGCGCTCGTCGTTCGGTCCGGTGAGGGGGGTTTCCCCGGAGAGATTGATGTGGTCGACGATGCGGACCACGTCGCCGGGCCGGAAGTCCGGGTGGATGCCGCCCGCGGCGTTGGTGAGGATGAGGCGAGTTGCCCCCATCATCCCCACCACCCGCACCGGAAAGGCGACCCGCCCCGCGGAGTGGCCTTCGTAGAGGTGTAGCCGCCCCTGCAGGACGACGACCCGCTTGCCGGCGAGGCGCCCCACGACCAGCCGCCCGGCGTGGCCGGAGACGGTGGCCTCCGCGAAGCCGGGAATCTCCGCGTAAGGGATGGCACGGGCATCCTCGAGCTCGTCGGCGAGTCCGCCCAGGCCCGAGCCCAGTACCAGCGCCACCTCGGGCTGCTCCCCGCCCACACGATCGAGGACGGCGTCGCTCGCCTCCTTCACCGACTCGTAGGTGATCAAGGCACCTCCGCGATCTCGTAGACGCGACGCCGCAGGTCCGGGCCGGAGGCGCCCGCTTCGCGGCCCGCCGACTCGGGATCCGGGTGCTTGACCCGGGTCACGTCGGGCTCGTCCTGCACGGCAAAGCGCATGCCGTCGAAGTGGAAGCGGAAGTACTCGTAGCGGTGGTAGTCGTAGAGCAGCTCGTCGGGCTCGCGGATGTAGGTCCACACCAGCACCGAGTCGCCGGTGTTGGGCGGCAGGGCCTTCTCGATGGTGAAGCCGCCCTGGCTGCGGAACTCGGCGTGCTCGGGCAGCAGCTGCCGGTACCGCTCCTTGAACCAGGCGATCGCCTGCACGCGGAAGCGGCTGTCGCCGTTGTGGAAGGGCTCGGCCTGCACCGTCATCAGGACGAGGGGGAAGGGCCGCAGCTCGGCGAGGAAGCCGCGCACCATCTTGAAGCCCTCGCCGAACATGGGCGCGCGCCACACGCGCTCCGGCGGATGCCCCTCGGCCGCCGGCCGGTAGACGTGGAACCACGTCTTTCCCGTCCCGCGCGCGGGCTCGGAGAGGACGATCCACTCCGCCTCGCCGTCCTGGTCGAGGTCGGCGGCGATCGTCTGCGCCACCTTCTGCCCGTCGGGCATGTCGGCCCGGAAGAAGTCGTGCCACTCGGCGGGGACCGCGGGGGGAAGGGCGGGGAAATCTTCGTCCTTCGCCGGCGCGGCGAAGGCCGCGAGCGGAAGTACCAGCAGGATCGAGACCCAGATGCGTCGCATCACGTGATCCTCTCCAGGATGAGGGGCCCGATGGCGGGCGCTTCGTCGCCGATGGTGAACGCACGGCAGAACCGGTGGAGCGGGCCTTCACTTCCCGGGCGGTCGCGGAGATGGGCGAAGCCGAGGGGCTCGCCGCGCTCCACCGGATCGCCGACCTTCTTCGCGAGCACGAAGCCCACGGCGGGATCGATGGAATCCTCCTTCCTCCGCCGGCCGGCGCCGAGGGCCATCGCCGCGAGGCCGACCTCCTGGGCGTCGATCGCCTGGACGAAGCCATCGCGCGGGGCGAGGACGGGGACCACGCGGTCCGCCTCGGGAAGCCGCGACAGGTCGCCGCCCTGGGCGCGCACCATGCGCTCGAAGCGCTCCATGCCGTGGCCGGAGGCGATGGCCGCCTCGATGCGCGCGCGACCCTCCTCCACGCCGTGCGCCACGCCGCCGAGGACGAGCATCTCCGCGCCGAGCTCCACCGTCAGGGCGCGCAGGTCCGCGGGCCCCTCCCCGCGCAGAAGCTCCATCGCCTCCCGCGTCTCCACCGCGTTTCCCACCGCGCGGCCGAGGGGCTGGTTCATGTCGGTGAGCAGCGCCGTCACCGGCCGCCCCATGGACCGGCCGATGCCGATCATGGTGTGGGCCAGGCGCCGCGCATCTTCCACGTTCTTCATGAAGGCGCCCTTCCCCACCTTCACGTCCAGCACGAGGGCCTCGCACCCCTCCGCCAGCTTCTTGGACAGGATCGAGCTGGCGATGAGGGGGATGGACTCGACCGTGGCGGTGGCGTCGCGCAAGGCGTAGAGCTTGCGGTCCGCCGGGGCGATCTCGCGCGTCTGCCCGATGATCGCCACCCCGCACTCGACGAGCTGGCGGCGAAACGCCTCGACCCCGAGGTCCACCCGCAGGCCCGGGATGGCCTCGAGCTTGTCCAGCGTCCCTCCCGTATGTCCCAGGCCGCGCCCGGCGATCATCGGGACGGTGACGCCGCAGGCGGCGACGAGTGGGCCGAGGGCGAGGGAGACCTTGTCCCCCACTCCGCCGGTCGAGTGCTTGTCCACCTTGGGGCCGGGAATCGCAGAGAGGTCGAGCACCGCGCCGCTCTCGAGCATGGCGCGCGTCCAGGCGGCCAACTCCTCCTCGTCCAGCCCCCGGAAGAAGACGGCCATGAGGAGTGCCGCGGCCTGGTAATCCGGGATCTCCCCGGCCGTGTAGGCCGAGATGAACCATTCGATCTCCGCCGGGGAGAGCCGGCCACCGTCGCGCTTGCGGTGGATGAGCTCGTAGGGGGTGAACTCGGGCGGTGCGTGGGCCCTGTCGGTCATGGTCCCATCTTATCCGCCGCCGGGGAGATGACCATTGACATCTCCGAGCCTCGGGCTCTAATCCGACGCAGCGCATTTGGGAACCGAGAGGATCCGCGGATGAGTCGACCGACCCACCTTGGCACGCGATACGCCTGCTGGCAGTGCGGAACGAAGTTCTACGACCTGAACAAGCCCAATCCCGCCTGTCCCAGGTGCGGCGCCGACCCGCGCGAGGCACCGAAGGAGCCCGCGCCTCTCGTCTCCGAATCCCGCCCCCGCAAGGAAGCGCCGATCCTCGACGACGACACCGAACTGGTCGAGGAGGAAGAGCTCTACGAGGAAGAGGAGGAGGAGTTCGGGGACGACGAGGTGGGCATGGACTTCGAGGACGAGGAGGACGACTTCTGACGCGCGCCGCGCTCGGTCGCTCGCGCGCCCTGGCGGCCCGCATGTCGCCGACGCGGGCCGCCCGCTTCCTCGCCCTTCCGCCTCAGCGCAGCGTGGCCAGCAGGCGGCGCGCCTCCGCCGCCATCTCGCCGTTCGCGTCCAGCCGCAGATAGGTCTCCAGCGACTCGATCGCCTGCTTCCGCTGCGAGGGCGAACCGTACCGGGCGGAGATCCGGCCGATGTGGAAGTAGGCGGGCGCGTGGTTTTCCCAGGCGCCGAGCGCCTTGGCGAAGCTTTCGAAGGCGGCGGCCACGTCTCGATCTCCCTCCTCCTGGATCCGACCGAGCTCGGTGTAGGCCTCGGCCGCTGTGGTGCCGCCGCGCCGGCCAATCGCGGCGAGCGCCTTTTCCACCTCGGCCTTCGCACGGTCGTACTCGCGGGCGTCGCGATGCAGGGCGGCGATGCGCACGCGCGCCTCGGGCATGCCGTCGCCGAGCTCCAGCGCGCGCTCGTACGCGGCCCGCGCGCCGGCCGCGTCGCCCGCCCGGCGACGCGCGTTGCCGAGCAGCAGCCACGCGCGCGGCGAGCCGGCGAAGACCCGCGTCGCTTCCTCCATGGCGGAGACCAGGCGCTCCGGCTCGTCGACGAGCGCCGCGTAGAGATCCACGTAGGTGGACAGCCGCTGCTGCTTCTCCAGCGCCTGCTCGAACTCCCGCACCGCCTCGCGCGCCTTCCCCTCGCGCACCAGCCGCCGCCCCCTCAACACGCGCAGGTCCGCGTCGTTGGGGTCGAGGGCGAAGGCTTCCTGCTCCAGCCGCTTGCCGCGCGCCTCGTCGCCCTCCACCAGCGCGAGCTGCGCCTGGGCGAAACGAGCGCGGGCGAGCTGCCGCGTGGAGACCGAGCCCTGGGGGAGTGAGAGGACCTTGTCGATCTGTTTCTTCGCCTCCTCCACAAGGCGCCTGCGGTCCTCCTCATTCTGCTGGGCGAGGGAGTCGAGCACGACGAGCGCCTTGCCCAGCAGCGAATCGACGTGGCTGTCGTCGATGCGCAGCGCCGAGTCGAGGACGGCCCAGGCCTCGGTCGCGCTGCCGCGGCGCCAGTGCACCGTGCCCAGCGCCGAGAGGAGGCGGACGTTGTTGAAGTCGTAGCCCTGCGCCTCCTTGAGCGCCTGGGCAGCGCCGTCGAGGTCGCCGCTGGCCATGCGGATGCGGCCGAGGGTCTCGTACAGAAGCCCGATGCCCGGGCCCCGACGCCCCTTCAGCGCCTCGGTGAGGATCTTCTCGGCGCGGGCGGGATCGCCTTCAAAGAAGGCGATCAGCGCCTTGGCAGCGAGTACGCGGGCATGCTCGGGGTCGCGCTTCTCGGCCTGCTCCAGGTGCGTCTTGGCCAGCCGGTGGAAGTCTTCGCCCTCGCCCTGCTCGCCCCACCGCAGCGCCGCCACGTAGGCGAGGTAGGCGTGCGCCTCGGCATTCTTGCCGTCCAGATCGACGATGCGCTCGGCGGTCTCCATCGCCTGGCGGTAGTGGGCATGCCCGTCCTTGCGCACCAGCTCCGAGGTCTGCTGCAGCAACCGCGCGATCTCCTTCTCGCGGTTGGCCTGGCTGCGGCTGTAGCCGAACCAGCCCAGCAGGGCGACGAGCAGCACCGCCACCGTGATGGCGAAGCGGCGCACCTCGACGCGGCGCTTGCCCGTCCGGTCGAGCTCCTCCTCGTCGGACCAGGCAGCGGGACCGAGGGCGACCGGGCGCGGCGTCGGAGCCGCATTCGCTGCCGCCGGCGTGGCACTTCGAGCGGAGGCCCGCGCCGCCGCCCCGGCCGAGGTCTCGGCTCGCGCCCTCGCGGGCGCCGGTTCCGCCGCCGCAGCGGGTGCGGCGGCTGCCGCGGGCGCCGCCGCAAGTGCGGAGGCCGCCGTCGGGACGGAGGCGGACGCGCGCTCCGGCTGCGCTTGCGGCGCGGCGGCGGTCGGTTGCGGCTCCGGCGCGGCGGCCTTCGGCGCCACGCCGTAGGCCTTGGCCAGGCGGAGGACCTCTTCGTCCTCGGGCGCGAGGCTCAGCGCCCGGGCGAGGACCTGCTGGCCCTCGCCATCCCGCTCCTCCTCGAAGTGGAGCTGCGCGAGGAGAACCAGGGAGGGTACGTGGTGGGAATCCTTGTCCAGCGCGGCCTTCAGCTCGTCGATCGCGCGCTGGGCGCGACCCTGGGCGTGCTGGATCCGCGCGAGGAGGTAATGCGGCTCAGGGGACTGGGGAAGGGCCCGCATTCCCTTCCTGCAGACCACCATCGCCTCCATGTAGCGGCCCAGCCGCAGGTAGGCCTCGGCGAGGGGTCGATAGGCCCGGCCGGAGGGGTCGGTCGCGAATGCGTGCTCGAGTTCGGCGAGATCGGCCGGCGAAGGATTCGAAGCGTCGGGGGAACGCGCCATGGGACCGTCGTTCGGGGGTAAATAATCGAAAAACTCACCTAACAAGCGCCCCCTAGCCTGTCAACGAATCGGCCTCGTTCCCAGCCCTCCCGTTCAGCAGTCCTGCCTCGGCAAGCAGACCGGCTCGGGGTACAGGCGGAATCCGCTCCCCGTGCTCGGGTCGGGAAGCTGTCCCCAGCAGTAGGCCCGGCCCTCGAGATCGATCCCGCAGGTTCGATCGTTCCAGACGTCGAGGGCGCGGAACCGCGTCCCCGCCCCGACTGCGGCCATCGCATGGCTCCGAGACATGGCCTCGAAGCCAAAGACCAGGCCGTGGGTCGGGCTCCCCCAGCAGAGGGTCACGCCGTCCACGTCGATGCCGCAGCTGACCCCGTGGTCCTCCTGGCCGGCCACCACGACTCCGACGAAGGGCCCGGGCGCGACGCCGACCGGCAACGGCACGGGCTCGACCGACTCGGGCAGCCGGACCTGGCCGCTCGAGTTGTTCCCCCAGCAGCGGATCTCTCCGAGGCTCGTGAGCGCGCAGGCGTGGCCATGGCGGGACAGCTGGACGTCGTTGGCCGACCAGGCCTGGGCGACGACGGCCACGGCCACGTGGGAGGCGTCCGAGGAGACCGGCACGGGGACGGAGGACTCCCACCTCGTGCCGTTGCCGAGCTGCCCGGAGTCGTTCGCCCCCCAGCAGAGGACCCGCCCTTCGTCATCGATGCCGCAGGTCGTGGAAGCGCCGTTGTACGGAGTGCGGCTGACGGCGAGCGTCTGGAAACGGTGGCCCTGGATGGGCGTCGGGACGACCTGGTTTTCCACGCTGCCGGTCCCGAGCTTGCCCGAGGCCCCCTGGCCCCAGCAGTAGGCGTTGTCGCCCACGGGTTCCGTGGAGATGGCGCAGGTGTAGGACGCGCCCGCATGGATCTCCCGGAACTGCACCTCGGTCTGCACCCGCGTGAAGATCGTGCGGTCGATGAGGGTCCCATCGCCGAGCTCGCCCTCGTCGTTGTCTCCCAGGCAATAGGCACGCCCGTCCGCCGTCAGGCCGCAGAGGTGGTCGACGCCCACGCTCAGCGCGACCAGCCGCAGGTGCGTCTCCAGGTGGTAGGGGCGGAGCTCCGCCACGGGCAGCGGTCCGCCCGGACGCTCGCCGAAGCAATGGATGGCGCCCTGCTTCGTCAGGCCGCATAGCCCCCACTTCCAGTTCTGCAGCGATTCGAAGGGGCCCACGGCCTCGCCCTGGATCACGGTCTCGGCCACCAGCCCGTGGAACGCCGCCCGCACCCGAATCTCCCCCGTCCGGCGCACGACGTAGCGGCGCTGCATGGAGGGCAGGCTGGGGTCGTCGAGGGGTTCGAGGGCTCCCTGCGGCTCGTGCGACCACTCGGCGACCGCGAGCATCGGCTTGCCCTTGCGGTCGTAGATCCTCGCGTCCACCATCACCGCTTCGCCCACGAGCGCGCGCACGCTGCTCGGCCAGAGTTCGATCCTCCCGACGTCGGAGACCACGTTGATCTCGACCTCGTCCTGCAGCCGACCGAGCGCCGCGCGGACGGTGGCCTGGCCGACTCCCAACGCCACCACGTCCACGCCGACCTCCCGCGGGTGGATCTCCAGCACCGCGGGGTCGGAGACGGACCAGACGAGCCGGTCCAGAGGAAGCGGGCCCTGGCCTGGACCGGCGACCTGGACACGCAAGTACGCGGCCTCGCCCGGATGCATGGAGGCGGGCGCCCCATCGATGCGCATGTGGTAGGAATCGGCCGAGACCACGCGGACGAGGGCCTCGCCGCGGGCCCGACCGCTGGTCGCGATCACCCGGGTCTCGCCCCGGAGGATGCCGCGCACCACGCCCTCCTCGGAGACCTGCGCCACGCTCGCGTCGGCCGTCGACCAGGCGAGCTTCATCGGGCCCTGGTAGGCTCGCCCTGCCGCGTCCAGCGCGCGTACCTCGAGCGGGTACTCCTCCTTCTCCAGCAGCACGAGCTCCCTGGGAACGACTTCGAGCCGCGCGGCGCCGTCCCCGCCGGAGGGCCCGTCCGAGCAGGCCCCGAGCCCCGCCGAAAGCAGCGCCATGGCCAGTCCGGCGCGCACCCTCATCGCCGCACCTCCCGGAGGCGATTGCCCCCTCTCCCAGACTGCCATTGTAGACGGGCGCCCGCCCGCTTCATCTGCGGCACGCTTGACAGCCCGGGCGCGGGCGGGTAGGTTCCGCGCGCTCTCGGCAGCGCCGAGCCCGTTGTGGGGCTGTAGCTCAGTTGGGAGAGCGCTAGAATCGCACTCTAGAGGTCAGGGGTTCGACTCCCCTCAGCTCCACCAGCCTATTCCTTCCCGAGAACCCCTGTCCGGTCCGGACAGGGGTTTCTCGTATCGGCCGGCCACACCTCGGGCGCAGAATTCACCCCGCCGCGCGGCGGAGGCGGTCGCGCACGCCTTCCCAGGGCTCGCTCTCGGGCGGGAGCTCGATCCACAGCTCGTCGACGCCCTCGTCCTCCAGGGCGTGAAGGGTGCGGTAGAGCTGGCGGGCGTAGGCCCGCGGGTCGTCGGGCATGGCGATCCAGCGGCCGGCGCCCCGCTGCGGCGGCGGGGGCTGGATGGCCATCACGCCCACCCGCGCGCCGGCGCGGCCGGCGCGGGCGGCGAGCTCGTCCGGCCCGAGTAGGACGACGCGCGCCCGTGGTGCGTAGTGGCGGCGCGCCAGGCCTGGCGAGGGAAGCGCCGCGTCGGTCTCGGCGCCGAGCCGCTCCACCGGCCCGATCACCTCCTCGATCTCCGCGGCGGTGACCGCGCCAGGCCTCAGGATCCGCGGCCGCGCGCTGCTGAGGTCGAGGACAGTCGACTCGATCCCCACCGTCGTCTCGCCGCCGTCGAGGATGGCGTCGATGCGGCCCAAGAGCCCCTTGGCCACGTGCTCCGCGGAGGTGGGGGAGATGCCGGTGTAGGGGTTGGCGCTCGGCGCCGCCAGCGGCGCGCCCACCCGCTCGATGAGCGCGCGCGCCACCGGATGTGCCGGCAGCCGGATGCCCACCGCTTCCAACCCCCCGGTCACCTCCGGTGGGACGACGGGGGCGCGCGGCAGCACCAGGGTGAGCGGCCCCGGCCAGAAGCGCTCCGCCAGGCGCTCGGCGTCCTCGGGCCACGCCGCGGCCACCTGTCGGGCCTGCTCCACCGAGGCGACGTGGACGATGAGGGGGTTGGTCGGCGGGCGTCCCTTGGCCGCGAAGATGCGCCGCACCGCCTCCGGGTCCAGCGCCAGCGCGCCCAGGCCGTAGACGGTCTCGGTGGGAAAGGCGACGAGGCGGCCGGCGCGCAGGAGCTCCGCGGCGCGCTCGAGATCGCGATCGCCCCTCGGCCCGCGCTCGTAGACGAGTCGCTCGGTGGTCCGCGTCGACATCGCCCGCCTCTTACCGGATCGGCCGTCCGGAAGGAATGCGAGGGCGCGGACAGGCTCGGCGGGTTGACGACCGGTCGACTTCCTTCTTTGTTTGCGCCCATGGCGCACGCGCTCGGGACGCGACCCGCAGCACGGCTGGTCGCCTTCGCGACGGCCCTCCTTTTCGCCGCGCCGGCCCTCGGGCAGGAGTGGACGCTCGAGGACTGCCGCGCCTCCGCGCGCAACCAGCACCCGGAGGCCGCCGCGTCTCGCGCGCTCGCCGCCGCCGCCGCCGCGCGACGGGCCGTCGCCTTCTCCGGCTTTCTGCCGCGCGCGAGCGCACAGGGCTCGTACCTTGCAGGGCGCGGCGCGGGCGCCTCGGGAGGCGGCCTGATCGGCGCGGGCACGGTCACCCAGGTTCCCGTCGGCGCCGTCGGCGGCTCGGGCGCCTTCTTCGGGCCGCCCGATTTCGAGCTCTGGACCGCGAGCCTGAGCCTCCAGCAGACGATCTGGGATTTCGGGCGAACGCTGAACCGCTACCGGCTGGCGCAGGCGGAGGCGCGCCAGGCGCTGGCCCGCCAGCAGCTCGTGGAGGAGCTCCTCGACGTGGCGGCGGAGGCGGCCTACCGCACCGCGCTCGCCTCGGACGAGCTGGTCGCGGCCATGGAGGAGAGCCGGCGACAGGCGCGGGCGCACCTCGAGCTCGCCCGCGGGCGGGCGGAGGTGGGGCTGGCCGCTCCCTACGACGTCAGCCGCGCCGAGGTGGAGGTGGTCCAGGCGGAGGTGCGGGTGATCCAGGCGAAGAACGCCCGCGACCTGGCCATGGCCCAGCTCGCCATCGCCTGCGGCCTGGAGGCCCTCCCCGAGGGCGCCCGGCTCGTCGACGCGCCCCCGCGCCGCATGCCCGAACTCCCGTCCGTGGACGAGGCCGTCGAGGCCGCGATGGAGGCGCTGCCGGAGATGCGCGAGGCCCGCGCCGCGGTGGAGGCCGCCGAGCGAGCCTACGCGGCCGCCGTCTCCGACCTCCTTCCCAGCCTCGGCGTGACCGGCACCGCCTCGCTGCGCGGCCGCGAATTCGACCACATGCAGCCCGGCTGGACGGCGGTCGTCTCGCTCAGCGTGCCACTCGTGAACGGTGGCGCGGACCTGGCGACCATCCGCGAGCGGCGCGCCCGGCTCGCCGCCGCGCAGGCCGAATACGAGCGCATGCGCCGCGCGCTGCGGCTCGACATCGAGTCCGCTCTGCTCGCGGTGCAGGAGGCGTCGGCGCGGCTGGCCGCCGCGGAGGCGATGGAACGATCCGCCGCGGACGGACTCTCGCTCGCCGAGGGCCGCTACCAGACGGGGCTGGGATCCGCCCTGGAGCTCGCCGACGCGCAGTCGCAGCTCGCCACCGCCCGCGCGGAGCGGGTGCAGAGCGCCCTGGACCTCTCGATTTCCCTGGCGCGGCTCGAACGCCTGCTGGGACGATGGAGCAGCGGATGAAAAGGCTTTGGCTGGCATATGTCCTCCTCGCCCTCTTCGCCGGCTGCTCCGGGGGCGGTTCCGGCCCCGTGCGCGGGCGGGGGCCGCTCGTGGTTCGCGTCCAGCCGCTCCGATCCGAGACGGTGGAGCGCGTGGTGGAGGTGAGCGGCCCGCTGGCAGGCCTGGAGGAGGTCACGGTCTCGGCGGAGGTGGACGGCCGCGTGCAGCGGATCGTCGCCGACCTGGGCGACGAGGTGCAGGTGGGCTCGCCCATCGTGCAGCTCGACGCCACCGAGCTGCGGCTGCAGGCAGCGCGCGCCGAAAGCGAGTACTTGGAGAGCCTGGCGCGCCTGGGCATCGCGGAGGCCGAGCTCGACGCCTTCGACCCCGATTCCCAGGCGGATGTCCGCCGCACCCGCGCCGACCTAGAGGAGGCGCGGCGCAACCTCGAGCGCGGCGAGGAGCTGCTGGGCCGCAACCTGCTGGCGGTGGGCGAGGTGGACGCGCTGCGCACCCGCCTTCGCGTGGCCGAAGCCGCCTATCAGCAGGCCCTCGAATCCGCCCGCTCCACCTACGCCGTGGCCCGCGGACGACGCGCCGCCCTGGCCCTGGCCCGCAAGAAGGTGCGCGACGCCACCATCACCTCGCCCATCCGCGGCGTCGTCGCCCGCCGCCTCGTTTCACCGGGCGAGTTCCTTCGCGCCGGCCAGGCGGTGGCGGTGGTGGTGATGACCGATCCCCTCAAGCTCCAGGCGGAGATCCCCGAGCGCTACGTGGGGCGCATCCTGCCCGGCATGGAGGTGGAGATCTCCGCCGCCGGCACCGACGGTCACCGCGGCAAGGTCTCGCGGGTGGGCCCGCTGGTCTCGGGCAGCTCGCGCACGTTCCCCGTGGAAGCGATCTTCGAGAAGCCGGCGGAGCATCTCCGCCCGGGCGTCTTCGCATCCGGCGTGATCCGGCTGGGCACGCAGGAGCGGATCTTCGCCGTGCCCGAGACGGCGATCTCCTCGGTGGCGGGCGTGCACAAGGTCTTCGTCCTCGTCGACGGCGTGGCGCGAGAGCGACCGGTGACGATCCTGCGCAAGCGAGGTGGCGATGCGCTGGTGCAGGGCCCGCTGGAGGACGGCGAGGCGCTCATCCTCACCGGCATCGCCCGCCTCTACGACGGAGCCGAGGTGAAGGTCGATCCGGCTTCGGGTGAATCCCGCGCCGAGGAGGGCTCGTGAACCTCTCCGAGCTCAGCGTTCGCAGGCCGGTCTTTTCCACGATGCTCACGACGGCGCTCGTCACCCTGGGCGCCGTCTCCTACACCCGGCTCGGCGTCGACCTGCTCCCGAAGATCGAGCGGCCCACCGTCACCGTCTTCACCAGCCTCCCTGGCGCCGGACCGGAGGAGATCGAGACCGCCATCACCCAGCCCATCGAGGAGCAGCTCAACACCATCGCAGGCATCGAGGAGCTCCGCTCGGTCAACCGCGAGGGCTTCTCCTTCGTGCGGATCACCTTCACCCTGGAGCGCGATCCGGACGCGGCGCTCCAAGACGTGCGCGACAAGATCAGCCAGGTGCTGCGGCGCCTGCCGGAGGGCACCGACCCGCCCGTCATCTCCAACTTCGACGCCGACTCCGTGCCCATCCTGGCGATCGCGATCTCCGGGCCGCAGTCGCTGCGCGAGCTCACCGAGTTCGCCGAGACGCGCGTCAAGGACCTGATCGGCACCGCCCCCGGCGTGGGCCAGGTCCTCGTCGAAGGCGGGCGCAAGCGCGCCATCCACATCTGGCTCGACGCCCGCCGCATGGAAGCGCACGGGCTGACTGCGGCGGAGATCCGCCAGGCCATCCAGGCGCAGAACGTGGAGATCCCGGGCGGCCGCATTACCCGCGGCGCGCGCGAGGACGTGCTGCGCACCTTGGCGCGGGTGGAGCAGGTCCGGGAATTCGAGGACATCGTCGTCGCCACCGACCCGGTCACGGGCGCGGCCATTCGGCTGCGCGACGTGGCCCGCGTCGAGGACGGCACCGAGGAGGTCCGTGGCGTCTCGCGGCTGAACGGCCGCGAGGCGGTCACCCTCTACGTGCAGAAGCAGAGCGGCGCCAACCTCATGGAGACCGCCCGCGCGGTCAAGGAGCGGCTCGCCCGACTCGAGCAGATCCTTCCCGCCGGCAGTGAGATCGTCGTCCTGCAGGACGCCTCGGTCTTCGTGGAGGCCAGCGCCGCGGAGGTGCAGCACCACCTCGTCCTCGGCGGGATCCTCGCCGCGCTCTCGGTGCTGCTCTTCATGGGCTCGCTGCGCTCCACCCTCATCGCCGCGGTGGCGATCCCCACCTCCCTCGTCGCCACCTTCACCGCCATGTACGCGCTGGGCTACACGCTCAACAACATCACGCTCCTGGCGCTGACGCTGGCGGTGGGCATCGTCATCGACGACGCCATCGTGGTGGTGGAAAACATCCACCGCCACATGACCGAGCGGAGGATCTCTGCCTTCCGCGCGGCGATCGAGGGGACGAAGGAGATCGCCCTCGCCGTCTCCGCCACCACGCTCTCACTCGTGGTCATCTTCGCCCCGATCGCCTTCATGTCCGGCGAGATCGGGCGGCTCTTCTCCAGCTACGGCGTCACCGTTTCGGTGGCGGTGCTCGTCTCGCTCTTCGTGGCGCTCACCCTCATCCCCATGCTCGGGTCGCGCTTCCTGCGCCGCGAGGACGCCGAGGCGCAGGAGCGGCCGAAGAGCGGATGGCGGGCGATCCCGGACCGCATCAACGACTTTCTCGACGATCGCTACGAGCGGCTGGTGGCGTGGGCGCTCGACCACCGGCTCGTCGTGGGCCTGATCGCCCTGGGCTGCGTGGCGCTCTCCGTTCCCCTCTTCCTCGTCGTAAAGAAGGACTTCCTCCCCGACGACGACCAGAGCGAGTTCGAGATCGTCATCGAGCTGGCGCCAGGGACCTCCTTCGAGGCGACCGATGCCCTGCTGCGCGAGCTCGAGCCGCAGATCGCCGCCCTGCCGGGGGTCAAGGACGTGCTCGCCTCCGGCGGCGACACGCGCGGCGGTTCGGGGAGCGCCACGCGCGCGAGCCTCTACGTGGGGCTTCACCCCATCGAGGAGCGCGACGTCTCCCAGGAGGAGGTGATGGCCGCCGCGCGGCGCGTCTTCGCCCGCTACCCCGACCTGCGCATCAACATCCGGCCCATCAACACCACGGGCATCGGCGGAGGCGGTGGCTACGGTGGCAAGATCCGCATGAACATCCGCGGGCCCGACCTCGCCCAGCTCGAGGTCTACCTGCAGCGGCTCCTCGTGGCCATGCGCGCCGACCCCGCCTTCGTGGACGTCTTCAGCTCCTCTGCCGACCGGCTTCCGGAGGTGCAGGTGCGCATCGACCGCGCCAAGGCCGCCGACCTCGGCATCGACGCCCGTACCGTGGCGGAGACGCTGCGCGTGCTGGTCGGCGGCGAGATCGTCAGCTCCTACCGCGAGGGCGACGAGCGCTACGACGTTTGGCTGCGTGCCCGCGAGGAGGACCGCCGCAGCATCGAGGCCATCGGCCGCCTCCCCCTGCGGACGCGATCCGGGACCCTCGTCCCCCTGGAAAACATCGCGGAGATCGTCGAGGCCCAGGGGCCGACGGTCATCCTGCGCCTCGACGGCCAGCGCCAGGTGATGCTCTCCGCCAACCCTGCGCCCGGCGTACCCCTCGCCGACGCCATCGCCCGCGCCCGCAAGCACGTGGAGGAGGCCAACCTCGCCCCCGGCTACGACGTGGTCTTCACCGGCGCCGCCCAGACCATGGAGGAGACCGCGGTGGAATTTCTCTTCGTCCTCCTCCTCTCCATGGCCTTCGTCTACATGGTGCTGGCCGCCCAGTTCGAGAGCTTCATCCACCCGGTGACCATCCTGCTGGCCCTGCCGCTCACCCTTCCCTTTGCCCTGCTCTCCCTCGTCCTCTTCGACGAGAGCCTCAACGTCTACTCCGCGCTGGGCGTCTTCTTGCTGCTCGGCATCGTGAAAAAGAACGGCATCCTGCAGGTGGACTACGCCAACACCCTGCGGGCGAAGGGGCTTGCGCTGCGCGAGGCCATTCTCAAGGCCAACCGCGCTCGCCTCCGCCCCATCCTCATGACCACCCTCACCCTGATCGCCGCCATGCTCCCCATGGTCTTCGCCAAGGGCGCCGGCGCCGCCTCCCGCGGCGCCCTCGCCAAGGTGATCGTCGGCGGTCAGCTCCTCTCCCTTGTGATCACCCTGCTCATCGTCCCGGTCGCCTACGCCTTCTTCGACGAGATCCAGTCGAAGCTTCGCCGCCGCCCGGGCGCCGAGCCCACCGACGTGCCCGCCGCCCAGCCCGGCGACACGCCTGCCGCCCGGCCCGCCCGGAAATCCCCCGCCGCCGCGAGCTGAGCGCGCTCCCCCGCTTCCCGCCGAACCGCAGCGAACCGAGCCCGTTGGCGATGCCTCGAAATCCTCGTCATGATCGGTCTTGCCCCTCGAACGAACAGGTCGCTTCCCCAACGTGCCACTGCAGCCAGTCGACGGCCCACCACTCGATCCACGCCTCCTGCGCGGTCACCTCGACTGCCTCGCCCGAACAGCGGGAGCGGTAGGAGCGGCAGGAACCTGGTCATCGGTTGAACTCCAGGGAGAACAGGCACGATTCGCCGGCCGCGTCCCAGCCTGCCGCGACGGCCCCGAAAGTCAGCCGTCGAGCGAGCTCTCCAATCCTGGTCCTGAGTCGCATGGGTCCCCCTTTTCCCTGCCAGGGACCCTATGCCACCTCTGCGATTTCCAGGGAGAGGCGGTGGGCCCACGCGCGGAGGTCAGAGGGCTCCAGGATCTCGGCGGCGCCGGCCATGAAGAGGACGGAGGAGACGAGATAGGCGTCGCCGTGGACCGGGAGCCGGGCGAGGGCGCCGCCATCCGGCAAGGGTCGGATCTCGCGGGCGCCCAGGCGCCACAGGTATCCGGGCCGGGCGAAGGGGCCGGGGTCGACGCGAACCCAGGCGAGGCGCTCGCCTTCGCGCACGGCGAAAGGCGCCTCGTCCACCGGGCGCGGGACGAAAGTGGCCTCCTCCAGGCGGAAGTCGGAGGCGCGGTCGAGGCGGAAGAGGCGGCGGCTGCGCCGCTCGCAGCAGAAGGCGTAGAGGTACCAGTTCCCCTGGTGAAGCAGGCGGCGCAGGGGCCGCACGCGGCGCGGGGAGGCCTCGCCGCGCGCCGCGGAGAAGTAGGTGAAGGAGAGCTCGCGCCGCTCGCGGATGGCGCGATCGACGAGCTCGGCCACCTGCGGGGCAAGCCTCTGCGCCTCGATGCGGATGCGCCCCGAGAGGAGGTCGAAGCGCTCCCGGAAGGAGGACGGTATGGCGCGGCGAAGGCGCTCGCGCACCGCGCGAAGCTGCTCGCCGCCCTCCTCGACGAAGGCCGTGGCCGCTGCCTCCAGGGCCAGCGCCTCGAGGGGCGTCAGCGCCGGAGGCCGGGAGAAGCCCTGCGGGAGCGCCACGTACACGCGCCCGTCCACCACGTCGATGTCGACGAGGTCGGCGGGCGAAAACGGGGGCCGGCCCACCATGCGGAGAAAGTCGATCTCCTCGAGCAGCTCCTCCTCGGACATGCGGAGGTCGGCGGCGAGCTCCCCGAGGGTGCAACCATTTCGGGCCAGGGCCCGGGGCACGAGGAGAAGCGCGCGCTGCAGCCGCTGCCGGAGATCGGCAAGGCGACCGTTGGAGGGCTCCCGGGCCACCTGCGCAGCCGGAAGAGAGCCGGCCGTGGCGTCGCCGAGGTCGGCGAACGACGCGGCAAACGGAAACTCCGTCCGGGCCTCATCCCGCCCGGCCTCCGGCCACCCCGCGGGAACCTCGACCGAGCCCTCGTGGCGCGCGGCGATGCGGCGGGCCACCTCGCGCACTTTCTCCGCGAACGACGCGGGAGACACGACGCGGGCATGGGGGTGCAGGCGGAGGACGATGCGGACGAGGGCGTCCTCGTGGGTCACGCGCAGCGCAAAGCGCGCCCCGCCCTCGGACGGCTGGCCCGGGCCGAAGAGGTTGCGCGCCAGGGGGAGTCCACCGGCCGCCACCTCGATGACCACCTCCCGCGGCTCGTGGCGAGGAAGCTCCCAGGCTTGCACGCCCACGTGACGGCGCACGTCGAAACCGCGCGGCACCTGAAATCGGGAGTCGAGCAGTTCCAGCGCCTCGATGCGCTCGACCGCGAAGGTGCGAAGCGCCTCCCGCAGGTGGCAGTGGCCGACGAGAAACCACGCCCCGGAGCGGAAGGCGAGACCGTAGGGCGAGACGCGCCGCTCGGTCGCCTTGCCTTCGTAGGAGCGGTAGCGCAGCAGGACGTCCCGGTGCTCGACGGCGGCGCGGCCGAGTCTCTCGAGCAGACTTGCCTCGGTCCGCAAGAGCGGGTCGGAGACGATGCGCCATCGAAACGCGGAGGCGAAAAAGAGCTTGTCGAGGGCGCGGACGAGTTCCTCGCGCAGCGGGAAGGCCGGCTGCGCCAGCGCGGCGGCGCCGGCCAGCGAAAGCAGCGCCCGCTCCTCGGCCGAGAACTCGAAGTCGGCCAGGTAGTAGTCCTCGCGGGCGAGGCGGTAGCCGCCCTCGGACTCGGCATCGGGCGGCACCCACTCGAGCGGAAGGCCGAGTTCCACGAGCTCGGCCCGGTCGCGCTCGAATTTCCGCAGGGCACTCGCCTCCTTGCCGCTGCGGTAGTCGGGGAAGGCCTCTCGGATCTCGGCCCAGGGGATGGGCCGGTCGGAGCCCAGAAAGAGGCTGACGAGGTCGAGCAGGCGCTCGGCGCGGCGGCTCATGGGATGCCAGCCTATCCGATCCGGGCGCCAAAAAAGGAGGCGGGTCGAGCCCGCCTCGAAGCTCGAAACCGCGCGGCGGAGGTCGGAGCCGCCCGCCTCAGATCTCCATGATCTCCTTTTCCTTGCGGGCGACGATGTCGTCGACCTTGGCGACGCCGGCGTCGGTCTCCTTCTGCACCTGATCGAGTAGGCGCTTCTCCTCGTCGTCGGAGACCCCGCCCTCCTTGGCCAACTTCTTGATGTCGTCGTTGGCGTCGCGGCGCGCGTTGCGGATGGCGATCTTGTAGTCCTCGCCGCGCTTGCGAACCTGCTTGGCGATCTCCTTGCGGCGCTCCTCGGTCAGAGGCGGGAAGGCCAGGCGGACGACGGAGCCATCGTTCTGGGGCGTGATCCCCAGGTCGGACTCGAGGATGGCCTTCTCGATGGCGCCGAGCTGCGACTTGTCGAAGGGCTTGAGGACGATGGTCCGGGCGTCGGCCACGCTGATGGTGGCCACGGCGTTCAGCGGCATCTTCGTGCCGTAGGATTCGACCTGGATCCCGTCGAGCATCGAGGTGCTCGCCCGGCCGGTGCGAACCTTGGAAAGCTCGCGGCGAAGGTCCTCGAGCGTCCTCTCGACCCGCTTCTTGAATTCTGAAATGATCGCTTCTCCCGCCATCGTCGCGCTCCTTCCTATACCGTGACGGTGGGGACGCGGCCCACCACCGTACCGACACTCTCCCCGCGAACGACGCGAAGGATGTTGCCCGGCGTGGTCAGGTCGAAGACGACGAGCGGCAGGCCGTTGTCCATGCCCAGGGAGACCGCCGTCGCGTCCATGACCTTGAGCTCCTTCTGGAGGACGTCCATGTAGCTCAGGCTACGATACAGCTTCGCGTTCGGGTCCTTGGTCGGGTCCGAGGTGAAGACCCCTTCCACCTTGGTTGCCTTGAGCATGACGTCCGCCCGGATCTCCATGGCGCGGAGGGCCGCGGCGGTGTCGGTCGTGAAGTAGGGATTCCCGGTTCCTGCGGCGAAGATCACCACCCGCCCCTTCTCCAGGTGCCGGATGGCCTTGCGCCGGATGTAGGGCTCGGCGATCTCGCGCATCTCGATGGCGCTCTGCACCCGGGTCTCGAGGCCCAGCTTCTCCAGGGCGTCCTGCATGGCCAGCGAGTTGATCACCGTCGCCAGCATGCCCATGTAGTCGGCGCTCGAGCGATCCATGCCCTTGGCGGCCCCCGAGACGCCGCGGAAGATGTTGCCGCCCCCGATCACCAGCGCCACCTCGACACCGAGGTCGTGGGTCTCCTTCACCTCGGAGGCGATCTGGGCCAGGGTCCCGGTGTCGATGCCGTACTTCTCCTCGCCCATCAGGGCCTCGCCCGAGAGCTTGAGGAGGATTCGCTTGTATTTCGGCTGGGTCATCGCGCCACCGCTGTCGATCCGCGGGACCGGATCCCGAACGTGCGCGGCTTTGTAGCCTGGTAGGTCCAGGGGGTCAAGGACGCGAAAAAACCGGCTCGCTTGCCCGGTACCCCTTGGGTGGGACACAAGAAAGGACGGAGGGAGCGAGAACACCCGGGCCCCCGGTTTGCCTCTGCGGCGTCCTCCTCCCTCCGCCCGTGTTCATGTCGCCGGGCCGAACCCCGGATCAGTCGGATTCTTCAGGGCGCCAGCTCTCCGGCCGCGTCGGCGCGTGGAACGCGGGCCCCTCGCGCGTGCCCGGCGGATCCGCGAGGGCCGCGCACGGCGCGGGGGCACGCGCTCCGCGACGGACGCACCCCCATCGGGCCTCCCGCGCGCCCGCGCGGCCCGCCCGCAAGCTCAGCTCTGGAGCTTGGCGACCTCGTCGGCGAACGACTCGGCCTTCTTCTCCAGCCCTTCGCCGAGGACGAAGCGGGCGAAGCGCCGGACCACGATGTTCTCGCCGATCTTGGCGATCGCCTCGTTGATGACGTCTTGGACGGTCTTGTCGGGGTCCTTCACGAAGGGCTGCTCCAGCAGGCAGATCTCCTTGAAGAACTTCTCCTTGCGGCCCTCGAGGATCTTGTCCCAGATGTGCTCGGGCTTGCCCTGCTCGCGCAGCTGGCCCCGGTAGACCTCCAGCTCGCGCTCGAGCACCTGGGGATCGACCTCCTCGCGACGCACGTACATCGGGGCGGCGGCGGCGATGTGCATCGCGATGTCCTTGACGAGCTGCTGGAACGCCTCGTTGCGCGCGACGAAGTCGGTTTCGCAGTTGACCTCGACGAGGACGCCGATCCGGCCGTTCCCGTGGATGTAGCTGCTGATCAGCCCCTCGGTCGCCGTGCGACCGGCCTTCTTGGCGGCGGCGGCCAGACCCTTCTGCCGCAGCCAGTCGACCGCCTTCTCCATGTCGCCGCCGGTCTCGGCGAGCGCCTTCTTGCAATCCATCATCCCCGCGCCAGTCCTCTCGCGGAGCGCCTTCACCGCAGCAGCACTTACCTCAGCCATCTTGCACCTCTCCAAAAACGATGCGACGCGGCCCGCCCGGGTGCCGCGTCGAACGGATCCACGGGATACGGGTAGTAACTCTCAGGCCTCCTCGGTGGACTCGTCCTCGGGCGAGGCCGAGTCATCGACCTCGGGCGACGCGGAAAGCGCAGGCCGGCGAACGACCTCGACCTCCGGGCCGCGCCGCTCCTCGCCTTCCTCGCCCCGAGCTCCCCGCCGCTCCACGCGGACGGCGCCTCGGCGCTCCCGTCGACGCGCATCCTCCGCCTGGGCGGTGCGAGCCTCCTCCTCGCCCCGTTCGTGCCGGGCGGCGGCATAGCGCGCCAGGCCCGCGAGCACCGCGTTGGCCAGGTGCGACGTGAAGAGGCGGATGGAACGGATGGCGTCGTCGTTGGCGGGGATGACGAAGTCGATCGGGTCGGGGTCGCAGTTGGTGTCGACCAGGCCGACGATCGGGATGCCGAGGCGATTGGCCTCGTGCACCGCCAGGTGCTCCTTGTTCGGGTCGATCACGAAGAGCACCGCCGGCAGGCGCGTCATCTCCTTGATGCCGCCCAGGTTGCGCTCGAGCTTCTCCATCTCGCGGGTGAGCCGGGAGACCTCCTTCTTGGGCAGCCGGTCGAAGAGGCCGTCGTCGCGCATCTTCTCCAGGGTCCGGAGGCGCTCGATCCCCTGCTTGATGGTTTTGAAGTTGGTCAACGTGCCGCCGAGCCAGCGATGCGTCACGAAGAACTGCTTGCAGCGACGCGCCTCCTCGGCGACGACCTCCTGGGCCTGCTTCTTGGTGCCCACGAAGAGCACCGAACCGCCCCGGGCGACCGCGTCCTCCACGAAGCGGAGGGCCTTGTTGGCCATCTCGACGGTCTGCTGCAGGTCGATGATGTGGATGCCGTTGCGGGCGCCGAAGATGAACGGCCGCATCTTCGGGTTCCAGCGCCGGGTCTGGTGCCCGAAGTGCGCGCCCGCCTCGAGCATCTCGCGCATGGTCAGCTCGGTCGCCCCGGGCGCCGCCTGCCCGGAAGCCAGGGTCTCGGTCTGGGTGGTCGTCTCGAGCTCGCTCATCTCTTCCCTCTGGTTGGTTCCGCCACGCCCCCGAAGCCGCCAGACCACCGAAACGGAGGCACCGCTGACCGGCCGATGGGGCGTGTGTGTGGTTTCCGGCCGAAAGTGCCGGGATTGGCGCGAAAGAGGCGCTCTTTCGCGAGCGGGCTGCCTTACCACAGTCACCCGCTCGTGACAAGGCGCCTCGGAGGCGATCGCTCGGCGATCAGGCCTCGGCCGCCACCGCGCCGTGGCAGCGCTTGTACTTCTTTCCGGAGCCGCAGGGGCAGGGGTCGTTGCGCCCAACCTTGGGCTCGGCCCGGACGACGGGAGCGCGCGACCCCTCCTGGCGGCCGCTGGAGACATGGTCGGCATGCTGCTCGACCATGCGCTGGCGCCGCCGCTGCTCGACGATCTTGCGCTCGAGCTCGGCGGCCGCGCGCGCCGCGGCCTCGCGGGCCTGCTGCTCCTCCCGCGTCACCACCTGCAGGCGCATGACCTCGCGCACCACCTGCTCGCGGATCCGGTAGGTCATCTGCTGGAAGTGGGCGAAGCCCTCCTTCTTGTACTCGGCCTTGGGGTTGCGCTGGCCGTAGCCCCGCAGGCCGATGCCCTGCCGCAGGTGGTCCATCCGCAGCAGGTGGTCCTTCCAGTGCAGGTCGATGGCCTGGAGCGTGATCCACTGCTCGAAGCGGCGAAGGATGGGCACGCCCTCGGCGTCGGTGCCGAGGCTCTCTTCCTTCTCCTTCCACCGCTTCTCGACCGCGGCGAAGAGCTGCTCCTCGATCTCCTCCTTGCTGGCCTCGGGCGGGACGGAGAAGTCGAAGCCGAAGGCATCGCGGACCGCGGCCGTGAATCCGGCGACATCCCTCTCCCCCTTGTTCGGGAAGTAGGTGTCGGTGAGGTTGAGGATCACGTCCTCGAAGAAGTCGAGCATCCGCTCCTTCTGGTCCTCCCAGGTGAAGACCTTTTCGATCCGCTTCTTCTTGCGGGTCTTCGGATCCTCCTCGTACTCGACGAGCGGGATGCCCGCCCCGCAGGCGAGAACCTCGCGGCGCATCCGGTAGATGGTCTTGCGCTGCTGGTTCATCACGTCGTCGTACTCGAGGAGGTTCTTGCGGATGTCGAAGTGGTAGGCCTCCACCCGCTTCTGCGCGCTCTCGATCGCCTTGGTGAGGAGGCGGTGCTCGATCTGCTCCCCCTCCTTCATCCCCAGAGTCTCCATGATGCGGGCGATCCGGTCGCTGCCGAAGATCCGCATCAGGTCGTCTTCCAGGGAGAGGTAGAAGCGGCTCTGGCCAGGGTCGCCCTGCCGGCCGGAGCGTCCGCGGAGCTGGTTGTCGATGCGCCGGCTCTCGTGCCGCTCGGTGCCGATGATCGCCAGGCCGCCGAGCGCGACCACCTCCTCGCGCTCCTTGGCGCAGATCGCCTCGTACTTTTCGAGCAGCTCCTTCTTGCGGGCGTTGTACGCCTCGAGCTCGGCGCGCCAGGCCGCCATCGTCTCCGGGTCGGCCCCGACCGGCTGCACCGGCGGATCGCCGATCTCCTGCTGGACCAGCGCCTCCGGGTTGCCGCCGAGGATGATGTCGGTGCCGCGGCCCGCCATGTTGGTGGCGATGGTCACCGCGCCCTTGCGGCCGGCCTGGGCGACGATCTTCGCCTCGCGCTCGTGGTTCTTGGCGTTGAGGACCTCGTGCGGGATGCCGCGCTTGCGGAGGATCGCCGAGAGCGCCTCGCTCTTGGCGATGGAGGTGGTGCCCACTAGGACCGGCTGGCCGCGCGCGTGGAGACGCTCGATCTCGTCGGCGACCGCGTTGAACTTCTCGCGCTCGGTCTTGTAGACGACGTCGTCCAGATCCTTGCGGATCATCGGACGGTTGGTGGGGATCACCACCACGTCGAGGTTGTAGATGGCGGCAAACTCGGCGGCCTCGGTATCGGCGGTACCGGTCATGCCGGCGAGCTTGCTGTACATGCGGAAGTAGTTCTGGAAGGAGATCGAGGCGAGCGTCTGATTCTCCGCCTCGATCTTGACGCCCTCTTTCGCCTCGATCGCCTGGTGCAGGCCGTCCGACCACCGCCGACCCGGCATGAGGCGGCCGGTGAACTCGTCGACGATGATGACCTCGCCGTCCTTGACGACGTAGTCCTTGTCGCGGCGGTAGAGCGTGTGGGCGCGCAGCGCCTGCTCGACGTGGTGGAGAAGTTCGACGTTGGTGGGGTCGTAAAGGTTGTCGACCCCGAGCAGGCGCTCGACCTTCTCCACGCCCTCGTCGGTGAGCATTACGCTCCGGGCCTTCTCGTCGACCACGTAGTCGGTGTCGGCGACGAGCCTGGGGATGATCTTGTCGACCGTGTAGTACAGCTCGGTGCTCTGCTCCGAGGGACCGGAGATGATGAGCGGCGTGCGCGCCTCGTCGATGAGGATGGAGTCGACCTCGTCGACGATGGCGTAGTTGAGCTCTCGCTGCACGTACTGCGAGAGCCGGAACTTCATGTTGTCGCGCAGGTAGTCGAAGCCGAACTCGTTGTTCTGGCCGTAGGTGATGTCGGCGCGGTAGGCCTCCTGCCGCTGCGCGTCGGTTAGGCCGTGGACGATGACGCCCACCGTCGCGCCGAGGAAGCGGTAGACCCGTCCCATCCACTCGGCGTCGCGGCGAGCGAGGTAGTCGTTGACCGTGACCACGTGAACGCCGCGGCCCTCGAGCGAGTTCAGGTAGGCGGGGAGCGTGGCGGTGAGGGTCTTGCCCTCGCCGGTGCGCATCTCGGCGATCTTGCCCTGGTGCAGGACGATCCCGCCCATCAGCTGCACGTCGAAGTGCCGCTGGCCGAGGACCCGGCGCGCGGCCTCGCGGCAGGCGGCGAAGGCCTCGGGGAGGATGTCGTCGAGGGACCGGCCCTTGGCCACCTCCTCCTTCCACTGCGCGGTCAGCCTCGGAAAGTCGTCGTCCGAAAGGGCCCGCATCCTGGGCTCGAGCTCGTTGATGCGGGCCACGATGGGCTGGAGCTTCCTGAGCTCCCGCTGGTTCTTGGTGCCGACGATCGCTTGGACGAGACGCCTGAACATCGCTTGCTCTTCAACACGCGCGGGGCGGCGGCCGTTCCCGGACCGGGCCGCGCGTCATTCCAGGATGAACTTGCGGGGGTTCTCCGAAATGCCATTGACCCGCACCTCGTAGTGGAGATGCGGGCCGGTCGAGCGGCCGGTATTCCCGATGGCGCCGATCTTCTGCCCCCGCTTCACGGAGTCGCCCCGCTGCACGTGGAATTCCGATAGATGCGCGAAGCGCGTCTTGATGCCGAAGCCGTGGTCGATGACCAGCACCTTCCCGTAGGCGCCTTCCGTGCCCGCGAAGACCACCACGCCATCGGCGGGCGCGACCACGGGCGCGCCGTGGCGATTGGCGATGTCGATGCCCTGGTGCATGACGCGCTTGGCGGTGTACGGGTCGAGGCGGGTGCCGAAGTCGCTGGTCACCCAGCCGCGCGCCGGCCAGATCGAGGGCACCGAGGCGAGGAAGCTCCGCTGCTCCTCAAAGTAGCGCTGCAGCTCGGCGAGACTGCGCTCGCTATGCGCCGCCTGCTCGACGAGCGCTTCGAGGCGGTCGCCGAGCAGATCGCCGTTCCGCCCCACCCACCTCGACGTCTCGCGCGTGACCTCGCCCGGCCCCTCCAGGGGGCCGATGGCCAGGCCGCGCTCGTCGTTCAGCGAGGTGAGGGCGCGCAGCTTTTGGTCGAAGCGCTCGATCCGGTCCAGGGTCTCGTCGATCTGCGCCACCTTCTCCCGCACGTGCAGGAGCTGGCTGCGCAGCTGGGCGTTCTCGTCCCTAAGCAGCCGGTTCTCCCGGGCGCGATCGAGCAGGAGGACGTAGTGGATTCCCAGGCCCACCAGAGCCACCGCACCCACGACGACCCCCGCCAGGGCGCCAACCACCATCCGGTGGCTGATGCGGTACCGCCGGGTCGAGGAGTCCCGGTCGGGGACGAGCAGCAGCGTGAAGTGGCGCTTCGGCACGAAAGTCCTCCGGGCTGCGGCCCTGCCGGGCTGCCGAACGGGCGGGGCCAGCCGTAGGCCGAATGGCAACCTATGCAAGGCTCACACAGGCCGTCAACTATAAGGCGGACGTCGCGGGCGGGCCTGCGAGCGGCGTCCTCGCTCCTCCCTCGCCTCACGTACGTTTTCAGTACGCTCGGCTCGGTCGTCGCTGCGGTTACCGCTCTCGGCTACCGCCGGCGACGTCCGCAGCCTCGGTCTCCTTTCCCTCGCGGGCGGGCCTGCGAGCGGCGTGCCCGCTCCTCACCCGACGAGCACCACGACGGCGGTGATGTTGTCGTCGCCGCCGCGGGCGTTCGCCAGGTCCACCAACATGTCGGGGAGCTGCTCGGGCGGATAGGCCTCCGCGAACTCGAGCATCTCCTCGTCGTCCACCAGGTTGGACAGGCCGTCGGAGCAGAGGAGGAAGAGATCGCCCTCGCGCACGTCCTCCTTCAGCACGTCCACCGGGACCCGGGCCTCGAAGCCCACCGAGCGGGTGATGATGCTGCGCAGGTGGGAGTGGCGCGCCTCCTCGGGGGTGAGGAGCCCCGCCCGCATCTGCTCGTGCACCAGCGAATGGTCCTCCGTGAGCAGGCGGATCTGGCCGTCCCGCACGAGGTAGACGCGGCTGTCGCCGACGTGGGCCACCCAGGCGGTCCGGCCACGCAGGAGCAGACCGGTCAGGGTGGTGCCCATGCCGTGAAGGCGAGGCTCCGCCGCCGAGCGCTGGTAGACCTCCCGGGAGGCGGTCTCCACCGCCGCGACGAAGGCGTCGCGCATGCGCTCGGAAGCCGGCTCGGCGAAGGTCTCCGGGGACTCCTCCCGGCGCCGGAGCAGCTCTCTCTCGATCACCTCGACCGCCAGGCGGGAGGCCACCTCACCGCCGGCATGGCCTCCCATCCCATCCGCGACCAGGTAGAGGCCCAGGGAGTCGTTGACGAGGAACGAGTCCTCGTTGTGTTCGCGGGCGCGCCCGGTATCCGTGCGCGCCCAGGCCGAGACCTTCATGAGCGGTTGACCATCCCGGTCGCGTCCCTTCCCTCGCCGTAGCGGCTTAACGTCCGACCGACCGGCCTCCATGCGCGGAGGCTGTGACCCGGCATGCTACCGACAGAGAGCGATGACGTTCAAGACGTCCTCCCCCGGGGGGCGCTCCCCTCCACCGCGCGCCGGTGCGCGCGGTGGGCCCTTGGCAGCGACCGACGTCCATGGGCGAGGAGCTCCCCGGCGGCCGCGAGCGCCGAGCCATCCTCGGTCCCCGCCATCATCCGGGCGATGCTCCTGCGGCGCTCCCCCTCCTCCTCGAGGACGCGCACCCGCGAGACCGTCCGTCCGGCCTCGACGCACTTGGTCACGTGCAGGTGCCGGTCGGCGAAGGCCGCGACCTGGCCGAGGTGGGTGATGCAGAGAACCTGCCGCTCGCGGGCCGCTTCCTGCAGCATCCGGCCCACCGCCAGCGCCGTCGAGCCGGAGATGCCAGCGTCCACCTCGTCGAAGACGTAACAGAGCACGGGATCGACCGAAGAAAGGGCGGCCTTGAAGGCGAGGAGAATGCGAGAGAGCTCGCCGCCGCTGGCGATCTTGGCCAGCGGACGGAGCTCCTCGCCGACGTTGGCGCGCAGGTAGAACTCCACCTCCTCCGCGCCGCGCGGGCCGATCGCCCGATCGCCGAAGCGCGGCGCCCCCGCGGGCGGCTCGAAGCGAATCCGGATCTCGGCGCCCTCCAGGCCGAGCGCGGCGAGGCCGGGCAGCAGCCTCTGTTCGAGGCGCGCGGCGGCCTCGCGCCGTGCGCGGGAGAGTTCCTCGGCCGCGCGCACCACCTCGCGGGAGGCTGCCTCCAGCGCCTCCTCCACCTCGCGCAGCCGATCCTCGGTGCACGAAAGCTCCTCGAGCTCGCGGCGGATGGACTCGCGCCGCTCGATGGCCGCCTCCAAGCTGCCGCCGTGCTTGCGGGCGATCCGCCGCAGGGCGGAGAGCCTCTCGTCGACCTGCTCGAGCCGCTCCGGGTCGGCGGAGAGGGAGGACGCGTAGCCGGCCAGGGAGCGGGCGACGTCGCGGACCTCCTCGAGGGCCGCCTCGAGCTGCCGGACCAGTGGAGCGAGCCGGTCGTCGTGGGCAGCGGCCTCCTCCAGACGCCGGACGGCGCGCGCCAGCCGGTCCGCGGCGCTGTCGTCGTCGGCGTCGAGGACGGATTCGCAGAAGGCGGCCGCCGCGCGCAGGCGCTCCACCTCGGCCAGGCGCTTGCGCTCGGCCTCCAGGGCCTCGTCCTCGCCTGGCTTCGGGTCGATGGCGTCCAGCTCGGCGAGGACGAAGGCGAGGTAGTCCCGCTGGGCCTCGCGCTCGCCCTCCTCCTCCATGAGCCGCCGCCGCTCGGCGTCCAGCCGCACCCAGTTCCGCCACGCCTCCCCGAAGACGGCGACCTGCCCGGCGAGTCCACCGAAGCGATCGAGGAGGTCACCGTGGCATTCCCGGCGCAGCAGCGAGAGGTGCTGGTGCTGGCCCGAGAGATCGACGGTGCCGCCGAGGAGCTCCGAGAGCATGCCGACCGTGGCCAGGCTGCCGTTGACGTGGACCCTCCCCTTTCCGTTGCGCGAGATCACCCGGCGGACGAGGACCTCGGGCCCTTCCACGGGAAGCCCCAGCGCGCGGGCCCGCTCGGCGTATTCGGCCCCGACGAAGAGGCCCTCCACCACGGCCTCGTCGGCGCCGGCGCGGATCATCCCCGGATCGGCTCGCCCGCCGAGAAGGAGCGAGAGCGCGTCGAAGAGGATGGACTTGCCGGCACCGGTCTCGCCGGTCAGGACATTCAGCCCCTCGCCGAAGCGGATCTCCAGGGAGTCGATGATGGCGAAGGACTCGATGCGCAGGGCGCTGAGCATGGGAATTCCTCCTGGTCGCGCGTTCACTGAACGCACGTTCCCATGCATAGCAGAAGCCCCCGACATTCCAAAGTCCCCCGCCGTCCCGTCCTGTGGATCTTTGTTCAGGGGGAGGAGCGAGCACGCCGGCCGCAGCCCCGCATGCGACGCACAGGAAAACGAGGCTGCGGACGTCGCAGGCGGCAGGCGAGGCCGGCAGCGCAGCGAGCGCGAGCGGAGGCGTACTGAAGCGTACGTCGAAGCGAGCGCGATGCGAGCACGCCGGCCGCAGCCCCGCATGCGACGTCCGCCTACCGTTCGCCCCAGCGTAGCTTTGCGCGTAGAATCGTGAAGTAGTCCAACGCAGCGCTGCGGACGAGCAGCACCCGGTGCGTGGAGCGGCGGATCTCCACCCGATCGCCCGGCTCCATGCGCATGCCCCGCTGGCCGTCCAGCGTGAGGAAGACCTCGCCGTTATCGGAGGTCAGCTGCAGCTCCACCGGCAGGTCCGGCGGCACCACCAGGGGGCGCTGCGTCAACGTGTGGGGGCAGATCGGGGAGATCACCACCGCCTCCAGGTTGGGAAAGAGGATCGGCCCGCCGGCGGAGAGCGAGTAGGCGGTGGAGCCGGTGGGGGTGGAGACGATGACGCCGTCGGCCTTGTAGGTGGTGACGAAGGAGCGGTCGAGGTAGGCGTCGATGTCGGCGATGCGCGCCAGGGCGCCCTTGCTGATCACCACGTCGTTGAGGACCTGGCCCTGCAGGATCGGGGGGCCGTCGCCGCGACAGAGCGCCGCCTCGAGCTTCAGGCGCTCGTCGAGGCGGTAGTGGCCCTCGAGCACCGCCTCCAACGCCTCGAACATCTCGTGCTCGCGGATCTCGGTGAGAAATCCGAGCGACCCCATGTTGACCCCCAGGATGGGGATGGGAGCGCCCGCGAGGAGATTCGCCGCGTGGATCAGGGTGCCGTCGCCGCCGAGGACGACGAGCAGGTCGATGTGGTCCTTGAGCGCCTCGGCGGCGAATTTCCGGGAGGCGAATCCCTGGTCGTCGAGGTCCTCCTCGGTCACGACCTCGCGGCCGCGATCGCGCAGCCACCGGCAGAGCTCGAGCGCGCGGGCGTGCGCGGCCGCATGGTTGCGCCTTGCCACGATACCGACGCGGTGGATCGGAGGATGCAGGGAGAGGGGCGAGCGCATGGAAGCACCCCGAGGGTAGCGCATCCACCGGACGCCGGAAACCGGCTATGGTGGGCGCCATGCCGCCCGATTCGAGTCAGCAGGAGCTTTTCGAGGATCGCTCTCTCCCCCTGGCGGAGCGGATGCGCCCCCGCACGCTCGACGAGATCCTCGGCCAGGAGCACCTGCTCGGCGAGGGCAAGCTCCTCCGCCAGGCGATCGAGCGGGACGAGGTCCCCTCCATGATCCTCTGGGGCCCGCCCGGCTCGGGGAAAACGACGCTGGCGCAGGTGATCGCGCGCGTCACGCGACGCGCCTTCGTCCCCTTCTCCGCGGTGCTCGGGGGCGTGGCCGACGTTCGCAAGATCATCGCGGAGGCCGAGCAGCGTCGCATCCGCGAGGGCCGCAAGACGATCCTCTTCGTCGACGAGATCCACCGCTTCAACAAGGCGCAACAGGACGCCTTCTTGCCGCACGTGGAGCGCGGGACGATCGTCCTCATCGGGGCGACGACGGAGAACCCCTCCTTCGCACTGAACGCCGCGCTGCTCTCGCGCGCCCGCGTCTACGTGCTCAACCCGCTCGGCGAGGAGCACATCCGCGCCATCGTCGAGCGCGCGCTCGCCCTCCCCGACCGCGGCCTCGGCCACACGGGGGTGAAGGCCACGCCGGAGGCGATCGAGTACCTGTCGCAGTTCTCGTTTGGCGACGCGAGGCGTGCCCTCGCCGCGCTGGAGGTCGCCGCCGCCGCGGCCCTGGCGCGCGAGGACAAGACCATCACCCGCCAGGATGCGGAGCAGGCGCTGGCTCGACGCTCGCTGCTCTACGACAAGAAGGGCGACGAGCACTACGACCTGGCCTCGGCGTTCATCAAGTCGCTGCGGGGAAGCGATCCGGACGCCGCGCTCTACTACGCCGCGCGCATGCTCGAGGCCGGGGAGGACCCGCGCTTCGTGATCCGGCGGATGGTGATCTTCGCCGCCGAGGACATCGGATTGGCCGACCCGCGCGCGCTCGCCATCGCGGTCGACTGCATGCACGCGGTGGAGCTGGTGGGATGGCCCGAGGGCTACCTGCCCATCAGCATGGCGATCTGCTACCTGGCGGTGGCGCCCAAGAGCAACAGCGCGCTGCGCGCCTACCAGGCGGCGAAAGCGGCGGTGGCGGAAAAGGGCGCGCTCTCGATCCCGCTGGAGCTGCGCAACGCGCCCACGCAGCTGCTCAAGAAGCTCGGCCACGGCCGGGGCTACGCCTATCCGCACGACTACCCCGGGCACTTCGTCCCTCGCGACTACCTGCCGGAGGAGCTGCGGGGACGCCGCTTCTACGAGCCCACCGAGCAGGGTCTGGAAAGGCAGATCGCCGAGCGGCTCCGCGCCCTGCGCGAGCGCGCCGAATCGGCGCGAGAGAAGGAGTCGAAGCCGAAAGACTCCGAATGAAAAAGGAACCGGCGCTCAGGGGGCGACGCGACGCGCCGTCGCGCGCGGATCCGCGGCGACGACGCGGTTGCGGCCGGCGCGCTTGGCCAGGTAGAGCGCCTCGTCCGCCTGTCGGAGTAGCGTTTCGACACTGCCCTCGCCCGGACGCTCCAGGGCCGCGACGCCGGCGCTGATGGTCAGCGCCATGCCCGCGAAGGTGCTGGACTCGACCTTGATCCGGAAGCGCTCGGCCGCGTCGACCGCGCCGGCCAGATCGGTCTCCGGCAGGACGACGGCGAATTCCTCGCCGCCGAAGCGCGCGACGCGGTCGACGCTCCGGAAGCTCTGCCGCAGGACGTCGGAAAAGGCGACGAGAACCTGGTCGCCGAAGAGGTGGCCTCGCGCGTCGTTGATGCGCTTGAAGTGGTCCATGTCCATCAGGATCAGGGCCACGCCGAGCTGATAACGCTCGCCTCGACGGACCTCCTCCGAGAGGCGCGCGAGCAGCCACCTCTTGTTGTGAAGACCGGTGAGGTCGTCGGTATTCGAAAGTTTTTCGAGTTCGCGTTTCGACTCGAGGAGCTGACACATCCTCCGCCGGACGCGCAGAATGGCCTCGACGCGCGCGATCCACTCCCCCACGTCCAGGGCGGCGTCGAACGCCGCGTCGGCGCCCGCCTCCAGGGCGCGGACGCGAACGGAAGGATCGGCGGCCTCGATGGCCACCGGGAGGAATTCGTCGGCGGGTATGGCTGCGCGCACCGGATCGAAGCCCTCCAGGCCATCCAGGAGGACCAGGTCGCAACGCTCCGAGCCGATCGCGTCGAGGAGCGCCGCGAGGTTCGGGGCCTGGCGATACACGATCGACCGCGCCTCGAGCCGGCTCCGCTTCGCCTCGGAGATGGGTGCAGTCCCCACTATCCAGTGCGTTCCCCCGGATTCCATGCCCTCCCCTCACCCCGCAGTCAGACCGCTCCCCCGCGCATGGACCGGAGCGAGGAGGTTCGCTTCAGCGGTCGGACCGCTGCAAGATCCGCCGTGCCAACGGCTCGGCTGCGGCAATACACTCGTTCACACCGATCCCCTTCCAGGCATCGCCTCCCAGGTACACCCCCTCGACCTTCCCCATCCGTTCGTCGATCTCGCCGACTCTGGCCAGGTGACCGACGACGTATTGCGGGATCGCCTGGTCCCAGCGGACGATCTCCGCGAGAAGAGGGGTACCGGCTGTCCCTACGATATCCGATAACTCGGACACTGCAAGGTCGACGAGCGCGTCGTCGGGAAGACGGGTCTTCTCGGGCGCCACGGCCCCTCCCACCATGACGGTAAAGAGGGCCGTCCCGGTGGGCGCCTTCCAGGGGAACATGGCCGAGACGAAGAGTGCTCCGAGGATGCCCCGGCCCTCGTGCGGCGGGACGAGGAATCCGAACCCGTCGAGCGGGTGGGCGACCTTCTCGCGCGGCCAGGCCAGGTGGACCACCGCGAGGGGCGCGTAGGGGATCGCGCGGGCGAGCCGCGCCACCTCGGGCTCGAGGGGTTCGACGAGCCGCGCCGCCTCTCCGGCGGGGGTGGTGATGGCCACCGCGTCGGCGCGGATCTCGTGGCGCCCCTCCGCGTCGACGACCGATAGCAAAATCCCCTGGTCGTCGCGGCGGATGGCGTCAACGCGAACGCCGGTGCGCACGGCCGCGCCCAGCCATGCAGCCAGGCCCTGGACGAGGGCGGCCATCCCCCCCTCCAGGTTGGTCAGCGTGCCCGGCGGCGTGCCGCCGCGGCCGCGCTTCATCATCGCCAGGACCAACGACCGGTGTTCCCGCTCGATGGCGGCCATGCGGGGGAAGCAGGCCGGGAGCGAGAGTTTCTCGGCGTCGCCGGCGTAGATGCCGACGACCATGGCGCCGAGCAGGTCGCGCGTGGCGCGGGCGCCCAGGTGCCGGCGCCCGAAAGAGGCGATCGACTCGTCCGGGTCGCGCGCCCGGCGGGAAAACGGCTCCAGTGCGATGCGCAGCTTGGCCGAGAGAGGGAGGATGTCGGAGCGGAAGAAATCCCGGGGGCCCGAGGGAACCTGCCGAAGCGCGCCGCGCAGGTAGATCCAGCGGCGCTTCGCCTCGGGTCCGGCCCGGCGCAGACGCGGCCCGAGGCCGATCCGCTCGACGAGCTCGATCGACTTCGGGGCCGAGTCGAGAAATCCGTTGGGCCCCGTCTCGAGGAGGAAACCGTCCTTCTCGAGGGTGGCGATGCGGCCCCCGACGCGGGGCGCACGCTCGAGGACGAGGGGCTCGGAGCCGAGCGCGGCAAGCCGCTCGGCCAGGGCGAGGCCGGAGATGCCGGCGCCCACGATGGCGACGCGCATGTCTCAACCTCGCGCGCCGAGGCGGTGGACCTCCGCGACCAGATACCGGGCGTGCTCCGGATCGGTCAGCGGATAGACCCCGTGCCCCAGATTGAAGATGTGGCCCGGGCGGCCGCCGTTGCGCGCCAGGATCTTCTGCACGCGGGCGGTGATCTCCTCCTTCGGGAGAAAGAGGGCGGCCGGGTCGAGATTGCCCTGGACCGCCACGTCGGGGCCGAGGCGGTCCCGCGCCTCGCCGAGGTCGATCCGCCAGTCGAGGCCGACGACGTCCGCGCCGGTCTCCGGCAGAAGCTCGAGCAGGTGCGACATGCAGGTGCCGAAGTAGATGACCGGCACGTGGGGATGCTGCGACTTGAGGTCGGAGACGATGCGCTGCAGGTAGGGCAGGCTGAAGCGACGGAAGCCGTCGGCGTCGAGCTCCCCGCCCCACGAGTCGAAGATCTGCACCGCGCGGCAACCGGCCTCGACCTGGGCGGCGAGGTAGTCAGAGATGGTCTCGGCGAGCGTCTCGAAGAGGGCGTGGGCCAGGCCGGGCTCCTGTGCCATCAGGCGCTTGACCTGCATCCAGCTCTTGGAGCCACGGCCCTCGACCATGTAGGCCGCCAGGGTAAATGGCGCGCCGGCGAAGCCGATGAGCGGGACCTTGCCGTCGAGCGCGCGCACCGTCAGGCGGATCGCCTCCAGGGTGAAGGGCGTGCGGTCGTAAGGATCGAAGGGAGCCAGCCGCTCGACGTCGCGCGCGGAGCGAATCGGCTCGGGAAGAACGGGGCCCTCGTCCGGCGCGAATTCGAGGCGCATCCCCATCGCCTCGACGGGGATGAGGATGTCGGAGAACAGGATCGCCGCGTCGACGCCGAGGTAGTCGACCGGCTGCACGGTGACCTCCGCCGCGAGTTCCGGCGTCTTGCAGAGTTCGAGGAAGGTGGTGCGGCGGCGGATCTCCATGTACTGCGGCAGGTAGCGGCCCGCCTGCCGCATGAGCCAGACCGGCGTGGTATCCACCTCCTCGCCGCGGCAGGCTCTCAGGAAACGGTGTGCTCTCAAGGCAGGCCTCTTCTCCCCCGTCCCCCGCGCTCAGACCCAGTCCCTCGGCTGGAAGAAGGCAAGCGTCGCCTCCTCCTTCGAACCCGGTGTCGGCCGGTCATCGTACTCCCAGCGCGCGAGGGTGGGCAAAGACATGAGGATCGATTCGATGCGCCCGCGGGAACGCAGGCCGAAGGCGGTGCCGCGGTCGTAGACGAGGTTGAACTCCACGTAGCGGCCGCGGCGGAGGAGCTGCCAGCGGCGCTCCTGTTCGGACCAGGGCTCGCCGCGACGCCGGTCGACGATGGGAAGGTAGGCGGCGAGGAAGGCCTCGCCGACGTCCCGCACGAAATCGAAGTTTCTTTCGGTGGCGGGAAGGTCGTCGAAGAAGATCCCCCCCACGCCGCGCATCTCGCCTCGGTGACGGATGGTGAAGTAGTCGTCGCACCACTTCTTGAAGCGCGGGTAGTAGGAGGGGTCGTGCAGGTCGCAGACGCTCTTGAGCGTGCGGTGGAAGTGGACGGCGTCCTCCTCCCGGGGATAGGCGGGGTTCAGGTCGGCGCCTCCGCCGAACCACGCCCGCTCGCCCCGCGACATCATGCGGAAATTGGCGTGGACCGCGGGGACGTGGGGATTGAGCGGGTGCAACACGAGCGAGAGGCCGGCAGCGAAGAAATCACCGCCTTCCCCGGCGAGCTCCCCGCTCATCTCCGGGAGGACGATGCCGAAGACCTCGCTGGTGTTGACGCCTCCCTTTTCGAAGACGGCGCCATTCTCGATGATCCGCGTGACGCCGCCTCCTCCGCCCTCTCGGGACCAGAGGTCCTCCCGGAAACGCGCCTTGCCGTCGACCGTCTCGAGCGCGGCGCAGATGCGATCCTGGAGATCCCGGAACCAGGCGACCGCCCGGCGGCGCAGATCCATCGGTTCCCTTCCGCGTTCAGGCCTGCGGCTTTTCGCCCTCGGGTTGCTGGGAATCCTCGCCCTCCGCGAGGCCCTTCTTGAAGTTACGGATCCCGGCTCCCAGCGACCGGCCGAGGGCCGGAAGGCGGGACGCTCCGAAGAGAAGCAGGACGATCCCGAAGATGATCAGAAGCTCCTGAGCCCTGAGGCCAAACATCGCGCTCCTCCATGGCCGATCCGCAGGACCGGACGGCCTTCGTACCCGGAACCCGGCCCACGCGCAACGTCTTCCCCTCCCTGCGGGGTGCTGTGCGGGCGAGCGGCCGATCCCTACCCTGCCTCCAGTTGCGCACGCCGTCGCGCAACGCGGCCGGGAAAGGATGGGGTCGATGAGCCTCGGCTTGGAACCCAGCAGGATGCGGAAGGGCGCCAGAAACATGGGCAAGGTGCTGCGCAAGCGCTGGAACGAGATCTCCGAGTACGATCTCGACGACGTGCTCGAATTCTTCGGTCTTCAGCGCGTGCCCAGGCCCGCCTCGCGTTTTCTCAGCGGATTCGTCCTCGTCATGGCGGGCGCCGCGGTGGGGGTGGCCCTGGGGATGATGCTTTCCCCGCCGAGCCGGAAGTCCTACCCGCAGGTCAGGACCCCGACCCATCGTGAGCGCCCCGCGCATCCGGGCGGGCACGTCGGCGCGCCCTGAATCGTCGCCGCCCGGTGCGGTCGAGGCGGGCGCACGCGCGGATCACCCCTGTCTCCTTTTGAGTTCGGGAAGGCGGGTCGCCTCCCGGCGGAAGTCGGCGAAGAGATCGCCGACCTCGTCGATGCGCGCCTGCAGGCTCTTCAGGTGGAAAGCGCGCGGGTCGAGCCCCGGCCTCACCTCCTCCCAGCGGAGCGGGCAGGAGACGGGGGCGCCGTCGACCGCCCGGGGCGAGTAGGGCGCCACGATGGTCTTGCCGAAGCCGTTCTGGAAGCAGTCGAGATAGAGCCGCCCCTCGCGCCTGGATCGCGTGCGCTCCAGCGTGACCTGCGGCAGGACCTGTGCCACCGCGCGCGCCACCTCGAGGGCAAATTCCAGCGCCTGCTCGTGCGCGTGGCCGGGGAGCAGGGGCACGAGCACGTGCAGGCCGCGCTTCCCCGAGGTCTTCGGAAGGCTGGGCAGCGAGAGCTGATCGAGGAGCAGCCGCAGCGCCCGCGCCACCTCGATCGCCTGTTCGATCCCCTTTCCCTCGCCCGGGTCGAGGTCGAAGACCACCCAGTCGGGCTCGTCCGGGCGCGCGAAGGTGGAACTCCACATGTGGATGCCGAGGACGGAGTGCTGCGCCAGCCAGGCGAGCGCGCGCGGCGAGTCGACGAGGAGCCGGCGGATGCGGCGTCGACCCGAGGGTGACGGCGTCTCCACCAGCGTCATCCAGGGCTCGGCCTCCCGCCCGATGTTCTGGTGGTACCAGCCCTCGCCGTCGATGCCCTCGTTGTAGTGCTCGAAGGCGAGGGGGCGATCCCGCAGCGCTTCCAGCAGCGGCACTGCCCCTCGCTCGTAGTAGGCGAGCAGGTCGCGCTTGGTGAGACCGTCCCGCGGATAGAGGACGCGGTCGGGATGCGTGAGGCGGACGCCCTCGAAGGCGTCCACGCCGAGGCGCGGCACCCTCGGCAACCGCTCCACGGGCCGCTCGCGCACCACCTCCTCGGGCCGGCGATCGGTGCGGATGCCGAGGAAGACCGGCTGGCGCAGCTTGCCGTCGGCGGTCCACTCGGCGAAGCGCACCTGGGCCACGACGCGCGGCGGCACCCACACCGCCCCGCGCAGCCGCGGCGGATCCTTCACGGGCGGATGCTCCGCCGCGTGCTCGGAGAGCGCCTCGAAGAGGACCGCGCGATCCCGGTCCGAAAAACCGCTCCCCACCTTGCCGACGTAGACGAAGCCGTCCTCCTCGGCCACGGCCAGAAGCAGCGAGCCGATCGCCCGGCCCCCGGTGGTGACCGGAGTGAAGCCGACCACCACGAATTCCTGGCTCTGCTGCACCTTGATCTTCTTCCACGCCGGGTGACGGGCGCCGACCCAGGCGGACTCCGGGTCCTTGGCGATCACGCCCTCCCACCCTCGGCTCTCGGCGAGGGCGATCGCCTCCTCGGGCCGGAGGCGGTGAACCTCGGAGAGCCGGATCGGCGGCCCGGCCAGGGCGAGAAGGCTTTCGAGCAGGTCGCGCCGCTCCCGCAGCGGTCGGCGCCGGAGGTCCTCGCCGTCGAGGCGGAGGAGGTCGAAGGCGAAGAAGCACGCCTCCTCGTCGTGTCCCTGCTGCAGGAGCTCGAAGCGCGTGACGCCGCGCTCGTCGAGGACGGCGATTTCGCCGTCGATCACGGCGTCGCCCACCACGAGCCCTTCGAGCGCCCGCACGATGTGCGGGAAGCGAGCGCCGAGGTCGAGGTTGCGGCGGCTGCGCAGCGCCACGCGCCTGCGGGAGACGGCGGCGAGCGCGCGGAAGCCGTCGTACTTGGTCTCGAACCAGCTTTCGCCGCGAGGCAGGCTGCCGGCACCCTTCACCAGCACCGCCAGCATGGGCGGAAGGAAGGCCGCGACGATCTCCTCGGGGGGCGGGCGACCTCGCTCCAGCTCGGCCCGCGCCTCGGGGCCGCGGGTCAGGCGCCGGCCGCTGAGCACGGATTCGGGCCGCTCGGCGAGGAGGTCGCGCCTCGGATCGGCGTACTCGTCGTTCGCCTTGAAGAAGAGCCACTGCTGCTTGCCGGCCTGGCGCCGGGTGCGGACGAGGTGAAAATCCCCGCGCAACTTCTCGCCGCGCAGGCGCAGGTGGAGGTGGCCCTTCTCCCGCTGCTCGTCGAAGGTGCCGGGCGGCACGGTCTCGTAGGTGCCGCGGTCCCAGACGATGGTGTCGCCCGCGCCGTACTCGCCCTCGGGGATCCTTCCCTCGAAATCGCCGTAGTCGAGGGGGTGGTCCTCCGTCTCCACGGCGAGGTGCCGCTCGACCGGATCGAGGCTCGGGCCCTTGGGGATCGCCCAGGAGGCGAGCACGTCGCCCGCCTGCAAGCGCAGGTCGTAGTGCAGGCTGCGGGCGTGGTGCTTGTGCACCACGAAGATCCGGTCGCCCGCCCGAGCTCCGGACGCGGGAGGAGGCTCCGGCGTTCGTTCGAAGCGCCGCTTGCGCGCGTACTCCTCCAGCATCTCGCCGCGCTCCCCCACCCCCTGAGGATCGGCATGGGGAGCGCGGCGCTCAAGGCAGGTCGTTCACTTATGCAGCGCCATGCCCGCGACGTCGAGGGCGGCCTCGCGCACCACCTCGGAAAGCGTCGGATGGGCATGGCAGGTCCGCGCGACGTCCTCGGCGCTGGCCATCATGTCGATGGCGACAGCAAGCTCGGCGACGAGGTCGCCGGCGTGCGGGCCGATGATGTGCGCGCCGAGGATGCGGTCGGTCTTCTCGTGGGCGAGGATCTTGGCGAAGCCCTCGGTGGCGTTCATCGCCCGCGCCCGGCCGTTGAAGCGGAAGGGGAAGGTGCCCTTGCGGTAGGGGACGTTGGCCGCGCGGAGCTCCTCCTCCGTCTTGCCGACCGAGGCGATCTCCGGGTCGGTGTAGACGATGGAGGGGATGGCGTCGTAATTCACCTCGGCGTAGCGGCCGACCATGGCGTCGACCACCGCCACGCCCTCTTCGCTCGCCTTGTGGGCGAGCATGGGGCCGCGGATCACGTCGCCGATGGCGTAGATGGAGGGGACGCTGGTCTGGAAGTGCTCGTTCACCTCCACGCGGCCGCGGGCGTCGAGGCGCACGCCCACCTCCTCCAGGCCCAAGCCCTCGGAGTAGGGCTTGCGCCCCACGGCGACCAGCACGCGCTCGGCCTCGAGTCGCTGCTCGACGCCGTTTTCGTCGAGGAAGACGACCTCGCCGACGTCGCCCCGGGCGCGCGCGCTCTGGACGCGGCAGCCGAGGCGAAGCGTCATCCCCTGGGCGGCGAAGACCTTGGCCGCGTGCGCGGCGAGCTCCTCGTCCATGCCGCCGAGAAGGCGCGGCAGGTACTCGATCACCGTCACCTGCGAGCCGAGCCGGTTCCAGACCGAGCCGAGCTCGAGACCGATGACGCCGCCGCCGATCACGATCAGCCGCGGCGGAACCGACTCGTAGGCGATGGCCTGGTCGGAGGTGCCGACGACGCGACCGTCGATCTCCACGCCGGGAAGCCCGGCGGGCACGGAGCCGGTGGCGACGAGGATGCGCTGCGCGCCGATCCGCTGCGTCGCGCCCTCGGCCGCGCGGATCTCCACCTCGTTCGGGCCGACGATGCGGCCATGGCCGAGGTAGCGGGTGACCTTGTGCTTGCGGAAGAGGCCGTCGACGCCGGCGGTGTTGGCGCGAACGACCTCGTCCTTGTGGGCCATCATGCGGCCGAGGTCGAGCCGGAGCCCGTCCGCGTGGACGCCGACCTTCGCGGCGTCCTCGCGCATCTGCCAGTAGAGGTGGCTGGACTCGAGCAGCGCTTTGGAGGGAATGCACCCCACCCGCAGGCAGGTGCCGCCCAGCGCGCGTTCCTTCTCGACGCAGGCCACCTTCAGCCCGCGCTGCGCCGCGCGGATGGCCGCCACGTAGCCGCCCGGGCCCGCGCCGATGACGACGAGATCGAAGCTCTCCACGTCTCGCTCCGCTTCAGACCTCGAGCAGCATGCGCTCGGGGGCCTCGATGCACTCCTTGACGCGCACGAGGAACTGCACCGCCTCGCGCCCGTCGACAATGCGATGGTCGTACGAGAGCGCCACGTACATCATCGGCCGGATCACGATCTGGCCGTCGACCACCACCGGGCGCTCCTCGATCTTGTGCATTCCGAGGATGCCGCTCTGCGGCGGGTTGAGGATCGGCGTCGACAGCAGCGAGCCGTAGATGCCGCCGTTGGTGATGGTGAAGGTGCCGCCCGAAAGCTCCTCCAGCTTGAGCTTGCCCTCCCGGGCCCGCTGGGCGAAGTCGGCGATCACCTTTTCGGTCTCCGCGAACGAGAGCGTGTCGGCGTTGCGGATCACGGGGACGGTCAGCCCCTTGCCGCCGCCGACGGCCACGCCGATGTCGTAGTAGTTCTTGTAGACGATGTGGTCGTCGCGGATCTCCGCGTTGAGCTCGGGGAAGGCCTTGAGCCCCTCGATGACGGCCTTCACGAAGAAGGACATGAAGCCGAGCTTGATGCCGTACTTTTTCTGGAAGAGGTCCTGATACCGGGCGCGGGTCGCGATGACGGCGGACATGTCGACCTCGTTGAAGGTCGTCAGCATCGCCGTCTCCTGCTTGGCCTGGACCAGCCGGCGCGCGATCGTCTTGCGCAGCGGCGTCATCGGTACGGCCTGCTCCTGGCGGTCGCCCACGACGATCGGCGCCGGCGCCGCCTTCCTCGCCTCCGCGGCGCGCTCCACGTCCTCCTTGAGGATCCGCCCGCCGGGACCGGTGCCCTGGACCGTCGAAGGCTGCACGCCCAGCTCGGCGGCAGCCCTGCGCGCCGCCGGCCCCATCGGCGCCTCGACCGGCGCGGCGGGCGTCGGCACAGCGGGAGCCGCGGACGGAGCGGGAGTCGGTGCGGCGGGAGCCGGAGCCGCAGGGGCGGGCGCGGCGGCGACCGGGCCCGCCGGCGCGGCGGCGCCGGGCTGCTCCGCCTCCTCCATCTCCCCGATCGCCTGGCCGATGGTGACCGTCTCGCCCTTTCCCTTCAGGATCTTGCGAAGGTAGCCGCTGACGGGAGCCGGGACCTCCACGGTCGCCTTGTCGCTCTCCACTGTGACGACGGTCTCACCCCTCGCCACCCAGTCGCCGGGCTGCTTGAGCCATTGGTCGATCGCCGCCTCGACGACGGATTCGCCGAGAGGCGGAACGGTGATCATCGCGGACATCTCGAACTCCTCGCCAGTCGCGTGGGCGTCTTCCTATCACGGAGTGGGGAACTGAATGGGAGCAAAAGCGGCCTCGAGGAGGCGGCGCTGCTCGAGCCGGTGGCTCGCCAGCGACCCCGTCGCCGGGCTGGCCGCCGCCGGCCGGGTGACCCGCGCGAAGGGCACCCTGAGGATGCCGCTCTGGGTGAGCTGGCTCCACATGTGCATCCAGGCGCCGTGGTTGGCCGGCTCCTCCTGCACCCAGAGGATCTCGCGCACGCCCGGGTAACCGGCGAGGGCCTTCTCGATCTCCTTGAGCGGAGTCGGGTAGAGCTGCTCGACGCGCACGATGGCCACGTCCTCGCGATTGCGCTCGCGACGCTCCGCGACGAGCTCGTAGTAGATCTTGCCGGTGCAGAGCAAGATCCTCCGGACGCCGGACCGATCCTTGCCCTCGAACATCGGGTCGTCGAGCACGCGCTGGAAGGTGCCCCGCGTCAGCTCGTCGAGATCCGAGGTCGCCTCCGGGTGCCGCAGCAGACTCTTGGGCGCCATCACCACCAGCGGCTTGCGGTAGGGCCGGATGACCTGCCGCCGGAGCAAGTGGAAGAACTGCGCGGGCGTGGTGGCGTTGACGACCTGGATGTTGTGGTCGGCGCAGAGGCTCAGCCACCGATCGAGGCGCGCGGAGGAGTGCTCCGGTCCGCCGCCTTCCCAGCCGTGCGGGAGCAGCAGCGTCAGGCCCGAGAGCCGGTGCCACTTGTCCTCGCCCGAGACGATGAACTGGTCGATGATCACCTGCGCGGCGTTGGCGAAATCGCCGAACTGCGCCTCCCAGATCGTCAGGCCGTCGGGCGTGTCGAGGCTGTAGCCATACTCGAATCCGAGGATGCTCACCTCGGAGAGCGGGCTGTTGTGGACCTCGAAGACGCCGCCGTTCGCCTCCAGGGTCTTCAACGGGAAGAACTTCTGGCCGGTGACCTGGTCGTGGAGGGCGGCGTGGCGTTGGCTGAAGGTGCCGCGCTCGGAGTCCTGGCCGGTCATCCGCACCCGCACGCCCTCCGCGACGAGGCTGGCGAAGGCGAGCGCCTCGCCCGCGGCCCAGTCGAGCTTGCGCCGACCGTCGGCCATTTCCGCCCGCGCGGCGAGAAAGCGCTCCAGGCGCGGGTGCAGGTGGAAGCCCTCGGGAACCCTCGCGAGCGCGCGCAGGTAGTTCTGCAGCTTCTCCTTCGGAACCCCGGTCTCCACGTCGGGCACCGAGTCCTCGCGCCCGCCCGCGTAGCGCGCCCACAGGCCCCCCATCGCCGAGGGCGGCTTGCGCTTGAGGCCGCTGCGCTGCTCGGCGAGGTGTTGCTCGAGCATCGCCCGGCGGCTCTCCTCGATCTGCCTCGCCTGCTCCTCGGTGAGGGTGCCGATCTGGACCAGCTTCTTGACGTACTGCTCCCGGACCGAGGGGTGGTTCGCCACCGCCTTGTACATGAGCGGCTGGGTGTAGGTGGGGTCGTCGCCCTCGTTGTGCCCGAGCTTCCGGTAGCAGTACAGGTCGATGACCACGTCCTTTCCGAAGCGGGCGCGGAAGTCGACCGCCAGGCGCGCCACCTGGACGACGCTCTCCGGGTCCTCACCGTTGACGTGGAAGATCGGGATCTGGAGCATCTTCGCCACGTCGGTGGAGTACCGGCTGGAGCGGTACTCCGACGGCGTGGTGGTGAAGCCGATCTGGTTGTTGATGATGACGTGGATGGAGCCGCCGACGCGGTAGCCGGGAAGCTCCGAGGCGTTGAAGAGCTCGGCCACCACGCCCTGCCCCGCGAAAGAGGAGTCGCCGTGGACGAGGAGCGGCATGACGCGCTTGCGCTCCACGTCGCCCCTCCGGTCCTGCTTGGAGCGAACCCGCCCGGCGACCACCGGATTGACGTACTCGAGGTGGCTCGGGTTGAAGGTCAGCGAGAGGTGGACCTTCCGTCCGTTCACCACGCGGTCCGCGGAGTAGCCCAGGTGGTACTTCACGTCGCCGCGGCCGATGTAGAGGTTGGGGTCCTCGTCGGCGAACTCGGCGAAGATCTCCTTGGCCGGCATCTTCAGCACGTTGGCCATCAGGTTGAGACGGCCGCGGTGCGCCATGCCGATCACGATCTCCTCGACGCCGTGGCTGGCCGCCCGCTCCAGGATGAGCTCGACCAGCGGGATGAAGCTCTCGCCGCCTTCCAGGGAGAAGCGCTTGGCGCCGACGAAGCTGGTGTGCAGGAAGCGCTCGAAGACCTCGGCGTCGGTGAGGTCTGTGAGCAGCTTCAGCTCCTCCTCGCGCGTCAGCTGCACGTGGTTGCGGGTGGACTCCATCCGCTCCACCAGCCAGCGCCGCATCTCGGGATCGTCGATATGCGCGATCTCCACCCCGATGGTTCGGCAGTAGGTCTCCTCGAGGTGGTCGATGATCTCCCGCAGGGTCCCGCGCAGGCCGCCCGCGACGAAGGGGCGGTCGAGGTCCGCCTGGCTCAGCCCGAACTCCGCCAGGTCGAAGCACGGCCCCCTGCGCTCCGGGCGCGGCTCGAGGGGGTTGAGGTGCGCAAAGAGATGGCCGCGCTGCCGATAGCGCTCCACCAGCTGTGCCACGCGGTCCTGCTTCGCCTCGGCGAGGACCGGAGCAGCTGTCACCCCGTTGATCGCGCGCGGGGCGAAGATGCTGCGCGGCTCGAACGACGGCGGGGTCGGATAGACCCTCTCCCCCAGGCTGCGGAAGTAGGCGCGCCAGTCCTCGTCGACCGAGTTCTCGTCCTGGAGGTATCGGGCGTACAACTCCTCGACGAAGGGCAGGTTGTGGCTGGGAAGGGAGGCGAGACCGAACTTCATTTCACCTTGCTCCGAGGCGAACGAACCGGCCCGGAAGATAGCCCATTCGGACGAATTCCGCTCCTTTCCGATCCGGCGGGCGGCGAGCACCCGGGGGCCCGATAGCCCATCCGCGCGAGACTGTAAAGCACCCCACGATCTCGCGGCCCTCGAGGCGACGCGGGTCCCTTTCGGGGGTGGTCGGGCCTACCCTGAAGGTGATGAGTCTCGCCTTTTCTCCCACCCGGATCCCCATCGACGGCGACCACGTCGTCGGCGATCGGATCGGCCCGGCCACGCCGCGGGGGGTCGTCGTCTTCGCCCACGCGAGCGGCTCGAGCCGAAAGAGCGTGCGCAACCGGCACGTGGCCAGCGTGATCGTCGGCCGGGGCCTGCAGGCCCTGCTCCTGGACCTCCTCACCGAGGAGGAGAAGCGCGAGGACGCGCGCACGGAGGCCTACCGGTACGACGTCCGCCTCCTCGCCGAGCGCGTGGCCGCGGCGATCGATTTCCTCCAGGCGACGGAGCCGCACCTGCCCATCGGGCTCTACGGCTCGAGCACCGGCGCCGCGGCGGCCCTCGTGGCCGCGGCGGCTCGCCCCCACGCCGTGGGCGCCATCGTCTCCCGGGGAGGACGGCCCGACCTCGCCGGCGACGCGCTCTCGCGCGTCGTGGCCCCCACCCTCGCCCTCGTCGGCGGCGAGGACCCCGTGGTGCTCGAGCTCAACCGCGACTCCCTGGCGCGGCTGGGCGGCCACTGGCGGCTGGAGGTGGTGCCGGGCGCCGGCCATCTCTTCGAGGAACCCGGCACCCTGGAGACGGTGGCGCGCGCCGCCGCGGACTGGTTCCTCCACTACCTGCCGATCTGGCAGGGCGTTCCCGCCGAGATCTGACGAAGTACCGCGCGCGAGGCGCGGAGCTCGACGAGACCGCTGCCGGTTTTCGTCTCGCCGCCCTGCCCCCTGCGGGGCATTCGCCTCGGAGGCACCGATTCATACCCTCCGGTACCTGTGGTCGGTGCCGGATGAGTGCGATCTATCCACCCTGGGCGAACTCTCTTTTTTGGCTGATTTCGTCTGCGGTGGGTCTGGGGATCGTTTCCATCCCGCTCGGCCTGATGATCTACGTGCGGACGCCCTATTCGAACGACGTGCGCAAGGCGGTCGAGCAACCGGTGCAGTTCGATCATCGACACCACGTGCTCGACGACGGCATCGATTGTCTCTTCTGTCATCACCTGGCCGATCGCAGCGACTCGGCAGGCGTGCCGCCGACCGAGCTGTGCATGGGTTGCCACGGGCAGGTCTGGAACGACGCTCCCATCCTCCAGACGGTCCGCGAGAGTTTTTTTCGAGACATCCCGATCCCCTGGAAGCGGGTCAATGGCGTCCCCGACTTCGTCTTTTTCAGCCACCGCGCGCACGTGAACCGCGGCGTGGGATGCGCGAGCTGCCACGGAAACGTGGCGGAGATGGCCGCGGTCTATCCGATCGCTTCGCTGAAGATGGACTGGTGTCTCGACTGCCACCGCGAGCCCGAGCGCCATCTGCGTCCCCTCGATCGCATCACCGACATGAACTGGAACCCGCCACCCCTGGAGCAGCTTCGCATCGGCCGGGAGATCGCGCGCGAGCTCGGGATCTCCCCGCCCACGAACTGCACCGCCTGCCATCGCTAGGAGCCGCCGCCGTGTCGGAACGCGTTGCACATCCCCTTCCCGTGATCGCCGCCGAGGAGGAGGGCTTGCTCCGCCGCGAGATGCTCGAGCTCGTCGGCGCCGCCATGGCGCTCGCGGCCTGCGAGCCGCCGCGGGGAGAGATCCTCCCTTACGTCCGTCAGCCCCGCGAGCTCGTCCCCGGCCAGGAGCTGAGCTACGCCACGTCGCTGACCGATCGCGGCGTCGCCTGGGGCGTACTGGTGCGGACGCGCGCCGGGCGGCCGGTGAAGGTGGACGGAAACCCCGACCACCCCACCACCCTCGGAGGCGGTTCGACGCCGCAGCTGCAGGCCTCGCTCTACGACCTCTACGACCCGGCGCGGCTGAAGGGCCTGCGCCGCGGCGATGCCGAGATCTCGTGGACCGACTTCTACCGGGCGCTCCGCGAGGGCCTCGGCGATGGCCGCGGCCTCCACCTCCTCCTCGAGCCGACCACCTCGCCCCTCCTCGTCACGCATCTCGAGCAGCTGCGCAGCGCCCTTCCCGCAGCCCGCATCCACTTCTTCGATCCGCTCGCCTCCGCCGGCGAGGACGAGGCGCTCCGCCTCGCCTTCGGCGCGCCCCGGCAGCTCCGCCACCGCCTCGACCGCGCCTGGGTGATCGCCGCCTTCGACGCCGACTTCCTCACCGATCCGCCGGACCGGATCCGGCTCGCCCACGACTTCTCCCTCCGCCAGCGCGCGCTCCAGCCCGACGAGCGCCGCAGCCGTCTCTGGGTGGCGGAGGGCGACCTCACCGTGACCGGCGCCATCGCCGACGAGCGCGCGCGCGTTCGCCCCACCGCCATCCCCTCGCTCCTCGCGGCGCTGGTGGGCGAGCTTTCCCGGTTGGCGGGGGAAGCGGGCGCGACCCGCCTTCCCGCAACCGACTGGATCCGTCGCCTCGCCCGCGACCTCTGGGAGAACCGCGGCGCCTCCGCGGTGATCGTCGGGGAGCGCCAGCCGACGGAAGCGCACCTCTGCGGACTGCTCGCCAATCGCATCCTCGGAAACCTGGGCGGGACCGTCGAGGTGACCGCGCCCGTCGTCTTCGAGCGCGGCGAGGAGAGCCACCGCCTCGATTCCCTCGTGCGTGCCCTGGAACGCGGCGAGGTGGAGACGCTGGTGATCCTCGGTGGCGACCCGGCGCGAACTACGCCCGCCGACCTCGGCCTGGCCCGGCTCCTGCAGCGGGCCCGCCGGCGCGTCTACCTCGGCACCCACGACAACGCCACCTCGGCGCTCTGCGACTTCGTCCTCGCCGCCCTCCACCCCTTCGAGCAGTGGGGCGACGCGCGGGCCCACGACGGCACCGTCTCCCTGATCCAGCCGGTGATCCGTCCGCTGTGGGGCGGCTGGGCGCCGGTGGAAATCGTGGCCGCGCTGCTCGGGAATCCCTCCCCCTCTTCCGAGGCGCTGCTTCGGCAGCGCTACGTCTCCATCGGCCTCGGCCCGTGGCAGACGGCGTTGCAGTGGGGATTTTTGCAAGGAAGCCTGCCGCACCTCGATGCCGCTCCCGACGAAGCGGCGCTGCGCGCAGGCCTCGAGCGCGCGGCCCGGCAACAGCCCTCCTCGGACATCGAGATCTCCATCCGCCCCGACCCGAAGCTCCGCGATGGCCGGCACGTGCGCAACGGTTGGCTGGTGGAGCTCCCCGATCCGATCACCTCGCTCCAGTGGGGCAACGCCGCCCTCGTGAGCCCCTCGACCGCGCGCCGCCTGGGCGCCGAGAAGGGACAAATGCTACGGGTGCGCGTCGGCGGCGAGACCGTCGTCGTCCCCGTCCTCCCGCTGCGCGGGATGGCCGACGACATCGTCACCCTCCACCTGGGCTGGGGCGGCCCCGGCCCCGCCTGGGCGGGCGGAAGACAGAGCCGCGAAGAGACCGTCGGCGTCGACGTCTACCCCCTCCGCCGGGGCGACGCCCCCTGGATCGTGGCGCAGGCGGAGATCGAGCCGGCCTCCCACACCCTGGAGCCGATCGGGACCCGGGAATCGCTCTTCGAGACCCTCGTCTTCCAGCAGTCGGAATTCGAGCTCCACGGTCGGCCCATCCTGCTCTCCGCCACCGACGCCGAGTTCCGCGCCGAGCCCGACTTCGCGGGCCACCACGCCCATCCCGCTCCCAACGTCTACGGGATGCCCTGGACCTACGAGGGTCCGCAGTGGGGCATGACCATCGACCTGACCACGTGCATCGGCTGCGCCGCCTGCGTGGTCGCCTGCCAGGCGGAAAACAACATCCCCGTCGTCGGGAAGACGAACAGTCGCAAGCACCGCTCCATGCACTGGTTGCGGATCGACCGCTACTACATCGGGGAGGGCGACGACGCGCAGTACCTGCCGCAACCCATGCTCTGTCAGCACTGCGAGATGGCGCCCTGCGAGTACGTCTGCCCTGTCAACGCCACCGTGCACAGCCCGGACGGGCTGAACGAAATGATTTACAACCGCTGCATCGGAACGCGGTTCTGCTCGAACAACTGCCCCTACAAGGTCCGTCGCTTCAACTATTTCCGATACAACGTCCCGCAAGAACCCGAGACACTGAAAATGATGAACAACCCGGAGGTCACGGTCCGGGAGCGGGGCGTCATGGAGAAGTGCACCTACTGCGTGCAGCGGATCCGCGCCGCCCAGATCGAGGCGCGCATCCACGGCCGGGCGTTGCGCGACGGCGAGGTACGGACCGCCTGCCAGGTGGCCTGCCCCACGCATGCCATCGTCTTCGGTCTCGTCTCCGACCCCGACAGCGAGGTCTCGCGGCTCCGGCGCTCGCCGCGCTCCTACGCCCTGCTCAACGCCGAGCTCGGAACCGAGCCGAGGACGAGATACCTGGCCCACCTGCGCAACCGCCGGGAGGAGGAGGCGTGAGAGAGCCGCCGCTGCGGGACTCCTACCGGTTCAGCGCCGTCTACGCCAAGTCGGTGGAGGACGGCGCTCCGGTCCTGCTGACGCGGGCGAGCGACGCGCACCTCACGGAGCGGCTCCTGAAGCCCCTGTGGCGAGGCGGGCCCTTCTGGAAGCTCTCCCTCCTCGTCACCGGGCTGGGCGCGCTCTTCTTCATCGCCACGCTGCTGTACACGGCGCTCACCGGGATCGGCACCTGGGGAAACAACATCCCCGTCGCCTGGGCCTTCGCCATCACCAACTTCGTCTGGTGGATCGGGATCGGTCACGCGGGCACCTTCATCTCCGCCATCCTGCTCCTCCTCGAACAGAACTGGAGGAATTCCATCAATCGCTTGGCGGAGGCGATGACGCTCTTTGCCATCATCAACGCCGCGGTCTTTCCCCTGATCCACCTCGGCCGTCCCTGGTTCGCCTACTGGATCTTCCCCTACCCCTCCACCATGAACGTCTGGCCGAATTTCAAGGGGGCGCTGCCCTGGGACGGCGCGGCCATCTCCACGTATTTCACCGTCTCGCTTTTGTTCTGGTACGTGGGGCTGATCCCCGACCTCGCGGCCGCGCGCGACCACGCGCCCACCCTCGCCAAGCGCCGGCTCTACGGGATCCTCGCCCTGGGATGGAGGGGCTCGGGTCGCTCCTGGCGAAACTGGCAGATGGCCTATCTCCTCCTCGGTGGTCTGGCGACGCCGCTGGTGCTCTCCGTGCACAGCGTGGTCAGCCTCGACTTTGCCATCACCCAGCTCCCCGGTTGGCACTCCACCATCTTTCCCCCCTACTTCGTGTCGGGCGCCATCTACTCCGGCTTCGCCATGGTCCTCACTCTGATGCTCCCGCTGCGCGCGCTCTACGGGGTCGAGGACATCATCACCACCCGGCACCTGGACGCGATGGCGAAGCTCATCCTCGTGACCGGGAGCGTCGTCTACTACACCTACGTCGTCGAGCTCTTCATCGCCTGGTACAGCGGAAACATCTTCGAGAGCCAGCTCTTCCTCTGGCTCCGTCTCTCCGGCCCCTGGGCCTGGGCCGTCTGGCTCACCTACGTCCTCAACTTCGTCGTCCCCAACCTGATGTGGTTTCGCGCCTTCCGGCAGCGGCCCGTCCTGCTCTGGATCGCCTCGGTCCTGGTCAACGTGGCCATGTGGTTCGAGCGATTCTTCCTGATCATCACCTCGCAGTCGCAAGACTTTCTGCCTTCGAGCTGGGCGATGTACCGCCCGACCTACGTCGACGGCGCGATCTTTTTGGGCACCTTCCTCTTGTTTGGCTTTCTCTTCCTCCTCTTCTTGCGCTTTCTTCCCTTCATTCCCATTTCCGAGACGAAGGAACTCCGACACGCGCTGGTGGAGGAAGAGAGCCGTCTGGAGGCACGATGAGGTCCGGTCTGCTCGCCGAGTACGAGGACCCCGAGATCCTCGTCCGCGCGATCCGGGCCCTCCGCCGCGAGGGCATCGTCGCCATGGACGCGCACATGCCCTATCCCGTGCGCGAGGTACTGGAAGCGCTGGAGCTTCCGCCTTCTCGCGTCCCCATCTACTGCTTCCTCGGGGGCCTGGCCGGAGCCTCCTACGCCTATCTCTTGCAGTGGTGGACCAACGGCTTCGACTACGCGCTGAACGTGGGCGGGCGCCCCCTCGGCGCGGCCCCCGCCTTCATTCCGCCGACCTTCGAGGGGACGGTGCTGCTCGCCGCCTTCGGCGCTCTGCTTTCCTTCCTCGGCTTTTCCCGGCTACCGAGGCTCTGGGCCCCCGTGGACGAGGTGCCGCAATTCTCCCGGGTCACCTCCGACCGCTTCTTTCTCGCGGTGGACGCCACCGACCCGCGATTCGACCGGATCGAGGCCGAAAACATCCTCCTCGCCAGCGGCGCGCTCTCGGTCAGCGCCTTCGGCCTTCTGCCGCGAAAGGAGGCCGAGCGATGAGAAGGCTCGTCGCGCCCGCGCTCCTCCTGCTTCTCGTCGCCTGCGACGACGAGGAGAACCTCGTGCCGCTGGACTTTTCCCTCAACCGGATGAAACGCCAGGCGGCCTATCGCGACTTCGATCCGGGCCCCGGCTTTCCCGATGGCAAGGTCCTTCAGCAACCGCCTCCGGGCTCGGTCCCTCGCGAGCGCGCGGTCGTTCCCACGGCCCTCACCCTCGGCCTCGACGAAAACGGCGCATACGTCGAGCGGATCCCGATTCCTTTGACCCGCGAGCTCGTACAGGCGGGGCGGCTGCGCTACGAGCGCATCTGTGGCACCTGCCATGGCACGCTCGGGGACGGCGAGAGCGAGGTGGCCGACAAGATGCCCTTCGTCAAGCCCGCCTCCTTCCACGATCCGAGTATCCGTGCCTTCCCGCCGGGCAAGATCTACCAGGTCATCTCCTTCGGCTACGGCCTGATGCCCTCGTTTTCCTACGCGCTGACCATCGAGGAGCGGTGGGCCGTGGTCGCATACATCCTGGCGCTGCAGCGTAGCCAGAACGCTCGCCTCGCCGAGCTACCGCCGCATTTGCGCCAGCGCTTCGAGTCGGAGGTACGATGAGGCGCCGGTGGACGATCCTCTTCGTCATCGCGCTCGGGCTCGGCGTGCTGGGCCTGGTGATCGGCGTCTTCGTCGATCCACGGCGTTTCTATTTTTCCTACCTGACGGCGTGGCTCTATTTCGTCAGCATCGGAATGGGGGCGGTCCTGCTGGTGATGACCGGCCATGCCGCGCGGGCGCGGTGGTTCGGTGCCCTCCGCCGCGTCGCCGAGATCCCGGCTGCCACCTTCCCCTTCTTTCTCCTCCTCGTCCTCCCGATCTTCTTCGGCCTCGACGAGCTCTACCCCTGGGTTCACCCTTCACCGGAGCTCGGTGAGGAAGCCCTCCACGTCATCGATCACCGCAAGAGCTGGCTCAACATCCCCTTCTTCGTCGTCCGCACCCTCGTGTGGATCGGTCTCTTCGCGATCGCCGCCGTCGTGCTCGTGCGCGGTTCCATTGCCCTCGACCGGGCCTTCGATCCGGCGCGGAGGCAGCGCCTCTACCGATTCTCCTGCGGCGGCCTGGTGATCCTCGGCTTCGTCCTCACCTGGGCGAGCTTCGACTGGATCATGTCGCTGGACCCTACCTGGTACTCCACCATCCTCGGCGTCTACTTCTTCGCCGGAGGCTTTTCGGGAGCCCTCTCCCTGCTGGCGATCAATTCGGCCGTGCTGCGCCGCGCTGGCGCTCTTCCCGAGGAAGGAGCGACCGAACGACAGACGGCGGTGGGTCGGCTCCTCCTCGCCTTCGTCATCTTCTGGGCCTATCAGGGCTTCGCCCAGCTCCTCATCATCTGGATCGCCAACCTGCCCGCCGAGGTGGGCTTCTACCAGCGCCGTTCGGGAAGCGCCTGGGGGTGGGTGAGCTTCGTTCTCGCCCTGGCCCACTTCGGAATCCCCTTCCTCTTGCTTCTTTCGCGACGCCTCAAGCGCAGCCCCATCGCGCTGGCAGCGATCGCCGCCTGGCTCCTCTTCGCTCATTACGTGGACATCTACTGGCTGGTGATGCCGAACCTGACACCGAGCCGTATCGCGCCCCACTGGCTCGACCTGGCGGCGCTCCTCGCTCTCTTCGGTGCCCTCGGCCTCTCGGCTCTCCTTCTCTTTCGCAACCGCAGCCTGGTCGCGCAGACCGATCCCTACTTCCACCAGTCCCTTCGCTACGTGAGCTGGCCGTGAGCGCGATCGATCCCCGAAACCCGGAGATCCGGCTGAGCGAGGACGCGGTACCGGCGTACATCTTCGTGATCATCGCCGTGGTGACCCTGCTCTTCCTCGGCGGAATCGGCTGGGCGTGGATCCTGTATCACGATCGCGCCGCGGCGCTCGGAGGCTTTCCCGTCCCCGCCACCATCGAGCGCGCGCCCCGAGACATCTCGGGCGTGAAGCAGACGCCGATCTTGTACGACCGCCGCGGCCAGCGGCTTCGCGAGGAACAGCTCCGGCGCCTGGAGTCCTTCGGCTGGGTCGATCGCCGAGGCGGAATCGTTCACATCCCCATCGACGACGCCATCGACTGGCTGGTGGAGGAGGAGCGATGAACGACTTTCTCCGGCGCCTCCTCTTTCTGCCCGAGCAGGCTTCCTCCGTCGCCCGCGAGATCGACACCCTGCACTACTTCGTCATCGGAATCACCATGGTGGGGGCGACCGGAGTCTTCATCGCCGCTCTCTGGTGGTCGATCCGCTACCGGGCGCGCTCGTTCGAGGCGAGCTCCACCACGCCTCAGGTGCAGGCAGGCCTGGCCGTGGAGGGCGGCCTGCTCGCCTTCCTCGTCGTCCTCTTCATCGTCTTCTGGGTGGTCGGCTTCTCGCAGTACCTGCGGATGCGCATCCCCCCGCGCGACGCCATGGTGGTCTACGTCACCGGCAAGCAGTGGATGTGGAAATTCGCCTATCCCGAGGGGAAGCAGACCATCAATACCCTCGTCGTCCCGGCGAACCGAAACGTCCAGCTGGTGATGACATCACGGGACGTCATCCACTCGTTCTACGTCCCCGCATTCCGCGTGAAACAGGACGTCCTTCCCGGCCGCTACTACACCACGTGGTTTCGAGCCACGCGACCCGGCACCTACCGGATCTACTGCGCCGAGTACTGCGGCCTCTCCCACTCGGCCATGTGGGGCGACGTGGTGGCGCTCGAGGCGGACGACTACGAGCGATGGCTCGAGGGCGAACCGCTGGAGAACTTCGTCCAGCTCCCCCCAGGGCCGCCGATGGCCCGCGTGGCGACCGGCCTCGGACCGGATCTCCCCGCCTATCCCCGTGGGATCGCCGAGGCCTCTCAGCCCCGCAGCATGGCCGACTGGGGTAGGGAGGTCGCCGCCCTCAAGGGTTGTCTCGCCTGCCATACCTTGGACGGACAGCCGCACATCGGCCCCACCTGGCGAAACCTCTGGTACCGCGAGACGCCCCTCGCCGACGGCCGCGTCATCATCGCCGACGAGGCCTACCTCACCCGCTCGATGATGGATCCGATGCTCGAACTGGTGCAGGGCTATGCGCCGGTGATGCCGACATACCAGGGACTGCTGGAGCCCGCAGAGGTCGGCGCCATCCTCGAGCTCATCCGCAGCATCTCCGAGCCGCTCCCGACGCCCGCGCGAGCGCCGGAGCCGCTGGTCCGACCGCCGCTTCCGCCTGGCTCTCTCGACCGGGTGGATCCGGCGCGTGCTCTCGAATTCATCCGCGAGACCAGTGAGAGGGTCACGCCATGAAAAACTACCTCAACTGCGAGACGACCATCTGGTCCTGGCTCTCCACGAAGGACCACAAGCGCATCGGCGTGATGTTTCTGGTCTCCGTCACGCTCTTTCTTCTCGTGGGCGGCGTCTTCGCCCTGATCCTTCGGCTCGAGCACCTCACGCCGGGCCCCACCCTCGTCTCGCCCAACATGTACAACCAGCTCTTCACCCTCCATGGCGTGGTGATGGTCTGGTTGTTTCTCATCCCGGCGATCCCGGCAGGTTTCGGGAATTTCTTCCTCCCCATCATGCTCGGTGCGAAGGACGTCGCCTTCCCGCGCCTCAACCTTGCCAGCCTCTACATCTTCTGGATCGGCGCCATCCTGACCATCTACGGCGTGCTCGACCGCGCGGCGGACACCGGCTGGACCTTCTATCCGCCCTACTCGAGCCAGACCTACACCAAGGCAACGCCAGTCCTCCTCGGCGTCTTCGTCCTCGGGTGGTCCACCATCATCACAGGGGTGAATTTCATCACCACCATCCACACGCTCCGGGCCAAAGGCATGCGCTTCATGGACATGCCCCTCTTCGCCTGGGCGCTCTACGGCGTGTCCATCATCCAGATCCTCGGCACCCCAGTCCTCGGGATCATCCTTCTCATGGTGGTGATGGATCACAGCTTCGACTGGGGCCTCTTCGATCCGGCGCGCGGCGGCGACCCGCTCATCTACCAGCACATCTTCTGGTTCTACTCGCACCCGGCCGTTTACATCATGATCCTTCCGCCTATGGGCGTGGTCTCCGAGATCGTGACGAGCATGGCCCACAAAAATCCCCTCTCGTACAAGGCGATCGCCTACTCGACCTTCGGCATCGCCTTCGTCGGCTTCCTCACCTGGGGCCATCACATGTTCACCTCGGGGATGTCCGAGTTGAACGCCGGGATCTTCGGCATCCTCTCGATGGGCGTGGCAGTATTTTCGGCGATCAAGGTCTTCACGTGGACCGGAACGCTATACCGTGGCTCGGTCTGGATACGGACGCCGCTCGTCTACATCTTCGCGTTTCTTTTTCTCTTCATCTTCGGCGGGATGACCGGCGTCGCGGTGGCGGCGACCAGCCTCGACGTGCACTGGCACGACACCTACTTCGTGGTGGCGCATTTCCACTTCATCATGGTCGGCGCCTCGCTGACCGCCTTCCTGGCGGCGCTGCACTACTGGTGGCCGAAGATCACCGGAAAGATGTACTTCGAGGGCTGGGGAGTGGCCGGCGCGATTCTCGTCTTTCTGGGATTCGTCGGCACCTTCTTTCCGCAGTTCCTCCTCGGCAACGCGGGGATGCCGCGGCGCTACTACCACTACTCCGAGCAATTCCAGGCGCTGAACGTCCTCTCCACCGCCGGCTCCTGGGTCCTCGCCCTCGGCCTGCTCCTGGTTCTCGTCACGCTGATCTGGTCGCTCGTCGCCGGCGAGAAGGCGCCCGCCAATCCCTGGAATTCCCGTAGCTACGAGTGGATGACGCCTTCGCCGCCTCCCAAGGAGAACTTCCCGGAGACGCCGCGCTTCGTGCGGGGCCCCTACGACTATCACCTCCCCCTGGAGCCGCCATGAACCTCGCCGTCCCCAAGCTCCAGCATCACTTCGAGGACCTCCCCAAGCAGGCCCACGCCGCCCGGCTGGGGATGTGGCTCTTCTTGGCGAGCGAGGCGCTCTTTTTCAGCGGTCTTTTCACCCTCTACGCCGCCTACCGTGCCCACTACCCCGAGATCTTCCGCGAGGGCGTGGCGCACAACGACCTCGTCCTCGGCACGGTCAATACCTTCATTCTGCTGACGGGAAGCCTGTTCCTCTCCCTGGCGCTCTGGGCGCTGCGGGCAGCACGGCGGGCGCTCTCGGTCCTCCTCACCGCCGCCACCGGGCTGGCCGGTCTCGTCTATCTGATCATCAAGGCCACCGAGTGGGCCCACCACATGGCCGAGGGCATCTTTCCTGGTGGCCGCGGACGCTTTTTCGTGGAGAACCCGGAGCCGGCGTGGGCGATCTTCTACACCTCGTACTACGGATTGACGGGATTTCACGCCATCCACGTGACAGTGGGCGTGGGCATCCTCGCCTGGACCGCGTGGTGGATGCACCGCGAACGAGTGGGCCCGGCCGCCGCCTACAAGCTCGCCATCGTCGGCCTCTACTGGCACTTCGTCGACATCGTCTGGCTCTTTCTGTGGCCGCTCTTCTATTTGCTGAGGAATCCGGCATGAACGAGGGACGGTCCAGTCTGAAAACGATCGCGATCACCTACGCCGTTCTCTACCTGCTCGTCGTCGGCAACCTGGTGGTCGCGCTCGCGGGTGTCTCGGGTTTCTGGGCGCTCTTCGTGGCGGTGTCCATCGCCGGCCTGCAGACCCTGGTGGTAGCTCTGTTTTCCATGGAGCTTCTTCGAAGCCGACGCTCGATCGGGGTGGTGGCCGTGGTCGCGCCGCTCTTCGTCCTCCTGCTGGTCTGCCTGACCGTGGTCGACGTCTACACACGCCAACCGCCGCCCCTCGAGGTTCCGCCCGTCGACCGGTCCCTCCCCTCGCCCCCGCCTTGATGGCGGCCGCCCTTCACGCGAGCGTACGAGGGCGGAAGACCTCGAAGAACCAGCCCGTCGTCATCCCGAAGGCGACGTGAGCGGCCAGGTCCCATCCCCGGTCGAGGAGGCGCCACCACGGATCCATGTCCTGGAGGATGCCGAAGAAGGGCGGGACGAGGAGGATGGTGTCGACAATGGCGGCCGCCAGGCCCAGGCCGAGCCCCGCCACCACGTTGGTGGCGAGCCTCGGCCGAAAGACCGCGCTCACCACCAGCCATCCGAAGGCACCCGACCAGAACAGCGCCACGAGCTGGTTGAGAATCACCGCCACCACGTAGGTGAGCGCGGTCGGCGATTCCAGGACGACCGACCCCAGCGCAAACGAGGCGATCACGCGCAAGGGCCAGGTCCAGGGAAGCCCGCGGAACCAGACCGCATAGGCGAAGAGCCAGACGCCGAGGAAGGCGAGGCCGCCGAGCTGGCCCGCCACGAGCGCGGCGGCGAAGGTGCCTCGCCGGGCCAGTGCCCTGCCCCCGAGTTCGATGGTCGTCTCCATCTCCCACCTCGCGACGGCAAGGATGGGCACGACCGGCACGCGGCGCACCTGCGAGGCCACCATTCCTGATACAGGGCAGAACGCGGGCTAAACGCGGGAGTCGCTTCTCGCTTTTCGTACCCCTCGCCGGGGGCTGCGTGGTAGCTTCGAAGCATGCTGGCCCTGGTCGCCATGCTGGCCTTTATGGCCACCGAGCCCCACGAGCCGGCTCCCCGCGCGGCGATCACCTGGGAGGAAGCGTTTCGGCGGGCCCTCGAGGCGCCCGGCATCGCCGCCGTCCGAGCCGCGGTGCAGGAGCGGCGCGAGCTGGACGGAAAGATCTCCGGGCTGGGCAACCCCGAGGTCGAGCTCGTGGCGGGCGTGCGGAAGGGCGAGGTCGACCAGGGCTTCGATGGCGAGGTGACCGTGATCCAGCCGTTCCCGCTCGCGCCGGTGGGGGCGGGGCGGCGAAACGCGGCACGCGCGGAAACCCGGCTCCTCGATGCCCGAGCGCGGGCGCTGCGGCTCGAACGGGGCCTGCAGGTGGCCAGCGCCTTCTGCCGCCTCCACGCGGCGGAGCGCGCGCGCGAGGAGGCGGAGAATGCCGTATCCCTCGCCGAGGAGATCCTCGTGGCCGTCGAACGGGGCCAGCGGGCCGGCGTCTTCACCTCGCAGGACGTGGCGCTCGCGCGTCTGCACGTGGTCGAGGCCCGTCTCGATCTGCTGGCGGCGGAAGGCGAGGCCTTCGAGCTGGGCGTCGAACTCGGCCGCGCCGTCCTCCACGACGGGCCCTATCCGCTCGTCACCTCTGGCCCGCTTCCCCTCGTCGCCCTTCCTCCCGAGCAGGAGTGGACCCGCAAGCTCTCCACCGAAAAGCTCCCGTCGAGCATCCTGCCGATCCTCGAAGCCGAGGCGGCCCGGGCGCGACTGCGCGAGCGGGAGGTGGAGGCGCGCGCGTTCTGGGTCGGCATCGGCGCCACGGCCCTGCGCGAGAGCCAGGAACGCGCGCTCCTCGGCACGCTCCGCTTCACCATCCCCCTCTTCGATCGCGGCCTGCGGGATCGCGGCCAGCTTTCGACCGAGGCGCGTCTGCAGGAGGGAACGAGCGCGGAGGAACGGAAGGCGGCCGCGGGCCATGTCGCCTCGATCGTCCACGAGGTGGAGCACAGCGAGGCGACCTACGAGCATCTTCGCGACACCGTCGTCGCGCTGGCCGAGGAAAACCTGCGCCTCGCCCGGCTCGCGTTCGAGGCCGGAGAGCAGACCGTCCTCGACGTGCTGCGCGCGCAGTCGCAACTCGTCTCGCTTCGCATGCAACTCCACCGCGCCGAGGCCGACCGTGCCCTGGCACGGCTCAGGCTCGCCCTCTTGCTCGAGGCTGTCGACGGCCCGAGGACCGACTGAGATGAGAACGCGCCTCGCCACCACGATCCTCCTCCTGGCGCTTTCGGGCTGCCCCCGGGCCGACGATCCCTTTGGCGAACGCGAGCCGGGCCCCGGGCCCGCGAGCCAGAGCGTCCCCTGGGTCGCGGCGCGCGACGCCGCGGGCCATCCGCTGCTCGAGATCCCCGCCGCGGTCGTCGCGCCCGCCAGCGCGGAGGCCACGATCTCTCCGCCGGCGACGACGCGCATCCTGCAGGTCTTCGTCCAGGTCGGCGACGAGGTCCGGGCCGGCCAGCCCCTGGCCGAGGTGGTGATGCCGGAGATCCTCGAGGCCGCGGGCCGCCTCGCCGCCGCGGAGATCCGCATCGAGGCGCAGAGCCGGCGACGCGAGCAGCTCCTCGGCCTGCGGGAGCACGGCCTGGTGCGCACCGCGGATCTCGCCGAGGCCGAGGCCGCGCTGGCCGAGGCGCGCGCCGAGCGCGTCGCGGCCCTGGCGGTGCTGGGAAGCGCGGGGATCTCCGGCGCCGACGCCCGCAAGCTCCTCGCGCGCGAAGGCGCCACCACCCTCGAAAGCCCGATCGACGGCGTCGTCCTCTCGGTCGATGCGCCGCTCGGCTCGGTGCACGAGGCGGGCAGTTCGCCCCTCTTTCGCATCGGTGCCGCGTCGACGGGGCGCATCGTGGGTCGCGCGAGCGCCTCCATCCCGGAGAACGCCACCTTCGTCTGGATCGGCTCGGACGGCACCGAGGTTTCCCTTTCGCTCCGCGCGAGCTCGCCGCTGATCGATCCCCGCGACGGCACGCGGGAGGTCTTCTTCGATCCCGAAGTTCCCCTGCGGCCCGGGCTCACCGGCAAGGTGCAGATCCGCCTGCCAAAGGGGACCGCCTACGCGGCCGTACCGGCGCGCGCTGTCTTCCTCCGCGACGGCGAGGCGCGCGTCTTCGCGCTCGAAGCCGCAGGGGTCCGCGAGGTGCCGGTGCGGGTGGTCACCGCCTCGGGGACGGACGCCGTGGTGAAGGGACTGGTCCCCGGTGCGCGCGTGGCCTCCGACGCGGGCCGGTACGCCGCGAGCCAGGCGGAAGCCGAGGGCGAGGTCGGGCACGAATGATCGAGCGACTCGTCCACGCCGCCGTCGTGCATCGGCGCCTGGTGCTGGTGCTGGCCCTGCTGGTGAGCCTCGCGCTCGCGAGCTTCGCCGTTCGCCTCTCCTTCGACGCCCTTCCGGACGTCACGCCCAACCAGGTCCAGATCCTCACGCGGGCGCCGGGGCTGACACCCGAGGAGGTCGAGCGGCTCGTCACGCGGCCGATCGAGACCGCGCTGGGCGGGATGCCGGGACTGGCGACGCAGCGGAGCACCTCCCAGGCCGGCCTCTCCTCGGTCGTCGCCATCTTCGACGACGACGCCGACCCTTACCGGGCGCGCCAGCTCGTCCAGGAGCGCCTCGCCACCGTCGAAGTGCCCGAGGGCGTGGAGGCACCCGAGATGGGACCGCATTCCGGCGGCCTCGGGGAGATCTTCCAGTTCACCCTCGAATCTCCGGTTCGCACGCCGGCGGAGCTCCTGGAGATCGCACGCTTCCGCATCGCGCCCGTGCTCCGCTCGGTCCCGGGCGTGGTCGAAGTCAACACCTGGGGCGGCGAAGAGCGCACGCTCGCCGTGGAGGCCGACCCTCAGCGTCTGGCCGCGCGCGGGATCTCCTTCGAAGAGCTTCGGGATGCGCTGGGCCGGGCCACGGGCAGCGCCGCGGGCGAGAGCCTCCCCGCGGGAGGAGGGCGGGTGCTGCTGCGCGGCATGGCGCGGCCGGCCTCCCCTTCGGACCTCGCCGCCGCGGTGATCCGGCGCGACGAGGGCGGCGAGGTCGTGCGCGTGGGCGACGTGGCCGAGGTGCGCTGGGGTGCGCGGCCCCGCCTCGGCGCCGCCACCGCCGACGGCCGGGGCGAGGTGGTCTACGTGATGGCGCAGATGCTGCGGGGCGAAAACGCCCTGCAGGTCGTGGGCCGGATCCGCGAAGTGATCCCCGAGCTCGTCCGGGCGGTCCCCGAGGACGTCACGCTGCGCCTGGTCTACGACCGCAGCCACCTGGTCGACGCGACCCTCGCCACGGTCACGAAGAACCTCGTCGAGGGCGGCCTCCTCGTGGTGATCGTCCTCTTCGCCATGCTCGGCAGCCTGCGGGCGGGGCTGCTGGTGGCCACGGCCATCCCCTTCTCCATGCTCTTTGCCGCGGCGGGGATGGTCGTCTTCGGGATCCCCGGCAACCTGATGAGCCTGGGCGCCATCGACTTCGGCCTGCTGGTGGACGGCGCGGTCGTGATGGTGGAGGCGATCTTCCGCCGCCTCGACCCCCGGAGGGATCCACACGTCTCGAGCGTCGTCCGCGATGCGGGCGCGCGGCGCGACTTCGTCGCCGAGATCGCCTCCTCGGTGGCCCGGCCCGTCTTCTTCGCGGTGGCGGTGATCCTCCTGGTCTACACGCCGATCGTCACGCTCACCGGCGTGGACGGGAAGATGTTCCGGCCCATGGCGCTGACCATGGTCTTCGCCCTCGCCGGCGCCCTCGTCTACTCGCTCACCGTCGTCCCCGCCCTCGCGAGTCTTCTCCTCCGCCCCGAGGACGTTCCGAAGAAGGATCCGCTCCTCGTCCGCCTCATCGACCGCGTCTACGGCAAGGCGCTGCCCGCCGTCACCTCGCGCCCCACGGTCGTCGCGGTCGTGGCCGGCTTCGCCCTGGCGGGAAGCGGATTTTTGCTCTCGCGCCTGGGAACCGAGTTCATCCCTCAGCTCGACGAGGGCGATCTCGTCCTGCAGATGGTGCGCTCCCCCGACATCTCCGTCGAGACGGCGGTCCGAGAGGCCAGCCACCTGGAGACGGTTCTCCTCGAGACGGCGCCGGAGGTGGTGCAGGTCGCCTCCCGCATCGGCAGCCCCGCGGTCGCGACCGATCCGATGGGGCTCCACCGGAGCGACGTCTTCATCCGTCTAAAGCCGCGGACCGAATGGCGCGAAGGCCTGACGCGCGAGGCGCTCATCGCCGAGCTGGAGCAGGCCGTTTTGGAACGCGCGCCGGGCGGCGAGATGGGCTTCACCCAGCCGATCCAGATGCGCTTCAACGAGATGGTCGGCGGCGAGACCACGGACATCGCGCTGTCGATCTACGGCGAGGATTTGGAGGAGCTGCGCCAGCTCGCAGAGGCCTCGCGCGACGCGATCGCCCGGATCCAGGGCGCCACCGACGTGCGCGTGATGATTCCTCCCGACGTCGCCCTGATCGAGGTCGTCCCCGACCCGATCCTCGCGGCGCAGGCGGGCCTGACCGCGCAGGAGATCCTCGACGCGGTGACCGCCATCCGCGCCGGCATCGAGGTGGGAACCACGTGGGAAGGCCCCGTCCAGATCCCCATCATGCTCCACGCCGGCCGTGCGACGAGCGCCTTCGACCTCGCGCGGCTCCCCGTCGTCGGCGAGGGAGGGCGGCTCGTTCCGCTTTCCCGCGTGGCGCGGATCCGGACCGTGCAGACGCCGAGCGCCGTCAGCCACGACGACGGTCAGCGCCGGATCGTGGTGGGTTTCAACGTCCGCGGCCGCGACCTCGGGGCGGTGGCGGAGGAGAGTCGCAAGGCGGTCGAGCCGATCCTCTCGAAAGTGACGGGGATCCGCTGGAAATGGGGCGGGCAGGTGGAGAACCTGGCGAGCGCGCAGCGGAGGCTGGCAGTGGTGGTGCCCATCGTCCTCGTCTCCATCACCGCCCTGCTCGTCTTCACCTTCCGCGCGCTCCGGCCGGCGCTCATCCTCCTGCTGCAGATCCCGTTCGCGACCGTGGGAGGAGTGGTGGCGCTCTGGCTGCGGGACATGCCGCTTTCCATCTCCGCGATCATCGGCTTCATCGCGCTCAGCGGCGTGGCCACGCTCAACGGCGTGGTGCTCATGCACCGGCTCCTCGACAACGAAAGGCGCGGGCTTTCCCACGCCGAGGCGGCGAAGGAGGCGGCGCGGTCGCGATCGCATCCCGTGCTGATGACGGCGCTCGTCGCCTCGCTGGGCTTCGTTCCCATGGCCGTCGCCACGGGCATCGGCGCCGAGGTGCAGCGCCCGCTGGCCACGGTGGTGGTGGCGGGGCTGGTCACCTCGACCGCCCTCACCCTGCTCGTGCTGCCCTCAATCTACCCGTGGCTCGCGCGCTTCGGCCGTCGTCCAGCGAAAGTCTAGGATTCGCTCGTCGGCGATCAGGATCGACTCGCCGCCCGCCAGGGGGATCTCGACCACCTCCCGCTGGCGCATCGAGCGCGGTCGCAGGCCGAGCGGCTCGGTGATCACCACCACGTCGTGCTCGACGCGCAGCTCGCGCGCCGGATCCGAGGCGAAGAAGGCGGTGGCGAATTCCTGCAGCAGCGGGATCTGGTCCTCCGCCGGCCGCGCCTCGAGGTGGAGCTCGACGCAGTCCTGGTCCGGATCATCCTCGCCGCAAGGCACCCACTTCTGGGCGGTGGCCCGCACCTCCATGTGCACCGGGATCCCGCCCAGCCCCGCCACGCGGATCTCGTCCCAGGCGGTGTACGTGCGCCCGAGCTCGAGCGAGCCCCCGTTCCAGTAGCCCACCAGCCCGCCCCAGAAGCTGGCCATGCGACGTGCGATCGCCTCCTCCGAGAGGACGTCTGCCAGGCGCCCGTGTACCGCGGGCGACGGGCTCCGCTCCGCGAAGGTCCGCGTCGCCCAGGAGGCCACGCGCGCCTGGGCGGCAAGGGGCTCGGTGAGCTCCACGAAGTTTCCCCTGGAGTTGACGCGGAAGTCCGCCTGGCCGAGCTCCACCGCCACCATCTCCACCGTCCGCGGGATCCAGCGGCGCGGCAGCGACTGGACGGAAGCGTGGTCCCACACCAGGCGGACGCCATCCCCCTCGTCCATCACCTTGAGACGATAGGTGATCCTCGCCTCGTCCACGTAGCGTCCGCGGGGCGAGACGTCGGTGGCGGTGCGGTGCGCCTCGACGTATGCCTCCCCGTCGGCAGGCCAGTCGAAGACGAGGCGGACCACGTCGGGCGGGTGCCGGGTCGGAGACACCGCCGGGCCGCGAGCGGCACAGGCGGAAAGCACGAGAAGGACGAGGGGGAGGCGGAGCTTCATCCCGAGAGCGTACGGGCTGCGCCCCCGCGATCACAAGTGCTCGACCAGCGTCTTCACCGCCAGGCCGATGAGAACCACCCCCCCGAGCGCGTCGAGCCTCCGGCCGAAGATGCCGCCGAATCTCCGCCCCGCCCACAGGCCGAAGGCGGTGAAGGCGAAGGCCGTCGCCCCGATCAGGGCCACGGAAAACAGGAGAGGAGCGCCGAGCATCGGCAGCACGATGCCCGCAGCGAAGGAATCGATGCTCGTGGCCACCGCGAGACCGAAGAGGATTCCCCAGCGGAAGGGGTCGGCCGTCTCGGATTCGTCCTCCTCGCCGTGAAGAGCCTCGTGGAGCATCTTCCCGCCGATCCCGCCCAGCAGGAGGAAGGCGATCCAGTGATCCCATCGCTCCACCAGCGGCCCCAACGACGCGCCGAGCAAGAAGCCGAGGACGGGCATCAGGGCCTGAAAGCCGCCGAACATCCCCGACATCCAGAGGACGTTGCGCCAGCGGAGACGCGGACTCGAAAGCCCGCGGACCGCAGCGACCGCGGCGCAATCCATGGACAGGCCCGTGGCGAGCCCAAGGAGGGAGAGGAGAGGAAATTCCATCGGCTGGCTCCGCCCCGTCCTAACAGTCCGCACGCTGGAAAACAAGGTCGTCTCGGCCGGGGAGGCGGCTCGCGTGGCGCGGGCCGCTGGCGTCCGCTACGCTCGGCGCATGTGCGGAAGGATCAGCCTGGGCTCGTCCTCGGTCGCCGACGTGGCGGCCTTCTTCGGCGCGCGCGTCGAGCCGGAGCACGTCCCCCTCTACCGGCCCCGCTACAACGTCGCGCCGACCCAGCGGCACTGGATCGTCCAGCGCGAGCTGGGCGAGCGCCGGCTCGTCCCCGCCACGTGGGGTTTCCCCTCCACCACCGGCCGGCTTCTCGTCAACGGCCGCATCGAGTCGGCGCGCTCCCGCCCCGCCTTCCGCGAGGCCTTCGCCCGGCGACGCTGCATCGTCCCCGCGGACGGGTTCTACGAGTGGACGGGCCCGGCCCGCGACCGGCGGCCGCTGCGCTTCACGCCCGCCGGCGGCGGTCTCCTCGCGCTCGCGGGCGTCTACGAACCGCCCGAGGAAGAGGGCCGGCATCCGCGCTTCGGCGTCCTCTCCACCGCCGCCAACGAGGACGTCGCCCGGATTCACGACCGCATGCCCGTCGTCCTGTCGCCGGACGAGATCGATCCGTGGCTCGCCGGCGAGCTCACCCCCGGCCCCATCCCTGCCGGCACCCTGGTGGCGGCGCCCGTCTCCCGCCGCGTCAACTCCGTCGAGAACGACGACCCCTCCCTCCTCCAGCCCGAGCCCGACCAGCTCCGCCTCCTCTGAGACGCTGTCGCGGCGATGGGGCGACGGAGCGCGGAGGCGCGGTGGTATGGTGCCCCCGAACTCGCCTCGGGAGGCACCATGGCCCTGCGCACGTCCATCGTTCCCTTCGCTGTCCTCCTCGTCGCCTGCGCCACCGCGCCGGCTCCGCCGCCCCCCGCCGAGAGGGCGACGGGACTCGACGCCGCGCAGATCGCGCACCTGGAGCGCATGGTCGGCGACTTCGTCGCCGCGGAGGGCTACCCCGAAATCGTCGTCGCCATCGTCCGCGGCGACGCGCTGATCTGGGAGGCTGGATTCGGCGAGGGCGCCGGACGGAAACCCGACGCGAACACCGTCTTTCGCGCCGGCTCGATCACCAAGGTGATCACCGCCGCCGCGCTGCTCCGGCTGGCGGACGAGGGCGCGCTCTCGCTGGACGACGAGGTCTCGAAGTGGCTTCCCGAGGCGCGCGAGCGGCTCTCACCTCCGGGGAAGGAGCCCGTCCGACTTCGCCACCTGCTCGCCCACGCCTCTGGCCTTCCGCCTTCGGGTCCGGGCCTCGACACCCTCGACGGCGAGAGCCTCACCGAGGACGACGTCTTTGCCTCGCTGGAAGGCGTGGAGCTTCTCTTCGAGCCGGGGACGGGCCACGTCTACTCCAACTTGAACTTCGTCCTCGCGGGCCTGGTGGTCGCCCGGGCGAGCGGAATGCCCTACCGCAACTTCGTGCAGAAAGCCGTGCTCGATCCGCTGGGGATGCGCGCCTCGAGCTGGGACCCACCAGCCGACGGCCTCGCTCCCGGACACCTCGTCTCGGCCCGCGGCGACTACGAGCCCGTCTTCACCACGCCGCGGCTCGGCATCCTCGAGCCCGCGGGCGGCCTCTTCACCACCGCCCGCGACCTCGGCCGACTGGCCTCCTACGGGCTCGGCCACTTCGAGCTGCTCGCGGCCGATACTTTCGGCGCGAGCCTGCGCCGGCAGCCGCCGACGACGGATCCCCTCGGCTTCGGGCTGGGCTGGCTCCTCTTGGACGATCCCGACCTCGGCGAGGTCGTCTGGCACAACGGCTCCACTCAGGATTACGGCGCCTTCCTGGCGCTCCACCGCCCCAGCGACCTGGCCGTCGTGGTCCTGGGGGGAACGGGTGCCCTCGGTGACGTCGACGAGATGCAGAGCCTGGGTCTGGCCATCCTCGCCCACCTCGTCGTTCGCGAAGCCGGACGGATGCCGCGACCGAGCCGGACGCCGGAGACGGTGGTCGAGGCGGTCGGCGCGAAGCTTCTCCAGCTGACCACGGCCCCCACGCGCGAGGTGCTCGAGACGGCCTTCGCGCCCTCGTGGTTCGACGCCATCCCCCTGGAGCAGAGCCTCCGCTTCTTCGAGCAGATCGCGCGGGAGAGCGGCGGCTGCACCTCCTACGAGCTCGTCGAGGATCGGGGCCGGGGCATCTTCGCCCTCCACCTGCGGTGCGCCCGTGGCAATGCCGCCGCACGCGTCACGGTCGAGGTGGGATCGCCCTACCGGATCGCCGGCCTCTACCTCACCCCGGCACCCTGAGGCCTGGAGCGAGCTGTTACAGAGGTGTGACAATCGGGCGAGCGGCCGCAGCCAGAAAAAGGAAAGCCCCCGAAACCGTTCACGGTTTCGGGGGCGACGCTTGGCGGGGCGTACGGGACTCGAACCCGTGGCCTCCGGCGTGACAGGCCGGCGTTATGACCAACTTAACTAACGCCCCAGAAGGCTCGATTTTCTTCGTCGGGTTGGTGGGCGCAGCAGGTCTCGAACCTGCGACCCTCGCCTTGTAAAGACGATGCTCTACCAACTGAGCTATGCGCCCCGACGAGACGCGCGCGTATGTACCCGACCGGCCCCGCCTCGTCAACTGGAAAATGCGCGCGCCGTTCGAAGGGCGGCAAGCGACCTCCCCAGAACGGGAACGGGGCCGCGAACTCGCGTTGGAGCGGTTCGCAGCCCCGTCTGCGGCGAGGCGAGCACGCCGCTCGCAGCCCCGCATGCGGCGCAGCGGGTGCCGAGGTTGCGGGCGCCGCAGGCGGCAGGCGAGAGCGGCAACCGCAACGACGACCGAGCCGAGCGTACTGAAAGGTACGTGAGGCGAGGGAGGAGCGAGGACGCCGCTCGCAGCCCCGCATGCGGCGTCCGCCCTTACGCGGGGACTTCGGACGAGGTCTCTTGCTCCGCCGGCACCCGGCTCCCTCCCTCCTCCCCGGTCTCGCCCGGCAGGGGCCGCTTGAAGAACGAGTCGGGGTCGTCGAGGGCGAGCGCCAGCCGCAGGACCTGATCCATGTGGTCCACGCAGACGATCTCCAGCTTCTTGCGGACGATGGCCGGGATCTCGCGGATGTCCTTCTCGTTGTCCTTCGGGATGATGATCTTCTTGATCCCACCCCGGTAGGCGGCCATCGCCTTCTCCTTGAGACCGCCGATGGGCAGCACGCGCCCGCGCAACGTGATCTCGCCGGTCATGGCCACGTCCCTGCGCACCGGAACCTTGGTGCAGGCGGAGACGAGCGCGGTGGCCATGGTGATGCCCGCGGACGGACCGTCCTTGGGCATGGCACCTTCGGGCACGTGGATGTGGATGTCGGTGGTCTCGAAGAACTTCGGATCGATGCCGAAGACCTGGGCGCGCGAGCGGACGTAGCTCATCGCGGCCTGCGCGGACTCCTGCATGACCTCCCCGAGCTTGCCGGTGATGATCAGCTTGCCCTTGCCCGGGAAGGTGCTGACCTCGGTGACCAGCATCTCGCCGCCGGTCTCGGTCCACGCCAGGCCCGTCACCAGGCCGACCTGGTCCTGCGTCTCCGCGGTGCCGTACTTGAAGCGCGGCGGCCCCAGGTACTTCTCCACGGTCTTCGAGTTGACCACGAAGGACCGGTCCTTGCCCTTCTTCAGGACCTTGCGCGCGATCTTGCGGCAGATCGCGTTGATCTCCTGCTCCAGGCGGCGGACACCGGCCTCCCGCGTGTAGCGGTGGATGATGGTCAGCAGGCCCTTGCGCGTGAACTTCACGTTCACATCCGTCAGGCCGTTCTGCTCCAGGGCCTTGGGCACCAGGTAGCGCTCGGCGATGGCGAGCTTCTCCCGGTCGGTGTAGCCCGCGAGCCGGATGACCTCCATCCGGTCGAGCAGCGGCGGCGGGATGCCGTAGAGCGTGTTGGCCGTGCAGATGAAGAGGATCTTCGACAGGTCGTAGTCGAGATCGAGGTAGTGGTCGTTGAAGGCGTAGTTCTGCTCCGGGTCGAGGACCTCGAGCAGCGCGGCCGCCGGGTCGCCACGGAAGTCGGCCGACATCTTGTCGATCTCGTCCAGGAGCATCACGGGGTTGTTGGACCCCGCCTTACGAAGGCTCTGAATGAGCTTGCCCGGCATGGCGCCGATGTACGTGCGCCGGTGGCCGCGAATCTCGGCCTCATCGCGCACGCCACCCAGCGAGAGCCGCACGAATCTCCGGCCGGTGGCGCGGGCGATGGACTTGGCGAGCGAGGTCTTGCCGACGCCCGGCGGCCCCACCAGGCAGAGCACCGGTCCGCGGACCTTGCCCACCAGGCTCTGGACGGCAAGGTACTCCAGGATGCGCTCCTTGACCTTGGTCAGGCCGTAGTGATCCTCGTCGAGGATCCGCTTGGCTTCGGCGATGTCGAGCTTGTCCTCGGTGACCTCGGACCAGGGCAGCGAGAGGACCCAGTCGATGTAGTTGCGGACGACCGTGGCCTCGGCGCTCATCGGGCTCATCATCTTGAGCTTGCGGAGCTCCCGCTTGAGCTTGGCCGTGGCCTCCTTGGACATCTTCTTGCGGTTGATCTTCTCCTCGAGCTCCTGCAGCTCGCTCTTGAACTCGTCCCGCTCGCCGAGCTCCTTCTGGATCGCCTGCATCTGCTCGTTGAGGTAGTACTCCTTCTGCGTCCGCTCCATCTGCTTCTTGACGCGGGAGCGGATCTTGCGCTCGACCTGCAGGATCTCGATCTCGCCCTGCATCAGCTCGTAGAGCTTCTCGAGCCGGCGGGTCGGCGAGGCGAGCTCCAGGAGCGCCTGCTTGTCGGCGAGCTTGAGCGTGAGGTGCGAGGCGATCGTGTCGGCCAGCCGGCCCGGCTCCTCGATGGAGGAGACCGAGACCAGCATCTCGGGCGGAATCCTCTTGTTGAGCTTGACGTAGGACTCGAAGGTGGACTGCACCGAGCGCATCAAGGCCTCGAGCTCGATGCCCTTCTCCTCGGGTTCCTCGATGATCTCGCCCTCGGCGAGAAAGACGCGCTCGGTGGAGGGGTAGCTCCGGATCCGGACGCGGCGCTTGCCCTCCACCAGCACCTTCACCGTGCCCTCGGGCAGGCGAAGGAGCTGGATGACCGTGCCGACGGTGCCGACGTCGAAGATGTCCTCGGGCGTGGGCTGGTTGATCTTCGCCTTCTTCTGCGCGGCGAGGATCAGCTCCTTGTCGTGCGCCATGGCCTCTTCGAGGGCGTTGATGGACTTCTCCCGGCCCACGAAGAGCGGCACCACCATGTGGGGGAAGACGATGATGTCGCGCAGCGGGAGCAGAGGCCAAACCCTCGCCCTGGCCCCGCCCTGCTGCTTGTCGTCCTTGCCAAAAAACATGGTTCTCGAGGTCCTCTTCTCTTTCGCCGTCCGTCGGCAAATGGGGAAACAGCGTCCGGAGACTCCAGCTTCCCCGAACGTCGGATCAGAACCCAAGGGGGAACGGCCGGCAAGAGACGAGGAGGCGAGCGGCCCATTCCCCCGTCAGGCGGTCTCCGCCTGCTGCTCGTAGATGACGAGGGGCTTTTCCTTCTTGAGGATGACGTCCTCGCTGAGGATCACCTCGCGGGCGTTCTTCTTCGAGGGGATCTCGTACATGACGTCGAGCATGGCCCCCTCGAGCACGGCGCGCAGACCTCGGGCGCCCGCCTTGTTGCGGATGGCCTCCTCGGCGATCGCGCGCAGGGCGCCGTCGGTGACCTTGAGGGTCACGCCATCCAACTCGAGCAGCTTCTTGTACTGCTTGACCAGGGCGTTGCGCGGCTCGACCAGGATCCGGACGAGGGAATCGACGTCGAGCTCCTCCAGCGTGGCGATGACCGGCAGCCGCCCGATGAACTCCGGGATCATGCCGAATTTCAGCAGGTCCTCGGGCTGGACCTCCTTGAGCAGCTCGGACGGGTTGCGCTCCTTCTTGGAGGCGACCTCGGCGCCGAAACCGAGCTGCCGGCCGCCGATCCGCCGCTCGATGATCTGCTCGATGCCGTGGAAGGCCCCCCCGCAGATGAAGAGGATGTGGGAGGTGTCCACCTGCAGGAATTCCTGCTGGGGATGCTTGCGCCCCCCCTTGGGGGGCACGTTGGCGACCGTTCCCTCGATCAGCTTGAGGAGGGCCTGCTGGACGCCCTCGCCCGAGACGTCCCGCGTGATCGACGGGTTCTCGCTCTTGCGGGCGATCTTGTCGATCTCGTCGATGTAGACGATGCCCTTCTGCGCCCGCTCGATGTCGTGGTCCGCGGCGTGGAGGAGGTTGACGATGATGTTCTCCACGTCCTCGCCCACGTAGCCCGCCTCGGTGAGCGTGGTGGCGTCGGCGATGGTGAACGGCACGTTGAGCAGGCGGGCCAGCGTCTGGGCCAGCAGGGTCTTGCCGGAGCCCGTGGGGCCGATGAGCAGGATGTTGGACTTCTGCAGCTCGACGTCCCCTCCGGCGTCCTTCTGCTCGATCCGCTTGTAGTGGTTGTGGACGGCGACAGCGAGGATCTTCTTGGCCCTCTCCTGGCCGATCACGTACTCGTCGAGAGCCGCCTTGATCTCGGCAGGCCGCGGGATCCGGATCCGACGGTCCTTGCGATCCTCGTGCTCGATCTCCTCGGCGATGATGTCGTTGCAGAGGCCGATGCACTCGTCGCAGATGTAGACCGTTGGCCCCGCGATGAGCTTCTTGACCTCCTTCTGCGACTTTCCGCAGAAGGAACAGCACAGGGTATGGCTGTCGCGCCTGTCCAAGACCACCTCTCCTGCCGGGGACACGACGACCCCGGCATACGCCTATGAGGGTAACAACCGGCGCCAGGCCGGTCCATTCGAAGTCGCAACCGGCCCCGCCTGGCTCTACTTGGCGGGAGGCGTCTTGCGGTTCGGGTAGAAGATCTCGTCGATCAGCCCGTACTCCTTGGCCTCCTGCGGCCCCATGAAGTAGTCGCGGTCGGTGTCCTTTTCGATGCGCTCAAGCGGTTGCCCCGTGTGGTGGGCCAGAATTTCGTTGAGCTTCTGCTTGAGCCGCAGGATCTCCTTGGCGTGGATCTCGATATCCGCAGCCTGGCCCTGAAAGCCGCCCAGCGGCTGGTGGATCATGATCCGCGCGTTCGGAAGGGCGTAGCGCTTGCCGGGGGCACCGGCCGCCAGCAGGAGGGCGCCCATGGAAGAGGCCTGGCCCAGGCAGATCGTCGACACCTGCGGCTTGACGTACTGCATGGTGTCGTAGATGGCCAGGCCGGCGGTCACCGAGCCGCCCGGCGAGTTGATGTAGAGGTGGATGTCCTTGTCCGGGTCCTCGGACTCCAGGTAGAGGAGCTGGGCGATCACGACGTTGGCCACGTCGTCATCGACGGGAGTCCCCAGAAAGACGATCCGGTCCTTCAGGAGCCGGGAGTAGATGTCGTAGGAGCGCTCCCCTCGATGGGTCTGCTCCACGACGAAAGGCATGGGGATGTAGGTCATCTCGGCGTACCCCCTCTCAGACGGCCTTGGCCTCGCGGAGCAGGAGCTCCACCGCCTTCTCCTCCTTCAACCGCTCGACGAGCGCTTCCCTCTCCCGGCGGTTGAGTTCGTAGTGTTTGCGGATGGTCTCCACGCTCGTCCCGAGCTCCTCGGCAAGGGAGGAATAATGGGCCTCGAGGTCCGCATCCGCCACCTCGATGCCCTCCTGCTCCACGACGGATTCCAACAAGAGCGCTGCCTTGATCCGGAAGGTGACCTCGTCGCGGAGCTCCTCCCGGATGCGCCGGAAGTCCAGGTTCAGCGCCCGGGGATCGATGCCCTGGCTGCGGAAGCGCTCCAGGGTCTGGGCGATGCTGTGATCGATGCCGTTCTCGATCATCGAGGGCGGCACCTCGATGGGATTCTTCTCCACCAGCGCCTTCTGGATCTTCTCCCGGTTCTCGCGCCGCGCCCGCGCGCCCAGGCTCCGCTCCAGGGACTCGCGGACCTCCTGGCGCAGCTCGGCCAGGGTCTTGGCCTTGCCCCCGAGATCCTTGGCGAACTCGTCGTCGAGCTCGGGGACCTCTCGCGCCTTCAGCGCCTCCAGCTTCACCTCGAACTGCGCCGTCTTGCCCCGGAGGGACTCCACCGAGTAGTCCTCGGGGAAGGTCACGTCGGTGGTGATCGTCTGGCCCACCTCGACGCCGGCGAGCATGGGCGCCCGCCCGTCCAAGAGCGAGCCCTCCTCGATCCGGACCGTGATCCCCTCTCCCGAGGCCCCGGGGATCTCCTCGCCGTCCAGGGTCCCGCGGTACGTGATGACCGCGTAATCCCCCCTGACGCCGACCTTGCGCTCTTCGATCGGGACGAACTCGGCGAACTGCTCGCGCAGCCGGTTCAGCTCGTCCTCGACCATCTGGTCGGTGACCTCGTAGTGGGAGGGCGAGTACTCGAGGCCCTTGTAGTCCTTCGCCTGGACCTTGGGCTTGACCTCCACCCGCGCCTCGTAGCGGAACGCCTTGCCGCGCTCGAGCTTCTCCGGGGAGATGACGGGCGGGGCCACCGGGACGAAGTCGTGGCTGGCGATCGCCTCCAGGTAACTGTGCTCGACCAGGTGCTGGACGACGTCCTGCTCGACCTGGTCGCGGAATCGCGCCTCCAGGATCCGCCGGGGAACCTTGCCCGGCCTGAAGCCAGGAAGCCGCACCCTCTGCGAGAGGCCCCGGTAGGCGCGCTCGATCTCCTGCTCGACACGCTCCGGGTCGATCTCCACCGAGAGTTTCTTTTCGATCGGGGAGAGGGTCTCGACGTTGACCTTCATGTCGCTCGAGTCCTATTCCAGGGTGGAAAGAGCGCCGAATAGACGCGCGGCCCCTCGAAGTCAAGGCGTCGGGGCGACCTGTTCCGCCGAATCCCCCTCGCCGGACGGGGCCGGCTCGGGGCGCCGGAGAGCGGTGGCGAGGAGCCAGATGCCCAGCGCCGTCCAGACCACCACGAGGTACTGGGCCGGAGTCAGGCCGAGGATGCGGCCGTCCACGAAGGGCAGGTCCCGCGCCCGGAGGAAGTCGAGAAAAAACCGGGGGACCGAGTAGCCGATCGCCAGCACCCCCATCAGGAGCCCCTCGGGCCGACGCCGGCGCGCCAGCAGGTACAGCACGGCGGCGAGCGCGCCAAGGAGAATCGCGTCGTAGAGGCCCAGGTCGTGGCGCGGGCCGTCGGGGAAGGCCACCGCCAGCGGGAAATCCGTCCGCACGCCGGGGTGGTCGTGGGCAGTGAAGCAGCCGAGCCGCGCGATCGCCCAGCCGGGCGCGGCCCCGAGGGCGATGGCGTCGAGGTAGGGCCGGACCGGCCAGCCCCGCAGGCGGAAAACGACGTTCAGCGCGATCACGCCGCCCAGCACGCCGCCCATGGACGAAAGCCCGTCCCAGATGCGGAGGACGGCGCCGAAGCCCTCGCGCTCGAGGATCTCCGGGTGGTAGGCGAAGAGGTGGACGAGGTGGCCGCCCAGCAGCCCGGCGAGCAGCATCCACGGCGCCGCCTCTACCAGCGGACGGTCGTCGCCGGGGTGGTAGAGGCGAGCGGCCCGCGCCGCGAGCCGGGCGCCCACGTAGATGCCCAGCGCCGTGAGGATGCCGAAGGCGTGGATCTCGATGGGCCCGAGTTGGATCGGCGGGAGCTCGAAGTAGGGGATCATCGCTCGGCCAACCCCCGGCGCGCGCCTCGCATTTCGCCGGGCGGCTCCTGGTGGGCAGGGAGGGACTCGAACCCTCACGCCTCGCAGGCACCAGACCCTAAATCTGGCGCGTCTACCCGTTCCGCCACCTGCCCATGGAACGGAAGGAATCCTAAAAGAAAAACCCCGCTCGCAGCGGGGTTTTTCGTTGGTGAGCGCGGAAGGAATCGAACCTTCAACCTATGGATTAAGAGTCCATTGCTCTGCCAGTTGAGCTACGCGCCCATCAGGCACCCGCCGCGTCGCGGCGAGGTGCGGCTTACTAACTCGGGAGCTCCTGGAAGTCAAAGGCTTTTTCGGCCTTCGAGCGAGAGTCGATGGGGTGAGAGATGGGGCTCGAACCCACAACCCCCGGAGTCACAGTCCGGTGCTCTACCAATTGAGCTACTCTCACCACGAAGAAGTCGGTGGCGCGCCAGGAAGGAATCGAACCCTCGACCCACGGCTTAGAAGGCCGCTGCTCTATCCAGCTGAGCTACTGGCGCTCAAAGAGCTCCCAAACTGGTCGGGGCGAGAGGATTTGAACCTCCGACCCCCTGCGCCCAAGGCAGGTGCGCTACCAGGCTGCGCTACACCCCGAAAGCCGGCGCACAATTAGCGCAAAGGCCCGCCATTGGCAAGGCGGAATCACGCCCCCGAGCCCAGCGACTCGAGAACCTCCCGCATCCTGCGCATGGCAGCGGCGCGGTGGCTGAGGCGGGCCTTTTCCTCCGGCTCGAGCTCCGCCGCGGTCTTGCCGCGCTGCGGGAGGAGGAAGATCGGGTCGTAGCCGAATCCGCCCGAGCCGCGCGGCCAGAAGGCGATCTGCCCCTCCCACACCCCGGTCACCGTGCGTGTGCGGCCGTCCGGGAAGGCCAGGCAGAGCGCGCAGACGAAGCGCGCCGACCTCCGTGCCGCGGGCACGTCCCGAAGCTCCCCGAGCAGCTTGAGGTTGTTCTTCTCGTCCCGCCGGGGGTCGGGCTCGGACCCCGAGTAGCGCGCGCTGCGCACGCCGGGAGCGCCGCCGAGGGCATCCACGCAGATGCCGGAATCGTCGGCGATCGCTGGCATGCCGAAGGCCCGCGCCCACGCCAGCGCCTTCTTCTCCGCGTTCTCCTCGAAGGTCTGGCCGTCCTCCTCGACCTCGGGGAGCGCTCCGCCCACCTCCTCGGGCCCGACGATCTCCACGGGCAGGCCCTCGGCGAGCTGACGGAGTTCGCGGAGCTTCTTCGGATTGTTCGAAGCGACCAGGATCTTCATCCCAGCGCCTTCCTCTGCACCTCGAAAAGCCGCCCGATCCCCGAGAGTCCGAGGTCGACGAGCGCGTCGAGCTGGCTGCGGGAGAAGGGCCTCTTTTCCGCCGTCCCCTGCACCTCGACGATCTCCCCCTGATCGCTGGCGACCAGGTTGAGGTCGACCTCGGCCGCGGAATCCTCGTCGTAGTCGAGGTCGAGGAGCGGCTGCCCCTCGCAGATCCCCACGGAGACGGCGGCCACCTGGCGGACGATCGGATCGCCCTGGATCTTGCCCATCTCGCGAAGGCGCCGCGCCGCCAGGACCAGCGCCACCCACGCGCCGGTGATGGAGGCGGTGCGCGTGCCCCCGTCGGCCTGGATCACGTCGCAGTCGAGCGTGATGGTCAGCGGTCCGAGTTTGTCGAGGTCCGCCGCCGCGCGCAGCGAACGGCCGATCAAACGCTGGATCTCGAGCGTTCTTCCGCTCTGCTTGCCCTTGGCCGCCTCGCGCTGGGTGCGGGTATGGGTGGCCCGCGGCAGCATGCCGTACTCCGCGGTAATCCAGCCGCGCCCCGTGCCCGCAAGATGGGGAGGGACGCGATCCTCGACGCTCGCGGCCACGATCACCTTGGTGTTCCCGAAGGTGACGAGCACCGATCCTTCCGCGTGCGGAAGAAAATTCGGCCGGATCTCCACCGGCCTCAACTCCCCCGCGCCCCGACCACCCTTGCGCATCTTCACCTCTTCGGCGAAGCCGTCGCCATCAGGCGCCGGCCGAAGGCGTCGATCCCCTCGGCGATCGCCCGGGCGATGGCCTCCTGGTTCTCCTGGCTCGCCAGCCGCCGCTCCTCCGCCGGGTGGGAGATATAGCCCACCTCCACGAGGACCGCCGGCATGCGAGCACCGGATAGCACGAAGAAGGGAGCCTGTCGCACGCCGCGATCGTGGGCTGCCGTCCGGCGGACGAGACTCTCGTGGATCGCCACCGCCAGTCGCGAGGACTCCGCGTGCGCCCGCATGCGGGCGAGGTCGGCGAGGATGAAGTCCAGCGGATCGTCGGGCATCCCCGCCGGCCCGTCGTCGGCGTTCTCCAGGCTGGCCAGCGCCCGGGCCTGCGCGTCGGTGGCATCCGCGGAGAGAAAATAGGTCTCGACCCCCTGCACGCGCGACTGCCCCGCGGGCGTCGAGTTGGCGTGGATGCTGACGAAGAGATCGGCCTCCACGTCGTTGGCCCGCCGGGTGCGCTCGGCGAGGTCGATGGAGACGTCCCGGTCCCGCGTGAGGAAGACCTCGTGCCCGAGCTGCCGCAGGAGTCGGGCCAGCCGCAGCGAGATCTCCAGCGCGACGTCCTTCTCCTTCGTCCCGCCGGGGCCGACCGCGCCCTCGCGGTCGCCGCCGTGCCCGGGGTCCACGACGACGCGCAGCGGCGCCGCCGACGCGGCGGTCGCGAGGCAGAGAACGAGGCTCGAGGCGGCGATGCGCAGACGCATGGGGCCCGGGACGATAGCACAGGACGGCCGGCCGACAAAAAAGCCGGCGCCTGCCCTTGCGCATGGCAACCACCGAGACGAAGAGGCCTTTTTCGCTCGCCCTGGCTCTCTTTCGCCCGTGGGATGCGACGATTTCCAGGCGCCGTCTCGCATCGACGGAGACCCCGATCGTGTCTCGGCAGCGCCTGCCGGCTCCACCGCTGCCGGTGCGCACGACGGGCCGCGAGCGCCGTCGAACATGGTTGACGAGGCCCTGGCCCGGCTCTATGGTGCGCGCCGAGCCGCTAGCTCAATGGTAGAGCAACGGCCTTTTAAGCCGATGGTTGTGGGTTCGAGTCCCACGCGGCTCACCACGCAGGAATGTGTCCCCATCGTCTAGAGGCCCAGGACCCCGCCCTTTCAAGGCGGTAACCGGGGTTCGAATCCCCGTGGGGACGCCAACGCGAGCCGGGTGCGGAAGCACCCGGCTTTTCTTGCGCCCGCTCCCCCGCCTTTGGCGACCCTGACCGGCCGCGCCCATGTTTTCCCCGTGGTCGTTCGAACGGCGATCGGTCGGCGTCTGCCCTCGCCACCAGGGCTGGAGGAGCTCCCCGCGGGTCCGGGCGCCCGGAGATTCGCACGGACCTGGGTTCGAGAGCTCGTCCCCCTGCTCGGCCTGCGTCGGCCCGCTCCGCGCCGGCGCCTCTTTCTGATCTTCCTCGACGGCATGGGGGGAAGCACCCTCGACCGCGCCATCGCCGACGGGAGCATGCCCTTCCTCGCCCGGCTGGTGGTGCACCCGAAGTTCCGCCGCACCGAAGCCTTCTCCGGCATGCCCTCGACGACCACGGCCTTCCAGGCCGGTCTCTTCTACGGGCTCCGCCATCCCGACATCCCGGGCTTTTGCTGGTACGACCGCCGCACCGGTCAGAAGCGGATGATGGGAACGCCCCGCGATGCCATGGAAGTGGAAGCCGAGCTCGCCGCGCGCGCCGGGCCGGGTCTCTTTCACCGCGGCACGACCTACCTCTCCATCCTCCGCGGCGGGGCCCGCAACTACGGCAGCACCGCGGGCCTGTGGCCGCTGATCTCGGGCCCGCGCCTCCCGCCGCTCATCCCCGCCGACTTCGTCGGCGGGACGTGGGTGCACCTCTGGACGGCGGTCCGCGTCTTCTTGCGCCTCGTCACCGAGATCCCGCTTCTGCTCGGAGACATCCTGCGCTTTTGCACCTGGACGCGCTGGCCCGGCCTGGACCCCAACTACATCCTCAACCAGGCGGTAGTGGCGAATCTGCTCCAGGAGATGGGCCGGAGCCAGGTTCTATTCGACCTCGTCCGCGGCGTGGAACGCATGTTCTACTGCATCCACGACTACGACGAGGTGGCGCATCGCCGCGGTCCGGAATGGGCGCGAAGGACCCTCGGCAAGATCGATCGCCGGCTCGAGTACGTGGTTTCCGTCGCCGCCGCCGCGCCCGATCCGCCCGACGTCTGGATCATCACCGACCACGGTCAGATCCCCGCGATCCCCTTCGAGGGAATCTTCGGCTGCACGCTCGCCGAGTGGCTCGAACGCACCGACGTGGAGGCGCTTCCGGAAACCGTGCTCGAGGCGGTGGGTCGAATGCGTCCACGCCCTCGCCGAGAAAATGGAGACATGGTGGTGGTGGACAGCGGAAACTACGCGCACGTCTACCTGTCGCGCGAGGGCCCGCTCGACGCGCGGCAGATCGTGCGCGACCACGCCCACGTGCTCAGCCGCGTCCTCGCCTGCCCCGGAATCGGGCTCGCGGTGATGCGCCTCGACGACAGCGCGATCGCCTTTGCGGGCGGCCGGCGCGTCGACCCGGACGATCCCCGCACCATCCCCGCGTGCGCGGAGCGTCGCGCGCTGCGCGTCTTCCTCGAGGATCTACCGAAGACTCCCTCGGCGGGAGACATCGTCCTCTTCGGAAGCTGGGTCGAAGACGCGTGCGTGGCCTTCACCCGCGAGTACGCGTCGCACGGCGGGCTCTCGTCCGAGGAGACGTCGATCTTCCTCGTCCACCCCGCCGGAATGGCGCGCGAGGCGTCGGCGGTTTCCCACGGAGCCGACCTTCACCCCATTCTCTCCGAGCTCTACGGCCCCGGGCCGGACGATCCTGCATGAAGCGGGCGAAAACCAGAAAGCCTCTCGGCCGAAAGATCCTCGGCATCCTCCTCGCCATCTCCGTCTCCACGATCCTCATCGGCTCCGCCTTCTTCCGCCCCTCCTTCGAGGGAGGCTTTCGCCTCGTCGCCCGCTTCCCTTTCGACGCGTGGCTACACGACCTCCCGAAGAATCTGGGGTGGGTCGTGATCTTCATCCTCTTCTCCGCCTCGATGGCGCCGCTGCGAGGCTGGCGCTGGGGATTCACGCTTCCCCGTCCCCCGCCTCCCTACTGGGACCGCTACCACGCGGTCGCCCTGGGATTGCTCGGAAACAACGTCATCCCGGGCAAGCTCGGCGAGGGCCTGCGCGCGCTGGCGATGACTCGATTTTCTCGGCAGCGCGGGCGGGACATTCCCTTCGCGCAGACGCTGGGAACGATCCTCGTCTGCAAGCTGCTCGACCTGGTGGCGCTGCTCATCCTGGTGGCCGCCTCGCCGAACGGTCCCTTCTTCGGCAGCAACGTCTTCGGCAGCGGTTTCGTCGGCGCCGCCATCGCCATCCCCGCGCTCACCTTTGGCCTGCTCGCCGTCGGCCGCTGGGCGCCTCGCCTCGCCGACGCGCTTCACCGGCGCGGCCGCGCGCCTCGACTGCAGATCCTTCTGCGCGAGCTCGCCCTCGGCGTTGCCGCGAGCGGCTCGGCCCGGCGCCTCGCCCTGGCGCTGCTCGCCACCCTGGTCGCCATCTCCTCGGTGGCCATGGGCTACACGACGGCGCTGTGGGGCGTGGGCGTGGACGTCGATCCCTTCGCCGGCGTCATCCTCCTCGCCGCGGTCACGCTCGGCCAGTCCCCGCCGGGCGTGCCCGCGGGCATCGGCATGTACTACCTGAGCAGCTCATGGGCGGCGCGGCTCGTCGGCGCCACCGCGGAGCAGGCCGCGACCATCGCCGTGCTCACCCACCTCGCCACCGTGCTCAGCCACCTCGGGGTGGGCATCGCCTCGTTTCTCATCCGTCGGGTCCGGCTGCGAGACCTCATCCCTCGACGGGGCGAGACCCGCCTGCCCGCTTGAAATGCGCGCGCGGGAATGTCACCAAGGGCGGCGATGAAGGAGTTCGGCTGGCTGGTCGTCAACGCGGTCCAAGGACTGCTCCTCGTTGTCTGGACCCTGATCTGCTGCGGCATCGTCGTCGTCTCGCGCCTCTTCGGCCGGGAGCTTCCGCTGCGCGTGCCGCGGCTGTGGTCGCGCGTGCTGCTTCTTTTGGGCGGCGTCCGCCTGAAGGTGGAGTACGAATCGGAGATCGACTGGAAGAAGCCGCACGTCTTCGTGATGAACCACCAGTCGATGGTCGACATCCCGGCCGCCTTCCTCGCCATCCCCGTTCCCATCCGCTTCGTCGCCAAGCGCGTGCTCGCCTTCATTCCCTTCCTCGGCTGGTACATGAAGGCGGTGGGGATGGTCTTCGTCGACCGCTCGAAGTCGGCGCAGGCGATCGCCAGCATGCAGAAGGCCGCGGAGCTCCTCCGCAAGGGCGCGAGCATCATCGCCTTCCCCGAGGGAACGCGGTCCCCGGACGGAAGGATCCGCCCCTTCAAGAAGGGCGCCTTCATGGTCGCCCTGCAGACAGGCGCGCCCATCGTCCCCATCGCCATCCACGGCGCGCGCGACGTCCTGCCCAGCAAGAGCTTCCGCGTCCGCCCGGGCACGATCTTCGTCAAGGTGGGCGCGCCCGTGCCCACCGAGGGCCTCGGCGTGCAGCAGCGCGACGCGCTCATCGCGCGCGTGCGCGGCGCCATCCTCCGCATGAACCGCGAGCTCGGCGGTCCCGGCGGCGACGAGCGCCAGCACGTCGCCCCGCGCGGCGAGCGGGTGCGCGTCGGCGACGACGAGGAGGAACGCGCCGCCCGCAGGGCGACGCGGTAGACGCGCGCTCCGCGGGCCGGATGGAGTCGCCACCCGCGGGCGGCGGTGCGCGTTCCATGGGCCTCCTGGAGATGCTCCCGCGACGCAGGGGGCGGGCGCGCTCCACCCGGGGATCTCCCTGCCTACCTTTATGGTGGAGGGAGCATCTTCGGCGATGGTGAAGGACAATCAGGACTACTTCAAGAGAGCCGGGCGATCCGGTGGTCCTCGCGGGCCGCTCCGCCTGTTCCGCGAGCAGTACGGAATCCAGCGCGCCGAGCTGACCCGCGAAAGCCCGCATCCTCCCGCCGCGGCTGCGCCGCCCGGCCCCGAGCTCCAGCTGCAGGAGGTCGAGAGCGAGCGGCCGTTCGAGGGCGCCGTTGGCGGGCGCCCGCCGGACGAGCGCCTCGGAGGCCCCGAGGCCGGGCCTCGCGACGCCGGCGCCGAGACCAGACTCGAGGGCACCGAGTCCGAGACGCCGCTCGAGATGCCCGAGGAGGAGCCGCGCATCGCACCCGAGATCCGCGAGCCCGACGAGTGGACGGGCGTGCCGGACGGCAGGACCGAGATGGAACTCGGGCTCGACCGCAACCAGCCGAACGGCAGCGCGCCGCCCGAGCTGGAACCGACGCCGCTCTCCGGGCAGCCGGAATTCGGCCCGCCCGCCAGCGAGGAGTACATCGGACCTCTTCCCGAGCCTCTCGCCAGCCTGGTGCGCCGATTCCCGCGCGCCTTTCGCCTGCTGGCGCGGCTGACCGGAGAGCCGGCGCGCCGCTTCGCCTCCATGGCGGACCGGATCGAGCGGACGATCGAGAGCGGAGGCCGGTAGCTTGGGCTTGACCCCTGCCCTCGCCGCCTGGAGTCGGCTGGGGGCGGTGGACCGGTCGCCGCTCCCCTCGGGCCGGCGCTTCGTCGTCGTCCACCTCGATGGCGTCTCCCGCCGGGCGCTGGCGCTGGCGCTGCGCAAGGGCTTCATGCCGACGCTCGCGCGCTGGCTCGAGGAGGGCGCATTCCGGCTCCTCCCCACGCTCTCCGGCGCGCCCGCCTCCACGCCCGCCTTCCAGGCCACCCTCTTCTATGGCGAGCGCGGGGACTGCCCCGGCTACCAGTGGCACGACAAGAGACGGGACAAGCGCGTCCGGATGGACGACGCGCTGGAGGTCCACCGCTACGAGAAGAGCCTCGGCAGACGGGGGCGCGGCATCCTGCGAGGCGGCTCCACCTACTTTTCCATCGTCGGGGGCGGGGCCGAGGAGCCCACCTTCGCCCTCAGCCGGCTCGCCTTCGGCATTCCTCTCGGGGGCATCGACGACCCGGACAAGAACGGCTGGGATCGCCTGGCAAGCTGGCTCGCCCACGCCGTGCCGCTCGCGCGAAGCGCCGCGCGGCTCTTCGGGTCCAGCCCCTCGGAAATCCTCGATTCCCTCGCCTGGTCCCTGGAGAAGGGAACGGCGAAGAACGAGGCGAAATACCTGCTCAACCACTTCTTGCTCGCCGAGCTCGGGCGCGAGGTGACGACCTACCTCACCGTCCTCGACGTCTGCCGCGGGGTGCCGGCCATCTACGCGGTCTATGCCGGCTACGACGAGGCGGCCCACCGCCGCGGTCCCTTCTCCGCCGAAGCGCTCGCCGAGCTCGCCAAGGCCGACGAGGCGCTCGCGCACATCGCCGAGGCCATCGGGGCCCGTCCCGAGCTCCGCTACGAGCTCTACGTCCTCTCCGACCACGGCCAGGAGCCCACGCGGCCCGCCGAGGAGATCCTCCACGGCACCGGCCTGGCCGACTGGATCCTCGCCGGCGGCCCCACCGACGCCCACGCCAGAGGGCCCGAGCGCGTCGGAGACGTCCTCGCCCTGCCCGGCGCCAGCCACTGCGCCGGGGGTATCGAGACCGGCGGCGGCGAGGAGGGCCGTCCCCCGCTCGTCGTCGCCGACGCCGGCGACCTCGCGCACGTCTACTTCATGGACATGCCCGCGCCGCACGAGCTGCGATCGCTGCGGCGGCGCTGGCCCGCGCAGCTTCGCGCCACCATCGACTGCCCGGCGTCGGGGATCGTCGCCGTGCGCGGCGGTCTTCGCGGCTTCGCCTTCGTGCGCGGGCACCAGGCGGACCTCGCCCAGGAGGGCGCGCTCCGCGGCCTGGTCGACGTCGACTACGACCCGGAGGTGCTGCGCCGCTACCTGCAGGAGATGCTGACCACGCCCTCGGCCGGCGACCTCGTCGTCTACGGGGCCGGCGTTCCGGGCGGGGACGTCGCCTACGCCTGGGAATTCGGCTCGCACGGGGGCGTGGGGAGCGGCGGCGTCGAGACCTTCCTCGTCCACCCCGCCGGCGTCGACGCCGCGCGCCTCGCTAGCGCCGGCCCCGCCGAGCTCCACGCCTTCTTCCACGAGCGCTTCCTTTCGCCGGACCATGCCGAGGATCACCGTCGCGACCTATAACGTCCACGGCTGCGTGGGGACGGACCGGCGCTTCGATTTGCCGCGCGTGGCGGAGGTGATCCGCTCGCTCGGCGCCGACGTCGTCGCCCTGCAGGAGGTCGGCGATGTACGCGGGCGCGGCCCGGCCGGCGACTACGCCGCGGAGCTCGCAAACCGAACCGGCATGACCGCCGTCTACCAGCCGACCATGCTCCGCGGCGAGCGCGCCTACGGCAACGCGATCCTGTCTCGATTTCCGGTGCAGAGCAGCCGCAGCTACGACCTGACCTATGGCCGGCGCGAGCCCCGCGGCTGTATCCGCGCCGACCTCCGGGTGGAAGACCGAAGGATCCACGTCTTCGGCTTGCACCTGGGCCTGACGCGACGGGAACAGCGGGCGCAGGCCGGCATGCTGCTCGGCGCCGACATCCTGCGCGGCGCCGCCGTCGACTGGCCGATCCTGGTGATGGGGGATTTCAACTTCTGGTTTCCCGGCCCCATCGCCCGCATGGTCCGCCGCCATCTCGTCGACGTGGCCAGCGTGCTCTCCTCGGCCCAGCCCACATTCCCCAGCCGCCTCCCCTTCTTGCGACTGGACCGCATTTACGTGGACGACGCCTGGCGGCCGCTCCGCGCGCGCGTAGTCCGAACCCCGCTTACCGAGCTCGCCAGCGACCACCTCCCCCTGGTCGCCTCGCTGGAGCTGCTGGCGGAGGCGGAGCCGAGGACTGGCACCGAGGCAGGCGCGGTCGAAGGCCAGGAAGGGGCCACGGCGACCGCCTCGCGGCGGCGGTGAGCGCGCCCGCGTGGCGGTCCTTGGGCGGTCCCGCCTCGACGCCACCCCTCGACGCTTCCGCGCGCGGCGCCCCCGGCGTTCCCGCGTTCGCGCGGCGCCCTCGGCGGTCCCTCGCGCGGCGCGCCCCGGACGGGGATTTCTCACCAGGGGTCGCAGTCCCTAGCTTTCCCCTCCTTCGTCGAGGAATTCCATGTCGAACCGGCACGCGCTCTCCACGAACCCCGATCGGGTGCGGGAGCGGATGGACGAATCGAGGCAGGAGATCGCCGACGCGCTCCTCGCCCTGCGGGAACGCCTCCGCATCCCCTACGACTGGAGGGGCGCGGTCCATCGCCATCCCGCGCTGGTGCTCCTCGGCGCCTTCGCGGTCGGCTTTCTGCTCGCGCGGTTCTCGACGCGCAAGCGCATGAGGGACGAGCCATGAGCCAGACGTCGAACGGCCCCACCGGGCCGGGCGAAAACCAACCCGGATCCGCTCGACACCGAATCCAGCAGTTCGCCCATCACGCCGGCGCGCGGGCCGAGCACATGCGGCAAGCCATGGACGATCTCGACGATCGCCTCCGCACCTTCGTGCGCGATCGCCCCGGCGCCGCGCTCGTTGGCGCCTTCGCCATCGGCTGGCTGGTGGGAAAGATCGCCTCGAGGATCTCGCGCTGACGGAAGGGACCGCCCCGATGCCTCCCGAATTTTCGCCTTACCAGGACAGGACGATGGAACGCCCCGAACGGCACCTTCTCGACCTGCTCGCGGAGCTCGGCGAGACGGCGGTGGAGCTGTACGAGCGCATCGATCTGCGCCGGGAGATGGAGGAACATCCCTACCGCACGCTCGCGATCGCCGCAGGGCTCGGCTACGTGCTCGGAGGCGGGCTGTTCACGAGCTTCACCCGACGCATGGTCGGGGTCGGCGCGCGCATCCTCCTCCTTCCGGTCGCGCAGGCTACGCTGGGTCAGCTCATCTCCGAGCTGGAGGCGGATCTCGGCGAGGGCGAGGGCCCGGGCTGAGCCGACGAGGCGCGTCGATCGCGCGCACCGACGACCTGCGGCTCACGCGAGGGGCTCGGGCTCGAGGGCGCTCACCGCGGCCAGGATCGCCTTCCAGACGTCCTCCCAGCCCGTCCCGTCCATCGCCGAAAAGCCGATCACCGGCAGCGAGATCTGCCGCTCGATGGTGCGAACGGTGGGGATCCGCTTCGCCTTGCCGAGCTTGTCGAGCTTGGTCGCCACCACGATGGCGTGCCGACCGCTGGCCTTCAGCCACTCGATCATCTGCAGGTCGTCGTCGGTGGGCCCGACCCGCGCGTCGACGATGACCACCACGCCGGCAAGGAGTTCCCGCTCGCGCAGGTAGGTCTCGATCATGGGCGCCCACTGCATTCGCTCCGCTCGCGAGACCTTGGCGAAGCCGTAACCGGGCAGGTCGCAGAAGCGGATCGAATGCGTGCGCCCTCCCGCCTGCATCTCCACGTCGAAGAAGTTCAGCGCCCGGGTGCGGCCCGGCGTGGCGGAGACGCGCGCCAGCCCCTCCTTCCGGACGAGGGTGTTGATCATCGTCGACTTGCCCACGTTGGAGCGGCCGACGAAGGCCACCTCCCGCACCGGCTCCTTGGGCCAATCCTCCCTCTTCGAGGCACTCTTGACGAACTCGGCTCCGAGCACGCGCATCTTTCTTGTCCGCAGTGCTTCCCCCCCTGTACCACAGGGAGCGCCATGTCCGGCCCCAGACTTCGGCGCATCGGCCTCACCGGAGGCATCGCCTCCGGCAAGAGTGAGGTCTCGCGGCTCCTCGCCCGGAAGGGGATTCCCGTGGTCGACGCCGATCAGCTCGCCCGCGAGGCGGTCGCGCCGGGAAGTCCCGCGCTTCGGCGCATCGCCGAGCGCTGGCCCGGAACGGTCCACGACGGCAAGCTCGACCGCAAGGCGCTCGGCGCCATCGTCTTCGCCTCGGAGTCGGAGCGCAAGGCGCTCGAGGCCATCCTCCACCCGTGGATCCGCGCCGAGGCTCGTCGACGGATGGACGAGATCCTGGCGCGAGGCGCGCCCCGGGTGATCTACGAGGCTCCCTTGCTCTTCGAGACCGGAGCCGCCGACGAGCTCGACGCGGTGATCCTCGTCGCCGCCCCCGAGGAGGTGCAGCGCGAGCGGCTGATGCGGCGCGACGGGCTCGGCCCGGACGAGGCCGACGCCCGCATCGCCGCCCAGCTCCCCTTGGAGGAGAAGCGCCGCCGCGCCACCTTCGTCATCGACAACGACGGCGATCTCGAGGAGCTCGCCCGGAGTGTAGATGCGCTCTGGGGCCGCATCGAGGCTTGCGATCCAGGGGACTGATTCCCAATCTCCCCGCCGGGGAGCGCCATGGAACGCAGCCACCTGGTCACGGGCCTTCCCTCGTTTCTGGGGAGGAGGGTGGTCGGCTCCATTCTCGAGATGGAGCCGGAGGCGCACGTCTTCTGCCTCGTCCCCCCGGAATCTTTCGAGGGGCTTCGCAACGAGCTCGCGAGCGAGGTTCGCGACGGGCGCGTCGAGATCCTCATCGGCCGGGAGGGCGCCATGCACCTCGGCCTGTCGGCGCGCGAGTACCGGCGGCTCCGGGAGGAGGTCCAGGTCATCCACCACCTTCCCCGCGTCCGCCCCCGCGCCGACGGCGAGCGCGAGGTTCTGGAGGCGACCGACAACGTGCTCGAGCTCGCCCAGGAGAGCGTCGCCCTGCAGCGGCTGCACCACTACTCCGCGCCGGCCCTTCCTCCCGCGGTGCGCGGCCCCGCGCTCTCCCTGAGGCGTCCGGTCACGCCGGAGGCGCTTCTCGCCCGGCTGGAAGCGCGGGTGCGGGGCGCCATGTCCCGCCTGCCGGCCACCATCTTCCGCCCCTCCCGCCTCCTCGGCGACGCGCGGACCGGCGAGTTCGTCCCCGGCAACATCCCTCTCGAGCTGGCCTTTCGGCTGGCGCTGCCCCCCTTCCCTGTGCCCCTGCCCCCGCCCGGCTTCGAGTCGGCTCCCTTCCAGGCGGTCCCCGCGGACTGGGTGGCGCGCACCGCCCTGCGGCTCGGCCAGCGCGAGGAGACGGTGGGCAAGACCGTCTCGCTGGTCGACCCCGAGCCGGTCACGCTGGGCTGGGTGTGGCGGGAGGTGGCCCGGCGCCTGGGGCGGCGCTCCTGGGAGCCACTGCGCTGGGTCCTAGGCGTACCTCTGCTGGCAACTCGCTTCGCCCTCCCGGCTCGCCGCCCACCCGGGGAGGAGGCGTTCGGCGGCGCCGTCGCGGAAGAGCGGTGCCCCTCCCTCCCCTCCTACCTCGACCGCCTCCTCGGATGGGCCGAGGCCCAGCTCCGGCGAAGGCGGCGCGCATACGTCCCCGACCCCTTCGAGTGAGGGTCGTCTCGATCCCGGCCCGCCGGAGGAACGGAGCCGAGGCGCACGTTCCCAACCCCTTCGAGTGCGCGGCTGCGTAAGCCGGCCTCAGGTCATCTCGATCACGCCCGCCTCGAGGAGCTCGGCGAGGATCTTCGCCGTCTCCATGCGGCTCATGCCGCTGAGCGCGTAGAGGTCCTCGACGGTGAGCTTGCCGTCGATCTGCGAGAGCAGGAAGCCAGCCCGGTGGTCGATGTTGAGCCAGAGGATCTCGTCCGGCCGGAGGACCACCCGCGGCCGCGCCTGGGTCGAGCCGAGTTTCGACTCGTAGAAGTGCGTCAGCGTCTTGCGGCTGCGTGCCAGGTAGTCCTGGGCAACGGGATGGTCCGGCTGCAGCTCGAGGATCTTCTCCGCCAGCCGCAGCGATCCCGAAAAGTCGCCCAGCTGGTGCAGCTCCTCCATCGAGCGAAACAGGGCCGACACGTCCTCCCGCGCCGGCTCCGGCTCCCGGACTGCGGGCGCGGGCGGCGCCAGGCCCAATTCCGCCGCGTCCCACCGGTCTCGTCGGACGAGTTCGAGCAAGCGCCTGGCCCGCACGTCGTCGGGGTCGAGCTCGAGAATGCGCGCAAAGCAGGCGGCGGCCGTCTCCTCGTCGCCCAGGACGTGGTGCCGAAGACCTTCCTCGAGGAGCCGTAACTTCTCGTCCCTCACGCGCGGATCCCCCGCTGCTCCAGAAGCGCCTCAAAGAGTTCGACCGTCTGCTGGAGTCCGGCGAGGATCGCGTCCGGCGAGCCTCGGGGCAGGTCGTGCCAGTTGCGCGCGGCGCGCAGGCAGGCCTCCGCCTTGGCGAGCGCCGCCGTGCCGAAGGTGCTGGCGAGGATGAATTCCCGCGCCTGCGGCAGGAGCCGCTCGCCCTTCTCGAGGAGGAGCCGGACGGTCTCGCGCTGCGAGCGGTCGCGCTCCGTCTGCGCGTCGGCGATCTCCGTGCCCCTCTCCCTCTCCACGATCCGCTGCAGCTCCTCGCTGGTCAGGCCACCGAAGGAGCGGATCTGGATCGATTGCTCCAGGCCGGTCTGCCGATCCCGGGCCGAAACCGAGAGGATGCCGTCGGCGGAGATCTCGAACTGGACCTCGATCTCCACCTCTCCCCGCCGCGCTCTGCGCAGCGGCGAGAGGACCAGCTCGCCGAGGACCTCGTTCTCGGCGGCCCGAGGACTCTCGCCCTGCAGCACGAGGATCCGCGCGCTCTCCTGGTCGTCTCGCACGGTGGTGAAGACATGCGAGGCGCAGGCGGGGACCGTGGTGTTGCGTTCGATGAGCATCGAGTTCCAGCCGCCGGCGATCTCCACCCCGAGCGAGTGTGGCGTCACGTCGAGCAGGAGGAGTTCGCTCGAGCGGTGAACGAGCGCGTGCGCGTGCAGCGCTGCTCCGAGCGCCACCGCCTCGTCGGGATGGATCCCCTTGGACGGCTCCTTGCCGAAGATGCGGCGGACCAGGTCGCGGACGAGCGGCATCCGCGTCTGTCCGCCGACGAGCGCGATCTCGTCGATCTCCTCCGGCCCTACGCCCGCGTCCGCGAGCGCGCGCTCCACGATCGCGCCCGCGCGCTCCACGAGATCGCGCGTCAGGTCCTCGAGCTTCTCGCGCGTCAGGCTGAGCTGCAGGTGCAGCGCCACGCCGGTGGAGGGATGAGTGAAGAGGAAGGGCAGGTCGATGCGCGTCTCCTGCAAAGAGGAGAGCTCGCACTTGGCCTTCTCCGCGGCGTCGCGCAGGCGCTGCATGGCCATCTTGTCGGCGCGCGGATCGACGCCATGCTCGGCGACGAAGATCTCCACCATCCAGTCGGCGATGCGACGGTCGAAGTCGTCTCCGCCCAGCGCCGTGTCGCCCGAAGTGGCGGTGACCTCGTACACCCCGTCCATCATATCGAGGATGGAGATGTCGAAGGTGCCGCCGCCCAGGTCGAAGACCGCCACCTTTCCGCCCCGCAGCGCCCGGCCGACGCCGTAGGCCAGGGCCGCCGCGGTCGGCTCATTGATGATCCGCAGGACCTCGAGCCCGGCGATGATCCCCGCATCGCGGGTGGCCTGGCGCTGGCTGTCGGTGAAGTAGGCGGGAACGGTGATGACCGCCTTGCGCACGGGGACGCCGAGGTAGGCCTCCGCGTCCAGCCGGAGCTCGCGCAGCACCGCCCCGGAAATCTCCGGGATGCTCAGGCTCTGGCCGTCGATCTCCACCCGCACGTCCTCGTTCACGCCGCCCGGAACGAGGCGATAGGGCAGGTACTGCTGCAGCTTCTTCACGTACTCGGAGCCATAGCGCCGCCCGATGAGCCGCTTGGCTCCGAAGATGGTCCGCGTCGGGTTGATGATCGCCTGCCGCTTGGCGATGGCGCCGACGAGCCGCTTGCCGTCCGTCGAGAACGCCAGGACCGAGGGCGTCAAGGTCTGGCCGGAGCGCGAAGGGATGGTGACGGGATGGCCGTCCACGACCGTGGCCACGACGGAATTCGTCGTTCCCAGGTCGATCCCGATGGTCGGCTCCCTGTCCATGTCGGCGAGATCCCCCCCTTTCCCCGCGGCGGCCGAATCAGCCGAGAACCGCGGATTCCAGACGACCGGACCGGGGCAGCGTATCGGCGGCTGGTGGATTCGTCAACGCTTCGCCCCGGGTCGGCACCCCTAACGGACGAAGAAATACACCGTGCCCACCGCGCCGGCCGCCGCGCCCGTCAGCAGCACCGCGCTCCACGTCTGGCGCGACTCGACGGCCTCGGCGAGGCGGCTCGCCCTTCGCGCGTCCTCCACCGAGGCGTAGCTGCGCCTTCCCGCCTGCAGCGCTTCCAGGTCGGACCGCGCAGAATCGGCCTCCAGGGCGAGCCACGTCCCCACCGCCGCAAGAACGACGGTGGCGCCCAGAGATCCCCACCTCGCCACCGGCTGCCAAGACGGCTCGACCACCGCCGGCACCTGGGCCTGAAGCTGCAGGGCCTCCTCCTCCGCCGGCATGGCGGGAACGAGGATCTCCCGCGCGAGCTCGGCCAGCGCCGCCTCCAGCACCTCGGCCTGGACCGGGTGCGACCACTGGCCCAGCCGCTCGCCACCCGGTCCGAACGACCAGACCCGGACGGCGTCCGCCTCGAAGCGCCAGGCGAGGAGGCGATCCGCGCCCACTCGGGAAGCGAGGCGGCGAGCGTGATCGACGGCGTCGTCGAGGCGGGAGGCCTGCACGCAGGCGGCTGCGCCCGCCGCCACCGAGGCCTCCGCGGCGAGGGCCACCGTGAGCCGGGTTTCCTCCCCCGGCCGGATCCGCACGTCATGGACGAGCGAGCGCAGGTCCTCCTTTCCCGCGAGCCCGCGCAAGACCAGGGCATATCGACCCGGTGGAAGCGCGATCGACTGCTGGGTGGTCCCCACCGGGATGCCTTCGAGCCAGACCTCGCCCCCGTGGCACCCGGTGCAATCCACGAAGAGCCATCCCTCCGCCCGCGCGGAAGCGGCGGCGCGAACCTCGTCCCAGAGTTCCACCAAAGGACGCGGCGCCGAGCGCCGAACGGACTCGGGCAGGACGTGGATCGCGGCCAGCGGGGCCAGCACCCGCCCCGCCGCGTCGCGATCCCCGACGCCCTCGAGAAGCACGAGGGCCAGCAAGAGGCGCGCGTCGCGCCGGCGCTCGAACGGGATCTCCCCGCGGTCGCGCTCGAGGGCCGCGAGCGCCTCCTCGAGTTTCCGGCGCGCCGCCTCGTACTCCATCTGGAAGAAGAGCAGCTCCGCCTCGGCGAGCGCCTCCTCGATCCCGCCGCGGTCGACCGGAGGCCCGCCGAGCCGCTCCGCCACCTCGGCGAGGGGAAGCGCGCGGTCCCCGGAGGGAAGCTCGCGGGAGAAGGCCCGCAGCGCCGCCTGCAGTTCCCCAGCCGGCGCGGGCTCGTCGGGGTGCGCGAGCCCGACGAAGGCCCAGTCGGTCGCATGGGCCACCATCGGCACCCCCAGGGCCAGCAACCCCATTGCCAGGACGACGAGAAAGGCCACGGCTCTCACGGCGAGCTCCCCATCAGAAGGACCACGGAACCGCCAGCTCCAGCTCGGCGGATGCCCCGAGCGCGTCCTCGGCCCGAAAGACGTAGGTCAGGACCGAGCCTTTCGCGGGGCAAGGCTCGGCCGGGCATCGCACCTCGAAACCCACGGATTTCGAGCAAGGCCAGTTGTCGAGCCGTATCGTCATGTCGAAGGAGGCAGCAGGCTCCCGAGGATGGAGAGCCAGCTGGTGGGATGCGATGGGGTCGCCGTCGGGATCCGCCACGTCGAAGCAGAGGATCTGCATGTAGCCGCCGTTGATCGTCGGGAAGAGCTGGGTAAACGAGTAGCCGACCACAGGCGGGCGATTTCCGAGTTCGAGGATGGCCTCGGCCGAGACCCTGGCCCCGTTGATGTCCTCCGCCTCCACGGCGATGGGGACCTTCTTTCCCAGGAGCTCGCTCCCGCCCTCGATCTCGATGCGCGGGTCGAGCGACTCCGGGTCGAGGAAACGCACCGAGGGATCGGGAGAGCTCCAGCGGACCGAGCCCGGCCGCGGCGGATCCCCGTCCGGATCGCTCCACACCGAGACCGCGCCTGGCTCCCGGTACCAGAGGTACCGACCTTCGCCGACGACCGCGTGTGGGAGCGGTCGCCCGTCGTGGGCCCGAAGCAGCGGCGGTCGGTTGGCAACCGAAACCTCCGCCGTGGCCGTGGCGATCGCACCCTCGGCGTCGCGCACCACCACCTCGACCGGATAGGTCCCCGCGAGAGGGTCGAACCTCGGCGCGGAGAGGAGAAGCAAGGGATTGGGCCCGACGCCCTCGAAGCTCGCGGTCACCGACGAATTCGCGAACCGGAAATGCCAGTCGTAGGTGAGCGGCCCCGCGTCCCGGACCACCGCCACCAGCCGGGCCTGGGCCCCGCAGAAGACCTCGTTGCAGTGGTGCTCGACTGCTCCGGGGACGACGATGCCCTCGACGACCGGCGGGCGGTTCCCCGGCCGGAAAGCGGTGCTCGCCTCGCCGGCGTCGAGCCCGTCGTCGGCCCGCACCCCAAGCCGGTGCTCTCCCTCCACGTCCTCGGCAGGGAGACGAATCCGGGCGACGAGGCCCTCCGCGGCGAAGTCGCCGGCGCCGTCGTAGGTCCACTCGACGGAGAAGGCGTCGCCGTCGGCGTCCGAGACCTCCGCCCGGAACTCGACGAGCTCCCCGGGCTGCAAGCTCTCGGGCGCGACCAGCCGCACGAACGGAGCGGAATTGCGCGGCGCGAGGGCCAACGACTGGCTCACGCCCCGCCCGGCGGGAGAGCGGGCGACGAGCGTCACGCCGACGCTGGTGTGAGGCCGAACCATCCGGATCCGCGGAGAGCCGTCGGGCCCCGGGGAGAGCACCTCGGCGGCGCCTTCCGGCTCCAGCCGCACTTCCGGCGCGCCGGCCGGGAGCACGGAATCGCCCAGATGGAAGATCACCACCTCGCCGACGCGCGCGCGGTCCGCGCTCGGCACTGCGCGTAGCCGCGGGAGCGGGTCGAAAATGCAGTGGCCTTGGACGCAGGTGGCGTCGCGATGGCAGTCGTCGTCGACTTGGCAGCGGTGCACCGGCGGCTCGGTGCAGCCGACGACGACGAGAAGCGAGACCCACCGGAAGATCCGCATGGCCCACCTCCCTCGCCGAATTGGGTCGTTACACAGACAGCGTAACAGGAATTCGCCGGGCCGTTAAACAAACGTCGCCCGGTGGAAGGTGGGAAAGCAAGAAACGGACCTTCCGCGCGCCCTCGCCTCGCACGCCCTGGCGCGGCGATTGGCGGCGGGGCCGGGCCCGCGCGTTGGGCCCGGCCCGGAGCCCGAGGCGATCCCGCCGTGGCTAGACCGTATCGCGGATGGCCTGTTCGAGGATCGCCACCGCCTCGTCGATCTGGACATGCTCGACGATCAGCGGCGGAGCCAGGCGCACGACGCGGTCGCCGGCGGCGTTGACGATCATGCCGAGTTCGCGGCAGCGCCCGATGGTCGCCGCGGCGGAGACGGGGAGCTCGATGCCCCAGAGCAAGCCGAGCCCGCGAACCTCGACCACCTTCTCCGGGCCCAGCCGGCGCGCCATCTCGTGCAGGCGCGCCTCGAGATAGCTCCCGGCCACCCGCGCCCGCTCGAGGACGCCCCCTTCCAGCAGCTCGTCGAAGACCGCGCTTGCACAGCGCGTCGCCAGGGGGTTGCCTCCGAAGGTGGAGGCATGGGTGCCGGGCGTCAGCGCCTCGGCGAAGCGAGCCTTGGTGCACATGGCGCCGATGGGGATGCCGTTTCCGAGCGCCTTGGCGAGCGTCATCACGTCGGGTTCGACGCCGTAGTGCTGGTGGGCGAAGAGACTGCCGGTCCTCCCCATCCCCGCCTGCACCTCGTCGAAGACGAGAAGGATGCCCTCGCGGTCGGCGATCTCGCGGAGCCCCTGCAAGAACTCACGGGTCGCCGGACGCACGCCGCCCTCTCCCTGGACCGGCTCCACCAGGATGGCAGCGGTGCGCGGGCCCACCTTCTCGCGGACCGAGTCGAGGTCGTTGAACCGGGCGTGCACGACCCCGGGGACCATCGGCTCGAATCCCTCCCAGTACTTCGGCTGGCCGGTGGCGGTGACCGTGAAGAGGCTGCGGCCGTGGAAGCTGCGCTCGAAGGCGACGATTTCGTAGCGATCCCTTCCCTGGAGGCGCTGCCACCTGCGCGCGAGCTTGAGCGCCGCCTCGTTCGCCTCGGCGCCGGAATTGCAGAAGAAAACGCGCTCGGCAAAAGAGTTGGCGCAGATCCTCTCGGCGAGCTCGATCTGCGGCGTGCTGTAGACCACGTTCGAGGCGTGCCAGAGCTGGCGGGCCTGCTCCTCGAGCACCCGTACCAGCCGCGGATGGCAGTGCCCGAGGCCGACGGTGGCGATGCCGGCGATCATGTCGAGGTAGCGACGACCGTCGGCGTCGTAGACGTGGCAGCCCTCCCCGCGGACGATGGCCACGGGCTGCTGCTTGTAGTTGCCGACCAGAACCCGGGCGGCGCGGTCGGCCCATTCCCTGTTCCCACTCATCACTGTTTCCGCACGAGGAAACGCCCGGGACGTGCCCGGGCGTCTCCGGTTTCACGATGAAAAGGGCAAACCCCTACCCGCGATCAGGGCTTCGGCAGGCAAACGCCGTACGGCGACCCGGCGCAGAACTTCGACGCGCAGTCGTCGTTCGTACGGCAGAGCTCGTAGCACAACTCATCGCCACCGGCGATGCTCGCGCAGGTGAGCCCCGGCTCGCAATCGTGCGGCAGCGTGCACTTGTCGTTCAGGCCGTTCTCGCCCGCCGGCGCACAGTATCCGCTGCTGGCTCCGCTGAAGATGTCGATGTAGCAGACGAAGCCCTCCGGGCACGAGCCGGTCACGAAGGGCGTGCAGCGATGCACGCATTCCCAGTTCTCCCCGTCGAGCGCCATGCAGGTCTGCTCGGCTCCGCAGACCTGGCCGCCGCACTCGCACCGGTTCGTCAGCGGGTTGCATTCGAAGCCCGTCTCGCACTCGAACTGGCACGGGACCACGCCCTGGCACTTGCCGCGGTAGCAGACCTCGCTCGGCCCACAGACCACGCACTCGGGGCCGATCCCGCCGCAGCAACAAGCGCCCGTGTCCGGATCGCAGACGGCATCGCCGCGGCAGTCGACCGCCTCGCACTTGTGCGTGGCGCCCCTGCAGATCCAGGTGCCCCCCTCGTTCGCGCAGGCCTGCCCCACCTCGCAGACCGGACCGGTCTCGGTGCCGCAGTGGCAAGCCTTGTCCTCCGGGCTGCAGACGGAATTCTTGGGGCAGTTCACGCCCTTGCAGGGGTCGAACTGGCAGACGCCGTCGACGCAGCTCTCGTCGTCCGCGCAGACCTCGCCGCCGCACTTGCAGTGCCCGTCGGTGGGATCGCAGGTCTGGCCTTCGGGGCACGCCTTGCCGGAGCAGGGATCGGGCTTCGTGCAGCGATTCTGAACGCAGATCTCGTCTTCCGGACACGTCGTGGCGCCGCACTTGCACACGCCGTCCGTGGGGTCGCAGGTCTGTTTCCGGTCGCAGACCACGCCCACGCAGCGGTCCTCGGTGCAGAAGGGCATGCCCTCGGCGGTCACCACGCAGACCTCGTTCGACTTGCAGATGATGCGGGAATCGCCACTCCCGCACTTGCAGACGCCATCGGCCGGGTCGCAGGTCAGCGGCTCGGGGCAGTCGACCCCGTCGCAGAGACTCGTCTCTCGCGTTTCCTCACCGTCGCATGCCACTCCGAGGGCCGCGACGAACGCGGTCAGCGCGGCAATGGGAAGCCAACGATGCATGGAATTCATCAATCGATCCTCTCGCTGGATGACCAGTCCGGGGGGCGCCGCGAGGAGCGGCGCCCCCAGCGACCGGGGAACGGTCAGTTCGCCTCCTCGGAGCGGTTGCGCCTCGATCGGATCATTCCGAGCAGGCCGAGCATCGCCACCGCGAAGCCGCCGCCCGAGGCCGGCGAGCCGGCGGCAGAGGAGCAGCCCGAATCGGACTCCGCCGGCGGCGCCTTCTTCTCGGCCTTCGCCACCGTGATCCCGAGACCGGCCAGGCCGACCCGTCCCGTCGGTGTCCGCAGCTCGAGGAGCAGGGAGTAGTTCCCCGGCTCGGCGTTCTGGCTGATCGTGCCCCGGACCCAGTACCCATCGAGGCCTCCCTCGAGCACCAGGCCGCTCGGGAGCCGTCCCTGGAGGATGGTCACGGTGACCTGCTGCTCACTCGCCTCGATGCGCTCGTCCACCGCGGCTCCCTGCGGGAAGGTGCCCAGGTGGCTACGGAGGAGGTAGACGTTCGGGTTGAGGATGGTCAGCGCATAGAGCCGGCTCGCCCGCATGCCCTCGTAGGTGGCAGTCACGTTGACCATGAAGACGCCGAACTCCAGGGGCATGCCGTGGATGCAGACGCCGTTGCCCTCGACGAAGTATTCGAGCCCTCGGGGCAGGCCGGTGACGCTCCACTCGTACACGGCATTCGCCGGCCCGTTCGCGACGACGCATTCCGGCGGGTTATAGGCAACCCCAACCTGGCCGGCCCTCAGCGTCTCCGGTTCGATTCGAATCGCCCTGTCACCCGTCACGAAGATCGTGAGCTCCTCGACCGCCGTCGCCCCCCGCTGATCGGTGACCTCGACCAGGAAGCGGTAGGCGCCCGGGTTCACCGCGCGCGGGACTTCGACGATCGGGTTCATCGTGCCAGGGGTGTCGGGGCAAGGGGGCTGCATGGTGGCGAGCAAGCCGTCCGGGGTGAGGCAGAAGCCCGGGGGCAGCCCCCTGCCGTTGCCGTCGAGCGCGCGCGAGGTCCACGTGTACGGCGGCTTACCACCGTTCGCCTTGAGCTCGATGGGGCCAAACGGGACGCCCCAGAAGGCGGGCGGCAGCGAATGCCTCGGGATGCTCAGCGCGCCCTCGGGCGCCAGGACCCGCAGCGAGTAGGTTCGCCTCGCCAGGAGCGCGCCCGAGCGCACCTGGACCGTCAGCACGTAGTCCCGCGCCTCGTCCGGAATGCCGCTCAGGTGGCCGGTTTCCGGATCGAGATCCAGCCAGGCGGGGAATCCCGAGACCTTCTCCCACTTGTGGCCTCCCGATCCACCCGAGGCCCAGAGGGTGTGGTTGTAGCGGACACCCACCGTGGCAGGGGGGAGGTTCGCGGTCTCGATCACGAGGTCGGGCTCGAGGACGATGAGCTTCAGAGGATAGATGTAGACGTTGTTGATCTCGTCCAGCTCGACGATCTTGTCGCTGGGGTCGACGACCAGGCCGAAGTAGTACTCACCGGGCGGCGTCCCCTGCGGAACGAAGACCAAGTCCAGCCGGTGATCGATCCCGTCGGTCGTCGGCCAGGCGGGGTCCTCGAGGCGCACGACCTTCGGGGCGATCCAGCTCCGGCCGAGGTCGTCCACCGTGCCGAAGACCGGAACCGGAATCTGCAGCGGCGAGATGTACGGCACCGAGCTGATGAAGTAGCCGTACTCGTAGCTCGTGCTGAGCGGCCCCACGTTGCGGATCCGCCGCTCGACCTGGAACGGCGTCCCGGGGATGACCTCGAGGACGGGCAGAGGAACTTTGAACTCCTCTGCCACGAGATCGGCCCGCAGCTTCGGACACACGAGCTGGGCGGAACCGGTATCCGGATCAGGGAGTGTCCAGAAGTCTTGCGGATTCAGCGACGGCGCACTATGCGCGTTGGGAATGATGGTGGGTTCGAGCAGCGACGGATCGCCAAAGTTCTCGCGCGGGTTCTCGGGGTCTGTCGGGTTGAAAACCTCCCTCGATTCGCTGGGGATGGTTCCGGCGATAGAGAAGGTGCGGCACTCCCCCGGCTCGAGGTAGACGCTGCAGGCGTACTCGGTATCCGCCCCGACCAGCATCATGTATGGGCTGCGAATGCACCGCGTGCCGTCCGGGCATCCGTTGTTCGGTTTGCTGTCATTCGGATCGCAGGGAGTTTGGCACGTAGCCCGCGAGCAAATATCCCCCGGGTTGGGGCAGAGGCTGCTATCCCAGACGTCGACCCACATCTGGCTCGCCTCGTCCCAGACGGTGTTGCTGCAGTCGGGCGGGAACGACTGGGTGAAGCCAGACTCCCCCCTTGCCGCAGTGCTACCGTCCCGGCCGAAGGCGTACTCGATGCGAAGCGCCATTGCCGGCCCCTCGCCCTCGTTGCAGATCGTTGCCCAAGACCGCGTGGGCGTCGTCTGAACGCAACCCAGCGGCATCTCGACCGAAAACTCCTCGTCCTGGAGCACCAGCTCCGAGAGGAGGATCTTCATGACGTTGCTGGAAACACCAGGGGCGCTGATAAAGACCGGAATCGGCTGAACCGCGTTATTGGCGTAGCGAATCTTCGCTCCGAGAACCCACTCGGGCTCGCTGATGTCGGAGTCGAAGGGGATCATCACCCGGAAAACCTGCTCCCTCGTCTCACCAGCTGGGATGGCCTCCACGAACTCTCCCCCTGCAACCTTGAAAGGCGGAAGGCCGGGGGCAGCTACGTCGCTGAAGATCTGCTTCGCGGTGGGATGGGCCAGGTAGACCCATCCATTCGAATTGTAGGGATCACTCAGAGGAGCGAGGAACAACTCGACGTTGATCGGGAACGGCTCGGTCGTCGCCGTCATCTGGCCGTCATTGCGAATCGCCAACCTGATGTTGAACTCGTCCATCGGGATCGCGGTGGCGGGCTGCCCCGAGATCGAGACGACGCTCAGCCTCGGGCCGAAGTAGAGGGGCTCCGGATAGCAATCCACGTTGTTGTGCTTGAGCTCCTCGTCCCCGAGGTTGCCGATTCCGACGATGGCCTCCACGCAGAGATAGGGGCCGAAGACCGGCAGCTGGTTCCGCGGGACCTCGAATCGCGTTTCCACCGGCAGGGTCGTGGGATCGTCGGCCGTGATCTCCATCACGCTCTGCGGGTCGGGATGGCCGAGAAGGATCTGGCCGCCCCCCAAGGCGACGTTCTCCGCCTCCTTGAGCCGGAGCTGTCCGTTGCCGTTGTAAACGCGCGGGGAGTCCGAGAAGTAGATCTGGTAGCTCACCCGATCCTTGGTCGCGATCTCGGAGATGTTGCGAACCTCGCCCGACAGCTGCACCCAGGCGATCGCGTCTCCGGTGGTCGGATCGATCTCCAGGCCGTGCTGGACGGAATTCCGATCGATCCAGGCGAGAACGTCGGGCTTGTTGGAATAGACGGGTTCGCTGGAGCGGACACCGTACTGGATGACCGTACCCGACTTCGGATAGTGCGCGCGCTTGCAGCCGCTCGCCGGACACTCGTAGAGCGCGTAACTGAACTGGCTGCCGTTGCCGTTCTTGAGCCCGGCCCGAACCGTGGTCCAGTCGGAGGGATCATCCGGCGCCGTCGCGAGGTCGCCGTAGTGGAACCGAATGATGCCGGAGTTCTCCAGGATGTGGAGCTGCGCCTGGAATTTCACGTCCGACTGCGCGCTGACGGCGCAGGCCCACTCGACCACGAACCGCCGGTTCGGCGCGGTCCCGCCCTTGAACCAGCGCGTTCCGATCTTCGCGGTCTGGTCGGGTTCGCAGTAGTGATTTCCCCACCAGACGGCGATGAGGTTGCCGGGCTGGCTCCCGCTGTCGAGGGGGGACGGGTTCGCGGTGGCGGTGGCCGGATTCACCGCGGGGCCGTTCGGCCCGTCGTAGCCGAGGGTCACGTAACCCTTCTTGCCCACCCGGACCTTGTTGAAGGTCTGCCCGTAGAGCTGGATCTCGAAGTCAAGGTCGACGACGACGTCGTCGTTATTCACGTAGCTGATGGTAGATCCCGCTCCCAGCTGAGCGATGTCCTGGAACGGCATCACCCAGCGATAGGGGCCCGGGTTCGCCTTGCCGAGGCCCGGCACGAGCAGGACCGCCACGGCGAGCGCCTTCAACCAGCTGCTCCTCATCTTCGCTCCCATACGGAACGGCTCCCTACGAGCGCCCCGAAAACCGGGGAATGGGAAGGGCAAACCCCTCCCGGGTGTTCGCGAAACCGATCCCTCGCGTGGCGGAATACGGCTGCCCGGAGAGGCGACTTCGACGAAACAGCGGGACCGACGTTCGCGTCGCCCGGCCCGCCCTCGCTCGAACTTCGCGATCCGCATGCTCCCGCTCCGGGACGAATCCGGCTCCCACGCGCGATTCCAAGGTTCGATAGCGGATCGGAACAGGAAGGGCCCCTTCCTGTCAAGCCTCGCCCGATTCGCCGGAAGCCCGAGGTTCGCCGCGGTGGAGAGGACGAAGATTTTCCTCATTCCCCGCGGAGATCGCGGGCTTCCGGCCCCGCGCGCGACACCGCCGGCGGCGCCCGGCAGCACCGGACCGGCCGCCGTCCCGAGGCAGCGTCGCAGTGCGCCTCGCGAGAATTGGAAGAATTTTCTTTTGCATCGAAATGTATCGGTGGTAAAGGCGGTTTGCGGTGAGGGAGGCCCGATCTGTCGAGGTCGGGTTCGTTGTTTCGCCCTGGTAGAGCGACTAGGATACGCTCCGCCAGACCTACAGGAGAGTTCACATGGCACGAAATGCCGGGAATCCACTCGCAGAGGCCCTCGACAAGCGCATCCGGGCGATGGTCGAGGAGGCGGTCCAATCGGTTGTGCGCGATGAGGTACGCGCGGCGCTCCGCGAGGAGTTCGCCTCTCTCCTCGGCTCGATGGCCGGAGCGGCTCCTGCCCCGACCCCGGCGAGGCGCCGGGGACCGGGACGGGGCGCGAAGGCGGCTCGCGCCCGGACGACGAGGGTCTCCAGAACGACGACCGGTGCCGCCCGGGCCCGCGCGAAGGCGGAGGGCGACGACACCACGTGCGGCGTGAGTGGTTGCAATCGCCCCTATCGCTCTCGCGGCTACTGCGCGGCGCACTACCAGGCAGCGCGCAAGTACGGCTGGCCGATGCCCTGCCCCAAGGATTTCGTGCCGCCTCCGCGCCCGGCTCGTGGGCGGCCGCCGAAGACTGCCTCTGCCGCGTCCACGACCTGAGCACGTTTCGAACGCCTGGATGGAAAGGAGCCGCTGCATGCGGCTCCTTTTTTCATGCGGCGATCTCAGTGCGCCTGGGCGACGGTGCGCGCGATCGACTCCTTGAGCGTGGGCGTCACCGAGTTCGGCCCCAGCCACACGCGCCACAGCTTGCGGACGATCAGATCGTCGTCGACGCGATTGGCCTGCCCCGAAATGTCGATGACCAGGACCGAACCCTGGCTGTGAATGAGGATGCGCTGGCCGTCCTTTCCGTCTCCGGGGATGGTGGCGATGAGCCGCTCCACGCGATCCGCCGGCAGCACCTCGCGCAAGGATTCGCGAAACGCGTTGGCGATCCGCTCCTTCGAGATGTCTCTCACCAGTTGCATGATCACCAGCTTGTCGGCGCTGGCGGATTCGAGGTGCTCGAAGAAGGTGGGATCGCGTTCCAGCGCCTTTCGCAATTCCTCGCCGCTCTTTCCGGCGTGCTTTTCCGCGAGGTAGCGACCGACAACGTCGTCGTAGCGCCGGGAATCGATGCAGAAAGCGGCCGCGTAGGCCTTGAAGACGAGGACCTTGCGCACGCCCGCGCCGATGCACCGGTACGTGGTCTCCCCCACCTTCGTCGTGGCCTCGAATCTCGTCCCGGTGGATTTGTCGACCACGTGGCGCGGCGCCGAGGCCGAGACGCTGCCGGATGCTTCGGTCGAGACAAGAGCAAGGAGAAGGGCGGCAAGCAGGTTTGGGCTCATGCGCCCATGGTAGCGCCGCCCGGCCGTCGCAACAAATCGGGAAGCTTCTGGCTGAATGCGCTTCGGGCGAAGACCTGCGTCGCCCCCGCCTCGCGCGCGGCGCGGATGGCCTCCGCCCGGTCGTGGCGCGCAAAGGCGATCACCGGCAGCTCCGGGTAGCTCTCGCGAAGCTCCCGAATGCACGCGACGCCCGGCCCTTCGAGGTCGACCACCGCGAGCGCGGGCGGCTCCGCCGAGGTCCGCGGCGGCCGCTCGGCGAGCCGCTCCACCCTCCAGCCGAGCTGGCGCGCGGTGGTCTCGATCCGCGCGACGAAGAAGAGGTCGCGGCAGGCCAGGAAAAGGAGCGGACCGCTCATGCCAGCCCCTCCGGCGCCCGGGCGACACGCCCCCGGCCGCTCACGCCGGGTCCTCCGGCGCCCAGATGACGCGCGCCCGACCGCCGCTCGAGACGGAAAACTCCCTGCCCGCCTCCGCCCGGTCGCGCTTCACGTAGCCCAGAGCCTTGGGCTCTCCGCCCTCGGGGTCAGGGTCGACCACGCTGGTCAGCTCCCCGACGACGAGCCCCTCCTCCAGCAGGGAATCGCCCGGCCGGGCGCCGGCGGAAACCTCCAGCCGGACGAGCCGCCGCCGCACCGCCCCGCGGTAGGTGGCCTTGGCGATCACCTCCTGTCCGATGTAGCAGCCCTTGGTGTAGCTGATCGCCTCTCTTAGGTTCGCCTCGAGCGGGATGGTGTCCTCGCCGAGCTCCCGCCCCCACCGCGGCACGCCCCGGAGCACGCGCGCGGTTTCGAGCGCGGCCTCGCCCACCGGCCCGCCGCCGGCGCGGCGGGCGGCCTCGACCAGGGCGCGCCAGAGTTCCGCGGCGCGGCCGGTCTCGCACCAGAGTTCGAGCCCCGGAACGCCGAAGAGGACCGAGCCGACCACGAGGACTCGGCCGCCCGGTGCGTCGAGCCAGCGGTTCGCGTTCGGCGAAAGCTCGGTTGGCTCGACGCCGAGCGCGTCCCGAACGGCGTCGCGGGCGCGTGGCCCCCACGCCCCGAATCCCTGCCACGCGTCCGCCTGGTCCGAGAGCTCGCAGTCCTCCGAGATCAGGTGCTGGTCGAGGTGGGCGAGGATGGACTCTCGCGCCCGCGCGGGCACGTCGACCCAGATCTCCTCCTCCGAGAGGCGGAAGACGCGGCAGTCGCCGAGCATGCGACCGCGCGCGTGCACGATGGTGGCGAGGTTGCCCTGCCCCGGGCGCAGCCCGTTCACCTCGTTGGTCACCATGCCGTGCAGGTACGAGGCGGCCTCGGGGCCGACCACCCGCAGCAGCGCGCGGCAGGAGAGGTCGGCGACGCCAACGGCATCCACGAGGTGGCGATACTCGTCGTCCCGCGGGCCGTAGCCCTCGACCCGCTCGATGCCGTCCTCGACCACGAGGCGGGCGCCGAGCGCCTCGTGCTCCTCTCTCAGCCTCAGCGTGCGCGTCATGGGCTGCATATAGAGCCGCGTCCGGGCGGCCGCAATCCGCCAGGCTCAGGCAAGCGCGGACTTCAGCGCGTCCACGTACTCGCGGAGGGTGGCCGTTCCTCCGAGATCCCGCGTGCGGACCTTGCCCTCGCCGAGGACCTTCTCGATGGCTCCGCGCAGCCGCGCCGCCGCCTCGTGTTCGCCGAGGTGCAGAAGCATCATCTCCGCGGAGAGGAGAACGGCGGTGGGGTTGGCCACGCCCTTGCCCGCGATGTCGGGAGCGGTGCCGTGGACTGCCTCGAAGACAGCGGCGGTGTCGCCGATGTTGGCGCCGCCCACCACGCCGAGACCGCCGACGAGACCGGCGCAGAGATCGCTGACGATGTCGCCGTACAGGTTCTCGAGCAGAAGGACGTCGAACTGCGTGGGGTCGAGCACGAGCTTGGTGCACAGCGCGTCGACGATGACGTCCTCGAACTCGATGTCGGGGTAGCTGCGCGCCACGTTGCGCGCCGACTCGAGGAAGAGGCCGTCCGACAGCTTCATGATGTTGGCCTTGTGAACGACCGTGACCTTCCGGCGCTTGTGGCGGCGCGCGTACTCGAAGGCGAACCGGGCGATGCGGGTGGAAGCCCTCTCGGTGACGATCTTGATCGCCTCGACCACGCCGGGCACGACGATGTGCTCGAGGCCCGAGTACAGGCCCTCGGTGTTCTCGCGCACCACGACGAGGTCGACGTTCTGATACCGGCTCTTGACGCCCGGGATGCTCTTGACCGGGCGCAGGTTGGCATACAGGTCGAGCGCCTTGCGCAGCCCGACGTTGGCGCTGCGCGCGCCGCGCCCCACGGCGGTCGCGGTGGGACCCTTCAGCGCCACGCCGTTTCGCGCGATCTGCTCGACCGTGGCCTCGGGCAGGTTGCTCCCCATGCGCACCTCGACCTCGGCGCCCGCGTCGGCTCGCTCCCACTCGATCTGGACGCCGGTCGCGTCGATCACCTCCCGGGCCGCCTCCACGACCTCGGGTCCGATGCCATCGCCTGGGATGTACGTGACCTTGTGTGCCATCGTCTGCCTTCCCTCGTCTGGCCGCCCCTCTAACACATTTCGAGGGGACTTGTCCGATGCCATGACGGCGGGCCGTCGAGAAGGCGACAGCGCTTTCGGAGGGCGGGAGCGTTCCCTTGACGGGATGTTGGGCGGCGGTTAGCTATCGACAGGCCGTGCGGTTGGCGCACGCATCCCTTCTCGGAACGCATCCACGCGGGAGGACCGAAATGTCCAAGTACGAGGCGAAGGATTTCAGCTACCTCATCGGGAAGGTCGAGGCTTTCTCGGAGGCGCAGCTCCGGGCCCACTTCGGCCTGTACCAGGGCTACGTCAACAAGCTCAACGAGATCCGCGAGAGGCTCGGGAAGGCTGACCGCTCGACGGCCAACTACTCCTTCAGCGAGTACTCGGAGCTGCGGCGGCGCGAGCCGGTCGCCTACAACGGCGTCGTGTTGCACGAGCTCTTCTTCCAAAACCTCGGCCGCGACGGCGAGGTCTCTCCGGATCTGAAGAAAGCCATCGAGGAGAGCTTCGGTTCCTACGACGCCTGGATGACCGACATCCGCGCCTGCCTCGCCTCGGCGCACGGATGGGCCCTCCTCGTGTACGACTGGAATTTCAAGAAGGTCCAGAACGTGCTGGTGCAGTCCGAGCACCACGTCGGGCTGTGGCCGAACATCAGCGTGCTTGCCGCGATCGACGCCTGGGAGCACGCCTACATGATCGACTACGGCACCAAGAAGCCGGACTACATCGCCAAGGTGATGGACTCGATCAACTGGAAGGTGATCAACGAGCGCTTCGCGAAGATCAACCCGCGCTGAACCGCGCCGGGTGCGTGCGCATCGTCCCTTCCTCGCGGCCTCCGCCCACGGCGGAGGCCGTTTTCGTTTCGTCCGGGCGAGCGAGCCCTCGGGGAACCGCCTGTGGCTTCCCGATCCGGATGACCCTGCCGATCGTTTGGTGCGGCGGAGGTACCGCCCGAAGGAGGTTCACATGAAGAGGAGCAAGCTCTTGGTCGTGGCCGGGTTGCTCGCGCTCCCCGGCCTGGCGGCTGCCCAGGACGACATGCAGCAACAGCCCGACATGGACATGCCGGGGATGGAGCGCTCGACTGGTCAGGTCAGCGCGCAGATGTTCAAGGACAAGGACAACTTCGATCTGGAGGGGACGGTCTCGTCCGTGGACCCGGTGCAGCGGCAGATCACCGTCCAGCGCGAGGGCCTGCCCTCCGTGGAGCTGCAGGTCGCCAACGACACCGAAGTGAAGGTGAATGGCGAGGAATCCAGCCTCTCCCAGATCCAGCCCGGTGACGAGATCCGAACGGAGTTCAACCTGGCACAGGACCAGGCGATCGCCGTCAAGGTGGAGGCGAAGGAATCCAAGGCGGGACGCTCCCGCGATCGCAAGGAGCGGGAAGGCGAGCCGACGCACGGCTACTAGCCTCCCGGACCGGCAAGGCGCGAGGCGTCGGGCGGAGAGACTCCGCGGCGGCGCCTCGTCGTCTTCGCCCGGAGCCCATTGACCCCGAAAGTCGCTTTCTCTAGGCTCCGCGGCGACCCATGGGCCACGACACGCCAGAGGAAACGAAGGAGGTTTCCACCGGGCGAGATACGCCCGCAGCTCCCGGAACGGCGCGCCGGGCCGTGCCCGAGATCCCGGAGGACCGGCTCGATCCCGACGCGCTCAGCGTGATCCATCGCCTGCGCAGCTTCGGGCACCAGGCCTACCTGGTCGGCGGCTGCGTCCGAGATCTCCTCCTCGGCCGGCAGCCGAAGGACTTCGACGTCGCCACCAGCGCGCACCCCGGAGAGATCCGGGCGATCTTCCGCAACTGCCGGCTCATCGGGCGGCGGTTTCGGCTGGCGCACGTCTACTTCCGCGACGGAAAGATCGTCGAGACCGCGACCTTCCGCACCAATCCCAACGCCGGCGGAGAGGGCAAGGATCTCCTCATCACGCGCGACAATGCTTTCGGCACGGCGGAGGAGGACGCCCGGCGTCGAGACTTCACCGTCAACGGGCTCTTCTACGACGTGGTCCTGCGAAAGGTCATCGACTACGTCGGTGGCAAGGCGGACCTCGAGCGCCGGATCCTGCGGACCATCGGCGACCCGGACGTCCGCATCCAGGAGGATCCGGTGCGGCTGCTCCGCGCGGTCCGCCTCGCCGCCAAGCTCGGCTTCGAGATCGAAAAGGACACCTGGGACGCCCTCGTCCGGCACAAGGGAGGGCTGGCGCGCTGCGCTCCCGCCCGCGTGCTCGAGGAGGTCTTCCGCCTGCTGCGCTCCGGGCATGCGCGGACCTGCCTGGACCTCTTGCTGCGGCTGGAGGCGCTGGACATTCTGCTTCCCCCGCTGGCCCGCCACCTGAGGCAGGCGGGCCCCGAGGCGATCGAGGCCTTCCTCACCTCGCTCGGCCGCCTCGACGAGATCGTCCAGGCGGGCCACCTCCCCGACGACTCGGTTCTCCTCGCCGCGCTCCTCGTCACGCTGGCAGTGGAGGAGGAGCGCCAGCGGCAGGCGCGGCGCGAGGCGGCCAGCGCCGCTTCGGTCCGAGACACGCCGAACTCGGACGAGGCCGCAGAGCAAGCCGAGGACGAGGAAGCCGCGGAGGAGACCGGGGAGGAGGCGGCGGCGAGCGAGGAGTCGGAGGCCGCCGCGGCCGACGGCGAGCCCGCGGCCGAGGCCGCCGAGGAGGGGGAGGAAGCCGCGGAGGAGGTTCCCGAGATCGGCGAGCCGGTCGCCATCCCCTGGGCGGTCTCTGCCGCCGCGGCGAGCGTGGAGGAGTTTTTGCGCGAGCTATCGCGCACGGCGCGGCTGCCGCGGCGCATCTCCGAGCGCGCGAAGACGCTGCTGCACGCCTTCCGCGGGCTGTTGGGCAAGCGGCGGCGGCGCAGCTCCCCGCTGCGCATCGTCCGGCAGAACCACTTCCCGGACGCCCTGCTCGTGCTCTGGCTATGGTCGCAGGGAACGGGGGACGCGGGCGACCGCGTCGCCCAGTGGGTGGATCGCGCGCGGGCCGCGGGCGTTCGCCTGCCCTGGCTCGAGGTGCTCGAGGGCGCGCCTCCCGAGGTCGAGGAGGTGGAGGCGACGCCCGCTGCCCCGGAGAGGCGGGGCGGCAAGCGAGCCGCCGCCGAGGAGACGCTGCCCCCCGAGGCGGAGCGGAGACCGCCGCCGGGCCCCGCGGATTTCCTGCCGTTCTAGCGACTCCGACCGAGGTCCTTCCCGCTTGGCGGCAGCGCCCGGCGGCGAAGCCGGGCTCCGGTGAGCCTGTCGTGGTCACCACCGACCGCCCGCGACCACGACGGGCTCAGGCCGCGCGCGCGTCGACGGGAGGCGGCGACCCCACCCGCGCGTCCGAGACCGAGGCCGCCGCGTGTCTACGGGAGAAAGTCCTCGATCGTCTCCGGGAAGACGGGCGCGGGCTCGGTGACGAAGAGAACGGTGGAGTTGATGCCGAGCTGCCGGTTGGAGTTCCAACCCCAGCACCAGACCACGCCGGCAACGTCGACTCCGCAGACGTGCCCTCCCCCCGACGAGACCGTCTCGAAGACCCACCTCTCGTCCTCGGCCACTCGAGTGGGGATGGACGAGGGAGGCAAGGCGGAGCCACCGGAATCGGGGAGGAGCAGTCGGCCCCAGAAGTCGAGCGCCCCCTCGGCGGTGAGCGCGAAGGTGAACCCGTCGCCCGCCGCGATGTGGGCGTAGCGCGCCCCGGTCTGGACCGGGTGCGGAGCGTTCCGATGGTGCCCGCTCCCCGACGCGCCATCGCCGAGCTCGCCCACCACGCCCAGGCCCCAGCAGTAGGCCTCGCCCTGAGCCGTGAGCGCGCAGACGTGGGTGCGCCCGACGGAGATCGACTCGAACTGTACGCTGCCAGCCACCTGCACCGGCTGCGCGCTGTACAGCGGCGATGGCCCGGCGCCGATCCCGGCGCTCGGCTCCTCGTTCTTCCCCCAGCAGTACGTCTCGCCCGCCACCGAGATCCCACAGGTGATGTTGTGCTGGATGGCTTCCTCGCCGAATCCCTCCGCGACCTCGACCGGGTTCTTGCCGAGGGAAAGCGTCCGGAATCTCACCTCGGCACCGTCGACGGCGGGCGCCACCCGGACCGGAGCGGGCTGGTCCCCGAGGGAGCCGATGCCGAGCCGACCGTCGTCGTTGCGGCCCCAGCAAAAGGCCTCGCCCCGGTCGGTGAGTCCGCAGCTGTAGTCGGCGCCCACGAAGAGCGCGGCGAAGCCCTCCGCGCCGACGACCGCCAAGACCTTCTGCGGCGTGTGGTACTGTCCGCCGACCACGCCGATGCCGAGCTGGCCGCGCTCGTTGTCTCCCCAGCAGTAGGCCTCGCCTCCTTCGGTCAGGCCACAGCTATGCCGGTGGCCGGCGGCGACCACCCGGAAGCGAAGATCCTGGCCCTTGGCGTCGACCGGCGCGGGGAGGTCGTCGCTCGAGGGGTGGGGGCGCCCGGTCTCGCCGGCCTCGTTGCCCCCCCAGCAAAAGGCCTCGGCGCCCGCGAGGCCGCAGGTGTGGTGCACGCCGGCCGAAACGGCCTGCATGCGCAGGACGATGCGGAAGGTGGCATGACCGGAGACGGCATCCGTGGGGACGGTGACCGTGAGCTGCCCGTCCATCGGCCGGCGCGCCCGCAGAAGCCCGTTCTCGTCCACGGTCGCCGCCGTGCGCGCATAGCGGTCGTCTCTTGCCCCCACCTCGGTGATCTTCCACTCGAGCGGGCGGTCGAAGAGCTCCTCGCCGTCCTCGCCGAAGAGGCGCACGGTGTATGGAAGCGTGTCGCCGACGACGAGTTCCTTGTGCTTCGGATCGACCTCGACCCGATGGACGCGCTTGGGCAGGACCTTCACGCGCACGGTAGCGGTCACGCCCCCCGACGACGCCGAGACCTCCACCTCGCCGGGGCGGACGCCGGAGACCAGGCCGCTCGCGTCGACGGTGGCGATCTCCGGATCGGCGCTGCTCCACTCCACTGGTCGGTCGATGGGCACGTTGCCGTCGTCGCGGACGGTGGCGCTGAGCGGCAGGGTCTTGCCCTCCCGGACCACGGGATCTTTGGGGTCGATCTCGATGGCCACCACCCTCTTCCAGACGATCACCGTCGCCCACCCCTCGACGTCGCCGGTCCGGGCAAAGACCCGGGTCTCCTCCTCGCGACGCTTGGAACGCAAAAGCCCGTTCTCGTCGACCTCGGCCACGCGGGTGTTCTCGACCCACCAGGTGAAGGTGCGGCCCTCGATCGGCTTTCCGTGCTCGTCGTAGGCGATCGCCTCGAGCTGGACCTCGTCCTCCGTGAGCATCTCCACCGGGTCGGGCCGGATCTCGACCCGAGCCACCGGGTCGCGGACCCGGACCGTCATCCACCCCTGCTTGCCGCCCACCTCGGCGGTGATGGTGGTCGAGCCCGGGCGAAGGCCCACCACCACGCCCACCTCGTCGACGCGGGCGACCTCGGGGGCGCTGCTCGAAAAGGTCACCTGGGCGTCCTCGACGAGCGTGCCCTGGCCGGTGTAGGCGCGGACCTCGAGCCCGAACTGCTCGCCCACGACGATGGTCTTCTCGGCGGGCTCGACCTCGACGCGAACGACTTTCGCCGTGGGGACGACCGGTTCCTCCCGGGTGCAGCCCCACGCGAAGACGGCGGCGACGAGGCAGAGCCAGCTCCGATGTCCAGGCTTCATGCTGCGCACCTCTCGAGAGTTCCGGGGGCCTGGTGATCGTATCGAAAATGAAACGAGGAGACGACCCTCCCCCGCGGACGCGAGCTCGCGGATGCGTGCCCCCCATGCTATCCGCGTCGGCGCGCGGCCAGGATCGCCCGCAGCTCGCCGGGCAGCGGCGACTCGATCCGCAGCCTGCGCCCGGTGACCGGGTGGTCCAGCTCGAGCGCCGTGGCGTGCAGAAAGAGCCGATCGAGGCCGGGCAGAGAGGCGCCCCCGTAGATCGGGTCGCCCGCGATCGGATGGCCGATGGCCTCGAGATGCACGCGTATCTGGTGGCGGACGCCGGTGGGGATGGTGCAGCGCGCCAGGGTCCATCGGCCCGCGCCCGGAATCTCGTAGGACTCGAGCGGCTCGACCCGGGTCAGCGCCTCGCGCCCTTCCTCTCCCGGCCGCGCGATCCGTGGTCGCGCGGCGGAGGCGGAGACGATCGGCCGTCGGATCTCCCCGCCCTCGGGCACTCCCCGCACCAGAGCCAGATACTCTTTGTGCACCTCGCGCGCCGAGAAGAGAGCGCGGAGCCGCTCCCAGATCGGTCGCGACCGGGCGAAGAGGACGATGCCCGAGGTCTCGTTGTCCAGCCGGTGCGCTGCCCCTCCCTCGCGGGGATCGGCCGAAGCGTCGGCGCAGGCCGGGTCGCGGGCGACGACGGCGTTGGCGAGGGTCCCCGTCTCGCCCGGCCGGAGCGGATGCGTGGGCCAGCCGGCGGGCTTGTCCACGGCCAGCAGCCACTCGTCCTCGTGGAGGATGCGGAGCGGTCGAGGCTCCGGGACGGGAGCGAGTTCCGTCTCGACGCGAGCGACGACCTCCTCGCCCTGCTTCAACCGGTACCCCTTGGCGGCCCGCCTACCGTCCACGCGGACCGCGCCCTCCTCGATCGCGCGGCCGACGCGCCGGCGCGAGATGCCGAGCCGCTCCACGAGGAAGCGGTCGATACGCTCGCCCTCGTCCTCCGGGCCGACGGTGAATCGATGCTCGTCCACGGTCCCAGCTTTACCCGAAGAAGACGCTCGCCGCCTCGTAGATCTCGGGGTCGAGGACCTTGAGCGTGCGCGTGGCCTCCTCCAGCGGAGTGGAGACGATGCGGTTTCCGCGCAGCGCCGCCATCATCCCCCATTCCCGCCGCGCCACCAGATCCGCGGCGTGGATCCCGAATCGCGTGGCGAGCACGCGATCGTAGGCGGTGGGCGCGCCCCCGCGTTGCACGTAGCCGAGCACGGTCACCCGCGTCTCCATGCCGGTACGCGCCTCGATGGCGTTGGCGACCTCGTGGGCCACACCGCCCAGCTTCATGTGGCCCCACTGGTCGTAGCCGCGCGAGACGATCTTCACGCCCTCGCCCAGGTCGACCGCGGCGCCCTCGGCGCAGACGATGATCGAGAAGCGCTTGCCCGCCCGGCGCCGGCGCTCCACGTGCTCGACCACCTGATCGATGCGGGTCGGCCGCTCCGGCACGAGGATGGCGTCGGCGCCGCCCGCCAGGCCGGCGTAGGCGGCGATCCACCCCACGTGCCGGCCCATCACCTCCACCACCATCACCCGCTGGTGCGACTCCGCGGTCGAGTGGAGTCGGTCGATGGCCTCGGTGGCGATCTGGACGGCGGTGTCGAAACCAAAGGTGAAGTCGGTTCCGCCGAGGTCGTTGTCGATGGTCTTGGGCACGCCGACGACGGGGATCCCCGCCTCGTGCAGGCGCCGCGCGATGGAGAGCGTGCCCTCCCCGCCGATGGCGACGATGGCGTCGAGCGCCAGCCGCCGCATGGCCCGCTGCACCGCCTCCAGTCCGTCCAGCGCGGCGAGCGGGTTGTAGCGCGAGGTCCCGAGGATCGTGCCGCCGAGGTGGAGGATCCCGGAGACGCGCTTGCGCGTCAGACGCTCGTGGCGCTCCTCGACGAGACCCGCCCAGCCATCGCGGATCCCCATGACCTCCAGGTTGCGCTCGTCGGCGCGGCGCACGATGGCGCGGATCACCGCGTTGAGACCCGGACAATCTCCCCCGCCGGTGAGGACGCCCACCTTGAGCAGCGACTTCACGGCCCAAAGATTGGGGAGCGCGCGCCGGCGAGGGAAGGGATTGAACGGCCGGGGAAGTTGGGAGTAGAAGCGAACAGACCCCCCCAAGGAGTCTTCGCAGACATGGCCTCTGTTCGACCGTTGGTTCTCGAACTGATCCGGCACACGTCCTGCGGTCTGCCCGAGGACGTGCTCGACGCGCTCGCCCGCGCGCGCGACCGGGAGGAGCCGGGCTCGCGCGCCTACTCCACCTTCGAGCGGATGATCCAGAACGTGGAGGCGGCGCGCGAGGCGAGCGCCCCCATCTGCCAGGACACGGGGACGCTGATCTTCTACGTGGACTACGGCCCCGACTACTCCCCGCACCAGCTGGAACGCGACATCGTCGGCGCGGTCCGCGACGCCACGAAGAAGGCGTATCTGCGGCCCAACGCCGTCGACGCGATCACCGGCTCCAACTCCGGCGACAACGTGGGCGTGGGCTCGCCCTACATCCACTTCCACCCGCGCCGGACGAAGGGCCTGCGCATTCGCCTGATGATGAAGGGCGGGGGCTGCGAAAACGTGGGCGCCCAGTACTCGCTCCCCGACTCGAGCCTCGGGGCGGGCCGGGACCTCGACGGCGTGCGCCGCTGCATCATCGACGCGGTCCAGAAGGCGCAGGGCTACGGTTGCGCGCCGGGCACCATCGGCGTGGGCATCGGCGGCGACCGCGTGACCTCGTACATGGAGTCCAAGGAGCAGCTCTTCCGCCGGCTCGACGACCGCAACCCCGATCCCACCCTCGCTGCGCTGGAGGAGGAGCTCACCGAATCGCTGCAGAAGCTGGGGATCGGCCCGATGGGCTTCGGCGGCAAGACCACCGTGCTGGGCGTGAAGATCGGCGCGCGGCACCGCGTGCCGGCCAGCTTCTTCGTCTCGGTGAGCTACATGTGCTGGGCCTACCGGCGAGGCGAGCTGGAGATCAAGGGTGACAAGGTCTACCTCTCCGGCCGGCGCATGATCCCCGCCGAGCCGCGCCGCCGGACCGCGGCGGGGGCGACGGCGGCGAGGACGGCCCGGAAGGCGGCGGCGACGCCGAGGAAGAAGACCGCGAAGGCCAGCGGCGCGGCGAAGAAGGCGAAGGCTGCCGGGGCGAAGACCGCGAAGAAGGCGGCGGCGAAGTCGACGAAGACGACGTCCGCCGCGAAGACCGCGAAGAAGGCCGCCGCCAGGTCTGCGAAGGAGACGGCCGCGGCGAAGACGAGTGCGAAGAGGAGCGCGGCGAGGGCGCGGCTGAAGCCCGCTCCGATCCCGTCGCGCCGGGCGAGCGCGCACAAGCTACCGGTCCTCTGAGGTCGAGCCATGCCGAAGAAGATCGAACTTCCCATCACCGAGTCGGCGATCCGCGAGCTCCGTATCGGAGACGAGGTGGAGATCAGCGGGCAGATGGTCACCGGGCGCGACGCCGCCCACAAACACCTGGTGAAGACCTTCGACGAGACGTTCCACCGGCTCGCGAAGGACCGCTTCCTCTACCACTGCGGCCCGGTGGTGCAGCGGGGCGCGGACGGCGAGTGGCGATTCGTCGCTGCCGGCCCCACCACCTCCATCCGCGAGGAGCCCTACGAGGCCGAGGTCATCGAGCGCTACGGAATCCGGGGCGTGATCGGCAAGGGCGGGATGGGCAAGCGAACCCTCGACGCCCTGCAGAAGTTCGGCTGCGTGTACCTGCACGCGATCGGCGGGCTGGCCGTGGTGCTCGCGCAGTGCGTGGTGAAGGTGCACGGCGTGCACATGCTCGAAGAGCTCGGCGTTCCCGAGGCGATGTGGTCTATCGAGGTGAAGGACTTCCCGGCCGTCGTCACCATGGACGCGCACGGCGGCTCGCTGCACGAGACCATCTTCGCCTCCTCCCGCGAGGCCGCCCTCCGGCTCATGGAGCAGGGGGTCTCGGCGCCGCCGCGCTCCGCCGCGTCGAAATGACGGCCCGCGCCCCCTCGGGGGATCGTGCTATGCTGCGGCCAGGTCAGCCTCCCACTTCTTGGCCCCCACGAGGAAGCACCATGCGCAAGTTGCCGGTAGCCTTCACCCTGGTCGCGGCCCTCGCCGTGTCGGCCTGTGGCGCGGAAGATTCGCCGCAGCAGATCCCGAAACCTTCCAAGCTGGACGCGGAGCCCGAGGTCTACTTCGGGATGAAGCCCTGCACCTGCTTCGAATTCGCCCCCGAGGCGGAGTGGGCCGCGCGGCAGCAGAACTTCTCCGCCATGCTGGGCGTGGCGGTGGAGAACCTGGGCGGCGAGGTCCAGTTCGGGAGGCAGCTCCACATCGTTCGGTATCGCGTCTCGGGGACCCTCAACCGCGTGATCCGGCAGGAGTACCTGGACCCGACCGACCCCGAGCTCCTGCTCTGGGGCGTCAACCCCACCGGCGAGCACAACGCGACGATCTGGAAATTCGATCCCCCCGCCTCGTACGTGCGCGGCCCCGTGGCGGAAGGCGTGCACGTCAGCACCGAGGTGCAGACCACCCGGCAAACGCCGCCCGCCGAGGACGAGGAAGGCCCCAAGGTCCGCCTGATCGCCCAGTACCGCCCCGCCGAGAAGGTGACCATCGGCGTCTGGGACGAGGTGACGAGGAAGTTCGAGCCGGTGGACGTCAAGGCCGTCCCCATCCACTACACCCACACCGGATCCGAGCTGCAGACCGGGATCTGGAAGGGCTTCACCCGGTGGTTCGCTGTCGGTAGCGAGGAGGGAGAGGCGCCTCTCGTCCGCGGTTTCGTGAAGATGTCCTTCGATCTCGAGGGTGAGCCGACGTCGTGGGTGCTGGTGAACGTGCGCGAGCTCGACCAGTGCACGCCCACCGGCGCGGAGCCAGCGGACCACTGCGGATCGTGAGCCATTCACGTCCCCCAAGGAGGAGAGCCATGCGACGGATTCTGGGACCTGCCGCGATCCTGGCCATCGCCGCGGCATGCGCGAGCACTCCCGACGCGCCGCCCGCGCCCGACGTGGCCAAGGCGGAGGTCTACCGCATCGAGATCCGGGATCAGGACTTCACGGAGTTTTCGGCCTTCGCGCACGTGCAGCTCCCGCCGGGCGTGACGCCGACCGCCGCGCGCTGGGAGATCCTCGGCGGCTCGCCGCTCACGCCGCTGGCAAGCGGCGAGACCGCGATCGGGGCCGACCAGCTCTCCAGCGACGGGGTGGTCCTCGTCGGCGGCAAGGCCCCCTACACCGCCAACCCCGAGGCGCTCGCCGAGCTCCTGGCCAGCGAGGCCACCCTTCCCGTGGTCGTGCGCGGCTACCTCGTCGCCGGCAACGTGCACTACGAGTTCACCCGCGCGGGTCGCGTGCGGGCGCCGCGCAGCCCGGGTGTCTCGGTCTCTCAGGTGGAAGCCGCGGCGATTCCCTCCGAGCGCCGCATCTCCCTCGTCTTCTTCATCCGCATCGACAACCAGAACGCCTTCGACGTGCAGCTCGAGAACATCGAGTACGACCTGCAGATCGAGGGCGTGGACATCGACCGCGGCCTCGCGGGCACCCGGCGCCTCATCCCGCGCGCGTCGGCCGTCGAGGTCGACCTCCCCATCAGCCTCGAGGAGACCAACTTCCCCCAGGTGATGAAGCACATGCACGGCGAGTCCCGGCTGCAGTACCGGATGAAGGGAGAGGTACGGCTCGGCGTGGGCCGGCTCCCCTTCGAGCTCTCGGGCCCGATCCAGGTGCGCGCGAGCGGCTCCTGATCAGCGGCTCGACTTGCCGCGGGCCGGCCGCCGCGCGCCCTGCGGAATGGCGCGTTTTCTCGCGCCAGCGGCCGGCCGATCCCCCTCCCCTCCCACGTGGCCGTGCGGCGCCGCCTTCGGCGGGCGCGGCGCCGACTCTCCCTCCTCGGAGGGCCGGTAGAGAAGGATCGTCCGCCCGAGCACCTGGACGAGTTCCGAGGAGGTCGCCTCGGCGAGCGAGCGGGCGGTCTCGAAGCGGTCCTCCGGCGCCGACTCCAGCACCTTGACCTTGACGAGCTCGTGGTCGTCGAGGGCCCGCGAGGTCGCCTCCACCACGGCCGGCGTGACGCCCTGGTGCCCGATCTGCACGACGGGGCGAAGGTGGTGTCCCAGGGCCCGCAAGGCCCTCCGATCCTTGCCTCTCAGCTCGGCCAACTCGCGCTCCTCACGCCCTCCGGCTCTCGAGCACGCGCAGCTCCCTCGTCGCCTCGGGATGACCCGGCTCGAACTCCAGGCAGCGCTGGTAGTAGCGGATCGCAGACGCGACGTCACCCAGAAGATTGGCGATCCGGGCGGAGAGGAGAAAGACCACGGCGGAGCGCTCGCCGAGTCGGCGCGCCCGCTCCAGGTCGGCGAGCGCCTGCGCCTTGGCCGCCTCCCGGTCGCGGGCCGCGGCCAGCCGCACCCAGGCCCGGTACGCCCAGAGCTCGGCCTCCCCGTCGTAGAGCGCGATCGCCTCGTCGAGCTCCCGCGCCGCCTCCTCGAAGCGCCGCTCCCGCACCAGGGCGATGGCCACGTGCAGCTTGCGCTCGGCCTCGAGGATGGCGGTGACGTCCACCTTCTGCGACGCGCCGGAGCGAAGCTCGTCGAGGTACTGGTTGCGGCTCTTTGGGTCGCTCAGGACGTCGTAGGCCTCGTTGAGCAGCGCCATGATCTGCGCGCGCAGGGCGCGTACTTCGCCCCGGGATCCACCGAGGTCGGGGTGGTGCTTGCGCGCGAGGGAGAGGTAGGCGGCGCGGATCGCCGCCGATGGCGCGTCGGTCGGGACCCCGAGCCGCTCGAAGAGGTTCTTCCGCTCCAGCTCCGCAAGGCGCTCCCGCAGCTCGGCCAGGACCGCCTCCCGGCCCGGATCGGTCGCCTCCGCGACCGGCGCGGCGGCTGCGTCCGTACCGGATGGCCGGCCTGCCTCCTCGCCGAACAGCACCAGGCCCGCGTCGCTGAGGAAACAGCCGAGACGGAGGATGGCGTGCGCGTCGTCCGGATACTCGGCCACCAGCTCGCCCAGCGATCTCCGGCCGTCGATGCGGGCGAGCATGCGCGCCTCGACCGCCGTCAGGCCGAGGTTTTCCCAGGGGACGCGCGCCTCGGGGTTGCGGCGGACCGGCACGCCCAGCCACGGGGCGAGGCGCGTCTCCGCGGATTCGAGGGGGATCCTCCGCCCGATCGAGGCCAGCAACACCCAGCGATCGCCCAGCCGCAATCCGGCCGGGAGCTGCGCCTCCCCGCGCCAGCTGTAGCGCCCCATCTCCACGAGCAGGGCGCGGCCGAGCAGCCCCCGCGAGTAGGCGAGGAGGTGCTGGTAGGCGTCGGCCGGGGCGAGGACGCCGCGCCCGACCAGGGCCTCGATCCACCGGCCCTGGGACGCCTCGACGCCCTGCAGGTCCTCGGGCCGGACCACGTTCCTGGCCAGCAGGTAGCGTTCTTCCGAGAGCTCCGGGTCGTCCGTGCGGACAAACTCCGGATCGCCGCGCCGGAACCCGATTTCGTAGAGGTGGCCCCGATCGTCGCGGAGCCGAAGCCAGCCCGTCCCGTTCGCGGCAGCGATGCGGGCGTAGAGTCGGAACGGCGTTCCTCCCTCGATCGCGCCCTCCTCGGCGAGCTCGGAGAGCCGCGCTTCGCTGGCCTCCATGGATCTCCCCCTGTCACTCGACCATGACGAGCTTCGCGCCCCCCTCCACGGACGCCCCCTCCTGGACGTAGATCTCCTTCACCGTACCATCCTTGGGGCTGGCCAGCTCGTTCTCCATCTTCATGGCCTCGACCACCACGAGCCCCTGGCCCTCCTTCACCTCCTGCCCCGGGGCGACGAGGATACGCACCACCTTGCCGGGCATGGGCGCGGTCACCACCTGCGGCCCCTCCACCACGAAGCGGCCGCCGGCGAGGCGCATGCGCATCCGACGCTCGTCGAGGAGCTCGATCGTGAAGACGTGGTCGCGCACGAGGACGTTGACCTTGCCGTCCCCGGACTCCTCCATCTCCACCGAGTAGGACGCGCGGTCGACGATGAGGCTGACGGCGCCGTGGTCCAGGGGAAGCGCATCCACGGTGTGCGCCTGGCCGTCGACGACGACCTCGAAGACTCCCTCGCCCTTCTCGATGACGTGGATCTCGTGCTGCTTTCCGTCGAGGGTCGCCTGATACTTCATCGAACGCCTCCCGCTCGACCGAGCGCACGCAACCGACCCATCTCCGCCCAGCGGGAGCGCGCCGCCGCTGCGCCCTGGGCAGCGAACTCGAGCTTCCGGGCCCGGTTCTTGTCGAGCTGGTACTGATACACCGCCGAGGCGACGAGCGCGACGCGCGCCAGCTCGCCGTTCGTGGCGGCGCGAAGCTCCTCCGCCCGGCGCGCGAGGAAGGTCGTGTCGTAGTCGCCGCTCAAGAACTCGGGGTGCGCGACGATGCGCTTCAGGTAGCCGATGTTCGTGGTGATCCCCTTCACCACGAACTCGGAAAGGGCCCGCTGCAGCCGCTGGATCGCCTGCTCGCGTGTGGGCGCCCAGACGATGAGCTTGGCGATCATCGAATCGTAGGCCATCGGCACCGTGTACCCGGGGTAGACGCCGCTGTCGATGCGCGTGCCGGGGCCGCCGGGCAGCCGGAGGTAGGTGATCTTCCCCGGGCTCGGCATGAAGTTCTTCGCGGGGTCCTCGGCGTTGATGCGCGCCTCGATGGCGTGTCCCTGTGCCCGCACCTCCTCCTGCCGGAGCGGCAGCGGCTTGCCGGCGGCGACCTCGATCTGCCAGCGCACCAAGTCCACGCCGCAGCGGAGCTCGGTGACCGGGTGCTCCACCTGCAGGCGCGTGTTCATCTCGAGGAAGTAGAAGTTCTTGTTGGCGTCCACCAGGAACTCGCAGGTCCCCGCGCCGAGGTAGTTCACCGCCCGCGCCGCACGCACCGCCACCTCGCCCATGCGCCGGCGCAGATCCTCGTCGAGGATGGGCGAGGGCGATTCCTCGATCACCTTCTGGTGCCGGCGCTGCACCGAGCACTCCCGCTCGAAGAGGTGGATGCAGTTGCCGTGCGCATCGGCGAAAACCTGGATCTCCACGTGGCGGGGCTTGTCGAGGAATTTCTCCACGTAGACGCGGTCGTCGCCGAAGGCGGCGAGCGCCTCGCGCTGCGCGGCCGCGAAGGAGGCGTCGAATTCCTCCTCCGACTCCACCTTGCGCATGCCACGGCCGCCGCCGCCCGCCGCCGCCTTGATCATCACGGGGAATCCGATCGAGCGGGCGAATTCGCGCGCCCGGTTCACGTCGGACTCGGGCTCGTCCATCCCGGGGACCACGGGAACTCCCGCCTGGATCATCCGCTGCCGGGCGCCCGTCTTGTCGCCCATGGCGGCGATGGCGTCCGGCCGCGGCCCGATGAAGGTGATCCCGGCGGCGTCGCAGGCCTCGACGAAGGGCGCCTGCTCCGACAGAAAGCCGTAGCCGGGGTGAATGGCGTCGGCGCCGGTGGCCTTTGCCGCGTCGATGATGCGGTCGATGCGCAGGTAGCTCTCGCGCGAGGGCGCCGGCCCGAGCCGGACCGCCTCGTCTGCCATCCGCACGTGCAGCGCACCGCGGTCGGCATCCGAGTAGACGGCGACCGTCCGGATGCCCATCTCCCGGCAGGTCCGGATCACCCGGACCGCGATCTCGCCTCGGTTGGCCACGAGAATCTTGCGAAACACGGTCGCTTTCCTCCGCGGCGCAGCATAGGCGCTTTGTCCGCTCCCTGGAAGGGGTTCCGAAGGAATTAGCGAACCGCCTGCTCGTTCGAACCTCGGGCCCCGGCCATCTTCGCCTCGATCTGCCGAAGAAGGGCTTCCCGCTCGGGGTGCCCGTGCAGGAAGAAGCTGTAGAAGGCGTGAACCAGGCCGAGGATCGGGAGAGGCGGGTCCTCGGAGAGAATTTGGCGGAGGTCTTCTTCCGGATTCGGAAGCACTGCCCCGGGAAAACGCTCCAGGGCGCGGAAGACCTCCGGATCGTACCGGACAAAGAGGAGGGGAACGCCGTCCACCTCCCCCAGGGAGAGGGGCAAGATCTCCGAAGGCCAGTAGAAGTCCCGAGTGAGAACCACGCCCTCCGCGAGCAGCGCCTCGATGTCGGCCAGCCGCTCGTGTCCCGGGCGTCCGCGCTTCTTGACCGGCATGCTCCCGATGCGACGGTTGGTCAGCCCGTGGCCGTCGACGAGGGGAAGGTCCGTCAGGTAGCCCACCATCCCGACGGCGGATGCCGCGAAGCGCGGAGCGATCCCCGCCTCGCGAAAGAGCCGGGCGTACTTCTTTCCCAGCTCCCAGTTAACCGAGTCGATCTCCAGGGGAAAGAGAGAGACGACCCGGTACAGGGTATGCTCGGCCGTCAGATGCCAGCGCTGCTCGCGCGAGCCGATAAGGCGGGTGGGGACGACCACCGCAGCGAAGGCGACGAGCGCCAGGCCGACGAGGAGGGGCCGCCGCCGCGACGAGGCGCCGGCGAGCGCCCGCCGGATGCCCAGCTCCGCCGCCAAGAAGGCGATGGGGAAGAGCGGGACGAAGAAGCGGTATTCCATGAAGTCCCCGCCCACGTAGGCCAGATAGGCGGAGAAAACCGGCAAGGCGATGGCAGCGAAAAGGCGGATCCGCGTCTCGCCTCGCTCCGCCCCCGGGACAGCGAGCGCCACCGCAAGGGCCGGGAGCCACGCCCATCCCCCCGAGCTCAGGACCGCGTGGGCCACGTAGAAGGCCCCCTGCTCCCAGTATGGGCCCACAACCTTGACCGAGAAGGTGTGCGGGAGAAAGGTGCCGTAGGTGGCCCACCGCCACGCCCAGTAGGGCGGGAAGAGGAGAAGGAAAGGCGCGGCATACGCCAGGTAGCGGCGCAGACGAAGCCGACGCCAGGGCGAGGCTTCGTCCCCGTGAACGAGGTCCTCCCCGACCATGGCGAGGCCGAAGGCCCCCCAGAGCAGCAGGGCATCGGGACGGAGGAATACCGCGAGACAAAAGGCCAGGCCGGAAGGCCATGCCGCGGTTCGCCCCAGCGAGGCCGCCATGCCGACCACCACAGTGGCGGCCAGGATCATGGTTTCCAGGCCAGACGTCCCGAACTCCGCAAAGCCCGAGCAGCCCGCCAGGGCCAGCGCGGCAAAGGGAAGGCGAGCCCCCGGCACAAGCCTCCAGACCGTCCAGGCGGTCCCGCCAACCGCGACGGCGAGGCCGAGCAGGTTTCCAAAGAAGGCCACGTGGGGGATGCTCGCCCCGAGCCTCGCGGCGAGGGCGAGCGCGGCGGTCCACAGAAAGTTCGTGTAACCCTCTACCCACTCCCCGGGGTTGAAGACTGGCCCGAGCCCCGCCGCCCAGTTTTTCGCGTACCGAAAGGAGATGAAGGCGTCGTCGGCGAGCCAGCGCATCGACCAGGCGTGAACGAGGCTACCTACGAGCGCGAGCGGACCGCCGATCCACCCCCATCGCAAGCGCTTCCCCTCCGCCCACATCAGCGCTCCGCCGACGAGGCTCGCCCCGATGAGCAGGGGAACGCGTTCGGCGACGGCCCGTGCGAGTGCGTCGACGAGCTCTTCGAGCATCCTAGGCTTCCAGAAACTCTAACTCGCGTAAGAAGAGCTGTACAATGTGACAAGTCCAACCCAGTGATCAGCGTCGCTGCGATCACAGAACGCCTTGCTCAGCCACGACGGGAAGTTCTGAGTTGCGGGCCATTCGATGTACTTCGGAAAACCCGGCGCAGAAGGCAGGGGCTGCACCTGAGCAAGCGCCGGAAGAGCCACTGAGAGCACCGCCATAGCCATGAAGTATGGCACCGCTCGCATCATACTGTTCCTCCTGGAGATAACCAGCGATCAACGAGCTGGCGGATGCTCATTCGTTCGCGTCAATTACCACGTGTCAATATCGAGTCAAAGCAACGTAGAACACCCAACAATGCGGCAATTTGCCGGCGTTCGAAGTATCCGCGCTATCTCCGAAGCTCGTCCAGGATCGCTTGCACCCGGGCCGGATCGGCTGCGGGACCGAGGCGGCGGGCCTCCGCGGCTCGACCGAGGAGGACCAGTGCGGCCGCGCGCACGGGTGCGAGCCGGGCTCGGTGTTCCCGCGATACCGCGACCTCGGTGGCAGCGAGCGCCTCCTCGTAGCGGCCGAGCCGGAGCAGCGCCAGCGCCCGCAGCCGCGCCAGCTCGGCGCGCTCGGCGCTCGACCGAAGCTCGATATCGGTCAGCCGCACGAGCTCCTCGTCCCGGCCGAGCTTGGCCAGCAGCATCGCCCGAAGAACGTGCGCCCGATCGAGACCGGGATCGCGCGCGATCGCCTTGTCCAGACGCGCAAGCGCCTCCTCTTCCCTGCCCTCGGCAGCGTCGAGCGCAGCAGAGAAGAGGAGCACGTCGTCCCGCGCAGCCGGGAGCTCGGCCAGGATCGACCGCGCCTCCCCGAATTGCTTTGCCTCCACCAGCTCGCGGGCGGCCTCGAGCCAGACCGGCACGGGATCCTCGGCCAGGGCCAGCTGCTCCGCCAGCCGTGGAACCGCCTCGTCCGGCACCCCCGCCCGGGCGAGGCGCGCGAAGGCGAGCCAGTAGTCCACCTGGCGGCCGGGCAGTATGGCGCGCGCCGCCTCCAGCTGCGCGACGGCATCGTCCCACCTCCCCTCGCCGCCATAAGCCCCGGCGAGGTTGTAGCGCACCGTAAAGTTGTCGGGCTCGCGCGCCAGGTCGGCCTCCCAGAGCGAGATCGCATCCCGGTAATCGGCCTGACGCGCCAAGCTCGGCGGGACCTGCACGAGGACCGCCAGGGCCCCGATCAGCGCGGGCGCGCGGCGAGGAAGGCGCGGCGCGAGGGCTTGCACCCCGAGCACCAGCGCCGCCACCACCGCTAAGCCGGGAAGAAAGGCGTAGCGATCGGCGAGGTGGTGCACCAGTGGCGATAGCCCGGTGACCGGGAGGAAGGGAAGCGCCCAGGCGGCGAAGCCGATGGCGAGCGCCGGCCGCCGCTTTTGCCCCGCGCGCCACAGCAGGACTCCAAGCATCGCCCAGCCGAAGAGCGCGAGCGCGAGTCGGGGATCGAGCCAGCCGACGGCCTCGTAGGTGTAGACGCTCTGGGGATGCTGAAGCGAGAGCGTCCGCCACAGGTACCACCAGGGCAGATAGAGGATGGAGGGGATCGCACCGAGGAGGCTTCCGCCCGGCCGCGTCCTCGCCCGCTCCTCCGAGGGGAGCAGGTGGAGGAAGAGGCCGATCAGGGCGACGACGAGCGCCACCCCGAGGTAAGGCCAGCAGCGGCGAAACGCCTCCTCCCAGCTCGCGCGCCGCCTTTCGAGCAGCACGAAGAGACCGGCGAGCGGGAAGAACATCGACTTGGAGAGGAGCGCCAGCGCAAAGGCGACGACCGAGGTCCTCCGCCTGCCGCGGTGGTAGGCGCCGAAGGCGACGACCAGGCCCAGGAAGGCGGCCGGATCTTTGAGGTTGGCCACCCAGCTCACCGACTCGGCGCGCATGGGATGCGCCGCCCAGACGAGCGCGATCCAGAAGCCCGCGCCCGCCGGGATCCCGAAGGCGACAAGCGCCCACGGAAGCAGCGCCACGCCCGCCGCAAAGATCCCCACCTGCACGGCATGGTGCGCCAGCGCCGAGGTGCCAAAGAGCGCCTGGATCACCGAGTAGATGGCGTGCGTGACCGGATAGTAGGCGTCCTCGTGGTAACCGACGAAGGCGAGCGGGATGCCGAGCCAGCCGCGCGAAGCAAAGGGGTTATCGTGGACGTAGCGCGGGTCGTCCCAGTTGGTGAAGCCGCAGAGGAGCGTCGGCAGGTAGAGCGCCAGGACGAGGGCGGCGAGGAGGATCCCGCCGAGCCCTTCGTCGATCCCCCGGCGCGAACGGATCGCCCTCCCCTCCCCCGTGACCACCAGCGCACCCGCCAGCGCCAGGGGCAGAAGCACGTACATGCCCCCGAGCCAGAGCGTCGCGGGGTCGGAGACGAAGTTGCGCGCCAGGACCGGGCCTACCGGCCCCTCGAAGATCCGGCCCAGGACCGAGAATTCCGAACTCAGGTAGAGAGCGTCGTTCTCGAAGACGTTCACCCCGGCGGCCAGCCCGTCGAGGCGGAAGCCGTGGAGCAAGGCGAAGGGCTCCCCCGCCACCAGCAGCCACTGGATGGCCACGGAGACGAAGGCCGCCCCCGCGAAGGCCGCGGTGGCCAAGCTCCGCCTGCCGAAATGCCGCTTTAGCCAGGGGACGAGAGCGAGGAGCAGAAAGGGGATGCCCTGGACGAGAAGGCGAGGGCCCTGCGCGAAACCGCCGTGCCAGTCGCTGCGGGAGGCGACGAAGACCAGCCGAAATAGGAGGGCCGCGCCCAGGACGAGTGCGAGCGCCCGATGCCGCCGGCCGAGCGCCGGCCAGGCCACGACTGCGAGGAGGGCGATCGGGGCGTGGACAAAGAGGCCCTTGCCTGGCGAGAGGAGGAGGCCCCACAGGCCACGCCAGGGAGGGATGAAGCGCGCGTAGGCGTTGACCCCTCCCACGCTTCGGCCCGTCTCGAAAGGATCCCCGTAGAGCAGGAAGTGATAGAGACCGAGACCGCCGAGGACGAGGGCGAGCGGCAGGCCAAAGGCGAGAGACTGCCGGAGGGACGGGCGGCAAAGAGCGAAGAGGGCCGCGAAGAAGGGCACCCAAAGAACGGCCGAGATATGGGTCCAGACGGCGAGGCCGAGAAAGACCCCCGCGAGGATCGGCGCGCCGATCGCTTCGCCCTTTCTCGCCTCCGAATCGAGGAGGCGATCGAGCGCCAATAGAAGCAGGAGCGTGGCCAGCGGCTCCGAAAAGAAGGTCCCCGCGTAGGCCCAGATCGGCGATCCGAAGGCATAGACGAGGGAGACCGCGAGAGCCGTAGGCAGGTGGTCGGTGAGCCGCCTGGCGATGCGGAAGAAGGTCGCAACGCCGAGGGCCCCGATCACGCTGCCCCAGATCCAGGCCACCGCGCTGCGCCGGGCGTGCGCCTCGCGATTCTCGACGACACCGCCCTGCAGCGCCGCCTGCAGCCCGCCGGAGTGGTAATGGCTCGGCGGGAATTCGAGCCCGATCGCGTCAAAGATGCGAAGCGGCTCGATGGCGTCGACCACTGCCAGAAGCGGGGCGCAGGCGATCGACTGCAGCGGACCGAAGATCGAGTACAGTCGCCCGTCTCGTCCCCGCGCGAGTCCAAACCCCGCCCAGTCCGATTCCCCCTCGACGGCAAAGGTCTGGCGCGACCTCAGCGCATCGCAAACCTCGAAAAGGACCTCAGCGTCGGGCGAGCGGATGGCCGCGTGAGCGGTCGCCAAGTAGACGCAGAGCGTCCCCCAAAACAGCCAGCGCGACCAGGAGCGATGAGCCGGCATTTTCTTCCTGTCCCGGGAAGGTCGACTATACGCCCCGGCTGACCTCGATCAAACCTTCCCTCAGCGCCGCGCGCCTTGGGTGCCAGGCAGCCACCTAGGCGAGAATTTCGACGCGCGGGAAAGGTGCTCGTTGGCGCCAGCCCTCGGGCCAGAGGCTCGTGAAGCGAAACGACTGCCCTCACCGCGTCTGCTCCAGCACGGCCTGAAGGAGCGCGCGATCCGCGCCCGGCCCGTCGCCGCTCTCGGCGACGAGGCGGGCCTCCTCGGTCCGACCGAGGAGCATGAGGGCGGCCGCGCGCGCCGCGGCCAGGATGGGCCAGTGCCTCTCGTCCACCTCCACCTCCGTGGCGGCCAACGCCTCCTCGGCCCGGCGCAGGCGCAGAAGAGCCATCGCGCGCTCCTTGGCGAGCAACGCGCGGTGCTGGCGGGATTCGAGGTGGACGTCGGTGAGGCGCGCGAGCTCCTCATCGCGCCCCAGGTTCTTGAGGAGGAAGGCGCGGTAGAGATGGGCCTGCGCCAGGGAGGCGTCGATCTTCAACGCCTCGTCCGCGCGCCCGAGCGCCTCCTGGTAGCGCCCGTCGGTCGCGTCGAGGATGGCGTAGTGCAGGACGACCTCGGCGCGCTCCGCCGGGAGGTCGGCGAGGATGGCCTTCGCCCGCTCCTTATGGCCGCCCGAGATGAGTTCCTGGACCAGGTTGAGCCAGACGAGAACGGGGTCACTCGCCGTGGCGAGCTGCGCCGCGTATCGCGCGCGGATCTCCACCGGGACGTCGTACTTGCCGAGCCGCGCCCGCGCCACGTGGATCGCCGTCTCGATCGAAGGCTCCAGCTCGTAAAGCGCCTCGTACTGGGCGATGGCGTCGTCCCAGCGCCCGGCGTTGGCGTAGGCGGTGCCGAGGAGGAAGCGAACGGTCGTGTGGCCCGGTTCGCGCGGAAGTTCTCTCTCCCCGAGCGTGACCGAATCTCGGTAGTCGAGCTGCCTCGGCAGGTTGACCGCGGCCATGACGGCAAGGGCGCTCCCCGCTGCCACGGGCGCCACCCAGCGCGGAAGCCGCCGCGCCCCCTCCCTCGCGGCGAGGACGATCCCCGCCCAGACAGGGATGGAGGGGAGGAGGTCGTAGCGGTCGGCCACGTGGTGGACGAGTGGGACGAGCCCTGTCACCGGGAGGAAGGGCAGGATCCACGCCGCGAGCCCAGTTCCCCAGGCGAGCCGCTTCTCCCGGGGAAGCTTCCAGAGCACCGCGAGGGCGCCCCCCCAGGCGACGAGCGCCACGAGAAAACGCGGGTCGAGCCAACCCACCGGCTCGAAGGTGTAGAGCGCCTGGGGGTAGCGGAACGTGAGATTCCGCCCGAGGTACCACCACGGAAGCCAGAGGACCGAGGGAATGGCGGCGCCCAGACTTCCGCCCGGATGCGTCCGTCCTTCCGCCGCGGCGGGAAAAACGTGCAGGTACGCGCCGATCGCCGCCACCGTCGCCGCGACGGCGAGGTGAGGTAGCGCGCGGACAAACGCCCGCTCCCACCCCGCGCGCCGCCTCTCCAGCAGGACGAAGAGCCCCGCGATCGGAAAGAAGGCGGACTTGGCCAAAAGGGCGAGCGCGAGCATCGCGACCGAGGTCTTCCGCCAGCCCGCGCCGTAGGCGCCGAACGCGAGCACCAGGCCGAGAAAGGCAGCCGGATCCTTGAGGTTGCCGACCCAGCTCACCGACTCGACGCGCATCGGGTGCGCGGCCCAGAGCAGAGCGATCCAGAAGCCAACCGCCCGCGGGATGCCAAAGGCAGCCAGCGCCCACGGCAAGAGCGCCACCCCTGCGGCGAAGATCCCCACCTGAACCGCGTGGTGCGCCAGCGCCGAGGTCCCGAAAAGCGTCTGGACCACCGTGTAGATGGCGTGGGTGACGGGGTAGTAGGCGTCCAGGTGCGACTCGAAGAAGGCGAGCAGGATCCCCCGCCAGCCCTCGGTCGCAAAGGGACTGCCGTGGACGTACCAGGGGTCGTCGAGGTTGATGAAGTTGTTGCCCAGCGTGGGCACGTAGAGCGCGGCCGTGGCCAGCGCCAAAAGGAAAGGAGCGAGGCGCTCGCGCCACGGCACGCCAGGTACCTCGCCTTTGCCAAGCAAAGCCTTCACCGGGAACCCAAGGAGCAAGAGCACCGAGAATGCCCCGAACGCCCACAGCAATAAAGGCGATCGGACGTTGCGAAGGAGGTAGGGGCCGACCGGACCGAAAGGGAGATGCGCCAGCGGCGCGGTGGCGAAATCCAGGTAGAACTCGTCGTTGTCAAAGACGGCGCGAAACGCCGCGAGCGCATCGAGGCGTAGCTCGTGGAGGATACGAAAGGGCTCGCCGGCGACGAAGAGCCACTGCACGCCGAAGGAGACCAGCGAAACGAACGCGAAGGCGAGAACGGCCCGCGGTCTTCTCCCGATGCGATCGTCGAGCCAGGGGACGAGCGGAAGCAAAAGCAGCGGCATCCCCTGCAAGAGCAGGCGCGGCCCGACGCAAAAGCCGCCATGCCAGTCGCTCCGCGAGGCGATGAAGACCAGGCGCACAAGAAGCGCGCCTGCGAAGATCGCGCCCATCGCGCGGTACTTGCGCCAAAACTCGCCGAAGGCCCACGCCCCGAGCAGCGCCACCGGCACGTGCAGAAAGAGCCCCTTCCCCGGCGACAGCAGCAGACCGTAGAGCCCGCGCCAGGGGGGGGACGAAGCGGCCGTAGTTGGAGTAGCGACCGGTCTCGAAGGGGTCGCCCCAGAGCAAGTAGTGGTAGAGCGCCAGCCCGCCGAGGCCGAGAGCCAGGCCCGTTCCGAAGACGAGCGCCCGCGCGGGACGGAAGCGGCCTTCTTCGAGCGAGGCGAGGAAAGGGAAGAAGGGAGCGAAGAGCACCGCGGTGATATGCGCCCAGGCCGCGAGTCCCGCGAAGAGCCCGGCCACGGCCAGGCGAAGACCCCGCGCCGCGCCGGGCAGGCCCATCCGCTCGATCGCCGCCAGGACGAGCAGCGTGGCCAGCGGTTCTGCGAAGAAGGTTCCCGCGTAGGGCCAGGTCGGCGTGGCCAGCGCGAAGACGACGGTTACCGAAAGCGCCGCGCGCTCGTCGGCAGCGAAGCGACGAGCGACGCGGAAAAAGAGCGCCACGGCCAGGGCGGAAACGACGCCGTTGAAGATCCAGGCGACCAGCGCGCGGCGCGCGTGCGGAAGCAAATCGGTGGGTGGCTCCCCGTCCAGCGCCTGAAAGAGCCCGTCGGGGACGTAGTGGCTCGGCCAGGGCGGCCCACCCAGCGCCTCGAAGACCGCGAGCGGGCCGATCGCGTCGATGAGCGCCAGCAGCGGCGCGCAGGCGATCGAGACGAGAGGCCCAAAGATGGAGTAGGTCCTCCCGTCCCGCCCCGTCTCGACCCCGTGGCCTTCCCACGCCGAGACCGGTTCGAGCGCGAAAGTTCCCCTTGAGGCGAGCGCGTCGCAGGCCTCGAAGAGGATCTCCGCGTCGGGCGAGCGAACGGCGGCGTGGGCGGTCAGGAGGAAGACGGCAAGCGAGCCCCAGAACAGCCAGAGCGTCCGCCGGCCCTCGACCACGCTTGCGTTCCTTTCTCCGGGGGCACCGCGGAGGATGTGAGGTAGGCGGATCCCGGATCACTGCCGCGCCGACCGCGCAACGGGGCCCGGTCGACAGGGTCGCGCGCGAGCCCTCCTCCCGGCGCTCCTACTCGTACGAGGGACCGGTCGTCTGCTGCCATCACAGCGTAGGCACCAGGGGCGACCACCTCGCTGCCTCGTAGACCGACGTCTGCCTGGCCGCGGAGGACGAGGACCTCTCGGAAGACTGGGGCGGACTCGTGCTCGTCCAGCGCCAGCGTGGAGGCGAGATGGAGGTCTTTTTGCACGAGCCGTTCACTCCCCTTCGGCTGGCCGTCGACGACTGGCGGCTCGTCCTGGAGCATTGGAGCCCCGAATCGCCCCAATTCGTGCTGGAGACGAGGCTGCTGCAGACGGGCGCCGGGATCCCGGGCTGCAAGTGAGCGCGAAGCTCAGCTCGAGGGCCCGAGGAAGGCGGAGAGGATCTCCTGGGCGGCGAGAAAAGGGGTGGTTCGGCGATCGAGGATCTCGCGCTCGAGGCGAGCGATGCGCTCGCGCATGCCCGGCGTGGAATGCAGCCGCGACAGAATCGCCTCCTCCACCAGCGCCCACGTCCAGGACAGAAGCTGTTGGTCGCGGCGGGCCTGCCGCTCGCCGCTTTTCTCCATCAGCTCGGCGTGCTCGCGGATCTTCTTCCAGATCCGATCGAGCCCCCTGCCCTCCAGCGCGCTGCAGGTGAGGACGGGAACCTGCCAGGCCGCGCCTGCGGGCCGGACATAGCGCAGGGCCATCTCGTACTGCCGCGCCGCCCGGTTGGCCGCCTCGACGTTGGTGCCGTCGGCCTTGTTGACGGCGATCAGGTCGACGAGCTCGAGGATGCCCTTCTTGATCCCCTGCAGCTCGTCTCCGGCGTTGGGCAGCATGAGGACCAGGAAGAAATCCACCATCTCGGCGACCGTCGTCTCCGACTGCCCCACGCCGACGGTCTCGATGATCACCACGTCATAGCCGGCGGCCTCGCAGAGGAGCGAGGCCTCGCGCGTCTTCCGCGCCACGCCGCCGAGCGAGCCGGCGCTCGGCGATGGCCGAACGAAAGCGTTCGGATCGTTCGCGAGGCGCTGCATCCGGGTCTTGTCGCCGAGGATGCTCCCTCCGCTCACCCGGCTCGACGGATCGATCGCCAGCACCGCGACCTTGTGGCCGAGGCCGGTGAGGTAGGTTCCGAAGGCGTCGATGAAGGTGCTCTTTCCCGCGCCCGGGACCCCGCTGATGCCGATCCGCTGCGCCCTCCCCGTGTGCGGCAGCACGCGCGTGAGCACCTGCTGCGCCAGCTGCTCGTGCTCGGGGTTGGTGCTCTCGATCAGCGTGATCGCCCGGGCGAGGACGGCGCGCGAACCGGAGAGGACGCCCTCCACGTAGGCATCGACGTCGAGGGGAGCGCGGGCGCGTCGCGGAGTCATCGGTCGGTGTCGGCCTCGAGCAGGTCGAGAAGCTCGAGGGCCGCGTCAGCGATCACCGTGCCGGGGCCGAAGATCAGCGAGGCGCCCGCAGCGCGGAGCGCGTCGTGATCTTGTGGCGGGATCACCCCGCCGACGACGATGAGGATGTCATCGCGCCCGAGCTTCTCCAGCTCCTCGCGGAGCTTCGGCACGAGCGTGAGGTGGCCAGCCGCCAGCGAGCTGACGCCGACCACGTGCACGTCGTTCTCCACCGCCTGGCGCGCCGTCTCCTCGGGCGTCTGAAAGAGCGGCCCGATGTCCACGTCGAAACCGAGGTCCGCGAAGGCGGAGGCGATCACCTTCTGGCCGCGGTCGTGGCCGTCCTGCCCCATCTTGGCCACGAGAATGCGGGGGCGCCTCCCCTCCCGCTCGGCGAAGGCCTGAACCCGCGCCTTGACGGCATCCACCTTTTCCCGGTCCTTTCCGAGCTCCCGCTCGTAGACGCCCTGGATGGAGTGCGAGGTGGCCTGGTAGCGGCCGTAGACCTTCTCCAGGGCATACGAGATCTCCCCCACGGTGGCATGGGCGCGTGCCGCCTCCACCGCCAGCTCGAGGAGATTGCCCTCCCCCGTCTCGGCGGCTCGCGTCAGCGCATCGAGCGCCCGCTGCACGCGCGCCGCGTCGCGCTCGGCGCGGAGCTTCTGCAACCGGGCGATTTGGGCGGCCCGTACCTGGCTGTTGTCCACCTTGAGGATCTCGATCTTCTCCTCCTCGTCGGGGTGCAGGCGATAACGGTTGACGCCGACGATCACCTGGCGGCCGGAATCGATACGGGCCTGCGTCCGCGCCGCCGCCTCCTCGATGCGCATCTTGGGCAGGCCGGCCTCGATCGCCTTGACCATGCCGCCCATCTTCTCCACCTCCTCGATGTGCGCGCGGGCGCGCGCGGCGAGGTCGGCGGTGAGCCGCTCCACGTAGTAGGAGCCGCCCCACGGATCGATGGTGCGGCAGGTTCCGGCCTCCTGCTGCAAAAAGAGTTGCGTGTTCCGGGCGATGCGCGCGGAGAAATCCGTGGGCAGTGCCAGCGCCTCGTCCAGCGAATTGGTGTGCAGCGACTGCGTCTGCCCGTGCACCGCGGCCATGGCCTCGATGCAGGTACGGGCCACGTTGTTGAAGACGTCCTGCGCGGTCAGGCTCCAGCCGGAGGTCTGGCAGTGCGTGCGCAGCGCGAGCGAGCGCGGATCCTTCGCTCCGAGCGAGGCGACGATCTCCGCCCAGAGCAGGCGCGCCGCGCGCAGCTTGGCGACCTCCATGAAGTAGTTCATCCCGATGCCGAAGAAGAAGGAGAGCCGCGGCGCGAAGGCGTCGATGTCCAGGCCCGCCTTCATCCCGGTGCGCAGGTACTCGAGACCGTCGGCCAGCGTGTAGGCGAGTTCGAGGTCGGCGGTCGCCCCCGCCTCCTGCATGTGGTAGCCGGAGATGCTGATGCTGTTGAACTTCGGCATCTCCCGGGAGGTGTAGGCGAAGATGTCGCCGATGATCCTCATCGAGGGTCCGGGCGGGTAGATGTACGTATTCCGGACCATGAACTCCTTGAGGATGTCGTTCTGGATCGTCCCCGAGAGCTTGTGCCGAGGGACGCCCTGCTCCTCCGCGGCGACGATGTAGAGCGCGAGCACCGGCAGCACTGCGCCGTTCATCGTCATCGAGACGCTGATCTGGTCGAGGGGGATCCCGTCGAAGAGGATCCGCATGTCGAGGATGGAGTCGATGGCGACGCCGGCCATGCCGACGTCGCCCTCCACCCGCGGATGATCCGAGTCGTAGCCCCGGTGCGTCGCCAGGTCGAACGCGATCGAAAGCCCCTTCTGCCCCGCAGCCAGGTTGCGGCGGTAAAAGGCGTTGCTCTCCTCGGCGGTGGAGAAGCCCGCGTACTGGCGGATCGTCCACGGCCGCCCCACGTACATGGTCGGGTAGGGACCGCGCACGTAGGGAGCGATGCCGGGCATCGAGTCGACGAAAGAGATCCCCTCGAGATCCCGCTCCGTGTAGACCGAGAGGAGATCGATGCCCTCCGGCGTGGGACGCCGCTCGATCTCGGGGAGCGAATCGGCGCCTGCGAGCTTCTCGTCGAGGGGAAGGCTGGTGAAATCCGGGATCATCGGCTGGCCTCCTCGAGCGAAACCCCGAGCGTCCGAAGCAGGGAAGTCAGGGCCTCGACGACGTCCTGGCCGAGGAAGAGAAATCCGTCCACACCCGCCTCGCGCAGCCGCGCCTCGAGCTCGCCGGGCCTTCCCGCGAGCAGAACGTGGGCGGCGCCGCGCTGCTTCAGGGCTCGCCCCGTCTCCTCCGCCAGCGCCTCGTAGGCGGAATCGGCGCCGCAGATCACCGCCACCGTGCAGCCGCTTCGGGCGAAGGCCTCCGCGGCCTCCGCGCCGGAGAAGTAGCCGCCCTCGCCCACCGCCTCGATCCCGCCCGCGGCGAGCAGGTTGCGAATCCAGGTGGAGCGGGCGTTGTACTCGGCGAGCTTGCCGAGGTTCGCCAGAAAGGCGCGCGGGCGCGCGCCCCGCCTGTGCAGGTGGGCGTCGCTGGCGTCGCGGAGCCGCTCGAAGGACTCGCCCAGGCGCCGTCGCCGCAAGGGCTCGATGGTCGGCTGACCGGTCGACGCGGCCTGCGGCCGCGGGGCGCGGGCCGGGAGCTCCTCGAGGAGGTTGGGAAACTCGCTGAGACCCGTGATCGGCAGCTTGCGCCGCGCCACCCGCTTTTCCCGCTCGGCATCCGCCGCCGCGATCTCGCGCTGCAAGGTACCCGCGCGCAGCACCTCCACGATCCCGCCCGCCCGCTCGATCTCCTGGAACTTCGCCCAGGCCTTGCGAGCGATCTCCTCGGTGAGGCGCTCGACGTAAAACGACCCGCCCGCGGGATCGAGGACGTGATGGACCTGCGACTCGTCGAGCAGGATCCGTTGGATGTTGCGCGCCAGGCGCCGGCCGAATTCGTCGGGGACGCCGAGGGCGGTGTCGAAAGGAAGGACGCGGATGCTCTCGGCGCCGCCCACCGCCGCCGCGAAGGCCCCGGCGGTGGTGCGAAGCAGGTTCACCCAGGGATCGCGGATCGTCATGACGCGCCACGAGGTAGCGGCCTCGATCCGCGGCGGCACCTGGCTCCCCGAGGCCCGCAAGATCCGCCCCCAGGTCCAGCGCAGCGCGCGCAGCCGGGCGATCTCCCAGAAGAAGTCGGGGCCCACCTGGATCTCGATGGCGATCTGACGCGCGGCCTCGTCCACGCTGAGGCCGGCCTCGACCAGCCGCCTCAGATACGCGACGCCGGTGGAAAGCGCTGCGGCGAGCTCCTGGACGCCGGTCGCGCCCGCGTCGTGGTAGGGCGCGGTGCAGACGCGGGCGATGCGCACGCACGGGTAGGCCCGCGCCTCGTGCGCGAGGCGAGCGAACGGGGCCCAGACCTCGTCGAGCGAGGCGGGCATCGCGCCCGTGGCGGCGATGCTGCCGATCGGATCCGCACCGAAGTTACCGCGCGCCGCGTCGGCGGCGACGCCTGCCGCCTTCCACGCCTCCCGCAGCCAGCCGGCAGCCCGCGCCCATTCCAGGCCCGCGTCGAGCGTCACGGGGATCTCCGCGAGCGAGACGCCGGCGAGCGCGGCCACGAGATCCTCGGCAGAGCGGGCGCGGATCCCCTCCGGGCCGAGACGCAGAAGCAGAGCGGTGGCGCCGCGCTCGAGATCGCGCGCCGCCTGCCGCGCCGCGTCGGCGGGCTCGGGGAGATCGATGGTCTGCACCACCTCCCAGCCGGACTCGCTCGGGCGCGCCTGCACGCCGCGGATCCACGGCGCCGCGCCAGGCATGCCCCGCGCCCCCGGAAGATCCGCGCGCGTGTAGAGCGGCTTGCAGACGATGCCGTCCTCGAGCGCCGTCGACAGCCTCTCCTCGACGGGGGCGTTCTTCGGCTCCGCCTCGACCAGCCGCCGCCAGTCGTCCAGGGTGGCCGGAGGAAATCCCTCGTTTCGCATCGTGCTCGCCTCGGCGGCCGATCAGAGCGGGATGTTGCCGTGCTTCTTGGGCGGGTTCTCCTGCCGCTTGTTCTTGAGCATCTCCAGGGCGCGGATCAGCCGGCCGCGGGTCTGCTCGGGCAGGATCACCTCGTCGATGTAGCCGAGCTCGGCCGCCTTGTAGGGATTGGCGAATTTCTCGCGGTACTCGCTCACCAGCCGCGCCCGCTCCGCCTCCGGATCGGACGCGTTGCGAATCTGCTCGCGGAAGATGATGTTCACCGCGCCGTCGGGCCCCATCACCGCGATCTCCGCCGTGGGATAGGCGTAGTTGATGTCGGCGCGGATGTGCTTGGACGCCATGACGTCGTACGCGCCGCCGTAGGCCTTCCGCGTGATCACGGTGACCTTCGGCACGGTGGCCTCGGCGTAGGCGTAGAGGAGCTTGGCGCCGTGGCGGATGATGCCGCCCCACTCCTGCGCGGTCCCCGGGAGGAAGCCGGGAACGTCCACGAAGGTCACCAGCGGGATGTTGAAGCAGTCGCAGAAGCGGACGAAGCGCGCCGCCTTCACCGAGGCGTCGATGTCGAGGCAGCCCGCAAGCACCGCCGGCTGGTTGGCGACGATCCCCACCGAGCGGCCGCCGAGCCGGGCGAAGCCGATCACGATGTTCTTCGCCCAGTGCTCCTGCACCTCGAAGAAGTGGTTGTCGTCGACGACGGTGCGGATGATCTCCTTGATGTCGTAGGGCTTATTCGGATTGTCGGGGACGATGGTCTTGAGCTTCTCGTCCTCGCGGAAGGGATCGTCGTCGGTGGGGACGAAGGGCGGATCCTCGGCGTTGTTGAGCGGCAGGAAGGAGAGGAGCTCGCGCGTGAGTCGGATCGCCGAGGCCTCGTCCTCCGCGGCGAAATGCGCCACGCCGCTCTTGGTGGCGTGGGTGAGCGCACCGCCGAGAGTCTCCTTGGTCACCTCCTCGTGCGTCACCGTCTTGATGACATCGGGACCGGTGATGAACATGTAGGAGGTTTCCTTGGTCATGATGATGAAGTCGGTGATGGCGGGGCTGTAGACCGCGCCACCCGCGCACGGACCAAGGATGAGGCTGATCTGGGGGATCACGCCCGACGCGAGGGTATTGCGGAGGAAGATCTCCGCGTAGCCCGCCAGGCTCTCCACGCCCTCCTGGATGCGGGCGCCGCCGGAGTCGTTGAGCCCGATCACCGGCGCGCCCACCCGCATGGCCAGATCCATGATCTTGCAGATCTTCTGGGCATAGGCGCCGGAGAGCGAGCCGCCGAAGACGGTGAAGTCCTGCGCGAAGACGAAGACCTGGCGACCGTCGATCAGGCCGTAGCCCGTGACGACGCCGTCGCCGAGGATCTTCTTCTTCTCCATTCCGAAGTCGGTGCAGCGGTGCGTGACGAACTTGTCGATCTCGACGAAGCTCCCCGGATCGAGGAGCAGGTCGATCCGCTCGCGCGCCGTCAGCTTGCCCGACGCGTGCTGCCGGGCGATGCGCTCGGGTCCCCCTCCGGCCTCCGCCTCCGCGTGGAGGGCGGCCAGGCGCAGCCGCTTTTCCTCTTCCGGAGTCCGCGGGGACGCGTCCGGAGGTGCGCTGGGGATGGCAGACGAGGACATGGATACTCCCTGGGTCATCCGGTCGAGGCTCGAACCGGTTCGCTGAAGGAAAGGCGGGGAATCCTAACAATGGGCCATGGGGTGGTCAACGCCGCCCCCCGGTCGGTCTCCCCTCTCGTCTTCGCCGCGACGGCCCGACGGGCCGAGGCGCTCAGGCAGCGGCAGCGTCGAGCTTGATGCCCTCGCGTTCCAGGGCCGCGAGCAGCTCCTGCTTGGCCACGGCCTTGCGGTATGCCTCCAAGGGCTCGACCAGCCCCTTCTTCACCAGATCGAGGAGCGAGTCGTTGAGGGTGCACATCCCCTTGGCCTTGGACGTCTGCATGATGGAGGGGATCTGGAAGGTCTTGCCCTCGCGGATCAGGTTGGAGATCGCGTGGTTGACCAGGAGGATCTCCAGCGCCGCGACCCGACCGCCCCCGATCTTCTTGCACAGGGTCTGGGCGACCACGCCCTTGAGCGTGTCGGCGAGCATGACGCGGATCTGCGCCTGCTGGTCGGCGGGGAACTGGTCGATGAGGCGATCGACCGTCGCGGGCGCCGTCGTCGTGTGCAAGGTGCCGAAGACGAGGTGGCCCGTCTCGGCGGTCTCGATGGCGATGGCCACCGTCTCCAGGTCGCGAAGCTCGCCGACGAGGATGACGTCCGGGTCCTCGCGCAGCGCCGCGCGCAGCGCCCGCTTGAACGACTCGGTGTGAACGCCCACCTCGCGCTGGTTGACGAGGCACTTCTTGTTCCGGTGGACGAACTCGATCGGGTCCTCGATGGTGAGGATGTGATCGGATCGGTGCCGGTTGATGTAGTCGATGAGCGCGGCGAGAGTGGTCGACTTGCCCGATCCCGTCGGCCCGGTGACCAGCACCAGCCCCTTGTTGAGGAAGCAGAGATCGAGCAGCGCCTGCGGGAGGCCGAGCTCCTCGGCGCTCCGGATTTCGTTGGGGATCTGGCGGAGGACCGCGGCGATGCCGAGGCGGTTGGCGAAGACGTTCACGCGGAAGCGCGCCTTCGGCGTCTCGTGGGCGAAGTCGGTATCGTGGCGCGCGGTCCACTCGTCGCGGTTCCGATCGGGGGCGATCGACCAGATCATCGCGCGCAGCCGATCCGCGTCGAGCGAGCCGAGCTCCGTGGCCGGCACCAGGTCACCGTCGATGCGGTAGATGGGCGGGCTGCCGGCGACGAGATGAAGATCCGAGGCCCGTCTCTGAACCATGAGGTCGAGCAGCTGGGCCATGGCCTCCGCCGGCTCGTCGGAGAGCGTGGGCGCGCCCCTCGCCTCCTCGACGACCCGGCGCTCCCCATCAGGCTTCAACTCCGCCCGCGCCTCGACGCCTGCCCCCGCGCCGGGCTGCGCCTCGCCCGCGGGCCTCGGCCGGACGATGGCGGTGAGCCCGTCCGGTCTCCGCGCGAGGAGCACCTCCACCGGGCCGGTAGGCACGTCGACCGGGAGGCGCACCGTCCCCTCGGTGTCGAGTCTCCTCCACGCGGCCGCGGGGACCACCTCGGCGAAGAGCCCGATGATCTGCTCGGTCGAAAGCGGCTCGCGGTAGACGGGGCGCTTCCCCTGCGGGAAGCGGAAATGGCCGGGCGTGCCCGTCTCGAAGACCAGGTCGGTCGCACCCGAGGAGTGGAGCTTTTCGATGATCAAGTGCAGCCGTGCCATGGTAGATGGCCGACAGTCTACCAGCCGGGCGCTCGCCTGGGTGGAAATGGCGAACACATCTGCACCGGTTGGAACGGTCGGGACCATGCGCTTCGGTGACATCGAATTGAAGAGCAAGTGGATCCTGGCACCGATGGCCGGGGTGAGCGAGATGCCCTTCCGGCGGCTCGCCTTCCGCTACGGCGCCGGTCTCTGCCCCACCGAGCTCGTCTCGGCCGAGGGGTTGATCCGCGCCTCCGCTCGCACGCTCCGCTACCTGACGCGCGACGAGGAGGTGGAGCGGCCCTTCTCGGTGCAGATCTTCGGCGGCAACCCCGATTCCATGGCCCGCGCCGCCGTGGTCGCCAAGGAGCACGGCGCCGACATCATCGACGTCAACATGGGCTGCCCCGTCCCCAAGGTCTTCAAGAACGGGGCGGGCTGCGCGCTCATGGCCGACCCGACGCGCGCCGCGGAGATCGTGCGGAGGATCCGCGAGGCGACCGGGCTTCCTGTCACCGCCAAGATCCGCGCCGGCATCGACTCGAGGCGAATCAACTGCGTGGAGGTCGGCCTGGCGCTCCAGGAGGCCGGATGCGCCGCCATCGCCCTCCACCCGAGGACGCGGGCGCAGGGTTATTCGGGCCGCGCCGACTGGAGCCTGATCCGTCGCCTCAAGGAGGCGCTCGAGATCCCGGTGATCGGCAACGGCGACGTGCGGACCGTTGCCGACGCCCACCGCATGCTCGAGGAGACCGGTTGCGACGCGGTGATGATCGGTCGAGGGGCGCTGGGCAATCCCTGGCTCTTTCGGCAGCTGCTGGGTGGACCGCCCCCCACGGCCGAGGAGCGCCACCGGGTGGTGCTGGAGCACTTCGAGGCCCACGTGGCGTTCCGCGAGGACCCGCGCGCCGCGGTGCGGACCTTTCGCAACCACATCGGCTGGTACTCCCGCGGCCTGGTGGGCGCCGCCGCCTTCCGGGCGCGCGCCATGGAGCTGGAGAGCGTGGACGAGGTGCGGCGCGCCCTGGACGCGTTCTTCTCCACCGCCGTCCCCGACCCGCGCTCCTCCCACGGCGGCGGCGAGGAGGACGACGGCGTCGACTACCGCACCGCCTACGGCTGATCGGCGGGGGGCGAGTCCGGCGGATCGCCCTCCCGTCGTCGGCGATCGCCGTGGACCGCCGGCCGATCCGCCGGCAAGATGCCAGCCATGCGCCTCGGCGGCTTCGTCATCCACGGCAACAACCGCGACACGCTCGGCGACTGCCTCGACTCGCTCCTGGCCGTCTGCGACGAGGTGGTGGCGATCGACTCCTGCTCCACCGACGGCTCGGCCGAGATCGTCCAGGCGAAGGGCGTTCGCTCCGTGGTCCTGCCGTGGCAGGGCTACGGCGCGGCACGGCAGGCCGCGGCGCGCGAGCTCGCCCACTGCGACTACCTCTTCTTCCTGGACTCGGACGAGCGGCTAAAGACGGGCGCCGAGGACGCCATCGCGGCGTGGCGCCGGTCGAACCCCGAGCTCCCCCACTACCTCCTGCCGAGGCGGGACTGGGTGCATCTCGGCGGCCGGGACTTCGTGCTGCGGACCGAGTGGCATGTCCGCCTCATCCGTCGCGACGCCGCCACCTGGAAGCCGGAGATGATCGTCCACGAGGCCCTGCCGCGCCGGCCCGCCGCACGCGTCGACGCGCCGGTCGAGCACCGCTTCATGACCTCGACCGCGGAGCTCGAGGAAAAGCAGGACTGGTACGCGCTTCTCTGGGCCGTTCAGGCGCACGCGGCCGGAAGAAGGGCCCGTCGCGCCCATCTGACCCGGGTCGGGCACGTCCTGCGCAACTGTGTGCTGAAGGGAGGCCTCCTTCGCGGGGGCATGGCGGCGATCGAGGCGGCCTGGGCCGTTTCGCGCTACCACGCGCACAAGCAGCACTACCTGCGGCGCATCGAGGCCGGCGAGTTTGGCGACCTGGTCGAGGCCTACGCCGAGGGCCGCCTGCTGGATCTCTTCGCCGCCCGCGAGCGCTACCGGCTCCCCGAACCGGCGCCCGCGTGATGCCGGGTGGCCGTGGCTGGCCCGCGGCGGGCATCCGCCGTCCGCACCCGACCGCGGCGGGTCGGGACGCGGACAAAAAAAGAACCCCCGAGAACCTGGGTTCTCGGGGGTGGAATTTTGGCATCCGCTTAGGCGGATGCATGTATCAGTTCCGGCAGCGTCCTACTCTCCCA